>Ga0268299_1000663_pt1 | contig 93699 bp, 59 predicted proteins | sample NOBtaG_FD_193484 | JGI IMG/M metagenome (GOLD analysis project Ga0268299, IMG submission 193484) | Activated sludge microbial communities from bioreactor in Nijmegen, Gelderland, Netherland - NOB reactor | ecosystem: Engineered > Bioreactor > Aerobic > Activated sludge | place: Netherlands...
GGGCGTTGCGTTTAACACGAGGGTTAGGTGCGTGCACTTGATGCGATTTCTTCGATACTCGCGTCCGACGGCCGTACTCCCCCCTCCCCCTACCCCCTAGTTTTTCCTCATTTGTCGCATAGAGGCTTGAAGACATAGGGGAGGTGTCGTCATACTCAGGTTGGCGATCGACACCCGGTTTTCCTCCGGGAGTTCAGCCAATGCCTGTGCAGCAATTGCATTTCGCTGCGTGCTCTACGCCCTCACGAGGGTGAGTAAATGGGTTTTCGAATCGGATGGTGGAAGAAGTGGTTCGGTATCACGTGGGGTCCACGTAGCGGATTCCGGCTGTACGGGATGTTCGGCGGACGCGGCGGCAAGCGCGGTTGCCTGTTGCCGTTCGTCATGATCATTGCATCCGGCTTCCTGGCAATCGGTCTGGTGGTGGCGGCCATCTTCTGAGCGAGGATCGCTAGCGGCTTCTCCGGGGACCGTAGGGCGGCGCTTGAAGTCCTGTCCGCTAGAATTCACCAGGATCGGAATCATAGCGGCCCCGCGGTGGGCGCACGAACCTTCGCTCACGTGCGGGACGGACATTTGCGATGGCGATTTGCTACTTCTCGTCGGACCTTCACGGCCGCGTCGACCAATACGAAAAGCTTTTCGATGCGATCCTCGCAGAGCCGCCCGAAGCTGTTTTCCTCGGCGGCGATCTGCTGCCGTCGGGCCTTGCGGTGCTGTCATCGCGCGGGGACGAGGCGGACGACTTTGTCGCCGGGTTTCTGGTGCCGCGCCTGCGCGAGCTGAAGAGGCGGCTTTCCGGCGCATACCCGCGCATGTTCGTGATCCTCGGCAATGACGACCCCCGATCCGAAGAGTCCGCGTTCGAAGCCGCGGCCGCCGACGGCGTGTGGACGTACATCCACGATCACCGCGCAGACCTGGGGGACTTCGTCGTCTACGGCTATGCGTTCGTCCCGCCGACACCATTCCTGCTCAAGGACTGGGAACGTTATGACGTTTCCCAATTCGTCGACCCCGGCTGTGTTTCGCCGGAGGAAGGCCATCGCACCGTACCCGTCGCGCCGCGCGCTGTTCGCTACGCGACGATTCAGGCCGATCTTGACCGGCTGACAGGTGACGCCGAGTTGACCCGCGCGATCATGCTCTTTCACGCGCCCCCCTACCAATCCAAACTTGACCGGATTGCCATGCCTGCAGGGATGATCGATCATGCGCCCGTTGACGTTCATGTGGGCAGCGTCGCGATTCAGCGGTTCATCGCGGCGCGGCAACCGTTACTCACGCTGCACGGGCACATTCATGAATCGGCGCGGCTGACGGGCGCGTGGCAGGATCGAATCGGCAAGACCGTGTGCCTTTCCGCGGCGCACGATGGGCCCGAACTGGCGCTGGTCCGCTTTGACCCGGCCAACCCCGCGGCTGCGACGCGATCGCTCATTTGAGTCGATTATCTTGCGACAGCGCCCGGCGCGGCCATGGTCAGTTCGCGCGCGGCATCGGTCACCGCACCAATCTTGACCGCATAACTGGAATGCCGCGCGATGTCCTCCGCCGTGATCAGATGGACGTCCAGCAGCCCCATCGTGCGATAGCCGGTGCGCAGGTAATTGATCTCGCTCAGCGCGAGGCTCCACCCCTCGAACCAGCCTTCCAGGTCGCGGCGTTGCTCTTCGGTACCCTCGAAATGAACCAGCAGGTCGATGTCGCTCGCAGGTCCGGCGGTCGCATTCTTGGTGCTGCCGATCAGGTAGAGCGCCTTGATACCAAAACGCATTGGGTCGATCTTGGCGGCGATGCTCTCCGCCATGCGGACGCGCCAGCGCCAATCCGCACCGTCGAGTGTGATCGCAGACTTGTCGATGTCCGTGGAATAGTCGGTGTGGGTGGTCGGTTCACCAAGGATGCCGACGGCTTCGTCCAGGTCGGCGTTCATCAGGACGTAAAGCACGCTGTTGTCCGCCACCTGGGGCACGTCGATCACGCGCACGGTGGCGTCGAGCGCGGCGTATTCCGGAACCAGCGTCGCGAGCAGATTGGGGCTGCGAGTGAGAAATGCTTCGTGCAGCACGACGTTTTCTTCGTCCGGGTACAGCGGCAGGTAGCGGATTTCCGACTCGACCAGATCCTGGAAAAAGTGCGTGCCAAACGATACATCGGGCGTATAGTCACCCATTTTCTTCGCGATCTCGATGAGCATGGCGGTGTTGTTGATATCCGAATAGGTGACGGGAACCCCCAGACGGATATCGCCGCGACTTCCCCAGCGCCCGGGACCCATGAGAATGAACTGTCGCTTGGGCAACAGCTTGTTGAGTTTTCCAACGGCGCCTCGGACGGAGAGCATTTCGTCGCGTGTGGATAACCGCCCGTATTGTTCCGGATCGACATAGACGATGTGCGTGATGTTCGGCACGATGCCGTTGGACACGTGGCGGTTGGCTGAGAAGATAAGCCGCTGGAAGGAGATATCCCGGGGAATCGGCGCCGGGCGCGTGGACTTGGCCGGCGCCTGCGCGCGGCACTGCAACAGGTAAAGGTCTTTTCCGTCTGAAGCAAACTCGATATCGACCGGGTGCTTGACCTCGCGCTCGAGCAGCTTGAGCAATGCGTGCATCCGCCGGACAAACGGTGTGCGATTGAGCAGCCCCTCAAAGGTCATCACCAGATCATCCCGCTGGAAATCGACGTGGCCCAGCAGCGGAGTACGCAGGTGGTTCTCCTCGTAGACCGAGATGAGCAACTCCGCGACCGGAAGCTTGTCACCCGCCTGTCGCAGAAACTCCGCGGCTTCGATGGTCTCAAACTTGTTCGTGTTCAGGTTGATGACGTCGAGGTAACGCGGCGCATAGCGCACGACCTCTTCCGGCGTGGCGTTCGCGCGCAGACCCGGCTGACCGGGTGAAACCAGCACGGGGTAGTCATCTCCCAGCCGGTCGACGGCGCGGGTGCCCAGTCCCGGCACGAGCCGCACCAAACCGTCTTCGCGTTTGATCCTCGGCGACCAGCGAAACTCGTTGCGGCTGAAGGCGACGCCGGCGAATGCGGGAAGGAAATAATCACCCACGTGCGTGCCCACCACCTCCTGGATGAGCACACCCATGCCTTCCTGGAAATCGAGGAGGTTGCGCTCGGCGCGGTACTGGATCGGATCCGGGCCGAAAGTTGACGCGTAGACCTCGGCTATCGCATCCATCAAGGCATCCAGCCGCTCCTGTTTCCCTCCGCGGTTGGCCAGAAAAAGGCTCTTGTACTTTCCCGAAAACGCGGCGCCGAAACGATCCTCGAGCAGGCTGGAGCTGCGCACGATCAGCGGCTTGTCGCCGAGATCGTCGAGGGCGAGCGACAGTCCCTTGACGATGGTCGCGGAAAATTGTGAATTCTTAAAAACCTGCACAATGTCGGGGTATTCCTGGCGAACCTCGTCGATCTCCTTGTACTTCTGGGAGAATACATCCTCGAGATGGTTGCAGTAGACAAAGTCGTGCATGCCGTCGGAAGTCAGGTACCAGGTCTTCGGCGTCTTGATGTCCGCGAGAAGTTCGTCATCGTCCTTGTGCTTGCGGATGATCTGATACGCGAGGAAGAGCCCGGCGCCTTTGCCGCCGGTCTTGCCGTGTCCGCGCGCGGGATAGATCATCCGGCGGATGAGCTGGTGAAAGTCCTTGATCTCGACGTAGTTCTTGGCGACGTTGATGTACTCAAGCTGATCGGACAGAAAGCGCCGCACCAGCGCGACCAGCAACCCCTTGCGCGTCGAGTGCGAGAGCTCCACCTCGTCGTGCCCGGCGTGCTGATAGCGCTGAATGGCGTCCGCGACTTCCGAGATCGCGGTATGGTGATTCTCCAGGGTATTGACCAGGAAGCTTGCGCGATCCTGCTTTATCCATTTGTGGACGCAGGAGATGATCTCGCCGTCGCTGAGGTGTGTGCCGGCCAGGTCGAAGACCTCATCCGCCAGCGCCGTCGCGGACGGCGCGGATTTTTTCCGCCGCGGCCGGTTGGATTCGAGGTACACGTCAGAATCGTCGTGACCCTGGTGCGGGCTGAATTGCTGCAGCAGGCCACTCGCGTCGCGGACTCCGCTCCAGCAAAGATGATTGATCATCTTGCGGGCGACGCGCATGAGCAGGCTCTGATCCGTGCGCCGCAGAAGATCGAGAATCGCCATCCATTCGCGCCCACGGCGGGGCGGCGCTTTCTCAGCCGCGCGCATGCACTGCATCGCCTCGAGCAATTTGCGGTGCGTGATGCAACTGCCCACGCGGTCAGCGATGGTCTCGAGCAGCTTACGCTCCTCCTTGAGGAACGGACCCTCGTCGGCCTGCGGCATCGACTGCGTGTAAACCACTTCGATGGTCCCGGCCGGTTCGCCGTAAACGTTGATCGGGGCTCTTTGCGACCAGTCCGTCGTAAAGAAGTCGGGGCTCGCGTGTATGGTCTCGCCGACGACGACGCGCGCCGCGCAGACATCGGGGTATTGCCAACCCGGTGGGATCACGGCGATTACGTGGGCAAGCACCTCGTCCAGCGTGGCGTCCGCGTTGTTGGTGATCTCTTCGACGCGATAGAGGCAGTTCAACTCCTTGGCGCGCTCCTGCAGCGATCGCAGGATTTCCGCAACGCGATTGTCTTGTTCCGCCATGAGGGGTCTCCACGCTCGGCGGAGTTCAGCCGTGGAGGATCACGCCGCGCCCGCAGCGTCCGTCCACCAGCACTTTCAGCGGCGCCGCCAGCCGCACGTGCCGCACCAGATCAGTTTCTGTCAATGCCGGCTGACGATCAAGCCAGTCCCAGCGGATCGTGAATCCGCCCGTGTGCCGCACCGTGAAGTACTGCACGCCAAAGCTGATCATGTTATGAAAGAAGTGCGACCCCTGGCTGGCATCAACGTCCATTCCCGGCAGGGTTGCTTCAACGATCACCCGCGCGCCGGATATCTGCGGCCACGTCGCTGGAATGCCCAACCAGGGATCGCTGCTGCCCCAGCGGCCGAAGCCGATGACCACATACCTGCGCTGCTCCGATACCAGCGCGGCGTTGAGTTTCTCGATCTCGGCTGCGATCGTTGCCGTGTGCTTCGCGTCGAATACATCCGGTTTGACATATACGACATCGGCGATCGATTCGCTCTCTCCGTTGCCCAGCACGATATCGCTGGCGACCAGCGCGCGCGGGTCGTGCAGCAGGTCTTCGCCGAGTTCGATACGCTCGGCTGCGACCAGCATCGGACGCACCTGCAGGAATCCAAGCCGGGCGGGCAGGCCCCGGCTGCGATCCAGCGTCAGCGCGAACTCGATTTCCACTTCGCAGTTCAGCGCTGCTTTGCACCGCGCCGCGAGCCGTTCGATCAGTGCGTTGAGCGGCACGTCACCCAGTTCGAGCAGCGGACCAAAGGTCAGCGCCCGCGGTCCAGACCTTCCCGTCCCCAGGATCATGCGATCCGCGCCGGCGTCGTATGTCGATGCCGTGAAGCGCAGCACGTCGTCGCGTTCGGCCTCCTCAAGCCCGGCTTGCACCAGGTACTCCGATTCACTGACCGGATCGTAGCGCGCCGGTTCCATGTTCACCGCCCAGAACTGCGTCTGCGTATTGCGGAGCAGGTCGCGCGCGGATGCAAAGGGCGGGGCATGTTGCGGGAAGCGAGGGCTGTAAGTCCAGGTCACACCGCCGTCGACAATCGTCTTGCCCAAGCCGAGCGCCAGACTCACGACACCGTCCTCATGCCGCGCGGGGCCGGCGGGGTAGAAATTGTGCGTTCGAATCACACCGGAAACGATGGGGTAGAAGCGGTCGTTGAAGCGCTCGCCGACGACTTCCTGGATGATAACGGCCATGCGCTCCTGTTTGATCGCGTGCCCGATGGTGCGCATGTAACTCTTGGCGTCGCGGAAGAACGTGGACGCCCAGACGAACTTGATCGCATCGGAGAGCTTTTTGAACCGGTCGACAATCGCGGATTGATTGTTCGGCACCATCTTGGTGGCGTAAACGCCGGCGAAGGGGTGCTGCAAGGCGTCCTCGAGCAGACTTGAAGAACGCACCGCAAGCGGCGTGGTGATGCTGGCAATCAATCCCCGGAGGTCACCAACGATCAGCGGCGGAAGCTCGCCCTGCAAAAAGGCGTGGGCGATGCGTTCGTCGGGCAGGTCGGCGCAGGCGACATCGTACAGGTCGTTGCGCGCCATGAAATCTTCGAAAGCGTCGGTCGCGAGGACGGTGAGACGCGGGATACCGATAGCCATACCGGCGAAGCTCTCCGCGATGCCGGTTTCGCGGATGATGCCTTTAGCCGTCGCCAGTCCCAGCGCCTTGCCACCGAGTTCACCGCCGCCGATGACCGTGAAGTCCTCGTCGGATTCGAAAAACTTGCGGTCAAACGCTGGATACATGCCGGCACCGAGCCCTGCTCCCATCGACTTCCCGTAAGACTGCCTTGAAGGACGACCATCTGCGTCACACCCAGCCGCGATCCTTGCAGGCCTGCGCGACGCGCGCGATGGCGATGGTATACGCGGCATCGCGCATGGATAGGCCGCGCTTTCGCGCCATTTCGCTGACCGCGATGAAGGCGGAGGTCATCATCACGTCGAGCTTGCCGAGCACCTCGTCCTTTTCCCAGAAGTAATTCATGTTGCTCTGCACCTGCTCGAGGTAACTGCACGTGACCCCGCCGGCGTTGGCCAGAAAATCGGGAATGACGAAAACTCCCCGCTCACGCAGCACATGGTCGGCATCCGGCGTGGTCGGGCCGTTGGCGCCTTCGGCGATGATCTTGACGCGCCGGGCGATGTTCGCAACATTTTCGGCGGTGATCGAGTTTTCCAGCGCGCAGGGCAGCAGGATGTCGACATCCTGTTCAATCCAGGCTTCACCCGGCAGCACTTCATAGCCGAGTTTCGCGGCTTTCTGCTTGTTGATGCCGCCGAAACGATCGGTGATGCTCCGCAACTCCGCGATATCGAGGCCGTCCTTCTTGCGGAACGTGTGCGGCTGTTGCGCCTCCTGATCCCAGCATGAGACCGCGATGACCGTTCCGCCGATCTGCCGGTAGAGTTCGACGGCGAACTGCGCGACGTTGCCGAACCCCTGCACCGACGCGATCGTGTCCTGCGGCCGGATGTTCAGTTCCTTGAGTGCCTCGCGCAGCGCAAAAACCACGCCGTAGCCCGTCGCCTCCGTCCGCCCCAACGAACCACCCATGCCCACCGGCTTACCGGTGATTGCGCCGGGGTAATGTCCACCGTGGATCTGCTCGAATTCGTCGACCATCCAGAGCATGTGCTGGCCATTGGTCATCACGTCGGGCGCCGGAACATCGCGGATTGGGCCGATGTTGCGCCCAATCTGCCGCACGTACGCCCGGCAGATGTTCTGCTGCTCAGTCATGCTCAGGTTATGCGGATCACAGATCACCCCGCCCTTGCCGCCGCCCAGGGGCAGATTGGCCACGGCACACTTCCAGGTCATCCACATCGCCAGCGCCCGCACCGTGTCGACCGTCTCCTGCGGGTGAAAGCGAATTCCGCCCTTCGCGGGACCGCGCGCGTCGTTGTGCTGCACACGATACCCCTGAAAGACCTTGAAGCCGCCGTCGTCCATCCGTACCGGGAGACTGAAGTGGTATTCGCGGATGGGATTCCGCAGCAAGTCCTTGGTCGCCTGGTCCAGTCCGAGCACGTTTGCAATCTTGTCGAACTGGGCTTGGGCCATGGCAAACGCGTTGAAGGGGCGGGCCGTCATCGTGCTGTCCTTGAATGGGTGGTCGTTCGTTCCAGAAGGCGCGCTTGCGCCGCAACTGTTGCAGGCAGCCGCGACGTTTGCACCGTTCGCTCAATTGTAGCGCAAGCGCAGTTGCTTGAACCGCAAAAAGCGTCATCCGGCGGCTTGGAAACGTCCGCCGAACCTGTCCAGTACGCCGTTGTCAGGCTCGCCGGTGTCGACGCACATTCTCGAGGTTTCGGCTGGCGCGCGCCGAGGTCCGATCGGATTGCGTTGTCCCACCGAACCGAGGTTCAACATCACGGCGCGAGCAAGCCTTGTAGGGCACCTCACACCCTTTCGACGTTTCCAAGATTGCCGGCGTATATAAACGATCGGTTGCGCAACTTCGACGCGGCTGTCAGCCGGACCTGCCGGCTGGCCGATCAAGCTCGCCGAGCATTTCGCCGTAGCGCCGACCGGGACACTCTGGCCTCCTGGAGGAACGTGGAGGGCCGCGGCCGATCGGATGGGGCCCGGACAACCGGCCTGCGAATTAAATCGACACTGTAACTATCTCATTCTGGCGTAAAATCGACGCTATAGCCCGGTCTCCCGGGCAACGCGAGAATTGCCTTCGCGGACGGGCATCGCAACTGGGCGGAGGTTTCGCGACAATGGGGTGCGAACTGCGCCTGGCGAGGTCAAGGGTAGTCCTTCATCTCCCGGCGCATCGGTGGCCTGACCGCACTGGACCTTGGTTAAGGGCGTGGATCAGCGATGGGTGTGTGCGGGGTCCGACTATTTCCCATGCGTGTCATCAACGGAGGACACACGATGCCAGACCGGGCAACTGATCGCCAAAGAACCACCCGCCAGTCCGTCGTCGCCATGCTGACCGGACTGTCGCTTGGGGTTATCTTCGCGCTTGCTGTGGATGCGAAGGGCGACGAAATCATGGTTTCCGACAACTTCGATTGTCCTGGAAGCGCGCTGATCGCCGCGTGGGAGTTCGGAAAACCGGCTGGCGATAACGCCACCGTCACGAGAGCGGGCGGCGCACTGGTCATCAACGCCGTCGAAGCCAGCGCGTATTCGGCATTCACCGATGGCATCAATGCGCCGACCCTGCTGCAAGCCGTTGAGAATGTGGATTTCATCATCGAGGCGAAGTTCAACTCGGCCTTTGCGGGCACGAACCAGCAGACCCAGGGCATCATGCTCCTGGAGTCGGCCAATCGCTTCCTGAGATACGATGTTTCCAATCTCAATGGACAGCCGTTCCTCTACGCCGCGCTGATCAATGTCGGCGGCGCCGCAGCCAACTCAAAAGGCCAGACGGGCCCGCCAGGCATCAGCCTGCTTCAGCCGCTCATCTTCCGCGTGACGCGCACCGGCGACAATTGGGTGTTTTACTATTCGATCGACGGCACGGCCTTCACGGAATGGCACAGTTTCGCAAGTGCGCTGGCGGTTTCACGGGCGGGAGTTTTCATTGAGAAAGAGGCGAATACCGCGTTCGCGGCGCAAGTCGACTATTTCGTCGAGGTCCATCCCGACGGGCCGGACTGCGACGCCAACGGCGCGGTCGACAGCCGCGACATCGCGAATGGCAGCGCCCTCGACTGCAACGGCGACCGGGTGATCGACACGTGCAGCGCGCCGCAGGACTGCAATGGCAACGGCGTGCTGGATGATGTGGATATCGCCGCCGCGACCAGCGCGGACTGCGACGCCAACGGCAACCCGGATGAATGCGACATCGCGAGCGGCGCCGCGGGAGACGCGAACAGCAACGGCGTTCCGGATGCATGCGAGGAGTGCGTCATCGACGCCGATTGCAGCGACGCATCCTGGTGCAACGGCGAGGAGCGTTGCGCGTCGGGCATCTGCGTCGCGGGCACGGCACCGTGCAATGCGCAGGCGGGCGAAACCTGCAACGAGGCGTCTGACTGGTGTGAAACCTGCACGGACGGCTGTTCGCCTGTGTGTACGCCCACGCTTGCGCTGATCCTGGTCGGCATGGCCGCCTTGCAGCCCCTGCGTCGACGAATCGCCTGATTTTTCACCGTCGGAATCCGCCGACTTTCGATCGCCGTCACTCTTACTTGAGAATGGTGACGTGACCGCGGTGTTTCTGGTTACACCTGCACTGGCTCCTTGGCTTCTTGCATCTTGGACAGTTGCTTGCCTTGTTGGCGGACTCGCAGGACATGGATCCTCCCGCCCCACCACCTGACACGCCCGCGAACTTCAATACGGTGACGTGCCCCGAGTGGTGAAAATGGAGTGGTTGGCCCCCGCAGGTGCACCATCTGCCGCGTGCGCTGCTCGCTTCTCCTTCGCCTCCGCCAGGCGGTGGCGCTACAATCCCGCTGGTCTTGTTCGAGCGCGACGAGTTGTAGTCGATGCCTCCGCCAGGGGCGCCTGAATAGGCCCTGGGATCCGTCCAGAGGATCCAGCCGAAGCCTATTCCTCCTCCGCTGCCGCCCATGGCATAGACGTCGGGACGGCAGTCTCCCAACTGGCCCGGAGGGATAATGCCGCCGGACATCTTCAGGATGGTGACATGTCCACGGTGCCTGTGCGGCTTGTCCGGGCCGCGCCCGCCGGCGCCACCTCCGCCGGGCGATGGCGCCACGATCGAGCTGGTTTTGTTTGAACGTGACGAGTTGTAATCGATGCCACCGAGATAAGTCCCTAACGTCCAAACGGTGGGGAAACAGTCAAAGTAACCGTCGCCTCCGCCGCCGGCGGCCTTGAGAATGGTGACGTGGCCGCGATGCCTGTGTGGCTTATCCGGGCCGCGCCCGCCGCCACCGCCACCGGGCGGTGGCGCCACGATTCCGCTTGTCTTATTCGAGCGCGAAGAGTTGTAATCGATACCGCTGCCGGGCGCACTTGATTGGCCCCGAATCGACTTGTCGGCCCAATAAACCCAGCCAAAATCACCACCTCCGGCAAGTTTGAGTATCGTCACGTGTCCGTGGTGTCCGCCGCCCATCATCGACTTCTTCTTGGCTCGAGCGGCCTCCGATTTGTCAGTTTTTGACGAGACATCTTCGTCGTGACCGCGGGTATTCGACCAGGGGTTCCCACCAGCGAAGCTGTAGGCGTTGCCGTGGTCAAGGCTGTTGGACCACGCGCCCGACGGGTCGCGGCTGCTGAAGCGACCGGCGACCGGATCGAGATAGCGCTCGCCGTAGCTGTACAGCCCAGTAGTCGCGTCAAAACGGCGGCCGCCGAACAGATAGGGATTCTCGACGGCCGACCCGGGAATGGGCAGGCCGCCGGCGTCGTAGAACTCCGGCTGGCCATAGTCCTGGTAGTCGTAGCGTTCGACGACAGCGCCGTTGGTATCGGTGAGAGCGAGGACGTTGCCCAGGTCGTCGCAGTGGTAATAAAGCTCGTCTGAACCGCGGCGCATGCTGATGATCTCGTCGACGCCATCGCCGAACACATAGGTGCTGAATGCTCCCCAGCCGTCCTGTTCCATGATCACGTCCGGCCCGTCGTAGAAGTAGTCAATCTCGCTCACGGGTGCACCGACCGACACGACCTGGCGCAAACGGCGGTCGAACGGATCGTAGGACATCACCGTCGCGGTGCCGGTGGCGAAATCATCATGCCGAATGAGCCGATCCTTGTAGTCGTAGGTCATGCGCGCGGCTGGCCCGCCGATCGCCTGCACGGTCCAGTTGCCGTTCTCATCGTAGAAGCGGCTGTCGCAGCCGGTGCTGGTGTACTGGTTCATTTGAAAGTCCGCCGGCGGATTGGCTGGATTCAGGGTATAAGCGCCCGGGCAGTTGTCGTCGACGACCAGATTGCGGTTGCCGACCAGGTCGAGCGTATACTGGGTATCGCGAATCAGCGTTGGCGCCGGCGGGTTGACGTCGTTGACCACCGTGCGTGTCAGGCGATAGACCGAGTCGTAAGTGTATTCATGGCGCAGCGCGGTGAGCGTGGCGGCCCGCTGCGTGCGGTTGTACTGCGCGTCCCAGGTGAACGTGCGGACGTCGATGGTCGTCCCCAGACCCGGATGATTGTGCAGGATCAACGACGGTAAGCGCACACCGAAATCGCCCGGACGGTTGGGTACACCGGTGATGCCGTTGTATTCGTAGAGCGTCTGCGAGCCGTTGCCCAGGCTGCGGCGCTGCACGCGACCGCCGACATACTGGAAACCCGCGACCGCGGCCGGCCCATCGGTGATGTCCTGCACACGGTCCAGTTCATCGAACGCGCGATCGATGGTTCGCCCGTTGGGATAGACGCACTGCAACGGGTTGCCCAAGCCGTCGTGCGACGAGGACGTGGTCATGCCATTCAGCGACTCGCTCGTCACATTGGACAGCGAGTCGTACGTGAACGTGACGACGGAATCGTCATCTTCAGCCGACACGATCCGGTCCAGGCCGTCGTAAGTGTACAGCTCGAACGTGGTGTCATTGGACACGCCGGGAGCGGGGATCACGGCCTTGCTCGACAGGCGATTGACCGCGTCGTAGAAGTAATCAATCTGCGTGCCGTTGGCGTCGACGTGGACGGTCTTGTTGTCGTGCACGTCGTAGAGGAACGATTGGCTGGTGCCGTCCGCATAATTGACAATAGTGGGACGGTTCAGCGGGTCGTGACCGGTGACGGTGACGTTGCCGTGGCTGTCGATCTGCTCGACGAGCCGCGAGGAATCGTCCCAGGTCTGTGTGCTCTGAACGATGCCCACAACTGGGCCGCCACCGGCACCGGTGGCGGTGAGCACATGGCCGGTGATCGTCAGCCGGTTCATTCCGTCATAGGCGTAGGTGGTCAGATTGCCAAGCGCATCGATGTCTTCTTCGACCAAGCCGCGGCTGTTGTATAGCGACGAGCGGGTGTTGCCGAAATTGTCGCCGCGAATGGTCAGGCGATTGAGGCCGTCGTAGGCGTATGTGTCGGTGAATTGCTGATCCGGCAGCCCCAGGTCAGACTTGTCGTTGGACACTTCGGAAGTGACATTGGAACTGGCGTCGTAGATGTAGCGCAGCGTGTTGCCCTTGGCATCGGTGCAGACTTCGCGACGATTGGCGGTATCGTAGGTGCAGCCCGTCGCGTGGCCGTTGTCATCCGTCATCTGCAAGAGGTGCGACGAGTCGCTATAGACGAATGTCGTGGTGGATTCGCCGTCGGTCAGCGGGGCTTGCGCGGAATCGAAGAACTTCGCGCCGTGAATGGTCAGGCGATTGATCGCATCGTAGGCATAGAGCGACTCGCTCATCCGGACGTTTCCGCCGTTGCCGGGGATATCAACAAGTTCGCCGAAGACGGCGTCGCCTTCGACGTTGCCGTTGGCGTCATACTCGAAATGCGCTTCGTTGCCGAAGTGGTCGCCCCGAATGGTCAGGCGATTGTATCCGTCGTAGGCATACGAGAATTCGCGCGGCACCGGGCCCTGCAATCCCTGGAGCATGCGGGTGAGGTTACCGTCTCCGTCATAGTCATACTGGGTGGTGGACTCCCTCGGGTCGGTCGCGGCGCGGGTGCTGCGGAACACGAGGTCGCGCTCGTCATACGTGTGGGTGATGGTGTTCGCCGGCTGGTTCCCATTGGTCGCTTCGCCCAAGCGAATGAGCGCGGGGTTGCGGTTGGCGTCGTATTCATACTCGGTGACGACGGTGTTCGCGAGGTCGACCTCTTCGCTGACGCGGGTGACGTTGTTGAGAATGTCGTATTGATACTCAGTCGTGAAGTGCGTGTTCGCGCCGAGGACTCCGTTGGCGTCGCGGTTTTCGACGTCGATGCGCACCACGTTGTCATTGGCGTCAAAGTACGTGAGCGTCTCATACCGCGGTCCGACGGCTGGGACCACCTCGGGCGACCGCGTCCGCACAATTTGGTCAAGCTGATTGTAGTCGTAGAGCGAGTCATTCCCGCGCGGATCCACCATGCGCGTCATGTTGCCCCGGCTGTCGTATTCATAGGTGGTGGTAAGGGCGAATCCTGGCGCGTCTTCGACGACACTTTCCAGGTATCCGCTCTGCGGTCCGGCGGCCGGCGGATAATAATGGAACTCGGTTTCCATCTGATGGCCAGAGCCATTGTCCGGCGCGCGGCGCAGCGTGATCTGACCGAAGGCGTTATAAGCGAACTCGTCGACAACGGACTGGATGGCCTGTGCTGCGCGGGTGAGATTACCGCTAGCGTCGTATTCAAACGTCGTGGAGTTGCCGCGGCCGTCGACATACAGCGTAATCCGGCCGGAGTCGAAGTTTTGCACTGAATCGAACTCGAACTGTTCGACGATCTGCTGCTGGGCTCCGCCACGCGGTCCGGGTTGATGGGTTCGCCGCTTGGGTTGGACTTTGCGGCGCTGGGGTGCGAAGAAATCCTCGTCGCCTTCGTAAACCATCGAGACACTGTCAAGCTCTGGAGCAACAACGCGGGTGAGCAGTGATTCGCTGTTGTATTGAAATCGCGATTCAAAGTATGGCGGATCGGTCGGGCGCAGCGGATTGAACGGGCGGTTGAGCACGTCGGTGGTCGGCGCCAGCGGATTGGCCCTGCCGGTATAACGGCGGACCATGGCCAGCCGATTGCGGTAGTCGTAGAAGCACTCCTCGACGTTGCCCACGCGGTCATTCACGATGCACATGCCGGTGGCGAAGTTATTCGCCGGCGCGGGCGCGAGCGCGATGTAATGGAAAAATAATATCTCATTGGGCGTGCCGCGCTGCTGCGAAATGCAGCGATCGAACGCAATGTCGACGGGGTTCGCCGTCGGGTGGTACGTATTGCTCAAATACACCTGTCCCTGAGGGTCGGTAATCGTGAGCAGGTTATGATTGAGTCGCACAATCGGTGAGCCATCCGTGTACGTGTATGTCGTAGTCTTGCCCAGCGGGAAATCGTTGCCGTTCGGCGTGCCCACCACCGGAGGAGAGGTGACCGTGCGCAGGTCGCCGGCGTCGCCGCCCACGTCGGGATCCTGGTAGTACGTGTAGGTGACTTGCCGGCCGGTGAAATCAGTCACCGATTGAATAAACCCATCCACATTGTAGGCGATGGTGATTGCGCGCGGGTTCACGGGGCTGTCCAGCGTATCGCGAATGGTGGTCAGTCGGCCCGCGAGATCGTATTCAAACGTCGTCGTGTTCCCGTAGCGGTCGGACATGGAAACGATCTTGCCGTCGTCGGGCAGGCCGTTGAAGCCGCGCATCACGCTGATGCTGCGGTCGAAGTCCACTCGTTCGTAATCGCCGATGGGCGTCTGCCGGATTTCGCTGAAGAACTCGGGATGTGTCCAGGTGCCGTTGGGCAAAAGGCAGTATTCATCGCTGCGCCCGTCGCCATTGTGCAGGACCAGGTTGGGACCGCTTGATTCGAGGTAGACGTTGTAGGAATGGTCCCAGCCGTTGCCCATGGCGGTGTCCGGGCCGATCCGTGAACGGTAGCGCCTCGTCCATTCGAAATCGTAACCCCGGCCGCGAATGACCAGGTCGGTTTCGGTGTGGTGGAATTCCCCGGAGAACAGGTACACCGAGTCACTCGCGCTGGAGTCCGGGATGCCCCAGTAGGGTTTGTCGGGGCTGCCGCTGGTCTTCGCACGCAATGTTCCCGGTTCCTCGAGCCGAATGGGCAGAACACAGCCGGCAATCAGGGAGTCACCTGTAAAGTCGCGCTGAAACCGGGCGGCGTCGGCAAGATCCACGTGACCGTCGCCATCCATGTCGTAGCAGGCACATTCCGGGGCGGCGCTGACTTCAGGCCCGCTGAAACACGCGACAAATTCGATATGGTCATCCAGACTGATGCGGCAGTCACCGTTGCCATCGCCACTTGTTCCGCACAAGGGTGCCGCAGCAGCCGGCGCTGTCCACAGAAGCGCGCAACCCAATATCAATTCAAGAGTTACGATCAACGAGCACTTAGTAAACATTGCACAATCCCCCTGGTCGCACATTCGGCTCCGACTCCAATTCAGCGTAGCAGGAGCGATGTTCTCGCATTTAGGCCTGTTTTTGCATTGAGCACAGGCAAATAACCTGGAAGGAGGATTTGTGTGTCAGAAACCGCCCTGAGGCTGTTAAAATGGGTATCATGGCCGCGCAGATGCCGCTCACGACCACAAGCTTGCTGCTCGACGCGCTGCTGGAGCCCGCGAATGAAGCGGTGTGGCGGGAGTTCGACAGCCGTTATCGGCCGATCATCTTTGCCTGCGGTCGTCGATTGGGGCTTACCGAGGAGGGAGCCGCCGACGTGGCGCAGCAGACGCTGTTTGAGTTCGTGCGGGACTACCGCGCCGGAAAATATGACCGCGACCGAGGCCGGCTGCGATCGTGGATCCTGACCATCGCCCGAAACCGCATCGTCGATCGCCAGCGTCAGCAGGCGCGTCAGTTGCGTTGGGCTGGCGAGTCCGCCATCGCGGTACTGCCCGACGGCGACAGCCGACTCCAGGAAATGTGGCAACAGGAGCACGATCGCTACGTATTCGAAAAGGCCCTGGCCGAACTTCGCGAAACGTCCAGAACGCACCCGGTGACCCTGCAGGCGTTTGAACTGCTGGTATTGCAGGAGCGCCCCGAGCAGGATGTGGCCCGGCAGTGCAACCTGAGCGTCGCGGAGGTTTACCGCGTGAAGCACCGCGTCACCAAGCGGCTACGGGAGATCGTGCAGCGCATGAACCGCACCTATGACGAAAGCGAGTGAGCCTGTATCGCACGTCGATCGGCCAGACTGCCCGGATCACGCCCTTCTGGATGCGTGCGCAAGGGGCCGACTGGTTGAGTCGGACCTGCGCCGCCACATCGCGACATGCGCGATCTGCCTGAGCGAGATCGCGGAGATCCAGGAGAACAACGCGTTTCTCGAGCAGATGGTTCCCGCGTTCAAGACCGGTGGCCTGACGCCGACTCACCCGCGCGACAGCGAAGACTCTCTGCCGGGATACCAAATCATCCGCGAGATTTCCCGCGGCGGGCAGGGCATTGTCTACCTCGCGATTCAAACATCCACGAAGCGCACGGTCGCGCTCAAGCTGCCGCTGACGGGGCATCTGGCCACGGCGCGCCAGCGACAGCGGTTTGAGCGCGAGGTTGAGATTGTCGCGGCGCTGCGTCACCCGCACATCGTGACGCTCTACGGAACAGAAACGCTGCCTGGCGGGCGCACCGTGCTGGTGATGGAGTACGTCGTCGGCGAGCGGCTGGACCGGTACTTCCGCGGCGCACAAAACCCCGACGTTGCCGCCGACCAGACCAAGGGGATGTTGCGCCTGCTTGTGAAGATCTGCGATGCGGTGAACTACGCCCATCAGCACGGAATCCTCCACCGCGATCTCAAGCCGGCCAATATCCTGGTGGTTCATCCCCATTCCGCCGGGCAGGAGTCTCGCGAACCTGGACACGACACAGCCGGCGAATCCGGCCGCCCAGACGGGGCGCGCAGCGCGTGGTCCACCGGGGAGAACTCACTGGAACCGCGCATCCTCGACTTCGGCCTGGCCAAGGCGATCGACGTCGATCCCTTTTCCGGGCGCAATATTTCAACGATGCCGGGCGAATTCATGGGCACGCTGGCCTATGCCGCGCCGGAGTCGGTCCAGGGAGATCCCAAGGGAATCGACACGCGCACCGACGTCTACGCGCTGGGCGTCATGCTCTATCAGGCCCTGACCGGACGACTCCCCTATGCCATGACCGGATCCCTGGCCGACGGCGTACGCAACATTGTCGACACCGAACCCGAAAAACCCTCCGTGCACTGCCCGTGGCTCGGTGAAGAGCTGGACGCGATCGTGCTCAAGGCCCTGGCCAAGGATCAACAGCGGCGCTACCAGTCGGCGCGCGATCTGGGCCTGGACATCGAGCGCTTTCTTGCGGGAAGTCCCATTCAGGCCAAGAGCGACAGCGCCTGGTACCTCGTGCGCAAGACGGCGCGCCGGCACAAGGTGCCGCTGGCGGCGGCGGCGGCGATTGTCGTGCTGATCGCCGGATTCGCGGTGAGCATGTATGTGCTGGCGGGTCGCATCGCCACGCAGCGCAATGCCCTGGCGGCGTCATTGGCGGTCAGCAATCTTGAACGCGGTCGCCTGCTCGGAGTCACCGGAACACTGCCCGCGGCGGAGGACATTCTCTGGCGCGAGTTCATACGCAACGTGCCCGCGCCGAGCGAACCGGGACCGACGGGGTTGGCGCGCGCATCAAACCCGATAGGGTTTTCCAATTCGCCGAACTACTGGTCTTTGTGGGAACTCTATTGCCGACAGCCCTGCCTGGCCACGATGTCCGTCGCGGATCCGGGCACCACCGCGACCCTGCCGATGGCCTTCAACCACGATGGCACAAAACTGTTCACCGGCGTCTCAGGAAGCAACGTCAAGATCTGGGAAATTCCGTCGGGGCGACTGAGTTCTACGCTGCAGGGGCCGGATGAGCGGTGCCACACGGTCTGCACGGATGCGCGGGGCGAGTCACTGGTTCTGTGGGTGCCTGACGCGCAGGTCGCGTTGTGGGATGTTGCCACCAAACAGTACGTCCGTCTCGACACGGACGCGCTGGGTGGAGCCGAGAGCCTGACCAACAGCAATTCGCGCGAAATTCTGGCTGTGGGTGGTCGCAACGGCATGTTGCAGACGCACGATGCCGTAACAGGCCAAATGCTGCAGGCCTGGCGGGCGCATGCGGGCCCGGTCTCGGTGATGGCGCTCAGCGCAGATCTGCGCATGCTGGCGACGCACAGCCAAGGGGATCATTATGTCCGCATGTGGGATCGGGAAACCGGCAACCTTCTCGAGGAATGGAAGTCCCTCGCAAGGCTCTTCTTCTTCTGTTTCAGCCCGGACGAGCGCACCCTGGCGTACATGGATCCCGACCGGGGTGAAATTGTATTGTGGGATATCGATTCCCGGCGGGAGCGCCTGCGCCTGGCCAGCCAGCACGGTCAGATTCACTCATTCGCATACAGCCCGGACGGAAGGATGATCGTCGCCGGCGGATTCAACGGCGAACTGAAGGTGTTTGATCTGGCGTCACAACGGTGGGTGGCAACGCACACCGGCCACGCCGGCGATATCGGATCGATTCGATTTCGCGCAGATAGCCGCATGCTGGCCAGCGCCGGCCTCGACGGCAGGATTCGCCTTTGGGAGTCACCGCCCTATGTTTATCCCGAGGCGCCGAAGGGCCTGAATGACTCAGTGCTTTCTCTGGATTTCAGTTCGAACGGGCGATTCCTGGCAGCCGCCTGTGGAGCGGACGGCGTGGTGCGGCTTTGGAATCTCGAGTCCGGCGCGGACGCGCCCACGTCCCTGCGGCTGGATGCGACCGCGTCCGCCGTGGCGTTTCATCCCGATGCAAAAACGCTGGCGACGGGCAGTCACAACGGTACGGTAAAGCTCTGGGATATTCCAACCGGCGCATTGAAGGACAGCATGCAGGCGGATGACAAGATCGCCTGCCTGGCGTTCAGCCCTGACGGGAAACGTCTCGCATCGAGCGGCGAAGCCACGTCCGTCAAAATCTGGAACGTGACCAACCGCGCGACCCAGGAACTTTGTCTCGACGGACACCGCGATCGCGTGCCGTTCGTGACCTGGAGTCCGAACGGCAAGACAGTCGCTAGCGCCGGACGGGACGGAGCGGTCATCCTCTGGAACTGCGCCGATCCGCAACGACGCATGACGCTCCGGGATCATCATGGCGCTGTGCGATGCGTACAGTTCAGTCCCGACGGGGCAATGATCGCCACCAGCAGCGATGATCAGACCATTCGCCTCTGGAACGTGGAAACTGGACGAAGCGTGGCGACACTTTCCGGTCACATGGGTCAGGTCTGGGCGCTGTGCTACAGCCCGGATGGCCGGCTGGTGGCGTCGGGAGACCATGGCGGCAGCATACGCCTGTGGGACGCCTCCAACGGAAGGTTTCTGGCGGCCATCGACGCACCCGGACCGGTCTACTGCCTGAGTTTCAGCTTTGACGGACGTACGCTCGCCGCGGGATGCGATCAGCCGAATCCGCTCACCCTCTGGAGTCTGACCCACTACGATCGGCGCATCGCAGGCAACCTGGAGTATCAACTGCGCCGCATCGGGACAGACACGCTCGCCCCGGACCGTGTCGCCGGGCTGCGCGCCTGGGCCGAAAACGTGCACGTGCGCGCCGCGGCAGACGGTGAATAGCCTCGCGTCCGAGACGATGTCAGCGCCGAATCGTGGAACGCCTGCGCCGCGTCACAGATTGCGATCCATGTCGATCATTTCGCCCCAGTTGGTGCGCTCGCGCATCTGCTCCTTGATCTCGGCGGGCACCAGGTCCTGGTCCTGTCGCAATTCCCAACCACCGCCCAACGCACGGTACAACGCGATGACATTGAGCGCTACCGCGCCACGCGTTGCAACCAGGCGCGACTGCTCGATGGTCAGTGAATCCTGCGCAGTGAGCACGCGCGTGTAATCGGCGGTACCGCCACGGTATTGCTGTTCGGCCAGGTCGACCGCTCTGGCGGCTGCATCGACGCTTTTCTCCAGCGAGGTGACCTGTCGCTGCGCCCCGACGAGCCCGGCAATCGCGATCTCAACATCACCTTGTGCGCGCAGCACGACGCTTTCGTAGTCGCTGATCAGGGCCTGGTACGCGGCGTCCTGGACGCGAATGTTGTTGCGAATGCGACCGTAGTTGAGCACCGCCCAACGGAACGACGGTCCGGCAAACGCCTGGACGCTGTTGCCCCGCCACAGGTCTGAGAAATGCTCCGCGCCAAGTCCCAATGCGCCTGATAGCGAGAAGCTGGGGTACAGTTCAGCGGCGGCAATGCCAATGATGGCGCTTTGCGCCGCCAACTGACGCTCGGCCCGGCGGATGTCCGGTCGCCTGCGCAGAAGTTCAGCCGGCACACCCAATGCCATGGCCGCCGGCGCCGCGGGTATGGACTGGCCCGCGCCGAGCACGTCGCGCAGATCCTTCGGCGGCGATCCGAGCAAGACGCACAGCGCGCTTTTCACCTGCGCGATGCTCGCCTCCAGGCCGGCTGACTGGGCCTCCGTATCATGAAGCAGCGCCGCCGCCTGGGCAGGGTCGAGCCCGGTGGTGGTGCCGCCCTTGAACTTGGCATCCGCCAGCTCGAATCCGCGCTGCTGTATCGCGACGTTGCTCTGCGTCACCGCGAGTTGCTCTTCGAGGGCGCGCAGCAGCACGTAATTCGTGGCCACTTCCGCGATCAGGCTGACCAGGACATCATCGTAATCGGCGAGGGTAGCGAGAATCTGCGCGTCGGCAGCCTCGATCCCGCGGCGGTAACGCCCCCAGACGTCCAGCTCCCAGGAAGCGCCCATGCCGAACTGCCAATTGTGATAAACACCATCGATGCCGGTGTCCCCCACCGCGTTGCGGGCCAGCGTTCCGGCCGGCGACGACAGGAAGTTCAGGGTGTTGAGCGCGCCGCTGCTTTCGGGCGTGGCCATCCCGGCGTTGTCACTGACCTGGTTCCAACTGAGGTCTCCCGTCACCTCCTGGCGCTGCGGGAAGAGCAGTCCAAACGCGACCGCCCGTCGCGCCTGCGCCTCGAGCACACGAATTCCGGCTGCGTGCAGCGACGGGTTCTGGCGATAAGCGGTTTCCACGAGGTTCTGCAGCACCGGGTCATTGAAGACCTCCCACCAGCGCGCGACGACCGACTCTCCGCGCTGCAGCGCCGGCTCCGCGGGTTCCTGCCACTGCGGGGCGACGGGAGACTGCGGTGCAACATAATCGGGACCGACCATGCAGCCGCTCAGACTCAACCAGACTGCAACCGTCGCGCCCAGCGCCTTCATGCCGGTCAGCACCCCACCGCGAGAATTCATGCCTCCGCTCCTTTGGAATGCGTGGCCTGCACCGGTTTTGATCCGCGCTGCGAGAACCACCGAATGCTGGAATAAAATACCGGAGTGAAGAAGATGCCGAAGAGCGTCACGCCGACCATCCCGCTGAACACGGCGATTCCCAGCGCGACACGCATTTCGGCGCCGGCCCCCTTGGCCAGCACCATCGGCAGAACGCCCAGCGTGAACGCGAGCGACGTCATCAGGATTGGCCGCAAGCGCAACTTGCTGGCCTCGACCGTCGCCTCCCGAAGCTCACGCCCCTGGTCCTGAAGCTGCTTGGCGAACTCGACGATGAGGATCGCGTTCTTGGCCGCCAGCCCGATCAGCACGACCAGCCCGATCTGCGTGAAAATGTTGTTGTCCATCTTCATCAGCCAGACGCCGGTGATCGCAGCAAGCAGGCACATGGGGACGATGAGGATAATGGCGACCGGCAACGACCAGCTTTCGTATTGGGCCGCGAGCACCAGGAATACGAATATGCTGCCGAGAATGAAGACGAAGATCGCCGTATTACCCGCGAGCTTCTGCTGCAAGGCCAACTCGGTCCACTCGAATCCCATGGTCGCGGGGAGTTCCTTGCCCGCAACCGTCTCCATCAAGCTGATGCCCTGACCCGAGCTTACCCCCGGCTGTGTGCCTCCGTTGATTTCCGCGGACGGGTACATGTTGTAATGGTTGACGATCGCAGGCCCGCTGGTTTCCTCAATGGCCAGCAGCGCACCCAGGGGAACCATCTGCCCGGAGCCGTTGCGCACTTTCAGACGGCCGATATCTTCTGCGCGCAAGCGGAATTGCGGCTCCGCCTGGACGTTGACCTGCCAGTTGCGTCCAAAGCGCGTGAAATCGTTGACGTACGCCGAACCGAGGTAGATCTGCAACGTGTCGAAGATGTCGCTGAGGGCGACGTTCTGCGCCTTGGCCTGTGTGCGATCCAGGTCGATGAACACCTGCGGCTGATTGGCCCGGAAGCTGCTGAAGAGTCCGAGCAGACCTGGCGTGGCATTGCCGGCCAGCGCAACGTTGTCGACGCCCTCCTGCAGACCGGTCAGTCCGGTGTCACCGCGATCCTGGATCTGCAGCTTGAAGCCGCCGGCATTGCCCAGGCCGTCGATCGGCGGCGCGCCGAACACCGCCACCGCCGCTTCCTGGATGACGCTGAACTTCTGCCGAAGTTGTGCGGCAATCGCGGGCCCGGAGAGCGCGGGATCCAGCTTGCGTTCGTCAAAGGGTTCGAGAATGACGAACATGCCGCCCAGGTTGGCGATGTTTGTGCTGTTGAGGATGGAATAACCCGGAACCGCGATGGTGTGGGCAACGCCCGGCGCGTCGTCCGCGATTTCCTGCAGGCGCTTGACGACGGCTTCCGTGCGCTCCAGGCTGGCGCCGTCCGGCAACTGCGCATTGACCAGAAGGTATCCCTTGTCCTGTTCAGGAATGAAGCCCACCGGCACGGTGGTAAAGCCCTTGTACGTCATGAACATCAAACCGCCATAAACCGCGAGTACGATGACGCCCACCCGCAGCAGCGTGCGCACCGCGAACCCGTATCCGCCGATCGCCCGGTCAAAGCACCAGTTGAATCCGCGAAAGAGCGCGTCCAGCAACCGGTTCACTCCGCCGGATAACAACCAACCCGCGATGCCGCCAATCACAAACGCCAACACCTTGACACCCAGGAGCGCCCAGCCGCCGGACTCCGCGGCATGGCTTTCCCCTTCGCCGTGACCGCCGACGTGTTCCGCGACCTCCACGCCGAACATCGGCCCGATGAACTTGGGCAGCAAGGCAAACGCCACCAGACCGGCCAGCACGACAATACCCAGGCGCGGCAGGGCTTCGCGCTGCGCGTGCGCGTCTGCGCCGTGGGGGTGCGGCTTGAGCAGCAGCGCACACAGCGCCGGGCTCAGCGTTAGCGAATTGAAAGCCGAGATGGCCGTGGACGCCGCGATGGTCAGCGCGAACTGGCGGTAGAACTGGCCGCTGATGCCGGCAATGAACGCGGTAGGTATGAACACCGAACACAGCACCAGCGCGATGGCGATCAGCGCGCCGGAGACTTCTTTCATCGACTTGCGCGCGGCATCTTTCGGCGAGAGCCCCTGTCCCATGTTCAACTCGACGCTCTCGACGACCACGATCGCATCATCGACGACGATGCCGATCGCCAGGACCAGGCCGAAGAGCGAGAGGTTGTTCAGCGAGAAGCCGATGCCCGCCATGACCGCGAACGTGCCGATGAGCGAAACGGGGACCGCCACCATCGGGATGATGGTCGCGCGCCAGTTCTGCAGAAAAACCAGCACGACGATGAACACGAGGATGAACGCCTCGACCAGCGTCTTGTACACCTCGTGCACCGATTCTTCGACGAAGATCGTCGTGTCATACACGATGCGGTATTCCAGGCCGTCGGGAAAGCGGCCACGCAGCTCTTCCATCTTGTCGCGCACCAACTGCGCCGTGGCCAACGCGTTGGAGCCCGGAAGCTGGAACACCGCCAGGGTTATGCTGGGTTCGCCGTCCAGGTAGCTGTTGACGTCGTAGTTCTTCGCGCCCAGCTCCGCGCGGCCGACATCGCGAATACGGGTGATTTGCCCGTCCGCGCCGGTTTTGATGATGATGTCCGCGAACTGGTCCGGTTCCAGCAGCCGGCCGAGGGTGTTGATCGTCAATTGGAACGCCTGCCCCGGCGGCGCCGGTGGTTGACCCAGCCGACCCGCCGCGACCTGCACATTCTGTTCGCGAAGCGCTCTCGTCACGTCGCTCGCGGTCATATTGCGTGAAGCGAGCCTTTCCGGGTCAAGCCAGATGCGCATGCTGTAGTCGCGAGCGCCCAGGAATGTGACGTCGCCGATGCCCTCCAGCCGGGCGAGCGCGTCCTTCACCTGGATGGTGGCGTAATTGCTCAGGTAGAGCTGGTCATAACGCCCATCCGGCGAAATCAGGTTGACGCACAACAGAATCGCAGGCGATTTCTTCTTCGTGGTGACGCCCTGCCGCTTCACTTCCTCGGGCAGTTTGGCCTCGGCGATGGCCACGCGGTTCTGGGTGAGCACCTGGGCCATGTTCAGGTCGGTGCCCACGTTGAACGTCACGTCCAGGTACATCTGGCCGTCGTTGGTCGACTTCGAGAACATATACAGCATGTTCTCGACGCCGTTGACTTCCTGCTCGATGGGCGCGGCCACCGTGTCGGCGACGACCTTGGCGTTGGCCCCGGGATAGAGCGCGGATATCTGGATCGTCGGCGGAACGACTTCGGGATACTGCGCGATCGGAAGCGAAGTGAGCGCCACGCCGCCGACGATCAGAATGACGATCGAAAGCACGGAGGCGAAGATCGGGCGATCGATGAAAAACTGGGAGATCATGTCGGCCTCCGTTACTTGCCGGGTTCCGGCGACGGCGCGGGGGCCGCACTCTTTTCCTGGACAACGCCGAACACAGGCATTGCGGCGCGCTGCGGAGTGACCGGTTGCCCCGGCCGGACGCGCTGCAGACCGTTGATCACGATCCATTCGCCGGACTTCAGGCCCTCGGTAACCACTTGCAGGCCGTCATCCTGGGTGGGTCCCAACTTGACGAAACGCTTTTCCGCAACGCCCTTGTCGTCCACCACGAAGACGAACTTGTGCCCCTGGTCAACGCCGAACGCCAACTCGGTAACCAGCAACGCCTGGTATTGATCGCTCACCGGTATCCGGACACGCGCGAACAACCCAGGCTTGAGGATGCGTTTGGAATTGTCGAACGTCCCGCGGACGCGAATGGTGCCTGTGTTGGAATCGACGCGATTGTCCGCGAAGTCCATCACGCCCTCGAAGGGAAACCCATCGTCATTGGACAATGCCAGGTAAACGGGAATCTTCAGTGACGCGACCGCAGGTTGTGCGGCGCCTTCCGGCTGAGTGGCGCGTCCCCGTTCACGAAAACGCAGCATGGATCGCTCGTCTACGTCGAAGTAGGCATACATAGGTTCAAGCGAAACCATGGTGGTCAGCAATGCGTCGGGGCCAGCGCCCGATTGCACGAGGTTCCCCTTGGTGATCAGGGCCCGCCCAAGCTGCCCGTCGATCGGGGCGGTGATCTTCGAAAACTCCAGATCAAGCCGAGCCTGGGCGATCGACGCCTCGGCCGATTGAATGGCGGCCACCGCTTCGCCCAGCTCGGCGCGGGCTTTGTCGAGGTCCTGGGCGCTGGCCGCGCCGGTCGGTACCAGGCTCTCGTATCGGGATACATCCGATTGCGCTTTGTCGCGTTTCGCCAGCCACTGCGCCTTCTGGCCTTCGGCGAAACTCAATTGCGCCTCGAAGGGCCGGGGGTCGATCTCGAAAAGCAGGGTTCCCGTCTTCACTTCGTCTCCGTCGGTGAAATTCACCTGCGTGAGATATCCGCGCACGCGCGCCCGGATCTCGACGTTTTCCGCGGATTCAAGCCGGCCGGTGAACACCTCGTAGTCGATCACCGCACGCTCGACGACCTGGGCGATCGTCACCTCGGGCGGCGGCGGTGCGGCGGTCTGCGGCTGCGACTCCTGGCGACACCCCGCAAGTGTCACGAGCCCGAGCACGATCGCGCACCATTTTCGTACAGCCCGTCGATCGGTTAACAATTTGATGACTCCTCGCTTGCCGAAATTGCCTGATTGAGGTGACCCGCGTATGGTGTGTCCTGCAACACGCCTGATACTCGCTTGTACCCAGCAATGATCACAAGGCGCGCAGCCTGGTTCGCTTCATCCATCGTGCCGCTTCAGTCCCTATTGTCCGCTCGTACTCCAGGGATTTCAACAGTCTCTTTCCCGATGAGCGCGAACGGCGAACTTAGAGCTTGACCCAGTCGCCCATGTTCGGCATTTCGCTCTTCAGTCGCAACCGCCGCTGCACCTGGCGCGCCAGTTCACTCCTCGCCCCGTTCTCTCCATGGGTCAAAACCACCCGCGGCCTGCTCGGGGCGATGGCGGCCAGCCAGGCAAGGAGGTCGGATTGCCCTGCGTGCGCGCTGAACCCGCTGAGCGTGTGCACACCTGCCCGGACCGCGACCTTTTCCCCGTGGATGCGCACAAACGGCTCGCCATCCACCAGCCGCCGGCCAAGCGAACCATGGCCCTGGTATCCGACGATCAGGACGCGCGTCTCCTCCTTCCAGAGATTCTGACGCAAGTGATGCAGGATTCTCCCGCCGTTGCACATACCCGCGCCCGCCATGATCAGGCAGGTACCCGTCACATCATTGATCTGCTTGGATTCCTGAGTCGACGCGGTCGCCCGCATTGTCCGCAGGTCCTCGCGCATCGGCTTTTGCTTGACGAAGCGAGCCAACTTGTCGTGAAACAGCTCGCGGTGCTGCATGTAGATCTTGGTGGCCTCAATCGCCATCGGGCTGTCGAGGAAGATCGGAAACGGCGCGACCTTCTTGTTGCGAAACATCCACGCGAGCAGGCTGGTGAGCAATTGCGCCCGTCCGACCGCGAAGGTCGGCACCAGGATTTTCCCACCGGACTTGGCCGCGCTGCGCACCAGGGAGACAAACTCGTTCACGGTTTCCTGGAACGGGCGATGATCGCGGTCGCCATACGTCGACTCGAGAAAAACCAGGTCGGCGCGCTGGAATGGTTCGAAGTTCTTCAGGAGCGGAATGCTCCGCGGGCCGAGATCGCCCGAGAACACAACGCACTTCTCTTTTCCGCTGTCATCGATAGTCAACTGAATACTGGCCGAACCCAACATGTGCCCCGATTCCGCCCACATCGCCCGCATGCCCGGTGCGACCTCGACCGGCTCCTGGTATGGAACGTCCTGGAGCATGCCTAAGATAGACTTCGCCTCGTCGGCGGTGTAGAGCGGCTGAACCGGCGGTTTTCCCATGCGCGCCCGCTTGCGGCTTTCGCGCTCTGCGTCCTGTTCCTGGAGACGTGCCGAGTCGCGAATGATGAGCGACGTCATTTCGCAGGTGGCGGACGTGGCATACACCGGGCCCTTCCAGCCCATCTGGGTCAGCAGGGGCAAGCGACCGGTATGATCAAGATGGCCGTGCGTGAGCAGGACGGCATCCAGGTGCATGTTGGGCCGGGCCGGCGGCCGATTGAGCGCTTCGGACCTGCGGCCGCCCTGGAACAGCCCGCAGTCGACCAGTACGCGGGCGCGCCGGGTTTCAACCATGTACGCCGAGCCGGTCACTTCGCCGCCGGCTGCGCCGATGACTCGGATTTTCATTCGCTGCGGGCCTCGTGAGGGGAGGATGGGCGCGCAAGCTTTCCCCGCACGTCGGGCGGAAGGCTGCGCACAATGACTTCGACTGCCTCGGCTGGCGAATCCGTCACCCAGCCGAATCCGATCTCTTCTTTTGAAAAGACGCCCTGCCGCATCATGAACTGGCCCCACTTCCGCATGCCGGACCAAAAGCTTTCGCCGATCAGAACAATGGGAAACGGGCCGATCTTCTTACATTGAATGAGGGTGGCGGCCTCGAAGAGTTCATCGAGCGTGCCCAGCCCCCCGGGCATGACGATGAACGCGCACGAGTATTTCACAAGCATGACTTTCCGCGTGAAGAAGTAATGAAACTCGATGCTGCGATCCACGTACGGATTCGCCGACTGCTCGTGCGGAAGCATGATGTTCAACCCGTAACTGACGCCGCCGGCTTCGTGCGCGCCGCGGTTGGCGGCTTCCATGATGCCGGGCCCGCCCCCGGTCAACGTGGCAAAACCAGCCTGGGCCAACTCACGGCCGACCGCCCGCGCCAGCTTGTAGTAGCGATGTGTCTGCTTGAAGCGGGCCGATCCGAATACGGTGACCGCGGGTCCAAGCTGGTATAGGCCTTTGAAGCCGCGGACAAACTCCTCATGAATGCGTTTAAGCCGGGCAACTTCCTTCGCAGGTGAGCGTGTTTCGGTGAGAAACGCACGGTCAGCGCCCCCCGGTCCACCGGCAGGCAGTTCGAATCTGCTTTCGCCCGCCTTGCTCCAGTACTTGCGCCAACTCCGTTCCCATTGGTCAAGTGACGGACGCTGCGTGGTTGTGGCGCGTTTTCGGGTTGATTGGCGCATTTCCCCTGCACTCCACCAGCTCGTCGCTCAGTGTCTGGTGAATGGTCTGGTTACACTGCCGCACACTTGTAAACACGATGCCGTCGGCCCCGCCCCGCGCTGCTCGCGGCCTTGCCTGTCCGTGCAGCAACGCCCGTTCGGCCTACCATTATAGTGTCAGAGACGGGCTTGGAAATCGGTGGCACCGCCGAACCGACCACCCGCCGGCGAACCCTGGGTGCCTCAACTGCTAGCCGGCTTGGCGTTTTGGCAATCCGGGCAAAATGACCGGATACAAATGGCCGGCGTCCGAACACGATCCGTCGAACGGCGGGTCTATTCGCGCAGACCCGGTTTTGTTAAACTGGCTTGCGGTCCTGTGGCCGCCATCGGCAAACATTCGGCCTGCCCGTCCTCCAAACATTGCGGGCCAGGTAATACGCGGGTTGATGTCGTCCGTGCGTGCAGTGTGTGCCCGCAAGGCCAAGACGGCTCGACAACCGCCGCCGGAAGGGACACTAAGGTGCGGAAATCTCTATAATCGTAAGCGGCTCCATGCACCGCGAACTGCGGCCAGCAGATCTGGCGCAGCATACCCGGGAAAGGAACACTCACCATGTGCAAGACCCCCGCACGAACTGGCATCATTTTGACGCTATGCGCCGCGCTTGCGCCGGCGTTATCCTGGGGCCAGTCGGACCCCGCCGCGTCCGCGTCCACGCCGCCAGCAACCGGCGAAACAGCCGCACCGTCGGCTGACTTCAAGCCGGAGGAGTTGGAGCAACTGGCGGCGCCCATCGCGCTGTACCCGGACTCGCTCATCTCCCAGATCCTGATGGCCTCCACGTATCCGCTGGAGGTCGTACAGGCTGACCGCTTCGCGCAGCAGAACAAGGATCTGCAGGGAGACGCGCTGACGGACGCACTTGAGAAAGAGGACTGGGATCCCAGCGTGAAATCCCTGGTCAACTTTCCGCAAGTGCTCTCCATGATGAGTGAAAAACTGGATTGGACCAGCCAGCTCGGCGACGCGTTCCTCGCGCAGCAGAAAGGACTGATGGACGCCATTCAGAAGCTGCGCGCTCGGGCCAAGTCAGAGGGCAATCTGGAATCAACGCCGCAACAAACCGTCGTGGTCAAGGAAGAGGCGAGTACACAGGTGATTGTCGTAGAGGCCGCCGACCCGGAGGTGGTGTACGTCCCCTCGTACAATCCGACCGTAGTCTACGGCTCATGGCCTTATCCGGCCTATCCGCCGCACTACTACTATCCCCCCGGATATGTCGCTACAGCCGCAGTATCCTTTGGTGTCGGCATGGCCTGTGGCGCGGCTTGGGGCTACGCATGGGGCGGTTGCAACTGGGGTCACGGCGACATCGATATTGATTGCGACCGCAACCTCCGCATCAACAACAATATCGACCGCTCGCGGTACAAGAACGACTTCAGCAACCGCAACAACAACATACGGGACGGACGCGGGTCATGGCAGCATGACCCCAGTCACCGCAAAGGCGCTTCGTACCGCGATCAGGGCACCGCGCGCAGGTACGGCGGCCAGAGCGCGACGGACGCGGCGAGGTCACGCGACGCATTCCGCGGCCGGGCCGAGGCAGGACGCCAGGACATCGCCCGCGGCGGTGCGGATCAGTATCGCGGACAATCCCGCCCCGGCACAACGCAACGCGCCGGCACAGCCAGCCGGCCGCAGTCGACCAGCCGCGGCCCATCCGCAGACCGAAGCCGGCCCTCGCAAACTTCTCGGCAATCGTACGGGAGCCGCAGCAGCGCGCTGGATGGTACTGGGCAAGGAAATCGCGCTCGCGCTGACAGCCAGCGGGGCCAGTCGAGCCGGCAGCAGGCCAGCCGGTCCAGCTCCTCCCGATCCGGAAGTGGACGCAGCAGTTCGTACTCACGTGGAGGCGGCAGCTCGCGCAGCAGCGGCATGCGCGGTGGCGGCGGCTCGCGCGGCGGGGGTGGCCGTGGAGGACGGCGCTGACACGATTTTCTGCACGGCATGACCTCGATTCGTGAGCATACTGAAGGAACCGACCCATGAACCGATTGACGACGCAGTGCGACACACGCACTTACCCTGCAAAATCGAAACCGATTCCCACGGCTGCGTTCTTGGCGATGATGATCGCCGCGAGCGTCGCGGCCCCAGGATGCAGCTGGCAGCAGGCGCGCTTCGATACGCCGGAACTAGCGGTCGCTGCCCTCGTCCAGGCGGTGCGCACCGACGATGCCGACGAACTGCGGCACATTCTCGGTGGCGGAGCCAAGGAGATCATGTCGTCCGGCGACGAAGTGGCGGATCGCCAAGCCCGCGAGGACTTTCTGCAATCCTACGATCAGAAAAACGCGCTGGTCACCGAAGAAGAGGGAAACGTGGTCCTGGAAGTCGGCCAGGACGGTTGGCCCATGCCCATTCCGATCGTCGAACGCGGAGGATCCTGGCGCTTCGATACGCGCAGCGGTAAGGAAGAAATCCTGAACCGGCGCATCGGGCGTAATGAACTTTCCGTTCAGGAAGTCTGCCTGGCCTTCGTCGACGCCCAACGGGAATACATGTCGCAGGATCGCAACGGTGACGGCGTTCGGGAATACGCGCAGAAGCTCATCAGCGATGAGGGAAAGCGGAACGGCTTATACTGGAAAACAAACGAAGGTGAACCGCCTAGCCCGATGGGCCCGCTGGTGGCCGACGCGGTGGCGGAGGGTTACGGTCGCTCCGACAACACCACCGGCGAGCGCCGTCCGTACCACGGATATCACTTCAAGCTGCTCAAAGCGCAGGGCAAGCACGCACCCGGCGGCGCGCGCAGCTACAGCGTGGACGGTCGTTTGACCGAGGGCTTCGCGGTGGTCGCCTGGCCGGCGGAATACGGCAACTCGGGGGTCATGACATTCCTGGTCAGTCACCAGGGGATTCTCTATGAACGGGATCTGGGGCGGCGCACCGCGCGTGTCGCCAGCGCGATGAACGAATTCGATCCGGATGCGGACTGGACTCCCTGCAAGGTTCCGTGATGAAGGGAAACACCATGCGGACACAGCGGCTCACTTTCTGCCTGCTGGGCCTCGCGGCGTTGGCGTCTCTGGCGGGATGTGCGGCGCCGAAGTCGAACGGCAAAGGGATGATGTTCGGCTGTGACGGTTCGGGCGCCGGCGCCGTCATCAAGTGGGGTCCGTCCGCGCGCCGCGGCCTGACCAAGGCGGGCTACCAGGGGTTGTTCGGCCCGTTCCGCTGGCAGACCGGATTGGGAGTCGCCGCAGATCACGCATCGTCCGTGGCGTACAAGCGCGCGATGGCCGGCAAGCTCGCGGAGCGCATCGCGCAGCATCGCGAGGAATTTCCCAATGACCCCGTCTACATCGGCGGCCTGTCCGCCGGCTGCGCGGTGGTGATCTATGCACTGGAGGAACTGCCCGACGGCGTCAGCGTCGACCAGGTGTTCCTGCTCTCGTCGTCCGTCAGCGCGGATTACGACCTGACTGCGGCGCTGCGCCATGTTCGCGGCCGGTTGTTCGCCACCACGTCGCCGCACGATGCCGTACTGCGCGATCTGGTCACGGTGGTCGGAACCGCGGACCGCGAAGCCAGCGGTAGTGCGATCTCCGGCATGAAAGGCTTTGTTCCGCCTGCAGGCGCGGGAGACAACGTTCGAGCGCTCTACCGAGCGAAAGTGGTCAACATCCCATGGCGGCCCGAGTTCGCCAACTATGGAAATCGCGGCGGGCATACTGACGTCGTGGCCGAGGATTTCGTCGCGAAGTACCTGGCGCCCCTGGTGGTTCCGGCGAACCAATAGGCGCGGCTGTACGTTGACGCCCCTGCCGACGGCCAAGGAGGTGGAAGACGATGAAACGCTACAACCTCGACCCCGACCGGAAGATCAAGATCAAGGTCGGCGATTCCGACACCATCGAGTTCCGCTTCAAGGAAGTGATGGTCCCGCCGGGGACGGAAATCAACCTCAAGAAGGACTTCGACCCCGACTTCACCGGTGGGTACGACGACAAGGCGGGCGCGCTGGCTCAGGTCGCCGCCAACGTCGAGCGACTGGCCGAGTTGCAGGACAAGCTCTACGCCCAGGATACCTACGCCCTGCTGATCGTCTTTCAGGCGATGGACGCAGCCGGCAAGGATGGCGCGATCAAGCACGTGGTCTCGGGCGTCAATCCGCAGGGCTGCCACGTCACCAGCTTCAAGTCGCCCTCCGCCGAAGAGCTCGATCACGACTACCTGTGGCGCGCCGCCAAGGCGCTTCCCGCGCGGGGCATGATTGGGATTTTCAACCGCTCCTACTACGAGGAAGTGCTGGTGGTCCGCGTGCACCCGGAGTTTCTGGCGAAGCAAAAGCTGCCGCCGGAGACCATGGGCGACGACATCTGGCAGAAGCGTTTCAGGGAAATCAACAAGTTCGAGAAGTACCTGGTGCGAAACGGCATCCTGGTGATCAAGTTCTTCCTCAATGTTTCGTACAAGGAACAACGCAAGCGGTTCCTGGCGCGGATCGATCGTCCGGAAAAAAACTGGAAGTTTTCGGTGGCGGACTTCAAGGAGCGCGCGTACTGGGATGATTACCAGAAGGCGTACAACGAGCTGCTCAATCACACCAGCACCGATTGGGCGCCCTGGTTCGTGATTCCCGCCGACAACAAGTGGTTCGCGCGCCTGGCCGTCTCGCAGACCCTTTGTGCGGTGCTCGAAAGCCTGGACCTCAAGTACCCCGAGGTCAGCGATCAACGTCGTGCGGAACTCGCCGAGATCAAGCAGGCACTGTTGGCCGAGTGATGGAGGGCGGTTCGGAGTGGATGAGACGCGCTGGCTCTCGGCTGCAAAGTGGGTTCCGAAGATTGGCCGGGACGCGCTGCGTGCGGATATCATGGCCGGCGTGACGCTGGCGGCCTATCTGCTGCCTGCGGGAATCGGCGACGCTTCGCTGGCCAACTTGCCGCCGGAGGCGGGCTTGTACGCTTGCCTGTTTTCCGGATTGGTATATTGGCTGTTCTGCAGCGGCCGGCACACCGCGATCACGGTGACCTCCGCAATCTCGCTGCTCCTGGGCGCATCACTGGGCAATCTGGCGGGCGGTGATCCCGCGCGGTTCCGCGCGCTGGCGGCGTGTACGGCGTTGCTAGTCGGGATGTTGGCCCTTTCGGCGTGGGTGGTACACGCCGGAGTCATCGTCAACTTCATCTCCGAGACAGTGCTGGTTGGGTTCAAGACCGGCGTGGCCTTGCATCTGGTCAGTACGCAGTTGCCCAAGCTCTTCGGCTTCCAAGGCGGACACGGGAACTTCTGGGAACGCAGCGGCGAAATCATAGCGCATCTCGATGAGACGAATGCAGCGGCATTCGCCGCCGGCGGCGGCGCACTGTTGGTTCTGCTGCTGGGCAAAGTCTGGTTGAAGCACAAACCGGTAGCGCTGATGGTCGTGATCGCGGGAATCACTATTGGGTCGTTGGCCCGGCTGGGTGAGCATGGGGTGAAGATGCTGGGCGCAGTCCCGGAGGGGCTGCCGACACCGGGTCTACCTGCTGTGCAGTGGAGCGATCTGAACACCCTGTTTCCGTTGGCGTTGGCCTGTTTCCTGCTGGGTACCGTGGAAACCGCGGCGATCGGCCGGACGTTTGGATTGAAGTACGGCTACCGGGTCGACAACAACCAGGAATTCCTCGCACTAGCCGCCGCGAATTTCGCGGCCGGATTAGGACGCGGCTTTCCCGTCAGCGGTGGCATGTCGCAGTCGCTGGTGAACGAGAGCGCGGGCGCACGCACGCCGCTGTCGGGCCTGGTGGCGGGGGTGATCATCCTGCTGGTGACCGTTTTCCTGTCGGGCATGCTCCGCAATCTGCCCCAGCCGGTGCTCGCCGCCATTGTGCTGGTGGCGGTGACCGGTTTGGTCAAGCTGGACGCGCTGCGCCGAATCTGGCGCTTCGGCCAGGGCGAGTTTGCGGTCGCCCTGGTTGCGCTGCTGGGCGTGCTGGGTTCCGGCCTGCTGCGCGGCGTGCTGATCGGCGCGGTGCTTTCGCTGGTGCTGCTGCTGCGCCGCGCGTCGCGTCCGCGCGTGACCGAACTGGGTCGCGTTCCTGGCACCGAGTACTTTGCCGACGTGATTCGTCATCCAGAAAACGAGCGTCTGCCGCAGACGCTGATCATTCGCAGTGAAGCTTCGCTGCTGTATTTCAACGTGGAACACGTGCGCGACAGCATTCTCGAGTTGCTCAACGAGCGCGGTCAAGATGTTCGACTGATCATCTTGTACCTGGGTATGGTTCCGGTCGTTGATCTCGCCGGTGCTGAGTTGCTTGCGGATCTGCACCGCGACCTGGCGGAGCGCGGGATCGCGCTGCGCCTTGCGGAAGCGCGGGGACCGGTACGCGAGGCGCTGCGCAGAAGCAGCTTCGAGCAGGCCTACGGTCCGGTCGAGGCGAACGAGACCGTGACGAGTGTTTTGCGTAAGAATGTGGAACGGATGTGCAGCCATGGCTGAAAAAATCGGAATCGTTACCGGCGGGGGAGACTGCCCGGGACTCAACGCTGTGATTCGCGCCGTGGCGAAGGCTTCCGCCCACCGCGGTTGGGAGGCCGTGGGTTTCTTGGGCGGCTACGAGGGAATGCTTGAACCGCCGAAATTCCGCGACCTGAAGTACCAGGAACTCGGAAACCTGCTCACGCGCGGCGGAACCATCCTGGGCACCGCGAATCGCGGCCGTTTCTCCGCAAAAGTCGCTCACGGTGAGCAGCGCAGACTCCCTCAGGAACTGATCGATGGTGTGAACGCCACGATGCGGGCGATGAACATCCGCGCGCTGGTCAGCATTGGTGGCGATGGTTCCCTGACCATCGCCCAGCAGTTGTTCGAAGCGGGAATCCCGGTCGTGGGCGTGCCCAAGACCATCGACAATGACCTGGAAGGCACGGTCATGACGTTTGGATTCGATTCAGCCGTCGCGTGCGCGACGGATGCGCTGGACCGGCTGCACACCACCGCGGAGAGCCACAACCGCGTGCTCGTCCTCGAAGTCATGGGCCGTTACGCGGGTTGGATTGCGTTGTACGCCGGCGTGGCGGGCGGCGCTGACGTGGTTTTGATTCCGGAGATTCCGTTTACCTACGACAGTGTGTGCGCCAAAATCCGGCAGCGCGAGGAGGCCAGCCGGCACTTCACGCTGGTTGTGGTCGCCGAAGGCGCGTTCGAAAAAGGCGGAAATCTGGTAACCCCGACGGATCAGCCGGCGGATCGCGAGGCCCGCCTGGGCGGCATTGGCGCACAGGTCGCGGCGGAGATCGAGAAGCGCACCGGGAAGGAAACGCGCGTTTGCGTGCTTGGTCACTTGCAGCGCGGTGGCAGCCCGACCACATTTGACCGCGCGCTCTGCTCCATGTTTGGCGCGCACGCCGTGGAGCTCATCGCTGCCGGCGATTACGGCAAGATGGTCGCGTTTCAGGGTTCACAGATTGGCGCAATCCCGATCCGCGATGCTGTTGGACGGCTGAAGACCGTCGTAACGCACGGCAATCTGGCGAGAACCGCGCGAGCGCTGGGCATCTGCCTGGGCGATTGATCGCTTCGTTGCCGGCTGAACATTGCACAAACGGGTCACGTGCGCATCGAACCGGTTGCATCTCGAGGCGATTGGTGAGCAGGCCGGCTGGGAAAGGCTTCCGATGGAATTTTCGAATCTGCTGCAATTCGCGGTCGAACAGAGCGCGTCGGACCTGCATATTCAAGCCGGCGTCGCGCCGATGTTGCGCATCGCCGGCCGCATGCGCACGGTCAAAGGCGACCCCCTCGCCGACGAGCTGGTCCTTGATTTGCTCACGCAGATGGTCCCCGAGCGTTTCCGTGACGGGCTCTCCGCGCGGCTGGCGCAGGGGCTCGACTTCTCGTACGTGCTGGCCGACGGCCAGCGTTTCCGCTGCAGCGCGTACAGCCACCTCAGCCGCCCGAGCCTGACCATGCGGATGATCCCTCAGGGAATGCTGTCGATTTCCGAACTTCGGTTGCCACCGGTCCTGGAGACGATCGCCCAGGCGGAGCGCGGGCTGATCCTGCTGACCGGCACCACCGGCAGTGGAAAAAGTACGACGCTCGCCGCGATGATCAACCAGATCAACGAGAACGAATCGTTCAAGATCATCACGGTTGAGGATCCCGTGGAGTTCGTGCACCAATCCAGAAAATCGCTGGTCTCGCAGCTCGAGGTGGGCACCGATACACCGTCGTTTGACCAGGCGCTCCGCCAGGCGCTGCGCCAGGATCCCGACGTCGTCCTCGTCGGTGAACTGCGCGACGTGGAAACGCTGCGCATGGCGCTGCGCGCCGCTGACACCGGCCACCTGGTGTTCAGCACGGTACACAGCTCGGACGCCCCGCAGACCATTGAACGCATCATCACCATGTTCCCGGCAAGCGAGCACAAGCTGCTGCTTACGCAGCTCGCGAACTCCATCGAGGCGATTATCTCCCAGCGCTTGGTCGTCGGACACGATGGCAAACGTCGGCCCGCGGTGGAGATTCTGCGCGGCGGCGCGGTCACCGCGAAGTTCATCACCGAAGGCCGGCTGAAAGAGCTGGCGGAATACGTGCAGACGGGCCAGTCCGGCATGCAGAGTTTCGACCAGCACTTGCTGGCGATGTACGAGGCGGAGGAGATTCGCGGAACCGAGGCGCTGCGCTGGGCGACGAATCCGGAGGCCTTCGGGGTGGCCATGCGCGGCATCAAGCGTACAGGCGGCGCCGGGCATTGACACGCTTGTGATGGGTTTTCCGTCCCGTCTGGATATGCTTGCACGGTATCCGGGTCTGTGCGGACAAGCTGGTTGCCCGTGGGTTGATGTCTGAGCAGGGTATCTGCGAAGGCGCCGCACATCAGGGCGCAGGATTGCCCGGACGTCCCAGCTTGAATTCGGAAGGCATTGCGGCCCAACATGCGCATTCAACGAATCAGCCAGATCATCACCATCAGCGTGGTTCTGCTCACCCTGTTGACCATCGCCACTGCCCTCATGTCGCGGCACTACCGTACGCTGCAGGAACACAGCTTCGCCGACCGGCGGGTGGCTCTGACCATGATCCCGCAACTGGCCGCGGGCAGCGACCGATTGACCTCGGCGGTGCGCGGATACGCCGCCACCGGCGACCAGCGCTACTACGACGAGTTTCAACGCGAGTTGAAGATCGACCGCACGCGTGACTCGGCGTTCGATCAACTCATGCGCCTGGAGCTCACGCCAGAGGAGCGCAACCTGCTGATCACCGCGAAAGGTAACTCCGATCGACTGGTCGACCTGGAAAACCGGGCTTTCTCGGCGGCCGGCAAGGGCGACCATACGACTGCCATCGCGGCTGTCTATGGCGAGGAATACCGCGAGGCCAAGGAATCCATCATGGGGCCGATCGCAGAGTGCGGCCGCCTGTTGGATTTGCGCCTGACGGACGCGACCGAAGTATTGTCGATGCACGCGCAGACGATGGCGCTGGCGGCGCTGGTCGTTCTGGTTGTCAACGGTTGCGCCGTGATCGGGTCGTTGCTTTTCTTCTACCGCCGTCGCGTGGTGAATCCGCTCGCTTCGCTGAATCAGGATCTGCGTGATCTGCTGGCGCACAAGGCCGGTGTGAGTATCCGCCACCAGGAGGACTCATCGGAGATTGGCGACGTGGCCCGCTCGCTCGAAACCTATCGCCGCGCCGCCGACGAAGTGGAGACGCAGCGCTGGGTGAAAAGCCACGTGACGGAGGTCTCCAACCTGTTGCAGAAGACGGAAGGCGCGCAGGAGTTCGCACAGGTATTGCTCTCCCGGCTGGTTCCCCTGGTGCAGGCCGGTTGCGGCGCGCTGTACCTGTTTCATGACGATGACCAGCGGTTTCATTTTGCCGGGGGCTACGGGTTTCGCCAGAAGCACGGCATCGCGACCGCGTTTGCCCCCGGCGAGAGCATCGTCGGCCAGTGCGCCCGCGAACGGCAGGCGATCACCCTGCTCGACATTCCGCCCGACTACATCACCATTGCATCGGGAGTCGGCGAGGCGCCGCCGCGCGTCATCGTTGCGGTTCCGTTGACATCGCTTGAACGTGTCCATGCCGTTTTGGAGTTGGCGTTGTTTCACGGCCTGTCGCCGCTGCAGCAGACGCTGCTGACCGAAGTCGCGGCGGTGGCGGCGATGAACCTCGAGATTCTCCTGCGCAACCTGAAGACGCGGGAACTGTTGGATCGCACGCGTGAGCAGGCGGCGGAATTGCAGTCGCAGCAGGACTCGCTCCGCGCCGCGGAGGAACGCACGCGTCTGCTCCTCGATTCGGCGGCGGAAGGCATTTTTGGCGTGGACTGCGCCGGCCGGATCACTTTCGTCAACCGCGCGGCGTGCGAGATACTCGGTTACCGCGCGGAGGAGATGATTGGGGCTCACTCGCACGCGCTGATCCACCACCACCATTCCGATGGCCGCGAATATCCTGTGGAAACGTGCCCGATGTACGCGGCCTACACGCGGGGCGAAATCAGCCGCATCGATGACGAATGCCTCTGGCGGCGCGATGAGTCCGCCCTGCCGGTGGAGTATGGCGCCACGCCCGTCAGGAAAAACGGGCAGATCATGGGCGCGGTGATCAGTTTCACCGACATCACGCAGCGCAAAGAGGCCGAGCGGCGCATTCGCGAAACGGAGGCGTTCTTTCGCAGCGTTCTCGAATCGGCGCCCGACGGAATGCTGGTCATGGACGCCGGGGGAGACATTCGGCTGGCCAATGCGCAGGTGGAGCGGTTGTTCGCTTACCCGCGTTCCGAACTGCTGGGACAGCCGGTCGAAATCCTCGTACCGGAGGAAGTTCGCGATCGCCATGTCGCCCTGCGCGACGCGTATGTGGAAAACCCGGCCACGCGCGACATGGGCGCCGGACGCGAACTGCTGGGGCGGCGCATGGACGGCTCGCTGTTCCCCGTGGAGATCGGCCTGAGCCCCGTCCAGGTCGACGCCCATACGCGCCAAGTGGCTGTTTCGATCCGCGATATCACCGAGCGAAAGCGACAGGAGGAGGCGCTGCAGCAGGCCAAGCTGGCCGCCGAGGCTGCCACCCAGGCCAAGAGTACGTTCCTGGCGACGATGAGTCACGAAATCCGCACGCCGATGAACGCGATCATCAACATGACCGGATTGGCGCTGGAGACTGAGCTCTCACCGAAACAACAGCAGTACGTCAACGTCGCGCATGTCGCAGGCAAGAGCCTGCTGGGCATCATCAACGACATTCTCGACTTCTCCAAGATCGAAGCCGACAAGCTCGAACTCGAGGAGGCGCCCTTCAACCTGCGCCCGGTGCTCGAGGAAGTCACCGAGATGTTCCGGGCCAAGGTGATCGAGAAGCACATCGAGCTCATCGTCCACGTTCCGGCGGATTTCCCCGATCAACTCATCGGTGACGCGCTGCGCTTCCGCCAGGTGATTACCAACCTCGTCGGCAACGCCTTCAAGTTCACTCATCAGGGCGAAGTTGTCGTCAAGATCGGACACGACAACCACGCGCAGACACCGCCCGGTGCGCTGGATTTGCGCGTGAGTGTGCGCGACACCGGCGTGGGCATTCCCGTTGAACAGCAGGATCGCCTTTTCCAGGCCTTTTCGCAGGCCGATACGTCGACCTCTCGAAAGTTCGGAGGCACCGGGCTGGGGCTGGCCATCAGCCGGCGACTCGCACGCATGATGGCCGGCGACCTCGTGTTCGAAAGTGAGCCGGGAGTCGGCACCACGTTTTACTTCACCGCACGGCTCGGCCTGCCGCAGCAACAGCAACCCCATGGCCACGATCTGCCGACGCGCGTGCGCGAGCATCCAATCCTCGTCGTCGAAGATACCGCTACCAGCCGCGAACTGCTCGAAACCCTGCTGACCGGGTGGTCCATCCCGGTGGCCGCGGTCGCCAGCGCCGAGGAAGGTCTTGCGCTGCTGGCGGAGCACAATCGCCCCGGCGGGCAGAATCCGTTCGGGCTGGCCATTCTGGACTGGATGCTGCCGGGAATGAATGGCATCGACGCGGCGGAACGCATCCGCGCCCACCCCGAAACGAAGGACCTGCCCATCATCATCATCAGCGCGTATGCCGGCAAGGAAGAGGAGGCCCGCTGCGCCGAGATCGGCGTAAACGTGTTCCTGCCAAAACCGTTGACGGCTTCCTCGTTGCTTGACGCGATCGTCGAGGCGCAGGGGGCGCGCGTTCACGCCGAACGGCGCGCGCTGGATGCGCCGCTGGACCGCGAGTTCGCCGGTGTTTGCGCGCTGCTCGCCGAAGACAACGAGGCCAACCAGATGGTCGCGACCGAGTTGCTCTCGCGCCTGGGTATCGAGCTGGACATCGCGGTCAACGGCCGGGTCGCGGTGGAGAAAGCCCGCGCCAACCCAGGGCGCTATGCCGCTATCCTCATGGACATGCAGATGCCCGAGATGGATGGCCTGGAGGCGACGCGCGTGCTCCGCGCCGATGCGTCTTTCAATCAGCTGCCCATCATCGCCATGACCGCCAACGCCATGAAGCACGATCTGGACGCGTGCCTCAGCGCCGGCATGAACGACCACATCACCAAACCCATCGATCGCGCTGCGATGCTCACCACGCTGCGCCGCTGGCTTCCGCGCGGCGCCGCGAACACAACGACAAAGTCCGGCGCGGCCTTGACCTCTTCGCCACCAACCGCCGCGGCGACCCGGGAGCTTGAAGGCATCAATGTGGCTGAAGCTCTGAATCGGCTCGGCTTGGACTTTGCCAGCCTTCGCCGCATGCTCATCCGATTTGCAGACGGGCAACGGAAGACACTGGATGATCTGGGTGCAGCCGTCACCGCCGGCGACGCCGCAGCCGCCGCACGGCACGCACACGCGATCGCCGGCGCGGCTGGCAACCTCGGCGCGGACGCCTTGCGCGCCGCGGCCAAAGCGCTGGAACACGCGGGTCGCGAAGGCCGCGAGAACCTGACCAGCCTGTTTGTCGCAGTGCGGGAGCACGCCGCCACGGTCATGCGTTCGATCGATTCCCTGCGCGATTCACCGACTGCAGCCGTGGTCGCAACCGCAACAGCATTCGATCCGGTGCGTTGGCGTGCCGCGCTGGATCGACTCGCCGCGGCGCTGGCCGATTTCGATCCCACGGCTTCCGCAGCCGTGCTTGACGAGCTCGCAACCATCGGCGCCCCGGACACGATGGCAGCCGACATCGCCCGGCTGCGACAGATGGTGGACGGATACGAGTACGAATCCGCGGCTGACGTCGTTGCCCGCATGCCGCGTTCATTGGAGAACTACCCGTGAAGGATCTTTCGGAATATCGCGTGCTGATCGTTGACGACGTCAAGGCCAACGTGGACGTGCTGGTGCAGGCCCTGCGCGACGATCACAAGCTCAGCGTCGCCCTCGATGGCGAGTCCGCGCTGCGCAGTATTGAGAAAAGCCAACCGGACCTGGTGCTGCTGGACATCGTCATGCCTGGGCTCGACGGGTACGAAGTGTGCCGTCGCCTGCGCGCCGTACCCGGCACGCAGGAAATCCCCGTCATGTTTCTCAGTTCGCTCGATGAGGTCAAGAACAAGACGCTCGGGTTCGAGGTCGGGGGAAACGACTACCTGACCAAGCCTTTCGAGATCCTCGAGGTCAAGGCCCGCGTGCGCTCGCTGCTCAAGGCCAAGGCCTATTCCGACGCCGTGAAAGAAAAGATCGCAGCTGAGCTGGCCATCGCCCGCCAGATTCAATTGGGCATTCTTCCCGCCGACGTCGCCGCTCCGATCGCGGGCACCGGCCTGGATATCTGCGCCAGCCTGGAACCCGCACGCGAGGTCGGCGGCGACCTGTACGAAGTCTTGAGACTCGCCGACGGCCGCGTATTCGTCGCGGTCGGCGATGTCTCCGGAAAGGGCATTCCCGCGGCGCTGTTCATGGCGGTCACGACGACGCTGCTGCGCACCATGGCGCGTCATTGCACGCGCACAGACGACATCCTGTTGCAGGTCAACGACGCGCTGGCCGAACAGAATCCGCGAAACATGTTTGTCACCCTCGTCTGCCTCATCATCGACCCCGCGAACGGCAGCATCACTTGCGCCAACGCGGGCCATCCCTCACCGGTGCTGATCCGCCCTGGGGCCGCCCCTCAGACGGTGCTCACTTCCACCGCGATGCTCGCGGGGGTAATGCCCGGTATCGACGTGGACACTGCGACGCTGACGCTTCAGCCGGGTGAAACGCTCGTGCTTTATACCGACGGCGTGACCGAGGCGGCGCGACTTGACGGCGCCATGCTCGAAGAAAAAGGCCTGCTGCGATGTCTTGGTCAAGGTGCGAACCAGAGTGCCGCCCAAACGGTCGCGAAACTCGTGTCAGCCGTTCACGAATACTCCGCCGGCTGTCCCCAGTCCGACGACCTGACGGTCCTCGCAATCCGCCGCAAGCCGTGAGAACGAACCTGCAAATACCGCCGCACTTCGGTTCAGTCAAAAGGCCTTGATGGAATGATATTCGGGGCGACTCGTTTGGTATTGAAACGGTCGCGGACCGCTTCTTGGCGGCCGCCGCAAATACCGGGTCATGACCCTGCCCGTCTCGCATCTGGCCCGTCAGTACTCCGGCTTCTGTCCTCGAATTGCTGATGGCCGCCGCGGACGACCGCTGGCCTTTCCTCGAACGGAATTGTGGGCTACGCCTACCGCAACGAGCAACAGTAACAAAGAACTCGGCTCCGGGATGACAGCGCGCCAAGCTTCGTAGCCACTCAAGCCGTATCCCGCCCCAATGATGACTCGACCATCGGCTGATACGCCAGTTGCTTCATTTAGACTCCATCCCGACAAGTCGAGACCCTGTGCCATCAACAGGTCGCGCACGCTACGCATCCCGGCGTGCTCCGTCCAGACGAAGGCCTCCGGGATACCCTCAGCATTGGTTGCGGTGCCGACAATGACCGAGCCGTCCGCGGATACCCCGGTGGCGACGCTGCTCAGTGGCGAGGCGTCAGGCAACCCACCTAAGAGCTCGATTCCCGCGTTCGTCCAGCGATATGCTTCATAGCCGCTCGTGTGTCCAACGATGACGTTGCCATCCGCGGACACCGCTGATGCGCGAAGAGTCGAACCACCCAGACCTCCCATCCCCGTCGCTCGTGTCCAACGGAAGGCTTCGAAGTACTCTGTCGTACCCGATTGTCCGACGATCACGCTTCCGTCCGCTGACACGCCGTACGCGGTGTTGTCATTCACGCTCCCGAGGTCACCTAGGGAGGTAATTCCCTCCGACGCGGTCCATCGAAACGCTTGTGCATCCCAGCTGCCAACAATTACTGAACCGTCAAACGAAGCACCCCACGCTTTCGTGGCTGTTTCGCCTCCGGGAAGAGCCGTCATACCAGAGGCGCTGGTCCAGCGGAATGCTCCACCGACGGCTGAATTGCTCTGGCCAACAACGACCGTGCCATCACCAGAAACGCCATAGGCGCGGCTATAGAAACTCCCGCCGGGTAGATCGCCGAGGCCAACCATTCCTTCGGACGGTGTCCAACGGAACGCCTGTTGCCCCTGGGCGGAGTGGCTTTCCCCGACGATCACGTTGCCATCAGCCGAGACGTCCCAGGCCTTGCTATAGAAATTTCCGCCCGGAAGATCTTCGAGCCACGCGAAGCTTGGCACGATTCCGCCGTGTGCATGAGAAACAGCGCAGACCAAGCCAATTGTGGATGTGATGTGTGCCGTAAAGCGAGCAGCGCTCTTGATGAACATCTCAAAACTCCGCACTCTCCAGAGCCTGATTGTTCTGTCCGCCGGCTCCTCGCGGAAATGGCTCCAAGGGCCAATACTCGCGTACCGTCCACGCCGACACCACGGCGTTTTTTCAGTCCAGTCGCCTCAATGTTGGTATTGAAACGCCCAGACCGGGGCCGTGCACGTCACTCCTGTGCCAACAGGCCTCCCGACCCCCAGGCGCAGTGAGATGTAACTCTAAGCCATTGCTGTACAAATAGATACGCCGTTGGGGCGTGCTTTTCCGAAGCCAACTGGGACAAGATAGCCCGCGATCGAGCGGTGTCGCGCCCCCAATCCATGCGGCGGTGTTTACCGATTGGCTCCGATGCCGCGTTATGGTGCTGGCGCTGAAAAGGAACCCCTGCTCAAGACCGTCGGGGCGGGAGCAACGGGACGTCGATTGGAGCTGGACATTTTCGCCGCTTCGGCCACTGGTAGTACGGATGATTCATCCACCGGCCGCGCAGGAAACCGACCATGCAGATTCAAGACGGAACACTGGTGCTCGGTGTCCTCAACGGCGACCGCTCGGCGTTTGCCGAGTTGTATGACCGTCGGGCACGGGTCATCCGGGCGATCTGTTATGACGAAACGCGAAACGCCCACGTGGCGGCGGAGTTGACCCAGGAGGTCTTCCTCCGTGCGTACCGTGACCTGCGTCGGCTGCACGCCCCGGACAAGTTCGCGGCCTGGCTGGTCGGCATCGCCCGGCAGGTCTGTCGCGAATGGCGTCGTAAACGGGGGCGCGAGAAGCGGGCGATGGTCGGCTTCGCTGACCGTCTCGCGCAGGCTGATCGGTGGATGGATTCACCGGATGCGCATCTGTTCGAACTGAGGGAAGCGATTGCCGGTCGCGCAGCCGGCGCCGCTGAATCCCTCACGCAACAGGAACGTCTGGCTCTGCATGCGTTCTACCTGCAGAGCCGCGACGTGGAAGATGCCCGGGGCGTTCTCGGGCTGTCACGATCGGGTTTTTATCGCGTGCTGTCCTCCGCGTGCAAGCGGTTACGCAGGATACTGAACGACAAGTCAGGCCAGGACGTTCCGTGCAACCGCAGGGACGCCACGGGGTCGAATGAGGTGCGGTCATGAGTTGCCCAAGCACAAACGACTGGGATCTCCTGGCGATGGAGACACTGGATGAGCAGGCAGCGGCTCCGCTGCTCGTTCATCTGAGGGAATGCCCCGACTGCCAGTCCGTCCACGAACAGGCCCGCCGATCTCATCTGGACCGGATCCGCATGTACGACCAGCTTGACCGCGGACACGACAGTCTGCGCGAACAACTCATGGCCGCGCTGCCGTCGCAACCCGCCCGTACTCGAGCGGACCGGTTGGTACGCGGCTGGCGGCATACGGGAGGTTTTACCATGTCTATCAAGCACAAACTCGGCGCTCACGCCACCATCGGGCTGCTTTCAGCCGCGGCATGCATTGCTTTCGTAGCCCTGCTGATGACGTTCTCCGGGGGCAAGAACGCGTTTGCCGCAGCGATCGAGCAGTTCCGGAACGCAAGGACAATTACGTGCAACATTACCACGACCACGAAGCTGCCTGCACAGATTACGACCGTGATGCAGACCGGAAAACTCTATCTTTCCGCGGAGTACGGCAGCCGGTGCGACATGTTCATGAACGGCGTCCCGATGGTGATTCAATATGCGCCGCTGCAAGGCTCGTCGACGAGCGTCACACCAGCCACACGCACCTACACGGTGACGGACACCCAGGCGGTAGACAACGGTGTACCGCAAGGCAACGGCCCGGACAGTCTCATCCGCATGATCGCGCACATGCAGGAGCAGGCCAACCGTGAACTGGGGCGCAAGTACATCGACGGGATCGAAACGCTTGGCTACGAGATCGTCGGCCAGCTGCTCGGTGCGGGCGCTGGCGAGGGTCTTCGGTCCGAGCTCTGGATCGACGCGAAGACGTATTTGCCGGTGCGTTGCATCGCGGAGATGCCCATCGGTCAAACGGGGGGAACCAGCGAACTGATCTATGATCAGTTCGAGTGGGACACACCGCTGGATGCGACGCTCTTTGTGCCGGAAATCCCCGCCGACTATACGCGGATCAACGCCACCATGCCGATCCCGGATGAGGCCGCGCTGATCAAAGCTCTGCGCAACTACGCCGAACTCGCCGATAAATATCCGCCAACCATGGACCCTGCGAGCATACTAACCGACCTGTCTTACATCCGCGGCAGGCGCGCCGCGTCGGCCGCGGCTCGCGGCGAGAAGGCGATGGATCAGCAGGTCAGCATGCAGAAATCGGCCGAGATCGGTTCCGGGTTCAAGTTTTATCAAACGCTCACGACACCCGAGTACTACGGCAAGACCGTAATTCCTGGCCAGGCGGACGCCGTGCTCCTCCGCTGGAAACTCACCGATGGTCAGTGGCGGGTGATCTACGGCGACCTCCGTGTCGAAACGATCAACGCCCAATAGCAGCTCATCCCCTCCCGGTATTTGAGCATTCGTGATGCGGGTTGCAGCGCGCGACACGGTCGCCCGCTGCAGCCGCTGGCAAAAGTGCGCCGCTGGCAGAATCAAGGCTCAATGGAAACCGAAAGTGGCACGCAATCAGGAATCAGCGACTATGCCTTCGGTGCGGGGGCTGCCTGGGGACGATTCTCACGCCGGAATCGAGCAGGTGATCAGGAGACCGCAGGTGAGCAGGTTGCGGGCAAAGCTGAGGGTGACACTTCCCAGGCAACTACCATGTCACCTGCTCCACTTGTTCACCTGCTCTGTTTTTCGCCCCGCGGGGCGAAAACTCGGGGCGACTCGCCTGGTATTGAAACGGTCTGCTGCCTGTTCCTGGCTGCAGCCGCAGCGCCGGATGCTGGGTTATGACCCGGATTTCACTCGGTCAACACAAACCGAGTCATGGTCTGCAATGCCCGGCGCCATGCGACTGTGGGCAGCGGTAGCCGCTACCTCACCAACTCGATCTCACTTGGCCGCCAGGTCTTGTTGAACCACGGCTGGAGTGGCCCATATAGGCGCAGGAGCGTGTTCCAACCCTTGCCGGGGATGGTCTGCACCCAGTTGTTTTCCTTACCCGGCGGAGGCGTGGGGCCGAAATACACGTCCACCGAAGAGTCCTGATTGACCAGGAGTCCCTTGGTCTGGCTACTGACGGCTGGCCAGTGCTGGTCTGTCTGGAGCATGGAGCGGGTCTGGTTGTCGTAGAGGATCACCGACCAGAAGTTGGCGACCGGTATGTTCGGGGGCAGGTGGAGTCTGTAGGTCTTGCCGCCGTCAAGGGGATTGCCCTTGGAGTCGACGAAGGCCGCCATGTATTGCGAGCCCTCCCCGACCATCTTCGAATCCATGGCGGGCGTCACGCCGGTGGCATAGAAAAAGAACGACGCGTAAGCGTCGAGGATGAGCGCTCCGCTGTTGTCCTTGAATTCATATCCGCCAATGAAACCGCCGCGCCACGCGCTGTTCGGGTAGTAGTACGCGTCCTTGAGACGCATCCGGTAGGTGATGGCCCGGGCGGTGGCGTCGCCCACTTCCGCGGCCTCGGTCAGGATCTTTTTCATCCGGGCATCGGGCGCAAAGGGCTTGCCCTTTTGAATACCAACGGATGCCCATAGACCGAGTGTGACCGGGTCAACCGAATCCGTGGGTTCCTCCTGAACCACCTGGTTGAGCATCTCCCAGAATGGGTAATCTGCCGGCCCAACGGTGCAGAAATCGTGGCCTGACACATTGACGAAGCTCAGCGCCGGCGGATAGGCCGCCTGCGCGAGCGGGTAGATCCTGGTGAATTTCTTCACCCGGTCGACGCCGGGCCGGGGATCGCCGTTTTCCAGGAAGGTGCGCCACGCGACCCAAGTGCTGTAGGTCGCGGATTTCAGCACAAAATAGCCCTGCGGCACGTCGCCCTCATAGCCTGGTGGAAGGAGCAGGTACTTGCCGCCCTCGCCCTTGTCCGGCCCCACCATGCCCACGTCGCTGACAAAGTGGTACCACATGTCGTCGATCAGGCCGAGGACCTTTGGCGGAACCTCGAGGACCAACGGACCCTTGCGCAGGTCCAGCCAGAACCACGTGTAGGGCGTGTTGTTGTTGGGGGTCAGAAAGACCGAACGCGCGTCCATCATGGTCTCGAAGACTGGCACCGTCGTGTTGGCCGGCCCCAGCTCCAGCATGCCCTTGCGGTTGGCCAGCTGGTTCACCGGCGCCAGCCCAAGCAGGTAGGCCTGCACGGCATGCTGGAAGTCCAGGTTGTCATAGAGCTTTTCAATGGAGGTGTCGTCGGGGAAACCATCGAAAAATCTCAATGTCCCGAGGCGCGTCTCCACTCTGTCGGGCGAGGCAATGCCTGGCGGGATGTCCGTAGTCATCTTCATCCTGGGGGCGGTATCAGCGGAGTTCACACACCCGACCAGGAAGTTAAGTGTCGCGAGAAGTGCAGTCGCGCAAGTCAGTGATTTCGCAATGGTGGTCGTCACGATGAACTCCTCAAGTTGAATGACCGAGCCGATGCATCGCGTTTGCGATGCCGCGCCGGGCACAGCCCGGCGGGCTGTTCGCGTGCTTCATGAACCGCAACCGAATTGTTGGCAGGTTCAGCCACCGCGTAAACCATTCTGGACCCTGTTGATGTCCTGGTATTTCAACGTACCAGGGATGGCTGTTTTTCGTATCCAGTCGCCTTTCCGCGCATATTGAAACATCCGCCGCTGGGGAGTGATCGTAACTCGTGTGCTGACAAGAAGAAAGCCCTCCGGCTGTGTGCCGAAGGGCTTCGATTCGATAATACTCGGGGCGACAGGCGTTGATATTACCCCGCGACCGGCGGACGAAGAAGCGGTGGCGTTTCCGTTCCGCTGGGGGACGCAGGAGGTCGAGGAGATCAGTTCTCCTCGAGCATATTCCGGAACGGTGGCACGCGCCATGTGTCCGCGACACGGTCGAAGTACGGTTCGGACAGAGCGGCGATGACTGCATCCTTGCTTGAAGCGGTGGGATCAAACGTGACCCGAACGGATGCGGCGGTCGGTGCTGGCCACGCTTCGAGCTTGAGGTAGCCGTTAACAGTAAATTCGTCGTCGCGCTCGAGGAAATAGGCGAGCAACGTGGCCCGCCCGCGACACGTGAGGCCGTCGAATTTGAGTTCGGCAAACGCCGTTGTTGGTGGTTGATCCGGTCGATCGGGTGCGACATGCGTAAATGAGGGAAAAGGGACGAAACTCGCCCACGCGGCGGCACCGCCGATCACAACCAGCAGTACGAGAACGGCAATGGCTGGCGGCCACTGCACCGCTCTCGGTCGGATTGGACCCCACAACAGCGCGTCCCGCTTGGTACCGCCACACGCGTTCAGGCAATTGAAGCAGCTCATGCACCGCGCGGCGGTGACTTCCTTAAGCGCATGAACCGGAATCGCGGTTGGGCAGGCGGCGGAACAGCGCTGGCAGCCAGTACACGCGTCGGGCGCGCGACGAATGCGCGTTAAGCCAAATCGGCTGAAGGGGTGAAGAACGGCCGCGAGCGGGCACAGCCAGCGACAGAACGGGATGGTTGTGACGAGCGAACCGATCACGATCAGCGCCGAAACGACGTATGCCCAGAAGGTGATGTCCTCGCCATGACGGCTGATAAGCGCGAAGCACGGGTCGGCGGCGCGGAATTCCAGTTCACTCAACGACCAGGTGAAATAGAGGATAATTGCCAACACGCCGTACTTGATTTTTCGCAAGACAGCATCGGTGGCAGCCGGGATGGTCCGCGCCCGAATGCCAAGTCGAGACGCGGCACGCCCGATCCACTCTGATATCGTGCCGATCGGACAGGCATAGGCACAGAAGGCACGGCGCAGAATCACCGCAAGCAGGACCACGGCTGCGAGCATGGAGAAGTTCGACACGGCGAGGGAGCAGAGCATGTTCCCCTCGTCGAGGTAGGCGTACAGGGCTTCGACGCCGCCGAAGGGGCACCACCGTTCGGCGTTGCCGCGAAGCACGAACACGCCGACCAGGGTGAGCGCCAGAAAACCGAATTGCGTAACCCGTCGGGTTGTCTTCATGGCTGCGTTTCAACGCCGGCGCCGCGGGAGGCGCCTGCGCATGCTATGGCTTTCCAGTCCCGGATTTCGGCTTGGTGTCGGACTTGCCTGCGCATTTGTCGCGAGACGGGCACTTTCCACAGCTCGTTCCACTGCTGCAGTCGGACTCTTTGACTTTGGATGCAGTCGCCAGGGCCGAAGCGAACTCGGGCAGTGCGGCAATCCCGCTCAGGTCCTTATCAGACTTGGCATAATCCTTGAAGGCGGCCAGCCGGCTAGGGCGCGTGGATTCGAAGCAACGTGTCAGCAAGCCGATAGCGACCGTGTGGTTCTTCAGCAGCGCATGCAGACGAGCCAGGTCGTAAAGAAGTCCGGGGCCGGCGTCAGCGACCGGCACGCCGTCGGCGAGGCTGCGGGCTTCCACGATCCGGCCGGTATGGGCGAAAGCGATACCGAGGAGAACGCGCGTCTGAAGCGTCTGGTCCTTCGCGGTCAGTCCGCTCAGCGTTCGCACCGCGTCGTCGTCGCGGCCGAGCTTGATCTGCGTATCCGCCAGCCGCGCTGCCGATTCGGCGTTGGCCAATCTGGCATGCGCCTGCTGATCAATGAGGAGCACTTCCTCGAGAAGCGCGTGGTCAACGTAGTAGCTGCGCAGGGCAAGCGCGGCGGCCTGCCATTTTTTCCCGTCATCCAGCGTCGCCATGCTCTCGCGCAAGTCCACGATCCGGCGTAACAGGGCGTGTTCCTGGCGAAACGTCTCATTATCTGGCTCGGATCTGGCGGCGGCTGCGAAGTCGGCGAGTGCGCCCGCGAAATCGCCGCTGCGCAGGAGCGACTGGCCGCGGGCGAAGAATTCCGCGGCAGACGACGTACCGCCCGCAAGGACTGCGAAGGGAGCGACTGTCGCGACAGCGATAGAAAGAATGAGCGATGCGTGGCGGACCTTCATGGAGTGTCTCCTCGATCATCTAGGGCGCGGCTGAACGGTGGTCCGAAGCACCTGAGGCAGGACCGTCGAGCTGCCGCTGCCTGACCCTACAGCAACTCTCCGGCAGTCCGATTATAGCAGCCCGACAAACGCCGACGAAGCAGGGCGCTGAAAAAGTCCGGCATTCCTGAGTCGCACTGCAGCCACCACGGCGACGGCAAAGCCCGCCGAAACGCAGCGTAATCGGCCACGCTCGCGTCCCGATCGCCGTCAGAGTCCCAAAGGGCAAAGTCCAGCGCACGGCGTTTGCGGGGCGGCGTTCGGCCACCGTCAGCCGCCGGCGGGCGCAGATCACCGCGCGATCGGCGAATCCTGATTCACGGCTGGCTCGGCGTCGTCGACTTCCTTGACCGCGCAATGAGACTGATCCTGACGATCTTGGCGTTCACAAGCCCATGCAGTCAAGCTCTACAGCAAGGTTGGCGGACGTGTAGTATTGTGCCGTGACTGTCCATCCCGGCTGCACCTCCGACAATTCGCTTGCGTCGCCGCTGAAGATCGTGTCCGCGTAAATGAACAGCGTCAGCGACGTGCCACTCACGTCGAGATTCAGACTGTATCCAGCCGCGTCGACCGCAGTGACAACGCCCGTATCTTCACCGTCCACTTCGCCGGTTGGCAGGACGTGGACGGTGAAGTCGATGCCGATGGCGTCGCTCGCGGTCAGATCGACGGGGCGGTTGAAGGGATAGAAGTAGCGGTTCGCCTTTGATGGGGTGACGGTGTAAAGCCCGGCAGGGAGATTGGCAAATGCGTATATGCCGCTTCCATCGGTTGACGTGGAGACGTTGACTGCTCCGGTGAGCGTCAGCAGCGTGTTGAACTCGCCGCCACCGGTGCTGCGGGTCACCGTGCCTTGGATCGACCGGCCGGTACTGAGCAGCAGGTCGACGCCGGCTTCGGCCTGACCGGGAGTGACGATGGCGATAGGAGATTGCGGGGCAGCGCCCGAGGGTTCGCCACTGTTGAATACGCCGTTGCCATTCGTATCGCGATACGCTGAGACTGTGTATTCGGCCGCGATGTCGATGCTGAGCAGGTATGGCCCCGGCGCGGGAAGCTCTGCGTCAAACATGTGCGCGCCGTCAACACTCGCAGCCGTTACGAAGATCGTTCCAGTTCCTGACGCGGACACCGAGCCTGCGATGGTCGCGGGCGGATTGAGCCGCGGCACGCCGGCTCCGATGAGTGGTTGCATTGCGGAGAAGTCCCGCAGATCGACGTCGCCGTCCACGTCGAAATCATAGGCGGAGCAGTCCGGGCCCAAGTGCGGCTGTTGCGGGCCGTTCATGCAGTAGACCCAGTATCCATACTCAACGGGGCTCGGCGGATTGGAGCACGTGTACAGCGCGGTGGTCGTTTCATAGGCGCCCATATCGACGCGGCTGCACAAGACGCGCGGACGGCCGTCAAGGTCAAAGGTATTCTGGCCACTGAAGGCGGGATCGCCGGTGTCGACGCAGGGAGAGGTCGGAAGCAGGCGGCGGTCCGTATTCAGGTTGATGAACTGCGGATCCGCATCGGTACAGCCGGGGAAGTCCGCGGGGTTCGGCGGATCGTCGTCGGGGGCGGCGACGAACATGTTGTGAATGCAACAGTAGCTGGCGCTGCCGCCGCCGAGCTGGGCCTTCCCCACTGTGCCGGAGTTGTCGCTGTTGTTCCAGAGGATGGAGTTCGTGACTGTCAGCGCAGCGCTGCCATAGGCGTCGAGGCCGCCGCTGTCTTCGGCGGTGTTGTTGACGACGGTGCAGCCCGTGACTCGGACGTTCGTTCCAGCGAAGGACTGACAACCGAGCGCGCCGCCGATACCGCCCCAACCAACGGTGCTGTTGTAGGAGGGGGCGGCATTGTTCGCGAACAGACTGGTCTCTATGGTCGCATCACCGAAAGTATAAATGGCGCCACCGGCGTTCGACGTATTGCCGATGAACGTGCCGTTCTTCACTGACAGACTTCCGGTGAAAATGAATATCGCCCCAGCGTAGGTGCCAGCACTTTGACCTTGCGGATAGAAGTTAGCTGCCTCATTGTGGTCGAACAGGCAGCCCCGCACGCTGAGCGCGGTGGTCGAGTAGTGCGAGATGGCGCCGCCGGCGCCTTCACCGCCGGAGCCGCTGCCCACGCAGCGGTTGCGAACGAACGCGCTGTCGATGATAACCGGACTGCTGTTGCCGACGTTCGCGATCGCCGCGCCCTGGCCGAGATGGACGTAGTTCTCGATGAAAATGCAATTCGTGAACGTGGGGCTTGAATCGGAATTGTAGACGCCGCCGCCGTGCGCGAACGCCGCGAGATTGCGCTTGAACGTGCAGTTCGCGATCGTGGGGCTGCCGGCGATGTTGTACAGACCGCCTCCATACATGTCCGGCGAACCCGCGGGCGTCCCGTTCGCGCCGGTCGATCCCGCCACGATGGTGAATCCGTCAAGCCGCGCGGTTGCATCGGTGCCACTGCCCGTAACGACGTGGGCGCTGTTGGCGGTGTTGCGGTTCCAGCCGATATACCAAACGCCGCTGCCATAGACGTCGTCGCGTCCGATATCCCCGCTGAGAATGGTATGATGCGTGGCGACCTCACGTTGACCGCGAGTCTTCTCCCAACCTGCGAAACCACCGTACAACGACACGCCGCTGAGCAGTTGAAACGTGGCGGACTCGTCGCCCACCGGCCCGGGCGCGTACGTTCCCGCTGCCACCCAGATCTCGTCGATCTGCGGATTGACGCGGGCGAACGCGAGCGCGGCCTGCAGGTCGGTATACGCGTCTGTCCAACTGGTGCCGTCGTTGGCGCCGAGCGCGTTGGTGCTGACGTATAGCAGGTGGCACTCGTCGGGATACCCGTTCGTGTTCAGATCGGTGCTGGTGCCGCCCGCGATATCGCAGGTGTCGGGTATGCCGTTGTGATTGCAGTCGGCTTGGCACTCGTCCGGCACTCCATTCGCATCGCAGTCCGTGCTGATTCCGCCGGCCAGGTCGCAGGTGTCCGCGACGGAGTTGCCGTTGCAGTCCGGTTCGCATTCGTCGGGCACACTGTCGGCGTTGCAGTCGAGGGAGGTCGCCGCGGTGATTTCGCACTCATCCGGCACCGCCGTCCCGTTGCAGTCGCCGCTCTGTCCGGTGCCTATGTCGTGATCATCCGGAAAGTCATTGCCGTTGCAGTCCGGCTCACACTCGTCGGCAACGCTGTTGCTGTTGACGTCAGCACTGGTGCCGGCGCCAATATCGCAGATGTCGGTGACGCCGTTGGCATTGCAGTCCGCGGCAGGTTCACATTCGTCTGGCACGTAATTGGTATTGCAGTCGACGCTCGTGCCTCCGGTGACGTCGGCGTAATCGGAGATGCCGTTGGTATTGCAGTCGCCCAGGAATGGAACCGACAGGCAAAGCGAGAAGGGTTGCGGCCCCTGGGGCACGTTGAAACCGTGCACCTCGACACGCCAGAGGCCAGAACTGGGCGTCTCCACCGAAACCTGCTCGAGATTGTTGAGTCGATCGGGCGCGGCGCGCACAGCCGGAGCAGCTGGATCCGCGATCCCACCCAGCGTCCAGGGAAAATGCTGGACACCGACTGGGTCGAACACGCGGATGTCGAGATCGTTCACCAGAGCAGGAGACACATTTGGCACGCCCGGAGGATCATCCCACGCAAGTGTCACCTTCAGTTCACTTTCGCCCGGCGCAACGAATGCAACCAGCGCGAACCTGGTGGCCTGCTGTACTTCGGCCTCCAGGAATCGATCGGTGTGCATGAAGTCGACGGTCCGCTGGATGCGCACTGCGCCGTAGCCGGTCTTGTAGTCCGGTCCCGGCGCTTCGATGTCTTCGGCGTTGTGTGCGAGCAGGGCCTTGAGCGTCGAATTGCGAAAATCAGAAGCGCCAGGATGGCGGGCGCGATAGCCCTGCAGCAGCAGGGCCGCAACACCTGTTACAGTGGGTGCCGCCATCGAGGTGCCGCAGAACGACGAGTACTCAGTATCGCTGCCTGCGGTCGGCGAGGTAACGCCGAGGTCACCGTCACTCTGGCAACCAGGGGCGGAGATATCAGGCTTGAGCCGTCCGTCATCGGCGGGGCCCCAGCTCGTGAACGCAGTCACTGAGTCGTCGTTGGAATTCAGGGCCCCGACGGTGATGTGATTTTTCGCACACGCGGGCGGCGCAGTGGTGTGGTAGCCGCCGCCGCACGACTGCGCGCCCTGCCGCTCGTTCCCGTTCGCCCAGATGATACGAAAGGGTGAGCCGAGGCCGCCCCGCACGATACTGTCGATCACGGTGTCGGTCACACCGTAGTCGCCTTCCCAATCACAAGGGAAGCCGTTCGGGGCCGTGTTGGTTCCAATGGAGTTGTTGGCGATATCCACACCGTTCGTGTTGATCGCATCGGCGTAGTCCGCTTCGATGTCCCCGGGATCGGTATACAAAAAACCAGCCTGCAGTGGGCCGCCGGTCTCGAATCCGTACGATTCGATGCGGACAGCCGGGGCCATCCCGCGCCAAAGTCCTCCACTGGCGCCGCCGTCGCCGCCGATCGTTCCCGATACGTGAGTGGGGTGATCGCCCATGGCCGAGGCATCGCGCACAGTCAGGCGCCCGCCAAAGTCAAGATGTGAGGCGCGCGCGGTGCCCGCGTCGTACACCAGCACACTCACACCGGCTCCGTCCAAGTTGTACGGCGCTGCTTGCACGGTTTCGGCCTGAGTAGCCAGGCGATTGCCGTCATTCACCACGTCCATGCGCGGCAAAGCCGGCTCGATGTACTGCACCGCGTCCGCATGCGCCATCGCCGTTACTGCGTCGAGCGGCAGTTCCGCGACTACGCCGTTGACTGTCCGCAGTCGGCTGCGAATTGCCACAGCATGCTGGCGGGCCAGCGCATTGATTGCAGCGTCCTCTACGTCGGGAAAGAAGAGCACATACGCAACGATACGTTCTCCACTGGCGTCGGGCCGGTCGGCGCCAGCGCGGGGAGCTACCACCGCCCAGGCAGGTCGCTCGCCCCGTGCCAGCACGGGGTGAAGCTTGCGCTCTGCGGAGATCGCTTCGGCTGCTGCCAAGGCGGGAACGGCGTTGGCAGGCGCGGCCGCCACTACGGCGGGTATCACGGCGGCGAAGTACGCGTTGCCGCCGAGATAGCCCTGAACTTCGATGCCGGCTGCGCGGAGTGCGACACGATCGCGATCAGCCAGCGCCGATTCAAAGTAAAGGATCAAGTGTTGGGCGCGCGAGCGCTGTGTTTCTTGCTGGACGACAGCTACGCCGCGACCTCCGGCGGCCAAAACGCGCGGGCCGGTGATCGAATCGCTGCCGCGCCAGTGCACTTGAGCGCGCGCGTCAGGGCATGCTGCGAGGCATACGGCTGCACAGATGAGGCACCCCAAACTTCGACTGCCATCGGCGCGAACACGGATCGACAGTTCTGAACGGCGGTTGAACATAATCTCACTCCTAAGCGGAGTTGCTTTGACTCCGGCCGTCGGAAACAGGATGTCACAGTGCTGAAAAGGCCGCCGATAGAGCTGGCCCGTCTCCGGGAGGCAACCTACCTGATTTATCCAGACGTGTGGGCTCGATTAGGGTGCTCTAAGAATGGCACCGCCTGTCGACGGGCGCCGCTACGATCCAGCCGCCGGAGCTGGACCTTCCTGATATACGCGTGGGCACGACGTGGGCTGCGGTCACAAGCACGCCACGACCGATCGCATACGAGGATTCGGCGCGGCCCGATTTAACGAGGATTGCGACGTGTACGTCACGAGTTTTCTGTTGCTTGAATCGCGCCTCGGCGGATCCGCGGTGGTGCAAGGCAGTGCCGGCGGCCTGCCGGCACTGCAAGATGGCGACCAGGATGTCGACCTGGCGGATTTCGCTGCGTTCCAGGCGCGCTGTCGCTGAGGCCGTCGCGGGCTGGGGCCCCGCCCCCGGTGGGTTGCGGGGCCCGTGCCGCCAAGGAGAAGTCTCAGCGCTCAGCCGGCGGACGTTGGAATTGGTTCTGCACCATCAACTGCTCGCGCCGGGGCACCTGATCGACAGGTCCCACCCCGCACGGGACGCGTGGCGAATCGGCGATGGCTTCGAATTCCGTCTGCGTCAGGAACTGGGCCACGTAGGTCGCCCCGGCCTGCTCGATCTGGCTGGCGAACGACCGCAGATGGTTCTCCGATGCACACATGAGGTTTGCAAAGACCCGATCAACATCGACGTTGTCGGACGTCGCCAGCGCAGCGCGAAGATCGACGATGTCCTGCTCTTCGATCAGCGCGCCCACCATCAGCGCGTCGAGCGGAGAGGTCAGGCCAGCGGCCACCAGCGTTGCGTAAAGCCCGGCCAGAGTTGGGTTCGTAAATACCCCAGGCGTATCATCCACGACTGGATCGACCAAGTCGTAGCAGTTGATCAGGACTAGGATTGCATCCATATGCCGCTGCTCAGCTTGGATGATATTGGTGAAGATCTGCATCTCCCAGGCTTCTTCCATCGCAATGTAGACATCGCGGGCCAGCTTTTCCTCCTCGCGCATATAGAGCACATCGGCAGCCACCTCAGGCGCCAGCGGGTCTTGGCCGACGCAGACCTGGGGGCCGTTGGAGCCCTGGTTGGGGGCATCAGGGTTCTTGGCCATCGCAGGGAACGCCGCGAGCAACAGGGCGGCGCCCGCGGCCAGGATCACGTTACGAACGTTCATGAGAGTCTCCTTTCCAATAAGAAAAGCACAGGTGTTGACGAATCCAATACGACTGCGAATTCACCGATCGGTTCTGTATTGAAGGTCGCGAAGCAACTGCGTTCCCTCAGTCCAGCGAGTAGAGTTTGATAAACGCCTGGAAATCGCGCAGGTCCACGTCGTGATCGCGATCCACATCAGCACGTACAAACTCATCCGGCAGGCAAGACACTGGCGACGCAGCTTCGGGCCCGCCCAGGCAATCGACGAAAGCGGCGGCATCGACACCATCCACGTCGCCGTCATGATCCAAGTCAGGAGGTTGAACCGCGGGGTTGTGGAAATTCCATTCTGCGGTACTTTCGACATAGATGTCGTCGATGTAGAGCGGTCCGGCGTTGCCGCTGCTGCCCCCGCCGGTCTTCACATAGAAGTTCAGGAGGTCGCCGGCGGCCTCATTGCGAAAGACGAAGCTCGATTGCGTGCCGGCGACGAGCAGATCGTCCGTTGATGCCCCGGTGAAACTGTATGTGTTGAGATAGCATGTGAATTGATCCGCAGTATTATCGACGAACAGCCAAAGGTTGTACCACGTTCCCGGCTCCAGCGAGAGCAGTTCGACGTAGTGGCCGTTGTCATTGATGCGCAAGTCGTTCTGCGCATTGGTCAGGCTAAACTCGACTTCGAAGTGCCCGAACTCATCGGGAAAGGCCACATCCGAGAGTCCGAAAGAGCAACTGACCTGACCGTCAAAACGGAAGCGCAGAAAGACAAAGCGGGTGGTGCCGTTCGGCACCAGCAGTGCGTGATAGAGCAGCGTGGAGTCCGTTGTCACCGCCAAAACTTGATTGAACGGATTCTGCGGGTCGGCAGTGACGATCGTTGATGCGGCCGCATACCAGCCGTCCTGCCCGGCGATCGGCCCGGCAATCAAGTCGTCAAAGTCGGCCACCAGTTCATAGTCCGCCCTGCTGGTGGCGAAGGACGTTGCAGAGAACCAAAGCAGCAGAGTTAGTGTCCGTGGCCATAATTTGCGGTGCATGGTCGCGTCCCCTTCTTTCGAGGCACTGCGCTACGCCGACATGGCGGCGTTCCTCTCGCGACCGAATCCACATTGAACCTACAGCATGCTGCCGCAGAGTGTCCGAAAATTAGGCGCATTTAAGCAGCGGCTGAGTGCAAGTGCGGCTCTGAGCCGGAAGATTGGGCTTAATGCAAGATCGGGAAATGCACATGGAAAGCGCTGCCTTGGCCGAGCTCACTTTCCACCTGGATAAAACCGCCCGCATGGTTGACCAGTGCGTAGACCACCGCGAGTCCGAGGCCGCGCGGACCATGGTCGCCGCGCTCTTTCGATGAGTAGAAGGGCTGGAATATTCGATCGACCAGGTCGGATGCAATGCCCACACCCGTGTCGCTTACGCTCAGCACGGCACATTCCCGCAGCGCGGCAGGCGTACGCGGATCCGCTGCGTGGCATGACTTGATCACCACAGCCAGTTCACCACCAGCGGGCATGGCCTCACGGGCGTTGACCAGCAGGTTGAGGACAATCTGCGTCAGATGATCGCGATCGATTTCGACGGCTACCGTTTCGTCGCCGCAGAGCCGAACGGCCACGCCTTGCAGAAATCCCTCATCGAGTGAGCCGAGGATCAAGCGAGCGGTCTCCGCCAGCGGCAAACGTTCGGGGTTGCCGCGATCCGTCCCCGCGAATCGCGATAACCGCCGCGATAGACTCGCCGCCTGCTCACAGGCTGCCAAGGCGCTTGCGGCACGCTCCCGTACGACCGGCTCAGCCGAATCGTCCATCAGCAAGGTGAGCGTATTGACGGCGCTATGCAGCAGGTTCTTGAAGTCGTGGGCGATGCCCCGCGCCACCGTCATTGCTGCCGCCATCGTCTCTGCACGCCTCTGCTCCTTCTGCAGTCGGACCCGTTCAGCCGCGTCGCGCAGCACCAGTGCGACATAAGGCTGATCCGCGTAGTCGACCGGGTAGGCCACGACGTCAACCACGCGCGCGCTGCCGTCTCGGCGCGGAACCGACAGCTCAGTAACCCGCACGGTCGCGTGGTGCGCGAATACCCGCGAGAGGAGGTCGCCCCAAAAATTGGTTTGGCCATTCCCGCTGGGCCAGATGTCAGCGAGCTCACTACCCACCGCCGAGGCTCCGGTTGCCCCTAGGACAGCGGAGTCCCCGTGATGCAGTTCTCGAATCACGCCGCCCTGATCGCACACGATGACGGCATCACGCTGGTTCTCGAAGAGGGATTTGAACTTGCGTTGCGACGCATCCAACGAAGCCGCCATCGTGTTGAGTGATACGCTCAGTACGCCCAGTTCGTCTTCGGAGTCAATGCGTACGCGATGCATCAAATTACCAGACGCGAATGCCTCGGTCGCCGCTTTGAGCTGCGAAATCGGACCAACCAAACGGCGGCGGACCACAATCGCACCCGCAACCACGAGCCCCACACCGCCGAGTGCGATGACCAGCGACACGACCAGCAGTTGGGCGTTGCGGGCGAACAGCAGACCACTGGCTGCGCCGCGATGCTCATCGAGCACGCTGCGGAGCCGCCGGAGCTGCGTGTCGATTCCACCGATAATCCTGCCTTCAATCCGGTCCTTGAAAATCCGCGTGGCGGCGCCGCGCTGGTCTGCGCGCACCAGCGCAACGCAGGATTCGATCGCAGTCGCGAGATCGGTGCGCTGGATGCGCAGCTCCTCCGATACGACGGAGAGCTCAGTGCGATCTTTGCCGGCAAAGCGGATGGCTTCGTCGAGCCGCGTCAGGAGTGCGTTGCCCTGTGCATCAAACCGGTCGTCGGCAGGCCGCTGTCCGGTCACCAGTTCGTGAAGATGGACGTCGAGGATCTTCAGGTCGACGCGCAGGTTGTCCACGAGCTGCGCCTCATCCACCATGATCTCGAGCCGCTCGGCCACCTGCTCGGTATACACTTGGACGCCAAAGATGGTGGCGAGCGCCGCAGTTACGGCGAAAGCGGCAAAGGCGGAGTGCAGCAAGACCAGACGCCGTCGCAGAGTCATGCGTCACGCGGGTCGGCCGGCGTCGCTGGCGGCTTGGGGGTGGGACCGCTAGCGGCCGACGCTGGCTGTGTAATCCCAATTCCACACCTCGCGCTCCGGATGGCGGCTGCTGAGCACGTGACCGCCGACAAACGCCACGTTGATCTGCTTTCCATGGCGGCCCGAAGGCAGCCAATAGCGGCCGTCCGCGAGAGGATCACTGCTGTTGTCGATGGGCGGCGCGGTGTAGAACGGCTCCAGTCCCCGCGCTTCGGCGGAGCGGCCGTCCACGTCCATCAGCAGGGGCACGTACGGGTGATTGAGAATATCCGTACGCACGGTCGTGGCGCTCACGGGCGCCAGCAACAGCTCGCCGCCGACGTTGGTCACGGCGCGATGCAGACGCAGGTTGAACGCGAGCGATACATCCGCTGCCGGCGATAACGCCTCGCGACCGCAGGGAAAGTCCCGGCGCTTCACCAACTGGCGCGCACCGGCTGGGCACATGCTCACGTGCTGCCCGGCAGAAAGCTGCGCAAGCTGGCTGTCACCGTGATCCCAGAACTCATCCAGCCGGTAGACGGCGTCCTGAAAGTCGTTGATACGAAATCGGCCGCTGCCGAGCGGCTCGCTGTCGCCGCGACCAAGCGCCGAGGTGCCATCCACGAAGAACTGAAACTCCAGAACGATTGAGCGCAGGTTGGAGGCGCAGTGCACCCGCCGCGCCTGATTGCGTACCGAGCGAAAGGCCGGCAGCAGTATCGCAGCCAGTACGGCGATCACGGCGAGCACCACGAGCAGCTCGACGAGGGTAAACCCTAGCCGCCGCGCAGCCCTCGCCGCACCGCTTGGCCGGATGCGTCGCCTCAACCTACTGGCTCTTTCTGACCTGACACTGACGTATCTCATGGGCGTCAGCACAAACGCTCAGGATACCCGTTTAGCGCGGCCCGCTGCAAATTTTGCAGCAATCCGCATCGGTCATGCACGGTCAGGGACCGACGGGCCCGGTCGCCATATTCCGCCACCACTCAAAATCCGGCAGCGACACTGTGCCGTCCGCGTTAAGATCGGCCAGACCGCACGATGTCGCCCCGGCTGCGGCAATCCAGCCTGCACAAAGTTGGATGCCCCCAAAATCGGCGAGGTCGACGTCGCTGTCCGCATCAAGGTCACCGACTGTAGATACCAGCCAAATGTCCAGCGTATCGACCGCGCCGTCGTGATTTAGGTCGTGGTTGTCGAACTCCACCGGAAAGCCGGCGATGACTGCCTGACCATCGTGCGCTCCATCAACAGCATCGTGACTAGCGATGTAATCCGTCACTTCGTCTGCGTCGTCGTAGGTGACGCCGTTCTCTCCATTGACGTTTCCCCGCAGTACATTGGGCCAGGCGTCGGTCCAGACGAAGCCATAACCAGGCACGGCATAGGAAATTCCAAGCAGCGCTGTTACGCGCCATGCCGCCGGCTGCAGGTACCCGCCGGGTCCTCGGCCATCCCAGCCCAGGATGATGGCTTCCTCCGGTTCACCCGTAGGAAACATGCTGATGAAGTTCGCACTTGCCGACAGGTCCTGAAGTGCTTCGTTTATCGAAGCCTGATCGGAAGGATCGTGGTTGTTGCTCTGCGGATTGACGCCGGTCAGGGCTGCTGCGGCGGCGTTTGTCAGGGGGAAAATGAGCGACAGAGTGGTCACGTCACTCGCGAGGTCATGTGCGAAGCGGAGCATGCAAACCGGTGCGTACTCGCCGGGCACAGCGCCGCCCATGGCCAGGCTGTAGCGCTCAAACCCGTGCGCGCGGTGGAACCACGTGCCAGCGATGTTCCAGGTCTCGCCCGCCTCGAACGTGAAGTCGGCGTCGCCTGTCACGATCTCAATATCTTCAGCTGAGAACTGGTCGCCGAGCAGCGCCAGGTGAAATTCCTCTCCGTGACGTTCGACCCACGGCATGGTGCCGAAAACGCCGTCAAATGCGCTGCCACTCTTCGCGACGCGGTGCTCAAAGGCATCGCCCTCGGGTATGCCGCCGAAGCGGGCAATGTTACCCAGGTAACGGTATTGCGGGGCGTCCAACTCACCTCCCGTTTCCTGATCGTTGTCAACGTCGATTTCGATGAAGCCGTACACCGGATGATCGCCGTACACGAATGGGCTGAACGCGAGCGGATCCGTGTTGCCCGGCGGATTGTGTAGACCTCCTAAAACTACTTCGAGGCGCGCATACCCGCCGCCGGAAGCATACTCGCCCGCAAAGCGATCGGTCTGCGGATTGAACGGCGCCCAGCGGCCAAGAGTGATTTCGTGAAGGTTGGCCAGGCGGTGAGCCTGTGGGTCGAATTCGGCCGTTCCCCCGGCGTCGGTACGCCGAGCCACAACGTCGTATGAAGGGTCCCTATAGGTGATGACTGCAGGTGAGTCAGCAACGGCGGCGTGCCCCGACCCCATCCACGCCGCCGTGATTAGGAGGATAACGCAGATTCCTCCGCGACATGCGCTTCCCCGTTGCGCGCGCCGCCATCCAAAGAGGTGAACAGGTCGGATGAATCGAATTTCGTCCATGGTTCATGCTTATATGGCCAGATCCTTTAGCTCCGGCTCGCTTCGCGAGAAGACATATCCGGTGCCGCGCACAGTATGCAACAGCCGCGAATAGCGACCCTGCTCCAGCTTGTTACGCAGGTAATTGGCGTAGACGTGAAGCACATTGGCATCCTGGTCCGCCTCATCTCCCCAAACGTCACGCAGTATCCTGTTTTTCTCAAGAACCTCCTCGGGATGGCACATCAGATACGCGAGCAGGTCGAGTTCGCGTGCGGAGAGGTTGAGTTCGATGTCGCCACGGCGCACCTGTCGTCGTACCAGATCCACTTCCACGTCCGCGTAGTTCAACACGTGACTGCCGCGCGGGCGGACTCGCCGAAGCACCGCCTGCAAGCGGGCGATCAACTCCTCCACCGCAAACGGCTTGCACAGGTAATCATCCGCGCCACGGCTAAGACCGGCGATCCGCTCGGCGATCGCGTCGCGCGCTGTGACCATGATGATTGGAACGTTGCACCCGTTGCGGCGAGCTTCCACCGCGAGTTCGGCGCCGTTTCCGTCGGGCAGGTTTAGGTCTAGAACGATTGCATCGAATCGGTCGGGATGGGCAAGGTGCATGCGGGCAGCCGCCAGTGTTTGTGCCGCCAACAGATGGATGCCGCGGCGCGCAAACCCCTCGCGAACGGGGTTGATGACCCGTTCATCGTCCTCGATCATCAGGACACAGAGGGAGTTCGAATCGCTGGCTGCCTCACGCATGGTGCCCCACTGTAGGCCCATCACAAGTCTACCTCATTATTCCGCCATGGGCTTCCAACCGTGGTTGGCTCAGACTTACCCCCACCAAACCCCAGCATAACGAACCGGGTGAGCATGGCATGCCCCCTTAACGTCCACTAAGGTAGTTCGAAGTCGAACTGAGGCCGCAGGATTGCCACACCCCAGCGGGTGGCCCTGTCCTTTGGCGGTTTGTCGAGCCTATCTGGTGTCTTGGGCAGATCCAGGTCAATTGAGTCCGCTGCTGGGATGAAGTCGGTCAAGAAATCAGCTGTCGTCTTCCAGCTCGAATTCATCTTCAGCTTCACCGAGTTGGAGGGCGATTCCGACCAGCGGCACGCGAACGGTCTGGCTGCGTGGTTCGAGGTTCCGCATCAGGCTGACAGTCCAGCCCGCAACGATGGCGAGGAACACAAGCATGGCCCCAGGTCGGGCGGTGCCGATGCCTATGTTGGACTCGGCGTTTTTGCGGCCGTGGATCATGGAAAGGGCGATGTTGTCGCGGTGGCGGAGCGTGTGAACCACGACGCCCAGCACATGTGCGATTGCCAGGCCAATCATGGTATAGGCCAGCAACTCATGCGTCTCCTCGATCCCATCGTACCCCAGCCCCAGGAGTGCGCCTGTCGCGGCCATCCCAAGGATCAGCAAAAGGAATCCAAGGATGGCATATGCCGAGCCCGGGTTGTGACCAGTATGCTGCCGGCCGCTTCCAGTCCATACGCCCGCCAGGTATTCGAACACCTCGCGAGGACTGAACAGCAACGAATGCAACCGGGCAAAACGTGTGCCGATGACACCCCACACCAAGCGGAGCAGGACCATGAGAGCCAGAACGAGGCCGACGATCCCATGGTACGGAAACAGTCTACTGTGCTCACCAAGCCCCAGCGCAATGGTCGCTGCCGCAATGAAACCAGCAGCCAGTAGCCAATGGAACATCCTTGTCGGCAGATCCCACACCAGGACACGATCCATCAGAAAGCTCCCCGGAGCCATGTGATCAACCAAGTTCTCGCCATTGCCAGCATACGTACTCGTGCAGCTCGACGCGCACGCCGTGCAAGATTTGCAGACGAGTTTCGGCGATCTGATGCGCCCTGCGTGTGCTCTGGGGCAGGTTGACGCGGACACGGCGCGGGCGAAAGCCCTGATCAGGCGACGAAAAAGCTGTGAGGCAGCGCGTTGTCGCCGGTTGTGTGAAGGAGGCGCCTCCTGCACCGTCAAGGGCAATACGGCGCGCTGCCTGAGTAATGACATCAATCTGCGGAGGGATTTTTGATGACGCGAATCGTATCGCTGCCCGAGAACGGCACGCCGTCCTTCGTCACTCCGGTGAGCGCCAACGTCGCCGATGGCGGGCCGACGATTGCTTCAATGTCCGCCTGCCGGAACTTGGCGACGAGGCTGACACAACTGCCGGCAGACGTGGCATTGGCCGGCACCCCGCTCAACGCGACCGAGCTGCGCTCCACGGCGCCGAGCGCGATATCCGTGTGCACCGTGATTGCCGATCCCGTGTCCAGGCCGAGCAAGATCGTGTGCGGCGAAGCCTGCACGGCGACGGAAACCGCGCCATCAGTAGAAGCGCACCATGCCGCGCTCACACTCAATCCGCATGTCAGGCTGATCACTACCGCAACAGTTCCTGTCCCCTTCATCGCTGCGCGTCCTGAATTGTTGACGCTTGAGTGACTGGCCACCAGCGCACGCGTTACCGGCCGGAAACATGGAGCCCAGTGATCTGCACGCAGGCGTGCCCTAGCGAGATTTGACCGAACCTGCCGAGAATTAGGGCGGCATAAGAAGACATATGTAATGCGGCGATTCGTGAGCAAGCGGCAATGCAAATAGTCGCTCATCCTGCAATTTACCGTTGGAGCTTTCGGAGATTAGAATGGCGGGCGACCTGCCGTTGAAACGAACTTTTTGAGCCGCCTTGCGGAAGACAGCCATGGAGCTATCGACATTGTTGGTAACGACCTTGGTCGCGGCCGTGCTTTCGGATTTGGCGACGGGACTCGGCTGCTTGCCTTTCTTCCTGGTGCGCGGGCTCAGCACCCGGGCAGCCGGCCTGTTAACGGGAGCGGCCGCCGGCATGATGACGGCTGCGAGCCTCGTTCAACTTGTGGGTGAAGGACTTCATCGGACGCAGCAGTTCCTGGGTTGGGACGTTGCGGCAGGCGTCGTTGCGGGTTCGCTGGCATTCCTCTTCGCGACTCGCTGGGTCGAGGGCAACGACGATCTCGATGTATTTGCGCTGCGCGAAAGAGGCGGGACTTCATCATTATTGATTGTCATGGCGATGACGATTCACTCCTTTCCTGAGGGGGTCGCGATTGGCGTTGGGTACGGCAGCGGCGATGTCACGCTCGGGCTTACCGTCGCACTTGCCATTGCAGTGCACAATATCCCGGAGGGTTTGGCGATCGGCCTGGCGTTGCGGCCCCGGGGTGTAAGTACCTGGGCTTGCGTCGGCTGGTCTGTGTTCAGCAGCATCCCACAACCCGTGGCGGCGGTTCCATCCGCATTGGCTGTGTGGCTTGCGAAACCCTTGTTGCCCGGGCTGATGGGCTTTGCCGCAGGGGCCATGCTGCACATGGTAATCAGCGAGTTATTACCCGTCGGAACGCAACAATCCGGCAAGGCTGCGACGGCAACCGCTTTTGTCATTGGCGTGGTGGCCATGATGCTATTGGGAGAAGCTGTTGGACTTGGCTGAATCCCGTCCCTCTGCTTGGCCGCGATCGCCGGACAACACAGTTCTGACCGGATGCGTCACTCCCACGCGCGCGATTGCTTCGCACAGGCCTCTTGCTTAGACCCCGCTAATGCAGCTTGGTTCCACACCGACGGATGGTTATCTGGCACTTGAAAGACGTGGGCATGGCGTCCACCGCCGGAGCTAGTGGACCGTACTTGAGGGATCCAGTCATGACAGGACGGGTTCGGCTGATTGCCGTGACAATGGTCTGGGTGTGTAGCGCGCGGGCTGCGGCACCTACAGCGATGTCGCCAGCCGCTTGGATGAATGGATCGATCCCCGACATTGCTGCGGTCGTTGTCGGCAAAGTGGCAGCGGCAGCCAGCCCGGAAACGGCGCCTGCGCATGCAACAATCACGGAGTATCTTGGCCCGGAGACGTGCATCGCGTGCCATCGCAACGCGGCTGAGGCGATGCACGGGTCGGTGCACTACCAACAGACCGGCCCAACGCCGAATGTCCCCAACATCCCGGGCTACGCGGGTGAACGCGGGTTTGGTGACATTGGCTTCAACACCTATTGCGGCACACACGTCAGCTCGTCGCGCGCGACCTGCGCCGCTTGCCACGTCGGCAACGGACGCTTCCCCTCGCCGGAGTTGAGCGACGACCAATTGCACAACATCGACTGCCTGATGTGCCACCAAGACCAGTACCGACGCAAACCAGCCGGTCCGTTCAGGACGGTCCCCGTGGTTGGTCAGGACGGTATGCCTGCGACCATCCAGGTGCCAGTCGAGGATGCGAGCGGCTTTCAGTACGAGCCTGACGTGGCCAACATGGTAGTCTCGGTTGTCACCGCGGCGCAGACGGTACATCTTCCCACGCGGGCATCCTGTCTCCGCTGCCACGCAGGCGCCTCCGGCAGCGACGGAGGGAAACGTGGCGACATCTCTTCCGTTACGGTGAATCCGCCGCGCAGCTCGGACGTGCATATGAGCGCCGCAGGCGGGAACCTCACCTGCGCAGACTGCCACGCAGCCGGGGGGCACCGCGTGCGCGGTCGGGGCCTCGACCTACGGCCAAACGATACACCGGAGCGATTTACTTGTGCTGCATGCCACACCAACACTCCACACGGCGTGGATGATCGCGAAGTGAATCGGCTGAACTTGCACGCCACCCGAGTTGCGTGCCAGACCTGCCACATCCCGACCTTTGCGAAGGATATCAGTACGGAGATGGAGCGGGATTGGAACAATCCGTTTTTCTCACCGGCCGCTTGCAGTGGACAGGGCGGGTGGAAACCGGAGGAGATCCGTGAAAGTAACGTGATACCGACGTACGCCTGGTTCGATGGTACCAGCGAAGTGTACGTGTTGGGACAAGTGCCGCCGTTGAACGCAGATGGGGAATACGCAATGGGCGTTCCGCTGGGGAGCGTAGCGTCCGACGGTGCGAAGATTTACCCGATGAAGGAGCACCGCTCGACATCGGGCCGGTTAGCGGCGATCGCGGCGGACCTGGATGGAGACGGCGACGTTGATGCACGTGACTACGAGGCGGTATGCGCCTGTCTCGCCGGACCGGTTGCGACGGCGCCGGTAGGCTGTGAAACGGCGGACGTCGACGGTGATGCGGACGTGGACCTGACCGATTACCAGATTGTCCAGTTGTGTGTTGCGGGTGGATGCGGGTTGGTCGGCGAGCTGATCCCCCACTCGACGTACACGTTTTTCACGACCGGGGATTTTTCACAGGCCGTGGAGGCGGGAATGGCATACGCCGGTATGCGCGGCACTTGGGAGCAGGTGCCGGTGCACACTTTCCAGACGATTAATCATGGCGTCGAGGACCATGACTACGCGCTGAAATGTGGGGCCTGCCATCCATCGTTGAGTGGCGGTCCCGTGCGTATGGATCTCCAGAGCGATTTGGGTTACGCAGTCAAATGGCCTGCGGAACAGGTCTGCTTTCAGTGCCACGGCGCCAAAGAACCCAAGCCGTTCCTGGAGATCCACAATAAGCACGTGGATGACCGGCAATTCGACTGTGCCTGGTGTCATAGCTTCTCGCGGCCCGAGCGCGGGTTGACGCTTCCGCCTATCAATCACCGGTGATGTTGAATCTGCAGATTGAGCTGCCGGCCATTCAATATTGAGTTTTGTTGACACCGAAAGGCGCTTGGCTTGTACCTCATCCAAACCTCAATCTTCCTCATGCGCGCGGTGGAAGAATCCTTCCTCCGGAGGCTCTCGATGGCACACCGAGCAAGTATCGATGGGGCCGGTTTCCCCTGCAGCGACAAGGCCTGCAGGTTGTCAATGGCTGTCACGGTTGGAGCGATCGCATGCGGGCTGCCATGACAGACTTCGCTATGCACATCACTTTGCCCCTCTGATTCACGGTATAGGCGCCGGGACTGGCGCCGTACGGATATCAGAATGTGCGGGACAATCGCGACGAGCCGATCCAGCCGCACCCGGTGAATGCCCTCGCCGTGCAGCGCATCTTCGAGCTGTACGCCACAGGGCTGTACACCTTCCGCGACATCGGCGACACTCTCGAGGGCGAGGGTTACATCTACCAGGCCAGCTGCCCGCGGTTTCATCGCACGGCGTTGTCCTACATCCTCAACAATCGCTTCTATACCGGCATGGTGACCTTCCGCGGCCAGACCTACTCCGACAAGCACCGGCCGATCATCGAACTGGAGGTTTTCGAGTGGTGCCAGGGCTTGCTCAAGGGCAAGAACCGCCGACTTCGCCAGGCGAACCACTACCTGGCCGGCGGTATGTTCGTGTGCGCCCATTGCGGGTATGGCATCACCGGCGAACGCATCGTGCGCCGGATGAAGAGCGGCAAGGTACACGAATACGTGTACTACCGATGTGGAAATCTGGAGCCCGGCCCAGAGCATCCCGCGGTGCGCTGGCGCCAGGATCAGCTCGAGGATGCCATTCGCCAGGATCTCGCCGGACTGCGCATTCCAGATGATGAGCGGCGCTCCTGGTTCCGACGTCATCTCGCGACCATGTGCGACGATCAGGTCCGCGTGAAGGAGGAACAGAACCGGCAGGCGCGCAAACGGCTGACCGAGCTCGAGCAGATGCAGCAGCGGTTACTGGACGCCTACCTGGCCGGCGCGGTGGAGAAGGAAGCGTTCACCGCCAAGACGGCGGAGATGAAGGCCGAGATGGATCGCCTCCAGGAGCGCCTGGCCGACGCGAAGGCGCCCGGCGACGAAGTTGGGCAGTGCGTGCTGGAGGTGTTCGATTTCGCGCAGGACGCGGCGAAAAACTGGACCGTTTCTGGTGTCGACGCCCGGCGCACGATCCTCGGCCGCGTCTTATTGAAACGGTCGCTGAGCGCCACAAGTCTTGAAACGACAAAGAGAAAGCCGTTCGACGTGCTCGCCGAACGGCCGTTTTCGGATAAGACTCGGGGCGACAGGCGTTGATATTAACCCGCGACCGGCAACTGAGGAAGCAGTGGCCTTTTCGTTCTGCTGGGGACCACAGGGGGTGGCAGATGCAGTTGCGGCTGTGGCGTGCCGCGCGGTTGCGGAGTGACGGTCGCACAGGGCCGCCCCGGCAGGAAGGGGCACGGCCGCCGTCCTATGCTGGGCGAGCGGGCGGGGAATCGCGGAACTGCGCCGGTCACGGCGCCGACAAGGCTCGCTGGAAGGCCGCATAACTGGCGATGTCTGCGTCTGTGTCGCCGTCGAAGTCCGATAGGGCGAAGTCGAGCGGGCTACAAATCCCGTCTCCGCGCTGGTTGCCTGGGATTCCGACCAGCGCGGACCGCATCGCCTAATCACTTCGATCAGCGGCCTAGCAACCCGGTCAACGGAAGAGTGGCAATTGCGGAGCGCGCGATGGACGCAAGGCAGCCAACCCCCGACGAACAGATTCAGTTCCTGCGCTATGTGCAGCGGCTGTTCGCCGAGGGCAGCTTCCTGGCCAGCCACAAGTTGGCACACCTTCGCGTTCTGGCTGACCTGGCTATGGCCAGCCGCGCCATCGCGGTGGAAACCTCCTGTATGCCAGTATCACGGAAGGTCAGGCAGCCCGGGCGGGGCCAAATTGCGCGCCGATTACCGACGGGCTGCTGTACAATGTGCGCAGGGCGCTCGGTGGTGCAACCGGGCATGTTCACTTGTGGAATGTCGGGTACGAGGAGGAGGAATCATGAAGTCGGCGCGCTTTGGGCCAGGATATCTGGCGTGCTTGGGACTTGTTGTTGCCATCTCATCTACGGCAGAGGCCGACTGGTACGGTGGCGACCCGACGCTCACCACGCCCGTGCCAACGGCTGCGTTTTATTATGCCCCGTCCGGCAATACGCATTTGGCGCTTGAGAACTTCACCTGGACAGCCGGTGTCGGTGGCGGCATCGTCGACAAGGTCGGCGGCAACTACTTCAGCTACGCACCCGGAAACATACCTGGAAATATCACCCAGGCCTATTGGGAAATTCGATCTGGTGCGTCGGTCGGGAACGGCGGCACACTCGTCGCCTCGGGTGTCGTCACGCCCACGATATCACCTACCGCGTTCACCGTCGCCGGTGAGCCGGTTACTCGCGTGACGGCGGACATCCCGAACTTCCTGCTGGCGAACGGGAATTACTGGTTCGGGATGAGCGTCAAGGACGCGCCGGTAAACGGATGGTTCGTGGCCAACACGCAGGGAGCCAGTGGTATCGGCGGACCACTTGCTGATGGGCAGACGCTCTATCACGTGATCGATTCGAGCAACGCCATCATCGTAAACTACGTGGACCTGGCTGGCACCTACGGCGGCGACCCCTCGAACTATCTCGACATTTCCTACTTCGTCAACGAAGCGCCGGAACCGGCGACGGCCGGACTGATGGCGATTGCAAGCCTTGTACTGCTTGGCCGACGGGCACGCGCGACACGAGCTTAACCACTCGACACACAGGCGAGGTATCTGCATCAGGCGGTAGGCGAAGAGCAGCGCGTTGGGTGCCCAGGCTTCCGCAGGGGTAGCTCGCCGAAGGTGGAAAGCGATCGGCGTCCGGCGCACGGGCAAGCATCGCTGCACGCGGCGCACTTTCAAGACAACTGCCAGCGTGCTGGATCGCCGCGCCCGGCGTTACTCGGACGCGCCGACGCACAAGGCGTCGAAATGAAAGTCGGTGATCTGCAACTCACCATCTACATACAGATTGTCGCAGTCGGCGCGGCTGAGGTGCGCGCAGCCGATGACGCCTTCGTCGATGAAATAGTAGCACGCACCGGAGGCACAGTAGATCCCGGCCTGATACTCGCTGTGCAGGATGAGATCGCACTGCTCGGGCTCGGCGTCGGCACAGTGCACCCGGCCTTCAGGAGTGGTGTATGCGCAGGCGCCATCGGGAGAAGCCACTTGCGCACAGGAGGTTGCAGGGTAGAACTGACCGAGGATTTCGCACGTGGAGCGTGCCTGCTGCCCGCAGGTGCTGACGGCGCCGAACTGAAGAACACACGCGCCCCATTCGACGGCGCCGCACTCCACCTCTTCACAGGGGCACACGACATCAGCGCAGGTGAAGCCGGACCAGAAAGTACCGGCGCGTGCTTCACAGGCCGCCGCGTCCAGGTCCACGCACGGCACCTCACCTTCCAAGGTGCAACAGGCTCCGGCCCCCGAAATCGTGCAGTCAACCTGACATGCTAGCGTGCATTGCTCCTCGCAGGAGCGCACCTGGTCTTCAAGCAGGTCCTGTAGAAACCACTCCAAGCGGACCATGGACCAATGCAGGTCCCATAGAGAATCAGCCAGATCAGAATCTCCGCTGAACCCCGCCGATGCGTCGTAGACGTCGTCCGCCGTGACCAACGCCACGGCGAATGCGACCTGGAGGCCGAAGAGGTATTCGTCCACAGCCTCGCTCCCAGCCTGCCGGATCCGCGCGGTACGACGTTCGCCCGCCGAGTTGGCGGCGCCCGCCGCTGGAGTACGGACGCGGATTGTTTCGGCCCCGGAAACGATGGCCGCGACGGCCGTTGGGTGGGCGTCGATCCAGGTCCGCGTGAGCGTAACATCCGCGCCGATGTCAGCCGCGAGTTGATCCAACGCCGCGAGGATTGCGTCGTCGCTGAAATCGGGGGAGATGCTGAGGATCACAGACTTCTCGGCCCGAGAGGTATGCACCTCGGCTGAGGCGGAGCCTGCGGCCCACGTGAACGACGCGTCCGCCGCAGCGCCGACCAACAGCGTGGGCCGTCGGCGTTCGTCGAGTTGTACCTCGACCACCCCGCGATCGGTGACGGCCGCGATATGGTCCACATAAGGGGACTCACATGCGTCGCCCACTCCGTCGCCGTCGTCGTCGGCCTGCTCCGCGTTGGCCGTGGCAGGGCAATTATCCGGCGCATTCTCGATACCATCGTGGTCACGATCCAGACTTGCGTCCGTGCTTCCGTTGTCGTTGGGACTTCCATTTCCGTCCGTCCCCGGGGTACAACGGCCAGCCAAGATGAAGCACAGCGTTGCACCGCATGCCAACACGGAACAAAGTCGTAGCCTGCCATGGCGGATCAAGAATGGTGGGACCAATCTCATGGTGAGCACTCCTCCGCACGGTGCCTTCGTTGCTGTACGCGCGAAGCGTGGCCGCATTTTAGGGCATTCTGGATTCTGCTCCATTGTGTTCAGCGCCACTTGAGCAGGTCGCCCGGCATCCGCATGGAACGAATTTGCGCATCACCTACAACGGTGCGAAATCTGCAGCCGCTGCCCCACCCGCCACCAGCAGGACGGCGTGGGTTGCGGTGGCGGTTGATTCGCAAGAAAGGCACAGCGCCAGCTGGCTATTTCGATGGGGCACCACACTACTCCGGTCCGCCCTGGCGGGCGACTTCCATGGAGGGGCTGAAAACGACCGGTGTAAACGGCTCGACCATCAGGGTCACCGGTACGAGAACGACATTGGTGTCGGGACCTCCAAAATGGCTGACGTCGTAGACATCGCCGCCAACCGCGCTGCTCTGTGCGCCGCTGCCCGCGTCTAAATCGACGGTCCCCGTGCCGCGGATCTTCAAGATCCACGTGTCCAGATCGATAGCGGTCGGGTCGCCAGCATGCGAGAAGGTCTTCGAATACCCGGCGATTAGTGCACCGCCATCAGGCGTGACGGCCAGAGTGGAGGCCGCCCGGCTGAACTCGAGCCACCCGCCGCCCACGTCTTCGCGCGCCCCTCCGTACCGGCGGATCCACTGGGCCTGGCCTTCGTCATTCAGGCGCAGCACCCAGACGTCGGCGTCCTCGCCGAGGTTCGTCTTGCCCGATACGAGCAGGTCACCGTTGGGAAATACATCAGCAGCGTAGGCCTCATCATATGGCGTCTTGTCCGGCGCTTCGATGCGCGATCCATCGGGCAACTCGATCACTTCATGCAAGTCGCTGTCCAAATGCCTGGCCCACAGCAGGTTGCCGTCGCGATCCACGTGGTTCAGCTGCGCATCATTGGACAAGTGACCCACGAGCGTGTACCCGTCGGACGTCTCCACCAACTCCGCGGCGAAGTTATTGTGTGCGCTACCGTAGCATGCCCGCCAGAGCGCATTGCCATTCTCATCGACCTTCAGGAGCACGTCGCAGTCCGCCACGGCTGAGGCAAGAAGCACGATCTCGCCGGCAGAGTCCACGATGAGCGATTGCGCCTGCTGGGTGCCGGGGTCCGCCAGTTGCCGCGCCCAGGTGAGTTGGCCGTCTGCAGCGAAGCGCGCCAGCCAGATGTCTTCGCTATCCGGCGGGTCGCCCAGTGTCCCGGCCACCACGACGCTGCCATCGGGCAGCCGGTCCAGACTCACGGCATCTAGCGACTGCTCGGTGGACGCAAGAGCCCGAGCCCACACGGGCGATCCGTTCAGGTCGAGGCGAAGCAGGTAGGCTGGCGGATCAATCGCGTCATGCAGGAACGACTCGGGCAGGAACGGCGGAACGAAGAACGCCGAGACGGTGTTCTCGCCCGCGAGCAGAAAATAGCCATCCTCAATGGGAACAACGGCAATTGCCGCGTCCAAGTCGTCGTAGGCAAACTGCCAAGAGATGTGCCCGAGCGAGTCGATCTTCATCAGCGTCGCGTCGCGCTGCGGCGTGAACGAAGTTGTCGTGCCGGCCACGAGCGCCGAACCATCGGCAGTAACCGCAATCCCAATCGGGAATTCCAGGCCGCTCGCGCCGTACGAACGCCCCCAGGTGACGATGTCGCCCGGAGCCGATGAGGGAGCGCACGCGCCCGCGTCAGCCACGAGCTTTTCGGTGTTGAGCGGGTCCGTATCCCATTCGAAGATCTTGATGCTACTGTCGAAGGGAACGAAAACGACGTCGACGTTGATCTCAGCGAAGGCACCGGCTGACCCATCGACGCCGACGTAGAGTTCCCACCACGGACAAGCGGCGGTGTCCACATCCGCCCGCCCGTAAAGCGCCAATTCGGCAAACACGCCCGCCAAACCGTAGACCGCGGCCTTGAACTTGGCGCTGATCCAGACTTTGCCGGCAGCCTGGGCTCCGTCCTGGAAATCGGGCAGGTCGGCGGAACCCTCGGGAGTAACCTCAAGCACCGGACCGAAGCTGCCGTCGTATTCGAGACCCACCGCGGCGTCACCCTCGAACGCCAGGTTGGCTGTCAAGTCGGCGCTGAACGTGCCGCTCGCCCCCGCGTGAATCTCCAGCACGGGCACCAGCACCACGGGAATGGGGCCCAGGGGAATGACCACGGGCGAAAACGGCACAATCAGCAACGTCTCATCCAGCGGCGTGATCGTCGCCTCGCGCTCCGCAGTGATGGTGACATTGGCTGTCACCTCTCCTTGCAGCTCGACGCTGGCATGCTGCAGGGCAAAGCCGGCGATGTCGATGTCGATTATCACGTCCGGCTCGATAGTCAGGTTTCCATCGATAGTGATCTGATCGTTAGTGGTCGTGAGGTCCTTGTCGCCATCAAAAAGGACCACGTTGTCAATGGGGAAGATCAACTGTCCGGGACCCAGCAGCGTTCGACCGAGCCTGGCCGAGTCGGTGGCCAATGGTTCGTCAAGGGACAGTTCCGCGTGAAGGTTGCCCTCCTCAACGGCTTCCGCCAGACTGGCGAACGCGGTCTGCACCGTCACGGTGTCGCCGTCCACTTCCACGGATTCCACGCGTCGCAGTGCGCCGTAGGGCAGCAGCGGCAGATGAATCGTCGCAGCGATGATGTCGCCTTGGCGCAGGTTGCGCACGTCGGTCGCGGATGAATCGAACCGAAGTGTTTTCAGGTCGTCGGATATGGACTGCAGCGCGTCGAGCGATTGATCGCTGAGCACGGTCGTCCTGCCAGCGCCACCGTTTCCGCCACCATCGCCGGGTCCAGCGTCACCCGGGCAGCCCAGAGCTACGCTCAACAACCCACAGGCCAACATCATCGCGCATCGGCGAGCTTTCATGGCGCCCCCCTCTTCGGTATCAGGTGTGCAGTTTACTCCAGCTTAGTCAGGTCCGAACGCAATACGGCAGGTTCTTTCGTTGCTTGCCTAGCGCCTATGGTGCTCTCGGCGCAGCATACCGGCAATAGGCGGCCGACGCGACGCGTCGTCACACGGCCACAGTCTGGTGTCGCGTGCCCGGGGTGCTGCCCGCAAGTGCCGTCAGAAGCGCGAAATCCTCAGTTGTGTTCACGTTGCAGAGCTGCTGCGCGTGTTCATCATTGGGCTGTAGCGTCGTCAACCGTACGGAGCGTAGCACCTGTTGGAGGCTACCCCGCCCTTGGACAAGTTCGCGCTGGGCAATAGACAGCAGACGAGAATGATAGAGTGTGCAGCACGCGTGCCATTTTGCGACGGACCCGGCTGAGCGTGTTGCGCTATCTTCATATGCAAACGCCACAGCGTCCGCTTCCGGACTTGCTCGCATGACGAGCTGATGCAGCACCGATGCCCCAAGCAGCGGGAGATCGCACGCAAGTAGCAGAACCCAACGATTTGACGCAAGGTTCAGAAGACTGCATAGCCCCGCCAAAGGTCCGCTATTCTCCCGGACATCCGGAAGCCACGGTAGATCGCGCAACGAGACAGGCAGCGAAGTCTGCAATCCAAGCAGGAAAACTTCGGAAACTACTTGACGCGCTTCCGCGACGATGTGCTCCACAAAGGTGCCCGCGTTCGGATGCGGCAACAGTGCCTTGGGTTGCCCCATCCGTCGGCTGCGGCCTCCGACCAGCACGCCAGCGATAATGTTCGAGTTATTGTGCATCGCGGCCTTGGTGTTCCAATTACGTAGCAGGTCCGGTGGCGGCGGCCTGCTCGCCTGGAGATCGAACGACGATCTTCTGTCCCGGAAAAAGACGACCGGTCGTGACAACCCTCGCCAGAAATCCGCATCGCCCGACTGCGGCCTGTTGTACGGTGGGATGTATGCTGTCAAGCACGTAGCATGGCCTGCGTGGCTCGGTGAGTTCGAGCACCGGTCCGTCTTCAAAACTCAACCGATCCCCGGGGGCCATTTGCTGCACGTGCAAGCCGCGCACCGTCAGGTTTTCGCCCATGACGCCTGGACCTACTGGGTACCCTTCATCTCGAAGCACCTCGAGCAATTCAATGTCCTGAATGGTCACAGCCCGGTGAGGCCGGCGATGTTTTTCGTGGTTGTGTCCGTCACCCACGAGTCCGGACTGTTCAACCTGTGCCTCCGGAACGGCTTGCTTCGGAACACCGCCCGCAGAAATGCATACCGCCAGCAAACGCGCCGGTTCGAGCCGAGTTTCTCGCTCATTCATTGATTTGATCTCCGCAACGTGGCTCAGCATGTGCTGATGCAATCTGTCTCGCACGGCCTTCACGGCCGGTGCGCCGCAACTGCACGTTTAGCCCCCTGTGTTGTCACCGCCCAAGCCCCGGCGAAACTCCACCACCGTCTGTCCGATGGCTCGTGCCAGCATGGGAAGCCGCTTGGCGAACAGGAGCAGCGCGAGCAGCGCAACGATGGAAAGCTCCGCCCAACCGGGCAAGCCGATCAGTGCAACCAGTGATTGATTCATAAACCTGACCTCCTCGATTCGACAACTGCCTTTCGCCGGCTACGCTTTACAACAATCGTCGTCCGAACTATCAGCCGCCGATTGAAATCATGCCATTGATTTGCTGCGTCCCCACGGCCGCCTTTCTGCTGGCCCCATCACGGATGGTGTTTTCTGCAACAATCTCATCAAAGCGTCCACTAGCCCACGCTGGCGCTAGATCCACACAGCGACTGTCGAGTAGGCATGGGAATAGCCGACCATCCGCGGCTAAGCGGATGCGCCGACAACTTCCGCAGAATGGCTCCGTCACAGGTGCGATGATGCCGATCACACCACGACAGCCATTCGCCATAGCGATGAATCGCCTCGCTGTATCGCCTGGCGCCGTTGGTTGTGGTTCAAGCGTGAAACGCGCTTTGAGTTTGTCGCGAATCTCTCCCGCTGACACCAGATGCCGGCGATTTGTGTTGGCGGCTGGACCGATCGGCATCACCTCTAGAAATCGGATCTCGTGACCACGCTCCAGGGCCCAAGCCGCGATATCGGGAATCTCGTGGTCGTTGTAATCGCGGAGCACGACCGTGTTGAGCTTTGGCGTGGGAAACCCAGCTGCGGCAGACGCTGCCAAACCGCGAAGCACCTCCGCCACCTCGCCGCCCGTCATCCGTCGATGGACCAGCACATCCAGTGAATCCAGGGAAACATTCAGACGGTCCAGACCGGCCGCGCGCAGCGCATTTGCGTTATTCGCCAGCAGGCGCCCGTTGGTGGTCATCGCGATCTCGATGCGGGGAGCCAGCCGGCGGATCGACTGAATCAGCCCGACGACTCCCTTTTCGAGCAACGGTTCGCCGCCGGTAATGCGCACTTGTGCAAGTCCAAAGCGAGCGTAGAGAAAAGCCACAAACTCAGCGCGCTGGGCATTGGTCAAGGCAGCATGGCCTTGGGACAAGTTCGTTCGGTGCGGCCGACAATAGACGCATTGCAGATTACAGGCCGAAGTAACCGAGAGCCGCAGGTGATCAATCGTTCGGCCAAAGTTGTCGCGCAGCACCGGGGCGCCGGCTACGGCATCGCCATGCGACACGCCAGCATCGCTCTTAGAAAGTGAACTGATCATTTGACTAGCGATCATGCGCTCCACTCCGCGGCAAGCGCGTCCGCCATCCGGGTAAGCTCCTCGCGCTTTTTGCCACCGAAGTTGCGGCAGCCCACTTCACAGAACTTCGTGCACAGATCCTGCTGATCCGCTTCGCACATGACCCGGTCGCCCATGGCAAAGAGTACGTTGTCCTCTTTCGCAATATGGCCGCTGAGCAAAGCGATATACTGCCCGGCAATCGCACAGAACCGGGTGCCCGCGGTCGCATCGCCTTCAGCCGCCCGCTCGAGTGCGTTTCCCATCTGACGCGTCAGCTCCCTGGCGATCTTGTGCTCGTAAAGCATGACTCCGATTGGACCGCCCGCGTTCGGGATTCCGAGCGACTCCAGCATCGGAAAGAGCAGATCTTCTTCCTTGGCATGGTGACAGGCGTCCGCGAACAGCCGGAAAAACTCGACACATTGCCCCAGGGCGGCAGCTTCGAACCCGGCGCCATCCTGTGCGCGTTGGATGAGGCGCTGCAGCACATCAAGCACGCGCAAAATCAAACCGTGCTCGTCGCGGAGAACTCTTGTGGGCCGTGGGCTCGTTGGTTGGTCCATTTAGTGTCCTCTTCCTATTTGTCCTGCGACGACGGCGCTTGATCGGCGCGCAGCTCGCTCAGGCGCTGTCGAAACGCCTGTGTTTGCGGATCTTGGGGCTTCAGAGTGGCAGCCTGTGCGATCTCACGCTCGGCTTCAGCCAGCGATCCGGTCATCGCCAGCGCTACAGCCAAGTTGTAGTGGGCGTCGGCGTTCGCCGGATCGAGCGCGATCGCACGCCGCAGGTGCGCGATGCCACCAGCGGTATCGCCACGCTCCACAAGCAGCGCCCCCAGATCGTAGTGGGCCGAGGCGAAGGCTGGATTGAGTCGGATGCACTCCTGCAGCTGCACGGCAGCTTTATCGGGTTGGCCAGCGCCGAACAGGGCGCCAGCCAGGCGAAACCGCGCATGATGCGACGAGGGCACCGTTGCGACCGCAACTTGATATTGCGTAAGTGCTTCTTCAAGCCGTCCCGAATGCTCCGCCAATTGACCCAGTGCCAATCTCGCTTCGACATGGGCTTCATTGCGGCCCAATACCCGGCGGAGCACGCCCTCGGCCTCGTCGAGGCGCGATTGTCGTCGGTAAAGGTCGGCGAGAATAAGGTCGTCGCGATCGACCCCAACAAGCCCCAATCGCCAAGAAAACGTCAAGTCACCCAGCGCTCGATTGACGAGCTCTGGCTCCGCAGCCACCTGCACCCCGATTTGCTCAGCGAGCCGCCGCCCACGCGAACTGTGGAAGTGGACCAGGGCGCTATGGACCACAAGCACCAGAAGCGCCATCATGCCCACCAAGTAGGTGGATCCCGCTGCTGTCCACCGGCCACCCACCTTCAACCTGCGCCGACTCCAGGAAACATCCGCTTGGGCGAGCAGTCGCAGCAGCGTGACCAAGCAGTACGCTACAATGGCGCCCAGCCCGATGCTCATAAAAAACGGAATGCGATCATAAAGACCGCGAAAGACTAAAACGCACGCCAGGAATGTCAGGAGCAGCATGCATTCCTCGTACCATCGAAAGTCATACGGCTTGCGGATAGGAATGTCGGCACGAACCGTCTTGAATACCCCGGGGAGGCCAAAGCCATAGTGAAGCGACTGGCTCGGGCAGACGGCAATGCAGTCGAGGTCTTTCTCGCAAGCCGAATCGACGATCATGCCATATCGGGCAATCTCTTCATGCACGCGAACATGCGATTGGCAACTGGCGGTGCAGATGCCACATTGCTCGCATGATTGCCGCGGCTTGAGGCGAATGCGGCCGGGCGCAAACCGATCGAGCAGACCGAAGACTGCCCCGTAAGGACACCCGTACGCACAGAAGCTGCGCGATCCCAGTACGAACACGATCAAGAAGCCGACGATTCCGAACGTCAGCAATGCAATTCCAGGACTGGGCAGGTTGCGCCAGAAGTTCTCTGTCATGAACGATGCCCAACCCGCCTGATCGGTGCGCACATGCAGGATCGGCGCCTCGCGGCCCTCCCACAGGCGTTGTACTTGCGGCCAGACGAACATGTAGCTCGCAACGCCAACCGGCGCCCACAACAGCACGCGGCTGCGGATGGCCTTGGGCCGGATGCCGACCTTGCCCAGCAGCCACGCGCAAAAGTCCTGCAGTGCGAGAATATGACAGCCCCACGAGCAAAAGAACCGCCCAAATATGAGCGTGGCGAGCATCGCCGTACTCATGAACAGAAACCCGGCGGTGACGATTCCGAGCTCCAAGGTGTGCATCACCTCGTTGAATTCCAGGGGCGCCAGCGTTTTGCCATAGGCAAGCCAGTGGATGATGTGTGCCGACATGAGGACATGGACCAGGATCAGGGTGCCAGCCCGCCACCGGCTGTAGCGCGCACGGCGGCGTGCCAAGTCCGTACTGCCCACCCGAGATGGCTCTTGCCGGACCTTTGGAGTCACAACGATCTCCCTGTGAGATCCCCAACCCCGCGCCGTGGAAATCACTGGTCGCCAAGCGCCGATTGGAAGCCCCTGACGTCGCGCAGGTCCACGTGCCCGTCGCCGTCAAAGTCCATACAGGCGCATCCGTCTGGCGCCGTGCTCGCAGGGCCACTTAGGCAATTGAGCAGGTGACTGTGATCGGTGAGGTTGACCATGCCGTCGGCGTTGGCATCGCCGCGAACAAATGGGGTAAGTAATAGCTCACCACTGACGATTTCAATGGGAGCGCCCTTGTTGGTGTCTAACCACAGCTGATAGAGTATCTGCCCCCAGTTGTCGGTGACGTTTCCGTCACGCAGCGCTTCAATGTAGTGCTTCGTGACCGTCTGGTAGGCTACAGAGACGACAGCTTTCGTCGCTTGATCCGGCGCCCAGAAGTACGTGTCATCCCAATACTGTCCGTCGGGATAGTCAATACCTACAGCCGGAGCGCCCGCGGCACTGTAGGTGGCGTTGTCGAAGCCCCGTGGCGGAATCCGCGTGTCCTTGACGATCGTGTCGGCGAGTGCCATGTGCGTAGTCGGCCCCGCCGAGTGACCGGTGATCCCCGCAGCGTATTCGCTCAGGCCGACGTGCATCTCGTAAACCTTGGTCGAGTCCTCGTCGAGTTCCGCAGTGCCAGTGTCGTAGTGACCATACTCCTGCAGGAGCACGCCATTCGTATCCAGAAATTTCACATTCACCCAGATGCGCCGGCCTTCAATATGGCCGGTCGGGATCTTATGCCCACTTTCATTGATGACCCGGGCACGTATCGAGCCGCACGATTGTGCCAGTTCGAGCGAGGCGGCGCGCTGCACCATGGAGATGGCCTTTGCGCGTGCAGCCTGCAGCGCATTGAGATCTACACCCGGATCCTCCGCATAGTGCAGGCCGATGATTTCCAGGACCCAGGCGGATGCCCCTGCAAAATCGTGCCTCGCCAGGTCGCTGCGCGTCGGGCCGAAAAAGCACCCTTGCGCGGTGGCCTTGGGCATGTGACAGTCCTGGCAGGTACTGACCACCGTGGGTCCGGTGCCGCCGAAGCGCCCGCCCATGTCCACCCCTCCATTGGCAAAGGCGCTAAGTCTCCATTCGGTGTAGGTACGCTCCAGTGGAAACTGCTCGGCCAGATCTTCACTTGGTGTTGCCTGGTTAAGATTGTTGTAACGGTACGTCCCGTTCGGTTGACGCGAGACAGCAACATTGCCGACGTCGTGGCACGTACCGCACAGGTCGCCCGTACGATGAAACGGCGAGGCCACGAACGTGTGGGGTGGCGTCGCGTTGGTGTATGGTCCACGACGCAGACCGCTGGGATCGAGCACGAACATCGAGTTGCCATAGAACTGCGGCACGTCGGCCAGTGCGTTGAGCACGGGTACGTCCTGCACCGGGCTGATGCCCGGCTTGTAGATGGGATCAACCATGCTGTGGCAGAAATGACACGTCACACCGTCACGATCTGTCGAATCGAGCGTGTTCCCACTGGCATCATTGGCGTGCCCGGTCACGAATGACATGGGCACATGGCAACGCATGCAGAAATAGCCGGCGTTAGCGACGTCCTGATTCGCCAACGTCATCTGGGCATAGAACAGGGGGTCGCGCCCCGCCTGAGCCATCAGGCTTCCGGTCCAGGTCGCATACGGCTCGTTGGCGGCGTCAAAATCGCTGTGACAGCCGAGGCAATTGCTCGACGTCGAGATCGCGCCGATGGAAACATCGCCGATCTGCGTGCCCGATAGATGAAAATCCTCGAGCGTCATCGGCAGTGCCTGGCCATTTACGATACTCGGTATCAGCAGCATTAAACCCATCAGCCGCATTCGGACACGGCAGAATTCGATTCTTTTTGTGAAGTGAAACATCATCTTTCCCCTCGCTCTGTTCCGTTACGCGCGACTAGGCTGTCGAAGCCCGTTCGACCATTCCTGCGTAGGTCTCGACGCACTGCCGACAAGCGCCCAAATCGTGATGCCAAGCCGGTTGGGCATGCGAGATCGCGAATTGCAGACACCTGTCCCCGTCATTGCCAAAGTCGTACCAGTCGTAGGTAGGGAAGCTGCAGAGCGGGCAAAGTTCTCCCGGAGGATGTGCAGGATCACTTGCCGTCGCTTGCCACCCGGGCAAAGTCTCTGGCTGCAATGCCCACTCAAGAAGACGGGGATGCGTCGTCGCCGTCATCTGCAATAACCGGTCGAGGCTGGCCGCAGAAGAGAGCGAACCACCATGGGCAAACGCACGTTCGTAGCGCTCGCGCAGGCCCGCAGACGGGCTGGTGTCCGGGTGCGTACGCCTCAGCCGGGCTTCCACGTAGGCATCCCAGAGCACACGGTAGCGATCTCGAATCAGGTTTTGCCGCGCGTGATGCACCGCCGGCAAACTCGGAGAATACCCAAACGCAGCGTCCAGCATGTCCGCCACCTTGAGTAGCTCGCGCCGCAGCCACCTGCCCATCCTGCCCTGGTCCAGCAGAGTCTCCGGGCAAACGTCGATGATCAACGTGCGTTCGACACCAACCTCGCCGTCTGTGTCCGCGGGCCGGCCGGGAACGCGCTGTGTCCGTTGCGTTCGCACAAAGAGCTCGACGTTCTCGCGCCGGCGGCCGGCTGCCTCGCGAACATGGCAACGGTCCACGCACCGCCCGATGAGGGGCTGCTCCCCAATCAGGGCATCCAAGTGGTGTTCGAGCTGCAGGTCGACGAACCACCGTCCGTGAATACGCGCGAACTGTTCGTCGCGCCGGTCCGGATCACCGATGCCGTAAGCCGCCTCGAGCTCGGCGCGGAGGGAGCGTTCGGCGGCCGGGTCGCGGCGCGCCGCAAGAAAGGTCGTCTGCTCAACCAAGCCGGGATGGTACTCGCAGCGGAGCATCTGCTCAGGCCCCTCCGATGTCGACGTTGAGCGGTGTGAGGCGTTCGCCACCCGGCGCCGGCGCACACCCGACGCTGCCGGGTCCGCAATCGGTGGCGTCCAAGCAACTGATTGTCGTTTCGCCTTCCGGGTCGGCTGGACGCAGCGCTAGCCAGCGCGGCCCGAATGGCAGCCCGAATTGCGCGCACTCCAGCGCCAGCAGCTCACAGCCCAGCCGACTGAGCGCGCTGTAGAACGGATCCACACGGGCCTCGCTGACGCGATGGGCAAAGGCCGGCAGCCAGCGCGCGAGATGATCTTGCAGGAAGGCACGCTGGGCATCCGTGCAACACTGAATCCACTCCCCGTTGCCGGTCAGCCGTCCGTGCGCCTCCTTGGCGCACAGGACGCTCATGAACTCGCACTCGACGGAGACGAAATCGGGCCGGTCACCGTCCCGACTGGCGGGTTCTAATCCAAATGCCTGGTAAAACCCGGCGAGATCGGCGAGCTGCGCGGAACGTTGGTTGATCTCGCTGTCACCGTACTCGGTCTCGTAGGCGGCGCACTTGCCCGCGACGGAATGGCCGAAGAGCGCATCGAAGGCCACCTGAAACCTGCTCAACGCACGGTCATCGCGGGCGAAGGATCGGGCAGCGACCTGTTCGGCAACCGCCCGTTGCACGTCGGCGGTCAGTGATGCGATACCCGGACGCGCCTGCTCGAGTGCCTCCGGCCAGACCCGCCAGCGCCCAGCTTGGCAGAGCAGGTCGTACCATTCTTCGTCAGGGTATTGAAACCCATGAGCGAGCAGCGCATAGGCGGCGGCGCGCGCTTCAGCGAGGGCCACGGCGTCAGTGTCGGCAGTGATGTTCATGACTCCCCTTTGCACCTCAGATGGTGTTGGCGTGCGCCGCCGGGCGCACGTAAACCGGCTCTTCGATCTGGGTGCGGAAAATCTCCCGCCCCTTGCGGTTAAAGGCGATGACCGTGTCGTTGAACATCTCAAAAGTGCGTTCGTTGCGCGTGGTCTCGTAGACCTTGGCGCCGGGCTCGATCTCGTACCGCGCAATGATCTGGTTGGAGCGGCGGAAAAGCTGCAACACGGCCAACAGTTCACGATCGGGATAACGGTAGCGTTCGACGGCATGCTCGACGCCCGGACCAAACATCTGGCGCAGGTACGGCAACGGCACCCACCGCGGCGGGATGTAGTAGCCATTCGGTTCGGTGCCAAACTGGGGATACAGCGGCAGCGCCACCTTGGCGACATGCACGAGGTAGTAGAGCGGGTTTTGACGGTCCTCCACCCAGGTCGTGTCCGGATTGACCTTGACCAAACCCTGCATGCGTACCTGCCCGATGCAGGCGGCCATGCAGCGGGTTTCCATCGGTGTACCTTCGGCCTCGGGATCAAGTCCCTCAACACGCGGATAGCAGGCGATGCACTTCTCACTGGTCCGCGTGGTGCCGCGATAGAGCGATTTCTTGTAGGGGCAAGCCTCGACGCATTTGCGATAGCCGCGGCACTCCTGCTGGTCGATCAGCACGATACCGTCTTCGGGCCGCTTGTAGATCGCAGTGCGCGGGCAGGCGGCGAGGCAGGCTGGATACGAGCAGTGGTTGCACAGCCGAGCGAGATAATAGAACCAAGCCTGATGCTTCTTGTTTTCGTCCTGCGACTCGCCGCGACCGAAGTCCATCGGCTTGGATGGACCGCTGGGCGGCACGTCCTCGTGAATGTTGGGGAAACGCCATTCTTCATCCGTGGGCAGATAACCGAGTACCTGGTTCGGTTGGGCGCCGCGGGCAACGGCCTGCGGCACCTCAAAGACCGTCTTGCCGTCGAACTGGCCGTAGGGCTTCTGGGTGTCTCCGTTGGGCTGGCCGCTCCAGCGCTGCCCCTGGGGATTCGCATGCTCGAGCTTATCGAGAATCTTCACGTCCCAGTGCTGGGGGTAGCCGCCATAGGGCTTGGTCTCGACGTTGGTCCACCACATGTGCTCCTGGCCCTTGGCAAAAGTCCAGGTGCTCTTGCAGGCCATCGTGCACGTCTGGCAGCCGATGCAGCGGTTGATGTTGATGACGAAGGCAAACTGCTCCGCGGGCGCCGCGCCCGGATACGGGTATTGCATCTGCCGGCCGAGTTGCCAGTTGTATACCGACGCCATGCCTAGCTCCTTCTCAATGCGCCCAGTGGATGGGGGATCATCGCCCCCACCCGGACCCAAATCTGGTCCGCCATTGCAATGTAGCGATCACACTGGCCGCGCACGCCGCGTTCTGTTTCGGCCTTCTCATAGTCGGCAAGCATTTTCGCACGATCGTTCGGGGTCATCCTGGCGGCTGCCTCGGTAAATACGAGATTGTCTTCAAAGCAGATATGTTTGCGTAGAAGACTGATGTACTCACCAGCAGCCGCGAGAATCGCGCTCTCGGCTCCCTTGTCACCGCGGACAGCGCCGTCCATTTTTGCCTGCATACGCTGGATCAGCTTTCGTCCACGTTGATGCTCTTCCAGCAAGCTGCCAATCTGACCGCCAGGCACAGTCCGCGCATCTGGCTGCAGGTAGGGAAACAGGACCACTTCCTCTTTTGCGTGATGGCAGGCGTCGGCGAAGGTTTTCAGGAAATCCAGAGCCATCAGGAACACACCCTCATCGAAGCGATGCTGTTCGACCATCCACTCCAGCGCATGAAGAACCTTCTCAATGACGCGATGTTCGTCCTTCAACAACTGGACGGGATCGATCGTCAGTTGTAACGGTGCATCGTTCACGATCACAGCCTACTCTTCGAGTACAGGGAGATGCACATTACCGTACCGATCGTTCGTCGGGTGCTCCGCGTGACGCCGGCCCGGTCCTCCGCGCAGGGCTGTCTCATCGGCAATGAGTTGCGCGATCCGCTGCGGACCCAGCACCACGAATGCGCGATGCGGCCCGGCGTAGGTTGGTGTTTCAAACATCCGGAGGATCCGATCCGGCAAGAAGCCGATGCGCAGGTACTCCTCGATGAAGCACTGGGCCATGTCAGCCGTCGCCGTCTCGTTGTCGGTTGCGACGCCGACGCCGTGCAAAGTCATCGGATCGGTTGGGTCTGGATCGTCGTAGGGCACCTCTGGTTCTCCGCAGGCATTGCCGATCGGTCACTCTTCAATGAACTCCGCAGTGGTCGCGCCGTACGCACCAATGAAGCCACCGGCGAGATAGCGCTGCATAACGTCGTTTTCGTTGGACGGCGACAGACCGGTGGTGGCCGGGGCCCAGATACCCTTGCCGCCCAGGCCGCCATCCTCAGCCTTGACCACGCGGACCAGCGTTTCCTTGGGAACTGTATTGATCGCGTGATTGTCCGACTCGCCGCCGAAGATGAAGCCCATGAAGGCCTTCGTCTTGTGGAATAGCGTGTCAGTCTGGTGCATGGGCATATGCCAGTTGCGAGTCAGGCTCTGCTGCGAACCGTAGCGCAGGTTGGCCTGGTACCCGTCATCGGACAGCGCCCGACCGTCCGGGCGTGTCTCGTGCGCTTTGACGCTCTTCTCCGTCGAGATGTACGGCGCGTGTTTGAGCATGACCACGTTGTAGGGATAGGCCGGATTGTAAACCGCGCGCAGCATGAGCCGCGCCACCTTATAAAAGGGGTCGTCCGGCCGGGCGCCGCGGTACGGCCGGTCCGCGGGGTTGGCATCGACGTACACATAGTCCCCGTCGTTGATGCCCAGGTCGCGCGCTGCCTGCGGGTTGACGTGGAGCTGATGTTCGCCGACGTACGGCGATCGCTTGTCCATGCGGTGGGGATCGCCAAAATTGCTGTCGTAAATATTATGCCAATCCACGTTGCTCCACGATGAATGGACGCGGTGTCGTGTCTTCGGGGTGAGACAATAGAACTGGAAGCCCCGCTCCCAGAGGAAATTGCGCGTTCGTTTGACCTGCGCCCAGGGCATTTTCAGATTGCGCACGGTGCGCTCGTCCCAGTGTTCGGCGTCCGCGGATATGCCATAATCATCCGGACGCACGAACGGATTGCTTGTCACGATGACATTGGGCAGGTAGGGCGTCGCTTCCGTGCCCTCGCGGTGGACGATGAAGTTTTCTCCATATTCGATGGCTTCCGGCACGTCGGCATACGCATGAATGCGCCCCGTGTCGGTATGGAACGGCTCGCCGTCGTGGACCTGCTCCCAGAAGGGAATCCGCGGGTACGTGCGGAACAGCATCAGTGCCCCGCCGGGCGGGCCGTACTTACCAGCCATGATATCGGCTAGCTTATAGCCGGCCGTGGTCGTGCAGGTGTCCAACAGTCGTTGAATATACACACCGCGCTTGCCCTCATGCTCAAACTTGAAGTAGTCGTAGAAGCGATGGTCACCGATCTCGTCACCCACCGCCTTCGCGATGTTCGCCAGGATGGTCACATCGTCCTTGGAGTCAAAGACCGGCTTGATCCCACCCTTCCAGATCTGCAGGAACGGGTTGGAGCATGACGCGGTAATCTCCAGGTCGTGGAACTCGACCCAGCTGTTGGCCGGCAGACCGAAGTCGGCGTATTGCACCGACGACGTCATCACGATGTCCTGCGCGATGATCATCTCGATTTTCGGATTGACGTTTTTGAACATGTCATAGCAGTGTTTCGCGTTGTTGAAGAGATTGACGTTGTTGAAGTGCAGCGCCTTGGTCGGGGTGGGCATGTGGGATTTGCCGGTGAACACCTTGCGACCGTCCCGGGGGGTTTCCACGATCAGCGGGCGGTCGCCGTGGTTCCAGTATGCCGGTTCCTCGCCTTTGCAGTGGTCGTGGGCCTTGACCTGCTTGCCGTGCGCCGACTCATCAAGGTTGGGGTGGAAGGGATCCTCCGCGACCCAGCCCTTGAATCCAGGTCCGGTCTCCTTACTGCCCTGGAACAGCGCCGCCTTGTAATTCCCCGCCCAACCATGCACGCCGGTGCCCGGCTTGCCGATCTGGCCGGTCAGCATGATCGGGAGGTACGCTGCACGATTGGCCTCAGTAGCGTGAAACCAGTGGTTTATCCCCTCGCCCTGATGAATGGCCACGGCCCCGCCGCCCTGGCTGGTCTCCCAGATGTCGCGAGCCAGCCGTTCGATCAACTCGCGCGGCGAGTGCGTCATCTCCGCGACCGCGTCGAGGTCGTAATCGGCAAGGTGCACCTGATACATGCTCCACAGCGTCTGCACCTCGACTTCTTCGCCACTGGTCAGCTTGATCCGCCATGAGCCCGCCAACGCCGGGTTGATTCCCCGTTCGACCATGCGCTCACCCAGGTCGTCCCTAGTGATGGCCACCGGCTGGTCGGTCTTGGCGTCCCAGACCACGCGATCGCCAATGATGCGGTGCTGTTCGTCGGTAAGCCCCTGGACCTTGAAGCTCGGCCCGTCCGCAGGCAACGAACTTTTGTAATTGGCGAATACCTCGTCCGCGCGCAGGCGCTGGAGCGTGTCGGTGCGGACCAGCAGTGGGAAATCGGTGTACTGCTTCAGAAACGCCTCGTCGTACCACTGGTGGTCGATCATGCAGCGGGTGACGCCGAGCCACAGCGCCGCGTCCGTCTCGGGACGGATGGGAATCCAGTAGTCGGCCTTGGTGCTGGGCGCACCGTATTCCGGCGCGATCACGACGATCCGGCCCCCACGTTCGATGCACTCGATGAACCAGTGCGAGTCGGTGAGCTTGTTCTCGACCAGGTTCTTGCCGTTCATGATGATCAGCTTGCTGAAGCGCAGATCATTGAAGTCGCAATCGCTGTTCTGCAGGCCGTGGACCCACGGCTGGCCGGGCGTCTGGTCGCCGTGCCAGGTGTAGTTGCTCCAGTTGCGCCCGCCGCGGGCTTCCTCCGGAGCGACGCCGCGTACATGCGCATCGAGCAGCGCCATCGAGTTATTCAGGCGGTACATCCCGTATTTGCCGATCACCCCCAACAGGCCCATGCCGCCGCGCATCTTGAACGTTCGCGTACCGGCACCACCCATCTCCGCGATCATCTCTTCGGGATAACCCTGAGCCCGGAGTCGCTTTGCCCCCTCTTCGCCGCTGTAGCGTTTCGCGATCGACACATAGGCTTTGGCGATGTAACGGAATGCGTCGTCCCACGCGATGCGCACGTGCACATCCGTGCCGCGGCTGTCGAACTTGTACTTGGTGCGGTTGTTGTCGGTGTCCAAATCCGGGAAGCCCGCGTCGGCCCAGTCCTTCCAGCCCTGGCGCACGATCGGGTGTTTCAGGCGATAGGGGCCGTAGATCAGGCGATGGAACGTGTATCCCTTCGCGCACTGTCGTGGGTTCCAATTGCAGCTGGCATGGTTGCCGTACACGTCCGCATAGGTCTGGTAGTCGTACTGCGCCCCCATGCGGGTGATCACGCCGTTGCGCAGGTAGGCCTGCACGCGGCAGGCATGCGTATCGTTCGGCGAGCAGACCCAGCTGAAGGTGCTATCATAACGATACTGGTCACGGTAGATCTTCTCCCAGCCGCGCGCCGGATAATGCGCCAGCGGATTGGCGATGTCGGGCCGATAGGCCAGGGCCCGCAGCGGCCAGCCCCACGCACCGGCTGCTCCAATCGCCGCGCCCGCCGTCTTCAGGAAGTCGCGCCGTGAAAAACCATCGTTGCTCTGTACCATGGCTTCAACTCGCTCGGATCCAAAGGGATTCGCGTCAGCCGGCGACGCCGGCGGCTTTACCATGTCATTCGATAACCAGTTTCTGCCAGATGCTGATGTTCTTCTTGCCATCACGATCGCCGGCGCTGCCGTTCCACACGGCAAACGACACGGGCAGATAGTCACCCGACTTGAACGCCCGCTCGTCCGCTTCCCCGTGCTCGTGCGGCAAACTCATCGACCGCTGCAGTTGGACGTGCCATACGCCGCGTTCGTAGACAGCCTGGCCTGCTACCAGCTGCACGTTGGCCGGTTTGCCCGACAACGTGCCAGGCCCGCGCGCCACCAGGCATTCGGCAGAGGTAGGCAGATCCGGTTTAGCAACGAGGTTTCCTGCGCCCCACGCGGTGATGAACTGCGGATCGTGCTCGGTAATCTTCGAGCCAGACCAGGCCGGTGATTCCGTCGACGGGGCCGACGCAACTCGTTCTGGATATCGATCGACCGCGCGGCCGGGAAACGCATCATCGACATCGTGATAACCGTCAGCAAGGTCGTGCTGGCGATCGGCCTTCCACATCCAGATGTTTACGCCCCCGTGTTCGCCGGGATCGCCCATGTAGAACGGCGGGTCGCTGGACATTGAAAACTGCAGCGCAACCGCGTCCCGAAACTCATCCTGACGCACAGCCCGATTGTTGACCGTGGGATCGATCCACGAGAGGCGGATCGCCAACTGCTCTCCGTTGTGAAGTGCACCCACGACCAGCCCCTCGATGCGGTCCTCGGTCCACCACAACGGCGTGAGTCCGACATACAACGGTCGCGCCTGCTCCCAGGCTGCGTCCAGTGGATCCGTTGGCATCGATCCGCTGATTCGAGAAGCCGTGAAAACACCCTGTTGCAGTTGAGCGCGCTCCTGCGCGCCAGTGCGGGCCAGAGATTGCACGTAGTGAATGAGGTCCCAGATCGCTTCGTCGTTGTAGGTGCCTTCAAACGCGGGCATGGGCGTGCCCTTCATGCCCTTCAGCACCCGCGCGTAGAGTTGCGCCCCCTCGCTGCCGCCCTTGAAAATCCCATTGACGAATGAACGCGGCGGAACAGGGTATCCCTCGCTGTCGTACTTCACCGCCTCAGGCACGGGATGCCCGTCGACGCCGTGACAGCTTGCGCATGCCTCCAGGTACACGCGCCGGCCGCGGAACCAGCGTATGTCATCAAACGCCGGCTCCGTCGCGAGCACCAGCGCAGCGCCCGGCTTGGTTTGCTCGGCGAAGAGATCCGGCAGGTCAGCAGCCGAAATAATGTTTTCTTCAACCTGCTCTTTCAACCGGCGTTCGACGTCGGCCACGCTGAAACGGCGGACATGCTGCACCAGCGCCCGGAGGTCGGCCTCGGGCAGGTGGCCCCACGGAGGCATGGCGGATCCGGGCATGCCCCGGCTGATGGTGCGCAGCAGATCCTCATCCGACGGTATCTGGTTGACGGTCGTGCTCAGTTTGAAATCGCCCTGCCGGAAATTGCGCGGACGAGGGTTCATCAGGTAGGCGAACTTGCCTGCGCCATCGCCGCTCTCGCCGTGACAGATCGCGCAGTATTTGCCGAACAGCACGGCGCCGCGATCTGTCGTCGCGGCGGCGCCAGCGCTTGGATCAGATGACGCTTGGCTGCTGGTGGCTTGCTGGCCTTGTGGGCTCAGTAGCTCCGCTCCAGCCTCCTTCGTCGCGTGCGTAAACCATAGCAGCGAGAAAGTGGTCAAGTGAATACCGACAATCAAGCAGCCAGTGCCTGGTCCACGCAACGCTGTGCAGTACTTCATGCGCGTTTCCTCCGTTTCGGTCTGTCGACAGCGCGCTGCTGGACGGCTACGTCGTAGACGGTGGTATCCATCAGGAATCGCTCGAACTCCCGCTTGACCCTTTTCCAGCGATCGTGCCCTGAGCAAGGGTCGTGATCGCTGCATACCGCATTACCGAAGGGGCAACCGACGTGACCGGCCCCGATGGATTCGAACGGCGCGAGCACCTCGTACAGCCGAACCTCCTTCGGGCTGCGAACCAAACGGAATCCGCCACTCTTGCCTGGCGATGCCTGCAACACACCGACCCGCACCAGGTTGCGCAGGATGACGGACAGGTACTTGGGGGGGATTCCCAGGGCCTCAGCGATGCAATGCCCCGGCACAGGGCAGTCCAATCCATGCTGGGCCAGGTAAACGGCCGCCCGCAGCGCGTATTCGTTCGTCAGTGAAAGCATGCCTGCCGTATCCGCCCGAGAGCTCATTCGACGATTTGTCTATAACTATGTAGACAATTTGGCGACAAGTCAAGTAAAATGCGCGCACCGCGCCGATCTTGGGCCTAGCCCGCATATTGCATGAGTAATAGTTGTCGGCCGCAGTGCACAGTCTGACTGTCGTTGCGGGTCCAGGGCTGCGGGATGCGCGCAGACCGCCCCCTTTCCCCCATGCGGTCTGGCCGGATTGTCGTGG
>Ga0268299_1000664_pt1 | contig 93581 bp, 71 predicted proteins | sample NOBtaG_FD_193484 | JGI IMG/M metagenome (GOLD analysis project Ga0268299, IMG submission 193484) | Activated sludge microbial communities from bioreactor in Nijmegen, Gelderland, Netherland - NOB reactor | ecosystem: Engineered > Bioreactor > Aerobic > Activated sludge | place: Netherlands...
ACGCGCCGCGCACCCAGCACCGCTTTCGAAGTGAACCCACCCTCCATTCGCGGTTGCTCGAGGTCGCTGGCTTCAGGCGATTCCTCTGATACCTTGCGCCAGACTGATGCACCGACGTGGCATGCGGTGGCGAAGCTTGGCCAGTCCGGCGATGGTCGTGGTGGTGTGTCTGGTGGTCGCCGTCGGATGTGCCAGGGAGGCGCCGCCGGCGCCGCCACCACCGAAAGTGACCGTCGCGCATCCGATCAAGCAGACGGTCGTCGAGTGGGACGAGTACACCGGCCGTCTCCAGGCGATCGACGCCGTCGAGGTACGGGCGCGGGTCAGCGGCTACCTCCAGTCGATCCACTTCCAGGACGGCGGGCTCGTGAAGGCAGGGGATCTGCTGTTCGTCATCGATCCGCGGCCGTACGAGGCGGTGCTGGCGCGCGCGCGCGCCGAGCAGCAGCTCGCCGAGGCGCGGCTCGAGCTGGCGCGGAAGGATCTCACGCGAGCGGAGTTCCTCGTGAAGTCGCGCGCGATCTCCCAGGAAGAGGCCGACACGCGGCGCGCGACCGTCGCGCAGTCGGAAGCGTCGGCGGCGGCCGCGCGGGCCGCGGTCGACGCCGCCGCCCTCGACGTCGAGTTCACGCGTGTGACGGCGCCGATCGGCGGGCGGGTGAGCCGGCATTTGGTCACGGAAGGCAACCTGATCGTCGGGGGCGGCCTCGGCACGGCGACGCTCCTCACGTCGATCGTGTCGCTCGACCCCGTGTATTGCTACTTCGAGGTCGACGAGCAGGCGTACCTGAAGTACTCGCGCCTGAACCTCTCCGGGCAACGGCCGAGCTCGCGCGAGGTGCAGAACCCGGTCGAGATCGGCACGGCCGACGAGACCGACTTTCCGCACCGCGGCTGGATGGACTTCGTCGACAACGTGCTCGACCCGGGAACGGGCACGCTCCAGGGTCGCGCGATCGTGCCGAACTCGGACCGGTTGTTGAGCCCTGGACAGTTCGTGCGCCTTCGCCTCGCCGGTACCGGCAAGTACGAGACGATCCTCGTTCCCGACGAGGCGATCGGCACCGACCAGGCGCAGCGCTTCGTCTGGGTGATCGACGCCGAGAACAAGGCGCAGTACCGGAAGGTCACGACGGGGCCGCTCTACGAGGGCCGGCGCATCGTCCGCGAGGGCCTGGAGCCTTCGGATCGCATCGTGATCGCGGGCCTCCAGCGCGTCCGCCCGGGGATCGTGGTCGCACCGGAGGAGAAGCCGATGGCGCCGTGCCCGAGCCCGCGGCTCCCCGAGCCGGTGCCGACCGGCGAGCCCACCGGGGACGTCGACCCGGAGGCGACCCCGACGCCCGACGACCTGTGAGCCGACCGCCGTGGGCCTCTCGCACTTCTTCATCGATCGTCCGATCTTCGCCGCGGTCCTCTCGATCGTCACGATCCTGATCGGCAGCCTCGCGTACCTGGCGCTGCCGGTCGCGCAGTACCCGGAGGTCGTGCCGCCGACGATCGTCGTGCGCGCGTCGTATCCGGGCGCGCCGCCCGAGGTCATCGCCGAGACGGTCGCGACGCCGATCGAGCAGGAGGTGAACGGCGTCGAGGACATGCTCTACATGTCCTCGCAGAGCACGACCGACGGACAGATGGTGCTCACCATCACGTTCCGGCTCGGGACCGATCTCGACAAGGCGCAGGTGCTGGTCCAGAACCGCGTCGCGATCGCGCAGCCGCGCTTGCCCGAGGACGTGCGGCGGGTCGGCGTCACGACGATCAAGAGCTCCCCCGATCTCCTGATGGTGGTGCACCTGCTGTCGCCGTCGAAGCGCTACGACCAGCTCTACATCGGCAACTACGCGCTCATTCAGGTGCGCGACGTGATCGCGCGCATCGACGGCGTGGGCGACGTCAACATGTTCGGCCTCCGCGAGTACAGCATGCGGGCGTGGCTCGATCCCGACCTGCTCGCCGCCCGCAGCATCACGACCGGCGACGTGGTGTCGGCGCTCCGCGAGCAGAACATCCAGGTCGCCTCCGGCGTGATCGGCCAGCCGCCGGCGCCCTCGGGGACGTCGTTCCAACTCCCGGTCACGACCCTCGGCCGGCTGCTCGACGCGGAGCAGTTCGGGAACGTCGTCATCAAGACCGGAGCGGACGGCCGCATCACGCGCGTGCACGACGTCGCGCGGGTCGAGCTCGGGGCCCGCGACTACTCCGTCAACAGCTACCTCAACAACGAGCCCGCGGTCGCGATGGCGGTCGCGCAGCGGCCGGGCTCGAACGCGCTCGAAACCTCCGACGCCGTCGAGGCGGCGATGCACGAGCTCAGCAAGGCGTTTCCCGAAGGGCTCGAGTACCGGATCGTCTACAACCCGACGATCTTCGTCCGCGAGTCGATCGACGCCGTCATCCACACGCTCTACGAGGCGGTGATCCTGGTCGTCATCGTCGTGCTGCTGTTCCTCCAGAACTGGCGGGCCAGCCTGATCCCGCTGCTGGCGATCCCGGTGTCGCTGGTCGGGACGTTCGCCGCCATGCAGGCGCTCGGGTTCTCGCTCAACATGCTGTCGCTCTTCGGGCTCGTGCTCGCGATCGGCATCGTGGTCGACGACGCCATCGTCGTCGTCGAGAACGTCGAGCGGCATCTCGCCGCGGGTCTCTCGCCGAAGGAGGCGACGTTCAAGGCGATGGAGGAAGTGACGGCCGCCGTCATCGCGATCGCGTTCGGCCTCTGCGCGGTCTTCGTGCCGACGGCGTTCCTCGGCGGCATCACGGGACAGTTCTTCCGCCAGTTCGCCCTCACGATCGCCGTCGCGACGCTGCTGTCGGCGTTCAACTCGCTGACGCTGAGTCCGGCGCTCTGCGCGCTCCTGCTGAAGCCGCATGGTGCCGAGCGCGACTGGTTCGAGCGCTTCACCGATCGCACGCTCGGCCGTTTCTTCGCCGCGTTCAACCGCGGCTTCGAGTGGATGGCGGACCGCTACGCGCGGATCGTCGGCTGGCTCTCGCGCCGGAGCTGGATCGCGATCGGCGTCTACGCGGGTCTCCTGGTCGTGACGTTCTTCGCGTTCCGCACCATCCCCCAGGGCTTCATCCCGGCGCAGGACAAGGGCTACCTCATCACGGCGATCCAGCTCCCCGACGGCGCGTCGCTGGAGCGCACGGACGCGGTCGTGAAGCGGGCGAGCGAGATCATCCTCGGGACGCCGGGCGTGTCGTATGCCGTCGCCTTCGCCGGCTTCTCGGGTGCCACGCGGGCCAACAGCTCGAACGCCGGCGCCATCTTCGTCGGTCCGAAACCGTTCGAGGAGCGGACGCATGGGCCGACGGCCGTCGAGCTCCAGAAGGCGCTCCAGGAGCGGCTGAACGAGATCCAGGAGGCGCAGATCTTCGTGATCCCGCCGCCGCCGGTGCAGGGCCTCGGCACCTCCGGCGGCTTCAAGGTCGTCATCCAGGACCGGGCGGGACGGGGCGTGCGGCCCCTGCAGGAGGCGACCGATCAGCTCGTCGACCAGGCGCACAACGACGGCGAGCTCGCGGGCGTCTTCACGACGTTCCGCGCGTCGACGCCGCAGCTCTACGCCGACGTGGACCGGGTGAAGGCGCAGAAGCTCGGCGTCCCGCTCGGCAGCATCTTCGACACGCTCCAGGTCTATCTCGGGTCGCTCTACGTGAACGACCTGAACCTCTTCGGGCGCACGTTCCAGGTGCGGGCGCAGGCCGAGTCGGATTTCCGGGCCGAGCCGCGCGACATCGAACGGCTGAAGACGCGCAACACGAACGGCGAGATGGTGCCGCTCGGGTCCGTGCTCGAGGTCGCGCGGCGGAGCGGCCCCGACCGCGTGGTCCGCTACAACATGTTCCCGGGCGCCGAGGTGAACGGCGACGCGGCGCCGGGCGGCAGCCTCGGCACCGCGATGGCCGCGATCGAGCGCTTGGCGGAGCAGCTCCCGCTCGGGTTCGGCATCGCGTGGACGGACCTCGCGTACCAGGCGCAGCTCGCCGGCAACTCGGCGATCCTCATCTTTCCGCTCTGCATCCTCTTCGTGTTCCTCGTGCACTCGGCGGAGTACGAGAGCTGGTCGTTGCCGCTCGCGATCATCCTGATCGCGCCTATGTGTCTGCCGTTCGCGCTCCTCGGCGTGTGGGTGCGCGGGATGGACAACAACCTGATCACCCAGATCGGGCTCGTGGTCTTGATAGGTCTCGCCGCGAAGAACGCGGTGCTCATCGTCGAGTTCGCGAAGCAGCAGGAGGACGAGGGGAAGGACCGGTTCGCGGCGGCCGTGGAGGCGGCGCGCCTCCGCCTCCGGCCCATCCTCATGACGTCGTTCGCGTTCATTCTCGGCGTGCTGCCGCTCGCGCGCGCGCACGGCCCGGGCGCCGAGATGCGACAGACGCTCGGCACGGCGGTGTTCGCGGGCATGCTCGGGGTCACGATCCTCGGCCTCTTCTTGACGCCCGTCTTTTACGTCGTGATCCGCGGGGCGGTGACGCGCCGCGGGTCGGCGGCGCGGGCCGCGGGGACCGCGGCCATCATTGCGGTGCTGCTCGCGATCGGCGTGAGTCTTTCGGGCTGCATGGTCGCTGGTCGGAACTACGAGAAGCCGGCGCTCGAGCTCGCGGACACCTACGCGTCACCGGGCGGCGATCCAGGTGCCGCCGGCGCGGCGCTGGATCCCGTCGAGGCCGCGTGGTGGGAGGGCTTCGACGACCCGGAGCTGACCTCGCTCGTCGCGCGCGCGGCGGCCCGCAATCTCGATCTGAAGGTGGCGATCGCCGCCATCCGCGAGGCGCGCGCGCTCCGGACGGAAACGCTGCTCGACCTCGCGCCGACGGTCACGAGCTCGGGCGGTTACACGCAGGCGCGGGCCAGTCGCGACAGCATCCGCGGCAGCGGCTCGCTCGGCGGCATCGACCGCGACCGCGGGCTCTACGACGTCGGCTTCGACGCCAGCTGGGAGCTCGATCTCTTCGGGCGCGTGCGGCGGTCGATCGAGGCGAGGACGGCGGACGTCGCGGCCGCGGAGGGCCAGCTGCGCGACGTGCTCGTGAGCGTCCAGGCGGAGGTCGCGCGGACGTATCTGGAGCTCCGGGGCGCGCAGCTCCGGCTCGACGTCGCGGAGCGGAACGCGGCGAACCAGCAGTCGACGTACGACCTCACCCGCGTGTTGTTGGAGGGCGGGCGCGGCACCGAGCTCGACACCGCGCGCGCCGAGGCGCAGCTCACGGCGACGCTCGCGACGATCCCGCTGCTGCGCGCGTTCGCCGAGCGGGCGCGGCATCGCCTCGGGGTGCTCGTCGGGATGGCCCCGACCGCGCTGCTCGAGGAGCTCCGGCCTCGCAAGCCGCTGCCGTCGTTGCCCGTGCTCGCGGCCGTCGGACGGCCCGCCGACCTCGTCCGCCGGCGTCCCGACATCGGCGCCGCGGAAGCGGATCTCGTCGCCGCGACGGCCCGCCGCGGCGTCGCGGTGGCGGACCTCTTCCCGCGCGTGACGTTCGTCGGCTCGGTCGCGCTCGAGTCGCAGAGCTTCGCGGGACTCGGCGCCGCCGGCAGCGACACCTTCAACTTCGGCCCGCGCATCTTCTGGGCCGCCTTCGATCTCGGCCGCGTCCGCGCCCGGATCATCGCCGCCGACGCGCGCACGGAAGCGGCGCTCGCACGCTACGAGCAGACGGTCCTGCTGGCGCTCGAGGAGACGGAGAACGCCCTCACCAACTACGCGCGCGAGCAGGAGCGCCGCGACCAGCTCCGCATCTCGGCGGAGGCCAGCCAACGCGCCACCCTCCGCGCCCGCGAGCGCTACCAATACGGCGTCTCGGACTTCCTCGAAGTCCTCGACACCGAACGCCGCCTGCTCGTCGCCCAGAACGACCTCGCCGACAGCGAGACGACCACGGCGACGGCGTTGGTGGCGGTGTACAAGGCGCTCGGCGGCGGGTGGCGGGGTGCCGTGAGCGCGGAGGCGCCGGGCGTGACTGGCGTGAGGACGTGGATGGCTACGATCGCGCCCGCACCCGGTATCCTCCGCGCGCGGCTCGTAGCCGGTCGAAGACGAGGAACGTCCTCCGTCGCTCAGGGTGAGGAGTCGAGGCGCTACCGCGGAATGATCGCCAGGTACGGCGACTTCGGCAGCGCCGCGAGCGCGACGCGGCCCGCGACGAGCTCCGCGATCTCGCGGCCGGCGACCTCGGTGCGCCAGCCTTCCGCGAGCGGCTGCGGGACGCCGTCGTTCGTGACCAGCGTCTCGACGTAGCGTTCGAGGTCGCCGCGCGTGGCGACGAGCTCGGGGGCGAGGTCGGCGGCGTCGCAGCGTGCGCGCAGCAACACCGCGGCGAGCTCGGACGCGGCGGCGACGCGCCGGGCGACGTCGCGCGGGACCTCGCGCGGCGGCTCGATCGGCTCCGCTTCGAGCCCGGCCGCGACCGCGGCCGCGGCGCGCGCGCGGGCGGCGGCCGACAAGCCGCCGGCGCCGCGCACCTGGCCGAGCGCCGCGGGGTCGCGGGGCGTGGTGCGGGCGATCTCGACGAGCGTCGGATCCTTCAAGACCCAGCCGACGGGAAGGTCCGCCGTCGCGGCTTCGGCCTCGCGCCAGGCGGCGATCTCGCGCAGCACGGCGAGCTGGCGGCCGCTGAGGCGCCCGCGGCGCGCGAGCTTGGTCCACGCCTGGCGCGGGTCGGGGGCGGCGGCGTCGGGGCCGTAGCGGCGGGCGAGCTCGGCCTCGGCCCACGCGGTCCGGCCGCGTGCGGCGAGGTCCTTGGTGAGCGCGGCATGGATGGCGTGCAGGTGGCGGACGTCGTCGGCGGCGTACGCGATCTGGGTCGGCGAGAGCGGCCGCTTCACCCAGTTGCTGAACGTCTCGTTGTGGACGAGCCGGACGTGGAGCACGCGCTCGACGAGGCGGTCGTACGCGAGCGACGTGCCGAGGCCGACGAAGCCGGCGATGATCTGTACGTCGAAGATGCGGGTCGGGCGGACGCCGAATCGGCGCGCGAAGAGCACCAGGTCCGCCGCCGGCGCGTGCATGATCACCTCGACGGCAGGATCGGCCACCAGCTCGGCGATGGGGGCCAGGTCGCCGCCTTCGATCGGGTCGATGATGACGAGGCGATCCGCGGTCGCGATCTGCGCGAGGCAGGGAACGGGGGCGTACGTCCGCTCCCACAGGAACTCGGTGTCGAGGCCGATCCGGCCCGCGGCGCGGGCGGCGGCGGCGAATGCGGCGATGTCGGAGGGGGAGGTGAGGCGCTCGATCGGGGGTGCTGGCTCTTTCATGCCGCGGGCTTGTATCAGAATCGGCCGTCGATGGGTGCCTCGAGCGCGAAGCTTCCGGTGGTGGTGGACGTGCGGCAGGTGCTGCGCCGCCTCGCGCGCGAGGAAGCGTCCGAGCGGAGCGAGCTCGCCCGGCTGGAGGCGCGGCTCCGGCGCTACGAGGACGTCGAGCGGCCGGCCTACGAGGCATGGCTCCGCCTCGAGCTCGGCCCCGCGGTGACGCGGGTCGAGGAGCTCGCGGTCGAGCTGCGGTCGCGGCAGATCCTCGCGGCGCGCGTCACGGAACTGGTCGAGGTGGAGGGGCTGCACGCGCGCGAGGCGCTCTGGATGGTTCGAGAGGCGGCGAGCGCTCCGGAGCCCGAGGGTGGATCGCGTCGACGCGGTCCGGCGACCGAGGATCCCGAGGCGGTCGATGCGCGCCGCCGCGCCAAGCGCGACCGCAAGCGCGCGGAGCGGAAGCAGGCCGCGCGCGAGCGCAAGGCGGCGTCGTCGGGCGGCGGCGCGAGCGGCGAGTCGGGCACCGAATCCGGCCGGAAGCGGCTCGTCGGGCTCTATCGCGACCTCGCGCGGAGCCTGCATCCCGACTCGCCGCACGTGCTCCGCGACCTACCGGCCGCGCGCCTGCGGTCGATCTGGGCGGAGGTGCAGGCGGCGTACGCGATCCGGAGCCTGGAGCGCCTCCTCGCGCTCGCGACCTGGGTCGAGACGGTCGCGGCGACCGGCGTGGACGCGACGAGCGGGGAAGCGGGCGCCGCCGCGCGGACATCGGAAGGTCCGACGCTCTCGCTCGCCGAACGCCACGACCGCCTGCGCGCCCTCCGGCGCGCGAGCCGCACCCTCGACCGCCGGCTCGCGACCCTCGCCGTGGAGGCCGCCTGGGATTTCGAGAGCGCGGCGCCACCGGCGCGGCGGAAGCTCAAGCAGACCGCCGCGCGCCGCCTCGCGACCGAGGCGGCCGAGATGGAAGCCGCGCTCGCCGCCGTCGACGACTTCCTTGCCGCGATCGGTCCGCCGCGCCCGCCCCGTGGGGTACGGCGGCGCTGACTGGTACGGTCGCCGCATGGCCATCGCGACCATCGACCCGACCACGGGGAAGACGCTCCGGACGTTCGCGCCGCACGACGCCGCCGAGATCGAGCGGCGTCTGGCACGCGCGGCCTCGGCCTTCGACGTTCATCGCCGCCGCTCCCTCCCGGACCGGGCCACGGCGCTTCGGCGCGCCGCCGACCTCCTCGACGCCGAACGCGAGCCGCTCGCGCGGATCGCCGTGCAGGAGATGGGAAAGACGATCCGTGCTGCGCGCGGCGAGGTCGAGAAGTGCGCGTTCGGCTGCCGCTACTACGCGGAGCATGCGGCCGCGATGCTCGCCGACGAGCGCGTCCCGGAGACCGCGTCGCCGAGCACCGTCGTCCATCTTCCGCTCGGCCCCGTGCTCGCCGTCATGCCGTGGAACTTTCCCTACTGGCAGGTCGTCCGCTTCGCGGCGCCGGCGCTGATGGCGGGCAACGTCGGCCTCCTGAAGCACGCCTCGAACGTTCCGCAATGCGCGCTCGCGCTCGAGGACCTGTTCGCGCGGGCCGGGTTTACGGACGGCGCCTTCCAGGCGTTGCTGATCGAGTCCGACGTCGTCGAGAGCGTGATCGCCGACCCGCGCGTCGCGGCCGTGACGCTCACGGGAAGCGAGGGAGCCGGCAGCGCCGTCGCGGGGGCCGCGGGCCGGCATCTGAAGAAGACGATTCTCGAGCTGGGCGGCAGCGACCCGTTCATCGTGATGCCGAGCGCCGACGTCGCGAAGGCGGCCGCGATCGCCGTCGAGGCGCGCGCGATCAACAACGGGCAATCCTGCATCGCGGCGAAGCGCTTCCTCGTGCACGCGGCGGTGTACGATGCGTTCCTCGACGCCTTCGTCGCGGGCATGGGACGCCTGCGCGTCGGTGATCCCGCACGCGAGGACACCGACGTCGGCCCGCTCGCGCTCGCCGCCGGTCGCGAGGGGGTGATGCGTCAGGTGGAGGCCGCGGTCGCGGCGGGCGCGCGCGTGCTCGTCGGGGGGCGGGCGCTCGACGGTCCGGGCTGGTTCTACGCGCCCACGGTCCTCGTCGACCTGTCGCCGACGGCGCCGGTCGCGCGCGAGGAGATCTTCGGGCCCGTCGCCGTCGTCACACGCGTCCGCGACGTCGACGAGGCGATCGCGCGCGCGAACGACACGCCCTACGGGCTCGGATCGAGCGTCTGGACCCGCGACGCAGCCGAGCGCGAGCGCTTCGTCCGCGAGCTCGCCTGCGGCATGACGTTCGTGAACGCGATGGTGGCGTCCGACCCGCGCCTGCCGTTCGGCGGCGTGAAGCACTCCGGCTACGGGCGCGAGCTCGCGGCGATCGGGCTCCGCGAATTCGTCAACGCGAAGACGATCGTCGACCGCGGAGCATAGTCAGGCCAGCGAGTGCCGATCGCGGCGCAGGCGCACCCAGTAGTCGAGGGCGACGCTGATGCCGGTGCGCTGGGGCAGCGTGAAGACGAGCGCGATCATCGCGATCGCCCACACGATGTAGAACCACGTGGCGTTCGGGACCCAGAGGCGGAGGAAGACCATGCCGATCAGCGGCACCAGGAAGAGCACCCGGTCGAGCACGAACAGGTAGCCGAAGACGTCGCCCTGGTCCTGGAGATACTGCACGCCGCAGGCGGAGCAGCGGTCGTGCATGATGTTGAGCCGCTTGAAGAGCGGCCCCTCCCCGCAGCGTGGGCAGCGCTTGCGGGCGCCGCGCGCGATCACCGTCTTGAGCGGCGGAATCGCGTCGCCCGCGGGTTCCGTCACGCCGGATTCCGGAACGCCGGCGCGCGCTTCTCGATGTTCGCCATCACGGCTTCCATCTGGTTGGGCGTGCCGATGAGCGCCTTCTGCTCGCGGCTCTCGGCGCGCAGGAGCGCCGCGGCGTCCGCTTCGAGGGCCTGGTTGTAGAGCCGCTTCGCGCCGCGCACGGCATCCGGGCTCTTGCCGGCGATCTCGCGCGCGAGGGTCGTCGCGGCGGCGTGCGGGTCGGGATCGACGCGCGTGATGCAGCCGTAGCCGACTCCCTCCGCGGCGCTGAAGACGCGGCCGGTGAACGTGAGCTCGCGCAGCACGTCGTCGCGCATGAGCCCGCGCGTGAGCGGAATGCCGGCCATGTCCGGCACCAGGCCCCATTTGATCTCCATGATGGAGAGCTTGGTGTCGGGCGCGGCGATGCGGACGTCGGCTCCGAGCATGATCTGGAAGCCGCCGCCGAACGCGACGCCGTGGACGGCGGCGATCACCGGCACTGGGAGCTGCCGCCAGAGCCAGGCGACGTGCTGGAAGAGGTTGGCGTCGCCGTGCGAGCGGTCTTCGAGCGACCCGGCGCCGCCGCTCGCGCTCGCGAGACCGGTGAAGCTTCCCATGTCGAGCCCGGCACAGAACGCGCGGCCGGCGCCCGAGAGTACGACTGCGCGGACGTCGGTCGCCGAGGCGAGTGTTGCGCCCGCCTCGGCGATGCCCGTGAACATCGCCGGGTCGAGGGCATTCATTTTGTCGGGACGGTTCAGCCGGACGTCGGCGACGCCGTCGGAGATCGCAATGGTGACGCGGTCGTTCATGGGGGTCCTTTTCGATCGAGGCTGCGGCGCGCGCAAGCGGGGCCGGCGCACCGGCCGCACCCGGACTCGGGCGCGCCGCTGCGACGGACTACTCGCCGAACTCCTCCCAGGTGCGGACGCCGACGAAGTCGGCTTTCCCGAGGACGAGCCCGTTGTGGCGGAGGATCGCGTACGCGGTGGTGACGTGAAAGTAGAAGTTCGGGACGCTGATGCGATGAATGTACGTTTCTCCACGCACCGAGTTGCCACCCATCCAGGGTGGGGCGACGCGCCGCTCCTCGGCGCCGGTGAAGTCGCCCGCCTTGAAGCCCTTCAGGTACGCGACGCAGGTCGCGATGCGGGCGCGGAGCTCCGCGATCGTCGTCTCGGTGTCGGGATGCGAGGGAGCCTGCTGGCCGGAGAGATACGCGGCCGCGTACTTCGCGGCGTCGCAGGCGGACTGCACCTGCTGGACGAGCGAGTATTGATCGGGAGCGAGGCGGGCGTGCGTCAGGATCTCGGGATCGAATCCCTTCTCCTGTCCGTACGCGACCGCTTTCTGGAGCCAGGCGTCGAGGTTCTCGAGCATCCGGCCGTACTGCGTGATCATTGCGAACGCACCCATGGTGAGCTCCTTTCGTCGATGCCGCGTCCATTTCAGAGGCGCGGAGCCGAGTCCATCGCATGACGACCGCGACGCCGCACGCGCGGCCACGCCCGGCGACCGCGCCCGGTCTCCGCGACTGGTTCGCGGCCTTTCAGTACTCGACGCGCGCGATCGCGCTCGTATGGACCACCAACCGCAGGCTGACGCTCGTGCTCCTGGCCCTCGCGATCGTCGCCGGATTGCTGCCGGGAGCGATCGCCTGGGTCGGACGCTGGCTCGTCGACGCGGTCGTCGCGGCCGGGGTGGGCCACGCGCCTGCCGAAGAAGCGGTGCGCTGGGTCGCGGTCGAGGGCGCGCTCGTCGTGCTGCTCGCGGCGGCGCAGCGCGGGACGATGGTGGCGCAGTCGCTGCTCCGGGCGCAGCTCGGGCACCGCGTCAACGTGATGATCCTCGAGAAGGCGCTCGGGCTCGAGCTCCGCCACTTCGAGGACAGCGAGCTCTACGACAAGCTCACGCGCGCGCGCCGCGACGCCTCGAGCCGGCCGCTCAGCCTGGTGATGGCCACGTTCGGGCTGGTCCAGCACGCGATCGCGCTCGCGACGTACGGGGCGCTGCTCGTCGCGTTCTCGCCGTTCGCGGTCGCGTTGCTCGCGGCGGCCGCGCTGCCCGCGTTCGTGGTCGAGAGCCGGTTTTCGGGGGAAGCCTTTCGGCTCTTCCGCTGGCGGACGCCGGAGACGCGGCAGCAGACCTATCTCGAGTCGGTGATCGCGCGGGAGGACAGCGCGAAGGAGGTCATGCTGTTCGGGCTCGGGCGTCCGTTGCTCGCGCGGTACGACGACATCTTCCGCCGGGTCTACGACGACGACCGTCGCCTCACGCTCCGGCGCGGCGCGTGGGGATTCGCGCTCGGCGTGGTGTCGACCGCCGCGTTCTACGGCACGTACGCGTGGATCGTGCTCGCGGCGGTCCACGGGCGCATCACGCTCGGCGCGATGACGATGTACGTGCTCGTCTTCAAGCAGGGGCAGACCGCGCTCGGACAGGCGCTCGCCGCGATCGGCGGCATGTACGAGGACAACCTCTACCTCTCGACGCTCTACGAGCTGCTCGAGACCGAGGTCGCGCCGGCGAGCGGCACCGCGACCCGTGGCGTGACGCCGGGCGACGGCCTCCGGTTCGAGCACGTCGGCTTCCTCTATCCGGGGAGCGAGCGGCCCGCGGTCGCCGACGTCTCGTTCCATCTGCGGCCCGGCGAGAAGCTGGCGCTCGTCGGCGAGAACGGCTCGGGGAAGACGACGCTCATCAAGCTGCTGACGCGCCTCTACGAGCCGAGCAAGGGGCGGATCACGCTCGACGGGACCGAGCTCCGCGACTGGGACATCCTGACCTTGCGCCGGCGGATCGGCGTCATTTTCCAGGACTTCGTGCGCTACCAATTCGTGGTCGGCGAGAACATCGGGGTCGGCGACGTGGCCGATTGGCGGAACGAGGCGCGCTGGCGGACGGCGGCCGAGCTCGGCACGGCGGCGCCCTTCATCGAGGCGCTTCCCGACGGCTATCGAACCCAACTCGGGCGGTGGTTCGCGGGCGGGCGCGAGCTCTCGGGCGGGCAGTGGCAGAAGATCGCGCTCGCGCGGGCCTTCATGCGGGCGGGCGCCGACCTCCTCGTGCTCGACGAGCCGACGGCGGCCATGGACGCCGCGGCGGAGGCGAGGATTTTCGAGCATTTCCGGGCCGTGACTCGGGATCAGATGGCGATCCTCATCTCGCACCGGTTCTCGACGGTGCGCATGGCGGACCACATCGTCGTGCTCGCCGAGGGGCGGGTCCTCGAGGAGGGCAGTCACGCCGATCTCATGGCCCGCGAGGGGCTCTATGCCCGGCTCTTCGGCCTCCAGGCGGCGGGTTACCGCTGACCATCCGGGAATACCCGTAAAAAAGATATTTGCGTCCCGTATGTAATCTGGCATGGTCGTCGCGCGGTGGGTTCCCGCCGTGCTGTCGCTCACCACGCATAGTCACGACGTCGCTCCGCTTTTTCGCCCCGCCAGGCGGCGCCGCAGTGGTGAAGCATCGAATCCAGAGCGCACGGAGCGCAGAGGAGAGTCCCCCCATGAAATGGCTCGGATGGATGGTCGCGGTGGTGGCGTGCACGGTCGTGATGGGGTCGTCGGCCGAGGCCCAAACGGTGACGGTCGATCGCTGCGCGGGCGCCAAGATGCGGTGCGCGATGGGCTACACGCACATCTGCGGCGTCGCGGGCGTCGAAGGACAGTTGAAGTGCTACCAGACCGCGACGCTCCGCGGTCGCTTCGTCGATCCGGTCTGCATCAATCGGACGACCGACGAGATCCTGGAGTGCTTCCGAGCGGCCGAACGCCGGAACGTGTGCCGGACGCTCGGTGACGTCTTCCATGTCAACGCGAAGATCGAGGCGTTCGTGCTCGACGTGATCCGCGACGTGACGCCGGGCTTCCCGTTCCCGACCATCAACAAGTGCGCCGCCGGCAAGCAGAAGGAGCTCGCCGAAGCGACCTCCGCCAAGATGGGGTGCTTCGAAGAAGCCTTCCGGCGCGACCCCGGTCTCGTCTCGAGCGCGTGTCTCGCGCTCGCGCAGGCGCAGTTCGAGTACGCGTGGACCCGTCTCGCGCTCAACAGCGGGTGCTCCACCGGCGACGTTCCGGCGCTCACCGCGAAGATGGACGCGTTCGTCGCCGACATGGTGGTGACGCTCGATCCCTGAGCGCGGTCCGTAGCGAGTGCCCGCGCGTGTGCGGAGGTTCGCTAGCGCGCGGGCAGCGGGATGCGTTCGGTCTCGTCCGGCACCGGGGCGAAGCGCTCGGCTTGCCAGTCGGCTTTCGCCTGCTCGATCCGTGACGGCGAGCTCGACACGAAGTTCCACCAGAGGTGGCGCGGCCCGTCGAGTGGTTCGCCGCCGAGCAGCAGGACGCGTGCGGCCTCGTCGCAGTGGATCGGAATCGCGTCGCCGGGTCGGAAGACGAGCAGACGTCCCGCCTCGAAGCGCTCGCCCGCGACGCTGATCGCGCCGCGCGCGACGTGGACGGCGCGCTCGGGATAGTCGGCCGGCAGCACGAGGCGCGCGCCCGCGGCGAGCTCGGCATCGGCGTAGAACGTCGGCGACGCCGGGACGACGGGCGAGGTCGCGCCGAGGAGCGCGCCGACGAGCACCCGAACCGCGACGCCGTCGTCGCGATGGATCGGGAGCGACGCGGCCGGGTGGTGCACGAAGGCCGGATCGCACTCCTCGAGCGCTTTCGGCAACGCGACCCAGGCTTGGATACCCGCGAGCGGCGAGCCCCCGGGACGGAGCTCCGTGGGCGTTCGCTCGGAATGGACGATGCCGCGCCCGGCCGTCATCCAGTTCACCGCGCCGGGCTCGATCGGTTGCACGGAGCCAAGGCTGTCGCGATGGAGGATGCTCCCCGCGAACAGGTAGGTGATGGTCGCGAGTCCGATGTGGGGGTGGGGCCGGACGTCGATGCCGCGTCCGGGGGCGAGGTCCGCGGGACCCATCTGGTCCCAGAACACGAACGGACCGACCGCACGGCGGGCCAGGGAGGGGAGCATCCGTCGCACCTCGAAGCCGCCGAGGTCGTGCACTTTGGGAACGATCACCGTCTCGAGGCCGGGGCACGCCCGAATCTCGCCGACGCCTTCCTCGGCCGGTTGCCAGCTCACGCGGCGAGCATGGCCGTGCCGGCCGACCCATGCAACCGCGGGTCGCGCGCGCCAAGAGGGCATGAAATCGAAGTTTTCACTGGACGAAGTACCCGGGTCCGGTTACTCTCCCGGCGCCATTCGGGTGGCCGTGCCCGAGTGAGATCCCGTCAAGGATATTCAATGCCGAAATTTGGACGTCGAGCTCTGGGCAGCGCTCTACTTGCGCTCTGCATGGCGACCCCCGCCGCCGCGTTGCAGGTGCAGTCGGGGATCGGATTCATCGCGATCACGGGCGAGGTCGAAGGGACCGAGCTCGTGCTCGAGAACGCCTCGCACCAGGACATCGACAGCGGGCTCGTCGACCGCTTCGGCAGCCTCGTGTTCCGCGAGCTGACGCAGGGAGCCGCGTATTTCGTCCGCGAGCCGGGCGGCGCGACGACGCCGGTGATGGTGCGCCGGTTCGAAGACCACCCGCCGCAGTCCTTCTACCAAGGTCAGACGCTCCAGACGGGCATGAACTACATCCAGGCGCGTGACGGGACGCTGCTCTCCGCGTACGTGCGCGGTCCGTTCGGCGGGGCGATCCAGCCGAACCGGAAATACCGGACCGTCGTCGAGTACTCCGGCTATGCCGCCGCCGACCCGAACAATCCGCAGGCGTCGACGCTCTTGGCGCAGTTCCTCGGGTACGCGACCGTCGCCGTCAACATGCGCGGGTCCGGCTGCTCGGGCGGCATCATCGACCTGTTCGACTTTCCGACGACGGCCGACGGCTACGACATCATCGAGACCGTCGGCAATCAGGCCTGGGTCCAAGGCAACGTCGGCATGATCGGCATTTCCTTCCCCGGCATCAGCCAGCTGTTCGTGGCAGGGGCGCAACCGCCACACCTCGGCGCGATCGCGCCGTTCTCTGTGATCGGCGACATCTATCGCTCGCCGGGATTCCCGGGCGGGATCTTCAACAACGGGTTCGCCGAGACCTGGCTCGCCGAGCGCGCGCACGATGCGCTTCCCGCGCCGGAGGGCGGCCAGGCGTGGGCCATCCAGCGCGTGAACGAGGGCGACACCGTTTGTGAGGCCAATCAGAAGCTCCGTCTCCAGACGCAAGACCCGGTCAATTTCACCCGTGACCAGCCGTTCTACGTGTCGTCGCTGATGGACGCGCGTTCCCCGATCACCTGGATAGAGAACATCAACGTGCCGACGTACATGGCCGGCGCCTGGCAGGACGAGCAGACGGGCAGCGGCTTCGTCTCGTTGCTGCGCCATCTGCCCAAGCGGCGCGACATCCGCGTCATGATGATGAACGGCGTCCACTCGAGCCCGATGGAGCCGAGGAGCCTCTACGAGTGGATCGCGTTTCTGGACATCTACGTCGGGTTCAGGACCCCGAACGCGGACCGTTTGGCCGACTTCGCCGGGCTGATCTACGAGCAGATCCTCGGCCCTGGCGCGCCGGTCCCGCCGCTGCCGCAGGACCGTCTCTCGGGCGCGGACGGTCCAGACGGCGCGCGCCGCAAACTGGAGAGCGAGCCGCGCTTCCGCATCCTGATGGAGAACGGCGCCGGCTCGCCGACGCCCGGTCTCCCCGCGGCCCGCTACGAGATCGCCTTCGACCGCTGGCCGGCGCCGGGCGCGCGCGACACTGCCTGGTACTTCGGCGCCGGCGGAACGCTCAACAAGAAGAAGGCGCAGACGGAAGGCTTCGACACCTACAACCCCGATCCCGAGTCGCGCCCGATGCAGACGATCCCTGGTCAGGGGCAGTCGGAGTCCTGGGAAGTGATGCCCGCGTACGACTGGCGGCCGCTCGTCAACGGCACCGCCGTCGGGTACGCGACGGCGCCGCTCGATCGCGACGTGACGGTCGTGGGACAGGGATCGGTCGATCTCTGGCTGCGGTCGAGCGCGATCGATACCGACATCCAGGTCACCTTGACCGAGATCCGTCCCGACAACCTCGAAACCTACGTGCAGAGCGGCTGGCTCCGCGCGAGCCACCGGAAGGAAGCGCGCCGGCAGCGCGGTCAGAGCCGCGGCGAGGTCGTGCAGACCCACCTCGAGGTCGATGCGGAGCCGCTGCCGGCCGGCGAGTTCACGAAGATGCGCGTCGCCATCTTCGGCGTCGCGCACACGTTCCGCGCGGGCTCGCGGATCCGCATCACGATCGAAGCGCCGGGCGGTGACCGCACGCGCTGGGCCTTCGATACCTTCGACACCGACGGCACCGTGGTGAACGAAATCGCGCGCTCGCGCCTGATGCCGTCGCGGCTCGTGTTGCCGGTCTACCGGCGCGCCGAGGCGCCCGCGGGTCTTCCGCCGTGTCCAGGCCTCCGCGGCCAGCCGTGCCGCACCTACACGGCGGCCGACAACGGCGGTTGAGCGCGTTCACGACTCGTCGCGGAACGGCGGCGTCGACCCGAGGGGTCGCGCCGCCGTTCGCGTTTCAGCGCCGGCGTGTCGCTACGTGGCGGCCGTGAGCTGCGCGAGCAGGGCGTCCGCGGGCCATTCCCGGCGGGCGCCGGCTTCGGCGTCGCGGACCAGCGCCACGAGCCGGGCGTTCACCGGCGCGCGGCGGCCGAGCCGTTCTGCAAGGCGAACGATCTCGCCGTTCAGATAGTCGACCTCGGTCGTGCGGCCGGCTTCGAGATCCTCCCACATGGACGAGCGCGCTTGCGGATCGATCGCGAGCATTCTGCCGGCGAGACGGGTGAAGACGAAGTCGGGCAGGCGGAGGACCGTGGGGATCCAGCTCGGCGGCAGCGGCGTCAGGCGTGCCGGCGCGATCCCGGCGGCGGCGAGGAGCGCCAGCGCCTCGGCCTGTGCGAGCGCCGTGCAGCGCCGGTAGTCGCGCACCGCGAGCTGCTCCTTGAGCGGCCGGTTCGACAGCGCATTCACGGGATTGTTGAGGTTCAGGACGAGCTTCGCCCACTGCACCGGCTCCATGCGGTCGTGGATCACGAGCGGCAGCCCGGCGCGCGCGAACAGCGGCTCGAAGGGCTCGATCCGCGGGTGGCGCTCGATCTCGAGCCGGCCCTCGGAGCCGTGATGGAACCGACCGGCGCCGCGATTGATGACGTTGAACTGCACCATGCCCGTCAGGACCGTCCGGTCGGGCAGGCGCCGGCGCAGCTCGTCGGCGTTGTGGAGCCCGTTCTGGAAGCTCGCGACGAGCGCGTCGGGTCGCAGCACGCCGGCGAGCTCGCGGCCGGCGTCGTCGGTGCCGGCCGACTTCACGGTCACGAGCACGAGATCGGCGTCGGCCGCGGCGGCCGGCGTCGTCTCGAACCGGACGTCACCCGGCGCGACATCCAGGGCGGCACCTTCGTAGTCGGTGAGGTGCAACCCGTGCGCGCGGACCTCGTGCGCGAGTCGCTCGCGGCCGACGAACGTGACCGGCGTTCCGGTCGCCGCGAGCCGCCCCCCGACGTAGCACCCGATACTCCCGGCCCCGTAGATGCAGATGCGCACCCGGTGCGGCATAGCTGAGCAAAAGAAAGAACGCACCAACCGCCGCTGCTGCGCGGGCGAGTCGCGGATGCCTCCTACGGTCGCGGGGTCGCTGGTCCCGGCGCGTACTACCCGTCGGAGCCACCATGGCTTGCGTAATACGCGAGCTGACCGCTCCCCGAAGGCATCCGCGACTCGCCCGCACCGTACGGCCGGTGCGCGATCTGGATCGTGCTGCTTGCGGACGGCGCAGCTGTGTTGGCCTCGTCTAGGCGCGGCGGAGGTCGTCGACGGCCGCGAAGTACTCGGCGATCATCCGGTGCGCCCAGGAACTCGGGCGGCGGTGGCCTTCGAGGAAGGCGCAGTGGCTACCGCGCGCCGTCAGGACGAGCAGGCTGTCGGGGACGCGGTCGAAGAGGCCGCGGTGCTCGTTCACGTTCGTGACGGTGCAGACCGGGTCGTCGGCGGCGTTCAGAATGAGGAGCGGGATTGCCACCGCGTCGGCTACGGCCATCGGGTTCGTGTTCGCGTGGTATTCGGCGGTGGAGGTGTAACCCGCGCAGCCGTAGTGGCGGTCGTGGAACTCGCCGACGGTGCGGCTCGCGAGTAGCTCGGCGTAACCCGCGCACTCGGTGAGGTTCGGCGCGTGGCGATCGACGAAGTGTCGGCGGATGCTGCGCAGCAAATACCGATCATAGAGACTGTGAACGCGGTGCAAGGCGCGCGTCGTGTCGTAGCCGGGACAGTAAGCGATCGCTGCCGTCAGCGGCGTTCGCGCTTGCTCTTCTCCGAGGTAGCGGACGAGCAGGCCCGAGCCCGCCGAGACGCCGAGGCCGTAGAGCGGCGAGTCCGGAACGCGCTCGCGGATGCGCGCGACCTGACGGCGCACGTCGTCGGTCGCGCCGAGGGTGCTGAAGCGGGGGGCGGTGAACGGGAGCGTGCCGTGGCCGCGGCGGTTGCAGACGACGACGCGCCAACCGAGCCGTGCGCGCAGCGACCGGACCACCCGTCGCATGCTCTGGCCGTCGCCGCAGATCGTCGGCAGCAGCACCACCGTCGGTGTCGTGGGGCGCAGCGTCGGGTCGTCGAGGCCGAGCCAGTCGAGCGACACGGTGCCGCCGTCGTCGAGGACGAGCGTTTCGCTGTGGTCGTAGGCGAGCGCGGGGGTGCGCGACTCGCGCCACGCGAGGAGGGCCAGCTGGAGATGGCGATTGCTGCTCCACCACGGCGGCCGGTATGGCGTCGTGAGGGTCGGACAGCGGGCGATCACCCGGTCGAGGAACGGCGTACGGCGATGGACGAGCTCGGGCGGGCGCGCGACCGCGGTCCGATAGTGGAGCGCGAGCAGCGCCGCGACGGCGAGCGCCAGCAGCCCGGCCATGCGTCAGCCGCGCGCGGCCAGGCTCTGCTGCACGCGCTCGATCGGCGAATCGAGACCGTACTCGGCGGCGAGGCGGCAGAGCGTCGCGGCGTCGGCCGGGCCCGTCGGCAGCGAGAGATCGACGCGCGGCAATGCGATGTCGGCGACCGGCAGTACGACCCGGCGCGCGGCCGCGAGGTAGTCGCGTCCGGCGTCGAGCTTCCGCGCGACGGCCGGTGCGAGGTCGGTTGCGGCGAGGATGCCGTCGAGCGAACCGTAGCGGGCGACGAGCGTGGCGGCGGTCTTCTCGCCGATGCCCTTCACGCCGGGAAGGCCGTCGGAGGGATCGCCGCGCAAGAGTGCGAAGTCGCCGTAGGCGCGTCCGGGGATGCCGTAGCGCCGCGTGACCTCGGCCTCGTCGACGACGGTGAGCTTCGAGACCCCGGTCTGCGGATACAGCACCCAGCGATCCGGATCGCGGACGAGCGCGAAGAGGTCGCGATCGCCCGACACGATCGCGACCGGCTCGTCGCAGCGTGCCGCGATCGTCGCGATGACGTCCTCCGCTTCGAAGCCGTCGGCGCCGACGACCGCGAAGCCGAGCGCGCGCAGCACCTCGCGCCCGACGGCTTCCTGCGGCGCCACCGGGTCCGCGGGATCCTCGGCGTCGGCGACGCGATGGGCCTTGTACGAGGGCAGGGCGTCGACGCGGAACGCGGGACGCCAGTCGTCGTCGACCGCGATCGCCAGCCCGCTCGGCCGGTGATCGGTCAGGAGCCGCGCCAGCATGTTGAGGAAGCCGTAGACGCCGTGCATGGCCACCGTGTCGGGCACCGAGTGGAACGCCCGATAGAGGAGACTCGAGTAGTCGATGAGAATCACGGCCGGCGGCACGGGAGGGAGCCATAGACCACTCTGGTTTCACGAGCGAGCGGGGTGCTAGGGAACCTCGCCGGAGGAGACGAGCATGGCGACGCACACCCGGGAAGAGCTCGAACGCGCGTTCATCCGCTACTGGCGCACCGGCGCCGTCGGCGAGGAGTGGGACGCCTGGGCGGATCTCTTCACCGAGGACGCGCGCTACGTCGAGCACGTGCTCGGTACCCACCACAGCCGCGAGGAGATCCGCGCCTGGATCAAGCCGATCATGGCGCAGTACGGCGAGGTCTACACCGCGTACGAATGGCACATGGTCGACGCCGCGACCGGCCGGATCTGCGTCTACATGCAGAACCGCCGGGACCATCCGAGCGGGACGGGCGTCATCGACTTCCCCGGCATCACGATCCTGCACTACGCGGGCAACGGCCTGTTCGACTACGAGGAAGACCTGTGGTCCGTGCCGGGTGCGCAGCGGTCGACCGAGGAGTACGAGGCCGCGCGGAAGCAGCACGATCGCGACCACCGGAAGAAGATGACGCGCCTCGACTGGGGCAGCGGCCCCGAATGGACGCGCGGCGGACGCTCCTACGCGGAGCGGCGCCCCATCACGGATCTCTAGGTGCGCGCCGCTCGTCAGTCAGTGCGGAGACCCGTCAGGATCGGTTGGCGGATGGCGTAGCGTGCGGCGGCGTAGCCGGCGAGCACGCTCATCGCGACCGCGAGCGCCACGTACCCCAACGTCGGGCCGACCGCGAGGTGATACTCGAGGTGGTACCCGAGCAGGTAACGAAAGTTGACGGCCACCCAGATCCAAGTCGTGATGGCCCCGACCAGTACGCCGAGGACCGAGCCGATGACGCCCACCGTCGCCGATTCGATGACGACGGAGCGACGGACGGCGCGGTCATCTGCGCCTATGAGGCGCCAGACGGCGAGCTCGCGGCCACGCTCGAGGATCGCCGACATGAGCAGGTCCAAGATCCCCGCCACGGTCACGATGGCGACGAGCAGCTGAATCGCTTGGGTGAACGCAAAAGCGCTCGCCACCTTCCGATGGTGGTACTCGAGCACCTCCCGCATGGTGAGGACCTTGAGTCGGTAGCGGTCGCCGAGCCGGTTGACGATTCGCTGGTGAACGTCCGCGAGGGACTCCCCGGGCGCCACCGTGACGCTGATGCGGCTCACGGTCGTCTCGTGCCACCGCTCGGCGAGGACGCGAGCGCTGAGCAGTACGCTGCCGCGGTCCGAAATGAGGTCGGGCACCACGCCGACCACGGGCAGTGACAACGGTCCGGTCGGTGTGTCGAGGTCGATCGAATCTCCAAGATGCAGGTCGAAGCGATCGCTCAAGCTCGTCGAGATCGTGACTCCGCGTCCGGCGCGTACGGCCGCGGCCGCATCGACGGCGTTGCCCTCGCGATACCAGCCTTTCGGGAATCGACGCGGGTCGATCAGGTCGTCGCTGCCAGCGCCGATGCCGATGCGCTCGCCGCGGTAGGGTTGGCCCGGGAGGGCGCGGACGGTGATGACGCTCGCGACTCCGGGGATCGTCCGGATCTCGTCGGCGACGCTTCCAGGCAGCGGCGTCTCGAGCCATCCGCCTTCGGTCGCGACCGCGCTCACGGTGAGGTCGCCGTGGAGGAAGCCCTCGACGTACGTTCGCGTCGTCCGATGGAAGCTGTATTCGAGCGACGAGACGATCATCCCGATCGTGATGACCAGCGCGACGGCGGCCACGGTCACTCCAGTGCGGGTCGGAAAGCGGAACAGGCTCGTCGCCGCCACTTCTCCTTCGGCCCCGAAGAGGCGCTCGAGCGTTCGCGAAAGACCGCGCGCCAGCCATGACACGAGCGGGATTGCGACGACGATGATCGAGCTGTTCCAGAGCGTGGCCCCGACGTTTCCCCACGCGGCGGACTTGAGCTGGTATTGGAGCGTGAGCGCGCCTGCGCTGACTGCGACGAGGATCAACCAAACGGAGACGAGGTGGGGTGAAACCGTCGCTGATGGGCGGCGCGCGTCGCCGCGCAGGACCCGCAGGGGATCGAGCCGCGCGACCGAGCGCGCCGCGAACGCGGAGGCGAAGAGCGTCGCGCCGAGGCCGAGTGCTGCGACCACGGCGAGCTGCACCGGTTCCACCTCCTGCGTGTCGGCAGCGAAGCGGAGCTGGAATATGACGCCCATGGAATCGGTGACCATGCTGGTAAGAAGCCGTGCGAGGACGATGCCGACCCCGATGCCGAGCCCCGTTCCGGCGGAGCCGAGTATCAGCGCTTCGAGCATGAGGAGCGTAAAAACCTGACGGGGCGTCGCCCCGATGCGCCGCAGCCCGCCGAGGGTGGCCGCGCGATGGAGTGCCGCCGTGGAGGTCGTGTTGTAGATGATGAAGATGCCGGCCACGAGACAGAGCAGGCTCAAGCCCGTCAGCATGGCTTGGAACGACGCCAGGACGGAGGCGTATCGAATCGTCCGTTGCTCAGGTGGCTCGACCGTGAGCGTGGACGGCAAGGCGGCGCGGAGCCGCTCGGTCACGGCCTCGGTGGTCGTATCGGGTGCGACGACGACGTCGATCTGGTCGATGCGCCCCTCTTTATCGAGCCAGAATTGAGCGGCAGGTAGGTCGAGAATCGCGAGCCGGCCTCCGAACGCCCGCGCGAATCCCTCCGGGCGGAGCAGCCCTCGCACGACGAAAGCGACGACACCCGTCGGCGTGGAGAGGCGGATCGAGTCGCCAACGCGGAGACCGTGCTCCGTGGCGAAGGAATCCGTCAGCAAGATTGCGCGCACGTCCTCGAAGGCCTTCAAGACCTCGCGCCGATCGGTCACGCTGGCGACCTGGTAGCGCGCGAGCTCTTCTTCGGCAGTGAGGTCCGCTCCGAAGAGCTGGATGGTGGTAGCCGGCGTATCCGCCAGGGAAATCGTTCCGCGAACGAGCGGCACTGCCGTCCGTACGCCAGCCGTGCTCCGGACGGTGGCGAGCGCCGATTCGGGGAAGCCAATCTCTCCGACGCCGAGCGTCACTTCGAGGTCGGCGGGACCCGCCACCAGTGCGAGCGTCTGGCGTAGGTTGCCGAGCACGCTCGTGTTGATCACATTGATCGCGACGATCAGGGCGACGCCGGTGAGGGTGCCTCCCACGACGAGCAGCATGCGCGGCCAGCTCGCCAGGAGCTGCGGAAGGCTTACGAGTCGCAGGAGGTCGAGCACCCTACTCGGTTGGGTCGGCTGTCGTGTGCACTTGGGAGTGAAGGCGTGGCGTCATGTGCTCGAGGGCTCCGTCCACGAGATGGAGGGTCTGGTGCGCGTAGTCGGCGAACGCCGGATCGTGAGTCACGACGAGGAGGGTAACGCCAGTCCGCTCGTTGATGTCTCGGAACAGGTCCATGATGGCCCGTCCGGCCGTACGGTCGAGATTGCCGGTGGGTTCGTCGGCGAGCAGCACCGCGGGGCGGATGACGAGCGCACGCGCGACCGCGACGCGTTGCTGCTCGCCGCCGGAGAGCTGTGACGGATCGTGGGCCCCGCGGTGGCTCATGCCGACCAGGCTGAGCGCCTCGTCGACGCGGGCATCGCTCTCGCGTTTCGGGACGCGGTCCAGCACGAGGGGCATCGCAATGTTGGCGCGGGCGGTGAGAAACGGCAGGAGATCGAACGTCTGGAGCACGTACCCGAGCCGGCGGCGACGCAGCAGCGCCGACGCGCTCGGGCCCATCGCGCCGACCTCGGCTCCGTCGACCTGGACCGATCCGGAGGTCGGCGACGTGAGCCCGGCGGTCAGATGAAGGATCGTGCTCTTTCCGGATCCGCTCGGTCCCATGAGCGCCCAGAACGCACCGCGCGGACAGTCGAAGGAAAGTTCCTGCACCGCGCGAACCGCGGTCGAACCGTGCCCGAACACCTTGGTGACGCGATCGAATCGGATCATCCGCGAGATCTCCGGCGAACCGGAAGAACCGTGCTCCGTGCGTCGTGGTAGGTCCCACGAGCGTTCGCGGGATGTCAACCGGAGCGCGCCACTCCCACGCGATATACCGTCGTCGGAGTGGGGCACTTGACCCCTCGGCGGCGATCGCCGATCGTGCCCGGTCATGGCGCGCGTCGAGTTCTTCTACGACTACTCCAGTCCCTGGACGTACCTGGCTTTCACGCGGATCGAGGAGCTCTGCCGCCGGTACGGCGCGGAGCTCGTGTGGAAGCCGATCCTCGTCGGCGGGATCTTCAACACGGTGAACCCGTCCGTCTACGAGTCGCGCGAGCGGCCGGTGCCGGCGAAGGCGCGGTATCTCTGGAAGGACCTGCACGACTGGATGCGCCACCAGAACGTCACCATGAAGCAGTTCCCGCCGAGCGTCTTCCCGGTGAACTCGGTGAAGGCGCTCCGCGGGGCGCTCCTCGCGATCGAGCACGGATGCATCGGCCCCTACAGCGCGAGGATCTTCGCGGCCTACTTCGGGGACGACCGCGACATCAGCCGCGACGACGTGCTGCGCCCGATCGTGGCGGAGGTCGGGCTCGACCCGGACGCCTTCTTCGCCGCGATCGCCACCCAGCCGTTCAAAGACCGCATCCGCGCCAACACCGACGAGTGCGTGGAGCGCGGCGGCTTCGGCTCGCCGACGATGTTCGTCGACCGCGACGACATGTACTTCGGCAACGATCGCCTCGTGCTCGTCGAGGCCGCGCTCCAACGGGCCTCCTGATGACGGACGCAATCGTTCCGGTCCTGATCGTCGGCAGCGGCCCGGCCGGGCTCACGGCGGCGATCCTCCTCGCCGACCTCGGCGTGCCGGCCGTGCTCGTCGAGCGCAACCCCGGGACGACCGACCACCCGCGCGCGCACGTCGTGAATACGCGCACGATGGAAATCTTCCGCGGCATCGGCATCGCGGACGCCGTGCACGCGGCGGGGCTCGCGCCCGAGGCGTACGAGCGGATTCTCTGGAAGCGGTCGATCGCGGGCGAGGAGCTCGGCGCGCTGACCATGGACTTCGGGCGCGCCGCGGAGCGCGCCGCGGCGAGCCCGACGCGCATCGCGAGCTGTGCGCAGGATCGCGTCGAGGAGCTCTTGCGCGCGGCCGCGGAGCGCCGCGGGTGCGATCTGTGCTACGCGACCGAGGTCGTCGGATACGAGCAGGACGCGGACGGCGTGACGGCGACGCTGCGAACGGCGGGCGGCGAGACGACGCTCCGCTCCCGCTACGTGATCGCGGCGGACGGCGCGTCGAGCTCGACGCGCCGCCTCCTCGACGTTGCCATGCAGGGCATCCCGCCGCTCGCGACGCTCGTCGGCATCTACTTCGTGGCCGACCTCGGGCGCTGGGTGGGCGAACGCCCGGGGCTGCTCTACTTCCTGATGAACAGCGCCGCGCCGGGCATCGTGATCGCGCTCGACGGACGAACACGGTGGATCTACCACCGCCCGCAGCTCGAGGACCGACTCGAGCCCGAGGCGGCGGCCGCGGCGGTGCGCCTCGCGGTCGGCGTGCCCGACCTCGCCCTCACGATCCGGAGCATCCGGCCATGGACGATGACGGCGGAGGTCGCGGAACGGTTCCGGGTCGGACGGATCTTTCTCGCCGGCGACGCGGCGCACCGCTTCCCGCCGACCGGCGGCTTCGGCCTCAACACCGGCGTACAGGACGCCCACAACCTGGCGTGGAAGCTGGCGCGCGTCCTCGACGGGTCGGCGCCGGCGAGCCTCCTCGACAGCTACGAGCGCGAGCGGAAGCCCGTCGCGCAGTCGAACACCGACTGGAGCGTCCGGAACTTCATGGAGGGCGGCAGTGCCGTCGGTCCCGGCAATCTGATGGCGACGCTCCAGATCGAGGCCGGCGGTTCCGACGTGCCGGCCGTGCTCGCGCAGCTCCAGCGCGACATCGACGCCGAGCGGGACCACTTCGACGCGCTCGGGCAGGATCTCGGCTTCGTCTACGAGGCGGGCGCGGTGGTTCCGGACGGGAGTGCGCTTCCCGAGGTCGCCGATCGGGCGGCGGAGTACGCGCCGAATGCGCGGCCCGGGTCGCGGGCGCCGCATTGCTGGCTCCGGCGCGGCGCGGAGCGCATCTCGACGCTCGATCTCTTCGGGCGCGACTTCGTATTGCTCGCCCCCTCGGGGGCACGCGGGTGGATCACGGCGGCTGGGCGGCAGACGGAGGGCCGCGTCCGCTGCGTCCGGATCGGACCGCGGGGTGATTGGGACGACGCGGAGGGGACGTGGCTCCGACTCTACGAGACGGGGCCGGAGGGAGCCGTGCTCGTCCGACCCGACGGCCACGTCGCGTGGCGCGCGAGCGCGGCCCCGCGGGACGACGACGAAGCGAGCCGGCGGCTCGACGACGTGATGGCGAACGTGCTCGCCGGCGGCCGAGCGGACGCGGCGCCTTCGCGAGCGTGACGGGGCAGGCGGCGACGGGGAACCGCGTCGGCTCCCCGCATGTCTACGGTCGGCGGCCCGACGGCGTGCGTGCGATCCTCCGCCGTCGGCCGCGCGTCGGCCGTCAGCCCTCGGTGTCCCAGCGAACGGGAAGGCGGGGATCGGGACTGTAGACGCAGAAGAGCCCGGTTCGCACCGCGGCCGCGAGGTGCTCGCCGAGGGCCGGACTGCCGGCCGCGATCTTCTTGATGGCCGAGCCGATGCTGCGGGTCACGTTCAGGCGCGCCCGCTCGGCGGCCGATCCGGCCCGGCGGCTCCGGCCGCCGAGGCCGACAGCGCGCGCGAGCTCGCGCGTCAGGACCTCCTCCTCGGACTCGAGGCGCTCGGCGCGCTCCTCGTCGCCGGTCGCCTTCGCCTCCTCGAGCGCCTCGCCGAGGTCGGCGAGGCGGGCCTTGTAGGCGGCGCGCGCCTCGGCATCGAGCAGCTCGCCCGCGTCGCCGAGATCGCCGGTGACGAGCCCGGCCTCGGCGATCGCGCGCGCCGACGGCGCGGCGCCGGACGTCGCGGCCGACCCGCCGAGGTCTAGCGCGTGGAACTCCCGCCCCGGATGGCGCACCAGGCTCACGAGATAGGCGACGCCCTTCAGGTCCTTCAGCCGGAACGCATCGCGGCCGTAGGCGACGGCCCACTCGTCGCCGTCGCGCCGGAGCACGGCGCGCACCGGCTCGGCGGGTGGCGGCGATGCGGGCGCGACCGCGGCGGGCGTCGTCGCCGCGAGCGATTCGACGAGCGCGCGGAGGCGCGGCATTTGGAGGTCGAGCGCAGTCCGCCGAGCCGCGTCGAGGAGGGGCCGCGCCGCCGCGGTGTCGCCGCGCGCGAGCAGCACGCGCGCCTGATCGCAGCGGGTGTACGCGACGTACGGCCGTGAGGCGATCCGTTCGTTCATCGTGAGCGCGGCGTCGTAGTGGCGAAGCGCCTCGGCGTGGCGGCCGAGCGTCTCGGCGAGGAGGCCGAGATAGCGCGCGGCGGCGCCGGCGCAGCTGGCGGACGGGCCCGAGATGACGACGCGATCCGCGAAGGGCTCGAGGAGCGGATACAGCATCGCGGCCCAGGTCGTCTCGCCGATCCGGTGCGCGCACTCCGCGAGGAGCGCGAGCGCCGGGATGTAGTTGCCGTCGCGCGGGAGCTCGGCGAACCTCTCGGCGGCGAGCGGCGCGATCAGCGTCCGCACCCAGGCGTCGAGGCCTTGCTCCATGCGGACCGCCGCGAGGCCGCAGCGCCAGATCGGCATGGCCGGGTAGTGGCGGGCGAGGGCCTTGAACGGGGCGTCGAGCTCGGCGGTGCGTCCGTTCTCGCGACAGACCACGAAGAGCTGGATCATGAAGCACTGGCCGCGCGGGGAGGCCCAGCCGTCGGGCTTCGCGGCCATGAGCTCGCACGCGCGGTAGGCGCCCTCGTCGTAGTGACCGGCGAGCAGGACGCGCAGCGCCTGGGTGAGCTTCGAGTGCCAGAGATACGTCGGGAGGCGCACGTCCTCGGCACGCCGCCGATACGCGTCGAGCTCGCGGTCGAACGCCGTGAGGTCGCCCGCTTCGAGGAGGTCGAGCAAGCGCCAGCGCTGGATCTCGAAGCCGGGCTGCGGATCGCGGAGGGTTGCGGCGAGCCGTAGGCCTTCCTCGGTGATCGCGAGCCGCTCCGCGACGTCACCCGGGCCCCAGAGCATGAAGTGGTGCGTGATGAGGGCCGGCACGAGCGCGGCGGGGTCGCCGAGGCGGCGCGCCATCGCGACGGCCTCCTCGGCGAGCACGATGCGCTCGCGCTCCGCGCGCGTGAAGTACATCGCCATCGCGAGGCGCGCGGCGACCATCGCGGCGAGGAGGCTGTCCTCGGTCCCGAGGCGTTTCCGCGCCTCTTCGAGGAGCGCGATCACGCCGTGATCGGGCGCGCCGGTCTCGGGGCTGATCCTCGCGATCCCGAGGGCGGCGCGGGCGAACAGCTCGGGCGCTTCCAGGGCACGCGCGCTTCGGATGACCCGCTCGATGGCGTCGCGGGCCTTCGCGGGATCGCCGGCGCGCCAGGCGGCGTCGCCGAGCGAGAGCTGCATCCACGCGCGGGCGGCCTCGTCGGGTGGCCGGAGGGCCAGGGCCTCGAGCCCGCGCTCATAGTGACGGACGGCGTCTTCGTAGCCGAGCTGGGCCAGGGCTTGGTCACCGGCGCGCCGCGCGTAGTCCACCGCCTTGTCGGCATCGGCGACCGGCGCGGCGTGGAAGAAGTGCCGGGCGAGCTCCGCGACCGGCGGCTCGTGCGCCTCGTGATGCAGTGCTTCGAGCGCGAGGCCGACGCGGCGGTGCAGCTCGGCGCGCCGGATCGGGGTCAGGTCGCCGTAGAGCGTCTCCCGGATCAGCACGTGCACGAAGCGGTAGCGTCCGACGGTCGCCGGAATCTCGCCGACGAGCCCCGCCGCCTGCGCGACCCCGAGGCGCTCGAGGAGGCGGTCGCCGGGGAGCTCGGACGCGAGCTGGAGCGCGGCGAGATCGAACTCGCGTCCGAGCACCGCCGCGATGGTGAGCAGCCTCCGGTCGTCCTCCGCGAGCGGGCGGAGGTGGCGGCGGATCACCTCGCGCACCTCGTCGGGAAGCGCGATCGACGCGGCGCCGGTCGTCCGGGCGTCGAGATGACCCTCGGCCCGCATGAGCCGTACCGTTTCGGCCAAGAAGAAGGGATTCCCCTCGGTGACGCGGAGCAGCTCGTCGACGAGCGACGACTGCGGCGTGACGTCCGCCGCCCGTCGCACGAAGGCGTCGACCTCGGCATGATCGAAGCCGCCGAGCGTGACGCGCTCGCCGACGCGCGCGATCTCGGCGAGTCCCTGGGGCACGCGGCGCATCTCGTGCTCGCGATAGGTCGCGAGCAGGAGAAGACGGCTGCGGCGGATCTCGGGCGCGACGAAGCCGAGCAGCATCAATGGAGCCCTCGTCGGCCCAGTGCAGGTCGTCGAGGACCAGCACGAGCGGCGCGGGGTCGCTGGCGCGACGAAGGAACGTCGCGATGCCGTCGAAGAGCTGGAAGCGAGACTGCTCGTGGTCGGCGACGGCGCTCGGCACGACGTCGGGAAGACGCGCGCGGATCGCCGGAATGAGGCGCGCGAGATCCCCCGCCGCTTGGCCGAGCGCCGTCCGGAGGAACGCGGGATCGGCATCCTCGACGTAGCCGCGGAGCGCCTGCACCCACGGCCAGTAGGCGGGCGCGCCCTCGTGCTCGGGGCAGCGTCCCCAGAGGATCCGCTCGTCGGGAAGTCCCGCGGCGTCGAGGGCTTCCTCGACGGTGCGCGTCTTGCCGATACCGGGCTCGCCGACGAGCGCGAGAAAAGACCCGTGCCCGGCGGCGGCGTCGGCGATCCGAGTTCCGATGGTCGCGAGCTCGTCGCTCCGGCCGACGAAGACGCGCGTCGCACTCATCGGCGGACCGGACGGAGTGCGGCGCGGGTGTTCGGGGGTGCGGGCACGGCGAGCTCGGCTTCGCGGCCTCCGCGCTACTGCAAGACGCTGGCAGTCCCGACGGTGGCTTTGGTGCCGTCCGGTTTCTCGCACCAGACGTCGAGGTGCAAGCGCTGCTTGGCACCCTCGGCGACGGTTTCCCGGAGCTTGCCGTGGGCCGTCAGCACGTCGTTCACCCAGACGACGTTGACGAGCCGGACGTCGAGCGTTCCCCCGAGTTGCCAGGCCGCGCCGTACGCCTGCGTCATCAGCTCCGAGATCACGCAGATCGAGAGCATTCCCTGCACGACGATGTCGGGAAAGCCGAGCATCTGCGCCGCGGCGCGATCGGTGTGGTAGTTCTTCTCGGGTCCCGAGAACGCCTCGCACATGGCGATCGTGATCGGCCGCGCGAGCGGCGGGATCTCGGGCCCGTCGCCCTCGCCGACGGGGAACTGGCGGTCACTCCGCTTTTCGCGATCGCGGTCGACGACGAGACCCTTCCGTTCGTCCTCGATCAAGAAGCTCTGGTGGGTGCGGCTCCGCTGGAGCCAACGCCCGCCGTCGTCGGTGATCAAGATCTCGTTCACGACGTACTCGCGCCCGCGCTTCACGTAGCGCTCGACGACGGTCGATCGCGTGTGCACCGTGGCACCGACGGTCAACGGGGCGAAGAGCTGCCACTCCTGGCGGGCGTGCAGGTTGCCGAAGATGTTCGGGAGGTACCAGGCGAGGCTGCGATAGACCTCGGAGTGGAAGAGCAGGGCGGGGGCCGCGATCTCGCCGTTCGCGAGCGCGATCCGCGGCGTCGGGCCGCCGGTGCCGGCTTCGTAGTGCGCGACGTCGGCGGCGCCGATCGTCGTCGTGCGGCCGCCGAGATCGCGGCCCACGTGCACCTCGTGCTGGGGGAAGAAGCCGGCCAGGACGTCGTCCATCATCGAGAGTCTCCGATCAGGTCGCGAATGCGGCGCAGCAGCGCCTCGGGCTCGACGGGCTTCGGGACGTGGTCGTCGAAGCCCGCCGCGCGCGCCTCGTCGCGGTCCTCGAGGCTCGCGAACCCGGTCATGGCGAGCGCCGGGAGCCGGTGCAAGCCGTCGGAGGCTTCGCGCGTGCGAATCTCCCGGATCAACGCGTAGCCGCTCTCGCCCGGCATCCCGACGTCGCTCAGGAGCAGATGCGGATTCGCGGCCGGGAGGAGACCGAGCGCCGTCCGGACCGATGCCGCGCTCGTGACCGTCGCGCCGTGCAGCTCGAGCAGGGCGGCGAGGGCCTCGCTCATGGCTTCGTCGTCCTCGACGAGGAGGATGCGAATGCCGGCGAGGGACGGCGGCGGACCCGAATCCGCGAGTGGGGCCGGGGCGGGCACCGCGTCGGCGGCGGGCAAGGACAGCGTGAAGGCCGCGCCGTGCCCGAGGCCCTCGCTCGCGCCGACGATCGTGCCGCCCTGCGCCTCGAGGAGGTGCCGGGCGATCGCGAGCCCGAGCCCGAGGCCGCCGTAGCGGCGGGTCTTGGCGCTGTCGGCTTGCCAGAACCGATCGAAGACGCGGACGAGTAGCTCTGGCGCGATCCCGTCGCCGGTGTCGCGAACGACGATCGCGTGATGGCCGCCCTCCGACGTGCTCGCGATCGTGATGCGGCCGCCGGCCGGCGTGAACTTGACGGCGTTCTGGAGCACGTTGCCGAGCGCCTGCGCGAAGCGCGCCGCGTCCCCGAGGACGGGTCGCGGCCGGTCGAGCCCGGCCCGCTCGACCGCGAGGCCCTGCGCGGCCGCATCGGGCGCGATGCGGTCGAGGCAGGCGTTCGCCGTCGCGGTCAGATCGAAGGGCGCGCGCTCGAGGGTGAGCGTCCCGGAGACGATCCGCGACACGTCGAGGAGGTCGTCGATCAGTCCCTGCTGCGTCCGCATGCTCTGCGTGAGCGCGTCGAAGCCGTGCGCGGTCGTCGGGTCGTCGCCGGCCGCATCGCGGAGGAGGCGCACCCACGTCAGCATCGTCTGGAGCGGCGAGCGCAGCTCGTGCGAGAGGACCGCGAGGAACTCGTCTTTCGCGCGGCTCGAGGTTTCCGCTTGCCGGCGCGCGTCCTCGGCGACGCGCAGGAGCCGCGCGTTCTCGAGCTCGTGCCGGCGGCGCTCGTGGACGTCCTCGATCATGCCGACCCACTGGCGGATCTTGCCCTCGGCGTCGAGGAGCGGCACGCCGCGGCCGTGGCAGTGGTGGTACTCACCCGAGAGCGCGTGCCAGACGCGGCCCTCGACCTCGAGCATCGAGCGCGCGAGCTGGGCCGCCTCCCACACCTTGATGACGGGCTCGCGGTCGTCCGGGTGTACGGCGAGGGCCCATCCCTGGCCGGCGTCCTGCGGCCAGCGTTGGCCGGTGTACGCCTCCCAGGCCGGCTGCGGCTCCTCGAACGTGCCGGTGGGCCCCGCGGTCCAGACGATGTCCATGCTCGCAGCGACGAGCGACCGGTAGCGTTCCTCGCTCGCGCGCAGGAGCGCGGCGCCGCGCTCGCTCTCCGCGCGCTCCGCCTCGAGGCGGGCGGCGTGCGCGGCTTCGAGCTCGAACTGTCGGCGCTCGGTCACGTCTCGAAACACGAGCACGACGCCCATGATGACGCGGGTCGCGTCCCGGATCGGCGCCGCGCTGTCGTCGATCGGGATCTCGCGGCCGTCGCGCGCGAAGAGGACGGTGTGATTCGCGAGCCCGACCGTGATGCCTTCGCGGAGCACCCGCGCGACGGGGTTCTCGACCGGGGCGCGCGTCGTCTCGTTGGCGATCACGAAGATCTCGGCGAGCGGCCGCCCGTGCGCGTCCGGGGTCGTCCATCCCGTCAGGAGCTCGGCGACCGGGTTCATGAAGACGACGCGCCCGTCGGAGTCGGTCGCGATCACGGCGTCGCCGATGCTCCGCAGCGTGACGCGGAGCCGTTCCTCGCTCTCGGCGAGCGCGGCCTGCGCGGCGAGGCGGCGCCGGCTCTCCGCGTTCAAGCCGACCGCGCACCCGGCGACGAGGAGGCACCCGAGCGTGCCCGCGAGGGCGAGGGCCAGGAGCACGCGGCCGTTCCTGGCCTCGGTCGTTCGCTGGCGGGTCGCGAGCTCGGCGTTCTCGGCGCGCGTCATGGCGGCGAGCGTCTCGCGAATGGTGTCCATCACCTGCTTCCCCGCGTCCGTCTCGACGGCGGCGAGCGCGGCCTCGAAGCCGCCGCTCCGGCGGAGCTCGATCGTGCGCGCCAGCTCGTCGAGCTTCCGGGCGACGAGCGGCTGGAGTGTCGCCACGTACGTGTGCTGTACGGCGTCGGCGCGCGTGAGTTTGGCGAGATCGTCGATCTCCGCGGGGAGGGTCGCGCGCGCCGTGGTCAGCGGCTCGAGGTACGCCGGGCGCCCCGTCAGGAGGAAGCCGCGTTGCGCCGTCTCCGCATCGACGAGGCGGCGGGTGACGTTCTCGATGGCGTTCAGGGTCCGGAGCGACTCCCGGACGCCCATGGTGGCGCGGCGGTACGACTGGAATTGCCAGAGCGCCGCGATGCCGACCACCACCAGCACGAGCAGGGCGAGCACGAGCGCAACGGTGCTGCGTGAACCGAGCGTCCAACGGGGCGGAGTCTGCATGCGAGGCGGGCAGGGTTCGGTATCGCGACGCGATCCGACGGAGTCAACGGCGGCGGAGCGCGGTCACCGCCTCGGCCACCACGGCCGTCGCCAGCCCCAAAAGCGTGATGGCGACGAGCCCGTTCGCGAGCTGGGTCGGCACGAGGGCACCGTCCGCGGCGCGCATGGCGGCGAACCCGGCGCGCGCCTGGAGGGCGAGCGCCCAGACGGTGATCGTCATCACGAAGAGCATCGGCGCGTACGTGAACCAGGTGGGCTTGCCGAGCCGTTTCCGCCAGACCGTGATCCCGAGGAGCGTCAGCGCCGCGAGCAGCTGGTTGGACGTGCCGAAGAGCGTCCAGAACGCCATGTACGTGGGCGGCTTCCCGGGCGCCGGCGCCTCGGCCGTCGCGATGAAGAGGAAGGGCCCGCCGACCGTCGCGAGGGTCGCGACGAGGGCGCCGAGCCGCGAGCGCCAGTCGAAGAGCTCCTGGATGATGTAGCGGCCCAAGCGGGTCGCGACGTCGAGCGTGTCGAACACGAAGGTCGAGAACGCCATCGAGCCGAAGACCGTCGCGAAGAGGAGATGTTCCCGTCCGAGGATCACGGCCGCGAACTCGCCGATCCCGCGGCCGTAGGTCGCGCCCGCGGAGCTCCGCGGGCCGCCGGGCGCCACCATCATCACGGTGACGAGCGCGATCAGCGCGACGAACGCTTCGAGCAGCATCGCGCCGTACCCGACCGGACGGCAGTGGGACTCCTTGGCGATCTGCTTCGACGTCGTACCGCCGCAGACGAGTCCGTGGAAGCCGCTGCACGCGCCGCACGCGATCGTGACGAAGAGGAACGGAAAGAGGAGCCCGGTCGCGCCCGCCACCTCGAAGCCCTTGAACGCCGGCTGCCGGATCTCCTGGCCGCCGAAGAAGATGCCGACGATGCCGACGGCGAGCACGAGGTAGAGCACGAAGCCGCCGAGGTATCCGCGCGGCTGGAGGAGCACCGAAACGGGGAGGAGCGACGCGACGAAGCAATAGCCGAGGAGGATGATCCCCCAGGTCTTGTGGGGATTGGCGGTCGTCACGGCGAGGAGGTCCGACCATTGCGTGCCGAGCCACACGACGCCGAGCGTCGCGGGCACGAAGATCAGCGTGACCAGCGACAGCGGTGGGTTCCACCATCGCTGCACGAGCCCCATCGCGACGCTCAAGAGGAGATACGCCGCGCTCGCGAAGGCGACCGCGCCCCCCGCGTTGAAGCGCACGGGCACGCCCTCGAGCTCCTCGATGCGGCCGAGGAACGTGCTCGCCGTGACGTCGGTGAAGGCGACGATCACGTAGATCAGCGCGAGCCAGATGAAGAGCATGACCGCGACCCAGGCCCGCGCGCTCAAATGCTCGCGGATGATCTCCGCCACCGACGAGGCACGGTGACGGACGCTCGCCACGAGCGCGCTGAAGTCGTGGACCGCGCCGATGAAGATGACGCCGCCGAGGATCCAGAGGACGCAGGGCAGCCAGCCGAACTGCTCGCACGCGACGATCGGCCCGACGATCGGGCCGGCGGCGGCGATCGCGCTGAAGTGCTGCGGCATCAGGTAGAACGGCGAGGTCGGGACGTAGTCGGCCCCGTCTTCGAGCGCGACCGCCGGCGTCGTCACCTGGTCGTCGAGCCCGTACTGCGACGCCACGAACCGGCCGTAGACGACGTAGGCGAGGGCGAGCGCCGAAAGAAAGATGGCCGCAAGGAGCGGGAGGCTCATGGGTCCGGGTGCCTTACGCCGACGATTCCACGCCGTCCAGCGTGTCGGGCGCGGGTCGTGGGCCTCAGCTTGGATTGGGGGCGACGAGCGGCGAAGCCGATCCGTCTTCGTCGTCGGCCCGGCTCGCCCGAACTCGCTCGCGCCCGCTGCCCGCCCATCCCAGCTCGCTCGGACAGCGGGCTCGCTCATCGGGCCGGCTCCTCGTCGGATGCCTCGGCTCTCGCCGCTACGTCGCCCCCAATCCAAGCTGACGCCCAGGACCCGGGTCAGGTGCCATGCGGAATACCGCCGTTCGAATTGACCCTTCGGGGCCGTCTCCCTAGAATCCGCCGATGACTAACCCGCTCGTCGCTTCCGTTGGTTGGACCGTGTCCCATTGGTTCTATCGGGTCGACCGCACGCGCTGGCGCGCGCTGTCGGAGGAGGACCGCGGAGCGGCGATCGCGGAGGCGCGGGCGTGGCTCGCGCGCGCGAGCAGCGAGGAAGGCCTCCAGCTCGTTCCGCTCGCCATGATCGGCAAGGCGGATCTCGGCTTCATGGCCGTGCACGCCGATCTCTGGCGCCATCAGCAGCTCGCGCAGGAGATCTCGGCGACCACGCTCGGGACCTGTCTCGAGCCGGTCTACTCGTTCCTCTCGCTGTCCGAGGCGAGCGAGTACATGAGCACCGACGCCGACTGGGCCCGCACGCTGATCGACGAGCAGCAGGTGGACCCGGCGTCGCCCGACTTCGCGACCAAGATGGCGAGCTTCCGGAAGCGCATGACCCACTACGTGGAAGCGCGCCTCCACCCGAAGCTGCCCGACAACTTTCCGATCGTCTGCTTCTATCCGATGGCGAAGGCGCGGGGGGAGACGCGCAACTGGTACGCGCTGCCCTTCGAGGACCGGAAGCAGATGATGCAGGCGCACGGCGAGTCGGGCAGGAAGTACGCGACGCGCCTCACCCAGCTCATCACGACCGCGACGGGCATCGACGACTGGGAGTGGGGCGTCACGCTCTTCGCCGGCGACCTGAAGGCGATCCGCGATGTCGTCTACGAGATGCGCTTCGATCCCGGCAGCGCGCTCTACGGCGTCTTCGGCGGGTTCTACATCGGCATCCGGTTCGGCGCCGACGACCTCCAGTCGGTCCTCCGGCTCTAGGAGCCCGTTCGATGGCGACCCGCAGCTTCCGACCGCGATCCCGGCGCCGTCCGGACGGCGGGGCGAAGCCCGCGGAGGGCGCGGCGACGATGGAAACGCTCGTCGCGGAGGCGAAGAAGTCGCGCGCCGCGCGCGCCGCCGGCTATCGCGAGCGCTCGCTCGCGCTGCACGGCGAGATCTGCGCCCGCTGCGCCCGCGAGTTCGAGGCGGAGAACCTCCACCTCCTGACCGTCCACCACAAGGACGGCAACCACGACAACAACCCCGCCGACGGCAGCAACTGGGAGAACCTCTGCGTCTATTGCCACGAGGCGGAGCACACGACCCACACGCTGGGCGCGTACCTGACGGGCCGCGACCTCAAGAAATGAGCCGTACGAGTCTCTTCGAGTAGCGTTGACTCTCGCTCGGCCCGGATCGTAGCGTCGCGGTCATGGACCTCGCGCGTGCACGGGAGTCGCTGAAAGCTGCCGAGATGTGCCTCGAGTCGGAGTATCAGAACTCGGCGGTGAGCCGGGCGTACTACGCGATGTTTCAAGCGGCGCAGCTGGCCCTCGAACGCGCCGGAATCGCCCGTTCGCGTTGGAGTCATCCTGCGCTGCAGTCGGCATTGGCGTCGAAGCTCATCCACCATCGCAAGATCCATCCGAGTGTTTTCGGAGAGTATCTCTCGACGGCGCTTCGAGCCCGCCACTCCGCCGACTACGGCGACAGCGGTGTGACGAGTAAGATCGCACGACGGATGGTTCGACGCGCGACTGCCTTCGTACGCGCGGTGGAGGAAGAGGTGGAACGTGCACCCGGTCGATGATCGGCAAGCGCGCCGCGAGTTGCTGGACGCCAAGCTGACCGAGCTTGCGCTGTTCGCCAAGAGGCTATGCCCCGCTGCGCGCGTCGAGGCGAGTACCGTCCAGTACGAGGACGAGGACGGGCATGTAGACGTCTATCTGCCCACGGGCCTGACAGAAGACGAGGAAGATCACATCGAACTGGCGATCGCAGCGCGTGCCGGAGAAGTTTTCGCGGAAACTGGCTTGTTCATCGCGTGCGCCGCATTCGAGATGCCCGCCGGCTCCTGATCCGAGGAACTTGCGAGCCGCGCAACTGACCGAGGGGGCGACGCCCATGCGTCGCCGCCCTCGGGCAGCGCCGTCAGATCAGTGGGCGGCTTCGATGACGCCGCAGCTGATGATGCCGAACGTGGTGAGCGAGCCGGGGTTCGCCGGGTCGCCGCTGATGACGATCGACTTGCCGATCACGGAGCGATCGCCGGGGGCGACCGTCAGCTTGCTCGAGGTCAGCTTGAGGGTGCCGGTGCCGTCGGCGCCGGCTTCCATCTCGCCGAGGAGGCCGGCTTCCTTTTCGCCACCAGGCTGGAAGCGGTTGCCGACGGCGGCGGCGTTGGAGCCCGTGCAGTCGCCCTTCTCGTGGATCGCGATGGCGTGCTTCCCGGGCGACATCGCCTTGGCGGCGATGGTGATCGAGGTCGATCCGCCCGCCTCGTTGAAGGTGGCGGTGCCGGTGATCTGGCTGCCGCTCTTGGGCTCGAACGTGGCGGTGGCATTGGTCGGCGTCTTCGAGCAGGCGGCGAGCGACACGGCGGCGACGGCGAGCAGAATGAAACGGTGCATGCTGAACTCCTCCTCCGAGAAATTTGAGCGGCGCATGATGGCCGAGGTCGTGGACGAAAACAATTCCCGGTGCACCCGCGCACGCGCTGGTCGGACCGGCAGGGCCTCGCTACAGTGCCGCTCACATGCCATCCGGCCAGGCAGGAGGCAACGATCGGCTACGAATCGGGGTGAGCAGCTGTCTCCTCGGCGAGGCCGTGCGCTTCGACGGCGGCCACAAGCACGATCGGTTCCTGACCGACGTTCTCGGCCCGTACGTCGAGTGGGTCCCCGTGTGCCCTGAGCTCGAGGTCGGCATGGGCGTCCCGCGGGAGTCCGTGCGGCTCGAGGGCGACGTCGAGGCGCCGCGCATGGTCGGGGTGCGGAGCGGGACCGATCACACGGAGGCCATGCGGCGTTTCGCGGCGGAGCGCGTGCGGCAACTCGCGACGCTCGACCTCCAGGGCTACGTCTTCAAGAAGAGCTCGCCGAGCTGCGGGATGGAGCGCGTGCGGGTCTACGGCAAGGGCGGCATGCCCGCCCGTCGGGGGCGGGGTCTCTTTGCCGACGCCTTCATGCGCGCCGAGCCGCTCCTGCCGGTCGAGGAGGAAGGGCGCCTCAACGACCCGGTCTTGCGCGAGAGCTTCATCGAGCGCGTCTTCGCGTACCGGCGCTGGCAGGAGCTGCGGGCGGCGCCGAGCCGGGCGGCGGTCGTCGCCTTCCACACCGCCCACAAGTTCCAGCTCCTCGCGCACAGTCCGAGCGAGTACCGCGCGATCGGTCGGCTCGTCGGCGAGCAGGCACGCCAGCGCCCGGCCGCCTTCGTGGTCGAGTACGGCCGGGTCTTCATGGAGGCGCTCGCCGCCCGCGCGACGACCGCGAAGCACACGAACGTTCTCCAGCACCTCGCCGGCTTCTGTCGCGAGCACCTCGACGCGCATGACCGTCAAGAGCTCGCGGGCGTGATCGAGGACTACCGGCGGCATTTGGTTCCCCTGGTCGTCCCGCTGACGCTGCTCCGTCATCACGTCGAGCGCCACGCGATCGACTACGTGCGGGGCCAGACCTATCTCGCGCCGCACCCGAAGGAGCTGATGCTGCGGAATCACGTCTGAGCGCGGAGGCTCGGCGGTCGTGTTCGGCTACGGTGCTTCGGGGTGCGCCGTGAGCCAGGTCGAGAGCTGCTCCGCGGCGGCTGCGGCCTGGCGGCCGCCGGGGGTGTCGCCCGCGAGCGAGGCGGCGCGCTGGTACGACGCGAGGGCGTCGCGGTAACGGCCGGCGTCGTAGAGGATGCCGGCGATGGTCGCGTGACCCTGGTGGTAGCGGGGGTTGATCGCGACGGCTTGATTCGCGCTGGCGAGCGCGCGGGTCAGCGCGGCGTTGGCGGTTGCCGTGTCGCCTGCGCGCGCGGCGGCCTGGGCGCGCTTTCGGCCGACGAGCGCGAGGCCGCGGTAGGCGATGGCGTGGCCGCCGAGGCCGTTGGCCGTCGTGAAGAGCGTCTCCGCTTCGTCGAGCTTGCCTTGCTCGACGACGATCAATCCGAGGTTGATGCTGAGGCGTTGGCGATTGACGTCGTCCGGGTCGAGCGCGAGCGCGCGGCGGTAGGCGGCTTCCGCCTCGGTCGTCCGGCCGGCGTCGGCGAGCGCGAGGCCGAGATTCAGGTAGGGCAGCGGCTCGGTGTCGAGTCGTTCCGTGACGGCGGTCCAGAGGGTCAAGTCGCTTCGCCAGTAGGCATTGCGAGTGACGGTGACCACGGTGAGGATCGCGAGCACGGTTGCGACGAAGGGCGCTGCGACCCGGGACGCCGATCCGCGGAGGGTCGAGAGGACGCTCGCCACGCTGATCGCGACTCCGACCATGCCGAGGTAGAGCCGGCGCTCCGCGACGGGTGTCGCGCTGAAGTCGGCGAGGACGACCGCGACGGCCGGCGCGACGGCGATCAGGAACCAGGCGATGCCGAGACGCAGCATTCCGCGACTCGCGCGCGGGGCGAACGCGAAGGCGCCAAGCAGCGCCGCACCGCCGCCCACGGCGAGCAGGAGATGCGCGGCGTCGGTGGGCGTCGTCGGGACGAAGGGGGCAAAGTCGATCGGAGCGAGGACGCGCGCGAGCTGGTAGCTGAACGCACCGGTCAGGTTCGCGAGGTCCGTGAGGGCAAACGGTGCACGCCCAACCCCGGTTGTCACCTCGTCGGGGCGCAGCAGCTGGCAGAGCACGACGCCGGCGATCGCCGCGACGACTGCCGGCGCCGCACGGCGCAGGCGCGCGGCGAGGCCATCGACGGTTGCCGGGAGAACGACGGTCGCCACGAGCAGGAGCATCGGCGTCACGCTGCCCGTTTCCTTGCTGGCGGTCGCGAGGAAGGCCGCCGCGAGAATCGCGGGGATCGTCCACCACGTGGGCGTGGCCTGATGCCGCAGGAACGCGAGCATGGCCGAGGCCGCGAACGTCGCGGTCATGACGTCGGCGCGGCACGTGAGCCACGCCACCGACTCCACCTGAGCGGGATGGACGACGAAGAGAGCCGCGGCCGCGAGTGCGGCCCACGGCTGCGCGCCGAGCGCCCGTCCGAGGAGGAGCACGAGGACCCCGTTCACGGCGTGCAAGACCACCTGCGTCGCGTGGTACCCGCTGCTGGTGGACCATAGCCGCGAGTCGATCCAGAGCGTCATCATCTCGAGGGGCCGATACATCCGCATGTTCGGCAGCCCCGGTGGCTCGCGCCACGCGTCGAGCCAGCTTCGGTAGAAGCGGGCTTTCTGGTCGAGGAGGAAGGTGTCGTCCCAGACGAAGCCGTGTCCCAACGTGTTGGCGAAGACGGCGAGCGCCAGCCCGAGGATCAGCGCACTCGACAGGAGTGCGGATGGAGCCTGCCACCTCGCGACCGGAGTCGTCGCGTGCGGAGCGGGGTCTCTCCGCGTTGAAGTCTCTCTCTTCACGCGCCCGGGGCCGCGAGGCTGCGATCCCGCAACCGATGCCGAACCGCGCCGAGGTCGCCGCTGTCGATCGGGACGCCGCGCTCGAAGGCGATCACGTGGCCCGAGAGTGGCGAGATGCGTTGGCCGGGCGTCAGGATGCCGACGAGGTTCAAGGGATCGGCGGCGGCGACGAGGAGCACGTCGGCGTCGTCCTGCGCGCGGCGAGTGGCCCGCATCGCCTCGATCGCCTCCGGCAGCGCGAACTGCTCGCCGACGAGTCCCGACACGAAGCGGCCGCCGCGGATCTCGCCGCGCGCTTCCAGCCGCCGGAGGACCATCAACAACTCGCGCCACGGCGGCATCAGCGCCTCGCGGGCGAGGATCTCGCGGAAGACGACGCCCCAGCGGGTGAGGAGCTGGCGCGCGGCGGCCTCGGCGCGGGCCTCGGGGGCGAGCGGCTCGCGCTTGCTCGCGAGCAGCGACCAGCGGCCGGCGGGAAGCGCGCGCCGCGGGGCGCGCCCGCCGCGGAGTGCGCGGAGGCGCGCCTCGGGCCGCGGGCGCTCCTCGGGCGCCACGAGCCGGCGGAGGCCGGCGAACCCGTCACCCGTCACGATGCCGCGCGCGACGAGCTCCCAGAGCGCGTCTTCGGTCGCGGTCGGGAGGAGGCCGGTCGCCGTCGCGATGTCGGCGCTGAAGGACGCGCCTTCCTCGGCGAGGTACGCGGCCACGTCGCGCGCGGCGCGCGACAAGCGCGGGCTGCCGGGATCGGGCGGCGTGGTGCGGAGCAGGTCGACGTCGCTCCGGAGCGCGATCGCGAGGGGCGCCGCGCGCGTCGGAGCGGTGCGCCGCGGCACCCGGGGCAGCGCCGGCAGGAGCCCGGCGCTGCCCGCCGGCCCCGGTCGCGCTGTCGCGGCCGCCGCGTCGTCGTTCGGCTGCGAGAAGCGGCCCCACGTGGCGATCCCGGAGAGGCAGAGCTCGTCGAGCAGACCCGGCTCGTAGTGCGCGACCCGCGCCGGCAGCACGCTACGCTCCCACGCGGGCGCGGGCACCTCGATGCCGTGGAGCTGGCCGAGCACGGTCGCGAGGCCATCCCGGCCGTGGAGCCGTGTCGCGGGTGCCACGTGCTGCCAGCGGAAGGCGTACCGCATGAAGTCGGCGATCGAGACGGGATCGATCTCGCGCCGGAGGCGCCCGAGGGTGAGACGATGGATGCGGGCGAGGAGACGGCGTTCGCACCATTCCTCGCCGCGGGTTCCGGCCTCGGCGCTCGCGCCGGGCGTGTAGCGTCCCTGCATGGCGACGCCTTCGCCCTCGAGACGGGCGAGCGCGACCGCGACGGCCGACGGTGTCAGGCCGAGGCGGCCCGCGAGGTCTCCGACGCTCGTCGGACCGATCGCTTCCAGCCAGCCGCGCACCATCATGACGTGCGCCGCCTCCTCGTCGCACTCCTGCGGGGCGCCGGCCGGCGGAACGAGCGCGGGTGCGAGCGTCATCGCCGGCAGGGCGGCGCGCGCGACGGCCAGCCGCTCCGCCGGCACGAGCGCGCGATGCCGACGCTCATCGCGCTGCCACGTCGCCCACGCGGCGCGGTTCGTGAGGACGAGCTCCTCGGCCCACGGCGTCCACCCGCCGAGCGCAGTCTCCGGAAGCTGGACGAGCGTGAGCAGGACGTCATGCAGCTCGTCGGCGTCGCGTACGTCGGGCCACGCCTGCGCGCGGACGGCGGCGATCGCCTCGGCGTCGAGCGCGCCGATCCCGGAGGCGAGATCGGGGTCGGTGCGGCGGAGCGCCACGGCGCGCGCTCGGCGCTCCTCGAGCGGTGCGTCGTCGAGAAACGCGTACGGGTTGGCGTTCAGGATCTCGTGCGCCATGACCGACGGGGCCGGCGTCTCGACGGCGACCGTCCGGATGTCGCCCGCGGCGATGCGCTCGAGAATGCGGCGGAGGCCGTTCGTATCCATCGTCTCGTAGAGACAGTTGGCGAGCGTCTCGTCGACGAGCGGGTGCTTCGGCGGCTCGATCGGGCCGGCGTGGTTGTCGCCGCACGCGGCCTGCGCCGGGAAGACGGCGGCGAGGAGATCGTCGGCGCGCATGCGCTGGATGTTCATCGGCACCTTCTTGCCGCCCATGTGGCGGAGAAGGGCGAGCGCGCGCGTCACGTTCCAGCGCCAGCGGGTGCCGAACATCGGCGCCTGGAGGACGGCCTGCACGAGGTCGTGCTCGAGGGTGGCGAGGCGCGCCATGGAGAAGACGTTCTCGAGCGGGAAGCTGTGCTGCTCGCCGAGCGAGAGCACGATGCCGTCGTCGGTCGCCGCCGCTTGCAGCTCGAAGTCGAAGGACACGCAGAAGCGTTTGCGGAGGGCGAGACCCCACGCTCGATTGATGGCACCACCGAAGGGCGCGTGCACCACGAGCTGCATGCCGCCGCTCTCGTCGAAGAAGCGCTCGGCGACGACGGTCTCGCAGGTCGGGACGGTGCCGAGCACCAGAAGCGTGTCCCGGACGTACGTCGCGAGCTGGAGCGCGCCGCCGGCGTCGATCCCGCACTCGGCGACGAGCCACTCGACGGCCTCGGGGGGCGGAGCCGCAGTGCGGTCGAGGATCCGCTTCGCGACTTCTTCCCGCAGATCGGAGACGGCTTGCGAGAGCTCGCGCGTCCGCGCCGGCGCCTCGCCCGTCCAGAAGGGGATCGTCGGCGGCAGCTGCCCGGCGTCCTCGACCCGCACCGTGCCGTTCTCGACGCGCCGGATGCGCCACGAGTGGTTCCCGAGGAGGAAGATGTCGCCGCGCATGCTCTCGATGGCGAAGTCCTCGTTGACCTTGCCGACGCGGGCCTCCGTCGGCTCCTCGATGACGTCGTAGTCGGCGGTGTCGGGGATGGCGCCGCCGCCGGTGATGGCGGCGAGGCGGGCGCCGCGCCGTCCGCTCACGCGGCGGTGGACGAGGTCGCGATGCAGGTGGGCGGAGCGGCGGCCGCGGCGGGTGGAGACGCCCTCGGCCAGCATCTCGAGCACGTCGTCGAACGCCGCGCGCTCGAGATCGCGGTAGGGCCAGGCGCGGCGGGCGAGGGCGAAGAGGTCGTCCTCGCCGATGTCGTCGGCGGCGGCGGTCGCGACCATCTGCTGGGCCAGGATGTCGAGCGGCTTGTCGGAGAGCCGCAAGCGGTCGAGCTCGCCCGCGCGGATCGCGCGGACCGCGGCGGCCGTCTGCATGAGGTCGTCGCGCGTAAGGGGGAAGAAGATGCCCTTCGGAACGCTGCCGAGCCAGTGGCCCGACCGGCCGACCCGTTGCAGCAGCGTCGCGAGCGCGCGCGGCGAGCCGATGTGGCAGACGAGGTCGACGTGGCCGACGTCGATGCCGAGCTCGAGGGACGCGGTGGCGACGACGACGGGCACCTCGCCGCTCTTGAGCTTCTGTTCGGCGTCGAGGCGGATCTTGCGCGAGAGGCTGCCATGGTGCGCCACCACGCGGTCCTCGCCGAGCCGCTCGCTCAACTGGTGCGCGACGCGCTCGACCAGGCGGCGCGTGTTGACGAAGACGATCGTGGTCTTGTGGGTGCCGACGTAACCGACGACGCGCTCGTAGATCGACGCCCAGAGCTCGTGGCTCGCGATCGGACCGATCTCGTGATCCGTCGTCTCGACGGCGAGCTCCATCGCGCGGCGGTGGCCGGAGTCGACGATGGCGCAATCGGCGGCGCCGTCGGGGGTGAGGCGGCCGCCGCCGACGAGGAGCTGGGCGATCAGCTCGATCGGCTTCTGCGTCGCCGAGAGGCCGACGCGCTGGACCTTCCGGCCCGCGAGCGCGTCGAGGCGCTCGAGCGTGAGGGCCAGATGGGCGCCGCGCTTGTCGCCGGCGACGGCGTGGATCTCGTCGACGATGACGGTGGTCGCGTTGGCGAGGGACTTCCGGCTCTTCTCGGTCGTGAGGAGGATGTAGAGCGACTCGGGCGTCGTGATGAGGATGTGCGGCGGACGTCGCACCATCGCGGCGCGTTCGCTCTGGGGCGTGTCACCGGTGCGGACGGCGGTGCGGATCTCGGAGAGCTGGACGCCGGCCGCGAACGCGCGCTCGCGGATGGCGGCGAGCGGCACCTCGAGGTTCTTCCGGATGTCGTTGCCCAGGGCCTTCAGCGGAGACACGTAGACGACCGTCGTCTCGTCGGCGAGCCAGCCCGTGCGGGCCGCGCGCACCAGGCGATCGATGGCCCAGAGGAACGCCGCGAGCGTCTTGCCGGAGCCGGTCGGCGCCGCGATCAGCGCGTCGCGGCCAGCCGCGATGGCCCGCCAGCCGTCGATCTGCGGCGGGGTCGGACCGCTGAAGGTGTCGGCGAACCAGCCGGCGACGAGGGGGTCGAACTCGGCGAGCGGCGTCGCAAACATGAGGGAAACCTCCTAGCACCCGTCGGCGCGACCCGGTAGATCGAGGTCAGCGGTTGACCAGCGAACGGAACGAGGTGCGAGGCGTGCGGATTGCGGGGGGCGAGTACGTTCGAGGGCGGTGCGCCGCTGCGGGTCCGGGCAGCATGCGGCGATGGCACCCGGTGCGGGCGCTTCTGCTCGTTTTGACGCTGGCCGCGCCGGCGGACGCCGACGTGCACGTCGACGTGGTGGTGGGTGTCGACCCGGCCGGGAAGCTCGTCGCCAAGGCGGAGACGACGTCGTTCGCGCTGCCGCCGTCGCGGGTCGCCGGGCTCGCCGGCTACGCGGGCACGGTGGTGGGCTTCCGGTCCGTCGATCCGAGTGCCGCGACGGACGACTTCCGTCCGCTCGATCCCGGCGCGCACATCGCGTTCGAGGCCCTGTACACCGATCCCGGGCTCGCGGTGATCGACGAGCACGTCGGCGCCCCCGTGCGGCGGAGCGACCTCCTGAAGCTCGGCGTCCCCCCGTTCGACGCGCATCCCCTCTGGAGCCTCGCGGCCGACGTGAAGGGTCCGCGGAAGGCGCGGATTCGCCTTCTCGATCGCGCTCGCATCCACGACCCGGCGCCGATGATGGGGCTCACCTTCACGCCCGATCCCAAGGCCGAGGCGTGGATCTGTCCGATGCGATGCGAGGGCGCGACGGCGTACGACGCTCCCGAGCCTTGCCCGCAGTGCGGTACGCCGCTCTCACTCGCGACCGTCGCGTCGTACGAGGCGGAGATCGACTCGGTGCCGCGCTCGCTGCGCGCCGAGACCCCGGTGCGGCTCGGCATCAAGCTCCGCGACCCGAGTGGCGCGCCGGTGACGGTCGACGAGAACGCGCTCGACGCGTACGTCGTCTCGGCCGACCTGGCGTCGTTCGCGCACGGTCGCCCGGTGCGCAATCCCGATGGCACGTTCCATTTGCCGGCGACGTTTCCGGCCTCGGGGCTGTACACGGTATTCCTCGAGTTCGCGGCGGGTCGCGCGGGCGTGCAGCACGCGGCGAGCGACGTCGTCGTCGCGGGTTCCCCGCACGGCCGCGAGCGGCTCGATCCGAACGAAGGCACCGTCGCGACCGTCGACGGGTACACGGTGACGCTCGAGACCGACCGCCCGCTCGTGCCGCTGCACGAGATCGGCTGCCGGTTCACCGTGGCGCGCGACGGCGCGCCGGTGCGCCAGCTGACCCCCGTGCGCGGCGCGCCCGGGCAGCTCGTGATCGTCGGCGACAATCGGACGTGGTTTCTGCACCGCGCCGCACGCCCCGGCGGCGCCCCCGACGGTGCGACGTTCCGCTGCGTCTTTCCGAAGCCGGGCACGTATCGGATGTGGGTGCAGCTCCAGCCCGGAGCGGAGCTTCTCACGGTGCCCTTCACGGTACGCGTCGTGCGTGCCGACGCCGTTCGCTCGCGCCGCTCGTCGGCGGACGACGACGAGGTGCACGTCGAGGGCGGTGGGGGCGAGGACGGCGGCGGTGGCGAAGGCGGTGACGGTGGAGGCGGCGGCGAGTGACCCGGGCCGTCGCGCGCGGTTGACCGCTAAGTCCGGATCGGGGACAACCGCCGAAGGCGGGAGGCGAATCGCATGACGCGCGAGGAATGCATTCTCTTCAGCGGCGCCGCGGGTGGAGCCGAAGCCGAGTTCGGAGCGGCGGCGGAGCGGCACGGCATCGAGGAGGTGAACTTCACCTTCGACGGGCACCGGGATGCGCGAAGCCGCGGCATCCGCGTGCTGACGCACGAGGAGCTCGAGCACGGCGACGTCAGCCTGACGTACGTCTCGAAGCTCATGCACCGGCGCTATCCCGACACCGCCATGTTCAAGAAGGTGCTCCAGTGCATCTGGCACCAGGTGAACAACGGGCAGGAGATCTACGTCGTCGGCACCGTGCAGCCCGACCAGACCGTGAAGGGCGGCACCGGCTGGGGCGCCGAGTTCGCGAAGCTCTGCAACAAGCCGCTCTTCGTGTTCGACCAAGAGAAGAACGGGTGGTTCCGCTGGACCGGCGAGCAGTTCGATGCCGCCAAGGATCCCGTGATCCAGCACCGCCACTTCACTGGCACGGGCACGCGCTTCGTGAAGGACAACGGCAAGGCGGCGATCCAGGATCTGTTCGCGCGCAGCTTCGCGTAGCGCGGACGTCCGAGGTCAGTCGCCGCGCGCTTGCTCTTCCGGCGGGCGCACCCCGCGGAAGGCCCGCCAGAGCAGCAGATCGTAGGTGATCTTCATGGCGGCGCCGACGACGAGCGGTGCGGCGAGCGAGCCCTCGCGCATGAAGAGGCCCGCAAACGCCGGCGCGACGGCCCACGCGGCGAGGCGGACGAGGCTCGTGACGCCCGACGCGACGGTACGCTCCTCCGGACGCACGACCGCGAGCACGTAGGACTGACGCGTCGGGACGTCCATTTCGACGAGGCCTTCCCGCAGCACGAACAGGAGCGCGGCGACCGGAAAATTGGGCGCGATCGCGACCGTCACCAGCAGTAGGCTCGAGGGGATGTGGGTGAAGACCATCGTGTTGACGAGCCCGATGCGGCGCGCGAGCCAGGCCGCGGCGAAATGGGACAGGGCGTTCGCGACGCGCGCGAGGAAGAAGAGGCCGCCGATCGTCGCGGCGCTCGCGCCGAACCGCGTCGCGAAGAAGTAGGAGAGCAGCGCCGTCGTCAGGAAGCCGCCGCCGAGGGCGTCGAGCGCGAAGAGGGCCGAGATCTTCGTGAGGATGCCGCGGGTCGAGGGGGAAACCGTGAGCCGGGCGGGAGCGCCGAGCTCGACGGTCGGCGAGAGGCGGAGATAGAGGCCGGCGGTCGCGAGCGCGAGTCCGGCGGTCACGAGGACCGCGAGGCGTGACGCGCCGAGCGGGCCGACCCCGGCGGCAGCGAACACCACGGGGAGACCCGCGGCCAAGCTTCCGACCGCGTGGCCGGTGTCCTGGAGCACGTTGTACCAGGCGAAGGTTTGCGTCCGCTCGGCGTCGCTGGCCGTCGCGGGCAGGATCGCTTGCTCGACGACGAGCGCGGCGCCGCGGTCGCGGCCCATGCCGTTGGCCATTCCCAGGAAGGCCGTCACCGCGAGGAGCCAGGGGTTGGAGAAGAAGGCGAGCGCGATCCCGCCGAGCGCGCTCGCGAGCGCCAGGACGAGGAGCGTACGGCGTCGGCCGAAGCGATCGCTCCCGAGCGTCACGAGCAGCGACGCGACGGCACCGCCGGCGAGCCCGGCCGCGACGACGATGCCGAGCCTCGCGGGATCGAGCCCGACCGCGGCGAGGTGGAGCCCGAGGAGGACTCCGATCATGCCGACGCCGACCGCGCGCACGAACGCGGTCGCGAAGAGGATGTGGCGGTCGCTCACCCGCCGCGCGGCAGCTGATCGAGCGCTTTCCGGACGCCGGCCGCCAAGGACTCCAGCCGACCGACGCCCCAGAAGCTCACGAAGGTCACACGCGGCTCGGACCGGCCGGACTCTTCGTGGATGCCGACGACGCCGATCCGGCTCTCGCGGAGCGCGTGGATCACGGGCGGCACCTCGGCGGGTCGCAGCATGAGCTCGCCCGCGACGGCCGCGCGCTCGTCCGTACCCTGGAACGCCGCCCACGACGTCGGGCTCATGGTCGCGCCGAGGTCCAGCCCGAGATCGGTCACGCGAAAGTCCGGGCGGGGGATGCTGGCGCGGTAGACCTGGCCGTCGTGCTCGCCGTGCGTGCCGAGGATCGCGTCGAGGCGCGCGACGTCGAGATCCGAGCGCGCATCGCCGGCCGAGCCCTTCGTCGGCCGGAGCGCGCGGGCGCGAACGATCGCGTCGAGCACGTCGCGGACGCCGCGCGCGAGCGCGAGCTCGTTGCCGACGCCGACGAAGTGGACGAACGTGATGCGCGGCTCTTCGCCGACGAAGTGCGGATGGATGCCGGTCGGCTCGAGCCCGGCGTTCGCGAGCGCGGTCACGACCGCTTGGAGCTCGTCGCTCGCGACCGGCATGACTCCGCGCAGGAGAGCGCCGCTCGCGTGATCGCGAAAGCCGAACCAGCCCGCGAGGCCCATGCGCGGCGTGATCGCGAAACCGTCGAGTGCGACCTTGAGATCCCCGCGGGGCTTCGTGATGCGGAAGACGCCGTCCGGCATCGATGCGCCGGTGAGCCCGGTGGCCTCCTCGATGGCCTTGGTGTCGAGGCCGGCCGCGGGTGCGGCCATGCCGGACGTGCTCGGCACGATCGTGACGGGAGGGGGTGGCGTGCCGCCCGGTACCGGGGCGATCGGCGCGGCGGCGGGTGCCGCGGGTGCCGGCATCGACGGGACGGGTGCGCCCTTCGTTGCGAGTGCGCCCGTGGTCTTCGGCGCCGCATCCGTTTTCGCGGTCGCGGCGACGTTCGCCGTCGCATCCACTTGCGCCGTCGCGTCGACGTCGAGCGACGCGTCCTTGGCCTTCGTCAGGAGACTGCAGCTCGCGATCGCGAGCGCCGCCACCGGTACCGCCACCAGCCTCCGCATGCGTGACCCTCCCCGCGTCGCACCTTAAGCGATTCCCGGACGGAGATGCCAGCGCCGGGCCGACCGGCTCGGTTGACCCGTGTCGGCGCGTGTGTCCTTTCTGCTCCCCGCATGGCGCGGCTACAGGTGGGAGTGGAGACGACGTGCACCGCGCCGCTCTGGGTCGAGCGGCTCGGGATGCGCATGGCGAAGCTCGCCGGCGCCGACAGCCTGCTGCTGCCCGACCACTACATCGGGTTCGTGCCGCGGGCGTTCTGGAAACCCGAATACACGCCGGCCGCGAAGATGGTGCCGTCGACCGACGCCTTCTTCGACCCGTTCGTGATGCTCGGGATGATGGCGACCCGCTATCGCGGCATGCGCATCGGCACGGGCGTCACCGAGGCCTTCCGCCGGCATCCCGTCACGCTCGCGCAAGCCTTCGTCACGATCGATCACATGACGAAGGGGAAGGCGATCCTCGGCATCGGGAACGGCGAGCGCGAGAACACCGAGCCGTACGGCATGCCGTTCACGCGCCGGGTCGGGCGGCTCGAAGAGGCGCTCACGATCATGGAGCTGCTGTTCGAGAGCCGCGGCGAGCCGGTCGATTTCGACGGACCAACCTGGAAGCTCAAGAACGCGCTCTTCGCGACCCCGCTCTACAAGGGGAAGCCGCCGGCGACCTGGATCGCCGCGCACGCGCCGCGGATGCTCGGCCTCACGGGTCGCTTCGGTGACGGCTGGTATCCGACGCAGAAGATGACGGCGGCCGAGTACGCCGAGAAGCTCGCCGTGATCCGCGCGGCGGCCGTCGCGGCCGGGCGGCGCTTCGACGCGTTCGAGCCGGCGCTGCAGATCCAGGTGGCGCTCGGCGCGGGGCGTCGGCAGGTGCTCGAGTCGCTGATGAAGGTGAAGCCGGCGACGGCGTTGACGCTGCTGCTCGCGGGGGCCGTCTGGAAGAAGCACGGTCTCACCCATCCGCTGGGCGAGCACTTCGAGGGCTTCGCCGACATCGTGCCGAACGAGGTGCCGCTCCAGGCGTTCGCCGACGCCGAGAAGTACGTGACCCCGGAGCTGCTCGGCGACGGGCTCTGCTGCGGCACCGTCGACGAGGTGATCGCGGACATCCGGCCGTTGCTCGGCGCCGGCCTGAAGCACGTCGTCATGTGGAACGTCGGGCCGCTCGCGAGCGGGGGCAATCCCGCCGACATGATCCGCCAGACACAGCTCATCTGGAAGTTGAAGAAACTCGAAGCGGGGACGACGAGCTGACATGAGCGGACGCACGCTACTCACGGGCGCGACCGGCACGGTCGGTCACGCGATCGCCCGCGCGCTCCTGGCCGAGGGCCGCGCCGTGCGCGCGCTCGTCCGCGACGTCGAGCGCGCGCGCGAGCTCGTACCGGATCGCGTCGAGCTGATGGCGGGCGACGTGACCGACGCGGCGTCGGTGCGGCGCGCGGTCGCGGGTTGCGACGTCGTGTACCACGCGTCGGGACTCCCCGAGCAGTGGCTGCCCGATCCGGGCACGTTCCGGAAGGTCAACTACGAGGGGACGCGCCACGTGCTCGAGGCGGCGCTCGCGGAGAACGTGAAGTCGTTCCTCTACACGAGCACGATCGACGTGTTCGTGATGCCGCCGGGCGAGCCGTTCGACGAGTCGCATCTCGATCCGAATCCGAAGGCGACGGCCTACGAGCGGTCGAAGCAAGAAGCGGATCGTTTGGTGACCGCCGCGCTGGAGCGCGGCCTCCCGGCCCGCTTCCTCCATCCGTCGGGCGTCTATGGCCCGGCGCCGGTCACGACGGGCGTGAACGACTTCCTCCGCCGTCTCGGTCGGGGCGAGATCCCGATGCTGCTGCCGGGCGGCATGCCGGTCGTGTTCGCGGCCGACGTCGCGCGCGGGCACCTCCTCGCCGAGCAGAAGGCGCCGATCGGCGCGCGGTACATCCTGAGCGAGTCCTACCTGACGCTCCAGGACGTGGCGCGGGCGGTCCACGCGCAGATCCCGGCGTCACGGATTCCCGCGATCCTGCCACGCTGGGTGGCGCGCGCGGTGTCCACGACGGGCGAGCTCTGGGCCAAGTTCAGCGGCATGGCGCCGCTCATCCCGAGCGGGCAGCTCCACTTCCTCACGACCGAGGCGCACCCGTCCTCCGTGAAGGCGCAGCGGGAGCTCGGCTGGGCGCCGACGCCGTTCGCCGAGGGGCTCCGCATCACGCTCGCGGACATGAAGGCGCACGGCGCGATCTGAAGATTCGAGGGATCGCTCCCTCGCGCGCGGAGATGCCGAGCTGCCTGTGTCGCTGGCACGGGCGCACGCTCCCGGCTAGATAGTTCGCCGCCACGCTGCCCCAGGAAAGGAACCGTTCCCATGATCAATCCGCCGCCGCCCGATCTCTTCGGTACGCCCGAGCACGAGCTCTTCCGCCAGACCGTTCGGAAATTCGTGCAGGAGGAGATGTTGCCGCGCGCGCGCGAGTTCGACGAGAAGGGCCGCTTCGACAAGACGCTCTACACGCGCATGGGCGAGCTCGGGATGCTCGGCCTCCGCTACGACCCGAAGTGGGGCGGCGCCGGCCTCGATTGGTCCTACACGGCGGTGATGTTCGAGGAGGTCGCGCAGTGCGACAACGCGGGCGTCACCATGGGCATCAGCGTCCAGACCGACATGGCGACGCCGTCCCTGCACCAGTTCGGCAGCGACGAGTTGCGGGCCCGGTATCTCGTCCCCGCGGTGAAGGGCGAGATGGTCGCGGCGATCGCCGTCACCGAGCCGGACGCCGGCTCGGACGTGGCCGGCATCAAGACGCGCGCCGTCCGCGACGGCGACGACTGGGTGATCAACGGCAGCAAGATCTACATCACGAACGCATCGACGGCCGACTGGCTCTGCCTCCTCGCCATCACCGATCCCGAGGCGGGCTACGGCGGCTACTCGCAGATCGTGGTGCCGACGGACTCGCCGGGCTTCACGTACCAGCTGCTCGACAAGATCGGGAACTGGGGCTCGGACACCGGGCTCCTCTTCTTCGAGGACGTGCGGGTGCCGGTCGCGAACACGATCGGCGAGATCGGTCGCGGCTTCCAGCAGCAGATGATGCAGTTCCAGGACGAGCGCCTGATCGCCTGCATCAGCTCGAACGCGGCGTCGGAGTCGCTGTGGGAGCAGACGCGGAAGTACTGCGAGGACCGCATGGTCTTCGGGAAGCCGCTCAGCAAGATGCAGGTCACGCAGTTCAAGTTCATCGAGATGCTGACCCAGATCGTCGCGGCGAAGGAGCTCACGTACGCGTGCGTTCGGAAGCGCATGCGGGGCGAGGACGCGACGAAGGAAATCTCGATGGCGAAGCTGTTCACCGGACGCATGGCCCGCATGGTCGCGGATCACTGCATCCAGCTGCACGGCGGCTTCGGCTACATGAAGGAGAGCGTCGCGGGTCGCGCGTTCGTCGATACGCGGCTGATCTCGATCGGCGGCGGTGCCGACGAGGTGATGATCCACTACCTCGCCAAGATGCTGGGCTTCTGAACGACGCTGGGCTTCTGAGCGAGGGAGCCGCTAGGCGCGGGCGGCGAGAGCTTCCGCGGCCGTCGCCTTCGCCCACGCGTAATCGGGCTTGCCGGTCGGCGCGCGCTTGATCGCGTCGACGAAGACGAAGGCGCGCGGCAGCTTGTAGCGCGCGAGGTCGGCGCCGGCGGCCTCGCGCAGCTCCTCGTCGGTCGCGGTGACGCCGGGACGGAGCGCCACGACGGCGGTCACCTGTTCGCCCCAGCGCTCGCTCGGCGTCCCGGTGACGAGCACGTCGTACACGGCGGGATGGCGCTTCAGCGCCTGCTCGACCTCTTCGGCGAAGATCTTCTCGCCGCCGCTGTTGATGCAGACGGACTCGCGGCCGAGCACTTTGATCGTGCCGTCTTCGTTGCGATGGGCGCGGTCGCCGGGGATGGCGCAGCGCACGCCGTCGATCGTGGGGTAGGTCTTTCGCGTCTTGGCCTCGTCGCCGAGGTAGCCGAGCGGGATGTGACCGCTGCGCGCGAGCCAGCCGATGGTCAGGTCGTCGTCGGCGAGCCGGCGGGTGAGATCACCGTCGACGACGAAGGTGTGCTGGAGGTCCATGGTGAAGCCGCCGCCGACGCTGCCGCTCGCCGACGTGAAGCTCGCACCCTGGGCGCCGGTTTCCGAGGCGCCGAAGCCGTCGGCGATCATGATGCCAGGTAAGAGCTCGAGGAATGCCTGCTTGAGCGCGGGCGAGAAGATGGCACCGCCGGAGCCGACCACCTTCAGCGACTCGGGCGCGTACTGGCCCGTGCGGAGCTGGTCGACGAGCGGCCGCGCGAACGCGTCGCCGACGATGGTCAACGAGAACACTCGCTCGCGCTCGATCGTCCGCCAGATGTCGTCGGGGTCGAGACGGCGGGTCTCGGATTGGACGACGACGGTGCCGCCGGCATGCAGCGTGATGAAGGCCGTCCAATGTCCGGCGCCGTGCATGAACGGCGGCGCGGGGAGGGTGCGGTTGAGGTCGCCGTACTGCGCGCGGGCGACGACCTCGTCGATGCTCTTGATCGGATCCGGCTGGCCCGGCACGCGGCCGCCCATCGCGGCGTAGAAGATGTCGGCCTGGCGCCAGAGGACGCCCTTCGGCATGCCGGTCGTCCCGCCGGTGTAGACCATGTAGAGGTCGTCGTCGGTCGTCGTGATGCCGAGCGGGGCGTCGGACGTCGCGGCGAGCGCCTCTTCGTAGTCGCGCGCGCCGGGGAGGAGCGCGGCGCCGCTGCCGTCGTCGACCTGGAGCAACAACGCCAAGGGCGGGAGCTTCGGCAGGATCCGCCCGAGCATGTCGGCGAAGCTGCCGCCGAAGATCATCGCGCGCGGGCCGGCGTCGCGCAGCAGATAGAGGAGCTCGTCCTCGACGTAGCGATAATTGACGTTGAACGGGACGGTCCGCGCCTTCGCGGCCCCGACCATGGCTTCGAGGTACTCGTGGCCGTTGTAGAGATAGAGCCCGACGTGATCCTGACCCGACTCCCACGGCGCCAACGCGTCGCGCTCGCGCCGGCAGCCGAGGCCCGCGTCGGCGAGCAGCCGAGCGAGGCGGCGGCTGCGGCTCGCGAGCTCGCCCCACGTGAGACGCCGCGTCGAGGTGACGATCGCCTCGCGATCGGGGATCGACGCCGCGAGCGCTTCGTTGAGGTCGGCGAGCGTGAAAGCCATGGCGGGAGCCTGGACATCAATATTGAAACATGTTTCAAATATCAATCGATGCCCTCGCGGCCCCGTTTCGACGTCTCCCGCCTCCGTACCGACGACGGCGTGCCGAAAGCGCGGCTCGCGGCGAGTCAGCTGCGCCGCCATCGCCGCATCGTCGACGCGGTGATCGAGCTCGCGGAGAAGGGCGGCTTCGAGGGCGTGCGCCTGCGCGACGTCGCCGAGGTGTCGGAAGTCGCGCTGGGCACGCTCTACAAGTACTTCCACAGCAAGGAAGACATTCTGCTGTTCGCGCTCACCGAAGAGCTCGAGAAGCTCGAAACCGCGATGGCGACGCATCCGGTCGACGGCAAGTCGGCGCTGGCGCGGCTCACGCGCTTCTTCGAGCGCGCGACGCGCGGCATGACGTATCGGCCGCAGTTCGCGCGGGCGATGCTCCGCGCGATGGCGTCGGGCGATGCGCAGGTGTCGTCGAAGGTCGCCGGGTTTCATTCGCGCATGACGCGGCTCATCGTGGCGGCGGTCCGCGGGAAACCCGTCGATCTCAGTCGCGAGCTGACGAGCGCGACGAGCACCGAGCGCGAGCGGCAGGTCGCGTTCATCTTGCAGAACGTCTGGTTCGCCGCGCTCATCGGTTGGGCCGGCGGACTGCATCCCACGCGTGACATCGTGGCCCCCGTCCGCACGGCGGCCGCGCTGATGCACACCAAATCCTCCGAGGATTGAGGACGACATTCATGGCAGAGACGGAAGCGGGGCGCCTCACCGCGGCGCACACGTTGGAATATCCCTACCGGCGATCGGTCGGGTCGGTGCTGGGGGCGTTCTTCTCGGCGCTCACCGAGCAGAAGATCGTCGGCGTGAAAGCACGTGACGGACGCGTGCTGGTGCCGCCGGTCGAGTACGATCCCGAAACGGGGGAGTCGATCGAGGAGATCGTGCCCGTCGGTCCGGGCGGCGTCGTGACGACGTGGGCGTGGGTCGAGAAACCCCGCCCGAAGCATCCGCTCGACACGCCGTTCGCGTGGGCGCTCGTGAAGCTCGACGGCGCCGCCAGCGGCATGTTGCACGCCGTCGACGCCGGCAGCGCCGCCAAGATGCGGACGGGCATGCGCGTCACGCCGCGCTGGAAGGACAAACCCGAAGGCAACATCCACGACATTGTTTGCTTCGAACCGGAGAAGCCATGAGCGAAGTCACCAACATCATGACCCCGATCCGGCTCGACTACACCTACACGGCCGGACGCGCGACGCAGCGGTTCCTCCTCGGCATGGCCGAGGGCCGCATTCTCGGCCAGCGCTGCCCCGAGTGCAGCAAGGTCTACGTGCCGCCCCGCGGCGCGTGCCCGAAGTGCGGCGTCCCGACGACCGACGAGGTCGAGGTGACGGGGAAGGGCACGATCACGACCTTCTGCATCGTGCGTATCCCGTCGGACGTGCTCTCGGTGCCACCGCCGTTCACGTGCGCGCACGTGCTCCTCGACGGCGCCGACCTGCCGTTCTTCGGCCTCATCCAGGAGTGCGACTTCGACAAGGTCCGCATGGGCATGCGCGTCGAGGCCGTCTGGGCGCCGAAGGAGGAGATTGCCGCGACGTTCGAGAGCATCCGCTACTTCCGGCCGATCGACGAGCCCGACGCCGAGTACGACACCTACAAGGAGCACCTGTAATGAGGGACGTTGCCGTCGTCGCGTTTGCGCAGTCGAACAACGTCCGGCGCGAGACCTCGGGCAACGAGGTCGAGATGCTCATGCCGATCCTCGCCGAGGCCAAGGCCATCGCGGGCCTGAAAGGGCGAGACATCGGCTGCACGGTGTCGGGGAGCTGCGACTACCTCGCGGGACAACCCTTCGCGTTCGTGAGCGCGCTCGATGCCGTCGGCGCGTGGCCGCCGATCGTCGAATCGCACGTCGAGATGGACGGCGCCTGGGCGCTCTACGAAGCGTGGGTGAAGATCCAGACCGGCGAAGCCGATTCGGCGCTCATCTACTCGTTCGGCAAGTCGTCCATGGGCGATCTTCCGGACGTGCTCACGATCCAGCTCGATCCGTACTGCACGGCACCGCTCTGGCCCGACTCGATCTCGCTCGCCGCGCTCCAGGCGCGGGCCTACCTGGAGGCGACCGGCAAGACCGAGGCCGATCTCGCCGCCGTCGCGGCGCGCAGCCGTCGCGCGGCCGCGACGAATCCGAAAGCGTACCTGCGGGACTCGGCCGATCCAGCGGCGCTGCTGGAGGACCCGTATCTCGTCGCGCCGCTTCGCAAGCACGATTGTCCGCCGATCACCGACGGCTGTGCCGCGATCGTGCTCGCCACCGGCGACTTCGTGAAGAGGAGCAAGCAGAAGCCGGTGTGGATCCGCGGTATCGATCATCGCATCGAGCCGCACGCGCTCGGTGTCCGCGATCTCACGAAGTCGCCCTCGACGAAGCTCGCGGGCGAGAAGGCGGGTGTCGGCAAAGGCACGATCGATCTCGCCGAGCTGCACGCGCCGTTCACGCATCAGGAGCTGATCCTGCGCGAGGCGCTCGGCATCGGCGACGGTGTGAGCGTGAATCCGTCGGGCGGCGCCCTCGCCGCGAACTCGATGATGGTCGCGGGCCTGGCTCGGATCGGCGAGGCGGCGACCCGTCTCGCGGGCGGCGCCGGCAAGCGCGGCGTCGCGCACGCGACCTCGGGTCCGTGCTTGCAGCAGAATCTCGTGTGCGTGTTGGAGGCCGACTAATGGCGGAACGTTGCGCAGTCATCGGGGTCGGTCAGACCAAGCACGACGTCAAGCGCACGGACGTGTCGCTTCCTGGCCTGCTGCGTGAGGCCGTCGATCGCGCGTTCGTGGACGCGGGCGTGACCTGGAAGGACATCGACGCGGTCGTCATCGGGAAAGCCCCCGACATGTTCGAGGGCACGATGATGCCGGAGCTCTACCTCGCCGACGCACTCGGCGCGGCGGGGAAGCCCATGATCCGCGTCCATACGGCGGGCAGCGTCGGCGGGTCGACCGCGATCATCGCCGCGAACCTGATCCAGGCCGGCATCCACGAGCGCGTGCTGACCGTCGCGTACGAGAAGCAGAGCGAAGGCAACGCGATGTGGGCGCTCACCGTCCGCATCCCGTTCCAGCAGGCGATCGTCGCCGGCGCCGGCGGGTACTTCGCGCCGCTGATTCGCGCCTACATGCGGCGCTCCGGCGCGCCGGAGGACACCGGCATCAAGGTCGCGCTCAAGGATCGCATCAACGCGGCCAAGAACTGGACGTCGCACCTCGTCTTCCCGGACGTGACGTACGAGATGATCGAGGGCTCGCCGATGCTGTGGGACCCGATCCGCTACATGGAAACGTGTCCCTCCTCGGACGGCGCGTGCGCCATGGTGCTCGCGAGCGACTCCGCGGCGAAGAAGGCCAAGAACAAGCCGGCGTGGGTGCACGGCACCGCGATGCGGAGCGAGCCGACGATGTTCGCGGGGCGCGACCTCGTGAACCCACAAGCCGGCCGCGACTGCGCGGCCGACCTGTACAAGAAGGCCGGCATCACCAATCCGCGGAAGGAGATCGACGCGGCCGAGATCTACGTGCCCTTCAGCTGGTTCGAGCCGATGTGGATGGAGAACCTCGGCTTCGCGCCCGAGGGCGAAGGCTGGAAAATGACGCAAGAGGGCGCGACCGCGCTCGACGGCGACATGCCGATCAATCCGTCGGGCGGCGTGCTCTCGTCGAACCCGATCGGCGCGTCCGGCATGATCCGCTTCGCCGAGGCGGCGCTCCAGGTGCGTGACCTCGCCGGTGAGCATCAGGTCCCGGGCGCCAAGAAGGCGATGGGGCACGCCTACGGCGGCGGCTCGCAGTTCTTCGCGATGTGGATCGTCGGGAGTGAGCGCCCGTAGGCGCTCATCGAATGGCCCGGTCCTGAGATGAAGTTCTGGCAGTCCCTCACGTTCTCCGACCCCGGCGAGCTGCTCACGCTCGCGAAGCTCGCGGAGCAGGTGGGTTTCCACGGCGTGTTCCTGTCGGAGCACGTTTTCTTCCCGGAGAGCCTGAGCTCGAAGTACCCGTACACCGCGGACGGTACACCGCTCTTCACCGCCGAGACGCCGTGGCTCGATCCGTGGGTGCAGGTCGGCGCGATCTCGGCCGTGACGACCCGCCTCCGCTTCGTCACCGGCGTCTACATCCTGCCGCTCCGCCACCCGCTCGAGGTGGCGAAATCCGTCGCCACGGCCGCGGTGTTGTCGAGCGACCGCGTCGGGCTAGGCGTCGGCGCGGGTTGGATGCAGGAGGAGTTCGAGATCCTCGGCCGCGAGTTCAAGGCGCGCGGGAAGCGCATGGACGAGCAGATCGAGGTGATCCGCAAGGTGTGGGCCGGCGGAATGGTCGAGCACCACGGCCGCTACTACGACTTCCCGCGCCTCCAGATGTCGCCGGCGCCGCGCGTGGCCCCGCCGATCCTGATCGGCGGGCAAAGTGACGCGGCCTTCAAGCGCGCGGCCCGCCTCGGCGACGGCTGGGTCGGGTCGGGGCACGCCCCCGAGCAGGTGCTCGGCGTCATGCAGCGCCTGAACGACCTGCGTCGCGAGTACGGCCGGACGAACGTCGCGTTCGACGCGATCCTGGTTCTCAGCGGACCGCCGACGCTCGACGACCTGAAGCGTTTCGAGGATGCGGGCGTCACGTCGCTCGTCAGCTGGCCCTTTCTCTTCACCTGCGGGCCGCAGGCGTCGATGGACGACAAGCGCCGCTACCTCGAGACGTACGCGAACGATTTCATCGCCAAACTGAGCTAGACGAGTCGGGCGAGTGAGCCAGGGGGCACGATGAGCGAGCCGGCGCTGCTCTACGAGAAGGAGGGTCACGTCGCGACCCTCACGATGAATCGGCCGGAGGTGCGCAACGCGCTCAACGCCGAGATGCTCTGTCGCCTCGCCGACGCGTGGCAGGACGTCAACGACGACCCGAACATCCGGGTCGCGATCCTGACGGGCGCGGGAGACCAGGCGTTCTGCGCCGGCGCCGACCTCGATCGGCTCGTGCGGATGATGCAAGGTGCGCGTCCGCCCGAGACCGACTACGACCGCCGGATCATCGAAGACGTGCCCATCATTTATAAGGGCCTGCTCCGCAACTACGAGGTCGTGAAGCCCATCGTGGCGGCCGTGAAGGGCTTTTGCGTCGCCGGTGGCAGCGAGATCCTCCAGACGACCGACATCCGGATCGCCGCCGAGGACGCCCGTTTCGCGATCGCCGAGGTGAAGCACGGTCTCTTCCCGATGGGCGGCTCGACCGTGCGGCTCGCGCGCCAGATCCCGTTCTGTCAGGCGATGGAGATCCTCCTGATGGGCGAGCAGTTCTCGGCGGCCGACGCGCTTCGCATCGGGCTGATCAACCGGGTGGTGCCCGCCGCCGACGTGATGACCGAGGCCAAGCGCTGCGCCGACGTGATCGCGAAGAACGGCCCGCTCGCCGTGCAAGCCGTCAAGAAGTCGGTGCTCGCCGGCCTCGGAAGGCCGACCGCCGACGCGCTCGATCTCGAGCAGCAATTCGGCATTCCCGTCTCGATGTCACAGGACGCCAAAGAGGGTACGCGCGCCTTCAAGGAAAAGCGCACCCCCGTTTTCACAGGACAGTGAGCCCCCCATGAATACCCATCTCGGTCTCATCCAAGAGCTCGTCGCCGAGCTCCTCCCCGACCACGAAGCGATCATCGCCAAGGATCGCACCCTCACGCATCGCGATCTCGCGGAACGCAGCCGGCGTTTCGCGCGCGTGCTCGCCAAGCGCGGGCTCGGCTGCCACACCGAGCGGCGCGACCTGAAACCGTGGGAGTCCGGCCACGACCACGTCGCGGTCTATCTGTACAACTGCCCCGAGTACCTCGAGGTGATGTACGGCAGCTACAAGGCGCGCGCCGCGGCGGTGAACATCAACTACCGCTACAAGGCGGACGAGCTGCACTACCTCCTCGACAACAGCAGCGCCCGCGCGATCGTGTACGGGGCCGCCTTTGCCCCGCTGCTCGCCGAAGTGCGTGGCCGGCTGCCGAAGCTCGAGCATCTCTTCCAGATCCCGGACGAATCAGGCAACGCGCTCCTCCCGGGCGCGATCGACTACGAGGCCGCGCTCGCATCCGAGCCGCCGACGATGCTCGATCTGCCGTTCAGCGCCGACGACCTCTACGTCCTCTACACCGGCGGGACGACCGGAATCCCGAAAGGCGTGCTCTGGCGCCACGAGGACGTGTTCTACAACGGCCTCGGCGGCAACCTCCCGCACTTCGGCCGGCTCGATTCCGAGGAGAAGCTCCGCAGCCACATCACGATGGGCCTCGGGGGCCGCTCCCTCATCTGTCTACCGTTCATGCACGGGGCGGGGCAGTGGAACTCGTTCAACTCGTTCCACCGCGGGGGGACGATCGTCCTCCCCGACGAGACGAAGCGGCTCGATGCGCACGCGGTCTGGCGCGCGGTCGCGCAACACCAGTGCGATCAGATCGGCATCATCGGCGACGCGTTCGCCCGCCCGCTGATCGTCGCGCAGCGCGAGGGGAAGTACGACCTCTCTTCGCTCCGCGTGCTCGTGAGCACGGCCGCGGTGCTGTCCCCGAGCGTGAAGCAGGAGCTCCTCGCCGAGCTGCCGCCCGTCATGGTGATCGAGAGCATCGGCGCTTCCGAGCTCGGCATGCAGGCGATGAGCAACGACACCGAGTCCGGTCAGAAGGGCGTTCCGGCGTATCAGCTGCGCGCCGGCACCGTGCTTCTCAAAGAGGATCGGAGCGGCGAGCTCGATTCCGGCAGCGAGGAAACCGGCTGGATCACCAGCACCGGCGACCTCTGCCTCGGGTACATGGGCGACAAGGAAAAGACGGAAGCCACGTTCCAGACGATCAACGGCAAGCGCTACGCGATCGGGGGTGACCGCGGAAAGTTCCTGCCCGACGGGCGGGTGCTGTTCCTGGGCCGCGACTCGTCTTGCATCAACAGCGGCGGCGAGAAGATCTACGCCGAAGAGGTCGAGCGCATCGTGAAGAGCCACCCGGCGGTCTACGACGCCCTCGTGGTCGGCGTTCCGAACGAGCGCTGGGGCCAGCAGGTCACGGCCGTGATGGCGCTCACGCCCGGCAGCACGGCGCCGACGGTCGAAGAGCTGCGCGCGCACTGCGCACCGCATCTCGCCGACTACAAGCTGCCGAAGGGGATCGTGATCGTGCCCGAGGTCGGCCGCGCCCCGAACGGCAAGCCCGACTACGAATCGGCAAAGCGGGCGGCGATCGCGGCGGCCTGAGCTCTCGCGGCGTGACTCGCGGGGCGTAGCACCACGTTGGCGGACCCGGTAGGGTCCGGCCACTCTCGACTTCGAGGAGACCAACGTGACGGACCGCGCCATCGACCCCGCGACGCTCGACCTCGCGACCTCCGAGCATTACGCCGACCACGGCTATCCGCACCCGGAGTGGACGTGGATCCGGAAGCACGATCCCGTCTTCTGGTACGACCGCCCGAACGTCGACCCGTTCTGGGCGATCACCAAGCACGCCGACATCATCAAGATCGGCAAGCAGCCCGAGCTCTTCCTGAACGAACCGCGCATGGCCGTGTTCACGCGCGACCTGCCGCCGCCGGAGGAGGGCACGTCGCGCCACCTCCTCAACATGGACCCGCCCGATCACGGCCGCTACCGCAAGGTGACGAGCCATTGGTTCACGCCGCGCGCGATCCGCGCGATGGACGACAAGGTCGCGCGCGTGACGCGCGAGGTGCTCGACGCCGCGGCGACGGTCGAAGACGGGGATTTCGTCCGGGACATCTCCGCCAAGATCACCATCCAGGTCATCGCCGAGATGCTCGGCGTGCCGCGGCAGGACTGGGACAAGCTCTTCCGGTGGACGAACGAGATCATCGCGCCGCAGGACCCGGAGTTTCAGCACGCGGCGACGCCGAAGGACACGCTCGATCAGGCGCGTATCGATCTCTTCGTGTACTTCAACGATCTCGCGAACGAGCGCCGCGCGCACCCGACGGACGACATCGTGAGCGTGGTCGCCAACGGACAGGTGAACGGGGCGGCGCTGCCGCCCGTCGAGCTCCTGTCGTACTTCCTGCTGCTCGTCGTCGCGGGGAACGAGACGACGCGGAACGCGATGACCGGCGGCATGCTCGCGCTCCTCGAGAACCCCGCCGAGTGGGAGAAGCTCCGTCGCGACCCCGAGCTCGTGGAGCCGGCCGTCGAAGAGATCGTGCGCTGGACCACACCGGTCATCCAGTTCGCTCGGACGGCGACCCGGGACTACGAGCTCCGGGGGAAGACGATCCGGAAAGGGCAGTCGGTGTGTCTCTTCTACGCATCGGGGAATCGCGACGAGGAGGTGTTCCCGGATCCCTTCGCGTTCCGGGTCGACCGTGATCCGAATCCGCACATCGGATTCGGGATGGGCGAGCACGTGTGCCTCGGCGCGCACCTCGCCCGGCTCGAGCTGCGCCACGCGTTCGCGGCGCTGCGGGAGCGGCTGGTCCGGTGCGAGGCCGCCGGGCCAGTCGAGCGTGTGCGGTCGAGCTTCGTCGGCGGCATCAAGCGGGCGCCGATGCGCTGGGAGATCCGCACCGGCTCTTGAGACGGCGGCGCGGGCGGCGGCGCGGATGGGCTACGGCATTCGTGTCGATCCGGCGGCCGCCGGAGGCGGGCAGGGTCGTCGATCCGGGGGCTCGTCTGGATAGGGGCCTCCGGTCCAACCTGCTGCTTTTCTTGAAGGCCGCGTCGCGTCGCCCTGACGGCGATCGAGCGCAGCCGCGCGTGGCCAGTGGAACGAGGCAAAGTTCGACCCTCACTGCATGGTGCCGCACTCCCGCAACGGTGATCTGCCGTCTTTGCCGGCTGGGGAGACCACGGGGCGGGAGGAGCGGCTTCGTAACTCACTGATCTTCCGTTGCCAGTGGGTACGAGTGGGAAGCCGTCCGGGACCGGATGACGCCATAACGGACGGCACGGACCCTGCTGAGGATCTCCCACAGTCGAAGCGCAAATAGTTCGTTGCGCCGTCGTCCGATCTCCTATACCGAGGTCGGGGTGCTCGCGGCGCTCCCCAGGTGCCGCGCGCTTTGGGGCTGGGTGGGGTGGCAGGTGGCGATTCCGAACATCAGATTCACCCCTCACAATCGAGAGCTTTTGGAGCCGCGTGGATAAGCGCCCACGCGGAGGCAGGGAGCTTTAGCGAACCAATGCACTGGTGCGTGAAGACGTGTGCCCTCGCAGTCGCGCTGTGGAGCATGGCGGCGGCGAGCGTGGAAGCGGGCAATCTGACGCCCCCTTCCAACGTCAGTGCGACCGGCTCCTCGAGTGGCTCGGTGACGGTCACGTGGGCGGACTCCAATGCCAGGCTGACGGAGTTCCTGATCCAGCGCAGCCTGAAGCCCGGGAACGGATTTTCGACGGTGGCCAGCGCCTCGCCGACGGCCCGCACTTGGACCGACTCCGGGCTCACCGTCGGGACGACGTACTACTATCGCCTGCGCGCCAAGCTGAACGGGAGCACGTCGACCCTGTCGAACACGGCGAGCGTGACGGTCCCGGCGACGACGAGTGATACCGTCCCGCCCCCGGTCCCGACCAACCTGCGCAACGGCACCGTCGAATGTGCACGGATCGACGCGTTCTGGACGCCCGTCGATGACTCCGGGCTCCGCGGCTACAACGTATACCGGAACGGCACCTTCTTCCGGCAGGTGCTCTCGCCGAGCATCTCGTTCACCGATCTGACGGTCGGGGGAGCGAACAGCTACACGTATGGCGTCGCCGCCTACGATGGGGCGGGCAACCAGTCGGCCCAGGCATTCCTCACGGTCGACACGCCGGCCTGCACGGGCGTTCCGACGGTCACGCCGACGCCGGTTCGCACTGCGACGGTCACGCGGACGGCGACGCCCGTGCCGACGACGACGCCGGTACAGACGAGCACGCCCGTCCGAACCAGTACCCCGGTGCAGACGAGCACCCCCGTCCGGACCAGTACGCCGGTGCAGACGAGCACGCCCATCCAGACGAGCACGCCCGTCCGAACGGCGACGGCGATCGCGACCACCACGCCGATCCGCACCGCGACGGCGACGCCCGTGCCCACGGTCACACCGGTGGACACGGCAGCTCCATGGGCGCGGCGGTTCGGCGGCACCGGCTCGGATTCCACGAAGGCCGTCGCGATCGACGATCGCGGAGACATCGTCGTCACCGGGTCGTTCACGGGTACGGCCGATTTCGGCGGCGGAGCGCTCGCCACCGCGGGTTCCGCCGACATCATGATCGCCAAGTACACCACCGGCGGGGCGCACGTGTGGTCGAAACGCATCGGTTCGTTCGGGCTCGACCAGGCGTTCGGCGTGGCGATCGACCGCAGCTGGAACTGCGACGGCGCGGGCGGCACCAACTGCGTGATCGTAGCGGGGAGCTTCGGGCACACCGTCGATTTCGACCCCGGACCCGGCACGGCGAACCTCGCGACGGTCGGCGGGGGCGACGTCTTCGTGGCCAAGTATTCGAGCGCGGGAACGTATCTCTGGGCGAAGCGCTTCGGCGGCACCAATGCGAGCTACAACGACTACCTCTACGGCGTGGCGGTCGACTCGCGGACGAACTGCGACGGCGCGGGCGGCGCGGGCTGCATCCTCTTCATCGGGAGCTTCTACGACCGCGCCGACTTCGACGGCCTCACGCTGGCCGGCCCCGCGGGCGTCATGACGCCGTACGTGGCGAAGTATTCCGGCAGTGGGACGCGGGTCTGGGCGAAGACGTTCGCGAATACCAACGAAGGCTTCGGGCGTGCGATCGCGGTGAGCGCGACGGGCGACGTGGCGATCACGGGCTCCTTCAAGGGCTCGATGAACTTCGGCAACGGGACGAAGTCGTCCTTCGGCAACGACGACGTGTTCGTCGCGGTCCTCCGGGGTGCGGACGGCAGCGGCATCTGGTCGAGCCGCCACGGGTCCGGCGGCCAGGACGTGGGCTACGGCGTCACGTTCGATCGCCAAGGCAACGTCGCGGTGACGGGGAGCTTCACCTCGACCAGCGGCGGCATCACGTTCGGCGGCGCGAGCTGGAGCGCGAACGGCACGGACATCTTCCTCGCCGAGCTCGATCCGACGGGGGCTCACCGCTGGTCGCGGCGCTGCACCGGGACCTACACGATGACCCGTCAGGGAACGAGCGTGGCCACGGACGACGATGGCAACGTGCTGCTCGCGGGTCACTTCTATGGGTCGCTGAACTGCGGCACCGATACGGCCACGCTCACCGGTGCGGGCTACGCGGACATCCTGACGGCGAAGTTCTCGACGAACGGCGGCCATCTCTGGATGGATCGCTTCGGCCGCATGGGTTGCGCCGACAGCGGCACCGGCATCGCGGTCGATCCCTCGGGTGGGCAGGTGGTATCGACCGGGCACTTCCAAGGGTCCGTCGAGATCGACGGGCACATGCTCTCGACGGCGGGCTACGACGACGTTTTCGTGCACAGCCTGCTGCCCTGAAGCACGGGCGCGACTGACGCGCGACCATTCTCTCGGCTTGGTCCTCCTCACCTCGGGCAGCCCTTTTTCCCAGCGTTTTTCCTGCATTCAGCGCGTGCCGTTGCGACTCGCACGCGCGTCATACCCGGCATCTGCGTAGGGCTTCGCCACCCCATCTCAGCTTCTCGCCTTTGTGACGTCCGCTCGTTTTGTACCTCGCATCTGGGGGGCATTCCGCGCGCGTGACACGCGAATTCTGACGAGCGCCGATTTCGTACTACGCGCATGCGAAGCCGCGTCGACCCGGCACGCGTGATCCATCAGGACTTGCGTCGACGACGCGCTGGCGTTCGCCGTGCGGCACGCCCCCTGCAACGCGTCACGCCTCAACGTGGCCGCTTTCGACATCGCAGACCGAATCTCTTCCGCCGAAGGTCACCAAATCGATGCGAGGGAGATTCATCATGCAGGTGCATAGGAGTGTGCTGGCCTTGGGTATCGCGTTCGGTATCGCGTGCAGTGTGACGCGCGCCGACGCGGCCCTCTCGACGCCGACCATCTCGGCGTCCGCGATGTCGAGTAGCCGCGTCTCGTTGGTGTGGAGTGACACGAACGTTCGTGTCACGGGCTTCACCATCGAGCGCAGCTTGAAGCCGAGCACCGGCTTCAAGGTTATCGCGAAGCTGAACAGCGGAAGCGTGCGCAGCTATCAGGACGGTGGCCTGCATGCCGCGACGACCTACTACTACCGCGTTCGTACGGCCGACGGCTCGAAGTTGTCGCGCCGCTCGGACGTGACGAGCGCCACCACGCATCCGATCAACACCGTGTCGCCGCTTCCCTCGGCGACCGCGACACCCCTGCCGACGAACACGCCGGTTCGCACGGCGACCGCGGTCGCCACGGTGACGGCGCTCCCGACGGCGATGGCGACGGTGACGGCGCTCCCGACGGCCACGGCGACGGTCACTGCCGTGCCGACGACTACTGCCACGCGCACGCCGGTCCCGACCGCGACGCGTACGGCGGTGCCGACGGTGACGGCAACGATGACGGCGGTGCCGACCGTGACGGCGACAGTGACGGCGGTGCCGACGACCACGGCGACGGCCACGGCAGTCGCGACGTCGACGGCCACGCGCACCGCGACGCCGGTTCCCACGTTGACCGCGATGCCGGTGCCGACCGCGACGGCCACGGCAATGCCGGTGCAGACCAGCACGCCCATTCGGACGGCGACGGCCGTGGCGACGGCGACCGCCGTTCCGACACCCGTGCCGACGACGACCGCGACGAACGGCGCCGCCCCGTGGGCGCGTCGGGCCGGCGGCACCGGGTCGGATACGACCAAAGCGGTCGCGATCGACGGGCAGGGGGACATCGTCGTGACGGGCTCGTTCACCGGTACGGCGGACTTCGGCGGCGGGCCGCTCGGCACGGCTGGATCGTCGGACGTGGTGATCGCGAAGTACACGAGCGCGGGGGCGCACGTATGGTCCAAGCGCGTCGGCTCGGTCGGGCTGGATCAGGGCTTCGGCGTCGCAATCGATCGCAGCGCGGACTGTGACGGCGAGGGCGGTACGGATTGCGTGTTCGTCGCGGGCAGCTTCGGGCACACGGTCGATTTCGATCCGGGCGCGGGGGTCGCCGAGCTCACGACGGTCGGCGGCGGCGACGTGTTCGTCGCCAAGTATTCGAGCCGAGGCACGTACCTGTGGGCGAAGCGGTTCGGCGGGAGCAACGCGAGCTACAACGACTACCTCTACGGCGTCGCGGTCGACTCGCGCGAGAACTGTGACGGCGCCGGCAGCGCCGGATGCGTCCTCTTCATCGGGAGCTTCTACGACCGTGCGGAGTTCGACGGGACGACGCTGGCGGGTCCGGCCGGCGTGATGACGCCGTACGTGGCGAAGTACTCGGGTGACGGGACTCTGGTGTGGGCGAAAACCTTCGCGAACACTAACGAAGCGTTCGGGCGGGCGATCGCGGTGAGCGTGGACGGTGACGTCGCGATCACGGGATCGTTCAAGGGCTCGATGAACTTCGGCAACGGGACCAAGTCGTCCTTCGGCAACGACGACGTGTTCGTCGCGGTGCTGCGCGGCGCGGACGGCAGCGGGATCTGGTCGAGCCGCCACGGGTCGGGGGGCCAGGACGTCGGTTACGGCATCGCGTTCGACCGCGAGGGCAACGTGGCGGTGACGGGCAGCTTCAGCTCGACCAGCGGCGGCATCACCTTTGGTGGTGGCACCTCCTGGAGCGCCAGCGGTACCGACATCTTCCTCGCGTCGCTGAGTCCGACTGGGGCGCATCGTTGGTCGCGCCGGTGCACGGGCAGCTACACCATGACCCGACAGGGAACGAGCGTCGCGACGGACGACGACGGCAACGTGCTCCTCGCCGGCCACTTCTACGGCTCCCTCAACTGCGGCACCGACACGGTCACGCTGACCGGGGCGGGGTACGCGGACATTCTGACGGCGAAGTTCGGGTCGGGCGGGGCGCCGCTCTGGCTCGATCGCTACGGCCGCATGGGCTGCGCGGACAGCGCGACCGGTGTCGCCGTGGATCCGAGCGGCGAGCAGGTCGTCGCGACCGGCGTCTTCCAGGGGACCGTCGACATCGAGGGACAGATCCTCACGAGCGCGGGCTTCGACGACGCCTTCGTCACTCGCGTCCTGCCCTGAGCGTACCCAGCGAGGGGAGGGGGCCACCGCCATCGCGGCCCCCTCCTGCGCTCGCCCGCCCGCTCCGTTCCCGCGAACCAGGACCACCCCACCGGTGATCCAAGATGGTCCACCTGACCGTCTGACGTCGCTGCGCGCAACGCGTGGCTTTGGTGCCGGAAATAGCCGGCTTCCCACCTCATTTTTCTTTCCTTCATAGGGTCTGCGTGGTAACGCTTCGCCCGTAGCCGCCGTTCCCCTGGGTTAGCGTTCCTGGTTCCTGGTCATGACCTCTTCTCGTACCCAGTCTCGACGGACGTCGTCCGTCGAAGCAGTGCATCGTTCCAGCGTACGCGCGCGCCCGTGGCGTGCGCCGTGCGAACGCTCTGCCCCCTCCCGGCGTCCGCCGTCGCTTGATTCGCACGGTCCGGCACCCGCCAACTCTCCAACGCAACTGGAGGAAAGGAGCACCCCAATGGCGCAGTACGTCCGCATTCTGGCGCGCGGGGTTTGGTTCGTCCTCGCGTGGATCCTGGTCCTCGGAGCCTCGGAGGCCGGAGCGAATCGCAACCCGCCGAGCTGTACGTTGGTCTCGGCCGGATTGCTGCTCGGTGAGTTCCGAGACACGCCGCGCTGCCGTGGCGGAGCCAACAACTTCTCGCAGTGTACCGCCGACAGCGAGTGTCCGGGCGGGACGTGCGACATCGGTGGTACGTGCAGCGGCGGCACGAGCATCAACGAACCGTGCACGACCGACGCGGAATGCCCGAGTGGTCTCGACGCCGGGACGTGCGTGCTTGGGGACGACGTCATCCTTGGACCGAAGGTCGTCGGCGAGACCATCTATTACCAGGCGTCGCTCGGCTTCAATCTGACGCCTGGCGCGTGCGGGTACGAAGGCGGCCGCGTGTGCGTGGATCTGCCGTCGGTCGGTTGTGATCCGGCATTCGCGGAGGTCGCGCCGCGCGTATGCATCTCCGGTACGAACGCCGGCGGCCCGTGTACGGGTGCGAGCGCGTGCCCCGGCGGCGGGGTGTGTCTCCCGGCCGACTGCTGCGAAGTGACGCCGCCGCGGTTCTGCATCGGCGGCACCGACGACGGGACCACGTGCAACGTTTCGAGCGAGTGCGACAGCGGTGTCTGCGAGCGCCGTTGCGTCGGAGGAACCGACGACGGGCTCCCGTGTCTCGTGGACGAGGACTGCACCGGGGGCGCCTGCACGGGCGGAGTGCCGCTCGTTTGCCCGGGTCTCGCCGGATGTACGCCGAACCCGTCCTCCGGAGCGCCGGGCTTCTCGTCACAGGGAGTGCGTGAGATCCCGTACGTCGTGAGCTTCGCCGACGCCGTCGGCGGCGCGATCAACGCGCAAGCGATCTACCTGACCGGCCGCTCGCACCGAGACGCCGACGACGAGAACGCGACCGACATCCGCGAGCTCGAGAATGTCGTCGTGACCGCGACACCGACGCCGACGGCGACCGTGACTCCAACCGCGACGGCGACGCCGACCGTGACCGCGACGATCACGCCGACGCAGACCGCAACGCCGACCCGCACCCCGACACCGACCCGCACTCCGACGCCGACCGCGACCGCGACGGCCGGGCTCGAACGGTGCCGGACGCCGGGCTTCTGGGGAACGCACGCGTGCCCGTGCTCCGGAACATCGAATGGCGCGCCCGCTCCAAGTCAGTTCTGTGAGAAGGGCGGGGCCGTCAACTACACGCAGACGGTCATCGACGCGGCGGGCGGCTGCCTCGAGATCTGCGGAGAGAAGATCTCCAACACCTGTCTCGACAGCGCCGACTCGGCGGTCGAGGCCATGTGCGTAGAGGTGGCGGGCGTCTCCGCACGCCAGCTCGCTCGACAGTTGATGGCCGCGGCGCTGAATTGCGTCGTCAGCGGTGGTGGGGCCACGTGCTCCGGCATCAGCATCGAGACGGTCTTCAACGATTGCCAGCTCGTCTGTGAGAGCAACGGGACGCAAGGCTCGCGGTCGATCGGTGATTGCATCGATGCAATCGATGCCTTCAACAACGGCCTCGTGAGCGGCTGCCACGACCGAAGTCTCTGCAATCCCGACGTTCCGGGGCTCCAGGCCATCTGCGACGACCGGCCGCCGAACCCGGCTGGCAGCTCGGGCGCGTGTAGCGCCGCCAAGGGTAAATCGAACGACTGCACCGTCATCGAGACCAAGAGCGCCAAGAGCCCGGACAGCGAGCTCGGCTGCGCGACGGGCACCCAGGTCGACAACGAGAGCTGCCCGTAAAAGCAAAGAGCCCGATGGCCCATTCTCGACATCAAGATACGCAGTCGACGCTTGCCCCACTAAGTACCAGCTGGTACGAGCGTCGCTGCGTATCTAGCGCATCTGATGAGTTTCAACGTGTCGGTACCGAGACCTGTAGAGACCCGCTTCTGGAGACCGGCGTGACCATCCGACCGAAAGTCCCGCGTCTCTTCACACGCTCGAGATCCTCGGAACGGATGGCGGGACGCAAGGGGCGTCCGTCATCGCGTTCTTCTTCTGCTGTAGCCTCTCATGCGCTGCCCGGCGCATCCCTGGTGGAAAAGGAGTAGCGGACAATGTCGACGCCCAATCGTAGTCTCGGACCCATCCGAATCATCGCTCTCGCACTCGTCACGGTGCTTGGCTTCGCGCTCGCTGCGCCGAGCGCGTGGGCGAATCGAAACCCGCCGAGCTGCACGCTCGTTTCGGCGGGATTGCTGCTCGGCGAGTTCCGCGACACGGCCCGATGCCGCGGCGGCGCGAACAACTTCGCGCAATGCGAGCTCGACAGCGAGTGCCCCGGCGGCACCTGCGCACCGGGTGGCACGTGCAGCGGCGGTGTGAACATCACTCAGCCATGCACGACCGATGCGGATTGTCCGTCTGGGGCCGAAGCCGGCACCTGCGTCCTCGGTGACGATCCGATCATCGGACCGAAGGAAGTCGGCGAGACGATCTATTACCAGGCCTCCCTCGGCTACAATTTGACGCCCGGCGCTTGCGGCTACGAAGGCGGCCGCGTCTGCATCGACGTTCCCGCGACCGGATGCCCGGCCGGCTTCAACGAGATCTCGCCGCGTGTCTGCATCTCCGGCACCAACGCGGGTGGCACCTGCACCACCGACAGCGCTTGCGGCGGCGGCGGCGTGTGTCTGCCGGCTGACTGCTGCGAAGTGACGCCGACGCGTTCGTGCATCGGCGGTGGTGACGCCGGCACGGCGTGCAACGTCCCCGCCGATTGCGACAGCGGAGTGTGCGAACGCATCTGCGTCGGCGGTACGAACGCCGGCAACGCGTGCACCGTCGACGAGCAGTGCACGGGCGGCGGCGCCTGTACCGGCGGCGTGCCGCTCCTCTGCCCGGCGCTGGCGGGCTGCAACCCGAACCCGTCGTCGGGCACCCCGGGCCTCTCGGCGCAAGGTGCGCGCGAGATCCCGTACGTCGTCGACTTCGGCGACGCGATCGGCGGTGCCGTCAACGCTCAGGCGATCTACCTGACCGGACGTTCGCACCGTGACCCCGACGACGAGAACGCCAGCGACATTCGCGAGCTCGAGAACGTCATCGTGACCGCGACGCCGACGCCGACCGCCACGCCAACCGCAACCCCGACGCCGACCGCGACGCCGACGGCGACCCCGACGGCGACCCCGACGCCGACCGTGACGGCGACGCCCACCGCGACCCCGACGGCGACGCCGACCCCGACGCCGACCGAAACCGCGACGCCGACTCCGACGCCGACCGTTACGGCCACGCCGACCGCGACCCCGACGCCGACCGCCACTCCGACCGTGACGGCCACCCCGACCGCGACCCCGACGCCGACCGAGACGCCGACGGCGACGCCCACGGTCACCGTGACGGTCACCGCGACGCCGACGGCGACCCCGACCGAAACGCCCACCGCGACTCTGACGCCGACGCGCACCCAGACGCCGAGCCCGACTCCGACGGCGACGACGCCGCCCGACGGTCGTCACTATCAGTGCTACGAGCTCCACCAGGGTCCGCAGAACCGCCGTCAGGTCACGCTCGACGACATCTTCGGCGACAGCAGCGTCAGCGTCACGCGCCAGAAGCGCATCTGCAATCCCGCCGACAAGAACGACGAGGATCCAGACGCGCCGGGCGATCCGAACCATCTGGTGAGCTACGAGATCAAGCAGGATCCGGCGTTCGTCCCGGTGAAGAACCTGCACATCCAGAACCAGTTCCAGGATGCGTTCATCAATCTCTCCCGGCCCGACTACATGATGGTCCCGTCCGCGAAGAGCTTGGTCGGCACCCCGCCCGCCCAGGCGGCGGCGATCAATCACTACAAGTGCTACCAGATCGTCCGCTCCCGCTTCCGGACCGAAGGCATCGCGATCGATGATCAGTTCGGATCGCTGAACATCGACATCAAGCGTCCGGTCCGCTTCTGTGCGGCGGCCGACAAGAACGGCGAAGGCATCGTCCTCCCCGGCGAGCACCTCACCTGCTACCAGGTGCGGCCCGTCACGGGATCGCCCCGCTTCAAGGGACCGCAGATCTTCCTCACGAATCAGTTCGGGTCGACCCAGAACAAGGTCTTCGGCGCGCGTGAGCTCTGTGTCCCGACGTCTGTCGTGAACGACGACTGAGGCACTGGTAGCAATCGCAACGACCACGGCCCCAACCTCCGAGCGGAGGTTGGGGCCGTTGCTTTTGTGGCCTAGCCAGTCGTGCTTCAGGTTGGTTCGGCTCGACTCGCGAGGGTCGGAACGAAGTGCGCGCGGTGCGCCGTCGACCGTCGGGAAGTGCGGACGGGTGGAGGGCTCGTCCGGCGGGCCCTGCGGCGGCGTCGCGCTGTGCTCGGCGCATCGACCGTGACCGGGCTCAGGACTGAGGCCCTCGCGATGGGCGCATGGCCGCGCGTCGGGCGCTCGGCGTCCCCTGACCGAACGTTCGTTTGGCGCTCCTCGCCGGCGGCCGGGCCCGCCGGACGGCCCTCTACCCGTCCGCCCACGACCGCCGGCGCTCGGAAGACGCGGCACGGTATCCACACGTGATCGAGCGGAGCGATGCGACCACGACGTCCGACGATCCCCGTTGGGCGAGGGCGTGCGGGGGAGGTGTCGCGCGCGGGGCCGGCCGCCGGCGAGGAGCGCGCGACGCACGTCCTCGAGGCTGCGGCCGACCGCGCCGCGAGGGCCATGCGCCGATCAGGGTCGGCGCACGCATGACCGGCGTTCGTAGGTGATGCGCCGATCATGCGCGACGGCGCCGCAGGCCCCGCGCGCGACACCTCCCCCGCACGCACTTCCCGACGGTCGACGCCCCACCGGCGCGGACTTCGTTCTCGACCATCCGAGCGTAGATCGGGGTCAAACTGCGACACGAGCGCCTAGCCGCTGGGGGTCGCGTCGGGCCAGCGTGCGTGCGTGGGCTTTCCGGCTTGGCTGTCGCCGATCGACGGAACAGTCGGCGTTCAGGAGCGATGTCGACGGGCAGAGGTTGGCGCCGTCACGGTCTATTCTCTATCGGAACGACGGGTCGCATGCACCTGGGAGACGGCTCCCCACCGCAGGCTTCGCGACGCGATGCCGATCGAGGGGCGGGCGGCCGCGCCAAGCGGCGACGGGAATCGTCTTCTTCGGGGCCGGTGGAGTCTTGGACTGGCGGAGGCTCCGCCAGCACCGCCGCGATGCGGGGGTGCGTCGCTCCGGAACGACTACGGCATCACGGTAAAGCCGTCCGTGATCGGCCGGTGCTCGGCGAACCAGGGGCTCAGCTTCTTGGTCACTTCCTCGGTGGTCCAATGGTCCTCGGTGGAGAACGTCGGCTCGAGCTTCGGCGCCTTGATGAGCGTGATGTCGCGGCCATAGACGATCAGCACGTGGCCGGAGACGTTGGCGGCGTCGGGCGATGCGAGGAAGCCGACGAGCGGCGAGACGTGCTCGGGCGCGTAATAGTCGAAGCCGGTCTCCGGCTTCGCGAACATCGCGGCGAGCGTGCCGGAGTCGTTCATGCGGGTGCGGGCGCGCGGCATGATCGCGTTGGCGGTGATGCCGTACTTCTCGAGCACCTGCGCCGCCGACATGGTCATGGCGACGATGCCGGCCTTGGCGGCCGCGTAGTTCGGCTGACCCGCCGAGCCGAAGATGAAGGCTTCGGACGAGGTGTTGATGATGCGGCCGTAGACGGTGCCGCCGGTCTCCTTGGCATGGTTCCGCCAGTACTCGCTCGCGAAGCGCATGCCGCAGAAGTGCCCCTTCAGGTGCACGCGGATGACGCTGTCGAACTCGTCCTCGCTCATGTTGAAGATCATGCGGTCCCGGCAGAACCCGGCGTTGTTCACGAGGATGTTGAGGTCGCCGAACTTTTCGATGGCCGTCGCGATCATGGCCTTGGAGTCGTCCCAGACGGCGACGTCGCCGAAGTGGGGAACGGCCTCGCCGCCGATCGCCTTGATCTCCTCGACGACGGCACGGGCCGGATCTTCGTCGCGGCCGCTGCCGTCGCCCTTGGTGCCGAGGTCGTTGACGACGACGCGGGCGCCGAGGCGGGCCAGCTCGAGCGCTTCGACGCGGCCGAGGCCGCGCGCCGCGCCGGTGACAACGGCGACTTTACCTTCGAGGGGCGTCTTGCTGGCCATCATAGTCTCTCCAGGATCGTGCCGGTCCCGATCGACGAGCCGCAGCACATGCTGATGTAGGCGGTCGTCTTGTCGCGGCGCTCCAGCTCGTGGAGGGCCGTGACGAGGAGACGGCACCCGGTGGCGCCGACGGGATGCCCGAGCGCGATCGCGCCGCCGTTGACGTTCAGCTTGTCCATGTCGGCGTTGAAGACCTTCACCCACGACAGCACGACGGCGGCGAACGCCTCGTTGACCTCGTAGAGGTCGATGTCGGAAAGCTTCATGCCCCACTTCTTCATCATGCGCTCGGTGGCATCGATCGGCCCGTCGAGCAGGTAGTAGGGATCGCTGCCGACGACCACGTCGTGGAGGATGCGGGCGCGCGGCTTGAGCCCGAGCGCCTTCGCCTTCTCGGCCGTCATCCAGAGGATCGCGGCAGCACCGTCCGAGATCTGCGAGGAGCTTCCGGCGGTGTGGACGCCGCCGTCGACGAGCGTCGGGAGGGCGGCGAGGCCTTCCTTGGTACTGGCGCGGACGCCCTGGTCGGCGACGATCGTCCGGGTGGTGCCGGTCGGCTGGCCGTCGTCACCGAGGACCGGTGCGTCGATCGGCAGGATCTCGCGCTTGAAGCGGCCCTCTTCGTGCGCCTTGATCGCGAGCGCCTGGGAGCGGAGCGCGAGGGCGTCGCACTCGTCGCGGGTGATGCCGCGCTTCTTGGCGATGCGCTCGGCCGACGCGAACTGGTCGAGCGTCGAGTCCCAAGGCCAGTCGGCGGTCTGGAAGAATCCCGGCCCGTGCATCACGTTGGCGCCGAGACCGACGTGGCTCATGACCTCGACGCCGCACGCGATGCCGACGTCGATCGTGCCGCCCTTCACGAGCGCGTTGATGAAGTTGTTCGCCTGTTGGCCGGAGCCGCACTGCGTGTCGATCGTAGTGCCGGCGACGCTGTACTGCTTCCCGCGGGTCAGCCAGGCGTTCCGGGCGATGTTGTTCGACTGCTCGCCGGCCTGGGTCACGCAGCCGCCGACGATCTGCTCGACCTCGGCGGGGTCGATACCGGCGCGCTCGACGACGGCTTCCTGCACCTTGGCCAACAGGTGCGCGGGGTGGAACGCCGAGAGCGCTCCTTTGGATCCGTGCTTGCCTTTACCGATCGGCGTCCGAAGCGCCTCGACGATCACTGCCTCTCGCATGGTGTGGTTACTCCTTCCCGAGGATCATGGCGCTCGTGGGGACGCCGACGCCGGCGGTCACCAACACGTGGTCGTTCTTCTTCGGCTGATTGACGGAGGTGCCGCGAATGAGCCGCACGCCTTCGTTCACGCCGTTCATGCCGTGGATGTAGGCTTCGCTGAGCTGGCCGCCGTGCGTGTTCGTGGGCAGGCGACCGTTCCGGCGGAGCGTCCCGCCCTTGATGAAGTCCTTCGCCTCGCCGCGGCCGCAGAACCCGAACGACTCGATTTGCCAGAGGACGATCGACGTGAACGCGTCGTAGATGATCGCGGCGTCGAGATCCTTCGGGCCGAGCCCGCACTGGCCGTAGACCTGCTTCGCGACGAGATCCATCTCCGGGAGGTGGGAGATGCTCGGCCGATAGAAGCTCGTCATCGACTCCTGATCGGCGCCGGCGGCCTGCGCGACGCCGCGGATGATCGCCGGCTTCTGCTTCAAGTCCTTCGCGCGCTCCGGGCTGACGACGATCGCGGCACAGGCGCCGTCGGTCTCCTGGCAGCAGTCGTAGAGACGGAGCGGCTCCGCGATCCAGCGCGCCTCGTGGTACTCGGCGAGCGAGAGCGGGCGCTGGTGGAAGAACGCGGCCGGGTTCGTGACGGCGTGGTCGCGCGTCGCGGTCGCGACCTCGGCGAGCGTATCCGCCGTGACCCCGTACTCGTGCATGTAGCGCTGGGTGAACATCGCGACCCAGCTGGCGGGCGTCATGAGCCCGTAGGGCATGTACCAGCTCCAGTGGATCAGATCGGACGTCGCGACGCCCTCCGCGACGCCGGCGCTGTAGCGCTGGCCGGAGCGGCCGTTCAAGCCGCGGTAGCAGACGACGACGTCGGCGATGCCGGTGGCGACCGCCATGGCGGCGTGCTGCACGACGCCGATTGCGGCGCCGCCCCCGTGCGGGATGCGGTTGAAGAAGGTGAGGTCGCCGATGCCGACGGCGCGCGCGGCCTCGATCTCGTCGGTCGTGTCGAGGGTGAACGTGGTCATGCCGTCGACGTCCGACGGCTTCAGGCCGCAATCGTCGAGGGCGGCCTTGATGGCCTCGGCCGTGAGCTGGAGCTCGGAGCGGCCGGAGTTCTTCGAGAACTCGGTCTGGCCGATGCCGACGATGGCGGCTTCGTTGTGGAGAGTGGTCGGCATCCTGTTCAGCCCTTCTTCCGCGGGAGCGCCACGACGACCGTGCCCGTCACGTGGTCGCCCCACGAGTTCCGACCCGACACCTCGACCTCGAGCGCGCCGGCCGCGTCATCTTTCTTTTTGACGGTGCCGCTCATCTTCATGGTGTCGCCGGGGAGGTTCGGCGCACCGAGCTTGATCGCGACGCGCTTCAGGACGGCGTTCGGGCCGGCCCAGTCGGTCACGTAGCGGCCGACGAGGCCGTTGGTCGTCAGGATGTTCATGAAGACGTCCTGCATGCCGCCGGATTGGGCCGCGCCCTTGTCGTGATGGAGCGCCGTGAAGTCGCGCGACGCGAGCGCGCCGGCGACGATCAGCGTCGTCGTGATGGGGATGGGCAGCTCCGGCAGCGTCGTGCCGACGCCGACGTCGTCGAAGGCGAGGGTGGTCGTAGAAGCGGTCATGCGAGCTCCGTCGGGCCGGTCGTGGCCAGGTCGCGGCCGAGGCGCACGAGCTGCGCCGTGGCGCCGCCGAGCGCGAGCTCGAGGGCCTTCGACCGGAGGAAGTAGCGATGGATCGGGTAGTCGAGATCGACGCCGATGCCGCCGTGTAGGTGCTGCGCGGAGGCGGCGATGCGGGCGCCTCCCTCGGCGGCCCAGAACTTCGCGACCGCGCACTCGCGCGCGGCCGGCTCGCCGGCGGCGACGTGGTCGATGGCGCGCCACGCGGTCCAGCGCATGGCTTCGAGATCGATGTAGGCGTCCGCCGAACGGTGCTGGACGGCTTGGAAGGAGCCGATCGGGACACCGAACTGCATGCGTTCGCGGACGTAGCGCGCCGTCATGTCGAGGGCCCGTTCGCTGACGCCGAGTTGCTGGGCGCAGTGGGCGACGACGGCGCTTTCGTAGAGGCGGCGCGCGGCATCCTCGCCCGGCAGAACCTCGGCGTCCCCGACGAGGACGCCGTCGAGGCGAAGAGTCCAGACCGGCTCGCCGGTCGAGAGAACGAACCGCTCGGACGATGCGCCCTTGGCCGCGGGCTCCACGACGAAGACCCGCGTCGCGTCTCCGTCACGCGCCGGAACGAGAACGCGCCGCGCGCGATCGAGGGCAGCGACCCAGCGCTTCTCGCCGCTCAACACCCAGCCCTTTCCGTTGCGCTCTGCCTTGGTGCCGGGACGGAGCGGATCGGACGAGCGCGCGTCGACCAAGGCCATCGCGAGGACGGCGTCGCCGGTCGCGACGGCGGGCAGCAGCTCGGCTTGCTGCTCCGCGCTGCCGTCGCGTGCGACCGCGAGCGCGCCGACGAGCGTCGACAGGAACGGTCCGGGCGCGACCACGCGTCCGAGCTCCTGGAGGAACACGCAGGCCTCGGCGAGCCCGAGGCCCATGCCGCCGTGCGCGGCGGGAACGACGAGCCCGAGGAGGCCGGCCTCGGCAAGCGTCGCCTCCAGCGCCGGGTCGTGCGCGGCACGGTCGCGCTCGAGGCGCTTCAGCAGCTCGACCGTCACTTCCTTTTCGAGAATGCCGCGCGCGAGGTCACGGACGGCGTTCTGATCGTCGCTGAGGGAGAAATCCATGACTCAGCCCACGGCCTTGAAGAGCGGCAGGGTCATCGTCTCGTCGACGGCTTCGAGCGAGAGCTGCACCCGCATGCCGATCTTCACGTCGGACGGTGCGCAGCCGATCACGTTCGAGACGATGCGCGTGCCCTCGTCGAGCTCGATGACGGCCGCGACGACCGGATAGTCATAGCCCGGGAACTTCGGATGGTGGATGACCGTGTAGCTGTAGACGGTGCCGCCGCCCTTCGCCGCGACATGGTCCCACTCGGTCGACTGGCACTTGCCGCACATCGGACGGGGCGGGTGATGCAAGGTGCCGCAGGACTTGCAGCGTTGGATCGGAAGCGTGCCCTTGGCGATCTCGTCCCACCACCACGCGTTGTCGTGGCCGCGCGGCGCCCGGATGCGTGTCGGCTTCGAGGGCGCGGCGCCGGCGCCGCTGCTCGCGGCCGCCTGGGGTTGTTGTGCCGGCTTGAACTTGAGGACCCGGAACAGCATCGAGCCGACCTCGTTGCCGTCCTGATCACGGTACACGTCACGGGTGTTGATGAAGTAGCCGATGCCGAGCGCGGTCGCTTTCTCCTCGGAGATCGTCTCGATCGTGGTGGTCGCGGTGATGCGATCGCCCGGGCGAAGGTAGCGCGTGTAGGTCTGATCGCAGTTGGTCGCGACGACCGACGTGTAGCCGTACTCGCTCAAGAGCGCGTGCAGCTCGGTCTGCTTGTTGCGCTGCATGTTGGCGGGGTCCGCCATCTCGATCCCACGAAGGGTCCAGCCCTGCAGCATCGTGGGCGGTGCGACCAGGCCGTCGTGCACGGTGGCGCGCGCCGCCTCGGGGTCGACGTAGACCGGGTTCTGGTCGCCCATGGCCTCGCACCAGTGGCGGATCATGGATTCGTTCACGGGCTCGGGGGCCGCTGCCGGTGGGCCGATCTGGATGCCGACGAACTCCTTCAGGCGGCGCTCCAGCTCCTGCTTGGGATCATTGCTCATCGGGGTCTCCGGTCGAATCGGTGTGGGGCCGCTCAGCGGCGCTGAGCGCGCGGGAGGCCGAGACCGGCCATCGCGATGATGTCGCGCTGCACTTCGTTGACGCCGCCGCCGAACGTGAGCGTCGTGGCGCTGCGGTAGGCGTGCTCGAGCATGCCGCCGAAAAGCGCACCGTGCTCACCCTCGGGCACGAGGCCGGCGAGGCCGACGACCTCGAGCAGGAGGCGATAGCACTCGACGAAGAATTCCGTGCCGAGCACTTTCACCGCGGACGCTTCGGCCATGTTGGGCTTGCCGGCCGTGATCGACCAAGCCGAACGCCAGTTGAGCAGCTTCAGGGCTTCGAGCTTGGCGTAGACGCGGGCGAGGTTCAGCTGGACCTCGGGGAGATCGAGCATGCGGCCGCCGTCGGGGGCATCGGTCTTGGCCGCGAAGGCCCAGACCTCGTCGAGCAGACGGTCGGCGATGCCGGGCGTCGCGAGGGTGATGCGCTCGTGGTTCAGCTGCGAGGTGACGAGGCGCCAGCCTTCGTGCTCCGGCCCGACGCGATTGGCGACGGGGACGCGGACGCCCTCGTAGTACGTCGCGTTGGTGCGTTCGCCGCCGAGGGTCTGGATCGGCGTGCAGGAGAAGCCCGGCGTGTCCGTCGGCACCAGGATGATCGAGATGCCCTTGTGCTTCGGGGCCTCGGGATCGGTGCGCGCGGCGAGCCAGATGTAGTCGGCGTCGTGCGCGTGGGTGGTGAAGATCTTCTGGCCGTCGATGACGTAGTCGTCGCCGGTGCGGACGGCCTTGGTGGTCAGCGAGGCGAGGTCGGTGCCGGCGCCCGGCTCGGTGTACCCGACGCCGAAGTGCAGCTGGCCGCCGAGGATCTTCGGGAGGAGGTCGCGCTTCTGGGCCTCGGTGCCGAACTGCATGATGGTCGGCCCGATCGTGTTGATCGCGATGACCGGCAGCGGGGCCCGCGCGCGGTACGTCTCGTCCCAGAAGATGAACTGCTCGAGCGGGGTGCGGCCCTGGCCGCCGTACTCGGTCGGCCAACCGATGCCGAGCCAGCCGTCGACGCCCATCCGGCGGACGACCTCGCGATAGACGGGGCCTCCGCAGTCCTGGATCTCGGCATCGAGCGCGGCGCGCAGCTCGGGCGTGAAGAGGGTGCGATAGTAGTCGCGGATTTGGCGGCGGAGCGCGTGCTGCTCCGGCGTGAAGTCGAGATGCATCGTGGGCTGGTCGCGTCCTTGTGCGCGGTGGCTGGAAGCGGGGCACCGCGAAAAATGAAACACGTTCTAAGAACGCGCGCACTATGCAGCAATCGGTCCCGCGATGCAACGCGCAGCGGCGCCTGGAGCCGCTGCGGATCGAGAACGGATGCGCGTGCGTCAGTACGCGTCGCGCGGTGGTGGTGGCGGCGGGCGACCCGGCGGAGGCGGAGGCATGGCGTAGCGCGGCCGGGGCGGTGGCGGCGGTGCGAGCTCCGCGGCCGCGCGTGATCCGCGTGGGACCGGGACGCGATTGCCTTTGGCGTACATGCAGTCGGCGTACGCGGCGTCGTAGCGTTGCTGCGCGGTCCAGCGGCGGCGATCCGCTTCGCTCGCGCCCGCCGCGGTGCCGCCGAGGAGTCCGACGCCCGCGCCGACCGCGGCGCCCGTCGCGGGGTCGCCGGCCGCGGCGCCGATCGCCGCGCCCGCGGCGGCCCCGACGACCGTCCCGACCGCCGCGTTCGCGACGACCGTGTCGTTCGCCGCGCGGTAGTCCGCGTCGACGCGCGATGCCGCGAAGTCGCGGCAATGCAGATCGTCGTATTCGAACGCGTCGAAGCTCTTGCCGCGCCCCGGCATCGCCATGATGTTCGGCCCGGGCGGGATGTAGACGCAGCCCGCGAAGACGGCCGCGCCCGCGATGGTCAGCGCGACCGCGCGACACCGAAGGAGAGCAGGGGGAACGATGCGTGCCATGGGTGCCCTCACTCCGAGGTCGGCGGAACCTTGATCCAGTCCTCGGGGCACTCCTGGATGCGCGGGTAGTAGCCGCGCTTGCTCTCGCAGTAGTACCAGTACCCATCCGAGGTGCGGGCGCCGTCGCCGCGCTCGACGTACACCTGATCGTCGTCGGGGTAGGCGCGATACGGATACGGATAGGGGGCCGAATAGTAGTACGACGGACCGTATCCCCACCCGTACCCGTAATAGGGGTACGCCCAATACGGGCTTCCGTACCCCCACCACCACGGGTTCACGCCGAGCCAGACGTTGTTGCCGCCATACCAGCCGCCGCGGTACCCGCCGCCGCCGTACCAGCCGTGTCGGTACCCGCCGCCGCCGTGCCAGTGCTTGCCGCCGCCACCGTACCCGCCTCGACCGCCGTAGCGGCCACCTCCGCCGTGCCAGCCTCCACCGCGGTTCCCGCCTCCGCCGCCCGACCATCCACCGCCGCGCGGGCCACCGCCTCCGCCGCGCTGGATGTTCATGCCGCGTGGGCCGCCGCCGGAAAAGCCGCCCCGTCCGCCGCCGCCCTGATAGCCTCCGCCCCCGCCGCGACCACCGCCGCCGCCGTGGAATCCGCCTCCGCCGCCGCGCGACCCACCGCCGCCGCGCTGGGCGGCGGCGTCGGGCGCGTACGCGATCAGCAAGCCGAGCGAGAGAATGCCAGCGAGTATCGTGCGTGCCATGGGAGATCTCCTTGCGGGCGCTCCGAACCGGAAGCGCCCCTCGAACGCACGATACGCGGGAGAAGTTGCGGGAGCTATGGGGTCGGCGTGGCCGTCGCCTGCTCGCGGAGGACGAATTTCGTGACCTTGCCGGTCGCGTTCATCGGCAGCGCGTCGACGACCGCGACCCGGCGCGGGACCTTGTAGTTGGCCATGTTCTCGCGACACCACGCGATCACGCGTTCGGGCGTGAGCGCACTCCCCGCGGCGGCGACGACGAACGCCATGGCGACTTCGCCCAGGCGCTCGTCCGGGACGCCGATCACCGCCGTCTGCGCGACGCCCGGGCAGCCGAGCAGGATGCTCTCGATCTCGGCCGGGTAGCAGTTGAACCCGCCGGTGATGAACATGTCTTTCAAACGGTCCGTGATCCGGAGATAGCCGCGCGCGTCCATGACGCCGACGTCGCCCGTGTGGAGCCAGCCCTCGGGGTCGATCGTCTCGGCGGTCGCGGCCGGATCGTCCAGATAGCCCAGCATGACGTTGTAGCCGCGGACGACGATCTCGCCCGGCGTCCCACGCGCGACCTCGACCCCGGTCGGGTCGACGCAGCGGACCTCGACGTCGGGGATGGCGCGGCCGGACGTGGTCGCGATCGTCTCCGCGTCGTCCTCGGGGCGGCACATGGTGACGACCCCCGTGGACTCCGTGAGCCCGTAGGCGGTGACGATGGTTTCGAACGCGAGCTCGCGCCGCATGCGGTGAATGAGCTCGACCGGGATCACGGCGGCGCCGGTGACGGCGAGACGCAGGCTCGAGAGGTCGAAGCGGTCGCGCTCGGGGTGCGCGAGGATCATCTGGTAGAGGGTCGGCGGTCCCGGGAGGACGGTCACCCGATCGCGCGCCACCCGCGCCAACACTTGCGGCACGTCGAACACCGCGTGCGGCAAGTTCGCGGCGCCGCGGATCAGGCACGCGAGCCAGCCCGCCTTGTACCCGAAGCTGTGGAAGTACGGATTCACGATCAGGTAGCGATCGTCGGCGCGGAGCCCGACCACGTCGCTCCACACCTCGAAGCAGCGGAGGTTCTGCGCGTGCGTGCACATCACGCCCTTCGGCTTCCCGGTCGTCCCCGACGTGAAGAGGACGTCGGCGAGATCGTCGGCGGCGACGCGCCCCGCCCGCTCTTCGGCCGCGCCGGCGGCAACGTCGTCGCCGGCGGCCGTGAAATCGGACCATGGCTCGCACCGCTCCGCCGCGCCCCGCAGTAAGACGACGCGCTCGAGGTCGGGCAGGTCGGCGACGGGGCGCTCCGGCGTCGGGTTGCCGCAGCCGGCGCGCAGCAGGTCGACGTAGCGATTACCGAGGAACTCGTCGACGGTGCAGAGGAGGCGGGCGCGGCTCTTGGCGAGGATGTACCCGACCTCGCGACCCTTCATGCGGGTGTTGAGGGGTACGAGCACGCCGCCCGCGCACTGGATGCCGAGCGCCGCGACCACCCATTCGTGGATGTTGGGGGCCCACATCCCGACGCGGTCGCCGGGACGAAGCCCGGCGGCCAGGAACCCGCGGGTCGCGCGCTCGGCCGCTCCGGCGAGATCGCGAAAGCTGAGGCGGACGTCGCCATCCTCGATGGCGGAGCGTTCCGCGAACCGCTCCGCGGCCGTTGCGAGGAGGGCGGGGATCGTTCGAGGTGTCGGGTTCGGCATGGCCGTCCGTCTATGCCCCGTGCCGCTGCCGCTGCCAACCGCGATTTGCCTAGCACCAAGCCCGCACGTAAAAATTTTCGACGATCCGACGCACCCCCGCGACACAGGAAAGGCGCGATCCAGATGGCGGACTCGACCACGTCCCTGCACGGCATCCTCGGCAAGTACGAGAGCGACATGCTCGCGGAATGGGTGAACCATCAGCTCGCGGCCGTGACCCTCCGGCGCGACCTCCTGAAGGACGACGACCTCCGCGAGCAGTCGCGGCGGTTCCTCAGCCTGTTCATGGAAGCCCTGAAGAAGTCCGGCGCCGACGTCCAGGGATCGGGATGGTCGGACGTCCGCGAGTTCCTGAGCGAGGTGTCGCAGAGCCGAGCGCGTCAGGGGTTCACGCCCACGGAAACCGCCACCTTCGTGTTCTCGCTGAAGCAGCCGCTGTTCGAGCGGTTGCGCCGCGAGCTCGTGAGCTCCCCGGACGCGCTCGCCAACGAGATGTGGCAGGCGACCGTCGTGCTCGACCGACTCGGCCTCTTCACCACGGAAAGCTACCAGCGCGGCCGCGAGGAGGTCATCGCGCGTCAGCAGCAGGAGATGCTCGAGCTGTCGACGCCGGTCGTCGAGCTCTGGCAGGGAATCCTCGCGCTGCCGCTCATCGGGACCCTCGACAGCGCCCGCACCCAGATCGTGATGGAGAGCCTGCTCCAGAAGATCGTGGAGACCGGCGCGGGCATCGCGATCGTCGACATCACCGGCGTTCCGACCGTCGATACGCTCGTCGCCCAGCACCTCCTGAAGACGGTCGCCGCCGCGCGGCTCATGGGCGCCGAGTGCATCATCAGCGGCATCCGTCCGCAGATCGCGCAGACGATCGTCCACCTCGGCGTGGACCTCGCGGACGTCATCACGAAGGCGACGCTCGCCGATGCCTTCGCGATCGCGCTCTCGCGGGCGAGTCTCGCCGTTGGGCCGGCCGCCCCGCGAGTCTGAGCGGCGCGATGGAACGCATCCCGATTCTCAAGATGGGCGACTGTCTCCTGGTGACGATCCAGGTGGACATGCACGACCGCCTGGCGATGGCCTTGCAGGACGACCTCACGAACCGCATCGCCGCGACCCGCGCCCGCGGCGTGCTGATCGACATCTCGGCCCTCGAAGTCGTCGACTCGTTCATCGGTCGCATGCTCGCCAACATCGCGGCAATGGCGCGCGTGCTCGACGCGCGCACGGTGGTCGTCGGCATGCGGCCGGCGGTCGCGATCACGCTGGTGGAGCTCGGGCTCTCACTGCCGGGCGTGCAAACCGCGCTCGACGTCGAGAAGGGCATGACCCTCATCGCCGGCGCGCAGCGGGACGCCGGCACGGCGAAGCACGGAGCGCATGGGCGTCGTACGCACTGACACGCGGCACGTGCGCAGCAGCGAGGACGTCGTGGCGGTGCGCCAACTCGTGCGGGAATGGTCGCTTGCCGCGGGTCTCGGCCTCGTCGATCAAACCAAGATCGTGACCGCGGCCTCGGAGCTCGCTCGCAATCAGCTCGACTACGGCGGCGGCGGTACGATGACGATCGAGGCGGTGAACGACGGACCGCGGCGCGGCGTGCGCCTGATCTTCGAAGACCAGGGGCCCGGCATTCCCGACATCGAGCAGGCGCTGCGCGACGGCTACACGAGCGGCACGGGGCTCGGACTCGGACTCGGCGGCGCCAAACGCCTCGCGAGCGAGTTCCACATCGATTCGCGAATCGGGGAAGGCACCCGGATCACGATCGCGCGCTGGAAGTGACGATGCGGGCGCTCGCCGTCACCGAAGCGAGCCAGGTCGGCTCCGTCCGCCGCGCGGCGGCCGATCTCGCCATCGGTCTCGGCTTCGACGAGGTCGACACGGGGCGCGTCGGCATCGTGGCGACGGAGCTGGCGACGAATCTCGCGAAGCACGCGCGCGAGGGCGTCGTGCTCATGCGGGTCGCCGCGCGTCCGCCCGCCGCGTCGCTCGAGCTGATCGCGCTCGATCGCGGTCCGGGGATCGCCGAGGTCGGACGCGCGCTCCAGGACGGGCACTCGACTGCCGGGACGCCGGGCACCGGGCTCGGCGCGATCCGACGGGGCGCGACGCGCTTCGATGTGTATTCGTCGACGGCGGGCACCGCGGTGCTCGCGGCGCTGTCGCCGGCGGGTACGAGCGTGCGGGCCGGCTTCGACGTCGGCGCGGTGTCGGTGCCGTACCCGGGCGAAGACGTGTGCGGCGACGGCTACGCGATCGAGCAACAGGACGGCCGCGCGCTCGTCATGGTGGCCGACGGGCTCGGGCACGGGACGCCGGCCGCGGCCGCGGCGGCGCGGGCGGGCGAGATCTTCGACGCGCACCCTGCGCTCGCCCCGGTCGACCTGATGCGGCGCTTGCACGACGGGCTGCGGCCGACGCGCGGCGCGGCCGCGGCGCTCGCGGAGGTCGATGCGCGTCGCGGGCTCGTGCGCTACTGCGGGGTCGGCAACATCGCGGCGACGCTCCTCGTCGGGACGACCACGCGGAGCCTGGTGTCCCATCACGGTACGCTCGGGCACGATGCCCGTCGGATCGCGGAGTTCCAGTATCCGTGGACGCCCGATTCGACCCTCGTCCTCAACTCCGACGGGCTCGTCTCGCACTGGACGCTCGACAAGTACCCCGGTCTCGGCGACCGAGCGCCATCGCTCCTCGCGGCGGTGCTGTATCGGGATTGTCGCCGGCACCGGGACGACACGACGGTCGTCGTGCTACGGGGGAAGGCGTGAGCGGGCCCGTGCTGTCGATTCGCCTCGCGCACGACGAGGACGTGGTGCTGGCGCGGCAGCGCGCGCGTCAGGTGGCCGCGGCGCTCGGATTCGATCGGCAGGATCAGACGCGCATCGCGACGGCCGTGTCCGAAATCGCGCGCAACGCGTTCCGCTATGCCCACGACGGTCGGGTCGAGTTCCACCTCGAAGGCGTCACGCGGCCCCAGGTCCTGAGCATCGTGGTTCGCGACGGCGGGCCCGGAATCGGCGATCTCGCCGCCGTGCTGGAAGGCCGGTACCAATCGAAGACCGGCATGGGCGTCGGCATCCTCGGCGCCCGTCGTCTCATGGATCGCTTCACGATCGAGTCGCTATCCGGTCGCGGCACCACCGTCGCGATGCACAAGATCGTGCCGCGACATACGCCGCTTCTCGGTGCGGAGGCGATCACGATGCTGACCGAGCGGCTCGCCCGCGAGGCGCCGCGGACGCCCGCGGAGGAGGTGACCCAACAAAACCAGGAGCTGTTGCGCGCGCTGGAGGAGCTCACGCGCCGCCAGCAGGAGATCGCGGCGATCAATCGCGAGCTCGAGGACACCAATCGCGGCGTCGTCGCGCTCTACGCCGAGCTCAACGAGAAGGCCGATCACTTGCGCCGCGCGGACGAGATCAAGACGCGTTTCATCTCGAACATGAGCCACGAGTTCCGCACGCCCGTGAACTCGATCCAGGCGCTCGCGCGCTTGCTCATCGATCGCACCGACGGGGAGCTCACGGCCGAGCAGGAGCGGCAGGTGCTGTTCATCCGCCAGTCGGCGGACGCGCTCTCGGAGCTCGTGAACGACCTGCTCGACCTCGCGAAGATCGAGGCCGGGAAGACGGTCGTGCGGCCGGGTGATTTTTCGGTCAGCGATCTCTTCGGCGCGCTTCGCGGCATGTTGCGGCCCCTGCTCGTCGGCGAGTCGGTGAATCTCGTGTTCGACGAGCCCGAGAGCCTGACCACGCTGCACACGGACGAGGCGAAGGTGTCGCAGATCCTCCGCAACTTCATCTCGAACGCGCTCAAGTTCACCGCGCGCGGCGAGGTGAGGGTGAGCGCCACGCCGAGCCCCGACGGCGACCGGGTGACCTTCCAAGTCGCGGATACCGGGATCGGCATCGCCGAAGCGGACCTCGAGCGGATCTTCCAGGAGTTCACCCAGGTCGAGAGCCCGCTCCAGCGACGGGTGAAAGGCACCGGTCTCGGGCTACCCCTCTGCCGCCGGCTCGCCGAGCTTCTCGGCGGCTCGGTCGCCGTCGAGAGCACCGAGGGGGTCGGGTCGACCTTCTGCGCCACGATCCCCGTAGTCTACGCGACGAGCACCGTCGATACGGCTGCCGCGTGGCAGCTCGAGCCGATGCGGACGCCGGTCCTCGTCGTCGAGGACAGCGCCGAGACGATTCTCGTCTACGAGAAGTACCTCGCCGGCAGCGGCTTCCAAGTGCTCCCGGCGTACAGCATCCGCGAGGCGCGGGACGCGATGACTGCGGTCCGTCCACGCGCGATCGTGCTCGACATCGCGCTCCGTGGCGAGGACGGCTGGGGCTTTCTCATGGAGATGAAGCGCCGCGACGACTCCCGCGACGTTCCCGTCCTCGTCGTGACGACGATCGAGGACGAGCGGAAGGCGATCGCGCTCGGCGCCGACGGCTTCTGTCTGAAGCCGATCGAGCGCCGCCAGCTCCTGCACGCGCTCACGCGCCTCACGGCGCCGCACGCGCTCCGCCGCATTCTGATCGTCGACGACGAGGAGATCTCGCGTTACGTCCTCCGGCAGCACTTGATGACGCCCGAGCACGTGATCTGGGAAGCCTCGACCGGCGAGGAGGCGATGCGAGTGGCGCGCGAGGAACGTCCCGACGTGGTGTGTCTCGATCTCACCATGCCGGAGGCGGACGGTCACGAGGTCCTGCGCCGCCTGAAGAGCGATCCCCAGACCTCCGAGATCCCCGTCGTCATCGTCACCGCGCAGCCGGTGGACGACAACTTGCGGCGCCGGCTCGCGCCGGCGGCCGGACTGCTCTCCAAGCACGGGATCTCGCGGGAGAGCGCCCTCGCGACGATCGATGCCGCGATCCGCAACGGCGAAGCGCCGGTCGAAGGCGCGGGCTCGAGGTCCTGATGCCGACGCCCTCCGCCGCGCGGATCCTGGTCGTCGACGACACCGAATCCAATCGCTACACGAAGGCGCGGCTCCTGCGCCAAGCCGGTTTCGAGGTGTTCGAGGCCGGGACCGGCGGCGATGCGCTCGCGTTCGTGAGCTCGCATGCGCCCGACCTCGTGGTCCTCGACACCCAGCTCCCCGATACGAGCGGTTGGGAGGTCTGCCGTCAGATCAAGGCGCGCGGCACCGATTCACCGCTGGTCCTCCAGGTCTCGGCGACCTACGTCCAGGAGGGCGACACGGTGAAGGCGCTCGAGGGCGGCGCCGACGCGTGCCTGACCGAGCCGATCGATCCCGGCGTGATGCTCGCGACCGTGCGCGCCCTGCTGCGCATCCGGTACGCGGAGCACGCGCTCCGTGACGCGCTCTCGCGCGAGCAAGCGCTCCGTCAGGCGGCCGAGGGCGCGAACCGGGCGAAGGACGAGTTCCTCGCGACGCTCTCGCACGAGCTCCGCTCGCCGCTCGGCACGATCCTCACCTGGGTGACGCTGCTCAAGGAGGGGCGTCTCGCCGCCGAGCGCCAACGCCACGGCCTCGACGCGATCGAGCGCAGCACGCAGCTCCAGGTGAAGCTGATCGGCGATCTGCTCGACATCTCCAGCATCATCTCGGGGAAGACCAGACTCGAGCTCGCGAGCGTCGATCTGGCGACGATCGTGCAGACGGCCGTCGAGGGCATTCGCGGCGCGGCGGAGGCGAAGTCCGTCACGATCGCGCACACGGTGGCCCCCGGCGTGCCGCGGATCGCCGGCGACGCCATGCGTCTGCTCCAGGTGGTGCAGAACCTCTGCTCCAACGCCGTGAAGTTCACGCCGTCGGGAGGATCGATCGCCATCGACGTCCGGCGCGTGAACGACATCGTCGAGATCGAGGTGCGCGACACGGGGAAGGGCATCGCGGCGGAGTTCCTCCCCCACCTCTTCGAGCGGTTTCGCCAGGCCGATGCATCGACGACGCGCGCGGAAGGCGGGCTCGGCCTCGGCCTCGCGATCGTGCTGCATCTCGTCGAGCTGCATCATGGATCCGCCGAGGCGCGGAGCGCGGGACCGGGGCAGGGGGCGACCTTCTTCGTGCGCCTGCCGGTCGCGACGGCAGCAGTCGTGGCACCGCCCCCGCCGCTCTCGCCGCGCGGCGGATCGCAAGCGCCGGACCCCGATGCGCTCGCCGGTGTGCGCATCCTGCTGGTCGACGACGAAGCGGACGCCCGAGAGGCGGTCGCGACCGCGCTCGGGCAACACGGCGCGGTGATGCGGACCGCCGGGTCGGCGGACGAAGCGATGGCCAGCTTCGATCAGGGCGTCCCGGACGTGATGGTCGGCGACATCGCGATGCCCGGTGAAGACGGCTACTCGCTGATGCGGCGCCTGCGCGCGCGCCCCGCAGCCGAAGGGGGTCGGGTGGCGGCGGTCGCGCTCACGGCCTATGGGCGGCTGACCGATCGCGCGCAGATCCTCGCCGCCGGGTACGACGAGTGTCTGACCAAGCCGATCGCGGTCCACGAGCTCGTCGCCGTGCTGCGCCGTCTCGCGGGGCGCTGATCCGGCGACGGGTCTTACACGGCCGTGCCTGGACGTTGTTACAAGGCGCCGGTCCCCCCCGGCGAGTTTTCGCACGGTCTTCGCGGCACGAAACGTGAAGTTGGATCCTGTCTGAGAGGAGGACCGTCCGATGCGAACGCCCATGATGCTGCTCGTGGTGGCCATGCTGGTGGGGAGCCTGGATCGGTGGGTGCACCTGCCGAGTGCGGATGTCGCGCTCGCGCAGACCGGACCGGTGCCGACGCCCGCGCTGAATCCACGGCTCGGGGGTCCGCCGCCGGGCGGCAATCTCGAGGGGCGCGCGGCGACCCGGCTCGGTGAGGGTGGTGCCGGACGGATCGGTGCGACGGGTAGCGCTCTCGGCGATCGCGCCGGCAGCGCGCTCGATACCAAGGCGGGCGGAGCCGCCGCCGATACGGTGTTGCCCGGCGGCAGGCTCGGGACCATCGACGAGGGCCGACTCGGCGCGCCGCCGGCGGGTGCCGCGGCGAACGCGGCTGCGGGCGCGCCACAGGCGACGGGCGCCGTACCTCCGCCCGCCGCGGGAGCGGTCGGGGCACAGCCCGGCCCCGCCGCGCCGGCGCGGTGACGGCCATGCCGCGCGCGCACGAGACCAGCGGCCGCAACAACGGCAAGGCGCGATCCGCGACCCGACGCAGCGGGGGCGCGAGCGGCTCGCGGCCGATCTGGAACGGGCAGCTCGCGTTCGGACTGGTCTCGATGCCGGTGCGAATTCTGTCGGCGCTCGACGCGTCGGAGCACGTGGAGTTCCGGCTCCTGCATCGGAAGGATCACGCGCCGATCACGTACAAGAAGTTCTGTAGTCGCGAGGACGTCGAAGTGCCGGCGGACGAGATCGTGCGCGGCTACGAGGTGAAGAAGGGACAATTCGCCATCCTCGAGGGCGAGGAGCTCCAGCAGGTGCAGGCGGCGCTCGGCGAAGGCGAGCACACGATCGACGTGCTCCAGTTCGTCGAGGCGGCGTCCCTGGACCCGCTGCTCTTCGAGCGTCCGTACTACCTCGTACCGAACGACGGCGGAGAGAAGGCGTACGCGTTGCTTCGCGACGCGCTCCGCGAGTCAGGTCGCATCGCGGTCGCGCGGTTGTATCTCCGCCGGCCCGTATTGGCGGCGATCCTTCCGCATGGCGGGGTGCTCGCGCTCGAGGTGATGCGGCCGTTCGACGAGCTGCGCCCCGCGGATCGTCTCGACGTTCCTTCGGCGCGCGTCAGCGATGCGGAGAAGCGGATGGCACGGAAGCTGATCGACGAGATGGCGG
>Ga0268299_1000665_pt1 | contig 93548 bp, 94 predicted proteins | sample NOBtaG_FD_193484 | JGI IMG/M metagenome (GOLD analysis project Ga0268299, IMG submission 193484) | Activated sludge microbial communities from bioreactor in Nijmegen, Gelderland, Netherland - NOB reactor | ecosystem: Engineered > Bioreactor > Aerobic > Activated sludge | place: Netherlands...
CGCCGCGAGTGCCATCAGCGGCAGGACGAGGCCGAGCGGCCAGGAAAACTTGGGCCACGTGCGCGGCACCGGCGCGGCCATGTCGGCGGCGCCGGGCAAGCGGAAAACGGTTTGATCGGCGCTGGGCATTGGGCGATCCGGGCTTGGGTCGTTTGAGGTTTTTTGGAGTCTCGGGCATCTCGCTTGCGGCCTCACCCCCATCCAGCCTTCCCCCGCAAGCGGGGGAAGGCTAGTCCCGGACTCCGTCCCCCGCCTTGGCGGGGGAAGGTCGGGATGGGGGTCGGGCCTCAGGCACGGCTTGCGCCGCTACTGGGCCTTCGCCTGGTCGCGCTTCAGCGCTTCCTTGACGTAGGCGTCGTTGAGCAGCGCCGTGGTCACGGCCTTGACGTCGACCTTGGCGCCGATGACGCCGGATTGCTGCAGCGACACGCCGGCGGCGAGGATGGCGCCGTAAGGCTTTTCGCCGATCAGCGGATCGGAGAGATCGGTCCGCTCGAGCTGCTTGGCGGCCACCGGGCCCGAGAGGCGCGCGGCCTTGGCCAGGATGTCGCGGAGCTCGGCCGGATTCGCCGCCGACCATTTCCGCCCGCGCTCGTATTGGCGGAGAACGCGGATCACGAGCTCCGGGTGCTCCTTGGCGAAGGCCTCGCGCACGTTCAACACGCCGTAGGTGTTGGCGTCGGCGTTGCGATAGAACAGCACCGAGCCCTTCTCGAGCTCCGTTTCGGCCATCATCGGGTCGAGGCCCGCCCAGGCGTCGACGTCGCCGCGCTCGAGCGCTGTGCGCCCGTCGGCGTGTTGCACCAGCACCGGGCGGATGTCCTTCTCCGAAAGATTGACCCCGGCGAGCGCGCGCAAGAGGAAGATGTAGGGATCCGTGCCGCGGGTGACCGCGACGCGCTTGCCCTTCAAATCGGCCACCGTCTTGATGCCCGAGTTAGGGCGCGTGACCAGCGCCGTCCATTCCGGCTTGGAGTAGATGTAGATCGACTGGATCGGGTTGCCGTTGATCTTGGCGAGCAAGGCGGCCGAGCCGGCCGAAGAGCCGAATTCGAGTGCGCCGGCGTTCAAGAACTCCAGCGCCTTGTTCGAGCCGTGGCTCTGCACCCAGCGGATCTCGATGCCGTCCTTCTTGAACTCTTCCTCGATCCAGCCTTTTTCCTTCAGCACCAGGCTGACGGGGTTGTAGTAGGCCCAGTCGAGGTTGATGCGCTTGGGCGGCTCGGCGGCGTTGGCGCCGGCGGCAAGCGACGCGGCCGCCGCGGCGCCAAGGATAATGGAACGACGGGTTAGAAACATGGTCACGCTCCTTCGCTGGACCGGAGCGTGTTTCGCTCCGGCCGGATTCAGGGTCCGAAGCGGATTTCGCGGTCGCATCAGGCCCCTCGACGGGGCGCAGCGGCGAAACAAAACCCGCCGCAGCTTTCGGTTGCTGGGCGGGTTGCGCCGAAACCGCTTTAGCTGCATTTGTAACGCGCCCGCAAGCTGTCGCTCAAATCGGCGCGATGGCTGAAGAGTTAGTCCCGGCTCTGTCTTCTGTCAACGCAAAGAAACTGGGCCGATACCACAGAAATTCTGATCGCCCGCTCTCCGCCGGGCCCTCGGATCAACACTTCATTAACCCAATCTGCCTAGGTTCGAAGCGGCGAATCGTGGCCGGCGTCCGTCGGCCGCGGACCTGCGGCCCTGGGTGATCATGGAAAGCGGCGTGGCGCAAGCGAGCGGTGGCGTCCGGCCAAGGAGCGCGGCCCAGCGCCTTTGGTCGTCGCTGTTCCCGCCGCCGCCCGTGCCCGAGGCCGTGGTGCTCGCGCATCAGCGGCGCGCGCTGCGCCGGCAGGTTCCCATCCTGCTGGCCGTCCTCTTCACGGCCGCGGCGCTGGTCGGGATCGTGTTCTGGGACGTCGCCGACCGCGGCATCGTGGTCGCCTGGGTGGGCGCGCAATGGATCTATTGCGCGCTCGGCGCCTGGCGCTGGCGGCGGCGCAACCGCGTCGCGAATCCGCGGCCGCCGACGCGACGCTTCGTCAGGCGCTCGATCGTCACCAACCTCATCCCGGGAATCATCTGGGGTTCGGCCGCGATCCTGTTCTTTGCGCCGGACCGCTTCGACCTCCAAGTCTTCCTCGTCTTCATGCTGGCGGGCATGTCGGCCGGCATGATCGCCGCGGCGCCCACCATGCCGCAGGCGGCACTGGCCTACGTCCTGCCCACCATGCTGCCGCTCGGCGTGCACATGTTCAACGTCGGCACGCAGCCGGCGAACGCGATCGCCATCATGTGCGCGGTCTACATCGCGGCCCTCTTCTTCATGCTGCGCAACGGCTACCGCGCGTTCAGCGACGGCGTCGTCGCCGAGGAGCGCGCGCGCCAAGCGGAGGAGGTGCTGCGCGACAGCATCGAATCGCTCGACACGGGCTACGTGCTCTACGACGCCGATCTCCGGATCGTGATGCACAACAGCCGCTATCTCGACGTTTTCTCGCACTTCAAGGGCACGGCATCGATCGTGGGAATGACCTACGAAGAGCAGGTGCGCGCGTCGTTCGGCGCCGGCTTCTTCGTGCTCGACGAGCGGCAGCGCCGGGAAAGCGAGGCGTGGATTGCCGCGCGAGTCGCCAAGATGCGTGCGGGCATCGCCGCCCGCGTGGAGATGCGCGTCGCCGACGGGCGCACGCTCCAGATCGGCACGCATCCGATGCCGGGCAACCGCCGCGTCGCCATCACCAGCGATATCACCGCGCTCAAGCAGGCCGAGCAGCGGCTGTTCTCGGCGATCGAGGCCATGGACGACGGCTTCGTGCTCTACGATCACGAAGAGCGCGTCGTGCTGCACAATCGCCGCCTGATCGAGCAATATCCGCAGCTCGCGGCGCTGATGCCGCTCGTCGGCCGCACGCGCGAGGATCTGATGCGGAGCCACGCGCGCGCCGGCTTTTTCCAGGGCTCGGCGGACGCGAACGAAGCGGAACGGTGGGCGCAGGAACAACTCGAATTCACCCGCTCGATGGGCTCGACCGAGTTCGAGCGCGAGACCGGCAACGGGCTCACCTATCTCATCCGCACGCAGATCACGTCCGACGGATCGCGCCTGGCGATCACCACCGACATCTCCGCCGTCAAGCGCGCCGAGCAGCGCCTGCGCGCGGCGATCGACGCGATGGGCGACGGCTTCGCGCTGTTCGATCCGAATAGCCGCGTGATCCGCTACAACCGGCGCTTCATCGACCATTACCCGTTCCTGGCCGCGCTCGAGCCGCTGGTCGGCCGCAGCCGCGAAGAATTGCTGCGCCATGCGCTCTCCAGCGGCTGTCTCACGGGCCCGGCGACGGAGGGCGACGCCGAGCGCTGGATCGCCGAACAGCTCGACGTGTGGCATTCGGCCAAGACCGCGGAATACGAGCGCCATCTGTCCGACGGACGCATCCTCCTGATCCGCGCGCATCCGACCGAGGAAGGCGGACGCGTCGTCACCACCACCGACGTCACCGCGCTGAAGCGCGCGGAAAAGCGCCTCATCGACGCCGTCGAGAGCATGTCCGACGCGTTCGTGCTGTGGGGCGACGACGACCGCCTCGTCCTCTGCAACACCGCCTACGCGGAGATGTTCAAGGGCCTGCCGAAATCGACCGAAACCGGCGCACGCTTCGAAGACATCCTCAAGGCCGGCGTCGCCGCCGGCGCGTTCCCCGAATCCAAGGGCCGGGAGGAGGAATACTTCCGCGAGCGCATGGCGCGGCACCGCAATCCGGGCGATCCGGTCGTGCAGCCCTACCGCGACGGCCGCTGGCTCCGCTATGCCGAGCGCAAGACCTCCGAGGGCGGCATCGTCGGGCTCAGGACCGACGTCACCGAGACCATGCTGCGCGAGGGCGCGCTGCGCGACAGCCAGCGCGAGCTGGCCGAGCGGGTGCTCGAACTCGAGGGGATGCAGCAGCAGCTCGAGACCCAGCGCGACGAGCTCCGCAAGCTCATGCGCCAGATGCTGCAGGCGCGCGACGAGGCCGCCGCCGCCAATGCCGCCAAGTCGGTGTTCCTCGCCAACATGAGCCACGAGCTCCGCACGCCGCTCAACGCCATCATCGGCTTCTCCGAGATCATGGACGGCGAATTGTTCGGGGCGCTCGGACATCCGCGCTATGCCGGCTACGTCGGCGACATGCTGGGCGCGGCCCGGCACCTCTTGAAGCTCATCAACGACATTCTCGACCTCTCGAAGATCGAAGCCGGCAAGTGGGAGCTGCGCGAGGAGCCGGTGGATCTCCGCCGGATGCTCGATGCGGTGCTGCGCCTCTTCCGCGGACGCGACGAGGCGAAGGGACTGACCATCCAGGTGGATGCGCCGGCCGCGCTGGCGCCTATCCTGGCCGACGAGCGCGCCTTGAAGCAGATTCTCATCAACGCGATGTCGAACGCGATCAAGTTCACGCCGGCGGGCGGGCGCGTGCGCCTGCGCGCGCGGCGCGACGGCGCCGGGCGCCTCCAACTCGCCATCGGCGACACCGGCATCGGCATCAAACGGGAAGACGTCTCGAAGGCGCTCGCGCCGTTCGGGCAGGTCGACAATCACATGACGCGCCGCCATCAGGGCACCGGCCTCGGCCTCTCCATCGCCAAGGCGCTGGTCGAGCAGCATGGCGGTCGCTTGCGGCTCAGGAGCCGCCCCGGGCGCGGCACCGTGGTCGCGGTCACTCTGCCGGCCGAACGCTTCGCGCTCGCCGAAGCGATGCGCGCGAGCCTGGCGGCGGAATAGTCGCCGTTCTCCGGGCGCACTTCCGGCTCCCAACTCTCGGCGCCGCGCGGCCCGTTTCTTGCTACCAAGACGGGGCGTTTCCACTATGATGCCGCCGATGGCGCAATTGACGGCGTTTTGTCCGTCAAACGGCGCCCAAGGAAAGCTGGGAGGCTGCCAATGAAACGGACATTCACGTGCCTGCTCGCCGCGCTGGCGGCGGGGGGAACAGTTGCCGCGCTCGGAGCGCAGGCGGCCGCGCAAGAGAAAGTCGTCTACCTCTTTCCGGCGCCGCCGATGCTGCCGGCCTTCGGGCCGATCCGCATCGCGCAGGGCAAAGGCTACTTCAAGGCCGAAGGGCTCGACGTCGAGTTCCAGGTCGCCAAGGGCGGCGTCGACGTTGCCAAGCAGGTCGGCGCCGGCAATGCGCCGCTCGGCGGCGTCCTCGGCGACGGGCCGATCCTGGTCAGGCCCCAGGGCATCCCGATGAAGGGCGTGGCGCTCTTCGGCGGCCGCGGCTTCATGCAGCTCGTGGTGCGCGAGGATTCGGGCATCACCGATCCCAAGGGCTTGAAGGGCAAGGACATCAGCGTGATGGCCTTCCAGGACACGACCTACTACGTGCTGCAAGGCGTGCTCGCCCGCGTCGGCTTGACGATCAAGGACGTGAACGCCCAGGCGGCGGGTCCGGTCGGCGTCTGGCAGCTGGTGGCGCAGGGCAAGGCCGTGGCGTGCGCGTGCGTGCCCGATTGGATTCCGCTGATCACCGCCACCGGCACCAAGGTGCGGGTGATCCAGTCGTTCGACTACTTCCCGAGCATGGCCCAGGCGATCGGCGCCAGCGACGACACGATCAAGAAGAACCCTCAGATGATCCAGAAGTTCGTGCGTGCCGCGATGAAGGGCATGAAGGACATCATGGACGACCCGAAGAAGTCGGCGGGCGAATTCGTCTCCTTCGTGCCGGAATGGAAGGGCAAGGAGGTCGTGATCGAGGGCGTGTTCAAGTATTACGCCGAGCTCGTCTATCCCGGCCAGCCCAAGCTCGGCATGTTCGATCCCGCCCGCGTCGCCGCGGTGCAGGATTTCTACCTCAAGGAAAAATTCATCGAGAAGCCGTCGAAGATCGAGGACTTGTTCACGAACCAGTTCGTGCAGTAGGCCGCTTCGACATCGTGACGACGCGATCGGGCCGGCTACCGCAAGGGGGCCGGCCCTTTCGATTCGCGCGGCAATTCGCGCCGCCGCTTCAACCGCCGAAGAATTCGCGGCGCGTGCTCAGATCCAGTGGAGCTGGACCAGCCCCTCGCGCCACGTTTTCTGCTTCTCGGGATCCTGCGGCGGGCGCGGCTCCTTGCGCTGGCCGAGGCCGTAGGGCTCGGGCGCCAGGCTCGCGATCGTGGAGAGCAGGCGGTCGAAGGCCGCCTTCGGCTTCTGGCCGAAGATCGGATCGTCGTTGTCGTCGAAGGCCGCATCGGCCTTGGCCCAATCGGCTTCGGTCAGCTTGGCGCGGGCGGCGGGCATCACGGTGCGTTCTTCCAGCGCCATGTGCTTGCGCTGCCACTCGACGAACTGCGTCGCCGTCGCGTCGAACGCCGCGAAATTCTTCGCCGGATCGGTCTTCCAGGCGTCGAGTTTCCATTTGAGGTCGCTGGTCAGGCGAACGCCCTCGTGGTGCTGCTGCTGGAGCAGGGCGATCGCATCGCGCGCTTCCGGTGCGCGCTCGGCGACTAGCGGGAACAGCACGTCGTCTTCCTTGGGATGATGGAAGCGGTCGGGGAAATCCTGGACATAGGCCAGGATCGACTCGAACAGGGCGAATTCGGGCTCGAGCTTGCCGGCGCGGATGTCGCCCAGCACGTGATCGAGGGTGTAGAGCACGGCGGCGAGCGCGCGGTGTTCGCGCTGGATGATGGTAAGCGTCCGGGACATGGCGGATCCTCCTGGGTGCCGTTGGCAGGAGAGGTTGCCAGGCGGCCGGGCGCATTGATCCTGGTCAATTGCCGGGATGCCCCGGAAGCCCGGAAGACGGCAAGGGCAGGCGGCTAGGCCAGGATCGGGCGGGCGGCCAGCACGATGGCCGTGCCGATGGCAAAGATTGGGATCATCAAACCGAAGAACAGCACCAGGAAATCGAGGACCGTGACCTTCAATGTCGATACGACGCCGCCGTCGGCGCTCTCCCACATGCCCGGCCGGGTGAAGATGCCGAGCTCTTCCGCCTCCACGATGCGGAGGCCGAGGCGGGCGCCGAGCCAAAGGGCGAGGCGCTTGCGGAGGCTACGGAAGAACCAGTCGAAATAGGCGAAGATCGCGCCGATCATCACGAGGCCGACGATGAGATTCGGGAGATAGCGCCACGACCAGCCCCCGAGGCCGCCGGTGGCGCCCGCGACGGCAAAGTAGGCGGCGACGCAGACCAGGATCGTGCCCGGCGCCAGGATCGCCACCGGAAGGTCGAACAATCCGCGCCGCCACGCGAGCGCCGTGCGCCAGGCGGTATCGCCGGCCGCGAACTGTTCCAACAGGCGCCGGGCCTCGGCGGCGTCATGGTCGCGCCGCGCGCTGGTGCGATGGCCGAGGGCGTCGGGGCCGTTCCGCTCGATGACGCGGAAGCGATAGCGGCCGTCGGCGCCGCGCATCAGGAATAGCGAATCGCCGCCGGCGCCTTGCGCGGCCAGCGTCGCGCGGCCCGAGGCGGGCAGCGCCGCCCAGGCCCGCGCGAGGCCGTCCGCGTCGCCCTTCCATTGGCGCAGCTTGCCGCCGCCGCGGAGATAGAGGCGCATGGCTAATTTCTATTCGTGTACGAGGTTTGCTTGGTCCTGGCCGGGCTCACCAAAGGACTGTCACGCCGAGATCGGCGAACGCTTGATCGCTCGTCGCAACGGCCATGCCTTCGAGGCGAGCTTGCGCGGCAATAAGTCGGTCAAACGGATCCTTGTGCGCGCTTGGCAATAGCTCTGCTTCAAGCGCGTGATCGACCGTGACGCTCAACGGAGCGAAGCTATCGCGAGCCAGCAGTTCATGGAAACGCGGCAAGAAAATGCCGGCTTCCGGGACCTTGCCGATACGATGTTTCGTCGCGATCTCCCACGCGGAGACACTGCTGACGTAAACTGACGATTCTTCGGAGGCGATCGCCTCGCGAACACGGTTAGCCAAACTTCGGGGCGCAACCCACCAGCGATATAGGGCGTTGGTGTCGAGTAGTAGCTTCATCACTCGTAGAGCGCGAGTTCGTCGTCGGGGAGCGGCTCGTCGATTCGATCGGCAAGCTTCAGAAGCGCTTCGGCGTGTTCCGGGTAAAGTTTGAGAAGCAGGCCGGGCTCGCGATTCTTGGCTTTCCGGGTTGCCGGCACGAGCTTCGCCACCGGCTTGCCGGCGCGCGCGACGATGATCTCCTCGCCGGCCTCCACGCGTTTCAGCAGGCGCGAAAGATGGGTCTTGGCTTCGTGGATGTTGACCGTGGCCATGGCCGCCGCTTGCTTAGCTAAGTCCATAGACTAAGCTAACATTGACGTGAGTCAAGGCGTTGCCGCCGCGGACGCCGGATGATGCAAAAATGGCTCGATTTCATCGCCAAAGCCGCTCTTGCGGCCCCGCAACCTTCGCACCATATGCCCGTTCAGGATGGATGCCGGGCAGTTGGGTCCATCCGTCAAATCCTGCCTTGGAAGGGGGATACGTCCCATGAACTTCGAGAACTACACCGAACGCGCGCGCGGCTTCGTTCAGGCGGCCCAGGCCGTCGCCATCCGCGCCAATCACCAGCAGCTGGCACCCGAGCATTTGCTCAAAGCGCTCCTCGAGGACGAGGAGGGCATGGCCGCGAATCTCATTTCGGCGGCCGGCGGCAATCCGGAATTGACGGTCGCCGCCGTCGACCAGGCGCTCGCCAAGCTGCCCAAGGTTTCGGGCCAGGGCGTCCAGCCCTACGCCACCTCCGAACTCCTGAAGCTGTTCGACAACGCGCAGCAGATCGCCAAGAAGGCGGGCGATTCTTACGTCACCGTCGAGCGGCTGCTCCTGGCGCTGGCGCTCGCGGCCGGCTCGCCGGCGGCCGAGGCCCTGAAGCGCAGCGGCATCACCGCGCAATCGCTCAACCAAGCCATCGAGCAGCTACGGAAGGGCCGCAAGGCCGACAGCGCCGGCGCCGAAGCCGGCTACGATTCGCTGAAGAAATACGCCCGCGACCTGACGCAGGCGGCGCGCGATGGCAAACTCGATCCGGTCATCGGCCGCGACGAGGAAATCCGCCGCACCATCCAGGTGCTCTCCCGCCGCACCAAGAACAATCCGGTGCTGATCGGCGAGCCCGGCGTCGGCAAGACCGCGATCGTCGAAGGCCTCGCCTACCGCATCGTGCGCGAAGACGTGCCGGAATCGCTCAAGAACAAGCGCGTCTTGGCGCTCGATCTCGGCGCCATGGTCGCCGGCGCCAAGTTCCGCGGCGAATTCGAGGAGCGCTTGAAGGCCGTCCTCTCCGAGGTCCAGGCCGCCGCCGGCGAGATCGTGCTGTTCATCGACGAGATGCACACGCTGGTCGGCGCGGGCAAGGCCGAGGGGGCGATGGACGCCTCCAACATGCTGAAACCGGCGCTGGCGCGTGGCGAGCTGCATTGCATCGGCGCCACCACGCTCGACGAATACCGAAAGCACGTGGAGAAGGACGCGGCCCTGGCGCGGCGCTTCCAGCCCGTCTTCGTCGGCGAGCCCACGGTCGCCGACACGGTTTCCATTCTTCGCGGCCTGAAGGAGAAATACGAGCTGCACCACGGCGTGCGCATCACCGACAGCGCCATCGTCGCCGCGGCCACGCTCTCCAACCGCTACATCACCGACCGCTTCCTGCCCGACAAGGCCATCGACCTCGTCGACGAGGCCGCCTCGCGCCTGCGCATGGAAGTGGATTCCAAGCCCGAGGAGATCGACGAGCTCGACCGGCGCATCATCCAGCTCAAGATCGAGCAGGAGGCGCTGAAGCGCGAGACCGACCCCGCCTCGAAAGAGCGCCTCAAGGCGCTCGAGGCGGAGTTGAAGGATCTCGAGAAGAAATCCGCCGATCTCACCGCCCAGTGGCGCGCCGAGAAGGAAAAGCTCGCGGGCGCCCAGAAGATCAAGGAAGAGCTCGAGAAGGCGCGGCTCGAATTGGAGCAGGCGCAGCGCCGGGGCGATTGGTCGCGCGCGGGCGAGCTCACCTATGGCCGCATCCCCGAGCTCGAGAAGAAGCTCAAGGACGCGGAGAAGGCCGGCAAGACCCACATGCTCAACGAAGAGGTGACGGCCGAGGACATCGCCGGCGTCGTCTCGCGCTGGACGGGCGTGCCGGTCGACAAGATGCTCGAAGGCGAGCGCGAGAAGCTCCTCCACATGGAGGAGGCGATCACCAAGCGCGTGGTCGGGCAGGAAGAGGCCGTGCGCGCCATCGCCAACGCGGTGCGCCGCGCGCGCGCCGGGCTCCAGGATCCGAACCGGCCGATCGGCTCGTTCCTGTTCCTGGGCCCGACCGGCGTCGGCAAGACCGAGCTCACCAAGGCGCTGGCGCAATTCCTGTTCGACGACGAGCAGGCGATGGTGCGCGTCGACATGTCGGAATACATGGAGAAGCACGCCGTCTCGCGCCTCATCGGCGCCCCGCCGGGCTATGTCGGCTACGACGAGGGCGGGGCGCTCACCGAAGCGGTGCGCCGCCGGCCCTATCAGGTGATCCTGTTCGACGAGGTCGAGAAGGCGCATCCCGACGTGTTCAACGTGCTGCTCCAGGTGCTCGACGACGGACGCCTGACCGACGGCCAGGGCCGCACGGTGGATTTCAAGAATTCGCTCATCGTCATGACCTCGAATCTCGGCAGCGAGTTCCTGGCCGCGCTCAAGGAAGGGCAGCCCGCGGACAGCGTGCGCGAGGAGGTGATGGGCGTGGTGCGCCAGGCTTTCCGGCCGGAGTTCCTGAACCGGCTCGACGAGATCCTGCTGTTCAACCGCCTGACGCGGGCGGAGATGACGAAGATCGTCGAGATCCAGCTCGGCCGCCTGCGGAAGCTCCTGGACGAGCGCAAGATCGAGCTCGTCCTCGACGAGCCGGCCACCGTCTGGCTCGGCAACACCGGCTACGACCCGGTCTACGGCGCGCGCCCGCTGAAGCGCGTGATCCAGAAGAACCTCCAGGACCCGCTGGCCCAGAAGATCCTGGCCGGCGAGATCAAGGACGGCGACACGGTCAAGGTCTCGGTGCGCGGCGGCGCCCTCACCCTCAACGGCGAGCGCGTCGAAGTGGGTGCGGCGGCCAAGCCGAATTTGAGGCTGTTGAACTAGGGCCGAAACGGCGGGCGGGGCGGGCGGATGTATCCGCCCGCTCGCGCCATGCCGCGCGTCAGCGCAGTCCGAAGAATCCCGCGACGGCGATCACGACGACCACGAGGCCCACAATATAGATAATACCGTTCATCGCATGCTCTCAATCGCCAATGGTGCATTTTGCCGGGCTCGAACCTGATCCTGACAAGCCTACCGGAACGATCGGCGACGTCGCCAACATGCGTTAGCCCCGCGCTCCCTCTTTGGCGGCAAGGCCGGGCGTCGCGTTCGATGAATGAAAGGCTGTCTTGCCGGCGCCGCGGAGCCGGCAGCGCGCCGCCGCGTCGGTAGCCTAGGCTGCCGCCGCCGCTTGCGCCTCGGTCATCCCGGCGCCGGCCGCATCGCGCTCGTGCCGCGAATGATCCGCTCGATGACGGCGATGACGGCGCGATGCTGATTCGGATTCGGCGCATCCGGAATAGCGTTGCGATGGGTCGTGGCCGCATCCTCGAGCAAGGCGCGCGTTTGCGTGCCGTCGATGATTCGGAGGTCGTTCAACGCGATCAGGAGAGACTCGCAGATCGACAGTGCGGCAATTCCCTCCGCCGTCGGGTCCGGGCGATTCAATTTATCCATGGGGCATGCCGTTCTTGCGCGAGGTGATGTCGGCGCGGGGCCGGATTCTCCGCAGCATTGTTCACTCTGCGATGCGAGGTAGGCGCCGAAAAACTGTCATCATCGAACAGGAGCGTCCAGATTCTTGTCAGTACACAAGCGTACAAAATTGGTTGGCGAGGAGAGTGTACGGTCCATGCCTCCTGACCTAGTTGCTTTGGTTCCGAAGCCGAGCAACCGTGTGGCCGCCGGCTGAGCGCGATCGAGGTCAAGGCCGTGCTCGATCCTGCGTGAACACTCCCTCGATGGACTTCACCGCCGGGCGCACATAAGGTTCGCACGATTCGCGCGGGAAGCGGCGTGGCTCAAGAACGCGTTCAACGGCGATTGGCGGCGATCCTGGCTGCCGACGTTGCCGGCTACTCCCGATTGATCGAAGTGGATGAAGAGGGGACGCGCGCGCGCCTTCGAAGCCTGCATGCGGAGTTGATCGAGCCACGCATCGTTGCCGACGGCGGGCGCATATTCAAGACGACCGGAGACGGATTCCTGGTGGAGTTCACGAGCGCCGTCGCCGCCGTGCGCAGCGCGCTCGAGGTGCAGGGGGCAATGCGCCGGCTCAACGCCGAGGTTCCCGAGGATACGAGGATCGAATTCCGGATCGGTATCAACGTCGGCGATGTCATCATCGAGGGAGACGACGTCCACGGGGACGGGGTGAACGTGGCCGCGCGATTGGAGGGACTGTGCGGGCCGGGCGAGGTCTATGTCGCCGGCACGGTCTATGACCAAGCGGAGGGAAAGCTGGCCGCGGTATTCGAGGATCTGGGCACGCGGACGGTCAAGAACATCACCAAGCCGGTGAGGACTTATTGCGCGCGCGTCCGACCGCATGCCGAGGCCATGCCTCCAACGAAAGTGACGGTTGCCACGCCGCCGCTTTCCGACAAGCCGTCCATTGCCGTCCTGCCCTTCGACAACATGTCCGGCGACCCCAATCAGGAGTATTTTTCGGACGGCATCACGGAGGATCTCATCACCGAGCTTTCGCGCTACCGCGAGGTGTTCGTCATTGCGCGCGACTCGACGTTTCAATTCAAAGGAGGCTCAAAGAACGTGAATGCGGTGGCCGCGGAGCTCGGCGTTCGCTATGTGCTCCAGGGCAGCGTGCGCAAAGCAGGCGAGCGTGTCCGCATCACGGCCCAACTCGTCGTGGCGGAGAGCGGCCGGCACATCTGGGCCGAGCGCTACGACCGCGATCTCGGCGGCATCTTCGCGGTTCAGGACGAGGTTGTCCGGGCGATCGTGGCCGCCCTCCCGGCCCATGTCGAAGCCGCCGACCTCGAGCGTGCCAAGCGCAAGACACCGGCGAACCTTCGCGCCTACGACTACCTGCTGCGGGCGAAGGAGCATCATCACCGCGCCACCGAAAGCGACAATGCACGGGCGCTCGCGCTGCTCGAGCAGGCCATCGCCCTCGAACCGGAATACGCCAATGCGCACGCCTGGCTCGCCTGCGTTTATGGCCAGGCTTTTACCGTCGGATTCCGGCCGCCGGCGGAACCGGATCTGGGGCGCTGCATCCGGGCGGCGGAAACGGCTTACGCCTTCGATTCCGAAGACAGCGAGGCACATCGCATCCTCGCGGAGATACGGTTTCAGCATGGGCGGCCCGATGAAGCTTGGCATCATCACGAGCGTGCGCTGGCGCTCAACCCCAACGATGCCCGCATCGTCTCGCAGCGCGGCGAGTTTCTCACCTGGCTCGGGCGTCCCGTGGAGGGCATCGAGTGGATCGCCAGCGCCATCCGCCTCGATCCCTCCGGCGCAGAACGCCGATCAATCTATCTCGGGCGCGCCTACCTCCTGTCCGGGCGCCACGGGGAGGCGCTTGACGCCTTCGCCTGCTGCGGGCGCCAAACCTACGCTGTGCACACCCTCAAGGCCGCCTGCTACGCCGCGCTCGGCCAGGAAGAGCAGGCCCGCGCCGCGGCAGCCGAAGTTCTTCGCCTCAAGCCCAACTTCTCGATCGAAACGTACCTCTCGACCCAGCCCTACCGCGACCGAGCGTTGCGCGAGCGCTGCGCCGAACTGATCGCGGCCGCGGGTTTGCCGCGCTGACACGCGCGAGCGGCCGGCTGCCGGGTCGATAGAAGGGCCTTCGCGCTTCCGCAATCTGCCCGCCGCCGCTAGATTATCCGCACCGGGGAAGTGCCCTTTCGAGCGCCGCCATGCCGCCGTCCGCGGACGCGCCGACCAGCCACGGGCTGGCACCGGGCTCGGAGATTCCGGGCTACCGGATCCTCGGCGTGATCGGCGCGGGCGGCTTCGGCATCACCTATCTCGCCGAGCACACCACCATCCACAACCGCGCGGCGGTCAAGGAATTCCTCCCCGCCGGCATCGCGGCGCGCACGTCCGACGGCAGCACGGTGCGCCCGGTCTCGGAGGGTGCGCGCAAGGATTTCGCCTGGGGCCTCGAGCGCTTCCGCCAGGAAGCGCGCATGCTGGGGGCGCTCGATCATCCCAACATCGTCCGCGTCCTCAATTTCGTCGAAGCCAACGGCACCGCCTACACGGTGATGGAGCACGTGGAAGGAGAAGGCCTCGACAAGCGGCTGCAGCGCCAACCCGTCCTCAAGGCGGCCGAGATCGCGGCGCTGCTGCCGGGCCTGCTCGCCGGGCTCGAGGCGGTGCATGCGGCCGGCATGCTCCACCGCGACATCAAGCCCGAGAACGTCATCCTCAAGCCCAACGGCCAGCCGGTGCTGATCGATTTCGGCGCGGCGCGCCAGGCGTTCGGCAGCCGCAGCCTCACCGCCGTGCTGTCCGAAGGATATGCGCCCTACGAGCAATACGACGAGCACGGCAATCAGGGACCATGGACCGACGTCTACGCACTCGGCGGGCTGCTCTATCGCTGCGTGGCGGGCGAGCGCCCGGTCACGGCGCTCCGGCGCATCGAGGCGCGCGTCAAGGGCAAGGGCGATCCGTTGGTGCCTGCCGCCGAGCGCGGCCGCGGCCGTTTTCCGCCGGCGCTGCTCGCCGCGATCGATGCAGCACTCGCGCCGATGGAAGCCGACCGGCCGCAAGACGTGGCGGGCCTGCGGGCGCTCGTCGACGACGCGCCGCACGCCGCACCGCCCGGCGCGCCGTCCGCGGCCGAGCCCACGCTCTTCGCCGGCGCGCGCGGCCGATCCCCGGTGCACGCGGCGCCGCCAAGCTCGGACACGCTGGTGGCCGCATCGGGCGCCGCGCGGCGCGACCGGAGCTTGAGCCGGATCGTGGCAGCTGCGCTCGTGCTGCTCGCCGCGGGCGCCGCCGCGGCCTATGTCGTGGTCGACGGCCGGCGCGGTCAGGAAGCGGCCGAGGCACGGCAGAAGGCCGAGGAAGAAGCCAAGCGTGCGGCCGAGGCCCGGCGCCGCGACGCCGAGGAAGAGCAGAAGCGGCGCACGGAGGCGGAGGCGCGCCGGACGGCGGAGGCGGCGGCCGTCAAGGAGGCCGATGGCGCGCTCGACAATGGCGCCGCCGCGGTGGCGCGCCGCGACTACGACGCGGCCATCCCGCTCCTCACCCGCGCCATCGATTCCGGCCGCCTGAGCCGCGAGCGGCTCGCGTACGCCCATCACATCCGCGCCAAGGCGTGGCGCGAGAAGCGCGACAACGATCGCGCCTTCGCCGATCTCGAAAAAGCGTTGGCGCTCGACCCGCGCATCGCCGGCTCGTGGGAGGACCGCGCCGCCATCAAGGCCGAGCGCCGCGATTTCGCCGGGGCGCTCGCCGACATCGATCAGGCGCTCCGCCTCAAGCCCGGCGAGGCCAATTTCCACACCACGCGCGGCTACATCCTCGGCCTCCGCCGCGATTTCGACGGCGCCATCGCGAGCTTCACCGAATCGCTGCGTCTGCGCCCCGGCCACGCCTACACCCACTACAATCGCGGCGTCGCGTGGTGGAACAAGGGCGATGCCCAGAAGGCCATTGCCGACTACCGCTCGGCGCTTCGCGCCGAACCCGGCTTCGAGCTGGCGCGCCGGGCGCTGCGCGAACTGGGGCAGAACCCGTAGCCCGCGGCGCTCTTCGATCGATTTTTTCGATCAGAGAGACTATTTCAAATCATTTCCGCCTTGGCCGCGCGCACTCTATCAAGGGTCGTGCGGCGGCCGTCCGACCCCCGGGGCCGCCGACCCCTTGGAGGAAGAACGCGATGTCCGACCGCAAGACGCTCACCACCGCCCACGGCATTCCCGTCGCCGAATTCTGAGGCACCGATTGGTTTGTGCCGCTTGATCCACATCAAGCGCCATTGTGCATCAAGCATCAAAGTAAGATTGTTCGGAGTTTACGAAGCGGCGCATGCATGCCCAGGACGTGCGCCCGGCGCGGGACCGCGGCCGCGCCGATGCAGAGCGGAACATTCGCAGCTTCGCGGTGAAGTTCAACACCGAGAAGGCAATTGGGCTCGTTTGGCAACAACACCCAGTAGTCTAATTAGTTTCAAACGGAACAACTCGAAGAAAACTGGAACACGATAGGAGAGAAACATGGACGCAAGGACTGATGAGACGAGCGCGGGCAAGTGCCCGGTCATGCACGGGACCACGAATGTCGGAATGAGGTCGAACCGGGACTGGTGGCCGGACCAGCTGAATCTCAAAATTCTCCACCAGACCTCCAGCCTATCCAATCCCATGGGCGAGGCGTTCAACTACGCCAAAGAGTTCAAGACGCTCGACCTCAAGGCCCTGAAGAAGGACCTCACCGCGTTGATGACCGACTCACAGGACTGGTGGCCGGCGGATTTCGGCCACTACGGTCCGCTGTTCATTCGCATGGCATGGCACAGCGCCGGCACGTACCGCATCGGCGACGGCCGCGGCGGTGCCGGCGCCGGCCAGCAGCGCTTCGCGCCGCTCAACTCTTGGCCGGACAACGCGAACCTCGACAAGGCGCGCCGGCTGCTTTGGCCGATCAAGCGGAAATACGGCCGGAAAATCTCCTGGGCCGACCTGATGATCCTCGCCGGCAACGTCGCTCTCGAATCGATGGGCTTCAAGACGTTCGGCTTCGGGGGCGGCCGCGCCGATGTCTGGGAGCCGGACGAGACCGTTTACTGGGGCGCCGAGGACACATGGCTTGACGACAAGCGCTATGCGGGCGACCGGGAACTCGAGAATCCTCTCGCCGCCGTGCAGATGGGCCTCATCTACGTGAACCCGGAAGGGCCGAACGGTAAGCCGGATCCGCTGGCGGCCGCCAAGGACATTCGCGAGACCTTCGCGCGCATGGCCATGAACGACGAGGAGACGGTCGCGCTGATCGCCGGCGGCCACACCTTCGGCAAGACCCACGGCGCCGGGGATGCGGCGCTGGTGGGCCCGGCGCCGGAAGCCGCCCCTATCGAGGAGCAGGGCTTGGGCTGGAAAAGCCGCCATGGCACGGGCAGAGGCGGCGACACGATCACCGGTGGCCCGGAAGTGACCTGGACGACGACGCCGACGAGGTGGACGAGCAACTTCTTCTGGAACCTGTTCGGCTACGAATGGGAACTCACCAAGAGCCCGGCTGGTGCGCAGCAGTGGAAGGCGAAGGGCGGCGCCGGCGCGGGCACGATTCCGGATGCGCACGACAAGTCGAAGCGACATGCCCCGACCATGCTGACGACGGACCTGTCGCTGCGGGTCGATCCGGCTTACGAAAAGATCTCGCGGCGCTTCTATGAGAATCCGGATCTGTTCGCGGATGCGTTCGCGCGGGCTTGGTACAAGCTCACGCACCGCGACATGGGCCCGCGCTCGCGCTATCTCGGCCCGGAGGTCGCGGCGGAAGAACTGGTTTGGCAAGACCCCGTTCCCGCCGGCGATCACGTGCTGATCGACGCGAAGGACGTCGCCGCCCTCAAGGGAAAGATTCTCGCAGCGGGACTTTCCATTTCCGAACTGGTCGGCACCGCGTGGGCCTCGGCCTCGACCTTCCGCGGCTCCGACAAGCGCGGCGGGGCGAACGGCGCGCGCATCCGCCTCGAGCCCCAGAAGGATTGGGAAGTCAACCAGCCTGCCCAATTGTCGAAAGTGCTCAAGACCCTTGAGGGGATCCAGAGGGCGTTCAACGCCGCGCAGTCTGGCAGCAAGAAGGTGTCGCATGCAGACCTGATCGTGCTCGGCGGTTGCGCCGCGATCGAACAGGCGGCAAAGAAAGCCGGGCACGACGTGGAGGTTCCCTTCACGCCGGGCCGCACGGACGCGTCGCTGGAGCAAACCGATGTGGAGTCTTTCGCCTTCCTCGAACCGAAGGCAGACGGGTTCCGCAACTACCTCAAGACCAAATTCGCCGTTCCGGCAGAGGAGTTGCTCATCGACAAGGCGCAGTTGCTAACACTGACCGCGCCGGAGATGACCGTTCTCGTTGGCGGCCTGCGCGTCTTGGGTGCGAACTTCGCCAAGTCCCAGCACGGCGTCTTCACGAAGCAACCGGAGACGCTCACCAATGACTTCTTCGTGAACTTGCTCGACATGGGCAACGAGTGGAAGGCGACCTCGGACAAAAATGTGTTCGAGGGACGCGACCGCAGGAGTGGCAAACCGAAGTGGACCGGCACCCGTGTCGACCTCATCTTCGGTTCAAACTCCCAGCTGCGCGCACTTGCCGAAGTTTATGGCTCCGACGACGCGCAGCAGAAGTTCGTAGCCGACTTCGTGGCGGCCTGGACGAAGGTGATGAACGCTGATCGCTTCGACCTCGCCTGATGACCAAACCGCAGCAGGCGCTGCTCATGGACGCGATCGCGGGGGCGATGAAAGGCGTACCGCGCGAAATCATCGATCGCCAACGTAGATTCTCGCAGATCCCCCTCTCCCTGGGGGAGAGGGGCCAGGGGTGAGGGGCCGCAAACGTGGTGGTCGCGGAAAAGAATCGACGCCTGCGCACTTTGCTCCCGCCCTGATAACGTTCGCCGTCGCGACCACCGATCGCGCGGCTTCGTGCCGAGCCGTCCGCACCTCGTTTGCTGCCCCTCGCCCCCAACCCCCGCTCCCCCAGGGAGCGGGGGCTTTGTTCATTCACGCAAACGTCACCTCCGCCTTACCGATCGGGCCGAAATCGGCCACCACGTGCATGCCGGGCTCGGCGAAGGTGATGCCGGCGACGGTGCCGGTGGTCACGGCGTCGCTCTTCTTCAAGCCGAAGCCGCGGCGTGAAAGATCGTTGGCGAGCCATACCAGCGCCTCGAGCGGATGGCCGAGCACGGCGGCGCCGGTGCCGGCGGCCACCTCGGTGTGGCCGAAATGCAGCGTGGCGCGGGACTTCGGCAGATCGATGCCGCGCCAGTCCGCAACGGCCGGGCCGAGAACGAGCGCGCCGTTGGCGCCGTTGTCGGCTACGATCGAGGCGATGCCCACTTTCATCCAATCGAGCCAGCGGCCGTCGACGATCTCGATGGCGGGGTGGAGCGCCGCGACCGCGGCTGCGACCTCTTCACGGCCATAGGCCGCGGCCCGGCGCGGCAGATCGCGTCCCAGGGTGAACGCGAATTCGGGCTCGATACCGAGCCGGTGGAAGGCCTTGGCCGAAACCGTGGCCGGGCTTTTCAGCAGCACCGGGCCGAATATCCGCCCGGGGAAAGGGCCCGGCGAGCCCAAATATTTCTGCGCTTCCACCGAGGTGCAGCCGACCTTGTAGCCCGCCACCGGGGCGCCCCAGGCCGCGGCGAACGCCTCCTGGATGGCGTAGCCGTCTTCGAAACTGGCCGGGCGGCAGGCGGGCGGAAAGGCTTCGAGCCGCCGGTGGTCGCCGCGCGCGGCGATCAGGAGTTCGACCGCCTGCTCGATTGCGGCTGGAGTCATGGCCGTTAATCTCCTCGCGTTTCCCATATCCGATGCGGCGCCGGCCGCAAGCGCAAGCTAGGGCGGCGGGCGCGGCAGTGCTAGGGTCGCCGGGATTTACGCAGGGGGCGTTTCTCGTGCTTTTCCGGTCCTTGGCGCGGCTCTCGGCGACGGGCGCCGTCGCAATTTCGCTTGCCGCAGCGCCGGATACGCGCGCCAACACGCTCGACGACGCCGTGGCGTGGCTCAAGGCGCTCAACGTGCCGCTGGCCGATGCCAAGGGCTTCGTGGCGGCGACGGCGGAAAGCCTGCCCGAGGTGCGCTGGGTGAGCTTCGCGCGCGTTCCGGCGGGGCGGCTCGTCACCGCCGATCTCGCCAAGCTCGCGCTGCTGCCGAAGCTCGACGAGATCGTCTTCGGCGGCAATTCGGCGAGCAACGACGGCGTGGCGGAGATCGCCAAGGCCGTGCCGGCCTTGCGCCGGCTCTGGCTTTTTCGCTCTGCGGTCACCGATCCGGCTTTCGAGCACGTGGCGCGGCTTGCCGAGCTCGATTCGCTGCATCTCGCGGGCACGCGCATCAGCGCCGCCGCCATGACCCAGGTCGCCAAGCTCAAGAAGCTCCGCGTCCTCGATCTCGACGAAACCGCGGTGGGCGATGCCGGGCTCGCGGCGCTCCGCGCCATGCCGAGTCTGCGCGAGATCTCATTCCAGCGGATGAATGGCGTCGGCGCCGCGGGGCTGGGATCGCTCGGGGCAATGCGCCGGCTCGACACGCTCAACCTCAACTTTGCCGAGATCAATTCGCTCGAGCCGCTGGCCGCGTCGCGCAGCCTCCGGCAGATTTCTCTGCAGCGGGCCACCATCGTCGATGCCGACGCCGTCGTCCTCTCGCGCATCAAGACTCTGAGCGCCGTGTCGGTGTCCTATACCGGTTTCGGCGACGTGGCGCTGGCCTCGATCGCGGGCCTGCCGCAGCTCGTGGCACTCGATCTCGTCGAGACGAAGATCACGGACGCCGGGATGAAAGCACTGGCGGGCGCCAAGAATCTCGGCGATCTCGATCTCACGGGCACCGAGATCGGCGATGCCGGCATCGAGCACATCGCGGCGCTGCCGAAGCTCCGCAACCTCGTCCTGCGCGGCACCAAGATCACCGATGCCGCGCTCGAAAAGCTCGCCGCCAACGAAACGCTAGCCCATCTCGACGTCAGCAACACCGCCGTCACCGCCGCCGCCGCCGCTAAGCTCGCCGCCGCGCGCCCACGGCTCCTCGTGGCGCATTCCCATTGACGGCGGCGCGTTCCCGCGCAGGCGGCATTACCAATTATCCACGATGCGCTTCCGCCCCGCGCGCGGGGTGGGCTTGGGGAGGGCGCGGAGCGTCTTGGCGAGCAGGTCGCGCGTGTCGGCCGGGTCGATGACGTCGTCGTATTCGAAGCGGCCGCCCACTTCGAGCGCGGTGTTCATGCGCATCAAGTATTCGGTCTTCTCCTTGAGCGCGGCCTTGCGCGCGGCGTTGTCGGGGATCGCCTCGAACTCCTTCTTCCAGATGAGTGCTGCCGCCCCTTCGAGGCCCATGCCGCCGAATTCCGCCGTGGGCCAGGCCAGCAGCAGCACGGGCGAGAGCGCCTTGGAGCCGAGCACGTAATAGCCGAGGCCGTAGGCTTTCCGCATCACCACGGTCAGGAACGGCACGGTGGCGTTGGCGAGCGCGGTCAAGATGCGCGCGCTGTGGCGGACCAGCGCGGTTTTCTCGACCGCGGGCCCGACCATGAGGCCGGGCGTATCCACTAGCAGCACCAGCGGCAGATCGTGCGCGTCGCAGAGCTGCACGAAGCGCGCGATCTTGTCGGACGTGGCGCTGTCGATGGCGCCGCCGAGAAAGGTCGTCTGGCTGGCGACGACGCCGACCGGCATGCCCTCGATGCGCGCCAGTGCCGTCACCGCAGCGCCCCCGAAGCGCGGGCGCAGCTCCAGGATCGAGCCGGCGTCGAACAAATGCTCGAGCACGCGGCGCACATTGTAGCCCTGCATCGGATCGGCCGGCACGATGTCGCGCAATCCCGCCGTGTCGGGCGCCTGGCCGGGCGCGATCGGCCCGACGAAGTATCCGAGCGCCTGGCGCGCCAGCGCCGCGGCCGCGGCGTCGTCGCGGCAGAGGATGTCGATCGCGCCGGCCTCGACATGCACCTGCGCCGGGCCGATCTCCTCGGGCGTGGGCGTGAAGCCCAGCGCCTGCTGCACCAGCGCCGGGCCGGCCATGCCCATCACCGCCTGCTCGGTGGCGATGACGATGTCGCAAAGTCCGGCGAGATTGGCGTTGCCGGCGAAGCAGCGGCCCGAGACGATGCCGATGGTCGGCACCAGTCCCGATAGCCGCGCGGCGTTGACGAAGGTGTGCGTGTCGCCGCGCATCGAGACGGTGAAATCGTGCGGCCGCGCGCCGCCGCCCTCGAGCCAGCTCACCATCGGCCAGCGGTTCTGCGCGGCGAGCGCGTAGATGCGGTCGGTCTTCAGATGATTGACGTAGCCTTGGGTGCCGGCGTGCACCGTGTAGTCGTAGGCCATCACCGCGACCGGCTTCCCCTGCGTCAAGCCGTGTCCCATCACGACGCCGTCGGCGGCACCCGCCATGTCGTCGCGCGCCGGCTTGGCGACGCGGCCCAATTCGACGAACGAACCCGAATCGAGGAATGCGGCGATGCTCTCGCGCGCCGTCATCCGCCCTTGCGCGCGGCGCTTGTCCACCGCCTCCGGCCGCGCCGCATCGAGTGCTGCGTCGCGCGCGGCACGGACGGCCGCGAGCGGCGGACTCGCGCCGGCCGAGTCCGATTTGTCTTTGGGCGGCACTGACGTTTCCGCCGTGCGGTCCGGTGAGCCTAGGCGTGCGCGGCGTGGCCGCCGCGGTCGCCGATCTGCTGCTGGCGGGATTGGACGACCTGCTCGGCCAAGCGCCCGGTCAGCTCCTGGAGATGGTCGAACTCGAAATCGAAGGTGCCGACGCCCTGGGTCAGCGAGCGCAGCTCGATCACGAGGTCCTGGATCTCCGATTGCGGCATGTGGGCGTGCACCTCGTCCCAGCCCTTCCAGCCGGCCTTGGCGTCGAAGCCGAGGATCTGGCCGCGCCGTCCGCTGATGAGGCCCTGGATGTTCGACGTGAACGCCGAGGGGGCGGAGAGCGAAACGCGGTAGATCGGCTCCAACAGGATCGGGTCGCAATTCGGCATGCCTTCGCGCATCGCCATGGCGCCCGCGGTCTTGAACGCCATGTCGGAGCTGTCGACGGTGTGATACTGGCCGTCGAACAGCGCCGCCTGCACGTCCACGACCGGGAAGCCGAGCGGCCCCCGCACGAGATAGTCGCGGATGCCTTCTTCGACCGCGGGGATGAACTGGCGCGGCACGCGGCCGCCGACGATGTTGTCGATGAACTCGAACCCCGCGCCGCGCGGCAGCGGCTTGATCTCGACGTGCACGTCGGCGAACTGGCCGTGGCCGCCGGTCTGGCGCTTGTGGCGCGCGTGCTGCTTGATGCCGCGCTTGATCGTCTCGCGATAGGAGACGTGCGGCTTGTGCGCCTTCACCGCGATGTTGTAGCGGTTCTTCAACTTGTCGATGGCGACGCGGAGATGCATCTCGCCCTGGCCCCAGATCATCATCTCGCGCGTCTCGGGGTTGTGCTCGAGCGAGAAGGAGGGATCCTCCTCCGCCATCTTGGCGATGGCGGCGGTGATCTTGACCTCGTCCTCGCGCTTCTCGGCCTCGATGGCGAGGGCAAAGAGGGGACGCAACGGGGCAGGCCAATCGCCCTTCTTGGCGGCGCCGTTGGTGGCCCCGCCCAAGGTTTCGCCGGTCTTGACCGCTTCCATGCGCCCCAGCGCCACGGTCTCGCCGGCCTTGGCCTCGCCGACCTTCTGCTGCTGGTGGCCGAGCATCTTGAAGAGGCCGCCGACGCGGTGGCCGCCCAACTGCATGCCGTCGGTCACCGTGCCGCCCCAGATGCGCGCCACCGAGAGCTTGCCCGAATGCGCCATGTGGAAGGTCTTGAACACGGTCGCGAGCGGCGCCGAGCCGGGCACGAGCGCCATCCGCTTGGCCGCCGCCTCGTGGGTCGGCGTCTCGTGGCGGAGCGCCTTCAACAGGCGGCGCACGCCGCCGTCGTTGTGCGCCGAACCCAGGAACACCGGCACGATCTTGTCGTCCTGGAGCGTCTTGGTGAGGTGCTTGTAGATGTCTTCCTTGGGCGGAATCGACTCCTCGAGCAGCTGCTCGAGCAGCTTGTCGTCGAAGTCGGAGAGCGATTCGAGCAGCTTCTGGCGCGCCTCGGTTTCGCGGTCCTTGGTTTCCGCCGGCATCTGGATGAGTTCGGAGGGCGCTCCCGCCTTGTATTTGTAGGCGCGCTCGGAGACGAGATCGACGTAACCGGCGACGTCCTCGCCGGTGCGGATCGGCACCTGGCGCAGCACCAGCGGGCGCTCGGAGGCGTCCTGCAGCGCCGCCACCAGGTCGCGCATCAGCGTGCCGCGCGCCTGGTCGATCTTGTTGACGAACAACATGTGCGGAATGTTGTGATCGTCGAGGAACTTGAACAGCGGCGAGAGGGCGACCGCGCGGTCCGGGTTGGGCTCGGCGACGATGACGACCGTGTCGGCCACCATCATCGCGTTGCGCGCGTCCTGCTGGAACTCGATCGAGCCGGGGCAATCGACGAAGGTCCAGGAATCGCCGAGGAACTCGGTCGAGGCGACGTTAAGCTCGGTCGACATGCCGCGCTGGCGGGCCTCGGCCGAGGCGTCGCCGACCGTGTTCTTGTCCTTCGTGCTGCCCTTGCGCGGAACGCGCCCGGTGGCGAACAGGATGCTTTCGAGAAGGGTCGTCTTGCCGCTGAGATAGGGCCCGACCAGGGCCGCGCACCGTGCCGATTTGGCCGCCATGACGCCTCCGTGGAGTTCGTTGCTCTCCCGATGAGCGCGCCTGGCCGACCGATGCGTGCGACGGGCGACGGTGCCCAGTCTGCCGGCGCGCCCTTGTTGGTTCGACCATCGTCGCGCGGGCCGCGCCGCCGCGCAAGAGGGGAACGGATGGGGGACGGGGCGCGCGAACCTGCAAGGCGACATATGCGACGCTCGGATACCCGCCCATCCCCCCGCTCCCCCAGGGAGCGGGGGCCATTCTATCGCGCCTTACGGGTGGCCGGCTTGGTGCTGAGCGTGACCGCGGCATCGGCGCGAGCCTTGCGCACATCGCCGAGGACCTTCAGCAGCGCCTTGCCCTTGGCGCCGAGCGCTTTCTCCAGCGCCTTGGTATCTTCCACCACGATCTCGAACGGCCCGGCCACGTCTCCGGTCAGCGAATCGTAGAGCGCGTCGAGGTTGCGGCCGAAATGGGCGGGGAGGGCGAGATCGCGCGCGAGGATGTCGTAGACGGCGTCGATCGTCTTGCACGCCGCCGGGATCACCGCGCGCTTCCGTTTGGCGGTTTTTCCCGTCATCGCGGCGCCGGCACTTCTTGGAACGAGCGATAGTGATCGGTCGTCACCCATTGCAGCCAGCGGCCCTTGCTGTCGCGCACGAAGACGAGGCGCGCGGCGCCGCGCCGCCCGCCGGCATACTCGAGATCGGCCTCGATGTAGCGGTTGCGCGCGGGCAGGCGGCCCTCGCGGTTGCCGAAATTGTCGCCGCCGATCGAATGGCCGGGCGCGGCGCGCCAGAGATCGGAACCCGGCCGCCAGCCGCGCTCTTCCGCCCGCCGCTTGGAAAGATAGCAATCGGGCAGGCGGCCGGTCGCGTGGATGTGGCTCATGGTGCCGATCGCGGCCTTGACGTGTTTCAAGCCCGCGCGCTCGGCGAAGGGGCGGAGCGTCCGCGCCTCGGCCTCGGGCACGGCTACGCCGCTGCCGCAAACCTCTTCGCCGGCGGCGGCCGCCGCCGCCGCGAGCGCGAGCGCCGCGCTGCAAGCGAGGCGTTTCAACGATTGTCGCAGACGCGTCACGGCTGGCGCACCGACACCTTGAGCGTGTAGCTCGTGCTGAAATCCGTGGCGACCTCGAGCGTGTAGATGCCGCTCTCCTTGACCGCGCCGGACCAGGCGTTCTCGCCGTCGGCGGTCTTGGTGCCGGAAGGTGCCACGAGCGTCAGCATGCCTTGCTGGCCCGAGGGCGAGGTGAGCGCGAGCTCGACGCGCTGCCGCGCCTCGAGCACCAGCTTGAATTCGTGCCGCGTGCAGAGCGCGATGCGGAGCGAGACCAAGGTTTCCGACGGCGCCGGCCCGAGCGCGAGCTTCTGCTCCACGGCGCGGTCGGCGCTCTTGCATTGCGCCGACGCGGGCGCTGCGATGGCGAGTCCGGCCGCGAACAGGAAAGCCGCGGCGAAGGCGGCGCCGCGCATGGGCACCGCTACTCCGCCGCCATGGTTTGCGCGCCGCCGGTGGATTTGCCGGGCAGACGCACCTCGCTCTCGCCGTGCTGGCGCAGCAGCTCGAGCAGGCGGCGGCGCACGTCGAGGCCGGGGCGGTCGCTGGCCATGTGGAACTCGTCGGGCGCGCGCACGTCGAGCGGCACGTCCCATTCGCAGCGGCTCAGGAAGGCGCGGTCCTCGCCCGTCACCTGCTTGTCCCAGGCGATCACCTTCTCGGCCGGCACTTCGGCCTCCGTGTCGTTGCGCACCACGAATTGCGTGAACTTCAGACGCTTGTCGTCCACGGGCGTGATCATGGCGCAGATCACGTGCACGAGCCCGTTGGGATAGGAGAGGCGCATCATCACCGAGAACGGCATCCACCAGGTCTTCCGATAGGTGCGCATGGTTTCCTTGTCGTCCATGCGCAAGGTGGCCTTCAAATTCTCAGTGTTCACCACCGGCACCACCGTGTCCATCACGAAGCCCCATTCCTGCTGCGTGATGGTGAGGGAAGCGGGCTCGGGCTGCGCCTGGTTGCCGAAGCTCGGCGCGTGCACGTAGGAGAAATGCGCGTTGTCGAACGCATTCTCGATGAGGCGCATCACGTTGCAGTCCCAGGAATCGCTGAATTCGTGGATGAAGCGGAAGCCGGGGGCGCCGAATTCCGGCACGTCGGGAATCCCGGTCAAGGGCTCGCCGAGGCACACCCACACATAGCCGTAGCGCTCCTCGCAGCGATAGGCGGGGACGCGGATGCGCGGCGGCACGCTCGCCTGCTGCGGGATGCGGATGCATTTCCCGTCGCGGTCGAAGGTCCAGCCGTGATAGCCGCAGGCGATGGCGCCCTTGTCGACGAAGCCGAGCGAGAGCGGCGCCGTGCGGTGGCAGCAGCGGTCCTGGACGCAGGCCGGCTTACCCTCGGCATCGAGCCACAGCACGATGTTTTCGCCGAGCAGCGTGAACGGCTTCGGCCCCGCGGCGAGGTCCGATACGGGCATCAGGCCGTACCAGAAACGGCGCAAAACGGGCTGCTGGGTGACGAGCATCGGCGGATTCCCTCGAAGACGCAGTGAAGCCTAGCCCAATCTGCCGTGGCGGCGGAATCCGCAAACTGCGCCGATGCCCCATGCAGGGCGCCACACCGCGGCGGAGACGATTTTGAGAGGTGCCGGACGGGCAACCCGTCGATCAGGAGGTGCCGCGGGCGGTCAGAGTGCCTTGAGTTTACCGACAACTTCGCAGCGTACCGGAACGCCGTCGATATTGTCGGGAAATTTCGGCCCGTCGGACGGTGCCGCGGCAAGGTTGATCTTTACCGCGTAATCATCGCCCACGCGCGTCAGCCCGATCCCGACGACCGACGCGACTCCGGCCAATTGCCGCTTGGCCTTTTTCTTCGCCGCCCTCGCCTGCTCAATTCCGATACTGCTCATGCCGCCAATATAGGTCGCGGCGTGTCAAATGAGAAGCTGGGCCCCCAATTGGTCGAGAACGGTCCCGATCGAATTGGCATAGGTCAAGCCGCGCCCGTTCCTGCCGCCCTGATCGCCGCCCGCGAACAATAGGCCGACAGCGCGCACGTCGTCGTCGACGATCAGCGAGCCGCTATCGCCACCGTCGCTGAATGGGCGGTTCCCGTCGCCCTCGATCTCGATCTGGTTGTCGAATGAAAGGTTTCCCTGGTCGAAAGCCACCACGACATCGTCGAGCTCGATGGCCGTCACCCGACCGTGGGTAAGGCCGGTCGTGCGGCCGAGTTTGTGCACGGCGATTCCCTCTTCGACGAACGGCAGGACGCCCGAAAGGCGCCCGATGCCCTTGATCGTCTGCGGTGAGATCTCGATCCCGCCATTGATCGATGCAGTCGCGCAGTCGACGAGATTGGCTTGCCCTGCCTTCAGGCGCACGAATTTGTCGAGCGAGCCGACCACGTCCTTGGGCCGCCGCCCGCCGTCGTAGGTGCCGGACTGCACGATGTCGTCGCCGCGTTCGCCGTCGTTTTCATTGGCGAGCACGTGGTTGTTGGAGAGCACGCGCGCCGCCTTACTGCGGCCGCGCCATACGAAGCAGCCCAGCGTTCCGGCGGTTATCGCATAGTGACCGATGGAGATGCCGGGAACGAGCGGCCGCTGGCGGGTCTGGTACCAGGGCCGCGCTCGCTTCTGCACGCGCCCGATGTAGCGGATGTCTGCCTCGCCGCGAGCCCGGGCGGAGATGCGCTCGGCATCCGGCATCAGTGCCCGACGCTGGACGCGGATTGCGAGCAGGGCCTGGCCATTGCCTTTGGGGACGATGCCGAGCGCGAGCGTTCGCTGCTGTCCCGCCGTGGACGGCCTGACGGCCATGGCGGCGACGGCAAAACGCTCCGGCTGCATGGCCGTCTCCATGAGCGGTGCCAAAACGCTGGATTTCAGCTCTTCTTTGAGCGCGCGCGCTGATGCAATATTCATCGGAGCCCTCCCAAAAGACCAGTATCCGGCAATCACTATACCTATGAGTGTGGCCGGGGGCTACTTAGGATTGCAGTGATCGGGCTCTTACGGAACGCCGAAACGTTCCCGCCCCTGCGGAACGCGCGCCTAGTTCCTTCTCTCCAGCAACCCCCGCGCGATCACCTGGGCCTGGATCTCGGCGGCGCCCTCGAATATGTTGAGGATGCGGGCGTCGCAGAGGACGCGGCTGATCTCGTATTCCTCGGCATAGCCGTTGCCGCCGTGGATCTGGAGCGCGTTGTCGGCATTGGCCCAGGCGACGCGGGCGCCCAGGAGCTTGGCCATGCCGGCCTCGATGTCGCAGCGCCGGTCGCTGTCCTTCTCGCGCGCGGCGAAATAGGCGAGCTGGCGCGCGATCATGGTTTCGGTCGCCATCCAGGCGAGCTTCCCCGCGACGCGCGGGAAGGCGAGGATGGGCTTGCCGAACTGGATGCGCTCGCGGGCATAGGCGAGGCCGAGCTCGAGCGCGTTCTGCGCCACGCCCACGGCGCGCGCCGCCGTCTGGATGCGGGCGCTCTCGAAGGTCGCCATCAGCTGCTTGAAGCCCTCGCCCTCGGCGCCGCCGAGCAAATTCTCGGCTTTCACCTCGAAGCCGTCGAAGCCGATCTCGTATTCCTTCATGCCGCGATAGCCGAGCACCTTGATCTCGCCGCCCGACATGCCGGGGGCGGGAAACGGATTCTCGTCGGTGCCGCGCGGCTTTTCGGCGAGGAACATCGAGAGGCCGCGATAGCCGTCTTCGGGCTTGCCGGTGCGCGCGAGCAGGGTCATGAGATCGGCGCGCGCGGCGTGGGTGATCCAGGTCTTGTTGCCGTTGATCTTGTAAACGGCGCCGACTTTCACCGCGCGGGTTTTCAGCGAGGCGAGGTCGGAGCCGGTATTGGGCTCGGTGAACACGGCGGTCGGCAGGATTTCGCCGGCCGCGATCTTGGGCAGCCATTTCGCCTTCTGCTCGGGCGTGCCGCCGAGGCGAATCAGCTCGCCAGCGATCTCCGAGCGCGTGCCGAGCGAGCCCACGGCCAGCGAGGCGCGCGACAGCTCTTCGGTCACCACGCACATCGCGACCTTGCCGAGGCCGAGGCCGCCGTTTTCCTCGGGGATGGTGAGGCCGAACACGCCGAGCTCGGCCACGCCCTCGAGCACGCTCATCGGGATCAGCACGTCCTGCCGGTGCCATTCGTGGGCGAAGGGCTTCACCTTGTCGGCGCCGAAGCGGCGGAACTGGTCGCGGATCATGCCGAGGGTTTCGTCGCCCAAGGCCGTGTCGCCGAAATCGCCCTCGGCGATGAGCTCGGCCAGGCGCATGCGCACCGCATTGGTGTTGCCGCCGCGGATCAGCGTGTTGACGGCGGCGGTGGCGAAGGCGCTCGCCTCGCGCTCGCCGAGGCCCATGTCGGCGAGGCGCAGGATCTCGACCTGGCTCACCGCGATGCCGCCGGTCATCTGCGCGAGATATTCGCCGTAGGCCGATTGCAGCATGAGCGCTTCGCGTTCGCCGAGGGCGCCGGACTCCGACAGCCGCGTCGCCCAGCCGAGCATTTGGCGGAGGCCCTCCACGTAAGTCGAAAGCCAGGCGAAGCCGTGGGCGGCGAATTGCTCGCGCTCCAGCGCCGCCGCGTCCACCTTGCCGGCGCGCATCACCAGCGCCGAAACGCCCGCGCGCGCCGCTTCCTTCAGCCGGTCGGCGGCCGCCAGCGCCTCGCGGCAGAGCGGCAGCAACTCCGGCAGCACGAGCATCGGCGGCGATTTCTCGAGCGCGGCTTGGGTCATGGGTGCGACGCGGTCAAAAATGAACAGGGAGGCGGGGAGGCGGGGAGAGGACAGCGAGATTGAACCACGGAGGAAACGGCAGACACAGAGCTGGAAGGCGCGAGAAGGCGCGCCAAAGGCGCGCAGCGATCCGCGACGACGCACCCTTCGTGCCAGTCGTGATTCAACCGCCGACGACACCTTTCCCCGTCTCCCCGTCTCCCTGTGCAACTTTCTTGCCAGAGAGGGGCGTCGCGCGCCTCAGGTCCGCGTCGGGCAGGTGCCGGCGAACTGGGTGGCGAAGGGCGCCGTGGGCGGGTGGATGTTGCCTTCGGGTAAATGGCGGGCGAGATGGACGCGGTTCTCGCGGCCATCGCCTTTGAGACGGTCGATCGCCTCGACGCGGAAGCCGCCGCGCACCTGCATACGCAAGGGAACCCAGCCGACCGAGGCCATCTGCAGCTTGCCGTTGCCGTCGGTGCCGAGATTCAAAAGCAGAATGGCGGTGGAGAGGCGCGGCAGCCCGATCTGGTTGGAGACGAAATTGCCGAGCGAATAGGCGATCAGAGTCTCGCGCCCGTCCTTGGTCACGTATTTCTCGATCGGCTGCATCACGTGCGGGTGCGTGCCGATCACGGCGGTGGCGCCAGCGTCGAGCACGTCCTTGGCGAGTTCGGTCTGCTTGGCCTCGGGCTTGTGCTGATATTCGCCGCCCCAATGGGGCGCGAAGAAGATCGCGTGCACGTCGGTGCGCTTGGCGAGCGTGCGGATGTTCTCCAGCACCTCGTCGCGCTGCTCGTAGCACAGCAGCACCTGCTTGGCGCGGTCGGGCACGCCGTTGGTGCCGTAGGTGCAGCCGAGCCAGGCGATGTTGAAGGTGCCGCTCGCCACCTTGACGGGCGTGATCGTGTACCAGGGCGCGGTCATGTTCTCGCGGTGGCGCGTGCCGGTATAGGCGAGGCCGGCGGCCTTGATCGTCTCGATGGTCTTGTCGGCGCCCAATTGGTGGCGGTCGAGCGCATGATTGTTGGCGGTCAGCAGCACGTCGAAGCCCGCGCGCTTCAGGTCTGCGACGATCGAGGGGTGATAATTGAACATCGGGTAGCCGCGGTAGACGCTCTTGTCGTACCGCATGGCCGGCGCGCGCACGGCCTTGCCGTTCGAGGCGACGCCTTCCGCCGCCGGGCCTTCGAGATTGGCGAAGGCGATGTCGGCCGCGCGGATGATGTCGGCCACCGAGTCGAAGGCGGTATAGAAGCCTTCCTTCTGGCTCGCCGCCCATTTTTGCAGCATGTCGTGCAGCAGCACGTCGCCCACGGCGGCCACGCGCACGCGTGTCGTGCCGTCGGCGCACGGTTTCTCGAAGGCGATGGGCTTGGGCGAGGGGGCAGGCTGTTCGGTCGTCATCCGCTTCTTCTTGGCCGGCTTGGCCGGTTGTTCCGCCAGGGCGGCGGGCGCCAGCGCGAACAGGCCGCACAAGGCCCCGGCGAGAAGGCCGGGCAAGAGACGGGCGCGGCGCGCGGGCAGGGACAGGGCAGTCATTTCAAGCCTTTGATAAACCAGTCAATTTGCCGAAGATCGGGGGCGCCTGAGGGCATGTCGGCCGCCGGCGTCACCTACATCTACGGCCTGCGGGGTGCCCCGCATGCCCAATCTTAGCGCGACAATCGTGGCGAAATCATCACCTTAGCGACGCTTCAGCCATGCCCTGCGACGCTATGGGCCGAAGCCGCAGGGCGGGGCCGCCGCGTGAACCAGTTCCTGATCGCGGCATAGAACACCGGCGTCAGGAACAGGCCGAGAATGGTGACGCCAGGCATCCCCGAGAACACCGCCGTGCCCAACGCCTGGCGCATCTCGGCGCCGGCACCGGTGGCGATCATCAGCGGCACCACGCCGAAGATGAAGGCGAACGCCGTCATGAGGACGGGGGCGCAGACGCAGCCGCGCAGCCTCGGAACAATGAGCGCAAAAAGTTGAAGCTAAATATTGGGTGTGCATAGGCGGGCCGCGCCGATGAGCTGATAGCTGGCGGCGACCGGAGCGCGCACGCCGTTGCCCGAGCGGTCCTGCACCTTAAGCTTGAAGCCGCCCTGATTGCCGAGGCCGCGCACCGGCGGCGACACGGCGATGATGAACACCTCTTGGACGGCGCCGAGCCGGTGCGTCATGTCGGCGATGATGGCGTTGGCGCTCTGGCCCTTGGCGACGCGCTCGGTGAAGGGCGAGAAGCCGGTGAACACCACACGCGGACCGACTCTTCGTCGTCGATCACGGCAATCGGCGAAATGTCCGGCAAGCGCGTTCCTCGATGCGGCGACGTAAGACCGCGTGGCGCGTCCGAAGGGACGGGCCGGAGCCGCTTCTGCCGAGTTCCGGCCGAGGGCGAAACTATACGGAGGTCTTAGGCGGCGGGTCGCCGCGTTCGGGGACGCGGCGCCTTCGCTACGGCTTGCGCGCGCGCGTCAGGCTCGTGATGCCGGCGAGCATGGCCTCGGTGCCCGCGACGGCGAAGCCGGCGTCGCGCAGAGCGCCTTCGACCAGGCCGGGCGTCAGGCATTCCGCGCCGGGATTGTCGAGGACGGCGCCGAGCAGATACCAGGCGGCGAAATCCGGGCCGTCATGGGCGTCGTCGACCATGAAGTCGTGGACCAGCACCAGTCCGCCGGGGTTCAGGGCATCGAACGCGCGGCGGGCGAGGATGCGGATATCGTCACCGCCGACGGCGCTCCAGAGATAGGACATCAAGACGGCGTCCTGACCGCCCGGCCATTCGGTCGTGATGGCGTTGCCCGGCACGTGGTCGATGCGTTCGCTCAAGCCCGCGTCGCTCGCATAGCGGCGCGCGGTATCGACCGTCTCGGGAAAATCGAGGATTGTCGCCCGCAATCCGGGATTCCGCCGGATTACGGCGTGCGAATAGGCGCCGCTGCCGCCGCCGGCATCCAGAAACCGGCGCGCGCCGGCCAGATCCACGCGCTTGGCCAGCAGGCGGGCCGGGCCGAGCGAGCCGGCATGCTGCGCGGCGCTGAAGGCGGCGGCGCCGACTCCGCCTTCGGAATAGACGATGCCTTCGTAGAAGCCCTTGTCCGGGAAAATGCGCTCCCCGCGCAGCGCCTTGTCGAGATGGCGCATGCCTTCATAGAGGAAGCCGCCGTTGACGACGCGGACATAGTCGCGGAAATCGCCCGGGGCGCCCGCGACCAGATAGGCGGCGGTGGCCGGCGCATTGGCGAATTGGCCGCCGGCTTCGGCGATCAGCCCGGTTGCCTTGAGCGCCGTCAGCAGGGTGCGCAGGCGATTGGGCGCCGTGCCGGTCGCCTGCGCCAAGCCCGCCAGGGTCGCCGTGCCGCCGGCGATCTTGGTGAAGAGGTCGATCTCCAGCGCCGCGAACAGCGCCTTGGAGGCCAAGAACCCGTAGGTGATCGCCGAGATCTGCCGCACATCGTCGATGGGCTTCATGGCGATTCTCCGTCTTTGCATCGAGGATAACCGTGATCGGGGCGCCGGCCTACATCTGGATCGCGTACGTCTTCGACATGCCGAGCGGCAAGAGCGAAGGCCGCGAGCAGTCACGCAGCGGACATGCACTCTCGGCCATCGAGCACCGCACATTCCTGACCCCGCGGCCTGGCTGGTCGCGTTCCGGGCGGAGCTTCAGCGCCTCGCTGCATCGACAAACGCGCGCCTGCGACCCATCTTGTCCGCTTTGCGCGCTCGGCGTATCGGCCGCTTCTGACCCGGAGTGCGCGCGCGAGCCGGGCGCGGGCACGGTGTTCCGCTTCACCCTGCCCGTGGCCGGAGACTGAGCTTGTCGAGCACCGGCCGCCACGCCGGCGCGATATCTCGATAAAATTGGCCCATTACTGAGAGATACGGGGGTTTGTCGATAAATAGGAGAGGAGGCACAATTCCGACACGTTTCGAGGAGAGTATATCCGAGTCGTTGGAATGCGGTTCATTCAGATTTTACTTCGCGCATACTTTGGAGGCGTTTCATGAATTCGCTATCGCCCGACACCGGCAATGACGGCCATGAAGACCATCGGCTTCTCCTGAAAGACATTCAGACCAAGTGGAAGTTCTCCGAGCCGGAAGTCGCCGCGCTCAAGACCCGCGACGAACTCGTGGCGCAGCTGCAAGCGAAATACCGCATCGACGCCACGCAGGCCGGCCGCGAGGTCGATAGCGTGCTGAAGGGCCGCTTGTTCCAGTAGGCCTCCGGCGAGGGGGCCGCGGTATTCGCGGCCCCTCACTCTTTCATGACGGTGACGGTGATGGCGATGGTCGAATTAAAGCACGCGGCGGCCGAGCTTCACGTTCCGCCGCGCGAGATGCCGGCGCGGAAATCGCGCCTCAAGGAATGGATCGTTCCGCCGATCGTCGTTCCGGCCTTTCTCACGCTCGTCTTTCTGATCTTCGTGATCATCCGGGGGCCGGCGGCCTAGCGCCGCCGGGGATGGAATTCCGATGACGCTTCGAACAACCAGCAAGGCGGTCACCTTCCGGCGCCCGTTCGCGCTGAAGGGCGTCGACGGCGAGCAGCCGGCGGGCACCTATGAGATCGAGATCGACGAGGCGCTGATCGAGGGTGTCACGTTTCCCGTCTATCGGCGCGTCGAGGCGCGGATCAGCCTGCCGTGGCGGACGATCGGCGCCTCGGGCACGCAGACTTTGGCCATCGATCTCGCGGAACTCGAAGCGGCCGCGGCCGCGGATGCGGCCATGCCGGCCGAACCTGAGCGGCCCAGACGCTGAGCCGCTACGACTTCGCCTCGTCCACCCACACCCGGAATCCGGCCAGCGTGCTGGGACCGAAGGAATGCGTCAGCGGCACGTCCGCGGCGTCGCGGCCGGTGGCGATGAGGATACGGCCGATGCGCGGCGCGTTGTTGCGCGGGTCGAACACATGCCAGCGCCCGCCGAGATACACCTCCATCCACGCCGCGAAATCCATCGGCGAATAGGGCGGCGGCAGCCCGATGTCGCTGATGTAGCCGGTGCAATAGCGCGCGGGGATGTTGAGGCAGCGGCAGAACGTGATCGCGAGATGCGCGAAATCGCGGCAGACGCCGCGACCCTCGGCATAGGTCTCGGCCGCGGTGCGCGTGGCGCGCGAATGCTCGTAGCCGAAGCGCACGTGGCGGTGGACGAAATCGCACACCGCCTGCACGCGCGGCCAGCCGAGCGGCGTCGGCCCGAACAGGCGCCACGCCTCTTCCGACAGCCGGTCGGTCTCGCAATAGCGGCTGCCGAGCAGGAACAGCAGCGTTTCCGCGGGCAGGTGCTGGACCTGGTGCTGCACGGCGTTCACGTCGACCGGGTCGATGCGGCCGTCGTCGCGCACCACGGCGTCGGTGCCCAGCACGATGCGGCCCGCCGGCGCCACCAGCCGGCAGCACCAATTGCCGAAGCTGTCGCGGTAGCCCTCGATCGGCACCGCCGGCACGGTTAGGAGATGGTCCGGGCGCTCGAGATTGCCGGCGCGCGAATAGTGCACGTTCAGCATGACGATCATCGGCGTCGGTTGCGGCACGTCGTAGGTGAGTTCGCAGCCGAGCCTGATGCGCATGGTGCCGACTCCTCAGGGCGCCGCGGCGCGAGGCCGCGGGCCGGATCGCGGGTCGGCGCCGGCCCGTCGGGGCTCAGCCCTCCATCGCGTCTTCGAGCGTGCGCATGCCGGGGCGCTTGGCCTGGACCAGCACCGCCATGTTGCCGGGCTTGTGCTGGTTCTTCATCATCTTGACGTGCGCCTTCGGGATGTCGTCCCAGGCGAACACTTCCGACATGCAGGGATCGATGCGCCGCTCGACGACGAGGCGGTTGGCCTGGCTCGCCTGCAGCAGGTTGGCGAAGTGCGAGCCCTGGATGCGCTTCTGACGCATCCACACGAAGCGCGCGTCAAAGGTGATGTTGTAGCCCGTCGTCCCCGCGCAGAACACCACCATGCCGCCGCGCTTCACCACGAAGCACGAGACCGGGAAGGTGGCCTCGCCCGGATGCTCGAACACGAAATCGACGTCGTTGCCCTTGCCGGTGTATTGCCAGATGGCGGCGCCGAATTTGCGGCATTCCTTCATGTAGGCGCCGTAGCCGCCTTGGTCGTTGACCTCGGGCAGGCGGCCCCAGCATTTGAATTCGTTGCGGTTGATGACGCCCTTGGCGCCGAGCGAGAGCACGAAATCCTTCTTGCTGTCGTCGGAGATGACGCCGATCGCATTGGCGCCCGAGACGGCGCAGAGCTGCACCGCCATCGAGCCCAGGCCGCCCGAGGCGCCCCAGACGAGCACGTTGTGACCGGGGCGCAGGATGTGCGGGCGGTGGCCGAACAGCATGCGGTAGGCGGTGGCGAGCGTCAGCGTGTAGCAGGCGCTCTCTTCCCAGGTGAGGTGCAGCGGCCGCGGCATGAGCTGGCGGTCCTGCACGCGCGCGAACTGCGCGAACGAGCCGTCCGGCGTCTCGTAGCCCCAGATGCGCTGCGAGGTGGAGAACATCGGGTCGCCGCCGTTGCACTCCTCGTCGTCGCCGTCGTCCTGGTTGCAATGGACCACGACCTCGTCGCCGACCTTGAAGCGCTTCACCTTGTCGCCGACGGCATAGACGATGCCGGCCGCGTCGGAGCCGGCGACGTGGTACGGCGCCTTGTGCACGTCGAAGGGCGAAATCGGCTTGCCGAGGGCGGCCCAGACGCCGTTGTAGTTGACGCCCGCCGCCATCACCATGATGAGGCAATCGTGGCTGTCGAGCGCGGGCACGTCGACGACTTCGCACAGCATCGCCGTTTCGGGCTCGCCGTGGCGCTCGCGGCGGATCGCCCAGGCATACATCTTCTTCGGCACATGGCCGACCGGCGGGATCTCGCCGACCTCGTAGAGGTCCTTGACGGCCCCGTCGCTCGGCGGCGGCTGTGTCCGGAACTGCTCCATGGCGACGACATTCTGGGTCATTGACGGGGCCCTATTCTACGCCGGATCGAAGGCTCAAGCCGCATTTCCCGGCGCCAAGCGCGCGCGGGGCGCTTCTTGTGCAATTGCTAAGGACTCTTTCGCATCGCCGCAAGTGCGCGATTGCCGTGGTGCCCGGAAATGCGACATTTTCTTATCGATCCGCGACGAAATATCTAATATCCTTTCCAATATTGCCGATTGACTCCTGTTTCGTGCAAGGATGATGTCGGCTCGTGATGCGGTGCAGCAATCCGCGAGGCCGGCCCGGCCGGCGAAAGCGGGCGGCGCCCCTTTCGGGGAGGGCGGCCGACCGCTAAGAGGGCTCAGGCGATGCATCGCCGAGACCAAGGGGACATGACCGAAAACCGACCGCCGCGAAAGCCGCACCGCCGCCAGACCCGCGCCGTCCACGGCGGCACCGCGCGCTCGCGCTTCGACGAAACCTGCGAGGCGATCTTCTTCACCTCGGGCTTCGTCTACGAAACCGCCGAGGATGCCGAGGCTGCGTTCAACAACACGCGCCCGCGCTATCAATATTCGCGCTTCGGAAACCCCACGGTTTCCATGTTCGAGGCCCGGATGTGCGAGCTCGAGGGCGCGGCCGCGGCGCGCGCCACCTCGTCGGGCATGGCGGCGGTGTTCGCCTCGCTGATGTGCCAGTTGAAGACCGGCGACCGGGTGGTGTCGTCCGACGCCCTCTTCGGCTCGTGCCACTACATCATCGCCGAGATCCTGCCGCGCTTCGGCATCGAGACCGTGCTCGTCGACGGCCGCGATCTCGATCAATGGAAGAAGGCGCTTTCGAAGCCGACGGCGGCGGTGTTCCTGGAATCGCCCTCCAATCCGCAGCTCCGCATCGTTGACATCGCCGCGGTCAGCGATCTCGCCCACGCCGCCGGCGCGCGCGTGGTGGTCGACAACGTGTTCGCGACACCCCTGCTGCAGCAGCCGCTCCAGATGGGCGCCGACGTGGTCGTCTATTCCGCCACCAAGCACATCGACGGCCAGGGCCGCACGCTCGGCGGCATCGTGCTCGGCAGCGAGGACTACATCGTAAACCAGCTCCAGCCCTTCATGCGCCACACCGGCCCGTCGCTGTCGCCGATGAATGCCTGGCTGCTGCTGAAGGGCATCGAAACCCTGGAAGTGCGGCTCGAGCGCATGTGCGCTTCCGCGCTGCGTGTCGCGAAATTCCTCGGCAAGCATCCCAAGATCGCGGGCGCGCATTATCCCGGCCTGCCGAGCCATCCGCAATTCGCGCTCAACAAGCGCCAGATGAGTGCCGGCGGCTCGATCGTGACCTTCACGGTGCCGGGCGGCAAGGCGGGTGCCTTCAAGGTGCTGAACGCGTTGAAGCTGATCCTGATCTCCAACAATCTTGGCGATTCGAAGAGCCTGGTCACGCACCCGGCGACCACGACGCATCAGCGCCTCAAGCCCGCCGAACGCGCCGGGCTCGGCATCGACGACGGCCTCGTGCGCCTCTCGGTCGGCCTCGAGGATCCCGCCGATATCGAGGAGGATCTCGATCAGGCGCTGAAGGTATTGTGAGGGTCGGCGTCAGCCGCCGACCGCGAGAAAGGCGATGACGAAGGCGATCACCACGCCGGCCATGCCGAGCACGAGCACGTACCGCATCGACCGCGGCGTCTTCGTCGCCTGCCGGCTCTCGGCGGGTGTTTCGTGGATGGGTTCCGAGGTCATCGGGCTACTCTTGCGTGGCAGGGGGCCACACAAGACGAACGCTTCGAGCGCCACGCCGGTTCCGCCGGAAATGGGTTGCCTCCATTATCGTTTCCGCACATCCCCGCCTCATCCTGAGGTGCGCGCCACTTGGCGCGCCTCGAAGGACGGACGCGAGCACCCTTGGCCGTCGCCGAACACCGCGCTCGCAGTCGAAACGGGGCGGCCCGGGGCTCGGCGCATCCATCCTTCGAGGCGGCCCAAGAGGGCCGCACCTCAGGATGAGGCCATAGTTGCGGCGACGAAGGTTCGCAACCATGTCTGACGCCAGGAAACTCGGCCCGCGCGAAGTTCCCTGGCTGATCCGCACCTATAGCGGCCATTCCTCGGCCACGGCGTCGAACGCGCTGTATCGCCAGAATCTCGCCAAGGGGCAGACCGGGCTTTCGGTCGCCTTCGATCTGCCGACGCAGACGGGCTACGATTCCGATCACCCGCTCGCCGCCGGCGAAGTCGGCAAGGTCGGCGTGCCGGTCGGGCATCTCGGCGACATGGAGGCGCTGTTCGCCGGCATTCCGCTCGGCAAGATGAACACTTCGATGACCATCAACGCCACGGCGCCGTGGCTGCTGGCGCTCTACATCGCCGCCGCCGAGCGCCAGGGGGCCAAGCGCGCCGATCTCACCGGCACGACGCAGAATGACATCGTCAAGGAATACCTCTCGCGCGGCACCTATATCTTCCCGCCCGAGCCGAGCCTGAAGCTCACCACCGACACCATCGCCTTCACCTATCGCGAGGTGCCGAAGTGGAATCCGGTCAACGTCTGCTCCTATCACCTGCAGGAAGCGGGGGCGACGCCGGTGCAGGAACTGGCGTTCGCGCTCGCAACCGCCATCGCCATTCTCGACCGCGTGCGCGATTCGGGCCAGGTGCCGGCCGCCGATTTTCCGACCGTCGTCGGCAGGATCAGCTTTTTCGTCAATGCCGGCGTGCGCTTCATCACCGAGATTTGCAAGCTCCGCGCCTTCACCGCGCTCTGGGACGATATCTGTAAGGTCCGCTACGGCGTCGAGGACCCCAAGCTGAGACGCTTCCGCTACGGCGTGCAGGTGAACTCGCTCGGCCTCACCGAGCCGCAGCCGGAAAACAACGTCTATCGCATCCTGCTCGAAATGCTCGCCGTGGTGTTGAGCAAGGATGCGCGCGCCCGCGCCGTGCAGCTCCCCGCGTGGAACGAGGCGCTCGGTCTCCCACGCCCCTGGGACCAGCAATGGAGCATCCGCCTCCAGCAGATCGTGGCGCACGAGACCGACCTCCTCGATTTCGGCGACATTTTCGAGGGCTCGACGGAAATCGCGAAGAAAGTGGCCGAGCTCTCCGCCGCCGCTTCCGACGAGCTCGCCAAGATCGAGCGCATGGGCGGCGCCGTGGCCGCGGTCGAATCGAGCTACATGAAGCAGGCGCTGGTGGAATCCAATGCGCGCCGCCTCGCCGCCATCGAGAAGGGCGAGCAGACCGTCGTCGGCGTCAACGCGTTCACGGAAACCGAGCCGTCGCCGCTGCTCGCGAGCGGCGAAGACGGCGGCTTCCTCGCCGTCGATCCCGCCGCGGAAGCCGAGCAGATCGAGTCGCTCCGCGCCTGGCGCGCGTCGCGCGACGCCAAGAAGGCGGCGGCGGCGCTGGCCGAACTGGCGCGCGCGGCCAAGGACGGCCGCAACATCATGGAGCCCTCGATCGCCGCCGCCCATGCGGGGGTGACCACCGGCGAATGGGGCGACGCGCTGCGGAAAATCTTCGGCGATTGGCGGGCGCCCACCGGCGTCGGCCGCGCCGCCGCGGCGATGGGCGATGCCAAGGCGCTCGACGCGGTCAGGAAGCGCGTCGACGACGTCTCGCGCGCGCTCGGCCGGCGCTTGAAGATGCTGGTCGGCAAGCCCGGCCTCGACGGCCACTCCAACGGCGCCGAGCAGATCGCCGTGCGTGCCCGCGATGCCGGCTTCGAGGTCGTCTACGAAGGCATCCGGCTGACGCCGGCCGAGATCGTCAACGCCGCGGTGGAGGAGGGCGTCCACGTCGTCGGCCTCTCGATCCTCTCGGGCTCGCACCGCCCGCTGGTCGCCGCCGTCGTGGACGGCATGAAGAAGGCCGGCATCGGCGAGATCCCCGTCGTCGTCGGCGGCATCATCCCGCCCGCCGACGCCGCCGCCATGAAAGCCGCCGGTGTGGCCGCCGTCTACACGCCCAAGGATTTCGACCTCAACGCCATCATGGCCGACATCGTCGAGATCGTGGGGAGAGGCGCACGGCAGGCTGCTTGAGAGCGCCGCGCTGCTTCTTCTCGCTCGATTTTCCGTTCGGTCAACGCACGCACTGCTTGCGGAGATTCATTGATGTACTATCATTGTGGGAGTGCTGCGACTTAATCGGGGGCGTCCATGGGCTGGCTTCAAAATTTTCTGCGCGGAAATGTTCGAAAGGAAGAGTACAATTTCGACTTTACAACTGCAAAGAGAAATTGCCGCGTACTTGTTATTGACGATGATAAGCAGGCCGTTCCAATCGAAGAACTACGAAAATCAGGCTATTTTATCGAGCAAATTACAGAAGTAGACGCGGGAAGTATGCACCGGTGCGAAGGGGGAGAATTCGACATCATACTATTGGACTATAAAGGCGTTGCTCCTCAAAATATATCGCCTGACGACGGTTTCGGAGTATTTGAGCGGCTAAGGTCCGCGAATCCACTGCAGTATGTCGTCGCGATTTCGGGCCAGACTTATGATATCTCAAAAACTGAATATTTGAGCAAGGCAAATGATTGGCTAAAAAAGCCGATCGACTTGGTAAGAGCTAAAGAAAAATTGGATAGAGGAATCCGCGAGCGATTTGACAAAAACAATGTCTTTCGCGAATTGCGCAGCGCACTCGTAAGGGGCGGGTATCCGGCAGACAAGATCGACTCAGTGCTAACCGCTGTGAACGGGCGAAAATTTGAGTCACTAGACCGTTTAATCGAGTTCATGGAGAAAGGTCTCAAAGTGGCGAAACTGAGCACGGAATTAGCAACGGCAGCCAAACTACTTTGGAAAATATTGTAGTCACCCCTTAGTGTGACCCGAGAAGATGCTCAAATCATTCTCGCCGCTTCCCTATATCACCGAACAACTGGAGCTTTCGGAAGGGGCAATATTTGAACCAAACAAGTTATGTATCACTTGCGTCAGACGTGAATGTGCAAAGCAGGGCTTTGAGGAAAAAGCGATCGGGACTGTGCGCACTTGTTTCAAGGGCTTACATTTTTGCTATCTGGAAGACGGTGTCGGGGACGCTCTTGTCTGGTGCGGGTTCTTGCTGAAAGGAATCAAGTATACAGGCGACTACCGAGAATTGACTCAATATGGTTTTGAAATCGATAGAAGTTTATTTGATAGGCTGATGAAATCTTTTGGAGCAAATGGAATCGGCATCGCGAAATTGATGAACGTTCGCAGGCAAGGCGAAGGTGATGCGTTGCACGATCTCAAACGCTTGCTAGCTGCGCTGTCTCGAGTAGTTGAAAAGGCCGAAGTGCGAACCGCACAAGAGGCAAATTTGGCTACTCCACTCCAAGTGCGAGTCCTTCAGGATACAGTATTTCAAGGTTATCAGATTCTCGGTGCGATCAAAGCACAGGTTGAACTCGTGGATTACATTGCAGCACCGCATATGTTGGAAAAAGTCGAACAACGAGATATCGATATTTACGGACTCTTTTATAAATATGTGATGATTTTTAAAGTTCTTGCTGCGGGTCAAGATAAAATGATCGAAATCGAAAGCGATGAGAAAAACATCGACTATCATAGAAATTTGATGGAGACGTTCGCACTACTACCGCCGATTCTGCTCGATAACGCAATTAAGTACAGTGTTTCAAATAATACGATTCGAGTTCGACTGGGAAGAACGCAGGGGCAAATACGAATCTCGATCAGCTCGTTTGGTGCGTTGATCCCGGATCAAGACACGAATCGAATTTGGACCATGGGAGGCAGGGCAGAATACCAATTCATCACTAAGCCACCAGGCAGCGGCTATGGCTTGTATCTGGCGAAAAGAATAAGCGAAAGCTGCGGATTCAGCATATCGTATCGGGGAGTCCAACAAATAGTATCGCGCGACACGCCTTTCGGGGATAATATTTTTACCATCGAGGAACTGGCTCGCTAGCGATGTGCACGCCGTAGTTCTTGGCCGCGCCCGCATGGGGACTTGTCCTCATTGCGCCGGGGATTCGCGTGCGGCTCAGTCGGCCTGCCATGAAGCCGCGCCGCCAAACCTCGCTGCCCGGCCGTCCGCCGAGGAAGCGCATCGTCGTCACGCTGCCGGCATGGCTCGTCCGCGCCATCGACGCGGAAGCGAAGCGCATCGGCGTCGCGCGCGGCACGCTTCTCGAATACTGGCTGATCGAGCAATGCAAGGCGCGGCTTCGGTCGCCGGGAAGGCGCTGACCAGTTCGGCGTGAAACAGGATGTCTCGAAAAGGCGCTCGTATTGAACATCGCGCTGGAACGGCGGGCAAGAGGCTCCCCCTTGATTGGGTGCAATTTTGGTATAATTTCTATATATGCAATTCGAGTTCGACCCCGCGAAGAGCACGGCCAATTAAGCCAAGCACGGGATCGATTTCCAGTCGGCGCTGGCGCTATGGGCGGATAGGAGGGCGATAACATTTCCGGTGGCGTTCGATGGCGAGCCGCGCTCGCTGGTCGTCGGACGCATCGGCGCAAAACATTGGACGGCCGTCGTCACGTACCGCGGGACGCGGATTCGAATTATCTCCGTTCGAAGGGCGAGAGACGATGAAATCGAAGACTATCAGCGCGGAGGAATTTGACCGCCTCTTCGACGAGGGTGGCGACGTTTCACCCTACGTCGACCGGTCGAAGGCGCGCCGTATCCAGCCCACGATCCGGCGTGTGAACGTCGATTTTCCGTATTGGATGGTTCACGCCCTCGACGACGAAGCCGAGCGCCTCGGCATCACGCGCCAATCCGTGATCAAGACGTGGATCGGCGAGAAGATCGAGGCGCGACGTGGTCAGCCGATCGCGACCGGTGCCGCGAAACGCCGGAAGGTGGCGGAGACGCAGCGGCGATACCGAGCGAAGCGGAAGCGCTAACACGCGAGACAGGCTGTTCTCCGTGACTGACAAGACTCCATTCTCGTCGACCTACGCTGACGCCCGCGCGCAATTCCTCTCCGCCCTCGCCGCCAACGGTGGCGCCCACCTCGCCGCGCACGAGAATCCGCGCCGCGGGCCCGCGGGCGAAGCGCTGTTCATCGACATCGCCCGAATCGGCCCCGCCGACGCGCGGAAACTGCTCATCCTCGTCTCCGGCACGCACGGCATCGAGGGCTATTCGGGCTCGGGGTGCCACGCGGGTTGGCTCGCCGGCGGGCATTTCGCGCGCCAGGCGGGGGCGGACACGGCGGTTCTCTTCGTCCACGCCGTCAATCCCTTCGGCTTCGCGTGGGGGCGGCGGACGAACGAGGACAATGTCGATCTCAACCGTAACTTCATCGATCACGCAAAGCCGCGGCCGGCTAACGCCGACTACGCGGCGATCGCGGCCCATGTCGATCCCGCCGATTGGCACGATGCCGCGGCGCGCGCCCGGCACAACGCCGCCATCGCCAAATTCCTGGGACGCGAGACGCACGAAGTGATGTCGAAGGCCATGCATGGCGGGCAATACACGAACCCCAAGGGCACGTTCTATGGCGGGACGGGGCCGGTGTGGTCGAACTTGATCGTTCGCGCGGCGCTCGCCGAGCATGCCGCGCGCGCCGAGCACGTCGCCATCATCGACTACCACACCGGCGGCGGTCCCTTCGGGTTCGTCGATTTCTTCGTCGACGACGATCGGGACGGGGAAGAGGGCGTCCGGAAATCCCGCCACTGGTTCAGCCACGCCACCGTGATCGCCGACGACAAGGCCAAGCACGGCAAAGACGCGCAGTCGGAAACGCCCGGCAATCTCTTCTATGCCGTGCCCGAGATACTGCCCGGCAAGCGCTACACGCTGGGGCTCGTCGAGCTTCGCACCGGCGAGGACCAGACCGGCATCGACGCCATCCGCGCCGAGAACTGGCTCTATCACCACGGCGATCCGGATTCGGCGGAGGGGCGCGCGATCCGCGCCGAGATGCGCCGGCGCTTCTATCCCGACAGCGTGGCGTGGCGGGCGATGGTGCTCCGCCAATCCAACGCCCTCATCGGCGAGATGCTCGCGGGATTGTCGGGCGCGTAGCGATCGACGATCGGCTCACGCGGAGGCGCGGCGGACGCGGAGGGTCGTCGGCATTCTACTCCGGCGCGCCGGACGGCAGTCAGGCCACCGCCGCCCAATAGGCGTCGATGCCGGCCTGAATCTCGGCGATCGTGGCGTCGTCGCGCGCCGGCTCGAACAGGTGCCGGTAGCGGCCCTGGAGTGTCAGATACTCCTCGACCGGCACGCGCGGATGCGGCTTCAGCGTGTGCGCGAGCTTGCCGTCGGCATATTCCTTGAGCGGCCAGAGACCGGTGCGCACGGCGAGGCGCGCCACTTCCACCGAATGCTCGGGCTCGAAGCCCCAGCCGGTCGGGCAGGCAGCGAACGCGATGATGAGGCGCGGGCCTTTCATCGCGCGCGCCTTGGCGAATTTCCGCGCGAGGTCGAGCGGCTCGGCGCCGGTCACCGTCGCGACGTAGGCCGGCTTGTGCGCGGCCCAGATCGCAAAGAGATCTTTCTTGCCGCGGCGCACGCCGTGCGCGGCGGTGTCGGTCGGCGTGCGGGCGCCGTGCGGCGTGGCGGCCGAGGTCTGCTGGCCGGTGTTGCCGTAGCCCTCGTTGTCGTAGCAGAGGTAGATGAAATCGAGATCGCGGTCGATGGCGCCCGAGGTGGCGGCGAGGCCCATGCCGTTGGCCGAGCCGTCGCCGGTCAGCACCACCACCTGCAAATCGTCCGCGGCCTTCATGCGCCCGGTGTCGCGGAGGATGTTGAGCGCGTCGCGCACGCCTTGCGCGCCGGCCGGCGCCGAGGCCATCGAGGTATAGAGCCACGAGCCGCTGAACGGCGTGAAGGGATAGGTCGCGAGCAAGGTCATGCAGCCCGCGGCGTTGACGAACACGGTGTTGGGCCCGAGCACGTCGTAGGCCTGCTTCACCGCGAGCAGGCCGCCGCAGCCGCCGCACATCGAGGTGCCGGCGCCGAGAAGATGCGCCGACGGCAGATCCTTCATCCGCGCGAAGCCGGCCGGCGGCGTGAGGGCTTCGGTCATGGCGCGGCGCCGAGCTCGTGGCGCTCCACGGCGGCCACGGCCTGCATCTTGCGCACCTGGCGGAGCTCGTCGGCGGTGAAGAGGAGACGCGGCGGCGGCGCCTTGCCGGCGTCGGCCGCGTCCTTCAAGGCTGCGGCCATGGCGTCGAACTCGCCCGGGGGAATGTCGCGGCCGCCGAGCCCCCCGACGAAGCTCGCGATGAGCGGTGCGCCGGCGATGCCGTAGAGCGCCGCCGAAAGCTCGGTGGCGAGGATGCCGCCGCCGCCGATCGAGAGGTTCTGGTCCACCACCGCGATGGCGCGCCGGCCGCCGAGCAGCTTGCGGAGTGCCGCGCGCGGAAACGGGCGCACGAGGCGCGGGCGCGCCAGGCCGATCTTCCAGCCCTGGGCGCGGAGCCGGTCCACGGCGTCGCGCGCCTTGGTGGCGAAGGAGCCGATCATGACGAACGCGAAATCGGCGTCGTCCATGCGATACGCCTCGACCGCGTCCCAGCGGCGCCCGAAGCGCTGGGCGAAATCCTCGGCGATGGCGTCGTGCGCGGCGAGGCCGGCTTCGGCCGCGCGGTGCATCTCGTAGCGGAAATAGGAATAGGGCGCGCCGCCGAGCACGGCGACCGCCTGGCTGATCGGCTGGCTGGCGCGGAACTTCAGCGTCCCCGGATCGAACGCGCCCACGAATGCCGCGGCCTCGGCGGCCTCGGGCAATACCACCGGCTCGCGCGTGAAGGAGAGATAGAAGCCGTCGATGTTGACGATGACGGGCAGGCGCACAGCGGCGTGTTCGCCCAGGCGATAGGCCATCAGGATCGTATCGACGACCTCCTGGCACGAGGCGCAATGGATCTGGAGCGCGCCGCAATCGCGCGCGGCGAGCACGTCGTTGTGGTCGGCCTCGAGCGTGATCGGCGCGGCGAGCGCGCGCGAGACGTTGACGAGCACGAAGGGCGTGCGCCAGCCGGCGCAGGTCCAGAGCATTTCGAGGCCATAGAGCAGGCCCTGGCTCGAGCTCGCGGTGAACACGCGCACGCCGGTGGCGGCGGCGGCACCCGCGGCGGTGATCATCGAGTGCTCGGATTCCAGCATCGTCACGCGGCCCGGCATCTCGCCCGCCCCGATCCAGGCGCTCAAGGCCTCGATGATCTCGGTCTGGGGCGTGATCGGGAACGCCGGGATGTAGTCGGCGCGCGCGAGGCGGGCGCCCCAGGCGGCGGCGGCGTTTCCGGTCAGGAGTTGGCGGCTCATGGGCGTGCCTCCAGCGCCGCGCGCCAGACCGAAGCGGGCTCCGGCACGGCGGCGATGGCGTGCGGCGGGCATTGCGCGACGCAGATCATGCAGCCCTTGCAGTGGTCGTAGTCGATCACGGGTTTTCCTTCGACGACGGCGATGGCGTTGTCCGGGCAGAACGTGCTGCACACCCACCAACAGCGGCGGCAGCGGTCGTAGTCGATGACCGGCTTGAGCGAGCGCCAGAGTCCGGTGCGGACCTCGACGCTGGTCAGCGACGCATGGATCGCGGGCGCGGCCACGTCGGCGGAATCGCGCGGAATGTCGATCCAATCCGGCGCCTTGGCGGCCGGCAATTCGGCGCGCTCGGTGGCGCGGCCGGCATCGGGCGCCACCGCATCGTAGGCGGCGAGCGCGATGGCGCGGTTCTTCTCGGCGATGGCGGCCCCGAGGCCCGCATACTCGTCCGCGACCGCCGCGATCAGGCTCTCGCGCGAGACGACGCCGACGAGGCGCGCGGCCGCGCCCGCGCAGGCGCCGCCGACATAGCGGAAATCCTCGGCTGAGCCGCTGCCGGGCGGCGGCAGGGCGACGATCGGGCCGGCGAAGTTCAAGCGCGACCGCCACGTCGCGGCCGTTTCCGCGGAATCGATCAGCAGCACGGAATGCGAGTCGAGGCCGTCGAGGACTCCCGCCGCCGGCACGCCGACGAGCGTGTCGTCGGCGACCACGACGAGATCAGGATGGCGCATGTCGCCGCGCTCGTCGATCGGGCGGCGGTCGGCCCGGACATAGGCGAACACCGGCGCGCCGCGCCGCTCCGCGCCGTAGCGCGGCGCATCCTGCACGACGAAGCCGTCGCGGAAGAAGGCGGTGCCGAGCACGCGGCTCGCCGTCTTCATTCCCTGGCCGCCGCGTCCATGGAAGCGAATGCGAAACATCGCACGTCCGAAGCTGTTGCGGATGATCGCCCTTCTAGGCCCGGGCGGCGAGGGGCGCCTTGACCTAGCTCAAGCCTGCATGGCGCGCGACCGGCCGAACATCGCGATTGTCGGGCGCGCCGGGCCGCGCCACACTCGTGCCATGACCGCGCCGCCCAAGCCGCATCCCGCCACCCTCGCCGCGCAAGCACTGGGCTTCGTCGACGCCGAGACCAAGGCCATCGTGCCGCCGCTGCACACCTCCACGACCTATATCCGCGATCCCGACAACGAATACCGCAGCGGCCGCATTTACAGCCGCGACGACAATCCCTCCTACGACCAGGCCGAGCACGTGCTGGCCGCGCTCGAGGGCGGCGCCGAGGCGCTGCTGTTCGCCTCGGGCATGGCCGCGGCCACCGCCGTGTTCCAGGCGCTGGCGCCCGGCGATCACGTGGTGGCGCCGAAGGTGATGTATTGGGCGCTGCGCAACTGGCTCACCGGCTTCGCCGCGCGCTGGGGCCTCGCCGTGGAATTGGTCGAGACCGACAAGCTCGACCAAGTGCGCGCCGCGGTGCAGCCGGGACGGACGAAGCTGGTGTGGATCGAGACGCCCGCGAACCCGACCTGGGTCGTGACCGATATCGCCGCCGTCGCCGAGATCGCGCACGCGGCCGGCGCGCGCCTCGCCGTCGATTCCACCGTGGCGACGCCGGTGCTGACGCGGCCTTTGGCGCTCGGCGCCGATCTCGTCATGCATTCGGCGACCAAGTATCTCAACGGCCATTCCGACGTCATCGCCGGCGCCCTCGTCACCACGGCGCAAGACGAGCCTTGGGCGCGGATCGCGCCGCTCCGATCGCAGCTCGGCGGCGTGCTCGGGCCGTTCGAGGCGTGGCTGCTGCTGCGCGGGCTGCGCACGCTTTATCCGCGGGTCGAAGCCGCGTCGCGCGGCGCGCTCGCGATCGCCGAACATTTCGCGCGCCATCCGGGTATCGAAGCGGTGCTCTATCCGGGCCTCGCCGCCGATCCCGGCCATGCGGTGGCGAAGAAGCAGATGCAGGGCGGCTTCGGCGGTATGCTGTCGATTCGCGTGCGCGGCGGCGCGGCGGCGGCGATCGGCGTCGCCGCGCGGCTCGCGGTCTGGAAGCGCGCCACGTCGCTGGGCGGCGTCGAAAGTCTCGTCGAGCACCGCGCCAGCGTCGAAGGGCCGGGTTCGCCGGCGCCGCCCGATCTGCTGCGCCTCTCGGTCGGGCTCGAGCACGTCGCCGACCTGATCGGCGATCTCGAGGCGGCCATCGAAGCGGGGCGCTAGCCGCCGGATGCCGAAGACCGATCCGACCCAGACCAATCTGCTCGCCGCCATCGCCCTGGCTTTCGCCGCCGGCGCCGTGATCCTGCCGCTGCCGCTCGGCCTCGCCGGAATTCTGCTCGCCGGCTGGGGCCGCTGGCGCCACGGGCGGACGCGGTTCGGCGATCTCGCGCTCGTCGCCGCCCTGGCGCTGACGGCCGTCGGCATCGCCGCCGGAGCCTCGCTCTAACGCCGTCGCGCGCGACCCTTACCGTGCCGAAACCACCCGTGGCGCCTGCGCTCTTCACGCGAAGTTCAGCCGTCGCCGCTTGAGGCCGCGCCCGGCCCCGCTTAGGTATGGCCGCTCAAACCGCGGCGCCAAGCGCCGTGCGGCGGGGGCATGGGCTTCATCAACGATCTGATCGCGAGCCAGCCTGGGCAGGTCGCCGCGGTGCCGTTCGCGGTGGCGTTCCTGGTCACGCTCGCGCTCGGCCTCGCCGGCCCGGCCGGGCGGCGCGTGGCGGCGCTCGGCATCGGCGCCGGATTCCTCGTCGCCTATTACCTCATCCAGAGCGGCGTGCCGCAGTTCCCGCCGCCGCAGATGGCGCACAAGGTGTTCTACCTCGCCGCGGCGGGCCTGGTGCTCGGCCTGGTCCTCGATTTCGCCGGACTGACGCGGGCGGGCGGGCACATCTTCGCCATCCTGCTGCCGATCGGCGCGCTCTGGTGGATGCGCCAGAGCCAGATCGCGGCCGGACCGGGCACGGCGCTCGTCGTCGCCCTCGCCGTGCTCTTCCTCGTTTCGGTCCTGGTCTATTGGCGCCAGGCGGCGACGGCGCGCGGCAGCGATTCGATGGAGAGCAGCAGCGCCGGCCTGTTCCCGGCGATCCAGCTCCTGGTCGTCGCCATCGGCCTCGGCGGCATCACGCTCCTGAGCTTTTCGCTCACCAACGGATCGCTGGCACTGGCCTTGTCCGCGGCGACCGGCGGCTATCTCCTGGTCTCGTTCCTCGCCCATGCCGTCGGCGGCCGCGCGCTCGGCTATGGGGCGACGGGCGCCTTCGGCGCCGGCGGCGCGTGGCTGCTGCTGCTCTACGGCTCGGTGTTCGTGGCCGAGGCGCCGCTGCACTATTGGCTGCTCGGAATCGTCTCGCTCGCCTTCGCCGCGGATTTCGTCGCGCGCCCGGTCGCGCTCGGCGCCGCGCTCGGCCGCGGCGGCGTCGCGCGCCTCGTGCGGCCGCTGATCTACGGTTTCGTCGTCGGCATCCCGCCGGCGGCGGCGCTCGCCTATGTCTGGTTCGTGCTGGGCTGGCGCCTGCCTGGATGACGAAAGGCCGCAAGCGGGGCCCGGCCGAAATTTCTTCGGTCCCGCATACGATCAACAGGAGGGCTTCACCGATGTTCCGTTCCGTTCTTCTTGCCGGCGCCGTGGCGCTCGCGGCCGCAGCTCCCGCGTCCGCTGAGACGTTCAAGGTCGACATCACCCACAGCTCGTTCGTCTTCTCGGCCAACCACATCGGCTACACCAACGTCTTCGGCCTGTTCCGCGACTGGGGCGGCGAGTTCACGTTCGATCCGAAGGCGCCCGAGGCGTCCAAGGTGAAGATCGAGGTGAAGTCCGAGAGCATCGACACCAACGACGCCCGCGTCCAGGCCAATGGCGGCATCCGCGGCCGCAACGAGCACCTGCGCAGCGCCGATTTCTTCAACGTCAAGGAATTCCCGACCTTCACGTTCGAAAGCACCAAGGTCGAGAAGACCGGCGAGAAGACCGGCAAGCTGCACGGCAACATCACGCTGCTCGGGCAGACCAAGCCGGCGGTGCTCGACGTCACCTTCAACAAGGTGGCCCCGCATCCGGTGCCCGCCTACAAGGGCGTGCTCACCGCCGGGTTCACCATCCGCGGCACCATCAAGCGCAGCGACTGGGGCATGAAGTTCGGCGTTCCCGCGGTCAGCGACGAGGTCACGCTCTACATCGAGATCGAGGCGCAGGAGAAGAAGTAGTCCCGCCTCGGCCACACGCACGAAGCTGGGCCGGCGGCAGCAATGCCGCCGGCTCTTCCATTTTCAGCGGCGAGATCCTTCGCTTTGCTCAGGATGACGCGGCTGGCTTGGAGGGCTATTCTCGCGGGCTTCACCCCGACCGGAAGCCCGCCCCATGCGCCGCACCACGCGATTCCGCCAGCTCGTCGAAGCGCCCGAGATCCTCGTCATGCCGGGCGTGCACGACGCGCTCGGCGCCAAGATCGCCGAGCAGGCGGGCTTCGCGGCCATCACCTGCGGCGGCTATTCCTCGACCGCGGGGCTGCTCGGCGAGCCCGACACCTCGCAGCTGTCGCTGACCGAACTCGCCGATCACTATGCCCGGCTCGCCGGCGCCGTCTCGATCCCGGTCTTCGGCGACGCCGACACCGGCTTCGGCAACGTCACCAACGTCCGCCGCGCGGTGCGCGCCTACGAGCGCGCGGGGCTCGCCGGCTTCTTCATCGAGGACCAGACCTTCCCCAAGCGCTGCGGCCACATGCCGGGCAAGGGCGTGATCCCGGCCGAGGAGATGCTGGGCAAGATCAAGGCCGCGCTCGACGCGCGCCACGATCCCGATCTCGTCATCATGGCGCGCACCGACGCGCTCGCCACCCACGGGCTCGACGAGGCCATCGAGCGCGCCCAGCTCTATCGCGACGCCGGCGCCGACATGATCTTCGTCGAGGCGCTCGAGGCCGACGCCGACATGCGGCGCGTTTGTACCGAGATTTCGGGCCCGGTCATGGCCAGCATCATCGACGGCGGCAAGACGCCGAACCTCACGGCGGCGCAATGCCACGACATCGGCTTCGCCGTGATGACCAACGCGCTGATGCCCACCTACGTCTATGCCAAGGCGATGCAGGAGCTCTACGCCCACTTCAAGAAGGCGGGCTCGACCGCGGGCCTCGAGCAGCGCCTGATCCCGTTCGACGAGTTCAACGCGCTGGTGGGGCTTGCGGGCCTCCGGCGCCGCGAGGAAGATGAGATGGAATTCGGCCGCCGGATCGCCCGGCGGCGGCGCAAGCCGCGCGAAGCGGCAGAATAGAACATCGGAGGGAGAAGCCCATGCGTGCCCCGATCCTCGCCACCGCGCTCGTTTCCCTCGGCCTCGCGGCCGGGACCGCGAGCGCCGCGGAATTCACCATGCGCGTCAGCCACCAGGTGCCGACCGCGCACCACATGCACAAGGCGCTGCTGCTGTTCGCCGAGGACGTGAAGCAACGCACCAAGGGCGGCGTGGAGGTGCAGCTCTTCCCCGCCGAGCAGCTCGCCAAGGCCGGTGAGAATTTCCCCGGCGTGGCGCGCGGCGCGTTCGAGGCGGCGATGAGCGTGAATTTCCAGTGGGGCACCACGATCCCCGAGATGAACGCGCCGACCTTGCCGTTCTTCTTCACCGATCTCGAGAAGATCAGGAAGTTCCCCGCCTCCGACGCGCGCAAGTTCCTCGACGAGCTGCTCCTGAAGCGCGGCGTGCAGTCGGTCTCGTGGCTCTACATCACCCGGCTCTCGATCTTCACCTCGGGCAAGAAGCCGCTGCTGACCCTGGCGGATTTCCAGGGAGTCAAGATCCGCGGCCTCAATTCGTTGACCGACAACAGCTTGAAGGCGGTCGGCGCCGCGCCGTCGGCCATGCCCGGTTCCGAGGTCTATCAGGGCCTGCAAACCGGAGTGCTCGATGCCGGCCTCACCGACATCTCGGCCGCCTATTCGCGCCGCTACTACGAAGTCCAGAAATACGGCACCGTGCTGCCCTACTTCACGGTGTACTTCCACATGTACGCCAACCCGAAATGGATGCAGGGGCTGAAGCCCGAATACCGCGCCGCCATCGCGGCCGCCGCGGCGAAGAACGAGCAGGACGTCATCCAGATCACCGAGGACACGGCCGCGGCAGCCGTCGGCCAGCTCAAGGAAAAGGGCATGCAGATCACCGTGCTGCCGCCGGCCGAGGTCGCCGCCTGGAAGGCGAAGATGCAGCAGCCGGTGATCGACGCCTTCCTCAAGATCGCGCCCGAGGGCGGCGCCAAGATCATCGAGCTCATGAACAAGATGTGAGCCGCGTGCCGCGGCGCGCGCGCCTCGCGTAGCGGCGGGTCCCGCCCATGGGCGGCATCGAGCGCGCCGTCAGGGCGGTGAGCGCGGCGGGGCTGCACTTCGCCGCCGCCGCCTGCCTCTTGTGCTTCGCCTTCATGTGCTACGCGGTCGCGATGCGCTATTTCGCGAACGCGCCACAAGCCTGGGTCGACAAGGTCGTGGGCTGGCTCGTGGTGGCGATGGTGATGTTCGCCGCCCCGGACGCGCAGCTTCGCGGCGAACACGTCGCCGTCGACACGATCTCCGAGCGCATCCAGGGCGGCCCGCGCCGGGCGCTCGCCGCCTTCGGCTTGCTCTGGGTCGCCGCTACAGCCGCGGTCATGATCTGGGAGGGCTGGGCGATGGTCGCCTTCGCCCGCATGACCGGGATGATCACCGAGCTCCACCCGATCCCCCTCTGGTGGATCCAAGTGCTGATCCCGGCCGGTTTCCTGCTGATGCTGCTGGTGGCGCTGATGCAGCTCCTGCGGGTCGCGCGTGGGCTCGACGCCGGCGACGCTGACGCCGTGGACGAGGCCCGGCGCCTCAAGGCCGGGCCGCTCGAATGACGTTCCTGCTGCTGATGGGCGGCCTCATCCTGCTGCTCTATCTCGGCATGCCGATGTATGCCGGCATGTTCCTGTTCTCGCTCGCCGTGCTGCTCGCGGTCGAAGGGAAGGTGGCGGGGGTCGGCGAGCTGGCCTTCGGCAAGCTCAACGTCTTCCTCCTCGTCGCCATTCCGCTGTTCATGCTGATGGCGCGGTTCATGGTGAAGGGCCGGGTGGTGGACGATCTCTACCGTACCGCCAACACGCTGTTCGGCCACCTGCCGGGCGGGCTCGGCATCGCCACCATCGCCGCCTGCACTGCCTTCGCCGCCATCTCCGGCTCCTCGGTCGCGACCGCGCTCACCATCGGCACGGTCGCGATCCCGCAGATGCTGAAATACGGCTACGACCCCAAGGCCGCCTACGGCGCGGTGGCCGGCGGCGGCACGCTCGGCATCCTCATCCCACCCTCGGCGCCGATGGTGCTGTACGCGGTGGTGGCCGAAGCCTCGATCGGCGCCATGTTCATGGCCGGCCTGCTGCCGGGGCTGATGCTCGCCGGCATCTTCGCGCTCTATTGCATGGTCATGGAATGGCGGCGCGAGCGGCGGCTGGGCACGCGGCACCTCCGCCCCAAGCGCGCGAGCGGGCGCGAAATGCTGGCGGCGCTGCGGCAATCCTTCTGGGCGCTGACCCTGCCGCCCTTCGTGCTGCTCGGCATGTATTTCGGCATATTCACGGCCACCGAGGCGGCGGGCACCGGCGCCCTCTGGGCGCTGCTCATCGCGGTCTTGATCTACCGGACGCTCAACCTCCGCGACGTGTGGGAGAGTGCGGCGGAGGCGGCGCGCACCTCGGCGGTGCTGTTTCTCATCATCATCGGCGCGGCCATGTTCGGCGACGTGCTCACCAAGCTCCGCGTGCCCGACGAGCTGGTGAAGCTGGTGGTCGAATACAGGCTCACCAAGCTCGAATTCCTGCTGGCGATGATGGCGCTGCTGTTCGTGCTGGGGCTGGTGCTGGAATCGATCTCGATCATCCTCATCACCACGCCCGTCATCCTCCCCGTGCTCACCCAGCTCGGCATCGACAAGGTGTGGTACGGCGTCCTCCTCACCATCAATCTCGAGCTGGCGCTGATCTCGCCGCCGGTGGCCATGAACCTCGTGGTGATCAAGTCGATCACCAAGGCGCCGCTGGCCGAGATCAACAAGGCCGCCATCCCCTATATGCTGATGATGGCGTTCGGCATCCTCCTTCTCATCCTGGCGCCCGAAATCGCGCTTTGGCTGCCGCAGACCATGGGCTATGTCACCAAGTGAGGCGGCGCGCTGCGCCCGGCCGTCGGGCGCAGGCATTCCTGTTGGCGGGCCATGAGCTATCGCAACCGTATCCGCGAGTGCAATCGGCGCGACATGTCGCACTTCCGGCCGTTCACGGTCGGCAGCGCGCATGTCGGCTATGTGCGCGACGACGCCGCGGCGGCGCTGGCGCCCTACGACACCGTGTTCCGCGTCGGCGCGCGCGCGGTGGTGCTCGACGAGCGCCTCGCCGATTTCGATTCGCGCACCGAGAACGTCGACGCCGTGCTGCGTCAGATCGCCGACCGCGGCCTGATGTCGAATTGGCGCGACGAGCCCTATCCGGTGACGGCGGCCTTCGGGGCACCGGCGCTGTTCGTCATGGAGCGCGCGGCGGTGCCGCTGTTCGGCGTGCGCGCCTACGGCGTGCACATGAACGGCTACGTGCGCCGGGCCGGGAACCTCCACATGTGGGTCGGCCGCCGCTCGCGCACCAAGCCGACCTATCCGGGCATGCTCGACAACATGGTGGCGGGCGGGCTGCCCTATGGGCTCTCGGCGCGCGAATGCCTGGTGAAGGAAGGCGACGAGGAGGCCGGCATCCCGAAATCCCTGACCGCGCGCGCCGTCGCCGTCGGCGCCATCACCTATTGCGCGGAGACAGAGGAAGGCTTGCGGCCGGACGTGCAATACTGCTTCGATCTCGAGCTGCCGGCGGATTTCCGGCCGGTCTGCCGCGACGGCGAGATCGAGGGTTTCATGCTGATGCCGATCGACGAGGTGGCCGCCGTCGTGCGCGAGACGCAGGAGTTCAAGTTCAACTGCAATCTCGTGATCATCGATTTCCTCGTCCGCCACGGCCTGATCGGGCCGGACGATCCCGACTACGTCGCCATCGTGCAGGGGCTGCATCAATGAGTTTCACCGATCTCGGCTTGGCACCGGCGACCGAGCTGGTGCGGCTCTACAAGAGCAAGAAGGCCTCGCCGGTCGAGGCCGCCAAGGCGGTGCTCGCGCGGATCGCCAAGCACAACCCGGCGCTCAACGCGTTCGTGCTCGTGGACGAGGCCGCGGCTCTTTCGGCGGCGCGGGCGTCGGAGCGGCGCTGGGCCAAGAGGGCGCCGCTCGGGCCCGTCGACGGCGTGCCGGCCACGATCAAGGACATCATCCTCACCAAGGGCTGGCCGACCCTCCGCGGTTCGCGGACGGTCGATGCGAACCAGGCCTGGACCGACGACGCCCCGGTCACGGCGCGCCTCCGCGAAGGCGGCGCGGTGCTGCTCGGCAAGACGACGACGCCGGAATTCGGCTGGAAGGGCGTGACCGACAGCCCGCTCACCGGCATCACGCGCAATCCCTGGAATCCGGCGATGACGCCCGGCGGCTCCTCGGGCGGGGCGGCGGTCGCCGCCGCGATGGGCATGGGGGCGCTCCATATCGGCACCGACGGCGGCGGCTCGATCCGCATTCCCGCGGCGTTCACCGGCATTTTCGGCTTCAAGCAGACTTTCGGCCGCGTGCCGGCCTGGCCGCTTTCGCCCTTCGGCACGCTCGCCAATGTCGGGCCGATGACGCGCACGGTCGGCGACGCGGCGCTGATGCTGAACGTGCTCGCGCAGCCCGATTGGCGCGATTGGTATGCGCCGAAGAAGCCGGGCGAGGATTTCGCCAAGGGCTTGAAGGGCGGCGTCAAAGGCTTGCGCATCGCGTGGAGCCCGACGCTCGGCGGCAAGCGCGTCATGCCCGGCGTCGCCGACAAGGCCGAGGCAGCACTCCGGGTGTTCAAGTCGCTCGGCGCCCGCATCGAGCTCGCCGAGCCGGACATCGGCCCCGCCGACGACATCTTCATGAAGCACTGGTTCTCCACCGCCAACGTCGTGGTCGAAGGCATTGCGCCGGAGAAGCGCCACCTCGTCGATCCCGGCCTGCTCGAGACGGCGCGCGTCGGCGGCGGCTATTCCACCGCCGACTACATCCGCGCCCAGATCGCGCGCCGCGAGCTCGGCTTCCGCGTCAACAAATTCTTCCAGAAATACGACCTGCTCCTGACGCCGATGGTCTCGGTCACGGCCTTCGGCGTCGGCAAGGTGGCGCCCGAGCCGCCCGGCGAAAGCGCCTGGGTGGACTGGACGCCGTTCAGCCACCCGTTCAATCTCTCGCGCAATCCGGCCGCGAGCGTGCCGTGCGGCCTCGCCGACGGATTGCCCGTGGGCCTGCAGATCGTCGGACGCCACGACGAGGACGCGCTGGTGCTGCGCGCGGCCCGCGCCTTCGAACAGGCCCATCCCTGGGCGCTCCCGCCCGCGGCGGCGGCATAGCCGGGAGGCGTTTGGAGCACCGCCCATGGCGAGCGATCGTCTTCAGCGGTATCCGGCTTCGGCGGCCTCCATCGGCTCGGCGCTGGATTCCATGCCCGTGCTCACGCGCTGGCGCCAAGCGGCCCTGATCGCGGGCTATCTCGCCCTCTATCTGCTGCTCGATTGGGCGAGCATGATTCATCCGCTGCTGGGCTACAACATCACGCCTTGGAGCCCGCCGCCCGGCCTCTCGCTGGCGCTGCTGTTCGTCTTCGGCCTGCGCTACGCGCCGCTGCTGTTGGTGGCCGGGCTCCTCTCCGATACCGTCCTCCGCGGCTTCTCGGCGCCGTTCCACGTTTCGCTCGCGGCCAATCTCGTCAATGCCGCCGGCTACTCGGCCCTGGCATGGCTGCTGCAGCGCCGCCTGCGCTTCGACGCCTACCTCGAATCGGTGCGCGACATGGCGCTGCTCGCGGGTGCCGCGCTCGTCGGTGCCGCGAATGTCGCGGTGCTGGTGGTGGGCGTCTACGTGGCGCTCGGCGCGCTGCCGGAAGCGCGTTTCGGCGAAGCCGCGCTGCGCTATTGGGTCGGCGACGCCATCGGCATCGCGGTGACCGCGCCGCTGCTGCTCCGCCTCCGGCGCCTCTCGCGCCCGGTGGTGGGCGCCGCCGAAATGGTGGGGCAGGTGGCCATGCTCGCCGCATGCCTGCTGTTCCTCGCCGAAGTCTCGCTCGACGAGAAATTCCGCTTCTTCTACGTGCTGTTCGCGCCGGCGGTGTGGATCGCGGTGCGGCACGGGCTCAACGGCGCCGCCCTCGTCTGCTTCGTCAGCCAATTCCTGCTGATGGCCGACGCGATCCGCGACAAGATGGGCGCCAACGAGATCATCGAGCTGCAGGCGCTGATGATGACGCTCGCCGTCACGGTGCTATTCACCGGCGTGCTGGTGGACGAGCGGCGCAAGCAGGAAGCGGCGCGCGAGAAGCTGCGCGACGAGGTCAGCCATCTCGCCCGGCTCAGCACCGGCGGCGAGATCGCGAGCGGGCTCGCGCACGAGCTCAACCAGCCGCTCACCGCGCTGCTCAACTATGTCCGCGTCGTCAAGGCCCAGGTCGAGCGCGGCGGCGAGGCGGCCAAGGTGCTCGAGCCGCTGTTGAAGGCCGAGGCCCAGGGCGTGCGCGCCGCCGAGACGGTGCGCCGCCTCCACGATTTCCTTCGCTATGGCGAGCTCGCCATGAGCGAGTTCGACCTTTCGGACGCGGTCGCGGAGGCGGTGGCGCTGGTGCGGGTGGCCAAGCGCCCGGTCGAGATCGCGGTGCGCGTGGGGCCGGAGATCGCGGGCCTCCGGGTCAATGCCGATCGCGTCCAGACCACGCAGATCCTCGTCAACCTTGTCACCAACGCGTTCGAGGCAATCGACGAAGGCGGCGTCGCCGGCGGCGGCGGTGCGGAGGGCGTGGTCGAACTCGCCGCCGCGCGGCGCGCGGGCGAAGCCGAGATTTCCGTGGCCGACAATGGGCCGGGCGTCCCGGACGAGGATCGCGGCCGCATTTTCGACTCATTCTTCACGACAAAGGCAGGGGGCATGGGTCTCGGCTTGGCCATCTGCCGCAGTCTCGCCGAGGCCCAGGGCGGGCGCATCCGGTACGAAGCCGACGATGCCGGCCGGCACCGGTTCGTCTTCACCCTCAAACTGGCGGAGGTCTGATCGCAATGCCACGGACATCGGTCTACATCGTCGACGACGACGCGGCGGTGCGCGACAGCATGGCCCAGCTCCTCGCCTTGCATGGCTACGAAACCCGGCAGTTTCCCGACGCCGCCGGCTATCTCGGCGAGGCCGAGAAGCTGCCGAAGGGCTGCCTGCTGCTCGACATCCGCATGCCCGGCATGAACGGCATGGAGCTGCAGGAAGAGCTGCGCCGCCGCGGCCGCAGCGAGCCGATCGTGTTCGTCACCGGCCACGGCGACATCGGCCTCGCGGTCAAGGCGATGAAGGCGGGCGCCACCGATTTCCTCCAGAAGCCCTGCGCCGAGGACGATCTCATCCACGCGGTGCGCGACGCGCTCGCCGGCAAGCGCCGGCCGCAGCCCCCGGGCGAGATCGACGCCAAGGCCGCGGCGGCGCTCGCGCGGCTCACCGAGCGCGAGCGCGAGATCTTGGGCTATGTCAGCAAGGGCCTCACCAGCAAGGCGATCGCGCAGCGGCTCGGCATCAGCGTGCGCACGGTCGACATCCACCGCGCCAACATCATGAACAAGACCGACACGCGCAACGTGGTGGAGCTCGTGCGCCTGGCGTTGGCGGGCGGCTTCGTCGGCGACTGAGGCCGCGTCTCAGAAGGCTAGGTGGACGAAAAGATACAGCCCCACGCCGCAAATGGCGATCAGCGCCATCGTGCCGCTGGCGCGCTCGCGCGCGAAATAGCCCGTGCGGAAGGACAGGCCGAGGCGGAGAAGCCCGCTCCCGATCACGGTCGAAACTGCGCCGGCGATGCGGCGCCAAGTCGCGGCAATCAAGGGCACGGCGATGCCGAGCAGGGCCGGGCCGAACCGGCGATAGAACCAGTCCGTGTCGAGTGTGATGGTGAGCGTGCGTTTCAGCCAGCCCAACATCAGGAAGAAAGCCAGGCCCGAAAACAGCAGCAGCTGGAGCTGGCTGACGACGTGATCGCCGGTATAGGGCACGAATCGGCTGGAAAACGGCAGATACGCGTAGATCAATCCGGGCGCGATACCGAGAAGCAGGCACAGGCCGGCGAACAACACCATTGCCGCTTTCATGTTCAGCGGCGGGTCGGGCGGCCTCAGGCCCGAATCCTTTTGAAAGAACACGAACCAGGGGAACTTGATGCCGGCGTGGAGAAAAACGCCGGCCGATCCCGCCGTCAGCAGGAACCAGACCAGCGCGAGGCCGCGCTCGCCCGCGGCTTCGGAGATCATCGACTTGGTCACGAAACCCGAGGTGAGCGGAAAGGCGGATATCGACAGCGCGCCGATGATGCCGCAGATCGTCGTCAGCGGCATGGTTTGGAATAGTCCGCCCAGATCCGTGCACTTCGACTTTCCGGTCATGTAAAGGACCGAGCCCGCCGACATCAGCAGCAACGCCTTGTAGATGATGTGGGCGAAGGCGTGCGACGCGGCGCCGTTCAAAGCCAATTCGGTGCCGATGCCGATGCCGGCGACCATGAAGCCGACCTGATTCACGATGCTGTAGGCCAGGATGCGGCGCATGTCGTTTTCCAGGATCGCGTACACGATGCCGTAGAACACCATGAAGAGCCCGATCCAGATCAATATCTCCGCGCCCGGAAAACCACGCAGGAGAACGAACACGGCGGTCTTGGTCGTGAACGCCGAAAGCACGACCATGCCGCTGAACGACGATCGCGGATAGGCGTCGGGGAGCCACGCCGATAGCGGCGGCGCTCCGGCATTCAGCAGGAATCCGGCGAGGATCAGCCAACGCGCGGCCGAATCGGGCTGCATGGAGACGAAGGAGGCGGAACCCGTCGCCTTGATCTCCCCGGCGATGCCGATCATCAGGAGCATGCCGCCGAGCAGGTGGATCAGGAGGTAGCGCAGACCCGCGGCGCGCGCGGCGGCGCCGGCGCTCCAGACGATGAGGGTCGAGGCAAGGGCCATCACCTCCCAGCAGACGAAAACGGTGATGAGATCGCCGGCGAAGACCACGCCGAGGGCGGCGCCGGCATAAAGCTGCGCCGCCGCGGTCTCGAGTCGGTTGCGCTGTTTGAGCGCGAACAGGCCGCCGGCGAACGCCATGAGGGCGAAGACCGTGCCGAACCAGCGCGCGAGCGCGTCCACTTTCACCACCGTCAGCGCGTAGCCCATGAAACGGCCGCTCGGCGCGGCGCCGTCGGGCGCGATCCAGACGAGCCACAGCGCCGAGAGCGGTGCGGCCAGCATCAAAGCTTGGCGCAGTCGGCCTTGGGCGAAGGCCAATCCGATCGCGCCCAGGATCAGCGCCGCGCCGGGCGGAACGGCGAGTTCACCGATCATAATAGGTGTCCGACCGCTTGAGGACGTAACCCAGGAGCTTGGCGAAGATCACCATGGCGACGCAGGCCGCGAAGCCATACCAGGCATTGAACCCAAAAATGCCGTCGACTCCGAAGATTGCATGCCGTTTGATCGCGATTTCGGCGGCGACCGTACCCGCGAGCACGGCAACGAACACGATCCAGAGTTTGCGGATGGTTTCGGGCCGGCGCAGCCAGTGCGGCTTCATGGGGCGCCTCCGGCGAGCTGGCGGGCGAGCGCGAGCGGCAAATCCGGCGCCAGGAAAATCGTGATCGAGCCCAGGGCCGTCACGGTCAATGCCACCACGATCGGCCACGGCGCCTCGCCGTGTGCAGGCTCGCCCTCGGGCGCGCGGCGGAAGAAGGCCGCGTAGACGATGGGGCCGAAATAGGCGGCATTGAGCAGCGTGCTGACGAGGATCACGGCGAGCGCGAAATACTGTTTCGTGTCGAACGCCGCGCTCACCATGAACCACTTGCTGACGAAGCCCGCGGTCGGCGGCACGCCGATCATGCTGAGCGCACCGACGGCGAAAGCGCCCATGGTCCACGGCATCCGCCAGCCGATACCGTCGAGTTGGCTCACTTCGGTCTTGTGCGACGCGGTATAGATCGACCCGGCGGCAAAGAAGAGCGTGATCTTGCCGAAGGCGTGCGCGGCGATGTGCAGGGCCGCGCCGATCACCGAGAGCGGGGTCAGGAGAATCGCCGCGAGGATGACATAGGAAAGTTGGCTCACCGTCGAATACGCGAGCCGCCGCTTCAGATTGTCCTGCATCAGCGCGATCAGCGACGCGATGATGACGGTCCCGCCGGCGACGTAGACCAGCCAGTCGCCGGCGCCCACGGCGCTGAGGTGGTCGACGCCGAACACGTAGACGATCACCTTGACGACCACGAACACCCCCGCCTTCACCACCGCCACGGCATGGAGGAGGGCGCTGACCGGCGTCGGCGCCACCATCGCGGCCGGCAGCCAGCGATGCATCGGCATCAGCGCGGCCTTGCCGACGCCGAAGGCGAAGAGCGCCAGCAGCAGGCATGTCTCGCCGGGCGAGAACGCGCCGCTGACGATGCCGCCGGGCTGGAAATCACCGGTGCCGGCGCGGAGATAAACCCAGACGATGGCGCTGAGGAAGAGAACGATGGAGCTTCCGAGCAGGACGAAGAGATAGACGCGGCCGGCGCGGATCGCCTCCGGGCTCTGCTTGTGCACGACCAGCGGATAGGTCGAGAGCGTGAGCAGCTCGTAGAACAGGAAAAGGGTGAAGAGATTGGCCGAGAAGGCGATGCCGAGCGTGGCGGCAAGCGCGATGGCGAAGCAGACGTAGTAGGAGGTCTGGCGTGGCTCGTCGTTGCCGCGCATGTAGCCGATCGAATAGAGCGAGTTCACGATCCAGAGGAACGACGCCACGAGCGCGAACAGCATGCCGAGCGGCTCGAGCGCCAGCCTAAGCTCGACGCCGGGCAAGACGCTCCAGGCACCCGTCGCCGGGCGTCCGCCGCCGAGCACGCCGGGCACGAGCGAGGCCACGGCCACGAACATGGCGAGCGCGGCGCACAGCGTCACCGCCTCGCGGAGATTGGGCTTGCGGCCCGCGAGGGCGATGAGCACGGAAGCCGCCGCGGGGATGGCGATCGCGACCAGAAGCGTCGTCGCCGGGCTCATGGCGCTTTCCCCAGGAGCCCGCGGGCGGCGCGCTCGGCGATGTCGGCGGTGAGGTCGGTCGCGAACCCGAAATAGACGCAGGCCCCGACGAGCAGCAGCGCCGGGATCAGCATCGAAAGCGGCATCTCGCCGTGTTTCTCGGCGGCCGGGTCGGCGGGGCGGAAGAACGCCGCTTCCGCGACGCGGCCCATGTAGACGAGCGCCAGCAGCGAGGTGCCGACGACGAAGGCGGCGAGCCACCACCAGCCGCGCTCGAGCGCCGCCGTCACGAGATACCACTTGCTCACGAAGCCCACCGTGCCGGGCACGCCGACCATGCTGAGGCCGGCCAGCACGATGCCGGCGAAGGTCAGCGGCATGCGCCGCCCCAGGCCCGCGATGCGCCGGAACGTCACCGTGCCGCCGTAGTAGGCGATGCCGCCCACCAGGAGGAAAAGCGCGCCCTTCATGACGCCGTGATTGAAGATGTGCACGATGGCGGCGCTCAATCCCGCCTCGGTGCCGATGCCGATGCCGAGCGTGATGTAGCCGATCTGCGCAACGCTCGAATAGGCGAGCATGCGCTTGACGTTCTCCTGATAGATCGCGGCGGTGGAGGCATAGACGATCGCGGCCGCGGAGAGCGACAGCCAGATCACGGGCACCACGATTTCCTGGAACGGAAAGGTTTTCGCGAACACCGTGAAGAAGAACCGCAGCAAGAGGTAGATCGCCACTTTGGTCGCCGTTGCCGCCAGGAACGCCGTGGTCGCCGACGGCGCGTAGGCGTAGGCATTCGGCAGCCAGTAGTGCAGCGGGAACAGCGCGAGCTTCAGACATAAGCCCACGGCGATGAACGCCAGGCCCACGATCACCGGGCGCTGGTTCGCCACGGTCGGCAATCGCTCCGCCAGATCGGCGATGTTGAGCGTGCCGGTCATGACGTAGAGGAAGCCCACCCCGATGACGAAGAAGGTGGCGCCGACCGTGCCGATGACGAGGTATTGGTAGGCGGCCATCAGCGCGCGGCGGTCGCGGCCCAGCGCGATCAGCAAGTAGGTCGAGATCGACGCGATCTCGAGGAAGACGAAGACGTTGAAGGCGTCGCCGGTCGCCGCCATGCCGAGCATGCCGGCGAGGCAGAGCAGATAGAGCGCGTAATACCAAGGCTGCCGGTTGTGCGGGATCTCGCGGTCGAGGCTCAGCCGCGCGTAGGGCATGATGATCGCGGCGATCGCCGAAACCAGCAACAGCAGGAAGGCGTTCGCGGCATCGATACGGTACTCGATGCCCCAGGGCGGTTCCCAGCCGCCCATCCAATAGGAGATCGGCCCCTCCGACAGCACGCGCATCAGAAGCGCGCCCGCGATGAAGGGCATGGCGAGGCTCGCGACGAGCGCGATCAGCCAAGCCACGCGCCGGTTGCGCACCATCGCGCAAACCGGCGCGGCGAGCAGGGGGATGACGACCTGCAGCGCGGGGAAGTGGTCGGCGATCACGCTTCCTCGCCCCGCCCCAAGATCTCCGATTCCTCGATCGTGCCGAACGCCTCGTTGATGCGCACCACCAGCGCGAGGCCGACAGCCAATGTCGCGACGCCGACGACGATCGCGGTCAGGATGAGCACGTGCGGCAGCGGATTCGAGTATTTGGTGATGCCCTCGGCGATGATCGGCGCCGAGCCGCCGATGATCTTCCCGGGCCCGATGTAGAGGAGATAGACGGATGTCTGGAAGACGCCGAGGCCGACCAGCTTCTTGATGAGGTTGCCGCGCGCGACCACGATGTAGAGCCCGATCATCATGAGGATGACGGTGGCCCAATGGCTGAACGAGGCTACGGCGGTGCCCATCGTCAGCGCCCGCGGCCGGAGAAGGCGTAGTAGATCGCGGTCATCGTGGCCGCGACGGTGACGAAGACGCCGGTCTCCACCCAGAAGATGCCGCGTTCCTGGCCGTGCACCGCATTCTTGTCGAGCACGAAATAGTCGAGATAGTTGCCGCCGAAGATCAATCCCGCGACGCCCACGGCGCCGTAGATGAAGACGCCGAGCGGAATCAGGATCTCGAGCAGGCGCATCGGCGCCACGCGGCGCGCCGCGGAGAGCCCGTAAATCAGGCCATAGAGGATCACGCTCGCCGCGAGGATCACGCCGGCCTGGAAGCCGCCGCCGGGCCCCGATTCGCCGTGATAGAAGACGTAGAGCGCAAACAGCAGGATGAAAGGCAGGATCAGCTTGATCACGACGCGCGGGATGGTCTCCTGGTGCATCGAGCCGACGAGGATTTCCTTGTCGTTCTCGCGCAGCCGCCCCTGGAGAAGGATCAAGACGCCGATGCCGGCCGTGAAGATCACCGACGTCTCGCCCAAGGTGTCGTAGCCGCGATAGCTCGCCAGCACCGCGGTGACGACATTGGGAACGCCGGTTTCCGCGATCACGTCGTTGAGATAGCGCGGCACCACGTGCTGGTGGATCGGCGCCACCGCCTCGCCGAACGGCGGCAAGCCCCAGGCGCCGTATAGCAGCAGCGCGCCGGTCGCCAGCGCCGCCACCAGCGGCCCCGCGCTGAACTTCAGGGCCGGCGCCTCGTGGCTGTGCGTCAGGTAAAGCGTGCCGAGCAGCAGCACCGTCGAGACGCCGGCGCCGACCGAAGCCTCGGTCATCGACACGTCGACGGCGTCGAGCGCCAAGAGCGCCAGCGCCATGCAGAAGCTGTAGACCCCGCCCAGCGCCACCACGGCAAACAGATTGCGCACGTGCGCGATCCCGAGCGCGGCCGCGATCAGGAAGGCGAGCAGCGAGATGTAGACTACTTGTTCGATGGCTCCCCATCCTTCTCGGCCAGCTTGGGCTTGAGGCCGCGATGGAGCGCGGCGCGGCCGAGGGCGTGGCAGGCGACCGGGCTCGTGAACAGGAGCACGATCACGAGCACCGCGAGCTTCGCCGTCACCAGCGTGAAGCCCGCCTGGAACATGAGACCGATCAGGATCAGCGAGACGCCGAACGGGTCGATGACGCCGGAGGCGTGCATGCGCGTGTAGAGATCGGGCATGCGGATGATGCCGAAGGCGCCGACGACGCAGAAGAATCCGCCCGCGGCGATCAGCGCCCAGCTCACGCCGTCCATGATCCAGGCCATCAGTGGATCTCCGTGCGCGGCGGTTCGGCGCCCTCGGGATCGCCGAGGCTGCCGAAGCGGAAGAACTTCAGGATCGCGAGCGTGCTGAGCACGTTGAGCAGCGCATAGACGATGGCGATGTCGAGGAATTCGGGACGGTCGGTGAGGAAGCCGTAGACCGCCATCAGCCCCACGGCGAAGGTCCCGATCGTGTTGCCGGCGAGCACGCGGTCGAAGACCGTGGGGCCCATGCAGCCGCGCGCCAGGACGAGCGCGATCGAGACGAGGAGGGCGATGGCACCGGCGGTGAACATCAGCGCGCGCCTTCGAAGCGCGTGACGCGCCGGTCCATGTCTCCGCCCAACAGGCTCTCGGCGCCCTCGCGCGTCAGGGCATGCACGAGGATGTCGTCGCCTTCGAGCTCCATCGTGATCGTGCCGGGCGTGAGGGTGATCGAATTGGCGTAGATGACGCGGCCCACGTCGCTGTGCTGCCCGGCCTTGAGGCGCACGAGAACGGGGCTGATCGGCAGGGCCGGATGCAGGATGCGCTTGGTCACATCCCATGCGGACTTCGCGATCTCCCACAACAGCCAGGGCCAATACGTGAAGGCCTTGATCGAGAGGTGAATGGGGTGCCCTTCGCGGTCGACGACCGACATCAGCCGATCGCTGAACCACACGATGGCGAGGCTCGATCCGACGCCCGCCGCCAGCAGGAAAGGCGTGTAGTGGCCCGAGAGCAGGAGCCAGAAGACGAACAGGGCAATGGCGAGGCTTATCCGCCGGAGCATGCCGGCCTCATTCGCGTTCGCTGTGCGTTGCGTCGGCCATTTCCCCTCCCCGGAACGGCTTCCCCGCGAAGCGGCCGGCGCCGCTTCGTCTCCACGGCGACTATCGCAAGCCGCCCGTCATCTCAATAGGCGCCAAGGCCGCGGCTTTCAATCGGCAAATCCCGCTGCCGCCCGCACCTCGGCCGGCGTGCGGCCTGCCGCCCGTAGCGCGCGCAGGGTGAGCGCGCGGTCGCGCTTGGCGAAGCGGCGGCCCTCGGAGTCGGTCAGCAGCCGGTGGTGATGATAGTCCGGCAGGGCGAGCCCGAGCAGCGCCTGCAGCAGGCGGTGAATGTGAGTCGCCGCGAACAGATCCTCGCCGCGCGTCACCAGCGTCACACCCTGGAGCGCATCGTCGACCGTCACCGCGAGATGGTAGCTCGTCGGCGTTTCCTTGCGCGCCAGCACCACGTCGCCGAGCGTATCGGGCGCCGCGCGCTGCTTGCCGCGTGCGCGGTCATGCCAGGCGAGCGCGCCCGTCCGGGCCATCGCTTCCCCGGTATCGAGCCTGATGGCGTGGCCGTCGCCGCGCGCCATGCGCTCGGCGCGCAAGGCCGGATCGAGAAGGCGGCAGGTGCCGGGATAGAGCGGCCCGTCCGGCCCGTGCGGCGCCGCCCCCGCGGCGGCGATCTCGGCCGCGATCGCCGCACGAGTGCAGAAACAGGGATAGACGAGGCCCATGCCCTCGATCCGCGCCAGCGCCGCGGCGTAGTCGGTCATGTGCTGGGATTGGCGCCGCACCGGCTCCTCCCAGTCGAGGCCGAGCCAGGCCAAATCCTCGAAGATCGCGTCCGCGAATTCGGGCCGGCAGCGCGCCGCGTCGATGTCTTCGATGCGCAGCAGGAAGCGCCCGCCCTCGGCGCGCGCCGCGCGCTCGGCGAACAGCGCCGAATGGGCATGGCCGAGATGGAGATGCCCGGTCGGGCTCGGCGCGAAGCGGGTGACGGTGCGGGTCATCGTGCGGGGCAATCGAGCCGCGCGGTTCCGTTCAGTTGATCCGGCCCTTGGCGCGGCCCACGCGCTCGGCGACGAGGCACAGCATCTCCCACATCATGGTGACGCCGACGAGGGCCGTCATGCCCGAGGGATCGAAGGGCGGCGAGACCTCCACCACGTCGGCGCCGACGATGTCGAGGCCGCGCAGGCCCCGCACCATCATCTGCGCCTCGAGGGTGGAGAATCCGCCGATCTCGGGCGTGCCGGTGCCGGGCGCATAGACCGGATCGAGTCCGTCCACGTCGAAGCTCACATAGGTGGGCCCGTCGCCGGCGACGCGCCGCGCCTCCGCGATGGTTTTCGCCACGCCGAGCGCCTTGAACTCCTCGATCTCGATGACGCGGATGCCTTGCGCGAGGCCCCATTCCTTGTCCTGTGGCGTGTAGAGCGAGCCGCGGATGCCGATCTGCACCGTGCGCTTGGGGTCGAGCACGCCCGCCTCGATGGCGCGGCGGAAGGGTGTCCCGTGCGTGTACTCGTAGTCGCCGAAATAGCGGTCCCAGGTGTCGGTGTGCGCGTCGAAATGGACGAGGCCGAGCGGACGCCCTTTGCCGAGCACCTGCAGGATCGGCAGTGTCACCAGATGATCGCCGCCGGCCGAGATCGGCACGATGCCGGCGGCGTGCACCGCCGCGAAGAATTTCTCGATGCGCTTCAGGGAATCCATGAGGTCGACGGGGTTCACGGGCGTGTCGCCGAGATCGGCGCAGTGCGCGAGGCGATAAGGCTGGACGCCGGTGATGTGATGCACGTTGCGCATCAGCGTGGATTGGTCGCGCATCTGGCGCGGCCCGTGGCGCGCACCCGGGCGATTCGTGGTACCGCCGTCCCACGGCACGCCGACGAAGCCGATCTCGACGCCCGACGCCTGCGCCGCCTCGAGCGCGATGTGCGGCAGGCGCATGAAGGTGGGAATGCCGGCAAAGCGCGGCAACACGTTGCCGGAGACAGGGAGGAAGCTCTGCGGCGTGTCAGTCATGGCGGTCTCCGGTCTCGGCCGGGCGCGCGACGAAGGTCATGCGCCGCGCGTTGAAGCCGAAATTCGGCTGCCGCCGCGCCGGTGTAAAGCCCAGCGTCCGGAGCCGCTGGAGCATATCGGCCTCGGCATAACGCGTGAGCCCGATCTCGGTGCGCAGGCGCCGGTAGTCCGAGAAGAACGTCGCCGCCAGGCCGCGCAAGGCCGCGAGGAAGAATCCGTGGCGCCAGGCGGGTGCCAGCAGGCCCTTGATGTCGGCCATAATGCTGTCGTCCGGGGGCAGGATGTCGGCGAGCACGAATACGCCGTCCGGCTTGAGCTTCGGCCGGAGCGCGCGGGCCAGTGTCTCGAACTCGGCGACCGTGAGGTATTGCAGCACCGAATTCGAGACGACGAGATCGAGGCTCGAATCGGCGAGCCGCGCCGCGCCCTCGGGCGCCAGCACGGAAATCTTGGCATTGCCGGCATGGCGCTCGGCCAGCCGGTCGCGCACCGAGGGCGCGGCGTCGCAGAGATAGAGGCGGGCGCAATGCTCGGCCACGCGCTCGGCGAACAGCGCCTCGCCGCAGCCATAGTCGAGCACCACGGCGTCCTTGCGCGGCAGCACGGAAACGATGTCGTCGGCCACGCGCGTGTAATGCACGAGGCGGTGGCGATCGTTGACGTAGATGCTGTGCCGGCCGTCCCAGAAGGCGCGCCAATCCATGCGTCAGGTCCAGGGAAATCGCGCGATGCGCCGGCCGGCGGCGGCCACGTCGCCGAGGAATTCGGGACCGGCGAGATAATCGTACTCGTCCTGGCGGCGCGCGACGAGCGTGTCCAGCGCCGCCAGTTCCGCATCCGGAATGCCGGGATGGCACATGACGAGCGGCCGCAGGCCCGGGCCGGCGGCGAAGCGGCGGAAGAGTTCGCCGAACGGCCGCCCGCGGCCGAAATCGTTCATGCCGCGGAAGCTGTCGTTGACGGCGATACCGGCGCGACGCGCCTGGCGGGCGAGCGGCGCGGCCATGGCCGCGGTCGCCAGCGTGGAGCCGACGGCGATGCCGCGCTCCAGCACGCGGCCCGGCGCCTCCCAACAGCTCCGCACATAAGTCCGGCGCCGGTCGAGGCGCCCGCTCTCGAACAGGCCGAGCAGGGCCGCGCGTACGATCGGCAAAAGGTGCACGTGCTTGTGGCCGTCGATGTAGTCGGGCGGGCGGCCGAGTGCGGCTTCGAGCGCCGAGACCTGGCGCTCGATCTCGGCCGCGATCTCGGCGCGGTCGAGCCGGCGGAGATAGGCGCGCCGCATGAGCGCGCCGAGGGGGGGCAGGCGCCCTTCCGGCGCCAAGCCCGGCATGGGGCCCGCGGGCGCCAAGTCAGTGAGGGTGAGATGCAGGCCGGTATCGCAAACGGCCCCCATCTCGCCCAGCGCCACTGCCGCCGAATTCCACGCCGGCGCCGTCACCATGCACGAAAATGCGCTCAGCCGCCGATCCAGGACCAACACCCGGATCGCCCGATTGACGCCCGGCGCCAGGCCGTAATCGTCCGCGCAAAGAACCAGGGGCGCTTTCATAGTCAAATATACATAGCAATTTATTGCTTCACGGTTTCGTGATTTGCCCTAGTTTGCGCCACGAGGATCCGCGTCGGGGGAGATGGGCGTTTGAAGAACGAGGGAACGCCTAAGGCAATAGGCGCGTCGTTGGCAACGGCATCGTCGGAGTGGGAAGCACGGACCGCGCCGCTGGTGAGCGTCGTGGTGCCGATGCGCAACGAGGCGCGGAACATCGAGCCGCTGCTCGCGCGGCTCGTGCCCGCGCTCGAGGCCACGGGCCTGCGCTGGGAGATCGTCGCGGTCGACGACGGCAGCGCCGACGAGACTTTCGCCGGTCTCCGGGCGGCGCGCCAGCGCTGCCCGCAACTCCGCGCCATCAGCCTCAGCCGCAATTTCGGCAAGGAGGTCGCGCTCGCGGCCGGCCTCCGCCATGCGCGCGGCGATGCGGTGGTGACGATCGACGCCGATCTCCAATATCCGCCCGAGACGATTCCCGAAATGGTGCGCCTGTGGCGCGAAGGCACGCCGGTCGTCTTCGGCCGGCGCGTGCGCCGCGACCGCCAATCCTGGCTCCACCGCCGGATGACGCGGGCCTTCTATCGGCTGTTCCGCTGGATCGGCAATATCGAGCTCGATTCCGCCAGCGGAGATTTCTGCCTCCTCGACCGCCGGGTCGTGAACGCGCTGACCGACATGCCCGAACGCAGCCGCTTCACGCGCGGGCTGATCTCGTGGGCGGGATTCCGCTCGGCATCGGTGCCGGTGGTGACCGATGACCGGCGTGAAGGCCGCTCGCAGTGGCGGTTCCTGGCGCTCATGGGCCTCGCCATCGACGCCATCACGTCGTTCGGCACGCTGCCGCTGCGCATCTGGACCTGGATGGGCTCGCTGATCGCGCTGGGGGCGCTCGCCTTCGGCGCCTATATCTTCGTGAAGACGCTCATCTTCGGCATCGACGTGCCCGGCTATCCGTCGCTCATCGTCGGCATCGCCTTCCTCGCCGGGGTGCAGCTGATCGGCTTGGGCGTGATCGGGGAATATATCGGCCGGGTCTTCACCGAGGTGAAATCGCGGCCGCTCTATCTGGTGCAGGAAAGCGTCGGCTTCGAGCCGGCCGAGGTCGCGAGCACGGGCCGGCGCCGCCCCGTGCTGCCCGATCAGAATGTCGCCTGAGCCGGCGGCGGGCGCCGGCCGCCCGCTTTCGCTCGGCATTGCGGCCCTGATCCTCGTCGCGGCGTGGGCCGTGATCTGCTGGCCGTGGCTGGTCGGCGGCCTCGTCATTCCGTGGGACGCGAAGAACCATTTCTATCCGCAGCTCCGGTTCCTGGCGGCGGCGTTGGCCGACGGCCAATCGCCGGCCTGGGCGCCCTACGTGTATGCGGGCCATCCGCAGCTCGCCGATCCGCAATCGCTCGTCTTCTCGCCGATCATGGTGGCGCTGGCGCTCGTCGATCCGGCGCCGAGCTTCGGGCGCATCGACGCCGCCGAGCTCGCCGCGCTGCTGCCGGGCGGCATCGGCTTCCTGCTGATCTTCAAGCACCGGCGCTGGCGGCTCGAGGGCGGGCTCGTGGCGGCGCTCGCCTTCATGTTCGGCGGCGTGGCGGCGACGCGGCTCCAGCATCTCGGCATGATCGTGAGCTACGGCCTGCTGCCGCTGGCGCTGTGGCTGCTGATGCGGGCGCTCGACCGGCGCTCGCCGTTGGACGCGATCGCGTTCGGCGTCGCCGCCGCGGCGATGGCCGCGGGCCGCGATCACGTCGCGTTCCTCGGCTGCGCGACGCTCGCGGGATATTTCGTCCTCGATTGGCTGGGAACGCCGGGGCGGCTCGCCTATCTCCGCAGCCGCATGGTCGTTCTTGCCGTGGCCGCTGGCACGGGCGCCGCCGTGCTCTCCGTTCCCCTGCTGCTCACCGCCGAGATGGCGGCGATGAGCAATCGCGCGGTCATCGAATTCGCGAACGCGGCGCCGGGCTCGCTCACGCCCTGGGCGCTGTTCACCGCCCTGATCCCCGATTTCTTCGGCACGCTCGGCGGCACCGACGATTATTGGGGGCCCGGCGCCTTCGCCTGGGGCGCTTTCGACAATCAGACCGACCGCGCCATCAACTACCTCTATGCGGGCGCGCTTCCGGTGCTTCTGCTCGCGTGGCACGGTATCGCCGGCCGGAGGCTCGGCTCGCGCGAGATCCGCTTCTTCGCCGCCGTGTTCGGCGTGGCGCTGATCTACGCGCTCGGCCACTACACGCCGATCTTCCGCGTGCTGTTCGAGCTGCCCGGCGTCTCGCTCTACCGGCGGCCGGCGGATGCCGTGTTCCTTTCCGGCTTCGCGCTGGCGGCGATGGGCGGCTATCTCGTCCACCGCCTGCTCGCCGATGGACCGCCGCAAATTTCGCGCGCGGCGGCGGCGGGCGTGGCGCTGTTCGCCGTCGCCCTCGTCGCCGCCGGATTGATCTTCGCCGCCTCCCACGAGCGGCTGGCAACTGCCGCGCGGGCGAGCGTGTGGGCTCTCGGCTTCTTAGCGCTCGCGGCAGGTGCAGTCATGCTCGCCCGGCGCTGGCGCCGGTGGCCGCTGGCTGCCGCTTTCGTGCTGGCCGCGGTCATGACGCTCGACCTCGCGCGTCACAATGCGGGCCGGCCGTTCAATGCCCGCGATCCGGCGGAATACGCGGATATCGATCCCGCGCGGCCGAACCCGCTCGCCGCGGCGCTCCGCGAGCGCCTGGCCGCTGAGGCGGAGAGCCGCTTCCGCGTCGAGCTCCTCGGCCATGGCGGGCCGTGGCAGAATGCGGCGCTCATCCACCGCCTCGACGGCACGCTCGGCTACAATCCGCTGCGCTGGGCGGATTACGAGAAGGCCACCGGCGCGGGCGAAGGCTCGCACATGGCGCGGCGCGCCTTCACGCCGCTGTTTCCCGGCTATCGCTCGGCGATGGCCGATCTCCTCGGCATCCGCTACTTGGCGCTTGGCGCGAGCATCGAGACGATCGACCCCCAGGCCAAGCCGGGCGATTTCGAGCTGATCGCGCGCATCGGCAAGGCGCATGTCTACGCCAATCCGCGGGCTTTGCCGCGCGCGCGGTTCGCGGGCGAGATCGCGCTCGCCGATACCGCACGCCTCATCGAGACCGGCGCGTGGCCGGCCGATCCCCGGCGCGTGGCGGTGCTCGAGCGGCGGCCGCCGGAATGGCGCGACGCCGACGGCGACACCCGCGCGGGCGATGCCGCGGCGACCGTCAGGATCGAATCCTATCGCAACGACGCAATCGTCGTGGCCGTCGCCGCCGCGCGGCCGGGCATGCTCGTGCTGCACGACATGTTCCACCCGGCGTGGCGCGCGAGCCTCGACGGCGCGCCGGCCGCGGTCTATCGCGCCAACGTGCTCTTCCGCGCGGTCTACGTGCCAGCGGGCCGCCATACCGTGCGCTTCACGTATCACCCGATCGCCAGCGCCGTCGGGCGCGTCCTCGGCCGTCGGCCCTGAAGAAGCGCGGGAACCATTTCGCGCTTGAAGCGTCTTCCTGCTTGCGCCCGGGACCGATCGCCGCCGGGACGCACCGTTCCGCGTGGTTAACGGAGGGTTACATGAGCAGTCTGCTCGAATGGGTCGAGCGCTCGGTCGCGTACGCGGCCGCCGTCGTCGGCCTCGCTGCGCTCGGTTTCCTCGCGATGCGCGTGCTCGCCTGAGACAGCAACAGCGTTGACGTTTCGCGAAAAAGTAAGGGCCGCGCCTCTTCCGAGGCGCGGCCCTTTTTGCGTTCGCGGAGGGAGGCTGGACTAGAAGTCCATCCCGCCCATGCCGCCCATGCCGCCCATGTCGCCGCCCGGAGGACCGCCCTGCGGCGATTTCCGTTCCGGCTTCTCGGCCACCATCGCTTCGGTGGTGACGAGGAGACCGGCGACCGACGCGGCGTCCTGGAGGGCGCAACGGACGACCTTGGTCGGGTCGATGATGCCGGCCTTCAAGAGATCCTTGAAGGCGCCTTCCTGGGCGTCGTAGCCGTAGTTGTAGTCGTTCGTCTCGAGGATCTTGCCGACCACGACCGAGCCGTCGGCGCCCGCGTTCTGGGCGATCTGCTTGGCCGGCCACGAGAGGGCGCGGCGGACGATGTCGATGCCCACGCGCTGATCGTCGTTGTCGGTCTTGACCTTGTCGAGCACCCGGATGGCGCGCAGCAGGGCGACGCCGCCGCCCGGCACGATGCCTTCCTCGACCGCGGCGCGGGTCGCGTGCATCGCGTCGTCGACGCGATCCTTGCGCTCCTTCACCTCGACCTCGGTGGCGCCGCCGACGCGGATGATGGCGACACCGCCCGCGAGCTTCGCCAGGCGCTCCTGGAGCTTCTCGCGGTCGTAGTCCGACGTGGTCTCCTCGACCTGCTGGCGGATCTGGCCGCAGCGGGCCTCGATCTCTTTCTTGTTGCCGGCGCCGTCGACGATCGTCGTGTTTTCCTTGTCGATGATCACCTTCTTGGCGCGGCCGAGCATGTCGAGGCCGACATTCTCGAGCTTGATGCCGAGATCTTCGCTGATCACCTGGCCCTTGGTCAGGATGGCGATGTCCTCGAGCATCGCCTTGCGGCGATCGCCGAAGCCCGGAGCCTTCACCGCCGCGACCTTCAAGCCGCCGCGCAGCTTGTTGACCACCAGCGTGGCGAGCGCTTCGCCCTCGACGTCCTCGGCGATGAGCAGGAGGGGCTTGCCCGCCTGCACGATCGCTTCGAGGATCGGCAGCATCGGCTGCAGGCTCGAGAGCTTCTTTTCGTTGATGAGGATGTACGGGTCCTCGAGCACGACGCGCATCTTGTCGGCGTCGGTCACGAAGTAGGGCGAGATGTAGCCCCGGTCGAACTGCATGCCTTCGACCACTTCGAGCTCGGTCTCGATCGACTTGGCTTCCTCGACCGTGATCACGCCCTCGTTGCCCACCTTCTCCATCGCCTTGGCGATCATGGCGCCGATCTCGCGCTCGCCGTTGGCCGAGATCGTGCCGACCTGCGCGATCTCTTCGTTGGTGGTGACCTTCTTGGTCTTCTTCTTGAGGTCTTCGACGACGGCCTCGACCGCGAGGTCGATGCCGCGCTTCAGATCCATCGGGTTCATGCCGGCGGCCACGGCCTTATGGCCTTCCTTGACGATGGCCTGGGCCAGCACGGTGGCAGTGGTCGTGCCGTCGCCGGCGATGTCGGAGGTCTTGGAGGCGACCTCGCGCACCATCTGGGCGCCCATGTTCTCGAACTTGTCGGAGAGCTCGATCTCCTTGGCGACCGTCACACCGTCCTTGGTGATGCGGGGTGCGCCGAACGCCTTGTCGAGCACCACGTTGCGGCCCTTGGGGCCCAACGTGACCTTGACGGCCTCGGCCAGGATGTCGATGCCGCGCAGCATGCGCTGGCGGGCGTCGGAAGAGAATCTGACTTCTTTTGCAGCCATGTTTCGTCCTCGTTATTCGCTGGTTTGGTCGTGCGACGCGGGGCCTTAGGCGGCCTTGCGGGCGGGCTTCGCGGTGCCCTCGATCACGCCCATCACGTCGCTTTCCTTCATGATCAACAGCTCTTCGCCGTCGATCTTGACCTCGGTGCCCGACCACTTGCCGAACAGGATCTTGTCGCCGACTTTGAGGTCGATCGGAATGAGCTTGCCGCTTTCGTCGCGGCCGCCGGGTCCGATGGCGATGATTTCGCCTTCCTGCGGCTTCTCTTTGGCGGTATCGGGAATGATGATGCCGCCGGAGGTCTTCGTGTCGCCTTCGATGCGGCGAACGACCACGCGGTCATGCAACGGACGGAACTTCATGCCATCCTCCTGGCTTTGTTGAGTTTAATGTTCTGGTTGCCGCTTTTGGCACTCACCGGAGGCGAGTGCTAGCGGACGCGGGCATAGATGGCGAGACAGGTGCGGCCTGTCAAGCACCGCGCGGGGGAAAATGCGCGCGGGTGCGGCGGATTAGGGGGCGGGGCGCGCCCCAGGCGCGATGCCCCCGGTACCTGTGATGGACATTCATGGACATTCATAGTCATTTCGGGGCATCGGACTTGGCCGCGGGTGAGGCTCGATAGAATGGGATGAAAAGGGATAGAATCGATCGGCGCGTGATTTCCTATCCGTTTCTATCCATTTCTATCCTTTTCTATCCATCGATCTTTCCTTTTCTATCCAGGTGCTTCGATATTTCGTGCAATTACAGGAGAATACGGCATTTCGCCTCCCGCAAAGCCCGCGCGCCGCGCTCGGCGAGACTTCCGAAGATCCTCCGCTCGCGGATCCCGGAGCGCGCATGACGGCGAAGGCGCTTTCGGCACCGGGCGTATCGGCATAAATGTTCATATTTTGTTCCAGTAGTCAAGAACGTCGCCGATCGTATCGGTGCCGGCCGGCCCCGTTTCTGGCCCATCGAAATTCGATTCGGACGCTCGATATCCCGCGCAAGGTTTCCGCAAAAATCGCGGCGCGCACCTATATGATGCGCATGAGCGACACTGGGAGGCGGAGCCGTTGAAATTGGCCAACGAAGATTTTGTGCTCGCGAACGTCTCGGCCTTGCCGGCGTGGCTCGAGGAGTTCGACGCCTTCGGGGCCGTGGCGCTCGAGTTGGAAAAATGGCACCGCAAGCTTCACGCGCAAGCGCCGTCGATCATGAAGCGCATCGGGCGGGCCTTCCGCGAACAAGACGGCTACGCCACCGTTCGCCACCGCGGCGCCGTCGGCGTTCCAGCCGGCGCGCCTGATTCCATGAACGGCCCGCCCGACCATGACGAGGTGCGGCTGGCGCGCCTGGCGGGCGAGCCCATGACCAATCCGCATTATCGCCCCAGCGCCGCGCACGCGAAGCTGCGCCACCGGCTCGTGGCGCTCTTGGGCGACCGCGAGGGCAAGATTTCCGAGGCGGCGCTTTCGGACGTGCTCATGGAACTGGCGGCTTCGGAGGAAAAGCTGGCGGCTTCCGCCAAGGAAATCCGGGCCTGGAGCCGCGATGCGACGAAGTTCTTCAACGGCCTCGTGGAGGCGCGTCAGTTCTTCTCGCGCGAAAACCTCGCCGCACTCCAAGGATGGGGCGGGCACGCGGAAAATCCCGAACCCTTCGTGGTGGACCACGTCCACAACAGCGTGACGTTCAAGGGCATGGGCGGCGACCACGCGACGGTGGCCGTGCCCCGCGAGCGCATCCCCGAGGCCGTGACGTTCGGCGCCGTGAAGGACGGCTAGGCGCCGGCGGGGGAGTGCATCGAGCGGCGGCGGGATTTACTCCGACCCATTTTTCTTTGTTGGTCATCCTGTTGGTTGTGTTTCATGGTCGCCCTAACAGAAGAGCAAAAACGCGCGCTGCTGGTAAGCACGCGCGAAAGTGCCGCCGCTCTCCTCGAAGATATAGCATATATGCGCGAGGTGGTCGCGCGTGTCGATCCATCAGCGGGCGAGCTTAGGCGAATGAGCGGAGTCTTGCGCCGCCTCTTGATTGACCGCGACATAACCAAAATAGCGGCTCCGCGAATTGCACGATTCCATTTTCTGGCGCCGGATAACGCGCCCTATTACAAATTCGGCGACAAGCATCCCCCGACGTTCTTCGGGAGCGGGGGCGCAAGTGCCTTCGACATGATCTTGAGGGCGTTCTGGATGGTGCCCACCGTGCTTGACGATAAAGAGGCCTTCGAACTCGCTAAGCACCATCCCGAAGCGACGGTGGAACTTCGCCTTGATGGCTTTCTGTCTCAGAACGTGCTGTGTTTCCTGGGCATTTGGATCAGTCGTGCACAAGTCATAAAATATGTCGCTAACAAAGCTTCCGGGGTCCACAGCGACGCGCCAGCAGACGGAATCGAGGTCGCTCTTTCCAGATTGCGCAGGGTCGTTACTTATTCGCGCAAAACCGGAATGCACTTTCACATGGACAGGGCCAACGTCGCAAGCGAACCGGCGTTTCGTTACGCGCCGGATGCTATTGACCCCGCGCTGTGGGAATTGCTTTGCACGATGCACTTCATCTTGAAGTCAGAGGGCACAGCCAAATTAGAGGCAGCAATTCGCGCCGAGCTTGGCACATAATTGCGCTCGTGCTTCAAACATGAGGAAAATAGGGTCAGAGTAGAATTTCCCGCTTCGGCATGATATTCGTTCGTCGTCGGCGGATCGAGTCCGCCTCGGGAGGGCGGGCCCATGGCGCGGTTGGGGCGTTATTTCGTGGCCGGCCAGGCCTTGCACGTGATCCAGCGCGGCAACGACCGCCAGCGCATTTTCTTCGCCGCTGACGACTACCTCGCCTACGCCACCTGGCTGGCCGAGGCGGCGCGCGACCATGGCTGCGCCGTCCACGCCTATGTATTGATGACCAACCACGTGCATCTGCTGCTGACGCCCGCGGATGCCGAGAGCGTGCCGCGGATGCTGCAGTCGCTCGGGCGCCGCTACGTCCGCGCGATCAACGCGCGCCGCCGGCGCACCGGCACCCTCTGGGAGGGCCGCTACCGCGCGGCACCCATCGACAGCGACGCCTATCTGCTGCGCTGCTGCCGCTATATCGAGCTCAACCCGGTCCGGGCGCGGATGGTGGCGCGGCCGCGCGAGTATCGCTGGTCGAGCTACCGCTTTCACGCGCTCGGCACCGCCGATCCGCTGGTGACGCCCCATCCGCTCTATATGGCGCTGGGCCGCGGCGGCGCCGAACGGCAAGCGGCCTATCGCGGCCTGTTCCGCGAGACGCTCGACGCGGCGTTCCTCGACGATCTCCGGGCCGCGACCCAAGGCGGCTGGGCGCTGGGCGACGCGCGCTTCCAGCGCCGCATCGCCGCCGCCGCCGGACGCCGCGCCGCGCCGCTCGCCCGCGGCCGCCCGTCGGCGAAGAAGGGCGACAAGCGGCAGCTGAATTTACGCTGACGCCAATTTCCGCCAATTTCCCGCTCCAATTTCCCGCTCGGGGCGGGGCGCGCTTTCGGCAATCTCACCCGTAGCTATACGTATCACGTGAACGGCGTTGCCGATCACGTCGGTAAGGCGGCGCTGGCCTTTTGGTCCTTTGGGCATCTGGCGCTCCTTACCGTCGAGCAGAAGGCACTGGGGGGCGAAAAAGGACAATCGGGGAAGCGGCAATGTCGCGTATCGAACTGCGGAACAGCGAGTTTCTCGCCATCGCGGCGGCGATCGGTACAATTCGAAATGCGGAGCTGCGCCAACATGTGGCGAACCAGGTTTTTCGGGCCATGTGGTTGCATGCACCAAGCCGCTTGGTTGGCTACGGACATCAGCCCAATGACGGCGCCGAATGGTTCAAAGCTTGCCGCTCCGAACATTCGAAATAAATTGGGGTCAGAGTAGAATTTCTTGGACCGGCCCGGCGCGCCCTTCGCCTCCGGCCGCCCGGCCGCAAAGCAGGGCGGGAAGCGGCAACTGAATTTGCGCCGGCCCGATCCGCCCCCGATTCCGCCGATTTCCCGTCCGCCGGAAATTTCCGCCGGCATTAACTTCGTCATAATCCAGGTTAGTGCGGGCGGCGGGGATACCGGCCAATAGTTGCATCACAGGGCCGCCGGCATCATCCCAATTGAGAACCCCCGAGGCCGCGGTTCTGTCGTCGACCGGGGAAAAGGATCCCCCTCCGTTTTTCCGGTGGGAATTGCGCCTCCAGCTGCAAAGCTGGGGGCGCATTCTTTTCGAGAGCCGCCGCGGGTCTTGAACCGGCGGCGGTGCGACCCGTTTGGATAGGTCCGAAGAAATCCGCCGCGCGCTAATCCAAATTGGCGCCGCCGCCTTCCGGCGCGATCATACTTGCCTTCATCCATTTCGCCCACTCTTCACCGCGCCCGCCCATCGGAGTCCGCCATGCACGAATCACCGCCGACCCCCGCGCTTGCGAGCGCAAAAGCCGAAGTCCACAGCCTGATCTCGTCGGAGCTGATCTGCGGCACGAAAGTGTTCAATCCGCAGGGCGATCACCTCGGCACGATCATGACCGTGATGCTCGACAAGCGGACCGGCCAGGTCGCCTATTCGGTGATGTCGTTCGGCGGTTTCCTCGGCATCGGCGAGAGATACCACCCGCTGCCGTGGCACATGCTGAACTACGATCAGGAAAAGGGCGGCTACGTCATCGAGCTCGACAAGCAGCGCCTGCTCGCGGCCCCGTCCTATGCCTTGACCGATCCGATCCGGTGGGAAGACAATGAGTGGCGCACACGGCTCGACGACTACTATCAGACGCCGCATGCCGCCAACGGATCGAGCGAGGCCGGCGCGGTTCCCCCCGCGGCCTCGGCCCCGGCCCCGGCCACGAAAGCGGCGAATCCCGCCTGACACGCGTAAAATCCCGAAGGAGTCGAACGAAATGCCTGCAGCCGAAACGACGATGCGCGAGGAACTCGCGCAACTCCGTGCCGACATCGACAGCCTGATCGGAACGGTCAGCCGCTTGGCCGGCGGCGCCGCCGGTTCGGCGATCGACAGCGCCAAGCGATCCGCGGCCGAGGCCGGCGAACGCGCCGAGGAAGCCTTGGACTCGGCGATGGCCACGGGCGACCGCGCCCTCAAATGCGCCGAAAAGGCCATCAAGGCCAATCCCTATCTCAGCATCGCGATCGCGACCGGCATCGGCCTCATCGTCGGCAGATTGCTGTTGCGCCGCTAGGCCGGCGCCGTCAATGCTGCGTCAGGTCGGGGCGGCTCTCCAAGCGTGGATCAAGGAAAACTGCGTCGCCGAGGCGCGGCGCGTGGCCATTCTGGCCGGCGCGTTGGCGGTGGTCGCGATGACGGGCGCGCTGACGGCGAATCTCGCTTTGGCCGCCGCGGTCTTCCTCGCGTTGCAGCCCGTGATGGCGCCCGTATGGGCGGCGCTCCTGGCCGCCGGTGCCGCGCTGCTGCTGGCGGCGATCCTGGCGGCGGCGATCTATTGGCTCTCGGGGCGGGCACGGCGGCGTGCCCAACGCCGGGCCGCCGCGAAGGCCGCGGCCGAGACCGAGAACGCGATGCTGCTCGGCAGCCTGGCGTCGGCGTTCGTCACCGGCGTCGTCGCGGGCCTGGAGCGGCGCCGCGCGCCGCCGCGCGACAAGCCGAAGTGATCGCGCCGCAGCCTCGCCCGATCCACGAGAAACACGGCCCGCGCCACGCCAACGACAAACGAGAGGACATCGGACGATGAATCGCAACGTGCTCTATATGGTGATCGGCGCACTCGCCGTCTGCGCCGCGGGCTTGGCGTACTATCTCTACCAGGACCAGCAAAAAGGACCCGGTCTGGAGATCAACATCGACAAGCGTGGAATCGACATCAAGAAGAACTAGGCGCGCCCGCGGCGCCTTTGGCGGCGCCGGTCAGTCGTCGATCTCGGTCAGCGGCCGCGGCTGATCGAGATAGCCGGAATCGTATCCCGCCAGGCTCATGAGGCCCTTCACGTCGTCGATCACGACGCGGTGGTCCTTCACCGTGATGAACCCCTGCTCGCGGAGCTGCCGCAGCACGCGATTGACATGAATCGCCGTGAGGCCGAGCGCATCCGCCAGGAGATACTGGTTGAGCGCGCACTCGAACTTGGTCTCGCTCGCCATGCCGACCAGCCGCAAGCGGTCGCCCAATTCCAGGAAGAAATGCGCGATCCGCTCGATGGCGCTCCGCCGGCCGATGCCCACGAGATGCTCGACGACCATCGCCTCGTCGCGCGAGACCGCCCAGAGGATCGCGGCGCCCAGGCGCGGATATTCGTTGAACACCGAGATCGAGCGTTTCACCGAGATCGGGCTGACGACGCAGTCGCTGAAGGTGGCGAACGAGTGGTCCGACGTCCGCAGCAGGATGCTGCGCAGGCCGATGAAATCGCCCGGCAGCGAGAAGTTGATGACTTGGCGCCCGCCGTCCGGCAGCAATTTGTAGGAGTAGGCCCAGCCTTCCTGCAGGACGAAGGCGCGGTGGCCGGTCTGTCCCTCGTGGACGAGGTCGGTCGATGCGTCCACGTTTTCGCGGGCGGATTGAAGCTGCGTCAGGCATTCCATCTCGCCAGGCGACATGCGGATGAAATTGCTCAGCTTTCGAACCAGAGCGTTTGCAGAATGCGGCATCGGCCAAGCCTTCGCGGCCCACCATGCGTTCGCAGCGGGGCGCGTCACTGTCGTCGGAAACGCAATGGGGGCGTCGAACCGTGCGGCGCAGGTGCCGCCGTGAAGTCGGTACAGAATTGTACAATATATCAGAGGGCACGCTATCCCAGGTTAGCCCGAGCCACCGATCTTTCCTCTATTTCTTCCTAGTATTGCGCCGAGCGCGCGCCACCCGTCATATGGGAATCATTCGCCATGAACGACCGGGACGACACGGACAAGACGACCGCTGGTTCTGCGGCCCTTTCGATCTGCGAATCGCTGCTCATCGCGTTGAACGACCTCAAGATCATCGACGACAAGGAAACGCGGGCGGTCCTCGTCGACGCCGCACAAACCCATCGCAATGCGATAACGGATGCGCCGAGTACCGAATTGCACTCGCCCAATTCCGAAGAGCATCGTGCGATCGCCGATCTGATCGACCGCATCGTCGACGGCCGGAACTCGGTCCGGGCGTTCTGATCGCCACGGCGATCGCGCTGCGAACGACGTGAACGACGCGGGCGCCGGCGAATCGGCGCCATCGCGGCTGCGTTCTTTTTCGACAACCGGATAGTGGTGCTTCAATGGCAATCGGAACCATCCTCCTCATCGTGCTCGTCCTCCTCCTGATCGGCGCCTTCCCCTCGTGGGGCCATAGCCGCAGCTGGGGCTACGGTCCGAGCGGGTTCCTCGGCGTCGCCCTCATCGTCGTGGTCGTGCTGGTGGCGACCGGTCGGATGTAGATCGCCATCCGGCCGCAGCGCCGCGGCCGACGGCAACGCGCCCGGCAGCCCTCATGAACAAAGACCACGTTCTCGGAATGGCGAAGTCGGTCGCCGGCCGAATCAAGGAAACCACCGGCAAAGTCGTGGGCAGTCGCAAGACGACCGCCGAAGGGCTGGCGCTGCGCCTGGCCGGTAACGCCCAATTGTTCTTGGGTAATTTGCGGGAGTCCATCCGCCGGCTCGGCCGGTAGCAGCGGCCCGCGCGCTCGCGGCCGCTTCGGGAGATAGTCGCGTGGGCGTTTTCGTCCGAATTTCCGGTACCCTGCCGATGCGCGTGCCGGTGCATTCCTGGCACACCGGGGATCGGGCGCTGTGCGGCGCGAATCGCGTGCGGGTCGCGGCGCTGGAAGGCGATCGAGCGCTGGTCGTCGGCGAGGCCCATTGGGGCGAATGGACGATCTGGATGGAAGCGTCGAAGTTGCGGATCTGCGAAGAGCCCGAAACGGCCACACCGCCCGCCATCCGCTGATGCAAGGCGATCGGCCGATGCGGCGCCGCCCGCTCGCGGTCAGCGCGCCGTTTTCGTTCCGTCTCGCCGCCACTTGCTGTATAGCGTCCGGATGCATTCGCCGCGCCGCGCGTTTCCATGAGCCTCCCGTTCGCCCCCCTTTTCCATATCGCCGCCGCCTCGGCCGTGTGCCTGGTGGCCGGGGCCGCGCTCGGGCGCTACGTGCTGGCGCCGGCGCCGGTGGTCATCGAGAAGAAGGTGGAAGTGCCGGCGCGGCCCGGCTCGGCGGCGGAATCGCCCTATCTCAAATGGAAGGTGGCGCTCTCCTATCCGTCGGAAACGCCGCAATTCGGCTCGCTGGCTCGGAAATTCGCCGACAAGCTCCGGCGCGCCTCCGCCGGCGCCATCGCACTCGAACTCGAGGAGCCGGGCAAGGTCGTGGCCCCGCCCGAGTGCCTCGAGGCCGTGGGCAAGGGCACCGCCGAAGCCTGCTGGTCCACGCCCGGCATGTGGGCGACGAAGGAGCCGGCGCTCGCGGTCTTCGGCGGCATTCCGTTCGGGCCCGAGGCGGTGGAGTTCGTCGCCTGGCTCAACTATGGCGGCGGCCAGGAGCTGATGGACGAGCTCTACGCGCGCTTCAACGTGAAATCGATTCTCTGCGGCATCACCACGCCCGAGGCCGGCGGCTGGTTCAAGAAGCCGGTGCAGACCGCCGACGATCTCAAGGGCTTGAAGGTCCGCGCCTACGGCCTCGCCGCGCGCGTCTTCACCAAGGCGGGCGCCGATCCGCGCCACGTCGAGCCCAACCGCATCCTGGCCGCCCTCAAGGAAGGCAATCTCGACGGCGCCGAATATTCCTTCCCCGCCATCGATCTGGCGCTCGGCTTCCACACGGTCGTCACCAATTATTACTTCCCGGGCTGGCACCAGCCGACCCTGCCGCTCGAATTGCTGGTCAACAAGAAGAATTGGGACGCGCTGCCCGAGGCGACGCGCGGCCAGGTGGAGCTCGCCTGCGGCGACACGGTGCGCGACGGGCTCTCCGAGGGCGAAGCGCTCCAGGCGGCGGCGCTGCGCGAGCTGCGCGCCAAGGGCGTGGTGTTCCAGCGCTGGCCGCAAGCCGTGCTCGACGCGCTCGAGAAGGCCTGGCTCGACGTGGCCGAGCAGGAGGGTGCGGCCGACGCCAATTTCAAGCGCGTCTGGAGCGCGTTGTCCGCCTTCCGCGCCGAGTACGAAACCTGGCGCCGCCTCGGTCACATGCCGTAGCGAGGAGAATCACAGGGAGGCGGGGAGACGGGGAGACGAAAAGCGAGTGCAACCACGGAGGCGCGGAGACACGGAGAAAGAAGAGGAACTGCGCGCCAAGTGGCGTGCGGACGTGTCGTAGAGGTAATATCCTTCAGCGTCGCGCGCCCCTTGGCGCGCAATCCTTGCCTTTTTCACCTTGTCTTTCTTCTCCCCGCCTCCCCGCCTCCCTGTTCGATTTCCATCATCACCGAACCGCCGCGATTGCTCGGAAACCATGACCCTCGATCCCCAGCTCGCCGAGATCCTCGCCATCGCCGAAAAGGCGGGCCGCCCGCCGCTCGAAGCGCTGACGCCGGACGCCGCGCGGCGCGAATACCGCAAGCGCGCCGACACCTTCGGTCTTCCCGAAGCCGCGATGAAGGCGATCGAGGAGCGCACGGTCGGCGGACCGGCCGGCGCAGTTCCGGTGCGGCTCTACGTGCCCGCCATGCCGGCTTCCGGGCTGTTGGTGTTCTTCCACGGCGGCGGCTGGACGGTCGGCGACCGCGATACCCACGACCGCGCCTGCCGCTACTTTGCGCAAGAGGCGCGCTGCCGCGTCGCGTCGGTGGACTATCGCCTGGCGCCCGAGCATCCGTTTCCGGCGGCCGTCGAGGATTGCTGGGCGGCGTGGCGCGCCATCGCGTCCGACCCCGCGGCCTGGGGCGCTGCGCCGAACAAGCTGGCCGTGGGCGGCGACAGCGCCGGCGGCAATCTCGCCGCCGTGGTCGCGCAAATTGCGAAGCGCGAACGAATCCAGGCGCCGTGCTTTCAGCTTCTCATCTATCCGGCGGTCGATTTCACCGTGCCCTATGCCTCGATCGAAAAATTCGGGCGCGGCTATCTCCTCACCAAGTCGATGATCGACAGTTTCATGGGCTACTACCTGCCCGATCCGGCGCTGCGCGCCGATCCACGCGCCTCGCCGCTGCGTGCGGCGGCGCTGGCGGGCCTGGCGCCGGCCTTCGTGCAGACGGCGGGCTTCGACCCGTTGCAGGACGAGGGCGGAGCCTACGCCAAGGCGCTGGCCGCCGCCGGCGTCACGGTCGAGCATCGGCATTATCCCGGCCTGGTGCACGGCTACCTCCAGCTGGCGGGCTATTCGCCGGCGGCGCGCGCGGCGGTGGACGACGCGGCCGGCGTCCTCAAGGCGGCGCTGGCGGCCTGAGCGCATCCGAGCCAGTTGGTAGCAGGCCGCCCCGGCGATAAGATGCCCGCCGGGGAAGGGGATGCTGCGGGCATGGCTCGCGAGCACGACATTTTCATCAGCTACGCCCGCGGCGACCGGGAGCGCGTACGCGCCCTGGCCGAGCTGCTCGCGCGCGAGGGCTGGTCGGTGTGGTGGGATCCCGAGATTCCGCCCGGCGAGCCGTTCGACAAGACGATCACGCGCGCGCTCGGCGCCGCCAAGGTCGTGCTCGCCGTGTGGTCCCGGCGCTCGGTCGACAGCGATTGGGTGCTGGCCGAGGCCGACGAGGGCAAGAAGCGCAAGATACTCGTGCCGGTGCTCATCGATCCCGTCGAAATCCCGCTCGGCTTCCGGCGCACCCAAGCCGCGGACCTCGTCGGCTGGACGGGCGATCCGGCTCATCCCGAATGGCTGAAGCTCGCGCGCAAGATCGCCGCGTTGCGGCGCGGCGAGACCCTCGCGCCCGACGAAAACGTCTCCGGCGGCACGCCGACGGCGCGGACGTGGCGCGCGATCTTCACGCGCCGCCCGGTCAAATGGGCGGCGGGCGTGCTGGCCGTATTGCTGATCGCGGCCGCCGTTTATTACGTCAAGTTGCAGGACGACGACCGGCACTTCGCCGCGCTCATCGAGCGGACGGAAGCGTCGATCATCCAATGGAAATTCCCCGACGCGCAGCGCGGCCTCGACGAAGCGGCGAAACTTCGCCCCGGGGCATCCGGACCTCCTCCGGGCGCGGTCGCGTTACGCGGAGGAGCTGCGCCGCGCCAACGCGGAAAAGGCCGCGCCGCGGATGGTGCAGCCGGAGCGCGATTGCCTCGACTGTCCCGAGCTCGTCGATATTCCCGCGGGTTCGTTCGTCATGGGTTCGCCCGATTCCGAGAAATTCCGCTACGATCTCGAAGGGCCGCAACGCACGGTCCGCTTCGAGCGCCCCTTCCTGATGGGGCGGTTCGAGGTCACGGTCGCGCAATTCCGGGCGTTCGTGCGGAAGAGCGGCTACAAGCCGACGCCGGCTTGCGCGGTCTTCAAGTTCGGCGGGCGCGGTTGGGACCCGGAGAAGCCCGATCTCTACGCCAATTGGGAAAAGCCGGATTTTCCCATCAACGACAATCACCCGGTCGTGTGCGTGAGCTGGTTCGACGCCAAGGCCTATGCCGCCTGGCTCGCGCGGGAAACCGGCAAGGCCTACCGGCTGCCGAGCGAGGCGGAATGGGAATATGCGGCGCGCGCCGGCACGGCGGGCCGCTATTCCTGGGCGGGCGAGGAGGGCGAGGCCTGCCAGCACGCGAATATCGCGGACTCGACCACGCGCGGGCGCCTGCCCGCGACCTGGGAGCGTTTCGGCTGCGACGACCAGCACGCCTTCACCGCGCCGGTCGGGCGCTACAAGCCCAACGCCTTCGGGCTCTACGACATGCTGGGCAACGCGTGGGAATGGGTCGAGGATTGTGTCAACCGCAGCTACGACGGCGCGCCCGGCGACGGCGCGGCGTGGCGGACTGGCGAGTGCGACGAACGCATCATGCGCGGCGCCGCCTGGATCAGCCAGATGCGCGACGTGCGCCTGGCCAACCGCGGGCACAACATCGCCAAGGTCGGCTTCTACGCCACCGGCTTCCGCGTGGTGCGGGAGAAGTAGGGCGGCGCGGTGCCGTGCCCCGCGTCCATCCTTCGAGGCACGAACCCATTCGCGAGGCGAATGGGCTCGTGCACCTCAGGATGAGGCCTTTCATTGTATCAACAATACTATCCTCATCCTGAGGTGCGCGCCGCTTGGCGCGCCTCGAAGGATGGACGCACACGAGGTGTCGGGCTGGTTTCAACCGAAGCGAAATCACGCTACGCCCCGGCGCTTGGCTCGCGCTTCTTCACCGCGGCGAGGAGACCCGCCGGCAACGGCGCCGCCTTGTGCGCCTTCAAATCCGTGTTGACCCAGATCACCTCGCCGGTCGAGAGCACCGCGTCGCCGCCCTTGGGGAAGATCGCGAGCGCGAAGACGATGCTGGTGCGCCCGAGCTTGGCCGTGCGCACGCCCACCTCGATCTCGGCGTCGAACCGGATCGGCGCCTTGTATTCCACGATCGATTTGACGATGTGGAAATCCGTGCCCGCCGCCGTGTCGCCGCCGAGCCCGTACGTGTAGGGCAGGGCGCGTAGATAGTCGGTGATCGCCGTATCGAAATAGGTGAGGTAGACGGCGTTGAAGACGACGCCTTGCCCGTCGATCTCGGCATAGCGCACGCGCGTCGGCCAGAAGAACCAGAAATCCGCGCGGGCGCTCATCGGTGCACGATTCCGCCGTCGACCGTCAGGCACTGGCCCGTCACCCAGCGCGCGGCATCGGAGGCGAGGAACAGCACCGCGCCGACGATGTCGTCGGGCTTGCCTTCGCGGTGAAACGACTGCGCGCCGAGCATCGCGGCTTTTTGCTGCGGGGTGACGGTCTTGCGCTCGATCTCGGTGAAGATGGCGCCCGGCATGATGGCGTTGACGTTGATGCCGTGATCGCCGAGCTCGTGCGCCATCGAATGCGTCATGCCGACGAGGGCACTCTTGGAGGCGATGTAGTGGAGATAATTGGGCCGCCCCATCGTCACCGCCGCCGACGACATGTGGATGACGCGGCCCGATTTGGCTTTCATCATCGCCGGCAGCACGGCGCGCGTGGCGAGGAAGGGGCCGGTGGCGTTGACGTGCATCACGCGGTTCCACTCCTCGAGCGGGATTTCCCAGAAAGGCCGCATCTCGAGGCCGGAGAAGATGCCGGCATTGTTGACCAGCACGTCGATGCGCCCGAAGCGGTCGAGCACGGTTTTGGCCATCGCGTCGAGCGAGGCCATGTCGCCGACGTCGGTCTCGACGAAATGCGCGCGGTTGCCGCCGATCTCCGCGGCCACGGCGCGGCCCGCCTCGGCATTGCGCTCGGCGATGATCGGGATCGCCCCGGCATCGGCGAAACCGTGCGCCATGCGCCGGCCGATGCCCTGGCCCGCGCCGGTCACGATCGCCACCTTGCCGGCAAGGCTCTTCGCGAAATCGCTCATTCTTGTCTCCTCCCGCGCGGCGAAGGTGGCCGATGGGCGGAGCGGGCGCAAGGGCGCCGCGCCGCCGGAGTCCCGACGGTCCGGCAAGCCCCCTATGCCGGGGTTTCCGAAGACGGCGCGGTCCGTGTAGCGTGCCGAACCAAAGCGAAAGAATTCCAGGGGAGGACGAAATGACGACGCTCATCGTCGGCGCCGGGCTCGTGGGCGCCCAAGTGGCGCGCATTCTGGTGGAGCGCGGCGAACGCCCGGTGCTGATGGACAGCGCCGCGCAGCCGCAGGCACTCGGCGAGATATTCGATCTCGCCAAGGCCGAGCTGGTGGCGGGCGACATCCTCCGGCCGCTGACGATCGCCGACACGATGCGCAAGCACGCCGTCGCCAAGGTCGTCCACACCGCGGCCAATCCGATGCTGACGCTCGGCGCCCAGCGCGATCCGTTCGCGGCCATCCAGCTCAACATCATGGGCACGGTGAACGTCATCGAGGCGGCGCGGGTTCAGGGCATCAAGCGCGTCGTCGTCTCGAGCTCCAACGTGCTCAATCATTTCCTCGCCGGCGGCGACGGCAGCGGCGACGAAATGAAGGAGGACGGCTTCCCGCGGCCCAGCACCTTCTATTCCGCCACCAAGCAGGCGATCGAGAGCCTCGGCCTCAACTATGCGCGCTGGTGCGGCGTGGAATTCGCGGCGATGCGCTACGGCGCCGTGTTCGGGCCGTGGAGCGGGCAGGGCGGCGGCGGCCCCAGCAACGTGATGCGTGCTGCCGTGCAGGCAGCCCTCGACGGCGGCGAGGCGGTGCTGCCGGCGGGTGCCATGGAATGGGTCTATTCCAAGGATGCGGCCGACGGCACGGTGCGCGCGCTGGATGCGGCGGCGCTCGGGCTCGGCGTCTTCAACATCACCATGGGGAGCCTGAGCACCGCCGATGCGACGGCCAAGGCGCTGCAAACGGTCGTGCCCGGCGCCAAGGTGCGGATCGAGACGCCGGCCGCGGCGGCCGTCTCGCTGCCGGACATGAAGCGCGTTTCGGATCTCACGCTGGCAAAGAAGACTCTCGGCTTCGCGCCGAAATACGATCTCGTGGCGGGGATCCGCGATCTGGCGGAGTGGCTGAAGCGAAGGAAGCGCGGCTGAACGGCGACAACCCGGCGCCGCGGCGATCCCCCTCTCGCTGGGGGAGAGGGGGTTGGGGGCGAAGGGCAGCAAACGTGGTGCAGACAGTTCGGCACCATGCTGCGCGACCGGCGAACTCGACGGCGAACGTCATAGGGGCGGAAACAAAAGTGCGCGCGCATCGAATCTCTTCCGTCGCCACCTCGTTTGCTGCGCCTCACCCCTAACCCCTCTCCCCAGGGAGAGGGGGGCTTTCAACGCACTCGCCTCAGCGCTTCTTCTTCCCGCTCTTTTTCCCCGCCGTGCGCTTGCCCATGCCTTCGAGCGCCTTCCGCGCGTCCACGGGCTTCCACCACGGCTTGAGCCCGAGATCGCTCGCGATGACACCGGCGCTGATGTAGCCCGCGCCGCCCGAGATGGCGCCGCCGGGATGGCAGGCGGAGCCCGCCATGTAGAGGCGCTTGATGGGCGTGCGGTAGCCCCAGTGCTTGTCCATCACCTGGTCGGCCGAGAGTGCCCCCATGAAGATGTCGCCGCCCTTCATGTTGATGAGTTCCTGGCTGTAGGTGCGGGCGGTGTAGGTGTAGGTCTTGAGGATGTTCTTCTTCGTCATGTTGGGCGCGAAATGTGCGAAGCGCTCGACGATGCGCTCGGTGAATTCGCGCTCGAAATCCTCCCAGCCCTTGCCGCCGCGGTCGGGATCGAACGGCATCACGTGCCAGGCATAGCTCGTGTGCTTGCCCGGCGGCGCTTGCGCGGGATCGTTGGCCGAGAGGGCGCCCGAGCCGAACTGCACGATGCGCGGCACGCGGCCGGCCTTCACGTCGTCATGGGCGGACATGAGGTCCGCGATCGATTCCGCGCCCACGTTCCATTTGAGCGCGCGGTCGAGATTGGGGTCGAACGCGGCCGCCTTGAACTTCGGCGATTCGTTCAGGGCGAAGTGCACGCCGAACAGTGTCCAGGCCGTGTATTTGAAGGCATCGAGCTTGGCGCGATAGGAAGCGGGCAGTTGATCGCGCCCGATCATTTCTTCGAACGTTTGGTGGACGTTGGCGGTGCTGGCGACGAATTTCGTGGCCCGGATCGCCGTGCCGTCGGCGGTCTCGATGCCGGTGGCCTTGCCGCCTTCCACCATGATGCGCGCCACGTGGGCGTGGTTGAGAAAGTGCCCGCCGGCCTCGATGAAGCGCTCCATGAGGCCGCGCGCGAGGTTGAAGCTGCCGCCCTTGCAGAGCTGGTAGCCGCTCTCGAGATCGAAGGCGCGGATGACCGAGCCCATCGGGCTGGTCTTGCCGGTGGTATCGACCAGCCACGTGCCGAACAGCGAGACCTTGAAGAGGAAGAGCAGCTTCACCCATTCGTGCTCGAACAGCTCGTTCACCAGGGCGAACGGCTCGCGCTTGGTGACGGCGAGGAAATCGCGCCCGAGCGGCGTCTTGGCGAGCAGCGCCGCGCGCTCGGCCGCCGGCAGCGGATCGGAGAAGCGCTCCGGCAGCAGGATGTCGCGGGTCAGCGTCTCGGCCTTGGCGTTCCACGCGCGGAAGGTGGCGGCGTCCTTCTTCGAGAAATGGGCGACGCTCTTGAGCGTCGTCTCGAGGTCGCGGCTGAAGACGAGGGCGGAGCCGTCCGGGTGCGGCTGGCCGAATTCGTAGTGCGGCGTGACGTAGCCGACTTTCTCGGCGAGGCCGAGATCGCCGAACCACGGCGTATGCGTGATGTGGAAATGGTTGATCGAGTGGCTGTTATGATAAAAGCCGGGCAGCGTCGCTTCCACGGTCGCGAGGCCGCCGCCATACATCAGCCGGCGTTCGACCAGCAGCACCTTCAAGCCAGCGCGTGCCAGATAGGTGCCGAGGATTAGCCCGTGATGCCCGGCGCCGACGATGATGCCGTCGTAGGATTTCTTCGCGACCGTCAAGCGTGCCTCCCCGGCCGGTGCGGCCGCCGCGTCATTTGTCCAGCAGTTTGGTGAGCACCCAGCCGTTGGCGCCGGTCGTGCTGATGTCCGAAACGCGCCAACCGCCGCGCTCGCGGATGAGGTGGAAGGTGACGCGCTTGGACGCTCCGAAATTCTTGAAGCGCGCCTCGACGCGCGCCGTGTTTGCTGTCTGCTGGATCGAGGCGAACGTCAGCTCCTTGATGTCGAAATCCTGTCCGTCGAAGAGGAAATCGAAATCGATGCCCGAGCCGTCCTGGGTGCGGGTGATGCGCCGCGCGAGGGTGCGCGTGAAGAAGTTGTCGAGATGCGGCTTGGTCCAGACGTACGTCTTCGTCTTCTCGCCCTGAAGCTGCACGTCGTACATCGCGCGCACATGCGCAACCGGATCGTCCGCGGCGGTGGCGGGCAGAGCCAAGACGGCGAGGGCGGCGAAGGCCAGGAACGTGCGAAGCAGCATGGTTCGGATTCTTCCAAACGCGGCGTTTCAATCCTGCAGCTTGCGCTCGCGCATCCAATTCATCGTGGTTTCCAAGGCTTCGTTCAGCAGCTCGGGCTGGCCGAGATAATAGTGCGTGGCGCCCTTGATCACCTTCATGATCTTGTCCTTGCTCGCCGCCGCTCGAAAAACCTTGCCGGTGTGGGGCTGCGGCACCGCGTCGTCGGCGCTGTTCTCGATCGTGAGGAAGGGCACGGTGATGTTCGCGGCCGCCTTGACGCCGTGGGCGCGCGTGTCGTCGATCGACCATTGCGAGAGCCACGAGCGCAGCATCGAGAAGCGCGCGAGGCCCACGGGCCCCGTGTTCGCCGTCTCG
>Ga0268299_1000666_pt1 | contig 93494 bp, 79 predicted proteins | sample NOBtaG_FD_193484 | JGI IMG/M metagenome (GOLD analysis project Ga0268299, IMG submission 193484) | Activated sludge microbial communities from bioreactor in Nijmegen, Gelderland, Netherland - NOB reactor | ecosystem: Engineered > Bioreactor > Aerobic > Activated sludge | place: Netherlands...
CACAAGCCACAGGGAGTTACGGCGCACACACGTTTGAATACAATCCAATCGGCAACATGACTCGTAAAAACAACGCAATCTTGAATTACTCAGATCCCAATCATCCTCATGCGGTGACGCGCTACCAGGTGGGTTCTGAAGTCATCAATTATCAGTACGATGCAAACGGCAATATGACAAACAGGGGAAATGACACCATTTCCTACGACTTTGACAACCGTCCCATCCGGATGGATCGCACAACCACTTCCGGCGGCTGCCAGATTTATCCGGTTCCGGTGGATTACTACCAAGTCACCAGTGCACCAGACACCAGTTCCATGCTTCAAGCTTCAAGCTCCAAGTTTCAAGCCCCAAGCTTGGAGCCTGAAGCTGGTAGCCTGAAGCGTGAAGAGGCTGTCATTGCGAACCACGTTCAAAACAGTGGTGAAGCAATCTACGATCCGCAGCCTGAAGCTGGTAGCCTGCAGCAAGATAATCGACCCAACACCATCATCCAACCCTGCCCGAGCCCGCCGCAGACGACGACGCACACATTTGCCCAATATGTCTATGATGCCTCAGGCCAGCGGGTGAAGAAAATCACGGATGATAAGATTCAATATTATCTTGGCAAGGACTATGAGGTTGAATATACTACGTCCGGCTCATTGACACGCAAAGCCTTCTTCCTCGGAGATACCCGTATCGCGGAATACGAAATTCCCGAATCCGCGCTCAGCACTCCGCACTTGAGGTTTTTCCACGGCGACCATCTCGGCTCTACGAACATCGTCACGAATGAGCAGGGCCATCAAACTCTGCTCATGGAATATCTCCCGTATGGCGAGGTGAAACTCCGGGTCGGCTCTGATCCTGTCCAGAACACTTTCACCGGACAAAAAGAAGACCTAGAATCCGGGCTCATGTACTACAACGCCCGCTTCTACGATCCGAAGCTCGGCCGCTTCATCCAAGCCGATTCGATTGTTCCCAATGCCACCGATCCTCAAGAATTTAATCGTTACAGTTACGTTAACAACAATCCAATCAAGTTCACTGATCCAACGGGGCATAAAAAGAAAAAGTGGTGGAAAACATTATTGAAAGTGGCGGCAGTGGTAGCAATTGTTGTTGCCGCGATATTTATCGGAGCAATAGTCGGTACGCTCATTCATGCTAGCTTTGTGGGCCTTGGTCCTGCCCTAGGAGGTTCAGGCACAATTATTGGGGGCATTGCAGGCGGTGCGGCTGGAGGTGTTGCGGCTTCTGCAGCAACAGGCGGTAGTCCTGGCGCAGGCGCTGCTGGAGGAGCATTGTCAGGATTTACCGCAGGATTCAGCAGCGCATTTTCTGCGGGTTTTGCAGGCGTCAACAGCGGCCTCGCAACAGGACAAGTCACAAAAGCCAACGAGTTCGTTAAAGTTGGCGCTCAAATGTTGGGTGATTTTGGTGTTACTCAGCAAGTGCTAGGTCAGATTGGGGGCATTATTTCGAAAACAGTACCTGGCTTAGGAGAGGTGCTTTCAAGACGAAGTGGTTTTGGTGATAGTTTTTGGCAAGGGCTCTACAATTTTTCTTATGATAGAGGTTTAATTACGGCTGCCTTTGATTTCAGGACAGGAATCCCAAGCTTTGTTCGATCTGTAACAAGACCTGACGCTAAATTTTCTGACATGCTATTTTCAATAGGTCGGCTCGAATTTGATCTTCTGGGCGGTAAGATGATCACGGCAGCGGCAGGCGCATTGCGGGTGTCGGGCGCAATTAAGGCTGCTGATTCATTTGAGAAATATGGTAAATTTAGTTACAACTATGGATATCAAGGCAAAGGCGCTTACGACGCTATTAAGTATTCACTGACAGGAGAAGATTAAAATGCGGTTTAAAGAATTCTTCTCCAATTTATTCAGGCATTGCATACCTATATTAGCTAATTCAATTTTGTTTTCCGCTGTATTTTATATTTTTGTACTAGTAGATGGTAAAGCCCAAAAGAATTTCATGGGAAGCTTTATAAGTGAATTCTTGATTATGTTAGGAGTATTCGTTGGTTCTTATATAGCTTTGCAATTTATATCGTTCGCAACAACAAAGAAATTCTTTTATACAAGTCTGCTTGCCGACTATCCTTTTCTGCCCACTGGCTATAAGCATGACCGGAAAGACATTGTTTTTACTTTAATTCATGTTGTAGTTCTTGTTTTTATTGGACTTTTTCTGTTGAAACAAAGCCAGGGATAATTTCAGAGCGGTACCTGTTCTGAAAGTACAGGGTTGAGTGAGTGATTTGCTTTAAGATTTAATGGTCTTTGACGGTTCATAGACAGGTACCGCTTGGTACCGTTATTTAAAACTAAATAAGTAGTAAATTGAGATGATTGAATGGCTAAAACTCAAGCGGAGGATTTCATGAGATATTTTTATTTGGCTCTATTGTCATTGTTTCTAACGAGTTGTTCAGCGGCTTACCACAGAGAACAAGTGCAAGATAATACGCCGAATAGTCTGACGGTTGGAAAAGTGCAGCGGGAAATTCGAGTCGGTATGTCCTCCGCTCAGGTTATTGAAATTTTAGGATCACCGAATGTTGTTACCACTGATGAGCAAAGACGAGAAGTGTGGGTTTATGACAAGGTGGCTACTGAGGCGGCATATTCCGGAAGTTCGGGTGGTGTAGGAGGGGTAGGTGGTGCTGGTGGTTTTGCAGGATCGGTATTAATTTTAGGTGGTCTTGGTGGTGGGTATGGCGGCGGATCAGGCGCGACGAGCAGCACACAGAAAACACTTACAATTATTATTAAATTTGATAATGAAGGAAAAGTAAGAGATTTTGCTTATCATAGTTCCAAATTTTAATTGACTATACTATGACAAAAGCAAACTTTTCGTACTGTTTGACCTGCATCTGCATTATGGTGATCTTGACAGGTTGCGTTACAATGCCTGCCGATATCCTGAAGCTCCCTCCAGAAAGCATTCAAAAGAGACAGCTCCAATCTCGTCAATACGAAACTACTGATGAGGCAAAAATTATTTCAGCTTCGGTGGGAGTATTGCAAGATCTGGGATTTAATATCACCGAAACAGAAAGCCAACTCGGTCTGGCTGTTGCTACGAAAAACCGCAAAGCCGTCGATGCCGGCCAAGTTGCTTTGGCTACAACGGCCACTTTACTTGCCGCGGTAGTAGGAAGTTATTCTAATTACTATCAGCAAATAGACAAAGCACAGTCAATTCGTGCTTCTGTTGTTTCAAGACTCAGTTTGGATGGACAAAAGACAATTGTCAGAGTTACATTTCAGCGTCTTGTGTGGAATATGACTAACCAAGTTTCGCGGGTAGAAACTTTGAGCGATGAAAACTTGTATCAGGGATTTTTTGAGAAGTTGTCTAAATCAATCTTTTTGGAGGCTCAGCAAATATGAGATTTTCTAAGAAATACGTTTATTGGACTATTTCAATGCTCTTGATAGCGGCGTCATTTCAGGGCTGTGCAATGGGAACAGCGTCTCGGCAGGAATTGCTCGGCACCGATGAAAGCCAGGTCAAGTTACGGAGTATTCAAACCCGTGCTTTTGATACAAACGACAAATCCAAAACACTGCGGGCAATAATTTCAACCATGCAGGATCTCGATTTTGTTTTAGATAAGGCGGACGAAACGGTTGGTACAATTACCGGTACTAAATATCATAAAAATCGCTCATTAACGGTAACAGTCACCGTACGTCCAAAGGGTGAAACGCAAATGTTAGTTCGGGCGAATGCCCAATTTGGCTTAAAAGCGGTTGAAAGTCCAGAGCCCTATCAAGATTTCTTCATTGCTTTAGAAAAATCCATGTTTTTAGCAGCGCAGCAGGTGGATTGATCACTGCATGAACAGGAGAAATTTTTTCTTACTTATCATCACAATTTTATCTATTTCAATATTCTCTGCCTGCGCGATCAAAACCTCCCCAACCACATTACAACTAACAGCAGAGGCCATTTCTGTAAAATGCGGCAATGCTTCGCAGGCTCCGGTTGGGATTGCGCCTGCTTTTGATGAGCGGCCGGATGCAGAAAAAGAAGGGTCAAAAGCCAAGGGGCTTTACTTATTGTTGTGGAATCAACGAAAAGGGAATTACACATCGTCCGATAAGGACTTGGGCGGTGATATTGCCAGCACAGTTACTAATTTGGTCAAAGAAACCATTGAGAAGTCCAATTGTGCGCGCGATGTCAAAATATTGACATCCAAAATGCCGTCACAGCCGCATGTTGAAAATCTTTTGGTTGCTTTTGCCCAAGACCAAGTGAAATACGTCTTAACAATTCATATCAAGCACCTCTACGGCCAGCAGGGACAAGATGCCAAGCTGATTGTCATACCGGCTTATTTTGTGAATGCTGCGTCATGGGGTAATGCTGTGGGTGCGGCAAATGGTTGGACCGAAATTTTGTTTACACTTTATGATACCAATAGCGGTTATGAGGTATGGCGTGAGAATATTCAAGCCAGCACGAGCTCGCTTGAGAAAGGCGCCTACGCGGAAGTTGCGCGCGAAGCAACTATACAACTTTTGGAGGATTTTGCTTCCAGATTTGAAAAGGCCGCCAGAGTTACGTTAGGGGCGAGCTGATTTTTATACTGCGTTCACACCAATTTAGTCATTGCCTATCCTAAAAAGCTTCACTAGAATATTAAGGCTTCGAACATTTTAAGCGTACGAAGCCTAATCTTGAGCGACCTGTCAAATTTTTAGGGAGTCGAAGGAGCACCTTAAGCTTTTACCAGAAAGCGAGTTGTGAAATGAGTATGCCGGGACCATTTGAGTTAATTATCATTTTTCTTGTCATCCTGCTCCTGTTCGGGGGAAAGAAGCTCCCTGAAGTGGGCCGCGCCATCGGTGAAGGAATCCGTGAATTCAAAAAAGCGATGAGCGAGGGTGAGAAGAAGGATGAGAAGAAGTAGTTTAGAACTGCGGGACAGTGAAGGCGGAACAGTGCCCGCCCCGACTTTTATAAATTTTCTATGGTAGTCGGGACTGGCACAGTTTTTTGATTAATAACTGTCTTGAAATTTCAAGGTAAACTGTGCCCGGAGGGAATCGAACCCACGACCCTGAGATTAGAAATCTCATGCTCTATCCAACTGAGCTACGGGCACATAAGAGAAATGGTTGATAAGACTATCGGGAGAGTTGGAACTCCCTCACCCTAACCCTCTCCCAGAGGGAGAGGGAACTGAAGACTTATAAAAATATAACTGATAAAAAACATAAGTAAAGGAAAGTTTTAGGCTGATGCCAAAACCGGTCAATAAGGGACGTGTGATTCTGTGGTCGATCGCGACGGCGGGCTTTCTGACCATTCTGAAACTTGGAGTTGGTTTCATGGCGCAATCGATGGCCATCGCGGCTTCGGCGATTGATTCGCTGATGGACGTGCTTGTTTCGACCGTCAATTTCATCTCGCTGCGGGAAGCCGAAAAGCCGGCGGACGAAGACCACGCCTACGGCCACGGCAAAATCGAGAGCCTCGCAGGCCTTTTCCAGAGCTTGGTGATCAGCCTCTCGGGCCTGTATCTTATTTACGAATCCGCGCGCCGCTGGATCGAAGGAAAACCGCTTGCTAATATCGATATCGGCATTGTGGTTATGATCATTTCGATGGCGCTTACGTTTTTCCTCGTCAAGAAACTCAAATCCGTGGCGGATCATACAGGCTCCATGATTGTGGGTACCGAATCGCTTCATTTCACCATCGATTTTCTGACAAACGGAGGCGTCATCGCGGCGCTCCTCCTGGCCAAATTTACCGGCCAAACTTTCTGGGATTTCGCGATCGCGATTTTAATCGCACTTTTCATTCTCAAAGAATCATTCGGAATTATGCGAAACGCCATTGACGAATTAATTGACCGCGCGCTGCCCGAAGAAATCCAAAGAGAAATCGGCGCCATTATTTTAAGCCACGACTCAAAAATCCTCGGGTTTCACAACTTGAGGACACGCAAGATCGGCGAAACGAAGGTTATCGAGTTTCATATGGAGCTTGAGAAAAACCTGGCGTTCGAGGAAGCGCACAATTTAACGGAAGCCGTGATCGCCAAGATTCATGATCGTTTTCCGGGTTCTGATGTGAACGTGCATTTTGATCCGGAAGGCGGGGTTTAATTGTTCAATGTTTAATGTCTAATGTTTAATGTTGATTCACATTAAACATGTTACATAAAACATTAAACGTTGTTTTTTGTTACTTTGGTCTGAAGCACTACGTTCTTCGCGCCGGAATCGCGCACAAGCTGTAAAACCCGCACAAGTGACTGCACAGAGGCATGCTTATCCGAGATCAAAAGCACGCGCTCGCTTTTGATTTTCTCATCCTGTAATTTCTTCTCAAGATCAGCCATTTGAATCGGAGAATGATCCCATAAAAGATCGCCTTTGCGTGTGAGTAAAATCTCATGCTCATTGCGGGCCAAATCGATTTTGCCGCTTGTGACGGCGGGCAGGTCTACTTTAAGCGCTGAGAGCTTGCTCTGTCCAAATGTGGCAATGAGGCTGAAGGTAATAAAAAAGAAGAGAAATAAGTTCATGACAATGTCGGTTACTGCGACAGATTCGAGGGCGATATGCTGTTTCGCTCGGGTTTTAAAGCGCATGGCTTACTTTCTGATTTGACACGACAGCGGATGGACTTATTTTCATTAATAATGCAGCAAATCGCTTCACAGGAAACGAGTCCTGCCCGGCGCTTTTATCATGACCGATTTTTCATTTCAAGATGACGCTGGGCTGGTTTTTCGATTTCGACCGCCCGGGTTTCTTCAGCCGCCAAGACAGCCTGGCGTATTTTTGATATAAATTCGGTACCATAATGGGACAATCTAAGCGAGCCGGCTTCAAGCTGTGACGCAAACCAGTGGTGCAATAAATAATAGGGAATGGCTAAAATCAGCCCGGCCGCGGTGGTGAGCATGGCTTGGTACATGCCGCCGGAGAGTTGAGAAACGGTGACGGAAGCGCCGAGCGCTTGCCACTGTTGAAATGCCGTAATCAAGCCGATAATTGTGCCAAGAAATCCGAGAAGCGGCAGCACAGTGACAAAGGCGCCTAAAAGTTTAAGGCTCGATTCCATACGGAATACAACATCATCTCCTTTTAGCTTTGTCGCCTCTTCGACAGCGTGCAGATCAATTGATGTTTTGGTGATTTCTGAAAGTCCGGCATCAAAAATTTGAGCAAGCGGATGTTTGGCGTTTCGGCAGATGATGAGCGCCTGTTGCCAGTCGCGGCGGCGGATTGAATCGGAAATGCCGGCAAGGAACGCCGGCGGGGGCGGAGACAGCCGCGCCAGTGTGAAAAATTTTTCAAGGCAAATTGACAGCGCCGCAATCGAAACGATTCCGATCGGAATCATGACCGGGCCGCCGAGAATCATGTAGTGAACCATGGCGATATCTTAGCAAAATGGAAGAAAAACATAAACTGTTAAAATCAGCCGGCAAGGTAGGCTTTCTCACGGGCATCAGCCGAGTTTTGGGTTATGTGCGGGATGCCGCGCTGGCGGCAGTGCTCGGCGCGGGGCTGGGTATGGACGCGTTTGCCATCGCATTCAGGATCGCGAACCTGTTCCGCCGCCTTTTGGGCGAGGGCGCGATGACCGCTTCCTTTGTGCCCGTGTTTACGCATTTTCGGGAGGAGCATTCGAAGGAAGAAGTCTGGGAGTTTGCCTGTAAATTTTTCTATACACTTGCGCTGATTTTGGCTGCGCTTGTGGTACTTCAAATCATCTTTGCCCCCTTTATCGTCCATGTGATGTCGCCCGGATTTGCTCAGATTGAAGGCAAGTGGGAGCTTACGATTTTTCTCAACCGCCTGATGGCGCCGTATTTGTTTTTTGTAGGGCTTTCCGCTGTTCTAATGGCAATCTTAAATTCGCTCAGAAGCTATGCGGTTTCTGCCGCGAATCCGATTTTTTTCAATCTGGCTGTCATTTTATCAGCCTTCAGTATTTCTAAGTTATTTCATGAACCTGCCATCGGAATTGCAATCGGTGTTTTGTTCGGCGGTTTTCTGCAAATGGCGGTTCAAATTCCTCAGGTCCGATCAAAAGGCATGATGTTTAAGCCGTCTATTTCTTTCTCTCATCCGGAAATCCAAAAAATCGGCCTCCTGATGGGCCCCGGCATTATCGGAATCGGCATCTATCAAGTCAATTTGCTCGTAGATTCGATCATCGGCTCACTTTTACCGGAGGGCAGTGTGTCAGCCCTTTATTATTCGAACCGCGTGGTGGAGCTTGTGCAGGGGATTTTTATTGTGTCATTCGCGACTGTGATCCTGACTGAGATGTCGAAACACGCTTCACAGAAAAACCATGAGGCGATGCGCGATACATTGTCATTCTCGCTCCGGATGGCATCGTTTGTGGCGGTACCGGCATCTTTTGGCCTGATGGTGCTGGCCTATCCCATTACACAAGTTTTATTTCAGCGCGGTGAATTTACGGCAGAAGATACTGCGCGCTCGGCTTTCGCGCTTGCCTTTTATGCGGTCGGCATCTGCTCGGTAGCCGGAGCCCGGATCATGGTCCAGGCATTTTATGCCGTTCGAGATACCAAAACACCCGTCAGATCAGCGTTTGTCTGTTTGTTTGTGAATATCGCCGGCAATCTACTTCTCATGCGGCCGATGCAGCAGGGCGGCATTGCGCTTGCCACTTCACTGGCAGCTTTTGTAAATTTTATTCAGCTTCTTTTGGTTTACGAGAAGCGCTTTGGGAAATTGGATTGGCTGTCTATCCGGGAAAGTTTGATCAAGATTGCAAGCCAGACCGCCGCGTTGGTTTTATCATGTTTTTTCTTTTTGAATTTGTTTCATTATTCAAAGGATGGCTATTTTTTATCGAACGCATTCGCGCTTTTTGCGACAATCGCGCTAAGCCTGCTGGTTTATCTGGGCGCGGCCTACTTACTTAATTCCAACGAGTTGGCGGCTTTTCGAAAAGTCCGAAAACCTGCCAAGCGGCCCCCGGAGATGGACGGGGAATAGCGGTTAGTATCTATTCATTGATTTTTCTGAATCACACCTTATAATTTAACTCTCTTTTCTTTATGGTGGGCGTAGCTCAATTTGGTTAGAGCACAAGATTGTGGATCTTGGGGTTGCGGGTTCAATTCCCGTCGCTCACCCTTCTTTTGACCCGGCAGCGAACACTGGGGCTGAAATTCCACGCTTCTCGGTTATATCTGAACTGATATGAGCGGAATTCAGATGGCCGTTGTTCTTTTTAATCTTGAGTTCTTGATTGATGTTTTTATTGTAAGCTTCCGCAAGTTGTTTTAATGCGTTGTTCCAAATTTCTGCATTATCGCCGCTTACAAAGGGTTTTCCAAAAAGTGAGAGGTCAATCCTGCCCACGCCTTTCTTTTTGTCAGTAACATGGCAAACAACGTAATTAACGAAACGTGGCAACAGCGATTTGATTCGATCCGGCTTGTTTTGATTTAATTCAAAGAGATCATTAAAAAGATTAAGAGTTTGAATCTGATCATGGGCCGCCCCAGCCAGTGCTCTTTCAGCTTGCACTTCCTGATTGCGCTTTTTTTCTTCTAAAATCAGTTCTTTTTCTTCAGTATCAAGAGCTTCAAGTTTATCTTTAAAAGCCTCAAATTTCTTCGCTCCTTCTTTTGCCAAAATGTTAACAATGTTTGATGTTTCAGTGCGAATGTTCTTCAAAGCTTCCTTAATTTTATCCAAGTCACTTTGCAAAGAAGCCAAACGTTCTGCGGTTGAATCATTCGCCTTTCTCACCACTTTTTCTATTTCAGAAGGTTTAAGGCGAAGATTTCTGATAAATTTAATCACGGCATTATCAACGGTTTCAGCAGGTAAGTATGTCTTATCGCAATCAATGCCTTGTGTTTTCTCCGCACGCATACACATGTAGTAAGGATAATAATCGCCGGCTTTATTGGTACCGGGTCTTGGAAGCATCGTTGAATGGCAATGCGAACATTTAATTAAGCCTTGAAACAAGTACGGGTAACGATTCGTCATTCGGTTTGGGCTGCGATTGTTTCTTCTGTTTGCTTCTAAACTTTTCTGAATTCGCTCATGCGTTGACATGGAACGAATTGGCTCCCAATTTCCTTTTAATATTTTTCCATCGTGCTCCTGTTGTCCAACGTAACGAAGATTATTCAGAATGTAGGCAACTTGCGGTTTTGTGTATGTTTTTCCGTTCGGAGTTTTAAATCCTTTCTTGTGCAATTCTTCAACAACTCGATTCATGCTTTTATGTCTGAGATAAAGCTGATCAATCATTTCAACATGCTTGCGATAAATTGGATCGGGAAAAATAGTTTCTTTTGTGTTTTTCTTATAACCCACAGGCGCCGGTCCAAGTGGTCTGCCTTGATCTGCATGCCTTCTTGCTGTTTCTAAACTATACTGCGCGATCCGTTCTGCTTGCCACTGAGCAAGGTTGGCGTGATTGCGCATAATCATCTGACCGTCAGGCGTTGACGTGTCAATATCAAGATCAAGACAAACTAACGCAACTTGACTTTCATTTAATTCCGCTGAAATTTCAATGTAGTCACGTACATTTCTTGCGATCCGGTCAAGTTTTGTTACAACGATTACGTCAATTAATTTTGCTTTTGCAAGTTCAATTGCTTTAGCAAGACCTAAACGGCCAGAACGTGTCGTTGCGCTCCGGCCGCGTCTTGAGCCATCTCTATCTTCGTTCTCAACATAAACCTCAACCAGTTTCCATTCTTGCGGGGCATTGATACTTGATTTCGCTTTGACCCAGTTAGCCAACACTTCCTTCTGATGCGCGAGCGATTCTCCATGCTTTGCTTGTTTGTCGGTCGATACCCTTGCAATTCCAAACACACGGACAGCTTTCAGGTTTTTAAAATTATAGATTGTCGTAACCCGATTCCATTTTCTTGTTTTTTGAACCATAAATGAATCCCTTCGAATTATTCGTTAGGGTATTAGTATATCAAAAGTAATATAAACTTAAACTAACTTTTTATTTTCTAATTTTATCTCAACCTGCGTATCAGCCCAAATAAGCCCCATCGCATCAATCAAGTCTTTCAACCTCTCATCATCGCTCATCGTCATATATTCATTGGTCGGATTCACCATTAAATCAGGATATGCATCAGCCGGAACCACTCTAATTTCAAAGCACATCCGTTTGTTGCGGATGCGGCCGTTTGATTTATGGATTTCCTTTTGCAAATAGCCCACCTCCTTTCTGTTTGTCAATTTTAGTTCTAAGAATCATCCTTTCCACGCTGTCGCCACTTCTTTGGGTTTTAGAAAGTCCTCAAGCTTCGCAGGGTCAATCTGATCCAAATCACAGTCCTGAGATTCCTCAATCAAGCGTTTCACCGAAAGCCCATCGGAAAAGGAGAAAAAGGTAGCATTTTCTCTTTCACTGAAAAGTTTTTCCATTGTAATGAAGAAAAATTTACGCGAAGGGTAATGTTTTTTCTTTATTCGCGAAATGTAAGATTCCGAATGGCAGATATAAAGCACCGCGCTGAATTTATTTTCGTCATCGTAATGCCTGAAAATATCCTTGTATCTTGAAAGCCTTTTCTCAGTCCGTTCGTATTCAATGGCGTAATGGGCTTTTTGAGTCGTTAAGAAAGCATCCGGACAAGAACCCCTGGGCCTGAATGAACGCAGAACCCGCTCTGGAATCCAGGTTCTAATTCCCAACTCCCTGAATAAAATACGGATGTCAATCAATCGCTTATCATGATTAAAAACAGCGAATGTCTTGTCTTTTGAAATTCCAAGCGTAAAACTCATACGTTCTGATCTTAAAACCGAAACCGCTTTCTTGGTCGGGATATAAACATCCTTTGGCTCGATATAGACTTTCCTCTTGGCAATGAACCCCTCTTTCATCAGTTTTAAGATTCTCCTGTAGCAAGCCCGATTCGGATTACAATCTTTGAAAAACGCTCTCGCAATCTGATCGAGTAACATAAATTTCATATGAACCAGCCAACTTAAAATATCAAGATCACGATCATTTAAAACCATAAAAAGAATACTCCTTTCAAAATAAAATATTCATACACTGCCGAACTATAGATACAAACTTTTCCCGACCATTCAATCTCACAAACCACAACCAAAATAACTACGGAAGAGAGTGAATGGTCGGGAAAAGAAAATGCACTCAATTGTGAGGCAGTCAAAGAACTTACAAAAAATTGCTTAGGGAAACTTCATTTCCCAACCACTTTCCCTAACCCAAAAAGGGCTCAAAGAGCAAAACACCTCTCATTGATGTTGTGCGAAAACAGGCATTTCGCAACAAAGAAATCCCGAATTCCAGATAAAAAATATTTTTTATGCCCGTCATCTAAAAAACCAACAAGTCCTCCCATATATATAGGGGACAAAAATGGGGGTTTTCACAGAGATTTGCGAAAATATTTTCAATTCCACCTAAAAATAAATCAACGCCTTCACTATAAATGTGCAAAAGCAGGCAGTTTTCAGGGAAAAGATTCAAATATTTTATTTTCACCTTAAAATTTATTTACCCTCTCATAGTAGTTGTGCAAAAACAGCACTTTTGACGACAAGAAAATTCAATTAACAGATGGAAAAATATTTTTTATACCTTGTGAAGGCTGGGTATTTTCATGCCTCTAAAACCACGCCATTACTAAACGAGCAGGGAGAACATCGCCATAGGATGCCTAAAATGTGAAAAGCGTAAAAAACCATGAGCTTAATTGAAAAAACTTGTGGGTAGTTCTCGCTCTCGCGATTTTTATTTTTTAAACCATGAGATCTATAAATGCTAAAATCTGGATCTGAGGTAAATTTGTGTTTGCAATTAGAAAAAACAGGTGCTAAACTTTTGACTAAGGAAAAATATGAAAAAGTTTGCATTGTTTGTATTTGGTGTGGTCGCGCTAGTGGGGATGCTTAATTGTACAATCATTGAGCCGGCCTTCGCCTATCAAGATGAATGCGCGGCAACTTGCCAAGATGCAACGCATTGTTCCCTTTGTCATTTTTCTCATCATCAATGGGTCAATCCTCAAAATTTAGCATCTGCCGTTAGTTTACTTCCGGCTAGAGTTATTTCGCTGGAAATGCAAAACGTGGTTCTTGAATCTCCTCAAGGATCCATCTTTCATCCTCCGATAGCCCTCTAATTCCAGACGCTATTCGTCTGCCCGTTTTGCCAATTTAATTCAATTTAACACAATCTAATTTTGTTTATGAGGGCTATGAAAAAATTAACTCTATTTTTATATTTCCTTTTAGTATTTAATTCCGTTTTTCTTTTTGCGGAAGAAAAACCAATGCAATCTCTTTCTCTTGACCAAGCGCTTCGAATTGCCTACATCAGAAATCCTAAGATGATTGAGGCCCGCAAAGAAATCAGCGCTTCCAAAGGCAGATGGATTCAGGCAGAGGCGTTTCCTGATCCCGAGCTTGATCTGAGTATTGGTGGCTTGAAGAAACAAACCAAAGATGAAAGAGAAGTCCGAGACGGAAATTTAGACTCCATCGCGCTCAGACAGCCTTTAGATCCTCTCGGTACCCGTTTCTTGCGTGGCCAGATCGCGCATGATGGCGTCAAGATTTCCAAGAATCAACTTGACCTGACCTGGGCACAAATTTCAGCGCAAGTCATTACAACTTACGCCGAAATCCTTGCTTTTGAAAAGGCTGTGGACGTTGCCAGAGAAAATCTGCAGACCACACGCCATTTCCTGACACAAGTAGATACTCGTTTTCAATCTGGCAGCGCGCGGCGTAGCGAAGTGATCCGTGCCAAAATTGAGACTTCCCGTGCTGAAAATGAATTTCTCATTTCAGAAAAGGATTTAAAGGTTTCAAGAGGAGAAATGAACCTTTTTTTGGGCCGTCCCGCGGAGACAGAAATTTCGTTAAGCGACTCCCTGAACTATGAACCCTTGCACATTCAGTACGCTAATCTCATTGAAAAAGCCTTAAGCCAAAGACCGGATGTGCAGATTGAAAAAACGCTTCTCAGTTCCCGAAAAAAAGATTTTTGGAGCGCAATTCTTTCTACATTCTTTCCCAAAATAACGATCGGAATTGAGCGAACCACCGAAGATTATGAAAATGATACCGCCGTTCTTCTTTCCGCCTCTTATCCTTTATGGGGTTTTAATCTTGGAAAAGTCAAGGAGGCAAAAGCCGAGAAGGACAAACAAAAGATTCGGCTCGATGCTTTTAAGCGGCAAGTCGGCGGAGAAGTGTACCGGATTTTTCTTGAAACAGAGCTGGCCGATAAACAAGTTATCCTGCAGAAAAAGGCGCTTGATGAAGCCAATGAGCTTTTAAGGCAAGTCACTACCCAATATGAAGAAGGCGAACTCGCTTTCTTAAATTACCTTGAACATATAAAGACCATTAAAGAAACGCGGCTCGCCTACTACAACGCACTTAAAAATTATCAGGAAAAAGTGGCGCTTCTTGATCGTTCGTTTCAGAAAACGCCGGTTCCCGGAGGAGAAAAGAAATGAAAAAATGGATTTTATTATTATTGATTCCGATGCTCATCGCAACTGGCTGCGGGAAGAAAGAGGAGAAACATGCAGAACCTGAAAAACCCGTGGTTCAAATGAAGAAAGAAGTCCAAGAATCTGTTGATCTTCAGACAGCAAAAGCAGAAAAGCGAAAGCTTATTTCCGATATTGAGGTCTACGGTTCTATTGCTCAAGATACGGAAAATACCGTGCACGTTGCCCCTCAAGGAAAATGCATTCTCAAGGAGTTGAAAGTTCAAATAGGAGAGACGGTGGATGAAGGAACGCCCATTGCCACCATTGAAACTCCAGGTGGCATTCAAGAGGTCATCTCACCTTCGCACGGGATTGTGATTTCGCAGTATGCAAAAGAAGGCGACTCCATGGATCCCCTTACTTCGATTGTGACAATTGCGAATCCGGATATCATGCGCGCCAGTTTCGACGTTTATGAAAGAGACATGGGGCGTGTCATGCTTAGCCAAAAAGTTAAAATTACCACAACCGTTTTTCCGGAAAAAATATTTGAAGGAACGGTCGTCTATATTTCCCCGCGCGTGGATGAAAATACACGCACGATTAAAATCCGGGTTGATATTGAAAATAAAGAGCACTTTCTTAAATTCGGCATGTTTGTAAACGGAAAAATTAAAAAGGAATCGGACCAAGAATTTTTAATTGTGCCGCTTGAAGCTATCCAGGATTTAGAAGACGGAAAAACTGTATTTGTAAAAATTGAAACAGAAACTTTTGAAGTTCGTCCGGTCAAAACGGGCTCTGAAACGGACAAAGAGGCAGTTGTTGTGGAGGGGCTCGCAGAGGGCGAAGCTGTGGTCACGCAAGGAAGTTTTGTTTTAAAGTCGGAGCTCCTAAAAAGCGAACTTGGGGAAGAATAATATGCTTGAGAAAATAATCTCGTTTTCGACTCACAATAAACTGCTCATTTTGATTTTTGCTTCCTTGTTACTCGGGGTTGGCATTGTTTCGCTTACCAAACTTCCCATTGATGCGGTTCCCGATGTAACCAATGTTCAAGTGCAGATTTTAACGAAGTCTCCCGCCCTTGGCCCTATTGAAGTGGAAGAATTGATCACTTATCCCGTTGAAGCCGCCATGAATGGCCTTCCGGATATTCAGGAAATCAGATCCGTTTCGCGTTACGGAATCTCGGCGGTGACCGTTGTCTTTAAAGAACACGTGAACATTTATTTTGCACGTCAGTTGGTTCAAGAAAGATTATTGCAGGCGAAGGAGTCCATACCGGAAAATCTGGGCTCACCTGAACTTGGGCCCACCACGACGGGACTTGGTGAGATTTATCACTTTGCACTCGAGGGCAAAGGTTATTCTGCCATGGAGTTACGAACCCTTCTTGATTGGGATATTGGTTACCGTTTAAGAACCGTTCCAGGCGTTGTCGAAGTGAACGCGTGGGGAGGCTTTGCCAAGCAATTTGAAGTTCAGGTTGATCCCAAAAAACTAGTTTCCTACAAAATTCCGCTTGAAGCACTTTTTGAAGCAGTCACTGAAAATAACGCGGTGGTGGGGAGCGCCACCATTGAACGTTTCGAGGAACAGCTTCTCATTCGTGGCGAAGGGCTTCTTAAAGGAATTCATGACATGGAAGAAATCGTAGTAGCCATGAAGGAAGATAAAACACCCATCCGGGTAAAAGACCTCGCCACCGTGCATGAAGGTTTTATGCCGCGTCTTGGGGCAGCTACGAAGGACGGTAAAGGCGAGACTGTCATCGGCATGGTGCAAATGTTAATTGGCGAAAACTCCCGAGTGGTCTCGAAGCATGTGGATGAGAAAATTAAAGAGATTCAAAAAACGTTGCCTCCGGGCGTTAAGATTGAAACTTTTTATAACCGTACCACCTTGGTTGATCGCACACTTCATACTGTACAGAAAAATCTGATTGAAGGAGGCTTGCTGGTTGTCGCAGTGCTTTTTCTGATCCTTGGGAATTTCCGCGCGGGATTGTTTGTTGCGCTTGTCATTCCATTTTCTATGCTCTTCGCTTTTATTGGTATGGTGGCCGGTAAAATTTCGGGCAATCTGATGAGTCTTGGCGCGATTGATTTTGGGCTCATTGTGGACGGCGCTGTTGTGATGGTGGAAAACATTTTAAGAAAACTTCATGAAACCGGCGCAAAAGGAAAAGCGGTTCCGGAGGTTATTGAAAAATCTGCCAATGAAGTGGCACGCCCCATTCTTTTCGGCGTCGGTATTATCATGATTGTTTATCTGCCTATTCTTACCTTAAGTGGAACTGAAGGTAAGATGTTTAAGCCGATGGCGTATACCGTTATTTTAGCGCTTATAGGTTCTCTTATTCTTGCTTTTACCATGGTTCCCGCTCTTTGCTCCATCGGTTTTGCTAAAGGAGTCCACGAGAAAGAAATTAAATGGCTGCAGAGGTTAAAAAACGCTTATGAAAAACGCCTTGAGTGGGCGTTTAAAAATTCGAACAGAGTAATGATCACTTCAGCCTTGCTGTTTGTTTTCAGCATTACCTTGTTTCCTTTCTTAGGTGGCGAATTTATTCCTGCTTTGGATGAAGGCGATATCGCGCTTCAAGCATGGCGGCTTCCCAGCATTTCGATGCAAGGTTCTGTTGCGTCAACCCTTCGGCTTGAAAAGACCTTGAAGAAATTCCCGGAAGTTCTCACCGTTGTTTCAAGGACAGGGAGCCCTGAAGTGGCGACAGACGTGATGGGGATCGAACTTTCGGATATTTTCGTTATTTTAAGAGACAAAAAATATTGGAAAACTGCCAAAACGAAGGATGAGTTGATTGAGAAAATGGCAAAGGCATTGAATGAGGAAGTCCCTGGCGCAGGATTTGGTTTTACGCAGCCTATCGAAATGCGTTTTAATGAGTTGATTGCTGGTGTTCGCTCAGACATTGCGGTCAAATTGTTTGGCCCTGATCTTGAAGTGCTTCACCAAACTGGTGAAGAGCTTGCAAAAGTGCTTTCAAAAATTAAAGGTGCCCGTGACGTGAAAACAGAGCAGGTCGAAGGCCTCCCGACACTCCGCATTATTCCGGACAGAAAAGAGCTTGCCCGGTATGGAGTTAGCATTAGCGACGTTCTCTCGACTGTCGAAGCCATTCGAGCAGGGCATCCGGTTGGCGTTTTGTTTGAAGGTGTAAAGCGGTTTCCAATCGTAGTCCGGTTTCAGTTTGATAAGTCACCCGATCTTTCAACCATTAAAAACATTCCTGTTTTTACGCACCGCGGGTTTCCTGTCCCCCTTGGCCAATTGGCTGAAGTGAAAATTGAAGTGGGGCCTGCCCAAATCAGCCGCGAATTTGGGCAGAGAAAGCTTGTGATTGAATGTAATGTCCGCGGCCGTGATATTGAAGGCTTTGTTGGCGACGCTCAAGAAGCCATTGAAAAACAAGTAAAACTTCCAAGCGGATATTATCTTGAATGGGGCGGAACGTTTCAGCAGTTGAGAAGTGCGCGCCAGCGGCTTATGATTGTCGTTCCAACCGCGCTTTTTATCATTTTTGTTCTGCTCTATTCCGCCTTTGGGTCTCTGAGAAGCGCTTTGATTGTTTATTCCGGTATTCCGCTTGCCGCGATGGGCGGAATCTTGGCGCTTTTTCTCCGTAGAATTCCATTCAGCATTTCAGCCGGAGTGGGTTTCATCGCACTTTTTGGTGTTGCGGTGTTAAATGGTCTCGTCATGGTTTCTTTTATTAATAAACTCCGGAAGGAAGATAAGCTGAAAATTCCGGAAGCCGTGAAATTGGGAGCCTTGACGCGTTTTCGCCCAGTTCTAATGACTGCCCTTGTTGCGAGTCTCGGCTTTATTCCAATGGCGCTTTCGCATGGAGCCGGTGCTGAAGTGCAGAGACCGCTCGCAACCGTCGTGATTGGTGGATTAATTTCCTCGACCTTTTTAACGCTGCTTGTATTGCCTGTGCTCTATAAACGTTTTGAAAAGGAAGAAAAAGTCGATTAAGGATTATGGATGATTACTGAGATTGGTTTTGCCGCAGGCGACATTTGGAAGCTTCTCGACGAAAAAGAACGGATTGAAATGTCTGAGGCCATGAAACAAATTCCGCATAGCAAAGAGCTGATTCTTATGGCCTTGGGCTGGCTTTGCCGGGAAGGGCATGTGGTGATTACACAGCAAGACGGAAAAACGTTTGTTGCGTTATCAGTCAAATAATGATTTTTGATTGAGTTCATGATGAGATTTAAAATTAAAAAACGAATTAAAACCACAAGGAGAAATAGATGACAAAAATATTTTTAATTGTTTTCAGTGTTTTCGTGTTGAATGCGGCAAATCTTTGGGCAGCTCCTGAAAATTCCGATCAGGATGCTGATAAAAAAGATTTAGCTTCGATGACACGTGAAGATAAGGCGCTGCCGAATCAAATTCAAGGTAAGAAAGTTTATATGTGTCCGATGTGTCCTGGCGTTCACGAATCAAAACCCGGCAAATGCCCCAAATGCGGCATGGATCTGCAAGCCGCAACTCTTAAAGCAGTAGAACAAACGAAAACTCATGAAACCGGAATGGAAGAAATTGGAAACGGATCACAGCCGCAGGAGCAAGCCAAGCAGAACGTGGCCAATAGAGAACCTTTAAATCAATGATGCATAAGACCAAGTTCAAGAGGCTGATGGTTGCGGCCATTTTGTTAACTGTGCTGGTCATTGGCGTAACGACTGTGCGAAATGCTCAAAAAAATTCGGATGTTGCCAATACTCGTAAAATTAAAGGGCCGAAAAACGCTCCCATCACCATCGTTGAATTCAGTGATTTTCAATGCCCTTCGTGCGCCAAAAGTCAGGTTCCGCTCAAATCGCTTCTGAATCAATTTCCAGACTCAATTCAGCTGCAATTTCATCATTTCCCGCTTCAAATGCACCCAATGGCTTTTGACGCTGCGAAATTTAGCGAGTGTGCGTTGCGGCAAAATAAATTCTGGGAATTTCACGATTGGTTGTTTGGTAATCAAGAAACTTGGTCTAAGAGCCCTGATGTCATGACGCTTTTTTTTAAATCTGCAAAGGGACTTGGCCTCAATCTCGATCAACTTGCAGTTTGTCTTTCTGATCCTCAGGTCGTTTCAGCAATCGAGCGTGATAAGCAGATGGGAACAGGCCTTCAAGTGAGTTCAACGCCAACTTTTTTCATTAATGGAGAACGATTGGTGGGCACAAATCAGCTTTCACAAAACGGCGCGGTGATGATTCAAAACAAATTAACCGAAATAACTGGAAACAAAAAGAAACGTTAACGAACGGTTCGTCATTTTTTACGAGAACGAAACACGGCTGCAGGTGTTGGCAAAGTATTTTGAATGAAAAAACAGAAAATTATTGGGAGCAGGATTGTATTCATGACAATCATTGCGGTTTTTTTCATCTTAATAGTGGCGTTAGGTATTAATGTGTGGGCTGAGTGTGGCGGTACTTGTCAGGTTAACTGGCCCGCAATTATTATGTTGGCTTTGCCATTGTTAACCTTAGCTTTTTGTCTTCTTCTAAAAATAAATAATGATCTTAATAAAAAACAACAACCAAAGTAAACGCGGGGGAGCGAACATGAAAAGAGCGATATTTTGCACGTATTTCTCGGTGCTGTTCATTTTGTTAAGCGCAAGCAGTCTTCTAGCCAAAAAAGAGGAGCCACCGATCGCGGCAGAGGTAGGCGGACAGAAAATGACGATGGCGGAACTGGATGAAGCCAGCAAAAGTGATTTGATGCCTTTGGCATCTCAAATCTATGCAATCAAAAAGCGAAAGCTGGACGAGATAATCGAAAACACGCTTATCGAGCTTGGCGCTAAAGATCAGAAAAAATCAGTGGAGGATTTTAAGAAAGAGTTAAATAATTCATCTGCTTCTTCAGTAAGTGATGATGCTATCGAGGTCTATTACGATGCAAACCAAGCTAAATTTCAAGGGAAACCCCTTGCGGAAGTAAAAGAACAAATCCGTCAAATGTTGGTTCAAACAAAATCGGCGAAAGAGAAAGCAAAAGTGATGGATGAAATCAAACAAAAGCATCCGGTCGAAATATTTTTGGAAGAGCCCAAAGTCGAAATCAATATTTCCGGAGCTCCTTTTAGGGGCCCGGAGAACGCAAAAGTGACCGTAGTTGAATTCTCTGATTTTGAGTGCCCCTTTTGTGCAAAGTTTAAAGATACAATAGACCAGCTGAACAAAGAATATCCAAGTGAGGTGAAGCATGTATTTCGCAATAACCCGCTGCCGTTTCATAAATCTGCGCGCCCTGCTGCCAAGGCAGGAATTTGCTCACACAAACAAGGCAAGTTTTGGGCAATGCGCGACCAATTGTTCAGCAACCAGAAATCGATGGATGATGCCTCCATCCAAAAATATGCCGAGACGGTTGGCCTTAAAATGGATGCTTTTAATGCCTGTATGAAGGATCCTCAATTAGACAAACAAATTGATGACGATATCGCATATGCTCAGTCGGTTGGCGCACGAGGGACACCTACCAGCTTTATCAATGGCACTTTATTTTCAGGCGCACAGCCTTATCCTGCCCTGAAACAAGTTGTCGATCAAAAACTAGGCAAGTAGCGTATAATAAGTCAATAAAAAAGTTTCTTTAAAAATTAGTTTATCCGGCGGAATTATACGGATAACAGAAGATAAATAAAAATTCTGGAGTCATATCTTTGGTTTGAGAAAGAATGCATGGAGGTCAGAATTGAAAGGAGATCATCATGTTAAAAATTGTTGAAACGGATAAAAAAACCATTGAACAGGTAGGCAAAGATCTAGAAGAAGCTGTCAAGAAACGAAAATTTGGCGTACTCACCATCCACAATTTAAAAGAGACTTTGGAAAAGAAAGGCGTTTCTTTTTCTAACGAGTGCCGAATTTATGAGGTCTGTAATCCACTGCAGGCCAAAAAAGTTTTAGAGAGCGATCTTGCCATTTCCACCGCGTTGCCGTGCCGAATTTCAATCTATCAAGAAGGCGGCAAAGTAAAACTGGCGACAATCAAGCCAACAGCTCTTATCGGAGAGTTCGGCAAACCAGACCTCAAGCCTGTTGCCGAAGAAGTAGAAAAACTGCTCTTCGAAATGATGGAAGAAGCAGCGCGAGAGAAAAATTGAAAATCAGCATATTATAAAACGAAAACAGGATCGATATGGCCTGCAGCGATTGTAAAAAAGAATCGTTTGATGGGAAATGGTTCCAACATCCTCCCATGCGGAATGCATTGATTGCGGGAGCATTAACAGCTCTTGCTTTTGTTCCGACGCATCTGAAACTGGTGCCCGCATGGTTTGAGATCAGCTTTTATATTTTGGCTATTTGCATAGGCGGATATCACTGGATTCGTGAAGGCCTCGAGGAATTGATTAAAGAACATGAAATCGGGATCGAGATCCTGATGATGGCCGCCACGATCGGTTCGGCTCTTCTTGGGATGTGGGATGAAGCCGCCTTTTTGGTTTTCCTCTACGGTGCGGCAGAGGGGTTAGAGGAATATACCTTTGCAAAGACGCGGGCGTCTATCCGTAAATTGCTCGATCTCGCTCCAAAAGAAGCCTGCGTTTTAAGAGACGGCGCAGAAGTCATCATTCCGGCTCAAGCCCTGAAATTAAATGATATTTTTATCGTCAGGCCGGGAGAATCGCTTCCGACGGATGGCGTGATTGTGAAAGGAAGTTCCAGTGTTAATGAAGCAGCGGTAACAGGCGAATCAATACCGGTTGAAAAAGAAACCGGCATGAAAGTTTTTGCGGCAACATTAAATCAAACGGGAGTTCTCGAGATTCAAGTAACGGCAACCTTTGAAAATAATACGCTTTCTAAGATTGTGCATTTAGTCGAAGAAGCCCAGGAACAGAAAGGTAAAGCCCAACTTTTCATCGAGGGATTCGGCAGGCGCTATTCACCGTTGGTCCTTTTGTTTTCTCTGCTTTTGTTAGCGGCTCCTTTCTTGTTTCATCAATCCTTTTCGTGGTGGGCCACGCGCGCGGTTGTTCTTTTGGTGGCTGCTGCTCCGTGTGCGCTGATTATGTCCACGCCCGTGGCCATTGCAGCAGGAATCGGAAGAGCCGGTAAATCGGGTATTCTAATTAAAGGCGGCATGCATCTTGAGAATTTGGGGAAGATCAAGGCTATTGCCTTTGATAAGACCGGAACGCTCACCAAAGGAAAGCCCGTTGTTACAGAAATTGTGCCGGTCAAAGAATCGGAAAAGGTCGTGCTGGAACTTGCGCATAGTGTGGAACGTTTTTCTGAACATCCTTTGGCGCAAGCGATTGTTGAGAAAGCAATCGAAACAAAATCCCGGTATTTTGAAGGGAGCGATTTCAATGCCCTCATAGGATTCGGTGCCAAAGCAAAAATTCAGGGTGAAACCGTTTATGCCGCCAAAGCCGAATTTTTTAAAGAAATGGGACATAACATCTCGGAAATCACGGATATTCAGAGATTAAGAAACCAAGGGAATACAGTCATCTTGATAGGTACCGAGAAAAAGATTGCCGGGCTTATTGCGATCCGGGATGAGATAAGACCTGAATCAAAAAATGCGATCAATGAACTCAAAAAAATGGGAATCAGGATTGTCATGCTGACTGGAGACAATGCGCTTACGGCAAAAGCCATTGCCAGGCATCTTCAAATTGACGAAGTCAAAGCCGATCTAAAGCCGGAAGATAAAATCAAAGCCATTGAAGAACTGAAAGCAGAGCATGGTGAAGTCGCAATGGTAGGAGACGGCATCAATGACGCACCGGCGCTCGCTAAAGCGACGGTGGGTATCGCAATGGGGACAGCCGGGACGGATGCGGCCATTGAAGCAGCTGATATTGCGCTCATGGCAGATGATTTGGGAAAAGTTATTTTCGCGTTAAAGCTGGGTAGAAAAGCAAGGAAAGTAAGCCGGCAAAATATCGTTTTCTCATTGGTGCTTCTAAGCGTTCTTGTTCCTTCAGCGCTGGCGGGTTTTCTGACAGTTGCCTTGGCTGTTTTGGTTCATGAATCTTCTGAGTTATTGGCCGTTGCGAACGGCCTTCGATTGACACACGCTTAATGCTAGATTGCTGCGGTAAGGAATGCCTTTAAACCCTTTTTTACAATGCTCGGCGGCCGCCGGCGAGTGAGTAACATTTCTGAATTAATGGGAGAATAAAAGTGCATCGAAAAAACATTCAATTGTGGGAACATGCTCATGCCTTTGGGCAAGACAGACAGCATGAGGGGGAGCGTAAAACCGGGATAGTTGTGGGAATGACTGTGACTATGATGGCCATTGAAATTGCGGCGGGCATTATTTTTGGTTCCATGGCTTTGCTTGCAGACGGTCTTCATATGGCTTCGCATGCCGTTGCCTTAAGTATCAATGTATTTGCTTATGTTTACGCAAGGCGACTTGCTCACGATAAACGTTTCAGTTTTGGTACAGGGAAAGTAAACGCATTGGGCGGTTTTACGGGAGCAATACTTCTCGGAGTGGTTGCTCTGGTTATGGTATGGGAAAGCGCTAAACGAATCGTGAGCCCTGTTCAAATTTCATTTAATCAAGCCATTTTGGTAGCAGTCATTGGCCTGGTCGTTAATGGGATTTCCGTTTTGATTTTGAATGTTAAACACGATCATCACGGCCATGTTAACCATGATCATGACCATCACCACCATGACCATAATTTGCGATCTGCATATCTCCATGTTTTAGCAGATGCACTCACATCGGTTCTAGCGATTTTCGCTCTTTTAATGGCCAAATATTTTGGTTTAAATTGGATGGATCCCGCGATGGGTATTTTAGGAGCCATTTTAGTTTCCCGATGGTCTTTAGGGCTTCTACGTACAACAAGCCATGCATTGCTAGATAGGCAGGGGCCTCAAGAGCTGGAAGAAAAGATTAAAGAGCGGATTGAAATGGATGGCGACAGCCGGGTCACCGATCTCCATTTATGGGCGGTTGGTCCTAATATTTACAGTGCTATTATTTCGGTTGTTGCACATCATCCATTGCAACCAGAACAATATAAAAAGCAGATCTCTTCGGATCTTGGACTGGTTCACATAACCGTAGAAGTTTGTAAGTGCGAAGAAAAGATTTATTGCTGATCGTTATGGATGAAAAAGAACATTGGGAAAACGTTTATCAAACAAAATCTGCCGATCAAGTGAGCTGGTTTCAACCTCACCTGAACAAATCACTCGACCTAATTTTGAAAGCAGGGATAGAAACCGAAGCAACAATTATCGACGTCGGTGGCGGCGCAGCTACGCTTGTTGATGATCTTCTTGAAAAAGGATTTTCAAATGTTTCCGTTCTGGATATATCCGCAAGCGCTTTAGAAGTTTCCAAGAAGCGGTTGGGGAGCAAGGCAAGCCAAGCTCATTGGATCGAAGGCGATATCACAACCGTCAAACTCCCTAAAAACCATTACGATTTATGGCATGATCGAGCCGCGTTTCATTTTCTCGTGAAAGGATCCGATCGCGATCAGTACATCCAAATGCTTTCAAAAGCCATTACGCCGAATGCTCATGTGATTATTTCCACCTTTGGTCCTAGAGGACCTATGAAATGCAGCGGACTTGACATTGTTCGCTATGGTGCACGAGAGATTAAAAAAGTTCTGGGGAGCGATTTTCAACTGGTCGAATCCATAAAAGAAATTCACAAAACACCGTTTAATACAGAGCAAGAGTTCATGTATTTCTGGTTTAAAAAAGGAGGGAGATGAAAATGCTTTTTTTCGCCAAAATCATCATTTCAGCAGTTTTAATTGCATTTGCATCTTGGCTTGCCGGACGCAATCCTCGCCTGGCTGGCTTCATCATTGCGTTACCGCTTGCGTCCGTATTGGCAATCATCTTTTCTTATTGGCAATACCGAGATATGCAAAAACTCAATGAGTTCGCTGTATCAATTCTTGCCGCCGTTCCGCTTTCTCTTTTCTTTTTTGTGCCCTTTATTTTGAATCGCTGGCTGAAATTGAATTTTTCATTTTCTATGATTCTTGGGTTTTCATGTTTGTATGGAGCTTATCTGGTTCACGGTGCTATTTTTAAAGCGTGAAAACTGATTTCTCCGAGCATTTGACTAAAACGGGCAAATTTGGCATTTTCATCGTCCAGTCGCACCAATTCCAGTAAACGTTTAAGATGAAAACACTTTACGGTTTCAGGGTTTTGATGATTTCGTAGATATTCCTGAATTGGTGCGGGAAGCTCCAAAGTTCGTAAAATCTTCGCGATATAAGACCAATCTTCGCCTGTAATCTCAGACAAGCCGCGGACGCTTTTGACACCGGTCGTTGCTTGAAGTTCCCCATAATATTCAGCTTTTTTTAATGGAAAGTTATCGAGTCGTTCGAGAAACACTCTCTGCCGATCCAAAACCTGCATGTTGATTGTGTCAACATCAGCTAATTCTGCAGGGCGTTCACCAAACACAAATTCCTTATTGAAATTTCTGATAATCGTATAGAATGCGGCCGAGTACAGAAAGTTTCGGGTGGTGTTCGTCTGGGTTTGAGTGTTCTGCACTGGTAAGACGTTCCACCCCAATTCTCGCCTTCGCTCGAATTGGGGCGTCGGCATTTAAATTCCAATAACGAATTTAGGTTGCCGAACGCCCCGCTTTCAAAAATTATTCGGTTATCCATCGTAAGGCGAGAATTGACCCCAGGAGGAGAGAATCGACGACATGGGGCTACCTTAAATCGCTTCCGCTCGGAAATGGGGCGGCGAAAAGCCCGCCCCATCGAGTGTTATCAAAGCGAGGAAATGGCCGCAGGAGCCTGCTTTCCAAGGCGACGCGCGGCTACCTAAGTCGCCTTCGCTTGAATGAGGGCTACCGCATAAAGTCTAATTACTGATCTTGGGCGGCGGATTACCCCCATTTCGCTGTCGCTCAATTCACCTTCTCGCCGCGAGGCCCGTCCAGATAGCGAAGCAAATTAGAATCAGCAGACAGCACAACAGATGCTTTGTCCTTTAGAATTGTTTCATAAACTTCAAGGCTCCGGACAAAGCGGTAGAATTCCGCGTCGCGCCCATAAGCCGCGCCGTAAATTTGCGTTGACTGCGCGTCACCTTCTCCGCGGATTTTCTGGCTCTCTTCGTACGCTTTCGCCAAAATAATTGTGCGCTGCTTATCCGTCTCGGCCCGCAGTTTAGCCGCTTCTTCCTCTCCTTCGGAACGGTAGCGCTTGGCAATACGGCTTCGTTCAGCCTGCATCCGGGCAAAAACGCTTGCCTGAACCTCAACCGGCAAATCCGCGCGCTTAATCCGGACGTCAATCACATCAATACCGAACTGCTTGACCTTTTCGCGCGTGCTGGCCGCAACTGCATCCATAATCACCTCGCGCTCTTCGGCAATAATATCGGCAAAATTTTTAGCCGCGAGTTCTTTACGCATTTCTGAGAACACAATGTCATCCAATCTGGAACGCGCGCCAAAGATATCTCGAACCGTCTTATAAAACAACAGCGGGTCCGTGATGCGCCAACGGGATACGTGGTCGGCGGCGAGGCGCTTTTTATCAAGCGTCAAATACTGGCCCGGGTTGGAATCGCTCGTCAAAATCCGCTTATCAAACCGGACCAGCTGTTCCAAAACCGGAACTTTGGCATAAATGCCTGGTTTGATAATAGTCCTGCGGTATTCGCCAAGGCGCGTAATCAGCACTTGATCGGTTTCATTTACAATAAAAATTGCCTGAGGCACTGATATAAAAATGAGAGAGACGGCAATGATTGCCGCCGGAATCCACATTTGACGTGTCATAACACACCTCCTTCGCTCTGGCCGGATTTTGAAACTTCCTGAAGCTCCTTGAGCGACAGAATGGGAACTAAATTCTTAGAGACGCTCGGGTCAATGATTGCTTTCTGAATACCGGGAAGAATCCGCTCTATGGTTTCGAAATGCAATCTGTCCTTTGTAATCTCTTTTGCGTTTTGGTATTCCTTAAACAATTCAAGGAACCTCGCCGCATCGCCATTGGCTTTCAGCACGCGCTCTTCGTGGTACGCTTCGGCCTCGCGGATAATCACTTCCGCTCGCCCGCGCGCTTTTGGGATGATGTCTTCCTGATAACCCTTTGCCTGATTAATCAGCTTTTCACGGTCTTCGCGCGCGCGAACTACTTCGTGAAATGCGTCTTTCACCTGATCCGGCGGGTCCACCACCTGCAATTTCACCTCAGTCACCGCAATTCCGGATTGGTAGTCATCCATCAGCCGCTGGAGAAAAATGCGTGTGTCATCCTGCACTTTGGTGCGGCCGACTGTAAGCACTTCATCAATATTGGTGCGACCGACAGCGCTTCTGAGTGCAACCTCGGTAGCGCCGCGCAGCACCATTTCCGGCTGGTAGATGCGGAATAAATAGCTGGACGCATCTTTGATTTTATACTGAACGATGATTTGTGCTTCCACAATATTTTCATCACCTGTGAGCATCAAAGACTCCTCCACGGCGCGCTGTGTTCTGCCGCCCGAGAATGAGCGGAAACCGACTTCAAGCCGGCGGACTTCTTCAACATTTACGATATTTGCCTGCTGAATCGGCCATGGAAGCCGATAGTTCAATCCGGCAGACGCCTTTGATACTTCCTTGCCAAAGAGGCGGACCACGCCCATCTCGCCGGGATTGACAATGTAAAGTCCCGAGGCAAGCCAAATCGCGATTCCGATAGACACAATGGTAAGTAAAGAACTTTTCTTCAGAAGAAATTTCTCGATAAAATCTGCTGATGGATCACTCATATTGAATCTCCCCTATTTGAATTGATTATGCGGCAGGCCCTAAATAAAAAGACCGCTGCTGAATGTAATTCAGACGGCGGCCCGACCATCAAGATTTCCTCCGGAAAAAATTCCGGACCCATAAGACTAAAAGATTGGTTCAGAAAAGCAATTCCAGTATATGCGTTCTTGATTGTAATACAAGAAAATATTTTCAATGTAATACTTGTGGATTGACCTTAAGTGGTATGAGCGTGTAAAATTAACGCTTTTGCACCGGCTAATCGCGATTAATAAAACGAGTGATATTCCGTTTAAGTACCGCAAAACGTCTATCGGCCGGCTCCTCGAATTTCATAATTTAAGAAAGTCCTTTAAAAAATATCTCAGTCCCGAGCCCTTCATCGACATGTGCAAAGTCAAAGTTGCACCGATGCTGTACCGCGCTGAAAACAACCAACTGTATTTTTTGCGGGAAACGTAAAGTATGAAAATACTCAAATGCAGGGAAAAGCTGATGCCTGGCTCCATCATTCCATCCATCAGGCTGACCGCGGGTGAATAGGTGTTATTCAAATTATTGATCGGCTTGCTGCTGATTGCGGTATTCGGCAACATTATTTTTGCCGTGATGTTTTGCATGGTGCTCTCTAAAATCGTGCGCATCGATGCGCCGGCGACGAATACCTGGCGCGAGCTCTGCGGCGCTTGTTCCGAACGCCAGGCCATCGTGTCCGGCTTACTCGCTTACTTTGAAGCACATACCATCGCTCCCGAAGATCAGCCGCTTGTCCGCCAAATTAAGGAAACTCGAGAGGCTGTAATTAGCGTGCAGGCATCGTGGGAGAGTTATCTCGAGCCGAAAAAAGTCGGTAAGTTTGAAACCGTCCAGTCGGATTTTGGTGCCCTCGCAGATCGTTTGATCCACGCCATGAATGCTTATCCCTACATTGGAAAGAAGCCGGAGTACCTGACTGCCATATCGGCGCTCAATATTTGTGAAAGCCGTTTAGAAGACAAGGTGGTTCGGCATAATTTTATGGCCGGAACCTGCAACAAATTAATTGTGTCCTTTCCGGGGCCGCTCGTCGCAACCATGATGCGCTTTTCGCTGAAAGCCGTCATTAAGAAAGAACTCACCAAAGTTAAAGTCAGAACTACGGCCAAAGAGCCTGTCATAGAAAAAGATATAAAACCATCAGGAGAAACCCATGCATAAAGAAGGATTTGTAGTATAATTTCACCATGCCGACCACAGACGAACTCAAAAACGGACAGCAATTAACACTGAACACCGAACGCCGGAAATATTCGTTTCTTGCGAAAGCACTTTTTGTTTTTCTCAATATTTTCTACGGAAAAAAACGGACTTTTTCAAAATTCAAAGTGCTCGAAGTGATCGCGCGCGTACCGTATCAATCGTGGGAACGCGTGGCTTACATCGCCATGACCCACACTTATTTCATTCCCCGATTTGCGCGCCGGATATTTGAATTTGTGGAGGAATCTCGAGCTCAACAGGACAACGAACAATGGCATCTGTTGATTTTAGAGGAATTGACGCAAAAGAAGGGTGTGCGTGAAAATTTCTTGCTCTACCGCATCCTCCCGCAGCTTGTGGCATTTTTCTATTATTACACGAGCTGGCTGTTGTATGTGATCCGGCCGTCCCGCAGCTATATCCTGAACGCTGATTTTGAAGACCACGCCGAACATGAGTATATGGAATTCGTCAGGGAAAATCCTGATTTTGAAACAGAGCCTTTTGAAAGTGAATTTGAGAAAGATTACGGCTCATTCAAGTCGATGGCGGATCTTTTTAGAAGTATCGGATTGGATGAACGCAGACATAAAGAAGAAAGCCTTGCCCGCGTCCATGAAGCGAGGTTTACAAACCCGATGGGCCGCGAAGAAGGCTCAGAATAGCTTTTACGATTTGAATTCAACCTGAAGGAGGACGGCATGATTGTCATCACCAAATTGGTTGGTTTCCTGATCGCAGGATTCGGTCTTGTGATCTTCGCCTCACCGAAAGTCACAGAAAAGATTTTCCATTTTTTTATGCAGGGAAAGAATCTCTATATTGCGGGCGTTATCCGTGTTTCTGTCGGTCTCGTCCTGCTCGTGGCTGCCTCGCAAAGCGCTGTACCGCTGGCTGCTATTGCGCTTGGCGTCATGTTTCTCGTGAGCGGCATTGTGATCTTTGCGGCAGATGAACAAAAATTGAAAGATTTTATGTTGGCTTACAGCCAAATGCCTTCACTTGTGATCCGTCTTTTAGGGCTTATGGCTGCATCATTTGGCATTCTCATCATCTCTATTTTTTAGAGTTTACTTAGTTTATTGTGCAGATTTACACCTAAAGTTTGCCCCTTTCCAGATAAAATTTGTAAAAGCTATTGACTGCAGGTAATATTTCATTATAATCCTACAATTCCTATAGGAATTAAATTATGAAAATCACAAAGAGTGGGGAATACGGTTTAACCGCGCTGGTGACTTTGGCCTCAAATTTTGAGAGCCAAAAAATGGTGTCGTTACGCGAGATTGCTGAATCCAACAAGCTTTCAATCAAATTCCTGGAGCAGGTCATGATGGCTTTGAAACGCGCGCATTTGGTAACCAGCGTAAAAGGCAAGCAGGGTGGCTACTTATTGGCGCGAGCCCCGAAGGAAATTACGCTCGGCGAAATTATTCGGGCAATTGACGGCCCGTTAGCACCCATGATGAACGCGCGGGAGATTCGAAAAAAAATTGAACGGAAAGACAGGCAGAGCGGTTTATATATGGTGATGCTGGATGTGCGCAATGCTATCTCTGAAATTCTGGATAAAAAAACTTTAGAGGACGTTCTTGAAAAATCAATGGAAGCCGCATGGTCGGACCCTTCGAGCTCGATGTACTACATTTAATATGAAAATAATTAAAATTCTAATCATCTTGTTGGGCGTGTTTGTGTCCACGCAATTGCCGCTGCAAGCAAAAGACCGTATCGAGCTACTGAATGTCTCCTACGATCCAACGCGTGAATTCTATCAGGAGGTCAACCGCGTTTTCATCAAGGCATGGAAAGAGAAATCGGGCGAAGAAGTAGTGATTCGTCAGTCGCATGGTGGAAGCGGAAAACAGGCACGGGCCGTGATTGACGGGCTTAAAGCGGATGTCGTGACGTTAGCGCTTGCCTACGATATCGATTCAATCGCTGAAAAAGGAAATCTATTGCCCACTGATTGGCAGTCCAGGCTCCCGAATAATAGTTCGCCTTATACCTCAACCATTGTTTTTCTGGTGAGATCCGGAAATCCAAAGAATATTCGGGACTGGGATGATTTGGTAAAGCCAGGGATTGAAGTTATTACGCCAAACCCGAAAACATCAGGCGGTGCGCGCTGGAATTATCTCGCGGCTTGGGGCTATGCGATGAAGAAATGGGATGGGGATGAGGCAAAAGCAGAAGAATTTATAAAAAAGCTTTATAAAAATGTCCCGGTCCTGGATGCCGGTGCCCGCGGATCCACAACCACTTTTATTGAGCGCAATATTGGAGATGTGTTAATCGCCTGGGAAAATGAAGCGTTTCTGGCCGAGCGTGAGATTGGTAAGGGAAGCGTTGCAATTGTGTCGCCTTCCGTGAGTATTTTGGCAGAGCCGCCGGTTGCGGTAGTTGATGCGGTTGTGAAACGTCACGGTACGGCTGATGTTGCGAAGGCATATCTTGATTTTCTATATTCAGACGCAGGACAGAAAATCGCTGCGCAGCATTTTTACCGGCCTCGCTCAAAATCAGTTATGCAGGCAAGTCTTTTTCAATTTCCGCCGATACAGCTATTTACTATTAATGACATGTTCGGAGATTGGCGTTCGGCGCAGGCAAAACATTTTTCGGACGGCGGCATTTTTGACAGGATTTACGAATCATGAAACAAAAAAGCATCCTGCCCGGTTTCGGGCTTTCAATGGGATTTACGATGCTTTATTTGTGTCTGATCGTCCTGATTCCGCTTTCGATGCTTTTTGTTAAAGCTGCAAGCTTGGATTGGCATGCCTTCTGTGAGGTCATTTTGTCCAAGCGCGTGCTTGCTTCTTATCAATTAAGCTTTACGACAGCGGGCATCGCAGCGCTCGCAAACTCCTTCTTTGGATTTTTGGTGGCATGGGCGCTTGTGCGGTATTCGTTTCCCGGTAAAAATTTGATTGATGCGATGGTAGACCTGCCGTTTGCGCTTCCGACCGCAGTGGCCGGCATTGCGCTGACAACCGCGTACGCAAAAAACGGATGGATTGGCAAATGGCTGGAGCCCTTCGGTATCCAGGCTGCTTTCTCGCCGCTTGGCATTGTGATCGCGCTTACATTTATTAGCATGCCATTTGTGGTGAGAACCGTCCAGCCTGTACTTCAAGATTTAGATAAAGAAGTGGAAGAAGCTGCGGTGAGTTTGGGGGCGAATCGCTGGCAAATTTTTGTGAAGATCATACTGCCGACCATTATCCCCGCGCTTCTCACGGGATTTGCAATGGCCTTTGCACGTTCGCTCGGCGAATACGGATCTGTCGTATTTATTTCGGGCAATATGCCGTTTAAAACCGAGATTACGCCGCTTTTGATTATGACCAAACTCGAACAGTATGATTATGCGGGAGCGACCGCTATTGCGCTTGTGATGCTTTTGATTTCATTCGTGCTACTTCTTATTATTAATTTGCTTCAATGGCAGAGTCGTAAGCGCTACGGAATTACTTAAGGAATTTTATGGCTCAAATTTTGCATCGCCGTCCAACACAAACAGCGAATCACGCGATTAATGAACCGCCCATTGTGCGGTTCTTGCTGACAGCGGTTGTCTTTGTGTTCTTGGCGCTTTTTCTAGCGGTTCCGCTTACCGTCGTATTTGTGCATGCATTCCAAAAAGGTTTTGGGCTTTATTTCAGCTCTATTTTAGATCCGGATACGATAAGTGCGATCCGTCTCACGCTCCTGGTTGCTGCGATTAGCGTGCCCATCAATACTATTTTCGGTGTTTCGGCCGCATGGGCTATCGCCAAATTCAATTTTAAAGGCAAAAACATCTTGCTGACATTGATTGATTTGCCGTTTTCGGTGTCGCCCGTGATTTCCGGCATGATTTTTGTGTTGTTGTTTGGCGCGCAGGGTTTCTTCGGGCATTGGCTGATTGCGCATAATATTAAAATCATATTTGCGATTCCGGGCATTGTACTGTCGACGCTTTTTGTGACGTTTCCGTTTGTGGCGCGTGAGCTTATTCCGTTGATGCAGGCGCAGGGAAATGAGGATGAGGAAGCGGCGATCACGCTGGGCGCAAGCGGTTTGCAGACTTTCTTTCGCATTACACTGCCCAATATCAAGTGGGGCCTGATTTATGGCGTTATTTTATGCAACGCGCGCGCGATGGGCGAATTCGGCGCAGTGTCGGTTGTGTCAGGACATATTCGGGGACTGACGAATACGATGCCGCTTCATATTGAAATTCTTTACAATGAATACAATTTTACAGCGGCGTTTGCCGTTTCTTCACTTCTCGTGATGCTGGCACTTGTGACTTTGGTGATTAAAAGTATTGTGGAATGGAAAACAGCGAAGGATTTCGAGACGACGGGCGAAATCTATGAATTTTAAGTTGAGTCCGTCGTACTCGTCCCGAGTAAGGTCGAGGGACTACCTTAAGGAGAAAAATGAGTATTGAGATTAAGAATGTGACGCGTAGTTTCGGCGATTTCAAAGCGGTGAAAGACGTAACGCTCGAAATTCCCGCCGGGGAACTCGTGGCCTTGATGGGGCCTTCTGGTTCCGGAAAGACAACACTACTCCGCATGATTGCGGGGCTTGAAACCCCGGACGCCGGCTCCATTCATTTTCACGGCAAAGACGCGACTGATCAGCATGTTCGCGACCGCCGTGTCGGTTTTGTGTTCCAACATTATGCGCTTTTTAAACACATGAGCGTGTTTGAAAATGTAGCGTTTGGTTTAAGGGTTCGGCCAAAGAAAGTCCGTCCGTCTGATGTCGAGATTAAAAAGAAGGTGGATGAACTCTTGAAGCTTGTGTTGTTAGAGCGTATGGCGAATCGTTATCCCTCGCAGCTTTCGGGCGGACAACGTCAACGCGTGGCTTTAGCTCGAGCGCTTGCGGTTGAACCGAATGTTTTATTGTTGGATGAGCCGTTTGGCGCGCTTGATGCAAAAGTCCGAAAAGAACTCCGGCGCTGGCTCCGGAAATTGCACGATGAGCTTCATGTGACGAGTGTATTTGTGACGCATGATCAGGAAGAGGCGCTTGAAGTGGCGGACCGCGTGGTGGTGATGAATGAAGGAAAGATTGAACAAGTCGGAACTTCGGATGAAGTGTATCATCATCCCGCCAATTCATTCGTCTATCATTTTCTCGGACATGTTAATTTATTTCATGGCCGCGTGGAAGGGGACAAAGCTTATGTCGGCGACATGCAGATCGAGCTACCAAAGGATTCCAGGCCGGATCTGAAATCAGCGAATATCTACGTCCGCCCGCACGAATTGGATATTGATAAGAATCCAGCGGCCAGTAGTTTCCGCGCTAAAATTATTTACCTCAATACAGCCGGAAGCGCTGTTCAGGTGGAGCTCACGAGCGACGCGGCAGAATCGCTGAGCGTGATTATTTCGCACGAACGCTACCGCGAACTTGGAATTAAGAAGGGTGATGAAGTGTATATTCGCCCCAAAGACATCAAAACCTTTCCCGACGACTTTTCGATATAGCCGCTTGACAGGTTTGTTATACTGCTCGCATGAAATTGAACACGAAGAAAATAACCATTATCTTAATCGCGTGCCTGATTCTTGGCGGCTTTGCGCTTTCGTTCTTCCATCATCACGATGACGGGTTAGAACACCACGATTGCGTGGTTTGTCATCTTGTTCAAGCGGTGAAGGCGCTCGCAATTTTGGCGGCGGTATTTCTCGTCCGGCTCGTGTTCGCGCATTTTCTTCCGTTTGATCAAAAAGTTTTTGTTTCAACCTCTCTGCCTTCCAATCTTCTCGCCCGAGCTCCTCCGCACTTCTCCTGATTAAATTTCTGTATTTAAAAAATTAATTTTAATTAAGGAGAAATCTGTCATGCGGAAACTATCCGTCTTTATTGTTCTCATATTTTGCTTTTTTTGTATTACAAAATCAAAAGATGTTAGTGCTAATGAAGCGATGTTCACGGCGCTTCAAGAGCAGATTGCGGGCTTGTCGGATATTGTGAAGTCACTTCAATCAACCGTTCAAAATCAAAATCAATTGATCGAAGCGCAAGGAGCCAAGATCGTTTATTTGGAAGGTTCGATTGAGAAAGGCGCCGTAATCTCAAAGCCTGCCACAGAACCTGCCGGAGCGCCCAAGATGGCGGGGCTTTCGCAAGGCCTCAATCCCGAAATCGGCTTGGTGGCATCCATTCAGGCGAATTCCACGCAAAGCCGGGAAGATGAAGAGGGTAATGACACCATTGCGCTCAAAGAGGCCGAGCTTTCGATTTCACAGTATGTCGATCCCTTTTCTCGTTTAGACGGTATCATTGCCTTTAACGATAATCTGGAAGAGCAAAACGTGGATATTGAAGAACTCTATTACACACATTGGGGAATTCCGCTCGGGTTCCGCGGGCAGATCGGAAAGTTCCGTTCCAAAATTGGTAAGCAAAACCTTCTTCACATGCATCAATTGGATACCGTGGATTATCCGCTTGTGATCCGTGATTTCTTCGGCGAAGAAGGTTTGGCGTCGTCCGGCGCGCGATTGCAGAATCTGATTCCGAATCCGTGGGATATTCCGGTGGAAGTGACGGGTGAAGTGCTGCGCGGTAATAATGGCACGAGTTTCTCAGGTATTTCACGCCGTCCGATTTTTAATTCGCACGTGAGCACATTCTTCCAAACGTCTGAAAATACCAACCTGGAACTTGGCGGCACGGCGATCTTCGGCGATGAGAATCCGGCTGTGATTGCGTTTGAGGAAGATGCTTTGTCTGACCCCGAAATTTCCGAAGCCGGCAGTGATAAATACGGCGTCCGGGTTTTTGGCGCGGACGCGACTTTCAAATGGGATTTGCCGGAAGGAAGGTCGATTAAGTGGCAGAATGAAATCTATTTTCAAAATCGCGGGTCTAATACGCGCCACACAAATCTATTTCCGTGGGGATTTTATTCGCTGATTGATCATAGAATCTCAAAACGCTTTAGTGCCGGAGTGCGCGTGGACTACGTCGAGCCTTTAGATTTTGTGGACCACAACACGGTCGGCATTTCACCTTACCTGACGTTTTGGCAGAGTGAATTCGCGGATTTCAGATTGCAATATTCACACACAAGGCCTGCGGATGGTGCTTTAGAGCCTAATCACGAAGTATTTTTAAAAGCGAACGTGCTAATCGGTGCGCACAAGCACCCGGTTCAATAAGGTGGTTATATGAAAATAATAAATAATTCTAAAAATCGTCATTGCGAGGCACGTTCAATTCAGAGCCGAAGCAATCTCAGAGCCGTTCCCGACTCTGGCCGAGTCGGGACTGCTCAGCCCTTGACGCGATTGGCGTCAAGGGGCGAGCTGAGATTGCTTCAACACCGAATAATGCGTTTCCTAATGACAGCTGCTATTATCTTTTTCTGCAGCAATTCTGTATTTGCAGCAGAAAAAATCCGGATAGTGACTACGACAAGCACCATCGCGAGCCTTACGCGTGAAATAGCGGGTGACCTGGCGGACATTCATCATGTGGCGCCTGCCAAGCGTGATGTTCATTTTATATCACCAAATCCAAAAGATGTTCTTAAGGTCAAGAAGGCCGACGTGTTTATTCACGGAGGTTTGGATCTAGAGGCCTGGCGCGAGCCGCTGTTAATTGCTGCGGGTAATCCCGCATTCTTAGGGGATCGAAAAAGATCGATCGATGTTTCGCGGGGCGTTCAGCTGCTTGAAATCCCGGAGTCTCTTTCGCGGTCAGAAGGCGATATTCATATCTTCGGAAATCCCCATTATTGGCTGGATCCGGTGAGCGGCAAACAGATGGCTAAGAATATCGCGGACGGCCTGGCTCTGGTCTATCCTGAGCACGCGCAGTTGTTTCAAGAAAATTTTGCGACTTTTAGCCGGCGGCTTGACGATAAACTGAGTGAATGGGCAAAGCGGCTTGAGCCGTTCAAAAATACGGCCGTAATCCAGTACCACAAAAGTTGGCCGTATTTTGCCGAGCGTTTCGGTTTTGTGATTGCGGGAGAAATTGAGCCGAAGCCCGGCATTCCGCCAACGGCGAAGCATATCGCGGAACTTTTACGGATTATCCGTGAGAAAAATGTGAAACTAATCATCACCGAATCATTCCGTGACCAAGCTGCGCCCCGCAAGATTTCAAAAGAAGCCGGGATTCCGGCGGTGACGCTCGCGCAATCGGTGGGTGAAGGTCTTGATTCCGGTGATTATATATCGATGATGGAGCGTAACATCCGGCTTATTGAAGAAGCATTAGGTTACATAGCACAATCGTCAATTCCTTCTCCCTCTTGAGAGGGAGAAGGTTAGGATGAGGGTGAAATTCAGGAGAAAATCCCTCACCCTAACCCTCTCCCGGAGGGAGAGGGAAAATACAGAGCACATCGTTCGTGTGATGAGAAAGGAATTTTATGGCTGATTTTTTTCTATTAATGTGGAAACCGCTTGCCGCGTGCCTGATTCTGACCGGCATTCACGCTTATTTGGGCATTCACGTAGTCGAGCGAAAAGTGATTTTTGTAGATTTATCGCTTGCGCAGATCGCAGCTTTGGGTGCGACCATAGCGTTTCTATTCGGCTTCGATCTTCACGGAATCGCCGTCTACTGGTTTTCATTGGCCGCTACTTTCATAGGCGCCATCGTGTTCGCTTTAACCCGGACTCGGAAGGAAAAAATTCCACAGGAAGCGATTATCGGTATTGTGTACGCGGTTTCGGCTGCGCTTGCGATTTTGATTTTAAGCCGTGCCGCGGAAGGCGACGAACATCTCCGGCACATGCTAGTGGGCAATATTCTGTTGGTCACCACGCCCGAAATTCTGAAGATGCTGATTTTATACAGCGCGGTCGGAATCGTGCATTGGAAATTCAGAAAAGTTTTTCTTCTGATTTCAACGGATCCGGATGAAGCGTACCGTCAAAGAATCCCGGTCAAACTCTGGGACCTTCTATTTTATATAAGTTTTGGGTTAGTGGTAACAAGCTCCGTGCAAATCGCAGGCGTACTGCTTGTATTTTCATTTTTGATTGTGCCGGCTGTGATCGCAATGCTTTTCTCGGACCAAATTCACAAGCGGCTCTGGATTGGCTGGGCGGCGGGCATTCTGACAAGTCTGATCGGTATCGGCGCGTCTTATTTTTGGGATTTGCCGACAGGTGCTACCGTTGTGTGCAGTTTTGGAGCGGTATTGCTTGTAGTGTCGCTCGGAAAAACTTTGAAGAGATTGTCATCCCCGTAAAAACGGGGATCTATTTTTAGATTCCCGCTTAAAGCACGCGGGAATGACATCAATTAAACTTCTTCAATGTGGTGGCGAACTTCTTTGCCTTGCTTGATGTAGATGACGTCTTCAGCAATGTTGTTAGCAAGATCCGCGATGCGTTCCAAATTGTGGCTGATCATAATGAGACAAGTGCCGGTCTTGATGACTGACGAGTCTTTCTCCATCAACTTTTCAACCTGAGCGTACAAACCGTCGTTGTAAGCATCGACCTCATCGTCACGTTTCAAAACGCTTCTGGCGAGCTGGGCGTCACCGTTCACAAACGAGTCTAAAGCGTCTTTCATCATTTTCTGCGCGGCAGCAGCCATTTCCGGAAGGTGAATGTTCATGCGGATTGGCGGCTCTTTTACCATCATTAGAACGCGTTCTGCAATGTTGACCGCATGGTCACCCATGCGTTCCAAATCGGTATTGATTTTAAGGACCATCGTAATCATGCGAAGGTCAACCGCCATCGGTTGTCCGAGCGCCAAAAGACTATGGCCTTTATCGTCGATGTCAAGCTCGAGCTGATTAATGACTTTTTCTTCTTCAAAGACCAATTCAGCAAGTTCGCCATTACGATTCAAAAGAGAATTGATCGCTTTATCAATCGCAGACTCTACGCGAAGCCCCATTTTTAGAAGCATTTGCCGAAGATCTTTTAATTCCTCGTGAAAATGTCTTTCCATGATCTCTCCTTATCCAAATCTTCCGGTAATATAATCTTCCGTTTCTTTTCGGGATGGTGCCGTAAAAATTACTTTTGTTTCGCCGTACTCAATTAATTTACCCAGATACAAATAAGCCGTGTTGTCACTGACGCGCGCGGCCTGCTGCATATTATGCGTGACAATCACAATTGTATACTGTTTTTTGAGTTCCTGAATGAGTTCTTCAATTTTTGCGGTCGAGATTGGATCTAAGGCGGAGCACGGCTCGTCCATCAAAAGAATTTCTGGTTCCACAGCAAGTGCGCGCGCAATGCAAAGCCGCTGCTGCTGGCCGCCCGAGAGACTGGCGCCTGACTTGGATAAATTATTTTTCACTTCATCCCAAAGCGCGGTGCTCTTCAAACATTTTTCAACCACTTCATCAAACTCTGATTTTTTTCCGCTTTTATTCAATTTAAGGCCCGCGATCACATTGTCATAAATCGACATGGTCGGAAATGGGTTGGCTTTCTGAAACACCATTCCGATTTTACGGCGGATTTGAACAGCGTCCGTGTTTCGATTGTAAATATCCTGGTTGTCTACCAGAATAGTTCCCTCAACCCGGGCATTCGGAAGTGTTTCATGCATCCGGTTGATGCAGCGGATAAAAGTAGATTTGCCGCAGCCGGAGGGGCCGATTAAAGCCGTCACAGACAAAGACGCCATGTCGAGTGTAATGTCGTAGATTGCCTGCGTTTTTCCGTAAAACGCGTTCAAATTCCGGACCCGAATTGCCGGAACAGCAGGATCGGGCCGGGCGCCTTTTTCGGAGCGTGCATCTGAAACAATGGGTGTCTTCAAGGTAACCTTGTTATGGTTTTCAGGTATTTCGATTATTCTCTCATCAGTCATAGGCATTGTACCTTACCCTCTTTTTATTCTCAACATTTTCAAATGCGCTTAACCTCAACGCGTCAATAAAACACCAAGGGGTCGGCAGACGCTCTCAAGAATGAAGGGAGGCGACATTCCCAAGATGCCTGCCGATTTGAAAGAGTGGTCAAACAGCAAGACACTCCTTCGTGTTTAATTAGTTCTAAGTTTTAAGAACGGAAAACTTTCTTACAATTACAATTCGCGCAATCACGTTGGTTAGAAATACCAAACCAATTAAAACAAGCGCGCCCGCCCAGGCCTGCCGGTGCCAGTCATCGTAAGGCGAGATTGCGTAAGTAAATACCTGCAAAGGCAGTGCCGCGATGGGCTCAAGAATGCCGTGGCTCCAGAACCTATTTCCAAGGGCCGTAAAAAGAAGCGGTGCTGTTTCACCGGCTACGCGCGAAAGCGAGACGATGACGCCCGTCAAAACACCTGAGGCAGCGGTTTTGAGTACGATGCTTAAGGTAGTCCGCCATTTTGGAATTCCAAGCGCAAGCGCGGCTTCCCGGAGCGAATTGGGCACCAGGCGCAAAACTTCCTCCGTAGTCCGGGCAATGACGGGAATCATCATGATGCCGAGCGCCACGCCGCCCGCAAGTGCTGAAAATGATTTAACCCGAGACACGATCAGTATGTAAACAAAAATTCCGTAAACGATGGAGGGAATGCCGCTCATCACGTCGGTAATAAACCGGACGATCCAGGCAAATTGCTTATTGCTGTATTCCGACAAATAAATTCCGGTACCGATCCCGACCGGAAGCCCGATGCAAGAAGCAATTCCGATTAAAACCAGTGTTCCTACAATCGCGTTTGCCATTCCGCCGCCAACTTCACCCACAGGTTTGGGTAAATGAGTGAAAAAGTCTAAATTAACGGACGATAACCCCTGCGACAGAAGTTCAGCCAGAATACTGGCAAGCGGTAAAAGAACAATAACAGCGGTCGCAATTGTGATAAAGCCGAAAAGGTAGCTTTTTACTTTTCGGACCTGATAATTTCTTTCTTTCATAATGTCATCCGGTTCTATTAAGCAACGGCGCCGACTGTTTGGCCCTTTGTGGTGGTCCAAACGAGAAATCTTGCGGCCATATTCACTAAAAGGGCGATCACAAACAGAATGAGTCCGATTTGAATTAATGAGGCCAGATAGATTTCTCCGGTGGCTTCTGTAAATTCGTTTGCAATCACGCTCGCCATACTGTGCGCAGGTTCAAAGATGGATGCTTTGATTTGCGGTGTATTGCCGATGACCATGGTGACGGCCATTGTTTCGCCAAGCGCACGGCCAAGGCCCAGAATAATCGACCCCAAGATTCCGGAGCGGCAATAGGGAAGCACGGCTGTTTTGATGGCTTCCCATTTGGTAGAGCCAAGCGCCAAAACCGCTTCGCGTTGATTGTTGGGAACTACCATAATTACTTCGCGGCTGACGACGCATATATAAGGAAGTGCCATAATGGCCAGAATAAAGCCTGCCGCGAGCATACCGATTCCGTACATCGAGCCTTGAAAAATAGGAAGAAAGCCAAGGTATTTATTTAAGAAAGGCTGCACGACATCACGGCACCAGGGGACCAGTGTGAAAATGCCCCATAAACCATAAACAACGCTCGGAATGGCTGCTAAAAGTTCAATTAAGAATGATAAAGTGGTTCTCACCCAAACCGGAGCGTATTCGGCTAAATAAATGGCGGAACCGATTCCGAAGGGGACCGCGATGAGCAGTGCGATTAACGAAGAAATAAGGGTTCCATAAATGAAGGGAAGCGCGCCGTATTTATCGAGGACAGGGTCCCATTCGGAACTTGTGATAAACCCAAAGCCGAATTTTTGAAAAGAAGGCCAGGCGCCGATGATCATTTCATAAGTGATCAGCCCCATGATGACGAGCACGCTGAATGCTGTCAGAAACATGAGAAATTTAAATATCTGATCGCCTTTGTTCATTTACGTTTGCTTTCTTTTGATTGTTATTCCTTCTCCCTCTTTAGAGGGAGAAGGTTAGGATGAGGGTGGTATTTGAAAGAAAATTCCCTCACCCTAACCCTCTCCCAGAGGGAGAGGGAAAAATTTGGTGATAACTTAAACTTTAATCGAATCCAACTTCTCTGTAATCATCGGCTTAATCGCATCCGGCAGAGGCGCATAGCCGAGTTCGCTCGCGTACTTCTGTCCGTCTGAGATCGCCCATCTTAAAAATCCAAGCAGGGCTTTTCCTTTTACCGCATCTTTTTGGTTCTTGTAAACCAAAATCCAGGTAAAGCCGGAAATCGGATATGCATCTGGCGCATCCGCATTCACAATGGATACACGGAAATCCTTCGGCATATCGTTCATTTTACCGGCAATCGCAGCTGAAGTGGCCGCTAAGCTCGGCTCGATGAAGTTACCGGACTTATTTTGAACAAACGCATACGGGAGATTGTTTGCGTCCGCATACGCTAATTCAACATAGCCCACAGCGCCGGGTGTTTGTTTCACAAGTCCCGCAACGCCTTCATTGCCTTTACCGCCCAAGCCAACCGGCCAACCAACCGATTTACCAACGCCTACTCTTGATTTCCATTCTGCGCTGACATTTGATAGATAGTCCGTAAAAATATTGGTTGTTCCGCTGCCATCCGAACGGTGAGCAGCGACTATCGATGTTGCAGGAAGTGCCATATCCGGATTAAGCTGTACTAGCTTTGGATCATTCCACATCTTAATATTTCCGAGGAATATATCAGCAATGGCATCCGGCGTCAATTTCAGTCCTTTCCCGACTCCAGGGAGGTTGTAAGCAATGACAACTGCGCCTGCGACCATTGGAATGTGGAAAATCTGACCGCCTTCTGCACCTTTCATCTCATCCGAAGTCATCGGGCCATCTGAAGCGCCAAAATCAACCGTCATGGCGCTGATTTGCTTCACACCGCCGCCCGAACCGATCGATTGATAATTGAAGCGGACTGATGGATCAATGCTTTGATAGACATCGAACCATTTCGAATAGATCGGGTAGGGAAATGTGGCGCCGGCACCGTTAATCAGCAGGCTGTCGGCGTAGACGTTGGACAAACCCAATCCCAACGCTAATGCTACTGCAAGTATTCTTTTTAACATTTTGTCTTCCTCCTTGTGTCATTGCGAGGCGCTTTATTTATCGCCGAAGCAATCTACGTAGATTACTTCGCTACGCTCGCAATGACGTGTTTAAATTATTAGAACTTCCAAACCAAATCAGTTTGAAACCGGTTGGTATGGTGGTCGCCAATAGTGCCGACAGTCTGCGCGTAAGGCCGGACGTTGAACCAAGCAAAATTAAGCACCGTGTTCTTGGTCAGCTGGTAGCCCGCTTTTAACACGGTACCGATGTTGTTGTTGTGACCTTGGCCGAAATCACTGTCTGTGAAAGCGCCAACCACCGCGTTGGGTGGTACAGAATACCAGGCAAGGCTGGTTTCCCAATCGCCTTTTTCTTTGAGTTTTCCGGCTTTGACACCGTAGCCGATTGCAGTATCTTTCATTGCTGCATCGCCGCTCACAGAACCGTTGTTGATATTGGTCGCAATGTCATTGAAAATTGAAACCGGTGTACTGAAAATCGGAGTCAATTTCAATTCATTGTAGAATTCCAGGATTCTTGGATTCCCGGCTTCAAGCCCAATACATCCCGGAACGGGCAAGGTGCCGACGCAAGTCGTATTACCTCTTGCAAGGCTTGTAAGAGTGTCCAATATGTAGTTTCCATCTGAGGCGTAGTTGTCATATGCATAGAAGGACATTGCCGTGTTCCACTCTACAGGCCTCTCCATTAAAGGCGTATATGCAATGGTATTAAAACCAGTTTGGAAGGCGAAAAGGTTGGCATCCGCTTCACCGGCTGAGGCTTCCTTTAGCGGTGATTGCATAGCAGACGCGAACAAGTTAACCTCATTACCTTCATTTTGATACAGATTAATATCAATTTTTTCGTAAAGGCCTTCGGGTGTGACGTCTCCATCCCACACCATAGGGCTTGAATACTTGAGGAACGGATTGTCAAACTTACCGCCGCCAATTTCAAAGCTCTTAATCGTGATAGGGCCCAACGCAAAGTCCTTCAAGAGTTTTGGAGCATATTTTGCGTATGCTTTTTCTATGACAAGCGTATTGAATGAGAAAAGCCCCGGGCTTCCAAGTGTTTGATTGGTCGAAGTGGGGTCTCCTGCGTAAACCGTTCTTGCGCCTGATGCGCCAGTATCACGGTTATTCAAAACACCGGATGCGAGCCTGAAGCCGACCGTGATATCATCGCCGATACCGTTTTCAATTCCATAACGTAAACGATAACGGAAGCGATTTCTGTCTTCCAGTGTATTGCTTGATTTTTGTTCATTGAAGGCTTCGTAACGAAGGCGAAAATCACCGCCCATTTTTAGATTTTTAAAATAGCTGTAGTTTTTGATCTCATTCTTGAGCATGTCTTGGAAATCTTTCTCAGACATCGGAGCTCCCGAAGCGGATGTTGATTGTGGAACCGCAACACCATCTGTTTTGCGAGATTCCAAAACCTGAATACGCTGACTTTGCGTATCAATGGTCCGCTGCATCTTCTCCATTTCTTTTGCCATGTTATTCATCATCTTTTGCACGTCGTCACCCATTGTGCCCAAATCGGCATAACCCGGTAACGCCATGGCAAAGCTCAAAACAATTGCCAAAACGGCAACGATATGTTTCTTCATTATTGCTCCTCCTTTAGTGCTTCTTTGTTGTTTTGTTTTTTTTAATTGAATTAAGAATTATAAAAAATAAAAAAGGGTTGACGATTGCGGCTTCAAAATATCATTGCCGAGCCTGCGGAGTTTCTTGAGATTATCCTCAACTTCCTTCGCGACACTTTCATACAGCTTCTGATCGCTCTCATCGAACTGTTCCTTTGACTCAAGCGTGCTTGCGAGATTAAATAAAATCTCATGTTGCCGCCTTAATCCCGCAATCATAATTTCTTTATTTGCAATTCGTGCGTTTTTCATGGGTTGAATTCTAAAAAAACCGTGTCAGCGGCATTTGTAGGCAACGTAAAGAGTGTGTAAAGTCAGAGGAGTATTCAGGAGAAGATAAGAGAGTAAAATTGCTACTTAAGGATGGGAAGGGAGAAGGAGAAGGACGAGCCGCGGCCTAGCTCGCTCGAGCAGGCAACGGTACCGCCGTGGGCTTCAATAATGTGTTTTACGATGGCGAGGCCGAGGCCGGTACCACCCAATTCACGCGAGCGCGCCTTGTCAACACGGAAGAAACGCTCAAATACGCGCGGAATTAAATCGTCCGGGATGCCGTTTCCGGTATCGCGGACAGTCACCGTGATTGCTGAATCTGAAATTTCTGGTTCAACAAAAATATCACCGCCATCCCGATTAAACTTAATCGCGTTATCCAATAAATTGAGAAGTACTTGTTTGATCCGGTCCCGATCTGCTTTAACCATAATCGTAGCCGGCGATGAAAAATGACTGTGAATTTTAAGTTTCTTCTGCTTCCAGTTTGGTTCAAGAGAAGCAACGGCTTTCTTGATTTCATCGCCCAAATCAATTAACTCTAAATTGAGAGGCGTGGCCTTTGATTCAATTTTTGAAAGCTCCAGCAAGTCATTGATAAGCCGGCCCAGCCGCCCCGCGTCTTCTTCCATCAATTTCAAAAAATGCCGTTCTTGTTCATGTTCTATTTTTGGTTCAGATAAAAGCGTTTCAATGAAGCCTAAAATAGAGGTGAGCGGTGTCCGGAGTTCGTGTGAAACATTGGCAACAAAATCACGGCGCACGTTTTCAAGTTTTCGGATATCGGTTAAATCATATAAAACCAGAATTCCGCAAACCGTCTCATCTTCCGAGCGGGAGATTCCAACGGCGCTGGCTTGCAGGAATTTCTTTTGATGGCGTGAAATTTCAATTTCCTCAGTAACCACTGATTTTTCACGGATGGCTTTCGACATCATGGTGTCGATCATTTCATTCTTTACGACTTCGAGAAGAGTTTTGCCGGCAGCATTTTGTTTTGAAACCGAGAAGATTGATTGCGCGCTCGGGTTGATTAGAAGGATCTGAGAATTTGAGTCAACCGCAATCATGCCCTCGGCCATACTGTCCAGGATCGCGGTTAACTTGGTTCGTTCGTTCTTAATATCAAGGATTTCAGATTGAAGCTCAGAAATGATCCGCCGAATCAGGTGAAAGAAAATTCGAGTATTTCTTCCGAGCCCTGACAGGTCGGGGTGCGCCTGTGAATTTCCGGAAAATTGTTTGGTGGCTGTAATTAATTTAGAAATTATTTTAGTATGGCGATAACGGAAGAAGACGGCGCAGGCAAGTGCCCCGATAAACAAGCCAGCCAGAAAGATAGCGTAGAAGCTAGGGTTCATTATTTTGAAGGTTCCGCATCGAACCGGTAACCCACATTCTTAACCGTTACAATTTTCACCGCTTCCGATTTCAATTTTTTGCGGAGCTGGCGGATGTGCATGTCAACCGTGCGTGTTTCAATGTGGAGTGATTTATCATAACCCCAGACACGGTCGAGCAGGGTTTCGCGCGACAAAACACGGCCGTCTGCTTCAAGCAATGTTTTGAGCAGGTCGTACTCTTTCGAAGTAAATTCAACAGGCTTGCCTTTGAGCGTCACCACATGTTTTCCGTGGTCGATTTCAATAGCGCCTGACCGCAGAAGATCACTTTTTGGTTTTTCCTGAACACGGCGTAAAATCGCTTTCACGCGCGCTACCAGTTCACGCGGACTGAAAGGTTTGGTGATGTAATCATCAGCGCCGAGTTCGAGGCCTATGATTTTGTCGGTTTCCTGGGCTTTTGCGGTAAGCATGATAATAGGAATATGCAAAGTGGCATCGTTTTTCTTGAGCACTTTACAAATTTCGAGGCCGTCAATTTCGGGAAGCATTAAATCTAAAATGAGCAAATCCGGTTTAATTTTTCGCGCTAAATCGAGGCCTGTCGCGCCCTTTGCGGAATATTGAACACGAAAACCTTCCTTTTCGAGATTGAACTTAACCAGTTCGGCGATGTTTTTTTCGTCTTCGATAATTAAAATTGTTTCTTTTGGCATAAGCTCACATTTTTCTGGCGTATGATACCGTAGCTGTCAAGCTTTCAGAAGAATTATTTCCACAAGTATCCGGAAAGCTTGAAATTTAGCGCTAGCCGAGACAGGTAAAATTAGGATAAGATACCCTGTTTTCTAAAATCTTGAAGTTATTCGCGGGAATTGCCGATTTTTAGTCATATGAAAAAACCAGGTTTCATCCTTGCATACAGTTTTTGTTTGCTGATTTTAGTTATCTCGGGCTGCGCCCAAAATACACCCTTGATCGGAACCTCGTCCGCTACACACACAATCGGTGCCGCCACGTTTTATACGCCGTCACCCGGATATAAAAATTTACAGCACGAAGTAGGCCCGATGGAAACTTTGTGGCGGATCGCCAAAGCCTATGATGTGGATATTAATGAAATTATGCGGGTCAACAATCTGAAGAGTTCCGCGATCAACATCGGGCAAAAACTGGAAATTCCGCAGACAAAGGGTTTGAGGCCTGTTATTCCGCTTTACAGCAAACGCTCCTGGTCGTATCTCGTGATTCATCACACAGCCACTGAAACGGGTAACGCGACCAAAATCGATGCGATTCATCATCAGCGCGGATTTTGGGACGGCCTGGGTTATCATTTTTTAATTGATAACGGGACTGCGGGTAAATTAAACGGACAAATTGAAATCAGCCCGCGCTGGGTGAAACAGCAGGACGGCGCGCATTGTAACGCGGCCGGCATGAATCAGATCGGAATCGGCGTTGCTCTTGTGGGCAACTTCAGTGAATCGAAAGTTTCAGACCGCCAGCTTGATTCTCTTGTTTTTCTTACCAGTGTTTTGATGAAACATTACAAAATTCCAATTGAACACGTGCTCAGGCATGGTGATGTGCCCGGCAAAAATACCGAATGCCCCGGAAATTATTTTCCCTGGGCTGAGTTCATGAAGCGTCTTCGGAATGCGCTCCGTAAATAAATTTTATTTTTTCAAGTTTCTGAATCGTCAAGCCTGCAGGAAAATCCAAGGTTTTATTATCGTCATTGCTTTGTTGAGCCCGTTTCCGCAGCCTGCTGAGGCAGCGCCAACCGGAATTTTGGCGAAGTCAGCGATTGTGATTCATAAAAGCAGCGGAAAGGTTTTATTTTCCAGGCGCCCGCGCCAAATTTTAGCGCCCGCGAGCACGGTAAAGCTTTTGACCGCACTAACCGCTATTGATGAAGTGTCGCTTGACCAGGCGATCAGCGTGCGCGCGGCTGCGACAAGCGCCCAGCCGAGCAAGCTCCATCTGCGTGCCGGCGAGGCAATGTATGTGCGTGATTTGATTCGTGCGATTTTGATTTCATCCGCAAACGATGCGGCGAAGGCGATTGCGATCGGGATATCCGGTTCTGAGTCAAGTTTTGCCGAAAAAATGAACGCAAAGGCAAGAAGCCTGGGCGTGCAAAATTCTCATTTTATGAATGCGAGCGGCCTGCCGCAGGAAAATCAGTATTCAACTGCGGAAGACATGCTTAAAATCATGCAGGCGGCTGAGAGAGTCCCGTTCTTTATAGAAGTGATGAAAATAAAGGAGACTCATATCCGGACGATAGGCGGCCGCCGGTTTTATTTAAAGAATCATAATAAAATGCTGTGGCGCGACAGCCGTCCCATTATCGGGAAAACCGGCTGGACAAGAAATGCCAAACACTGTTTTGTGGGCCGCATGGGATCGGGAGACAAGGCTGTCTATGTGGTGGTCATGGGCAGTAAAAATAAATGGCATGATCTGGCGCGGCTTGCTGATCTTTACGTAAGCAGGAAAGGCGCTGAGAAGGTTCATTCGTCAAAAACGTCAACGAGTTACGATGTTTCAAAGATCCAGAAAGCGCTTAAGAATGCCGGCTATTTTAAGCGGGAGCCGACAGGGTATTTTGGGCCTATTACAAGAAAAGCAGTTATTAAATTTCAAAAAGCCAAACAATTGAAGCCTGACGGGGTGGTGGGCCCGCAAACATGGGAAAAATTGAACCGTTATTTATGATGCCAACGCGATTGATCAGCGCGCTCACTATTTTTTGTTTATTGTTTAACGCCCCGCTTTTCTCCCTCAGCGCTGAGCCTGAGGCTGTGCCTCAGTTTGCTCCCCGTAAAAAACCTTTGCCGATCGAAGGGGTTGAGCCGCCCGCTCCTGCGCCTGTCAACGAAAATGAAGCTGTGATTGCAGATTTCGAAGGCGGGGGGCTTAAAAATAATTTAGGCGGTGAAAGCGGTTCCTGGAATATCGATGAAGACAATCCCGGTTCAACTGTTAATATCGAGATTATTGAAAAGCCGGAACCTTTTAAGAATGATCATGCGCTCCGCATTGATTATAAAGTAGATTCACCGAAATCAGTTCAAAACGGTTTTTGGACCAAGCTTCAGAATTTTGATTCGGAAAAATTTGACCACCTTCAGTTTGATATTAAGGGCGATGGCGAGAATCTTTTTACGGATACGCTTAAGATCGAACTCAAGAAGTTTAAGGACGCCGAGCGTGTTGAAAAAATTAAAGGCGCCGCCGTCATCAAGGGAATTACAGGCGAGTGGCAGACCATACAAATTCCGCTCAATCGGATGACGGGGCTTTTGAACTTTTATGATCCCGAGGTTTGGAAAAATCCCTCGCTCGGCCGTAAAGATCTGGATGAGTTTGTGATTGTCCTCGAAAGCCGCCGGGTTTCTCAAAAAACAGGCACGCTTTACATTGACAATGTTAAGTTTGTCAAATTGGGCAAACAGCTGCCGACCGCGGTTGATTTTCCGCCAAGAAAAGGTGAGAAAACACCGGTGCGCCTCGAAGGTGTTGATTTTATGAAGTTTCTCGCCAAGCGGCTCAATGGTTTTCCGGAACGCTCAAGGATCCGGAAAAAGTTTCCAATCAGCGATGAGCGGTTTTTAAGGCAGATTGCGCGCGATACCTGGCGTTTTTTTGATCAGATTGTGGATCGTGAGCATCAGCTACCGCTTGACACCATTCAGATCGGAGCAAAAAAACCAATCGATACGGACGCGTTTATCGGTGACTACACCAATGTAACCAATATCGGAATTTATTTGATGTGCATCGTATCGGCCTATGATTTGGGGTTTATCGATCGCGCGGAAGCTGTGAAGCGCCTGAATGCGACACTGGATACTTTGGATAAGTTGGAGCATCACACGAGCAAGTTTCTCTATAATTATTACGACACCACCACCATCGAGCGGACCAGTTATTTTGTATCGCTGGTGGACAGCGGCTGGCTGGATGTCGGGCTTTATGTGGCCAAGCAGGCGTTTCCTCAGGAGCTTAAAGAGCGTATTGAAAAAATTTTAGAAACGCACAGCTATTCATTTTTCTATGATCCGGTTGAGGAACAAATGTTTCACGGTTTTTACGATAACCTCAACGTGTATTCTGACTATCATTATGGCTCTTTTTATACCGAACCCCGCGCGATCAGCTACATGGCAATTGCGCGCGGTGATGTGCCGAAGGACCATTGGTTCCGGATGGTCCGCGCATTTCCCGATTCTTATTCCTGGCAAACTCAAATGCCGAAGCAGCGCGAACTTGAAAAGAATGTGCTGGGCGTCAGTTTCTACGGCGGTTTCTATGAGTGGAACGGCATTCAGTTTGTACCAAGCTGGGGAGGCTCCTGCTTTGAAGCGTTAATGCCGGCAATGATTCTCAATGAAAAGGAACTTGCGCCCGAAGGGCTCGGGTTAAACGACCGGAATCATGTCAAGATCACCATCGATTACACGCTGAACGAACTCAAAATGCCGGTGTGGGGAATGTCGCCTTCATCAAAACCTGAAGGCGGGTATTCCGAGTACGGCGTGAAGGTTTTGGGAAGCCGCGGGTATCCCGCGGGTGTTGTGACGCCGCATGCGTCCATTCTCGCGCTTGAGTTTGCGCCCGTCGATGTGGTTAAAAACCTTCGAGAGCTTGTAAAGCGCTATGACATTTATGGGCCGTACGGGTTTTACGATGCCGTGACCCCCGAAACTGGCCTCGTGGCACGTAAATATCTAGCGCTGGATCAGGGCATGATTTTGATTGCGCTTAATAATTTCTTGAATGATGGCGCTATCCGCAAACGTTTTCATTCGGATCCGGCCATGAAAAGCGGCGAAGCGCTTTTGACCGAGGAAAAATTTTTTCAAATCCTGAAGCCTGAGCGGGCCATCAGCGCAACGCCGGCAGAGCCAAAGCCCAGAAAAGATGAGCATGAAAACGCTGCTCAGTGAAGAAAACGGCTGCTACGTTATTGAATCTTTGAAAAAAGAAGGAGTTCTTGCCGCATTTTCAAGCCGGAAATGGAATTTAAAATTAGATCAGTCTGAAAGCCCCACAAACTCTGAGGCCCACAAAAGTTTTTGCCGCGCGCTTGATATTGACGCGAACCATTTGATCTGTTTGGACCAGGTTCATGGCACGGGCATTGTTCTTTTGGGGGACGGTCCTCCAGGGGACAGGCCTTCTTCTAAAACTGTAAGTCCCGTCCCCGATCTCGCCCGCAAAATTCCTAAAACGGATGCGGCAGTTACCAGAACAGCAGGCCTCGCGTTTGCAATTCATACGGCAGATTGCTCACCGGTTTTCTTCTTTGATCCTGAAAGCCGCTCGGTTGGGCTGGCGCACATCGGATGGAAGGGTGCGGCGCAAGGACTTGCAGAAAAAATGGTGCAGGTATTTCGGATGAATTTCAGGACTCAAGCCGCAAACTTAAAAGTGATAATTGGTCCCATGATCGGCGAGTGCTGCTATGAAGTGGGTTCTGAATTTCATCAATATTTCCCGGAGTTTATTCGGGAAATAGAAGGAAAACAATATTGTGACTTGAAAGGGTTCATTAAGCATCAACTGATGGAAGAGGGGCTCTTGGCCTGCAATCTGACTGATACCGAGCTGTGCACAGTGTGTGAGAATGAGCAGTTTTTTTCATACCGTCGCGAAAGAGAAGCGTCCGGTCGCATGTGCTCCGTGATGATGATTCAGCCATGACTTGCATTGACATGGCCTAATCGGTTATTTATAGCCGTCATGACAGCACCAACCCACCATTAATTCTAATTGGAAGGTTGGTACAGCCCTTATTCTAATTCATTTAATCTTTTTCAATCATTAATGAAAATAAGGGCAGTCCCGGCCCTTTCATTAGAATCAATTTTTAGTTTTCAGAGCGGTGCCGAGGCAGGCTTAATTCCGCGTTTTCATCTACGGCGTTTTCTGTTATAATCCCTGTTCTCATTAATCATTTTAGGAGGAAATCATGCAAGCAAGCAGTCTTCGCCGCGGTGTGGCGGTTCGGTATCAAAATCAAATTTATGTAGTGACAGAGTTTGCGCATCGCACGCCTGGAAATAAGCGGGCCTTCATGCAGATCACGCTGAAAAATGTGAAGAATGGCCAAGTGATTCAGCAGCGGTTTTCTGCGACCGAAGATGTCGAGCAGGCGCTTTTGGATTCTAAAAAGATGCAGTATCTTTACAATGACGGCGAAGGTTTTCATTTTATGGATATGGATGATTATCAAACGCATATTCTGCAAGCCGATTTGGTGGGTGATACAAAATATTATTTGAAAGAAAACATGGAAATTGAAATCATGTTTTACGAGGGGAGGCCCATTGAAATTACGCTTCCCAAGCAAGTTTCCCTGAAAGTCACCGATTCACCTCCCGGCATCCGCGGCGACTCGGTTTCAAACAATACAAAGGTTGCCGTTTTGGAAACCGGCCTCAAGATCAATGTTCCGATTTTCATTGAAGAGGGAACCGTGGTGAAAGTCAATACGGTCACCGGCGAGTATTTAGGGAGAGAATAAAATCGCGCAAAGCGCAACTGGGCGATTAGCTCAGTTGGTTAGAGCACACGCTTCACATGCGTGGGGTCAAAGGTTCGAGTCCTTTATCGCCCAGTTGCGCATGCGATTAGCCAGTCCCTCACGCTTCAATAAAAACTCAATAAAAATTTTCAATGAAAGCGTGAGGGCAGCCCTCGCACTTACCATTAAAAAGTTCCATTTGTTTATTGATTGTAGTGCGAGGGGCAGTGGTTAGAGCACACGCTTCATTCTGCTTCGCTACGTCCTTGACGGCGCAGCTTCGCAGAATGTTCTTCGAAGCCATGCCGATAAGGACATGGCGAAGTAGAACACATGCGTGGGGTCAACCCATTGCGCTTCATATAAAAAGCAATTTGGATTTTTTTATGAAAGCGCAAGGGTAGCCCTGATTTCCTATGAATAGACGATTTTCAGTTATTAATAAGAATCAGGGCAAAGGTTCGAGTCCTTTATCGCCCATTTTTTAACCCCGTCAAATTTCAATAATCTTAAACCTTCTTATTTTCTCTATCTCTTTTACTTATAATAGTTTACATTTATATTTTTCTTTAAGACTCCCTTGAAACAGTTATTATCTGCAGGTATACTTTATGCAATTCTGTTTCACGAAGGCTAACCCGTGGACGATCAGATAAAATCTAAATTTTCTCAAGCACAACGTTCGATCGCTATTTTTCTGCTTATTTCCTTCACGCTTTTAAATACCTCTGTAAATCTTTATGCCGAAACTCTTCCGGGAAGCTTACCCCACCACGGGATTAGCCAAGCGGATCCAGCCAAGATTTTGGATTCTCTTAAGCTTCCGGAGGAGCTCGGCAGTATTTTGGAAGTCTTCTCAGGCCGGTTCCTGGGGGACGGTCCTCTGGGGGACAGGCCTTCTCTTAAAACTGTAAGGCCTGTCCCCGCAAGGACTGTCCCCGAGCGCTTAATCATCTATGTCCAAGATGCTCATTCAAATTACGACTCCGAATCAAACGTGAACAAAATCATTCGCCACTTTCAGGATGAGCACCAACTTCCGCTCGTGCTTCTGGAAGGCGGCGAAGGGAAGCTCGACAATCTTTTCTTCAAATCATTTCCGGATGAAAAAGCAAAAGCGAAACTTCTTGATCAGTATCTCAAACAAGGTGATCTGCAGGGTGCTGAGGTGGCGAGTATTTTGAACGAAGATATAGACACCAATTTCTACGGCATCGAATCTCAATCGCTCTACAACGAGAACAAACAAGCATTTTTAGAAGCTATGGCGAAAGAGTCTGAAATTCTCACAGAACTCTCCAAGCGGGAAGCCGAGCTTGATCAAAAAGCCGTCTCAAGCCTCACGCCGCAGGCGGCAAGCTTTAAGCAAGCGCATGACAAGTTTCGTGCAGAAAACATAAATTTGCTTGATTATGTGAAAGCACTCGCCGAGCTACAGGCTACAAGCTGCAAGCTTCAAGACAATAAGCCTGAAGCTTGTGGCTTGAAGCTTGGAGCCGAGCTCTCCAAACTCATCCAATCCGAGCAAAACGAAAAAACCTACACCGGCGTTGATTACGATATCGCCACGAATGAACTGATTGAATATTTTAAATTCAAAATATTGCCGGATTTATCGAAAGAAGAGCAGGTTGAAATTGGCAGCCTGATTCAGGATTATAGAACCGCGCGGCTTGATCGGGGATTCTTGGTAAAGAAATTTTCTGAGATTGCATCTACTCATGAAATTAATTTAGAAATTCCAGAAATTTTAAAGCAAACTGCTAAACATGTGCAGACACTCGAATCCATCAAAGGCACTCAACTTTTCGACGAGCTTGAACAATTTGAAGATGAGTTGCGGAACACGCTTTCTAAATCTCCCACCGAAAAACAGATTCTCTCGGATTATAAAGAATTGGAGCTTTTGAAATCTTTCGCGAAGTTAGAAATTACGCACAAAGAGTGGAAATCAATTTCGGAATGCGGAATGTCGAATACGGAATGTTCGATTGGGTCAATCCGCACTCCAAACTCTGCACTACGCACTTTATTCGTTAATCATTTTAAATTCTACGAACTTGCCCTCAAGCGTGACGAAGCGCTCTTTAACAATGCTCTCAAAGTTATGGATAAAGAAAAGTCAAAACTCGCCTTAATCACAACCGGCGGCTTTCACTCAGAGGGTATTAAACAAATGCTGAAGGATCAGAACATTCCCTTCATTTTAATTTCTCCTCGAATCAATCAAATCGGCACCAAAGACAATTATTTAAATGCCATGAAAGACAAGCGTTCTTTCATGAAATATTACAAAGGAAGTTTGTGGGACGCGTTTGCGCAGGACTATGCGATACGCATTATTCAAGGCCGGTTCCTGGGGGACGGTCCCCAGGGGGACAGGCCTTCACCTAATATGAACGACCTAACCCCCCAACTCAAGCGCTGGCGTGACCGGATCATCCAAAACTCCATCGCGGAAGGCCGGATCACGCAGGCAACAAATTACACCAAGTATGTGGATGCGCTCATTCAATCACTGCGTACAGCGTACAGCGGACAGCGTGCAGCGGACAGTGAAAATACGATACAAGAAGAGTTGGACGTATTTTTAAATCTATATTTCGGAAAATTAAGAAATCTTGCAGAACAAAAAATTGAAAACTTATCCGAAGGCCTTAAAGAATTATTCGCGCAAAAGGAAATCTCCGCCAAGTCCGTCGAAACTCTTTTAAATCGCATCAATCTTCCCGCGAAATCCAATTTGCAAATACCAGCGGTCTTGGCAGGTGGACCTGCCAGCAAAAATGAGCTTCGAGCGCTTGACATTCAGAAGCAAGTAAATGTGCTCCGCGAAATCGGTATTTCTCCGGTTGCGGCAAAAAAAAGGTATGCAGAAGAAGTAAAAAACGCCGAGGAATCTAAATCAGAGTTGCGCGGAGCATCCTTAGAGCAGAAAATTCTGAATGATGAACAGCTTGCGAGTCTAGTTACGAGCACACCCGACAATGTTCGCTGGATTCATCGCACAGCCGGAAGCGAGAATGTTGTTGAAGCCATATTGAATGAGGGGCTTAACTTGTGGGGCACCGAAGGAAAATTGGGTAGCACCGCAAGTCTTATGAGTGCCGACCGTGAAGAATCTCTCAATGGCAATAATGGTTTTTATCATCGATTCACAAGACGAGGAGCGGACCGCTTTGTTGTTGTGATCGAAGTCCCAAGAAGTGTTTTAGAGAAACAGGCTGACCGCAGCCACCAGCCTGGTGCATTGCCCAATACATTTACGGTTTTTCACGGAGCTGACAAGTTAAATTTCCAGGCGGAGCAATTGGCAGAGACAACAGCGGGACGAAAGAGGCTCCCCCCGCAATTCATTAAAGGCTATATCGATCGGGATAACATGACCTTTCATCCCAATCCCCATTTTGAAGGAAGTTCGGATGTCAAACCATCGTCTCGAGCGGAGCTGCGCGGCAGGAACGCCTCAGGGTGGAAAAAAGAAATCGTAAGTTTTATCCGGAAAAAATTGACCGAGATTGATCATGATTTAAGAAACAAAAATTTGGAACCGGCAGATTTGTCAGAGGGTGATATTGAAACAGCCGGCCAGGCGGCCCGGGCGGTATATGACTCGATCACAGAAAATGAAATTTCCAGGGACAATCTTAATTTAACAGAAACAGCTCTTACCTTTAACAGCCGGTTTGACCGATTGAGTTATCTGTTTAGCGGCAAGCCGGCGATTCCGGACGGCGGCCTTTTCGCTAACCCTGCCGCTGTGTATGGAAGTGTATTTGAAGAGTTTGGGCTTCCGCACAGTGATTACCGTTTCAGGGAATTAAGCCCGGACAAAGCCCGGCATGCGGCTTCAATGATTGCTGCGATTTTCATCATATTGGAAGAAGATTATAAAGATCAGCTGGCAGAAAAAATATTTCTGAAACTTGCGGAAAAACCAAGCGTCTTTACCGTTCAAATAAGTCCCGGGACGATAATGTATCAGACTGATCTTAATTTGTTGAAATCTGAGCTGCGGTCGATTTCAGCCGAATCAGCCACAAGCCCGGTGTCTCGCGTTGCACTTGAAGTAACCAATCAAGCCGAGGTAGAAATTGAAAGATGGGTCCGGCAAAAAAGCGGCCAATTCACAGTTAGGGTAATTGGTGACGATAAAAGTTTTGATTTTACTTATCTAGTAGAGAGGGATACCCGGCCTGGTTCGGTCCGGCATCGCATTGATGTTTATGACGGTGTCAATCAAATCGGTTTCGTCAATTTCTTGATATCGCAGGACGCCGGCACGCGCAGCCGAAAAGCAAGTATGAACAGCGCGTTTCGCCCGTTTCCGGTTGTAAGCGGTACCCGACACGGCGAAGCCGTCTATGTTGATTCTAAATACTCGCGACGCTACAGGGGAATAGGCCGCACGCTCATGAGTTTGGCGATGCAAGTGGCTCAGCGTGAAGGCGCCGAAGAATTTCATGTTTATGGGCCGACTGACTCTGCGCTTTCTTTTTATCAAAACCTGGGTTTTAAACCGATCGGAGCCTCTGTCTATAATCATACCTTTCCGTTAGAGGCCCGAGTGATGGCGGAAAAAAATATTCACCTGCCTTTGATTTCCATTGAAACCCGAAAACGTGCTGAGCTGCGCGCGCCTTTAGCCCGGTTTGAATCCCGATTAAACGGACTATTGAAAAAGATACAAACTGCGGCATTTCAGACCGAATTGCAAACCGCAGAAGAACTTGGCGCATTTCTGAGAAAACAAACCATTCTTGCGGATGATGCGGTTTGGAAAGAAGATTCATCCGGTAATTCAGAAGCGTCGAAGCGTATTGAAATGTTTTTAAAGAAATTGTCCGAGAACAGCGGCTGGAATCAGCCCTCAAGCCTTTTTGATTTGACCTACGCAGAACGTGCGCTTCAGTATTTCGCAAATTTTGAATTCAAGGACTGGCATTTGCCCCGGCTGTACCGGTTTCATAAAATTTTATGGCGAAAGAATCAAAAGTGGGGATTGAAATTAATCAATGAACAGATGCGCCACATCCGGTTGTTTTGGCAGGGATTACCTGAACCCAACGGATTTGATGAATATTACAGCCACCTGGTGATTGACGATCTTTACTTGGTCCGGCAAATCGAAATTGCAAGCGATGCTCTCGGTACTGATTTTGTAAAATGGCTGATCGATGCAGTCAGAAAGAAAACCGAGCTTGCGGAATACGCAGCACTTGCCATTGTCCGTTTAATCGTGGTGCGCCCTGACCTGATCGAAAAACACATTTCGTCATCCAGCCTTTTGAATTTTGATTTTGTAAAGCAGTTGCTTGCGTATCTCGCAACGTCTCATTTTCAGCATCTCCTGATTCCGGCAATCCTGGCCTTCGACCCTTATTTACTCGGCCATCATCGGTATCAAAATTCTTCTCAAAATTACGCGTTTCTCCAATGGGTCCGCTCCTTGCCGGATTTTCAAAAATCAGGCATGGTTCAAACTTTAAATGGTTTGGAGCAGGCACTTTCAATTACGGATCAAGAAATCAAGCGAGAAGAAGATTTGAAACATCTGCGGACAAAATTGTGGGCAAGCGCCGGTTATCGCGTAATGGATGAGCTGCAGAAAATATTGGCCAATGCAGTTACCGATTATTCAAAAGAGCGGGGAGTGGCGGTTGCGCAGGTGTTAAACCAAAATAATGTTTCATCAAAAGAACTGGAAGATATTTCAAAAACGATTCCGGGCGATATTCTGGAAGTTCGAGCGCGTGATGGAAAAGTTCGCTGGTTTGTGGCTGCAGACACCACAACTCCATGGATTTCGCTTGCCGAAATCAGCGGCGCCACACAGGCAAGAATCAATGTTGAAAAACCGGATTCGCTTGAAGTGCTGGAGGAAAGTGTTACGAATGCGCCCAATGTGGTCCGCGCTTATCCGATTAAAAAAATTCTTTTTTATCGGGAACCGCAAGCGGTTCCGTCTCAGCCGGTAAATCCTGATGAACTTCATCTGATCATGCTCCGTTTCGGCAATCCAGACATGAGCAACAATCAATTAGATCAATTGATTGAGCAGGCGGATTTACTGATTCCGGCCATTCATGCAGATCAACAAAAAGAGCTTCGGCAAGTGCGCATGGACGCGATTGTCAGGTCCGTCCGCGTCCGGCTGGAAGCCACAAAAACCAGCGTGGAAAGTAAACAGAGTATGGACCGGTGGATCGCGATCGGGGAAGCAGACGCCCGGTTTTTAGGAAAGGCAGCCTTTGAAAAATATTCCAGGAAAAAGAATCCACTCCCGGCTTTAAAAGCCGAATTATCCCGCCGTCCCGAGTTACGTTCATTGCAAGAACTTCGAGAAAAATCAATCCAAGCAATTCAATCAGACGATATTCTATTTTCTTATATCTTGGAACCGGACGGTACCGGCAAGCTTGTGATGAACTCCTGGACTGTGGTGAAGTCGGGGCGCGAAGAATTTGTGCGCCGCCTGGAACACATCAAAGGCGGGCCGTACGAAATTTATCACGCAGGGGAAAGTTTTATTGTGAAAAAGGATGGGCAGGCGATCGGCTTCATTTATTTCTGGGAAAATATGCCGAGCGAAGAGGTAGTGAAGCAGGGCGAGGAACGCACGTGGAACCCAAAAAATGAAGCTGTATTGGGCGGGATGCTGATTGCGCCTGACTACCGGCAGAAGGCAGGCCTTGAGCTCAGCACCGCGCTATTGGATGAATATTTCCGTTATGCAGTTGAATCGGGTTGGCGGGATATTGATTTGGTTTTCCCCGTCACACTTCCGTCTTTAGCGCTGACTTATTCTCACTACGGTTTTGAGCCCGCTCCAAGTGAGGCCATTGAATTCGATATACGCTTCGGCGGAACCCATCTGGAGCATAGCCATCCGGTTGAGGTGGTTATCGGCGGCAGGGTGAACGGACAGCTTTCTCTCTATTTTCCGGAAGAGTTTGGGCAGATACAATTTAAAGCCTTGTTGGGGCTTTATGGGCGCGCGGATGTTTATCATTATCTCGACAAAGCCCCTGTCTATGGAAAAAAACTAATTTTGGCGTCAGCCTATAAACTTCGGCCGGAACGAAAACTTGAATTAATCAAGCGTTTCTCAAGTTCTGAACTGCGCGCCGGGGAGCAGATTAAAGAGATCGGGGCTATTCGCACTGCATCGGTAGGGCAGGAAATTCATTTGCGTTCAGCGGATGGTGCCGGCCGTGTTTTTATTATTCTGGAGAAACCGGAGAAAAGGGCTCACGGCGCAACGATTGTGAGAGTGATTGAAAAAAATTCCGGCAATATTTTCTTTCTCAAATACGGAGATTCGCAAGAAATTCTTAATTGGAAAGCCTTGTCGCGTTTGCCGAACCGGCATCTGGTTTCTTACTTAATTCTGCAGGATCAGGCCGGAAATGAAACTTTAATTTCACCGGCCGTTACACCGCCCTCGGTTTTTGGTGATCAATCACTGATTATTCCACAAAATTCACGCGCGATGACTGTTCAGAATTATTTCACACAGATTAGAAAAATTGCACAGTGGAAAAAGGATCCGGATCAAAAGAAGCAATTTCAGGAGATTTGGTTTAAGCTTCTGATTCAGTCTCTGGAAGCTGCCGAGGAAGTTTTGAGAATGAATTTTGTATCAATTGATACCATTGACGCCAATCTGTGGGTACAGGGCGAAGCTGACGGGCAGGTTTCGGTAAAGTTCGGTGATTTCGGCGGATTTAGAACCGAAGCCCATTATGACCGGCGGATCTACAGGCTGAAAACTTTCAGAGATATTGCGGATGAATTTTTGTCGCACAAACCTGTCTGGGAAACCGGACTTGATGATGGCGGGACAATGCCGAGCGTGGTTGCTTATCTGGCAGAGGCCGAAAGAATTCCAGCTGAGAAATTTGATCTTCCTGGTACGATCTCAGAACTTCAAAAGATCAAAGAGAATGATTCGGCATTTAAGGCGGAACTTCGGCAGGAAATTCAAAGAAGCCAGCTGCGCAAAGGATTTCTCCGGCTTGCTCTATCAGCCGTTGTTACGCTTGGTACTATAGGCGCTTTCACCAATCAATCGCTTGCCCAGTCGAGGCCGCCCCGCACCAAAGCTCCCAGAGCGGAAGGCGCTCAACCCAGCCAAACTGACCAAAGAATTCAGGAATTGGCCAGGGCGTATCTTGCGCGCGCGCTTGAAATCGACTCCAAGACAGGACGGCGTAAAATTCCGCTTATGATTCATTCAGGTAGCTGGGATCAATGGAGATCCATCATTAAGGAAATGAAAGGAGAGGGCATTAGTCCAAAAAAATTCGGTGATTTCATGAATGAACTTTACCTGAAAGCCCTGCGTCAGCTGACAGACAAAGGAGTCAGCGCTCGCGGTGCGGAGGGAGCAGATATTATTGCCCGGCAAATGCTTGAGATTATTTCGCCGGCCAAAGCGAAGGTGGGGGAAGCGCCTAAAACCTGGCGCGAGAAAATAGAAAATGCGCCGGAACTCATCATGATCCGGTTTTGGATGAACGGTATCGCAATTCCAAAAGATGAAAAGAAAAACTTATCTGACCGGGAACTTGAAAAGTTGATGAATGATTTCGGGCTTTCACAAAAGGCAATTGAGAAGACGATTCAATTTCGCCGTGAAAAGAATTCTGATCAGGCCATGAACCTGCTTGAAATATTAATACGCAATAATCTCACGCAAATTCCAAAACAAGTCAGCCGCAAAGAGCAAGCCGAGTATTTTATGCTCGCCATTTTTGATCCTTATCTGGCATTAATGGAAGCATCAAGAGCAAGCGGCCGGCCGATCGGTAAAGCTCTCCGCGATCAAATCGCTCAACAGTACGTCAAAATTTTAAAAGGGAAAAAATTTGATTTTCATAATTTTATAATCGAGTACGGGCGCAAGCAAATCAATATTCAAATGAAAGGTGCGGTGGGCGAACTGAATCAGGTAATGCGCAAGTTCGGCTACAGGCTCCAGTTTCACCCGCGCCACAACGTGCTTTACCGGATCACACATGACATTCCGATCGGGTTTAAAGAAATAGAGTCGGTTCTCATCATCAAGAAAATTGGTGTCAACAAAACCGAATTTAACCAGCCTCCCTACATGCTGGAGGAGCCGGCTATTTTAATTTTAGATGAGGATATTCAAAAGCGCCTCGAAGAAGTGAATCAGATTGTGGACAAGGGCCGATCGCCGGATCCGATTGACGGCATGATATTGCGCGTGATTGCCGGTGATCCTATTAAAATTCAAAGTGAAAGTTTGGCGCGCGTCCGTAAGCGCCTTTATGAAATGGATTTCAAACAAAAACCTCTCGCCAGCAGAGAAGAGCTTGCAGTTGGCAATCGGGCAATCTTTGAATTGAAAATGAAATTTGACGCGTCCAAAGGATTTGCGGCCGGAAAAGTTAAGGGATTCTCAAAATTGTCGGCACTCGCGGCCGTGATGGCCTATGGCCCCGCACCCGCAACTGCGCTTGAAGACTGGCTTGTTTTTTTAGTCAAAAGCTATCCTCATGTATTGTCGCCGGCTAGGGGCGATTCAACCATTAAGGAAATGCTGCGAAGAGAATTGATCGAAGCGTGGAAAACGGCGCAAGATTTTGAATCCGGCAAAATAAGTATTGATCAATTTCGTGAATGGGCAAAAGAGCGCTACGACGCCATGCGGGATGATTTTGAGGATCTGCCGGACTTGGAAGATTTTGAACCCATTGCTGAAGCTTTCATGGCCCGTACCGAACTGCGACAAAACGCAGGGGAAGCTTCTCAAGCTGACAAAGATTTGGTATCTGATGTGATGCGGCAAATGGAAGGCGTTGGTGTGCATGTGCAGGCAATGCTGGAAGCAAATAAAGCTCAACACAGTCTGTCGCAGCAATTTTTAAATGACCGAGCATTGAATGATCCCGATTTGAAACAAACCAATCAGCTCCTGCGTAGGCTTGAAACAGTTAACAGGCAGCTCAAAGCACTGATGCCAACCATGATGGATATTCACGATATCGGTAAATTTTATTCTGCCAAAGGACAGCAAAATGAAATTTTAAATGAATTACTCGGGCAGGATAGTGACGATAGAGCTCTTAGAGATTTGCTGTCAAACGTCAAAGGTGTTCAGCGTGTCACAGATGACTTGCTTGAGATTGTCGACAATAGGCATTCAGAGCTGCGCGCGGCGTCAGATCAGCAGGCAAGCACTGATTTTATTTTAAGAGGACAGAATTATCAAATTTCATTGGCGGATATACGCGAAGACAAACAGCCGGTGGTTGCGAACGGAATCGCGGAAATTTTGGAAAGATTGATGAAAATCGCAAGCTGGCCCGCTGAAAAAAGTGTTCGGGTGCAGTTTGGGAGGAAAGTATCCGAGGATGATTTCGAAAGAGCTCAAAGCAACCATCTTTCGATTCAGCTCTTGCGGATGTTTGTGCAGCGCGCAAAAGATTTTGGCCGGCCGGCCGGAGGAAAGGATGAACAGCAGTATGACGCTGATGTGTCGGATGGGGAATACGATGACCATTTAGACGAAGCCCAGATCTCTTTAATTTTGGCTCACGAAATAGCTCACGACGCACTTCGTGTTCAAGTGTTGGATGACCAAAAAGACTTACGGTCACTGCTGGGGCTCCGCAAGATTCGCGAGCAGGAGCTCGCAGTAGACCGTTTAACAGCCCGTTATTTACTGTATTTGGGATTTTCCGGAAGCGAGATTTCGGCCGCCATGAAGCGGATCGCTGAATATTATGAGCCCGTTCCAACCCATGTTGACTACGCGCAGCATTCAATTTTGCGAAGGCCCATCGAATGGATTTCAAGAACGCTTCATTTGAGCTGGCATTCAACTCAGCCGGCGCTTAAAGAACGATTCAGGCAGGTTTTAGGCGTGATCGCGCAAGATGGTTCACGGATAGCACCGATGTATTCACGCTATAGTTTTCGTGAATATGCCAACCGTCACGCCGATCGGCTTGCGCGCATCCAATCGGGCATACAATTTACGGATGATGAATATCAAAACGCTGTCCAGCCTTTCTTAGAGGCAACGAACCGTTTTGCCAGGTTAACAAAAAGAGGCATGCAGGACTTCTATCGGCGCGCGAAGATAAAAATTCAGGAAAACGGATATTCAAGGGTTGAAGAAATTATCAATAAGATCAACAGCGCTAATTTGACCGCACATTTTCCCGGCGTAGAACCGGAACGGCTTACAGAGGGGGAATTGCGGTTTATTTTAGAGGAATTGAGAAACCAGTTACTTGCCGCGGATCCTGCACGCAGGGATGAGCTTAGGAGCCCTGACGTTGAACCTATTGTCAAAGACCGCGTGCGAATTACCATGGACGGTTCCATGAAAATTTTAATTTCTCCGCTTAACTTTAATACGGTTACCTCGCTTGAAGCGTTTTCCCATATAGCGGAAGAAATAATGTTCCGAGATCCCAACCTCATGAGATCATTGGGAATCACCCAGAATGCATGGCAGCATTTATCAGAAGTCACTATTTTCTTTCGCGACCGATCGTCTGTCACCCTGAACGTGTCCGCACACGATACGTTGTTTGAATTGTTGCGGGGAAAAGAAAAAGAAGGCCAGATTGATGAGGTTGAGTCTGTCAAACTTCATTTTTCAGAAGATGTTATTTTTACCAACCTGAAATCTGAATTGCGCCAGGAACCCTCTCTCAGATTAAAAGAAATGCAGGGCCTGCCGCCGGTTTCGGACCTGCTAAAAGTTCTGCAAAAAGAGAGCGTTGTGCTTTATGAAGTAAAGCCAGGGGAGCCGGGTTTTGTTTTTCTGATTCAAAACCGCATTCTGGTAAAATTGTATCTCAGTTTATTAAGATCAAATTTCATAAACAGCCCGGGATTTTCGTGGCTTCGTTTTTTGTGGGGAAAGATCGGGAAAACAGGTGCGAAAGTTGGAATAGAACGATTGCAGGATTTTGACGATGTGACCGGCTTGGCGCATATCTACAAAGCTCTCAACTCAAGCGGTACCGATGTTTCTCATGTACAGCAGCTGATTATTAATAGCGATTCTCTGAAAGCGCACGCGGTGTTACTCGAGGAAGCTTTCCGCGCTTTAGAAAGGGATTTTCAGCCCCGCGATGCGGCTGAGCTAGTTCTGCGTGATGTTGTGAATGATTTTATTCTGCTGTTTTTTTATCCTCCCAGATATTTCAGGAATTTTGAGAGTGTTTACGCCGGTTGGAACAATGAAGTGAAGGCAAAATTGATAAGTTTTTATTCTGGGAGCATGAAAAATTTAGCAAATCCAAACCGCAATCTCAGGGGGATGATTCAAGAGCTAAAAGCTGATATCGAGCAAAACGAATCCATCAGAATTGGCAATGAAACTGTTTTATTGAGTGAGCTATTTCTGAAAAAACAAAGACTGAGGGCGCCCGATACGGTCAAGCCGCACCTGACGCGTGAACGTCTGATCGGCTATCTGGGCAAGCTGCTCGAAACAGAGCGTTTTAGCGGGCATGATCCGCTTTTCCCGGCCTGGAATTCTGATACCGGCGAAGCTACAGGAGAGCCGACTGTTACGGAAAACCCCGAGTTTCCTCGCGGGCCTCGCGAAGACTGGCGCAAGCCGGCCCCCGTTCTTGATGTGAGCAAAGGGATTTCAAAAGATGAAATTGATCTGAAGAATCTCAAGCCCGGTGATCACCTGATAATCGATACGATTGCCTACGTCACCTATACGCTGGAGGTGATAGAAGGAGGTTGGGTTAAAATTTGGAATCATCACGGCCCGGGTTATTACTTGATGAATCTTAATCAGTGGGGAAAATTCTTTTCTGAGCCTGGAAGAATACGGCGGGGAGAGCAGGGCGTTTTTCCTTATTATGAGTGGAGTAATTTTACGCAAGACCGTAATGCAATTTTGCCTGCCGGAGAAAGCGCATGGACAGCGTCAATTAGCGAAATCCTGGTTTTCACATCAGAGCTTCGCTCCGAGTTAAGGTCAGAAAATCACCAAGAGTTGGTCAAAAGATTAAGGAAGTCACTCGCGAGCCAGTCATTTTCTGTTTCTGAAGCCGAAGCAAAAACAGAATCTCAAGCTGATCAATTTTTAAAAAAACCGCTGAAAGTGAAAATTTACGGAGAGCGGGACGGCGCCATTTCAGAAATTAATCGTCTTAACTTGGAAGACCCGAAATATAGGGAAATTTTAAAGGTTCTCATTCCTGATTTGCTCGAATTTATCTCAAAAATTGACTCATCTTACCGCGCCGATCAAGATCCGGCCGAAGTTTATGAGCATAAGTTCTTGCTTAACAATGCGGTCAGTGCTCTCGCGTCATTCAACGATCCGTATTTAATGTCTAAACTTATTTTGCATTATGAAAAATCATTCTTGAGAACGGAGTCTTTGGAAATATACGAGCAGCGGGTCCGGGATTATTTTAGCTTCTCAAATTTACAAGAAATGGGCCGCGCCGCACTGGGTGAAATGGTGCTCTATGAGGGATTGCGTGAAGAATGGGGGCCATATGAATTCGTTACCGACATTCGGAAGCGATCCACAGCAGATGCTACCGGTTCCATTTTAAAAGCCAAACAGCCCTTTTCTATTGATTTTTCAAAAAAACCGGCCGGAAAAGTAGTGATATGGCTTTCTGACGCTAATGTGAGGGCCAACTTCTTTAAGGAAGAGCCGTTTGCTGATCGGGCTGCGCTGGTCATTGAAAAACACGGAAACCGTTATTCGGTTAAGCGTGGTGGCACAAGCGTCTCATCGATCTTCTTTAGCCATAGTAATGCGATGCTGTTAAAGAGAATTAATTCGCTTGAAGTATTGCCGCATGCTGTGAGCGGACACTCAGATCAAAAAAGTGATTATGTCGTTGACCTGGATCAGGAGCCCGGCTCGCAGAAAGCGCTGACTGTCGGGCGCGCAGACGACAACGATATCGTTACCGATTTAGGCGCTGCCTGGATTAGCAGGCATCATGCGAAAGTGACCTTGTTGAAGGATCGGGTTGTGGTTGAGGATCTTGGAAGTTCAAACGGCACTCAGGTGGTGGAAGGTATTCCGCAGCTCAATCTAAAAGATTTTTACGGTGCAGCGGAGGCGAAATCGGAATTGCGCACAGACACGCTCAACGAAAATGAAACTGCCTTGACGGCTACAAGTTCGTCAGATTTATCCAATACGTTTTCGCGCCGCGCTAAGATTTCAGAGCTTGCTGATTTGATTGCACCTGAATTGATGGATCTAATCCGCCAAGGAACGGCAGAATTTGACGATGTGCTGGAAGTTCTAGATGAGCTCAAAAAGAGGTTTAAGCCAGATCAAAATTTTAAATTTTATGTAGATGTATTTCTGGCTGTTAATCTTACAATTAAACGGCATGCGCCCAAACTAACTCCTGCTGACGAAAGAAAGCTGGCGCGCGTTTTAAGCAAACGCTTGATCGAATTGAATCAAAAGCAGGATGCTATTGTTTCAGCGGCAAGCTCAGAGCTTTTGAGGGGCCCTCAGCCGAAGCCGCGCCCTGAGCTTCGCAGTGTTTCGGGGCTTGTCAGAGGCTGGAAGCGAAAAGCGTTTATCGGTGTGGCTGCGCTTGGATTTTTAGCCGCGGGATTTATGCTCATTGCCCCGCGCCTGCTTGCTATTTCATTTTCACAGCTGGAGCCGCCCCGAATCAAGATGCGCTTGCCGCACGCTGAACAATTATCAGAATTAATTTATGCAAATGATGCACCCGGGATATTTAGATTTCTTAAAAATTGGATGGAAAGTGAAAATCCGAAGGGCGAGTATGCGTTTATTGACCTGGTCATCAAGCTTGGAAAAATTGTCAAACAATCCGCCGCGCCGATCGTGCTGGAGGGTAAAGGCCTTGAGCAATTTGTAAACGAATTACAGGAAACACAAAGCAGGGGCTGGGAAACTATTTTTAATCCGCAGGCAAGCGACGTGATTAAGTTTGAAGTTTCCCCGCGCCGCGAAAATGACCCGGAAGGCGCGCTCGCGCGTATCCATGTGACATTTGCCGATGAGTCTGTCTACTTGCTTCGGTTTTTCGATGCTCAGACAGGTGAGCCGGTTGAAATTGAGCAAAAACGAGCCTCTGAAATTAGCGGCCTGATTTTTGAAGATGGTATCCGATACGAAGTTCTGAACGGCTCGACAGGTATTCAAAGCCGCAGAAAGCTCGGTAAAGTTTTTGGCAAAGACATTTGGACCCCGTTTGTTGAAGTAAAAGCAGTTTTGGTCAAGGGGGTTGATGGTAAAAAGGCAATCGTCTCCATTGTCACAGGCGATCTGGCCACCGCTTTTAATCCTAATCCGCTTATGTCGCTTCTGCCGATCGCCTCAAGGTCCGAGCTGCGAAAGCCTTTTACAGATCCGGAAATGCGAGCTAGCGTTCAGAAAGCCATTATCTTCCAGCCGGAAACCCAAACTTTGGGCGGCTCCTCCATGATGGGCTATGTGATGTTGCACGGAATCCGCTCAACATTTCCGAATATCAAATCAATCGAAATTCTCACGACAAAACCTGACTTTTACGACGGTGAACTGGGGGTCACTGTAATTCCGGTCAAACCGGGTTTGTCTGAGCGGAGTACTATGGCTCGGTTGGCGCAGCAAATTCGCGAAACATCCCCTGACGTTGTCATGATAGACACGGCCTATTTTCCTGAAGGATCAGAATATGAATTGGTTCTTTTCATCGACCAATTGGCGCGTAGCGGGAAAATCAAGGCGCCCTATCTCTATTTGACCACTGAAACCGGCGTATATCTTGAACAGCCGCTGAGCCTGATGAAACACGGTGTCAAGACTCAGCCGCGTGTCAGGTTGCCCGATGGCCGATGGGTGGGCGCTGACACAAACGATATTGACCTTTCGGTGGAAGAGCGGCAGAAGTCATTTCTGCGGAGCCTTGGCGTGGAGTTTGATACGGTTCAAATTCCGTTTCAGGTTACTGATGAGTTTCGTGATTTGGGAAAGAAAATAATTAAAGAAGCGCTCGGGGTGAAGCCAGATGAGAATCCGGACAGGCCTGTCATTATTCTGAATCCGCACGGAAATTTCTATGGACATGGAGATGCCAGTGAGAAATGGGCCGCGATTGCTCTCAAACTCTTAGAGCTGGAGAAGTCGGGTAATATCTATTTTCTTTTCGCTTCAGGGTCGCCGGCTGATCAGCCGGAATCGATCAAGAATCGCCGCACACTTGATAAAATCGAAACCGCGATCCGGCAAAGCGACCCTAATTTTGCACTTCAGAATCATCGTCTGCCGCCATGGAATGTGAGTCAAATGAGGAGCGTTTTGTCAGCCGTTGATTTTCTCGTAAGCATTCAAACAGGTGCCGCGCATATAGCCGATGGCCTGGGAATTCCTACGGTAGTTTGGTCGAGAAATGATAGCGGTGAAAAGTATTTAAGGCCTGCGGATGATCGCTGGCAGATTGTTCATGCCGTTGGCGAATCTGATATCAACAAAGTGACGGCCGAGACAGTTCAAAAATTAACCAGCTTTGGCGCTTTTACAAAACGTTCCGAACTAAGACGCATCGCGCCGGAAACTAAACTGACGGACGAGGTAGCGCGCCAAATTTCCGGTGATGTGGCGGCTGAATTCAGCCGTAGGATACTGTCTCAAATCGGATTGCAAGAAGTTGAAATGGCGCCGGCGCTAAGTGACCGGCAAGTGGCTGAGAAGCTGAATCAACTGGTGAAAGCGCCAAATACGGGCGATGTCGTTCGGAAAATCAGCAGGGAAATTGAGACTCGCATCACGCGAGCGTTTGAGCAAAAACGTCAAGAAATCAAAACATTGTTACTGCCTGATCAGCAAGCTTTAACCGCAGTGATTAGCCAAGCCCTGCAAGCCGCTCCCGAGCTGACGCGCGAAGGTGAAGAATTGCTTGATTTGATTCGAAGTTCAGTCGAGGAACATTTAGCTGCAAGCGAACCGGTTATTTCAGATGCCGAGGCGGAAGGCGCACTGAATGCGGTTGATGAGTTTACAAACTCTACAGCACGGAAAGTATTCGAAATTCAATTCTCAAATGTAGACCCGGCGGCCTTAAAACTTGTGAGTGACATTGCCCGCGTTGATGGGAATTCTACATTTTTGATTGTCACAGACAAACGCTCCGAACTTCGAGAGATTCAGCGCGAGCTTGGCAGAATGGGCTACAAGGCTTCTCAGTTTGCCTTTGCAACCAAAGCGGAACCCAACAGCTTGGCGCATTTTGAAGAAATGATGCAGCCGTCTATGGTGATTGCACCTGCCGGCACAGCTGCGCCTAATGAGAATAGCCGTATCTTTATTTCTGATGAATATGTAACTGGAAGCGCAATACCGAAACGTTTGATGCCGAATGTTATCGCGCTGGCGGTTAAGGTTTTGGCAAGTAATCACGAGGAAGGAGTTGTTGAGAATGCCAGAGCCGAGCTGAGAGCCCAAAATGAGGGCATTTTAACAGGGGTAGCTGCGTTTATGTATGCGCTCGGCCTGAAAGCCCGAGCTGAATTGCGGCAGAAGGTATCCGCTTAAACTGAATATTGTACCTAATATATTAATTATAACTTATTTAATTATAATAAGTTACGTTAATTTGCATTCCTTAATTTGATGTGTTATTTTTTATCAACTAAAGTTTTATGTCCGGCTTTAGTTGGTGAAACCTAATGAAAAAAAAGAAACTAGAGACATACCAATATTCACTCCTCAAAAATTATCAAAAGCTAGCGCACGTCAATATTTCTCTCCAAAAAAGCTACTCGAGCTTCTTCGAACGCATGAAAGATGCGGTTTTGATCACCGATATCAAAGGCTGTTTTATATTTTTCAATCAAGCCGCGGAAGAGCTTACCGGGTATTCTAAAATAGAAGTCCTGGGAAGGCATTTCAGGATGCTTTTCACGCTCGATGATTTGAATGATGGCTTTACATTTTTTTATCAGACCATGAAGGGTGTTTACAGTGAACATTCCAAATTCAGAATCCGCTGCCGCAGCGGATACACAAAAGTGGTGGATGTTTTGGCGGCCCCGGTTTTGTTTAATGATCGAGTACAGGCGGCACTTACAATTGCGCAGGACGCATCAGGTGTTCCCTCAGAAGACCCGCTTGAGGAAGAGCGCGTGAAGATTTTTCAGCAGTTCAGCCAGGATTTGGAGCGCTGGAATCATGAAAACCAGCGTGTCAAAGAAAACGTTAAAAAGATACTGCAGAAGCTGCAGGGCGACCAACCGTAAACCGAATTATTTTCCCCGCTTTAAGAAGTTCTTAGCCGACTTATCCATCTCGCGCTTGTGCATCTTAGTCTTGATTGAGTCGCGCTTATCGTGAAGTTTTTTCTTTTCCGCGAGTGCGATTTCAACCTTTACAAACCCTCTCTTGAAATACATTTTCAAGGGAACGCAAGCGAGCCCTTTCCGGGAAAGTTGGCCCATCAGACGATTAATCTCACTTTTTTTTAGGAGCAGTTTCCGCGTTCTTGTTTGTTCGGGAATTAAGTCGTGCGTGTGTTGGTAAGTATTGATATGAAGATTGACCAGGTAAACTTCACCGCTCATGACCCTGACAAATGCTTCCTGTAGATTGGCCCTTCCGTCACGGATCGACTTGACCTCAGAGCCTTTCAGGGCAATTCCGGCTTCAAATTTGTCCTGGATAGAATATTCGTGCCGGGCTTTTCGATTTTCAATGGTGATGTTGTCGTCGGGCATGACAGGGATTATATCGGAAGTTTATCTGTTATAGTAACCAAAATTTGATTGACGCATTTCCAGTTCAGATTATACTTAAACTCTTTCCTTTAAGCCGAAGTGGCGGAACTGGTAGCCCTTCACGCTGCGTTCTGATCGAGCTGGCGTGAGGGCAGCACTTGAGTCGCATCGAGCGACTCAAGTAAGGTGATTAGCAAGTTAGACATCAGCAGTAACTATTGGCATTGTATTGCCATATAAGCCGAAGTGGCGGAACTGGCAGACGCGCACGATTCAGGTTCGTGTGGGGCAACCCGTGCAGGTTCAATTCCTGTCTTCGGCACTGACTTTCATAAAAAATTAAATAATGTTGTTCAGTAGTCAGTGCCGCCCCTGAGTCTCAATAACACAGGTCTTTTAACGTTTAATGATACTCAGGGGCGGCAAACTTGTTTTCATTGAAAGTTTCCGTGAGCGTAGTAAGGGCTGCACTCACTTTTTGATTAATTATTAAAGGTAAGTGAGTGCTGCCCCTTGACTTTCATTAATAAACGCTTTGTGGTATCTTATAGGAAGTCAAGGGGCTGCCTAGACTCGACAGGAAATGTTCGAGTGAGCTGGAGCATGCGGAGGTGGTGACGAGGCCTCCTAAAACACGTTACAAAACTAAAATGCTGACAAAATCAGCGATGCGAACTTGAGGTCTGTTGGATCTTTCAACATGCCGATGGTTCCATCTTTCGCTATCTAATTATAGACTAGCGACGTTTCATGGGGATTTAGCCTTGGGTGTTCATGGAACGCCACACACAAGGATAGTTTCAGGTCTCGCCTTCAAGACTTGAGGTGAAACGCGTTTGACGGCTCGGCTTCGAAAATCCTGGTTTTGGGAGTTTCGGAGTTTAAACCAAAACAAAAACTAAGCATGTAGTGCCGTTCATTTGAGTTTCTCTGGACGCCGGTGCAATTCCGGCCAGCTCCACCATTTTGAAAGCCGGGACCTAAGGTCTCGGCTTTCTTTTTTTAGGTGACGCCTTCTTTTGCCGATATATAATGGGCAAATTCAAATCTTAAAACTCAAAGTTTAAAATTGGTTGATTGTTTAATTTTGAGTTTTTAACTTTAAATTTCAAATTGAATTATTATGCCAGCTAAATATCAACGAAGAAAAACGTACAGTGTTGGTATTAAACCAATTGATCGGACTATCCAGCGCCTGGTCGCCATGACGGGTGACGTTCGTAATCAGGATATTCTTTTACAGATTGCAACGACGGTCGCTAAAATTGGCCGTGAAGAGTTTTCTCGGGGTGATTTAAAACTGCTTAATACCACGCTCAAAGAGCTTCGCTGGTCGTTTAAAGTTTTTAAGCCCTATCGGCACATTCGAAAAGTGACTGTGTTTGGCTCGGCGCGCACGCCCGAGACAGCGGGGACTTATCAATCCGCCATCCAATTCGGAAAATTGATGACCGAGGCCGGCTGGATGACGATTACAGGCGCCTCAACCGGCATTATGAAAGCGGGGCATGAAGGAGCGGGGCGTGAGAAAAGTTTTGGCGTCAATATTTTGTTGCCGTTTGAGCAGGATGTGAATGCCGTTATTCGTAAAGATTCAAAACTGATTCATTTCAAATATTTTTTTACACGCAAACTCATCTTCATCAAAGAGTCTGACGCCACTGTTTTATATCCGGGCGGGTTTGGAACGCAGGACGAAGGTTTTGAGAGCATGACGCTGGTTCAAACCGGAAAAAATAATCCGCGCCCGATTGTTTTGGTCGATACGAAAAACGGAACTTATTGGAATGATTGGATTGCCTATCTCAAGAAAAATTTTGAGAAGGCCAAGATGATTAACCCTGAAGATATGAAGCTCTTCACCTTTGTGAGGAGCCCCGAGGAAGCGCGGGACGCTGTGCTTCAATTCTATAGGGCATATCATTCGCTGCGTTACGCCGGCGGTTTGACGGTGATTCGCCTCAACAAAGAGATTTCCGATCAAAAGTTAAAGGAAATTAACCGGGATTTTAAAACTCTGTTGGCTGATGGGAAAATTGAACGCTCAGACGCGCTCAGTCAGGAATCGGATGAGCCGGATATTAAATCACTGCCGCGTCTTGTGATGAAGTTTGACCGCCGGCATTACGGATTGTTGAAATTGATGATTGATGCGATAAATGAGGACTGATTAGGAAAATTTGGGCGGATAGTTCAGCTGGTTAGAACACTTGATTTACATTCAAGGGGTCACAGGTTCGAATCCTGTTCCGCCCATTTTTTTAGCTCAACCCTCACGCTACAATAAATATTCTCAGAGTGTTTTTAAATGAAAGCGTGAGGGTAGTCCTGATTTCCTATAAATAAGCAATTTTCAGTTATTAATGAAAATCAGGACAACCGGCTAGAGCACTTGGTTTACATCCAAGGGGTCAGTCGCTCACGCTACCATGAATGATCAATCAATATTTACAATAAAAGCGTGAGTGCAGCCCTCACATTTTTATTAATAATCGATACTTATTTTTAATGAATGTGAGGGTCAGGGTTCGAGCCCCTCAGCGTCCAAGTTTAGAGAATAAATCCAGGTATTCTTTCCCGCGCTTCTTTAGATCATAATTTTCAAAGACAAATTTCCGGACATTCTCTCCCAGTTTTTTTCGTAAATCATCCTGCCGTACAAAATGTTTGATTTGTTCTACCCATTCTTTCGGGTCAGAGGCAAGCAAACCGATTTCATTTTTATAAACCAAATCACCAAATACGCCAACAGGGCTGCAGATGGAAGGAACTCCAAAATATCCGGCTTCAATTAATTTAAGTTCTGATTTGCACTGATTGAGAAGGTTATCCTGTAAAATGACCAGATTCGCATCCAGCTCTTTAAGTATGAACTGTGGTTGATGCCAGGGAAGAAATCGGGTTTGAAATACCAAATTATCAAATGCAGCTGCCCCTTGATTTTGAGAGCCGATGAGGATGATCTTAATTCGATTCAGCAGAGAGTCGTCTAATTGTTCAATAATTTTAGAAAATATCTCAAAATCGTGTCCGTGCGTTTTGCCGGCTGTCCATCCCAGGACAAAAAGGCCTTGTTCTTTCCATAACTTAACCATTCGAACGATTTCGCTTGTGTAAGATTTTATGCGCGGATTTTCATATAAACCAAAATCAAGCGCATTTTTAACAACAGAAACATTTGAATTATAGGAAGACAGTTCAAGTGCAAGCGGGTCGGTGCTCGCAATTACAAAATGGCTTTTCCGAAGAAGTCCCGGTAAGAAATTATCAGGAACACCGGTTTCAATCCCGCTTCCTTTTAGGAAGATATGATCATCCATATCAATACCGGTTTGTTTTTTACTTATGGAATAATCGAACAAGTTTTGGATTCGATTAATTATGAGCGAGATGGGTAAATGTAGTTTTTTGAAATACCAAACCGCTTGCGGAATTCTCTGAAAAATAACAACATCAGCCCAATCAATGTCAGCACGAGTCATTAAGTAAATGAGTTTGACGCGAGCCTGCGTATTTTGGTTTTGGAGCCCTTTTGCCGGAAGGTAAGACCTGCAGCGGCAGGAGACGGTGCTAATAAAGCTATAAGTGACAAAAAGAATCTTCATTTTAAAGGTTGCCGCATATTTTCATGGATTGCGAGTAAGCGGTTTTTGATCATGCCGCCGATTCGCTCTGCGTTGTAATGGTCATGAATGTTGGATCGGGCTATTTCTGCCCTCTGAAGCGCCTCAGAATAATTCTCATACACTTTTACCAGAAGCTCTGCCGCATGATTGATATCCGGTTCTGCCCAGGAACTTCCCTTTGAATAGGGCCCCACATTATTAGAGATCAGCACTTTGTCATACTTGACAAGAAAACTATTGGCGGGTGTTGTGAAATCCATATTAGCAGAATAAGCAGTTGCGATGACCGGTTTGCCCAGCCGCATTGCTTCCGCGATGGTAAGCCCAAATCCTTCCGCGCGATGAAGTGATAAATAAGCGTCGCATAATGAAATCAATTGAACGCCTCCGGCTGCGCCCATGTCTTCTTCAATAATTCGAATGTTGGCTTGGCCACATTCCTGTATCAGCAGCCGCTTGTAATTGCGGTATCGAACGGAGCTGTGGCATTTAATAAGTAAGAGCACGCGGCTGCTGGTGCCGAAAGCCTTTTTAAATGCCCTGACAGCCGCCAAAGGATTTTTGCGTTCAAAATAGCTTCGAAAATCAAATAAGTAAAGAAAGACGAATGTATTTTCGGGAAGCCCAAATTCTTTTCGGCTGGCGTTGACAGGGCCGGTTGATATGGCCGGCGGAATAACCTGGACCGGAAGGGAATCGGGCTTTTGAAAAGCTTTTTGAGTGAATGTTGAGGCTGTCCAAATTTCATCCAGGGCATTCATGACGCTTCTCCAACGACCGGGAATTGTTTCAAGCTCCCAAAACCAATAGGCAATATTGTAGTGATCATTAAAAAAATTCCGGCCTGCCAAATGATAAAAGAAGCCGGTTTGATCGGGCGTCATTTGATACAAATTGATCGAATATTTTGAATCACGAAGATCGCAATTGAGTTTGAGCGGAATGGAAAGGTAGGATTCAACAGTGTTGAATGTGTGCGGTATGTCAAAAGACTCGAGTATTTTGACGATTGTGTTGCCGCCGATTTCCACGCCGCCCTTTGCTTCCCTGTGAACGCATCTGAAAATATTAATTCCGAAAGGAGCAGTAATTTTTCTTTTTCGGTCTATTGTCAAAATCTTCGAGTGTAGGTACGCTTTAACTTGCGGCATAAAAAATTTCCCAAGTTTTCGATCCAAACCCAAAAAACCACCTTGGGAAGGATCTAAACTGCCAAGCGCCTTGACAATAGATCGGAAAATACTTTCAAATAAATTAAATAATTTTAATGTTTTCGGCCTTAGGTTCTCAGTCATTCTAATTTCCGATCATTTTTTCTATCTCAACATGAAGCCTGTCACCGATTAATTTCCAGTCGTAGCTGTTCTCAACAAATTTTCTTGCACTTAGTCCGATTCGCCTTATCCGTTCCGGCTGTGATTGCAGAGATGTGATTGTATCAACAAATTCCTTTTCGGTATTGGCAATCATGATATTTTCGTTATGCGTGCAGTCAATTCCCTCGGCGCCTAAAGTGGTTGAAATCACCACTTTACCCATTGCCATTGCGTCCAGGATTTTCAAACGAGTCCCGCTTCCGGATCGTAAGGGAACGACAAAAAACGCTGCTTGTGCAACAGCGGGCCGGATGTCGTCAGCGTTACCATAGACTTTGATGTGATTGCTTTGCATTTGAAGCAGGCGATCCGGCGCATTGATACCCACCACGTCAAAAAAGAACGGCTTTTCGGGGTGATTAAGCAAGGGAAGAATTTTTCTGATCCACCAATAAGCCCCATCCTGGTTTGGCTGATAATGGAGAGAACCGACAAATACGGCCCGATTCAACTCAGCCGGAGAATTTGAATCGCTTGAAAAGTAAGCTGTGTCTACGCCATTTTCAATGACTGCGATGGATATTCGAGGGTCAATTCTATGCAGTATTTTCTGGTCATCTTTAGACATTACAAACACCTTCGACAGTTTTTTTAAATAAGTTTTTTCGTAAAGAAAGTATTTTATACCGTCCGCGAAGGCGAGTATTTTTTTGAAGGGTGTGGCGGCTATTCGTGCGTAACGTAAATGCATCAAACTTTTAACATTTTGCGCCGTAACAGTTTTCTTTGTTTGAGTCATTATTTTTTCCGCCCAATGCGCGATATCGGCATGTTCGAAATGAATGAGGTCAAAGTGTTCGCGCGAGAGCAGGCTGAAAACGGATTTATTGAGAGAGAGCCAAACGCGCTCAGTGTGATAATAGCGAAGCGGTTTAAAATCAAGCAAGGCGCAAATCATTTGAAAGCAAAAGGAAAACGTATATTTGAATACTGGGCTGTTGGTTGCCGCACGGACATTGTGCTGCAAAAGTAACGGGTAGCGAAGCCCCCGGACTTGATTGCTAGGGTTAATGTGCCAGTTAATCGATTTACAGTACGGCTGAAGCAGGCTTAAATATTTCTCTTGAGACGCTTCGAGCGCGGTCACCAAATAAACGTCATAATGCTGTGACAGCTCACGGATTAGACAGAATTGCCTGGTGCTTCCGCCTCCGCCGCCTGGAAAATACGGCAATTCCCAGGTGATCCACAGGATTTTTTTGCGGACACTAGACATTGTTTGTTCTCGAAGACGTTAGCTCGCCGTAAAAGAAGCCCGACACTCGAAAGAATTCTAATTGCCAAAGCAAAAAGTTATCAAACTTTCGGCGAATAAAATGAATAATTAGAAGTTTAATCCGGGAAAGCATGGTTTTTCTTATCTCATTATGCAGAGAAAAAGGGCCCAGCTGCGCCATCAAGCTTTCGCTTATTCCCTGAGCGAATACGCGCTTCCGGAGAAATTGTTTTGTCATACGCTCGCGTTCTACAAAATGAAGAACTTTCGCGGTGCTCCGGTAAAAGCATCGATAGTGCCCTGCATTGAACCGATGGAAAAAGTCAATTTCCTCACAGGAAACGAGAGAATTTCCTCTGCGGCCCAGCTGAGTTGAAAAGCCACCAATTTTAATTGCAAGCTCTTTTTGGATGGCCATATTAGCGCCAAAAGGCGTCTCTGGAAAGTTCAGGAAGCGGGAAGCTGAGCCGAGATTGAATTCGGCAAGGTAGCTTCGGGGCAGTTTGTGATTAAGCCAGGGCTCCGGCTTAGATTCAAATTCAAGCTCAATGGGGCCGCAAATAGCGTCTGTTCGAGATGAGTTGATTTCAGCCAGTATCTCATCAATCCAATTTGGCGGTATTCGAACGTCATCATCCGTAAAAGCAATCCAGGGTGCTGCCGCTTCTTTAAGTGCGCGATTCCGTGCGCAAGAAAGCCCGGCCTCGTTTTCAATAACTGATCGCAAATTGGGTAATTGCTTTTGCCAACGTTCAATCACTTGTTCGGTATTATCCGAGGAGCCGTTATTCACAATGAGGATTTCAAAATGAGACAAGGGCGTTTTGGTTTTCGCCAAAGATGAGATTGCCTGATCGAGCAGCGCTGATCGATTCCGAGTGCATATCGCGACGGATAATCGAGGTGTTCCGGGTATCGGCGAGGAGGTTCCGTTGCTCATAGCAGCCCGCGTGTTAAGTCAGAGAAAAAATTGGGGTATCGTAAATCTTCTGATAATGTTATTTTTTTGGATATCAGAGGACGCTTATTATAAGCATTTTTTTCTTTTATAATTTCAGATTCAATGAACGGGAAAAGTTGGTACTTGTTTAAGACAAGCTTTCTCGCGTGGTCGATTGCGTCTAAATGTTTTTGCTGCAGTCCGCTTTTGGTGATCTCATTTATTTTTTTGTATACGCTTGGATCTTCGATATCAATTTGAATGTAAGAGTCAGAAGGGAAATAGTCGCTTAGATTGGTGCAGCCCCAATAGATGGGCATGGTCCAAGCCAGGAAACAATCGGCAATTTTTTCGGTCCAGTAATGCGGGCACGAATAGTTTTCAATCGCGAGCGAATATCGATACGGTGCTAATCCGTTCCATTTGTCTTCTAAATGGATAAAATCTCGTCCGAACAGGTTTACTTTTGTATTTGTCTGAATTTGTTCCAAAAAGTTAAGTCTGCGCTGATGTCCTTTTGTGTAATTGAGTTTACTTGTGATCCATGAAATTTGATCAGTTTTTTTCTCCGGCTTACAGTTTATCAAGGAGTCAAAGTCGCGATTAACCAGCCAGGGTGTGGCGGGCTGGTTTTGCGAGTAACGCTTGCTTTTAAGAGACTGATCGGTGGTGAAGATTTTCTGAAATTGCCTGTCACCTCGATGCATGGATTTGTAGTATTCGTTTGGAGGTTCTTGGATAATTGCCCACACACGCTCGGGCGGACAGTCTATTTCAGTTTTCGAGGCCGGTTTATTCAAGATGATGGCGTAATCACATTTGCTGACAGGTGATTCTGTGAATATTAAATCATTCCACACTCCCCGATGCTCAGGAGTTTGGCGAAGAAGATCAGGCGGTACGGCTGGCGTTGATTTATAATTTTGTTCGCCCGGGAATCTATAATTTTTGATAATTCGGACCAGTGTTGACATATTGTGGCTACGGAATCAGTTTACCGGACGTTGAATATTTTTTGGATCCATCGAATTAATTCTGCTTTTCTCAGAAAGGCGTTGATTAAATTTACATCCACCTTGTCTTTAAATTCATTTCGTTTCTTCTTCATTTGTTTAACAATATTGAGCGAGGCAAATTTAATTCCATTGAAATAAAAATGATTTTCGGGGTTAAATATAATTTCATCTCTCGTGGTTATGTGATGATGAACTTCGTTATTATGGCTGCCGATTAAAGGATGTTTAATTATCTGATCGTCATAACCAAAATGGAGAAAATCGAGATCGCGCGCTTCGCGGATTCCGTACATCGCCATGACAGAACTTCCATCAACGCAAAAGTATTCCTGATTAAGCCCGGTGTCTGCCATCCATTTTTGATAGGCATCTAAACAATCAAAGAAAACCTTAAAGTATCTTGGTTGGGCATAATTGAGAAAATGAATACTGTTTTCATTGAGAAGCGCTTGCGCAATCCGGATTGTTTCTGCGTGAGTGTCATTAATGTGAACAGAATCATTTGCAATATTGAATAACGCACGGATTTTTTTCTTTGCGGTTTGCATGTCGTCTTGATTTGATTTTACCACAAACATTCTCATCGGGCCCGCGCGCCGAAAGCAGGCCAGAGCTTTGTTTTTAGCGCCCTGATATTGATTCGCCCAATCACCAAGCCACGGCTCTGTTTTATAAATTTGACGCATCAACAGGATCGATCCGGAAGTGTTGAGATGGATTAATTTCTCATAAAAAATTTCGCCTGAATCGTTCACGATTTGTTTCACCGCTTCATGATGTCCTGCTGCGGACGGAAAAACAGTAACAATATAAGAACTCTGCTCTAAGCGGCAGTACTCCAGCGCTACTGCATCACACCATTTTTCAGCCAGCCCCCTTTCTTTAAAAAAGGCGTAATTGAATTCTTGCGGGGCGACGTTAAAGAAAAGGCCCCGCGGCATCTTTTCATAAAGAAGGCACGCGGCGATTCGGTGAGCGCCGTCAATGATTACATTCTCATTGGCGATGGGAATCAGGGTTTCGCTTTCGCAAAACCCATTATGTTTAATCGAGTCTAAAATGTTATGGAATGATGAAAGAAAGGCTTCAGCGCCAAATTTCTCACTCCCGTCCTCTTCTCTAAATTCATTAAATGCTTTAATGTGATCGCAGTAAAGCCGTTTAGCGTAGAGGTTGTCAATTTTTAGTTCTCGATGTTTTGCATAAATGTATTTTGCTAAAAGATCAAAGCGCTTGGAGCAGAGAAGAGATGTGGCGCTGATATGACGGCTGGGCGTTTCTTCCTCAATTGGCAAAAGAGACAGTAGGTGGGGATTGATTTTTTTGACGGTCTCCGATTTTAAAATATTTCTTTGGCTTTCTGCTTCTTTGTCACAGGTCATTTAATTTGGGAATTTTTAAATTAAACCTTTTTCTTTTAACTCGTGTGACGCCAAATCAAATTTGTCTGTTACTGTTTGAGATTTAGACCAATCGATCAGCTTCTTCATTCCGCGTTCGAAATCCCATTCAGGTTTAAATCCGAGCGTTCTTGAAATTTTTGAAATATCAGAAAAACAGTGACGGATATCGCCGGGGCGGAATTTTTTGGTAATTTCAGGCTGAGTATTTTCTCCGAGAAGTTTTGATAATTTTTTCGCAATTTCTAAAACCGAAACCGCCTCTCCTGTCCCCACATTGAAGGACTGATGGTCTGCCTTACTGCTCTCAAGTGCCATCAAGTTTGCTTTTGCAATGTCGTGAACGGATACGAAATCACGTGTTTGCAAACCATCTTCGTAGATCACCGGTGAATTTCTGTTTTTGAGACGGCTTAAGAATATTGCAGCAACACCGGTGTAGGGATTTGATAAGGATTGACGAGGACCGTAGACATTGAAATAGCGCAGCGCCACAACCGGAATTTTATAAGTATGGCCGATATTTAAAACCATTTCTTCCTGGACTTTCTTGGTGATGGCGTAAATCGAGGTGCATTCAAATGGTTTTGTTTCAGCTGTGCCGGCAGGCTTGAGCCAGGAGCCGCATTTCGAACAAGGAACTTCCCATTTACCGGCCCTCATCGCCTCGGCGCTTCGAAGTGTAGCAAGAGCCGGCCCGCATTTTGGGCAAACATAGCTTCCTTCGCCGTAGCAGCTCATGGAGCTTGCGACAATTATTTTACGAATTTTGTCGCGATGCTGATTAACGGCCAAATCCAGCAGGTTTGCCGTGCCGCCGATGTTGACATTGGTGTAGTGTTTGATCTGATATTGAGATTGCCCAACGCCAACCGCCGCAGCGTTGTGCAGTACGGCATCAATCGAATTCAGAGCCCGATCAAGAGCGTTCGTATTTTGGATGTCATCCTGAATGTATTCGGCACCCGGATTTTTCCACGAAGGCATTCTACCCGCGGCATGGACTTGGGGATCTAAATTATCAAAAACTCGGACACGGTATCCCTTGAGAACCAACAGGTCGACAATATGAGAACCGATAAATCCGCATCCGCCGGTTACCAGCACAAAAGGCTTTGTCATGCGTTCCTTTTATTGGTACTGTGAGCAAACTTTATCAATTGAGCCGTCCGCCATCAATTTCCCGGATTGAATCAGTAAGCCGCGCTTGCAATGTTTTTTTAATAAATCAGCAGAATGAGAAATTAAAATGAGTGTTTTTTTACTTTTCTTAATTTCCTCAAATTTGGCATGACATTTTTCCTGAAAGTGATGGTCGCCGACAGCCAAAATTTCATCTGCAAGCAAAGTGTCGAAATTTGAATGGACCGCTACCGAAAAACCCAGCCGAACGTACATGCCGGATGAATATTGCTTAATGGGTGAATCGATGAATTTCTCAAGTTCTGAGAATGCGACAATTTCGTCAAATTTTTTAACGATCTCCCGCTTTGACATTCCAAGAATAACCCCGTTTAAGTAGATGTTTTCGCGGCCGGTAAGTTCAGGATGGAATCCGGCGCCCACTTCAATCAAGGGTGCTATGCGAGCGCTGACGCTTACTTTTCCACGCGTGGGTTTGGTTACGTTGGCAATTAATTTAAGCAGCGTTGTTTTGCCCGCACCGTTTGGTCCGATGATTCCTACCGATTCTCCGGAGTTAATTTCAAAGGAAACGTTTTGCAATGCATAAAATTTTTCATCATGATGGGAAGTGCCATTGAACATTTCCCACGCATGTGTTATCCATTTGTTCATTTCGGACGAAAGCGCTGCATAATTTTCACGCCGCAATCGATATTCTTTATCTACATTTTCAAATGTAATCAGCGCCATTAGATGGAGTCCGAAAAATTAGGTTCCAAGCGTTTGAAGATAATATAAGCAATTAAGAAAATAATGAGAGAGATGGTAATTGAAACCGACAAGTAAAACCAGTTTGGTGCCACACCTTGGATTAAGACGCAGCGGTAACTGTCAATCAAGCCCGACATGGGATTGAGGATTAAAATATTTCTGAAGTGAGGGCGAATGGTTTCGAGCGGATAAATGACCGGAGTCGCAAACATCCAAATTTGAACGATGTTGGTGAGCGCATTCTTGACATCCCGATAAAATACATTCAGTGACGAAAAGAGGAGTGAAACGGCGATCGTAAAGACCAGTTGAACCAGGCAGATAAAAGGCAGCAGAAGGATCCATCCGGTGATTTGGATTTTGAAATAGACCATCAAGACAACAAGCAGGATGAACGAAATGAGAAAATCAAAGAAGCAGGCCAAAATAGATACCAGCGGAAAGATAACTCTCGGGAAATAGATTTTGCGCACCAAATCCCCGTTCGACACAATGCTCGGAATTGCCGCGCTTATCGAATTAGCAAAAAAAGTCCACGGAATCAAGCCGGCCAAGAAGAAAATAGGATAGGGTATGTTGCCGGTCGGCATTTTGACAATTTTGGTAAAAATAGCGGTAAACAAAACTACCATGATAACCGGTTGAAGCAATGCCCATAAAATACCCAGGGCGGATTGTTTATAGCGGATTTTAATTTCACGATCCGTGAGCAGTTCGATCAGTTCGCGATATTTAAAGACATCCTTTATCAAATGAATCATATTGATTTTAAACCAGTTTAAAAATGGTTGATAGATCGCGGCTTACGCAATCAAGATTCGCGTTTTCGCTAAAGACTCGATAACCGTTCGCTGCTATCTTATCGGCAAGTTCGGCATCATTTTTCAAGGTAATAATGGCATGTGCAAGCTCCTCAGCATCTCCGGGCGTTACGAAATAAACGCTTTCCATGTCTGTTAACAACTCCTCCACTGCTTGAGCTCTTGCCGTAATAACGGGCTTTCGGGTGGCGAGCGCCTGGAATATTTTATTTGGAATCACGCGATTTGATTTTTCAGTATTTCCAAAAACCCCTAGGCAGACATCAGCCCGGCAAAAATGATTTGAAAATTCCAGATAGGGAACCCAGCCGGCAAAATGGACATTCCGCAAGTTTTTCTTTTTTGCGTCGGCTGCTAATTTCTCAAAAAGTTGTCCGTCTCCGATCAATTCAAATTTGATGTTCGGGTCATCTTCCAAAATAACCGCCGCAGCGAGAATAATTTCGATTCCATGAAATGGCGTAAATTTTCCGCAAAACACAACTTTGTACAATGTTTCAGATTTAAAATCGCGCTTGACCCCAGCCGGCTTGAAGAGCCTGTCGTCGGCAGAAGCAAAGAGGCGGGAAAAGTGATTTCTCGGAATTGAAAAGGTGTCTGAAAAATATTGAATATGCTGATGGGTATCCAGAATAACTCGATCAGTAAGAAGGCACGAGCGCTTATCCAGCTGAAATAGGAATCGGCTTATCCACGAATCTTTATCTTGGAGTTTTCGATCAGACACCACAGCGTCATAGAGAGAAATGAAAGCGTCAAACACTATTTTTTTTCTTCGGAGCATGGCGAAAGGTTTGAGCATGATGACGTCTAAATGTCCGGGATACCCTGCTAAAACCAGGTCGTGATCGGGCATTAATAAATATCGGAGCAGCAAAAAAGGATAATGAACCGCCAATTTGATTATCAGCGCAAACAAACTGAATTTATTTTTAATTTCACCCGTTTTATGGATCCTGTGTTTCCAGATGCCGGAATGGCATTCAAGCACCTCGATTCCGGCCAGCTCCATTGCTTTCAATAGAATCTGATTTCGCGGGTAATCTCTTTCGTAGGTGCCAAAAAAACAAACGCGCATGATTTATTCAGATTCTTCCAAAATCGAATATTCAATCTCGCTTTTCTTCTGGCCCAGGGTGATCATTTCAGCCAAGAGGCCTGTCGAAAAGAATTGAATGCCGACAATGGTGAGTAAAACACCCAGAAAAAGAAGAGGATAGCGGTTCTGAATATTACCGTAGGCAATCCGCAGATAAAATATTTTATAGTTAATAATCATTCCAATAATGGTGAGCGCAAGGCCGATTGTGCCAAAAAAGTGAGAGGGTTTTTTGGTAAATCGCGTGAGGAAAGTAACAGTTAAAAGATCTAAAAATCCATTAATGATTCTTTCTGTGCCGTAACGTGATTTACCGTATTTTCGGGGCCGGTGGTTTACTTTGATTTCCGCGATTCGAAACCCTCGCTGAGCTGCCAATAAGGGAATGTAGCGATGGAGCTCGCCGTAGATGTGGAGTTCTTTGGTGACCGCTTTACGGTATGCTTTAAAGCCGCAATTAAAATCATGAATTCGAACACCGCTTACTTGTGATGTCACGGTGTTATAAACTTTAGACATAATCAGCCGGGCGATAGGATCTTTACGCCGGTGTTTCCATCCGGAGACAACATCAAAACCTTCGTTTATTTTTTCAATAAATTTTGAAATTTCAGCCGGGTCGTCCTGCAGGTCGCCATCCATGGTGATTATGGTGTCGCCGGCGGCAGTTCGGAAACCGGCTGCAAGTGCCGCAGATTTACCGAAACGGGTGCGGAGGCGGATCCATTTAATATTGCGGTCTTTCTGATGGGCGGATCGGATGGCATCAAGGGTCGCGTCGGTGCTGCCGTCGTCTACAAAGATAATTTCGTGAGATAGACGAAGGTTTTGAAGGGCAAAGCGGAGCTCATCCGCCAACTCAGGAATGGCAGCTGCTTCATTGTGAACGGGAATAACAATCGATACGTTAAGCGGTTTCATATAACTAGCAGGTTCCTTTATATATCGGCTTAATTGGACGATGATAAATAGGTGCTCACATGAACATTCTAGGTCAAAAAAAGATATCAGGGAAGTTGATTCTTGCTATTTTGCTAGCACTGACTGGATTTTGTCTGAGATTGACAGGCCTGACTGATCGGCCGATCTGGTACGACGAAGCCATTACAATTTTTAACGCCCAGTCAGGCTTTGAAAGTATCTGGCACCGATTTGCCCATGGCAGCAATCCGCCGTTCGCGTATTTCTTCTATCAGATTTGGCAGTCTATTTTCGGAAATTCTCAACTCAGCTATGAAATTGTATCCGTTCTATTCGGCTCAGTCGCCGTTGTTCTGATCTACAAGGTCGGCGAAATTTTATTTGACGAAGAAGTTGGCCTTATCGCCGCAGCATTACTCGCGTTTTCCTCATACCACCTTTTTGTATCGCAGCAGATTCGCGGCTACGCAATGGCTTGTTTATTTGCACTTGCTTCGATTTACCGTTTGTTTAAATTTTTTCAGACGTCAAAACGCAGTGACCTGGCGGGTTGGCTTATTGCCAGCTTGCTCATGATGACCACCCATTTTTATACGGTATTTTTATTTGCGGTTGAAATATTAGCGTGGCGGGCCAATAAAAATAAAAAACAAAAGAGCGCATTTATTTATTTAACAGGAGGCGCTCTGATTTTATTGGCTGCGGTCGCAGGAATTCAAATGATTCGAATTTTAAATATTTTTCCATTTTATCCGCGGCCGCACGCTAATTTCTCAGATTTCTCTTTGGTGTTGCAAAGCGTTTTTTTCCTCTCTAAACCGGTTGTGATTATCTCGCTCGCGCTTGTTGTTTGGCGATTTAAAGATTTTAAACAGAATAACAAGCTTCAGTTTTTATTTGCATGGTTTTTAATTTCTCTGGCTGTTCCGTTTGTAATCTCGTGGTTTGTACCGTCCTTTTTTTACGTTCGATATTATATTTTTACCCATCTTGCGTGGATTTTAATGACTGCATTTGCGGTTCGCCAAATTCCGCGCGGAACTATCCGGATTTTAGCGGTGGCGGGGTTTGTGTTTTCTCTCAGTTTTTTGATTGCCGATTATTATCAAGAATCGCAAGAGAAGGCAAAGCTGAAAGTCGTATTTGAAATGATCGGCGAGGATTATCGGCAGGGAGATGTTATTGTACATGAAAACGGATGGACATTCGGCGCTTCTTACTATTATCACGAAGGAAAATTACCCGAGTTTTATTTAACCGATGAATTTGTGGTGCCAACTTTAGAAAATCGCAAGATTAATCCAGGCGAAATTAAAAAGTACAAGCGCTTGTGGCTGATGCTGGAACGTCCCGAAAGCGTGAAGATGATTGAAGCAGAGCCGTGGTTTCAAGTTTTGACGAAAAGACTCATCAAAGATGTTCCCAAATTCCAGCTCTATCTATTTGATTTAGAGAGTTGAAATCTCTATAATGACGACCCTATGTTCGCCAACTACTCAAAAAGACTCTCGCTCTTCATACTGCTTGTTGTCTTGCCGGTCAATTTTACTCAAGTTGCGCAAGCGGCTGAAGAAGGCCGAATCGGTGTCATGACCACCATTGCACCGATTTCAGAATTCATCGAACAAATCGGCGGCGAGCGCGTCCAAGTCACTGTTATGGTGCCGCTGTCGGCCAACGAGCATACGTACGAGCCGACACCTAGTCAGCTGAAAGAGCTCAGCCGAGCCAAGCTTTATATTGCGGCCGGTTCCGGAATTGAGTTTGAACTTGTGTGGCTGGAGCGGTTTGAAAAGCTGAATCCGTTGATTCAGATTGTGAATGTATCAAAAAATATTGCGCGGCTACCCAGCGGCGAGCATGATCCTGACGATGCTCACCAGGATCCGCACGTTTGGCTTTCAGTGGAAAACGCAAAGATCATGGTACGGCAAATTGCGGATGCATTGATTCAGGCCGATGGCGCCTATCAGGAATTCTACAAAAGAAATTCGGATTCATATCTCATACAACTGGAAAATTTACATCAGGAAATCAAAGAACGTCTTTTAAACCGGAGAACAAAAGACTTTATCAGCGCCCACTCAGCGTGGCGTTATTTTGCGCAAAGTTACAGCCTGAATGAAATCGCAATTGAGTCGGAGGGAAAAGAGCCGGGCGCATCTCAAATTCTTGACATTATTAAAACGGCAAAACAGGAACAGATTAAAGTTGTGTTTACCGCTCCTCAATTTTCAAAGCGTCATGCCGAAATGATTGCAAAAGAAATTAACGGACGTTTGATTGAGGCAGACCCGCTTAACAAGAACTATATTAAAAATCTACGTCAATTTTCAAATGATTTAGCGGAATCTTTATCATGACAACCAGCCAGGCAAAACCGGCGGTACAATTAAGAAATGTCTGGACGCAATATGATGATACGGTGGTGCTGCGCGAAATCAACCTGACGCTTCAAGAGCGTATTTTCCTTGGCGTCATTGGCCCGAATGGCGGCGGTAAAACCACATTTTTAAAGGCCTTGCTCGGGCTGATCAGCCCGACACAGGGCGACATTCAAATTTTTGGGCGAAGGCCAAAAGACGCCCGGTCTCTGGTCGGCTATGTTCCGCAGAAAAGTTTACTTGACCTTCATTTCCCAATCCGTGTCTGGGAGGCAGTTTTGATGGGCCGCCTTTCACAGACAGGTTTATTTCGCCCGTATTCATCCGAAGACAAGCAGGCCGCATTTGATTCGTTGAAACAGGTTGATATGTATCAGTTTCGAAACCGGCATCTTGGCGAGCTTTCCGGCGGACAGCACCAGCGTGTTTTAATTGCCCGCGCACTTGCATCAAACCCAAAGCTTCTATTATTGGACGAGCCGACAGCAAGCGTTGACAAGCCCATGCAGGCCAATGTTTATGAATTGCTTGGAGAGCTTAAGAAAAAGATGGCAATCATTATGGTCTCACATGACATTGGCGTGATTTCGACCTATGTTGATCGTATCGCGTGCCTGAGCGGTAAGCTGTATTACCATGATTCCAAAGAGATTGTCAGGGAAGAGCTTGAGGAAGCGTATCATTGTCCGATCGATCTCATTGGCCATGGTATGCCGCATCGCGTTGTGGATGAACATCATTAGAGGGTTTTAATGGAAATATTAAATTACGAATTCATGCGAAACGCGCTTTTTGCCGCGCTGCTTGCGAGTGTTGCCTGCGGCATTATCGGCAGTTACGTGGTTGCCAAACGCCTTGTGTTTGTGAGCGGGGGAATTTCTCATTCGGTTTTTGGCGGTATTGGCCTCGGGTTCTTTCTGGGTATCAATCCGTTAATTACACTGATTCCATTTGCGCTTCTATGCGCGATCGGCATAGGCCTTATCCACAAGCAGACGAAATTACCGGCTGATACGGCGATCGGGATTTTTTGGGCATTTGGAATGGCCCTTGGAGTTTTCTTTATCAGTCTGACTCCCGGCTATGTTCCCGACCTGTTTAGTTACCTGTTTGGCAATATCTTAACGGTCCCGTCATTTGACTTGACGGTAATCGCAATTCTTGACACCGTGATTGCCCTCATTGTTTTTTTGCTCTATAAGGAGTTTCTTGCGATTTCCTTTGACGAAGAGTATGCCGAAGTTTCGGGATTGCCTGTCAATTTACTGTATTTGGTTCTACTCTGCTTAATTGCCCTAACGGTTGTGATCTTAATCCGGATTGTTGGCGTTATCTTAGTGATTGCACTTCTGACGATTCCTGCCGCGATTGCCAAACCCTATATCCGGAGCTTTGGCACCATGATTCTGGTTTCGATTATTATCGGAGCTCTTCTGACAGTAACAGGGCTTTTCATCTCCTATCAGCTAAATTACGCCTCCGGCGCTACTATCATCCTGCTTTCCTGCTTAACCTTCACACTTTCGTCAATCGCAGGTTGGTTTTGGCGGCGGTTGCGTGCCCGAAAAGCATAGTTTTATCTATTACACAGCTAAAAAATAGCTGTAGACTTTATCAATAATTTCTCTTATGCTTTTATCAGTATTTGCCGAAGATAGCTGTGTCATCGATATGATTATTTTCAGTTTATATCGTTGCGTCAACAAACAGAGTAAATCTTAAAAAAAGGAGATCCTGTATGTCATTCAGCGCCTCAAGCAAGAAAACCGGCAAGACGTATTATTTGCATTCAAAAGAAGTTACTTTGCGCGGCAATCGAAAACAGACCATTTATTTCTTCGCGGGCGCCGTACAAGAAGGGGCGGTTGATAGCCTTCCGGCCGGATATACCATCGGAGAAAATTCTAAAACAGGTCTTCCTGTATTGAAAAAAGTTTAATCATTTTCCTTTTTTACTCTGTGAAGGGATGGATCTGTTAGATTCATCCCTTTTTTGTTCACTAAACCAATGGTTGTAAAAAGATGAAAGTAGTCGCGATTATTTTAGGCGGGGGTCAGGGTAAACGGCTTTTCCCGCTTACACGTGAACGTTCAAAGCCCGCGGTGCCAATCGGGGGCAAATACCGCCTGGTTGATATTCCGATCAGCAATTCACTGCATTCGGGCATTAAACAAATTTTTGTTCTTACGCAATTTAATTCCTCGTCTCTTAATAATCATATTTTGAATACGTATAAGTTTGATTATTTCAGCCGCGCTTCGGTGGCGCTGTTAGCTGCCGAACAAACGCTGGCAAGCGCGCAATGGTTTCAAGGTACCGCGGATGCTGTTCGCTGCCATATTTCCCATTACCATCTGGATCCGGACGATGAAGTTTTGATTCTCTCAGGCGACCATCTTTACCGCATGGATTATCAGCCCCTGATTCAGTTTCACAGAAAAAACAAAGCGGACGTGACGCTTTGCACAACAGGGGTCAGCGCGAAAGAAACCTCACATTTTGGAATTTTAAAGTCGGATACGTCCGGTAAAATTACTGATTTTATTGAAAAGCCAAAAACCCCGGAAGAACGAAAAGGTTTTGAAGGCTCAGACGGGCTGTATTGGGCGTCTATGGGTATTTATATCTATAAAGCCAGGGCGCTTATGGATGTGCTGGCCGGATCAGAAAAAGATTTTGGAAAGGAAATTATTCCAAAGTCCTTAAAAACCTATCATTCGTTTGCTTATTTATTTCGCGATTACTGGCGTGACATCGGCACCATGAGCAGCTTTTACGAGGCAAACATTGCGCTGACACGGCCAAAGCCGGAATTCAGTTTCCATGACCCTAAAGGGAATTTTATTTTTACGCACCCACGTTTTTTACCGCCTTCTGAAATCACGAAATCATCTATTGAAAATGCGCTCATTACAGAAGGGTGTCTGATTCATGACGCTGAAATTAAAAGATCGGTTATCGGCCTTCGAACCTGCATTCAAAAAAATGTCAATATTTCACACTCGATCATCATGGGTGCGGACATTTATGAAGGCGAAGAAAAGAAATCGCATTCCATCCCGATTGGAATTGGACCGGGAAGCGTCATTGAAAATGCCATCATCGATAAGAATGCGCGAATTGGGAAAAAAGTCATGATTCAAAATTCCAAGAAAATTGACTCATTGGATGGAGACGGTTACTATATCCGGGAGGGCATTGTCATTATTCCTAAAAATGCCGTTATCGAAGACAATACTGTCATATAGAGCTGACTCAAAACCGCGAGGCTCCGATGTCGATTTTAATAAGAAAAATAACGATTGGTTTATTTATTGTTGCGTGCTTGATCGGTGTTGTGTTTACGGTCCGAGCAAATAAATCTTCGAAACCTGAAGAACCCGTAAATCCGCGCGCCGAGAAAATCAAAGGTCCTCTGGACGCACCAGTCACTCTTTTAGAATTCAGCGATTTTCAATGCCCGTCCTGCGCGTTTGCTCAAGTGCCTATTAAAAAGATCATGGATAAATTTCCAAACATGATTCAGCTGCACGCTTATCACTTTCCCTTGGCCATGCATCGATATGGAATGGATGCCTCGATTGCGGCAGAGTGCGCAGCGGAGCAAAGCCGCTTTTGGCCTTATCATGACAAATTATTTCAGGAACAGGCAAAGTGGTCAGCTGACCCTGATGCGCGGACTTTATTTCTGGCTTATGCCAATGAAATTGATCTGAACCGAGAAGTGTTTAAATCTTGTTTTGTTAATCCTGAAACCAGGCGAAAGGTCGAGCTTGATCGTGATGCCGGCATCAAGCTTCAGGTGGGTTCCACACCCACTTTTTTTATCGGCGAAGATCGGCTGGTTGGCGCGAAACAGTTAGAGGAGCAGGGACCGCAGGTGATTCAAAGGAAATTGGAATCACTTGTTCAAAAAAAGTAGAGCGAGGATGAGATGCCGAATTTTTTAATTCTGATTCTCCGTATTTTTTTAGGTTCCACATTTCTGTATTCCGGCTTCAATAAATTAATCCGCCCCGTTCAGGAATTTCAATATTCGCTCGAGCAATATCAGGTGTTTCCCGCGTGGGCGTATCCGATTATTGGTCACGGTGTTCCGTGGATTGAAGTTATTTTAGGCGCGTTTCTTATTTTAGGTTTTTGGCGTAAGGCGAGCGCATATTTGCTTTCTTTAATGACGCTTTCATTCATTATTTTACTTTCATCCACGGTAGTTCGCGGGCTTCACTTAGAGAACTGCGGATGTTTTGGTGATGCCATTCACTTGACGCCGCCGCAAGCCATTGGAGTGGATTCCTGCCTTTTAATTTTACTTTTGCTCGTTGCTCGTCTCCCAAAAACACTATTTGAGCTTGATTCCTGGATTGACTGAAAACGATGGTAGGCCAGAATTCTGAAAGGTAACATTTTAATTTTTTTATTATTTCTATAAGTTATTATATTTAAATAGGTTACAGTTTTCTCACCAAGTTGCCTATCTCTTTATCAGATGGTATAATTCCCTATCAAATAAGCCCTCGAAGGAAGGGCTTATTTTTATCTCTTGAACCAACCGAATATATCTAGAATTAAACCGAATCTGCTAGCGCTCAAGGTGATCAGTGTGTTTGTGCTGATTGCTTTCTCGCTCAATTCCACACTCGCTTACGCACAGGGTGTTGAGCTGAATCCTCCCGTTTTTTTCACGATTCCGGAAGCATTGGGCACGCTCCAGGTATCTGCCGTCATCCCAAACGAGCCGCTCATCATTCACATCCAGGACGCGCACGGTGAGTTGAGTGCCCAAGAGAACATCCGGAAGATCCTC